>Ga0207929_1000008_pt1 | contig 207896 bp, 196 predicted proteins | sample NGESurdeep072012_FD_184466 | JGI IMG/M metagenome (GOLD analysis project Ga0207929, IMG submission 184466) | Arctic peat soil microbial communities from Barrow, Alaska - NGEE Surface sample 53-1 deep-072012 (SPAdes) | ecosystem: Environmental > Terrestrial > Soil > Wetlands > Peat ... | reverse complement strand
TCCTCAAGCCAATTCCTGCCTAGTTTGATGTGTCGGCTATGTCCCCGAACACCCGTCGGGTATCTGTCCGGACCAAACATCAAGCCCGGCCATGGTGAGTTGGGTTAGCGATGAAGAATTTCCAGCGCCTGTTCCGCCAGGCGCGGCGTGCCGTTGACGGCGGGGCGGTCGGAGGGAGCGACGCCGTTCAGGACGCGGCGATAGACGCCCTGGCTGATCGACGCCAGGCGGAAGATGCCGAAGGCGACATAGAAATTCCAGTTGGGAATGTTGGCGCGGCCGGTGCGGCGGCAATAGGCGTCGCGATACTCCGCTTCGCTGGGAATGCCGCTGGCGGCGAAGTCGACGCCGAGCAGGCTGCCCCAGCTCTGGCCTTCGGAATGCCAGAGGAAGCAATTGTAGGCGATGTCGGCAAGCGGGTGGCCGATGGTGCAAAGCTCCCAGTCGAGCACCGCGATCAGCCTGGGCTCGGTGGGATGGAACATGGTGTTCTCAAGCCGGTAGTCGCCATGGGCGATGGAGACCGAGTTGTCGGGCGGGATCAGCCTGGGCAATTCTTCGATGAGCTGTTCCATCGCCGGGATATGTTCGGACTCGGCGCCGCGATATTGCTTGATCCAGCGCGCGACCTGGCGCTCGAAATAACCGCCGGCGCGGCCGAAATCGGAGAGGCCAACGGCCTCGTAGTCGACCTCATGCAATTTCGCGAGCGTGGCATTGAGTTCGTCGTAGATCGCGGCGCGGTCGGCTTTGGATACGCCGGGCAGCGTGGCGTCGCGGAAAATGCGGCCGTCGAGAAAGTCCATGACATAGAACGCCGTGCCGATGACGGCGTCGTCGGTGCACAGATGGCGCATGCGCGGCACGGGCACGCCGGTCGTTTCCAGCGCCTTCATGACGCGGTATTCGCGGTCGACCTGATGGGCGCTGGCGAGCAGCACGCCCGGCGGCTTCTTGCGCAACACGTAGCGCAGCGGGCCGTCCGATCCCCGCGTCGTCAGCTTGAAGGTCGGGTTCGAGGCGCCGCCCTTGATCTGCTGCACGACCAGGCCCTGGCCGAAGCCGTCGATATGCGTTTCCAGATGGGCTTTCAGCTTCGCTTCGTCGAAGCGCTGGGCAGACGCGACCTCGCCGACGAGGTCGTCGCTCATGTCTTCGACAAGGCGTTCAGCGTCGCGATCAGCGTGCCGTTGGCCATGCTGTCGCGCGTGGCTTCGGGATTGAGCGTCGCGGCCTTGTCGAGCTCAGCGATTTCCGGCGGCACGTACCAGTGCAGCTTGTCGGAGTGGTAAGCGTCCCACACGACCTTGGCGACTTCGATCGGCTTGATGGCGCGGAACATGCCTTCCTTGGGCGCAGCGTCGGCGACGCCTGGCGGCAGGATCGGCGTGTCGATCAGGCCGGGCAGCACGTCGGCGGCGCGCACGCCGATCGACTTGAACTCGACGGCCAGCGCCTCGGTGAGGCCCTTCACGGCATGCTTAGTCGCCGAATAGACCGCGATGCCCGGCATGCCGTAGGTCGCCGAGGACGACGAGGTTGTAAAGCACAGCGAGCCCGGCGTGGCTTTGAGATACTGGATGCCTTCGTGGATGCCGATGAGGACGCTGACGAAATTGGTGTTCACCACCGCCATCACGTCCTCGAAAGACTGCGTCTCGAAGAAGCCGCCGCGGCCGATGCCGGCGTTGTTGTAGAGGATGTCCATCTTGCCATCGGTCTGCGCGCCAAATTCGGCGAGCGCGGCGCGGTAGTCCTCGCGGTTGGTGACGTCGAGCTTGCGCGTGATGCAGTTGGCGAAACCGAGTTCCTGCTCCAGCGTCTTGAGGCCGTCGACGTTCACGTCATAGGCGCCGACGAACCAGCCCTTGCCGTGGAACAGCTTCGCGGTCTCGCGCCCCATGCCCGAGGCGGCGCCGGTGATGAAGATGGATTTGCGGCCGTCGGCTTTGGACATGGCGGTCTCCGGAAAAAAGAATTGCAGGTTAAGCGCGGGCGCCGTCCGGTCAACGGCCCGGTGACGCTACGAAAGCTTGCCGCGTTCCTGCCTGGCGAGATGAAACTCGGGCACGGACGCGCCCGCTCAATAGAAATCGGCTGTGATCAGCGCCTCGCCGGCGACGAATATCTGGTAGGCCAGCATGCTCCAGTCCTCGAGCGGAATTTGGCCGGGTATGCGACGCAGTTCGAGCGGCACAAGTCCGCCCGGTGCCCGCTTGTCGGTTTTGTCGAATTCGGTGAATTCGCCCATGCTGCTGGCGCCGCCGGCCTTGTCGTCGGTCACGGCGGTCTTGGCCGCGGCGGACATCGGGTCGGCCCCCCGCCGGATGCCATCGACCCATTCCTCGACCGTGGGGCCCTTCTTGCCGCTGCCGAACCCCTTGCTGCCGAACACGGATGTGCCTGGCTTCGTGCCTGAGGCGGCGGCGATGGCGGTCGGCGTGAACAGGTCCTGCATCCGCGGCGCCAGCGCCGCGAACATCGTGCTGAAATCGAGCCGCGACATCAGCGGCGCGATGTACTTCGAAACCGCGAACGCACCGTAGCGGTTCTGCTGGCCGCTCATGATGTAGCTGATGACCAGCGCCGAGAGCCCCTCCAATTCGCGCCACTGTTTTTCCGAGGCCACGATCAGTTTGCGGTACGGCTTGACCATGGCGATCGCCGCGCGCCTGGCGGCGATCAGCAACGTGCCGTCCTCAGGCACCTTGTCGCTCAGCGTGCGGGACGTTTGCCGCGACGTGTTGATCCCGGTCAGGACGCTGGTTTTCGGTATCAGATGCATGGCCGAGATCAGATCGTCCAGCGGTATGCCCATGGTGGCCTGCGGCGCCGCGGTAACGCGCGACACGCTGCCGAACGCCGCCAAGTCCTTCATCTTGAGCCCCGCGGTCTGCTTCATATTGTCGAGAGGGCGATAGACGTTGAGTTCGATCAGCATTTTCCTCGATTCGTCGAAATCGGTTTTCCGCGGCGGCGGCGCGGACTCGCCGAACTGCTTGGCACTGAATCCCAGGATCATGTCGAAATATGGCTCGTCCTCGGGCTTGGCATTCTCGGTCACGTGATTCACCGCCGCGATGCCGTACTTTTCGATCCACTGTTCGGCAAGGGACGGCTTAACCTTTAACTTTTCGACGGCCTTGCCGATCACGGTCTCGCTCTTCAGGCTGGACCCGGTTTTCCGCGACTCCTCTTCCTGCCGCTGATGTTCTTCCAGCTTGACGTTCTCTTCGTGCTCCGATTTGTCGATCTGCGACATCTTCGCGTGAAAGCCCTTGGTATATTCCGGCTTCACGTTTTGCAGGTCGCGGACCCAGTTCGTCATCGCGTCCACCGTCTCGAACACCTCCTTGCTGCTGGTCAGCGGATCGCTGACGAACTCCATGTTTCCGGAGTCCGGCTCGATGTGCCATTTGGGCCTTTCGTAGAAGGGCTCCTTGGCCTCCGGCGCGCCCACCGAAAAACCGTCCTTGTCGATTTTGCGGACGGGAATGCCGGTCTCGAACTCGAAGCCGACACGCCGCTGAACGGCCGCGTGCGCGGGGGCCGGCGTGTCGCGCAGCGGCGCATCGGCGGCCGGTTCGCTGCGCGATGCCAGCGCGCCCATCGCGTCGGCCTCGCGCTCGAGCGCCGAGTCGTCGTTGATCGACGTGCCGCGCATCTGAAGCGTCGGCTGCACCCGGCCCTGTTTCTGCTGCACGACATGCCATGCTTCGTGGGGCAGATGCCGTTCCTGGCCGGCCGCGACATGGATGTCCCGGCCCTGCGTGAAGGCAAGGGCCCGAAGCTGCGCCGGCCTGGGCGAATTGTAGTGGACGCGAACGTCCTGGAGCGACAGGCCCGAAAGGCCTTCGACGCCTTGCTTCAGCCGGTCCGGCAGGCCGGTGCGGTTCGGCCCCGGCGATGCCGGCGCGAGCTTTGCAGAGGTCTGGGATGCCTGCCACGGCCTCAGGCCTGGGCGGGCCGCGAAGCGTTCGTCGGACAACAGCAACTGCGCAGTGATGCCGGGATACCGGTTGACGCTGTTGCCCAGATGCTCCGGCCGCTGGACCTTTGCAGCCGCGAGCCGCTGCACTGGCGCCGCCGCCCTCGGAAAGGGGTCTCTCGCCTTCTCGGTCTTGCCAATTCGCAGAGCGAATCCCGGCATGGGCGATCCCTTTAACGCGGTAGCGGAGGAAGCGAAGCTAGCACGCGTCCGCAGTCACGCCAAAGCCTGTTCCAGATCCGCGATCAGGTCATCCGCGTCTTCGATGCCGACGGAGAGGCGGACCAGGGAATCCGAGATGCCGATGCGCTCGCGCTGGTCTTGCGGGATCGAGGCGTGGGTCATGATGGCGGGGTGCTCGATCAGACTTTCGACGCCGCCGAGGCTTTCGGCCAGGGTGAAAAGCTGGGTGCGCTCGAGGACGAGCCTGGTCGGCGTGAGACCGCCTTTGACGAAGAAGGTCACGATGCCGCCGAAGGCGTGCATCTGGTGGCGCGCCAGCTTGTGCTGCGGATGGCTTTCGAGGCCGGGATAGATCACGCGCTCGACCTTAGGATGCTTTTCCAGCCAGTGGGCGATGGTGAAGGCGTTGGTGCAGTGGCGCTCCATGCGCAGGGCCAGGGTCTTGAGGCCGCGCAGGGCGAGGAAGCTGTCGAACGGGCCGGCGATGCTGCCCACCGCGTTGTGGAGGAAGCGCAGCTGCGATGCGAGACCGGCATCGTTGACGATGACGCAGCCGCCGACGATGTCGGAATGGCCGTTGAGATACTTGGTCGTCGAATGCATGACGATGTCGATGCCGAGCTCGAGTGGGCGCTGCACCCAGGGGCTGGCGAAGGTATTGTCGGCGGTGGTGAGCAGCTTGTGTTTCTTCGCGAGCGCGGCGATCGCGGCGAGATCGGCCAGCTTTAGCAGCGGATTGGTGGGCGTCTCGACCCAGATCATCTTCGTGTTCGGACGGATCGCGGCCTGGATCGCCGCGAGATCGCTCAAATCCACGAAGCTGAATTCGAGGCCGGCGCTGCGCTTGCGGACCTTGTCGAACAGGCGGAACGAGCCGCCATAGAGATCGTCGCTGGCGATGACATGCGCGCCGCTGTCGAGCAGTTCGAGGATGGTGCCGATGGCGGCGAGGCCGGAGGCAAAGGCCATGCCGTCGCTGCCGCTTTCGAGATCGGCGATGCAGCGCTCGAACGCCTGCCGCGTCGGATTCTGGCTGCGCGAATATTCGTAGCCCTTGTGGACGCCAGGGCTTTCCTGCGCATAGGTCGAGGTGGCGTAGATCGGCACCATGACGGCGCCGGTGGAGGGATCGGGATACTGCCCGGCGTGGATCGTGCGCGTCGCGAAGGCCAGGCGATTTTTCAGGTCGGTCATGGATGCAGCCGGATGTAGTTGATCAGGTCGATGCGGGTGATGAGGCCGACGAACCTATCACCGTCGCAGACCAGCACCACCTCGTTATTCTCGAATATCGGCAGCAGCGCCTTCAGCGGCGCGTTCATCGGAAGGGTGTGCGGTTTGGCCGTCATGGCGTCCTTCACCAGCACGGCAAATTGCTTGGCTTGAGTCGTGTCCGGGCGATCGATGACGTTGAGAATGTCGCTCTCGTCGACGATCCCGACCAGCTGGCGCTCGACCAATACCGGAAGCTGGGAGACGTCGGCGGAACGCATGCGGTTGTAGGCGGTGAGCAGCGTGTCCTCAGGGCCGACCGTGACGGTTGCACCGGTATCGAAGCGGCGGGAAATCAGGTCGGCGAGATTGCCGGTCGGCCTGCGCTGCGAAAGCCCCTGCTCCGCGACCCAGTGATCGTTGAAGCCCTTGGAGAGATATTTGTTGCCGCTGTCGGCGACCAGCGTGACGACGCGCTTGGGCCCGGCCTGCTCGCGGCAATAGCGCAACGCGGCGGCGAGCATGGTGCCGGAGGACGAGCCGGCCAGGATGCCTTCCTTGGACAGAAGTTCGCGCGCCGCTTCGATGCTTTCCTTGTCGGAAATCGAATAGGCGACTTTCACCAGCGACATGTCGCAATTGTCGGGTACGAAATCCTCGCCGATGCCCTCGACGATCCAGGACCCGGCTTGCGTCATCTTGCCGGTCTGGTGTAGCGGCGTGAGGATCGAGCCGACGGGATCGGCGAGCACCATCTGCGTCTTTGGCGAGACCTTGGCGAAAAAGCGGCCCAGACCCGTCAGCGTGCCGCCGGAACCGACGCCGCAGACGACCGCGTCCACGTCATGCTCCATCTGGTCCCAGATTTCCGGACCGGTGGTGGTTTCGTGCGCCAGCGGGTTGGCGGGATTGACGAACTGGTTGATGAAATGCGCCTGGTTTTCGCCGGCGATGCGCTGCGCCATGTCCTGGTAGTAGTCGGGATGACCCTTGCCGACGTCGGAGCGCGTCAGGCGCACATCGGCGCCGAGCGCGCGCAGATGCTGGATCTTCTCGCGCGCCATCTTGTCGGGCACGACGAGGATGAGCTTGTAGCCCTTGAGCACCGCGACTTGCGCCAGGCCGAGGCCGGTATTGCCGGCGGTGGCTTCGACGATGGTGCCGCCGGGCTTGAGCTTGCCGCTTTTCTCGGCCGCTTCGATCATCGACAGGCCGATGCGGTCCTTGATCGAGCCGCCGGGGTTCTGGCTCTCGAGCTTGGCGAACAGGCGGCACAGACCGGCATCGAGCCGGGTGAGTTCGACCAGCGGCGTATTGCCGATGAGGTCGAGCGCGGAGCGGACGGGTTTTGGCGCCGATGGCATCATGGGGAGAGTCGCTTGAAGGGCGGGCGACCATAGCGCAATTGGCGCCCTTAAGTTGTGGCGGCGGAAAATAGAAACAAATGGCGGCAGGATGCGGCCATCGCGCAGTTAGCTGTCGCGGATGGCAGCCACCGCGCAGTTTCATTCAGGGCTCGCTATTGCATATCGAACAGCTTGAGCGCGGTGCCGCCCAGGATCATCTGGGCGTTTTCAACGCTGGTCGCCTTGAACACGGCATCGATCGAGCTGCGCGTGTAGCCGAAGGTGCTTTCCTGGTGCGGGTAGTCCGACGACCACATCACGGTCTGCGGCCCGATGCGGTGGAGCAGTTCCAGCCCCGCCGGGTCGGTCATGAAGGTGGCATAGCAGTGGTTGCGCCAATACCAACTCGGCGGATGGGCGAGCTTGGGCACCATCATGGTGGGGAAGGAATTGTAGGCCATGTCGGCGTCGTGCAGCATCGACGCGACCCAGCAGATTCCCGCCTCGACGAACACGACTTTGAGCTTGGGAAAGCGGTCGAAGACGCCGCCGAAGGTCAGCATGCCCCATTGCTGGCGGAAGCCCTGCATCTGGGCGATCAGGGCGGTGCCCGCCGCACCGGAGCGCGCCTGGACGATGGCTTCGCCGATGTGGAAGCAAAGCGGGATGTCGAACTCCGACACCGCTTCCCAGAAGGGATCGAAGCGCCAGTCGTTGTAGTGGATCGGCTTGCCGTCGACGTTCTTGCCGGGCTTGTTGGGCAGCATCAGGCAGCGGCCGCCCAATTGCTTGATGCGGGCGATGGAGTCGCGCGATTTGGAGAGGTCCCAATAGTTCGGAATCATCACGGCGTAGAGACGGCCGTTGCCCTCGGCGCAGCGCGCGGCGATGTCCTCGTTGTAGATCGAGAAGATCTCCTCGCGCAGCCTGTCCTGACCCATGATGTAGAGGCCGAACAGGCGTTGCGGGAAAATAAGCTCCTTTTCGACGCCCTCGATGTCGAGGTCCTTGAGGCGCGCGCCAACTTCAAGGAAGCCGGGATTGCTTTCCAGCGCATCGTACAACACGCGGGAGATTTCCGGCGGGGTCATCTGCTGGCCTTCGCAGGTGAACTCGAAATACCCGTCCTTGAGTTCGACGCGCGGCTCCCTGCCGGCAAGCTCGGCAGGAAATTTCCCATGCCAGCAATCGCGCTCGAACATGTGGCTGTCGGCGGACACGATCCGGGTGCCGGCTGGCCAGTCGCCGGTCTTGCCCTGCGCCTTGCGCTTGGCGGCGACGGGCATGCCGATCATTTGCGGAATCTCGAGGACGAAATCATCCGTTGTCATGCACGCCTCCCGCTTGCCGCGATTCCGGCGACAATTGAGACGTGTCGGAGCTTCGGAGGCAAGGGGTGAAGATGTTTTGCCCTCTTAAGCAGTCCGACGCTGCGGCAAGATCGTCTCAAACGAATTTGGGGATCGGACCCCGCTGCGGCGTGGTGTTGCCGGAGAGATCGAACATGACATCGTCGACATAGCACCAACCCCAGCCCTCGGGCGGATCGTAGCCTTCGATGATGGGATGCCTGGTCTTGTGAAAGTGCTTGGTGGCGTGGCGATGCGGAGAGCTGTCGCAGCAGCCGACATGGCCGCAGCTGCGGCAGAGGCGCAGATGCACCCACTGCGAGCCGATCTTCAGACACTCTTCGCAGCCCAGCGCGCTGGGCGTGACTTTTCGGATCGTGTCCAGATGCTTGCAGTCGTCGGCCATCACACTTTCTCCGTGGCAATGGGACCGCCCGTGGCGAGATAGGCGTGCAGCGACGAGACGACCTGGGCGCCCTCGCCCACCGCCGCGGCGACGCGCTTGACCGAGCCGGCGCGGACATCGCCGATGACGAAGATGCCGCGATGGTCGGTCTCCAGCGGGTGCGCCGGCGCGCTGCAGACGAAGCCTTTATCGTCCAGCTGGACGTCACATTGCTTGAGCCAATCGGTGTTCGGGTCGGCGCCGATGAAGAGGAAGACGTGGCTGATCGGCTTCTCGGTCTTCAGGCCCGAATTGCGGTCGGTCCAGCACACGGCGTTCAGCGCGCCATTGTGGCCCTGCAATTGCGTGATCTCGCTGTGGGCGACGAGCTCGATATTGGGCTGCGCCGCGATGCGGTCGATCAGATAGCGCGACATGGTCGCCTTGAGGCCGGGCCCGCGCACCAGCATGAAAACCTTTTTCACCTGGGTGGCGAGATAGACCGCCGCCTGGCCCGCCGAATTGCCGCCGCCGACAAGGACGACCTCCTGCCCGGCGCACAGCCGCGCTTCCAGCGGCGAGGCCCAGTAGTGGACATGCGAGCCTTCGTAGTCGGCGAGATTGTCGACGGCGAGGCGCTTGTAGCGCGCGCCGCTGGCGATGATGACGGCGCGGGCGCGGACCTGTTCCTTGTTGGCGAGGTCGAGATGGAACAGGCCGTCCACTTGCGCGAGGTTGGAGACTTCGTCGGGGATCGCCATCTCGGCGCCGAACTTCTGCGCCTGGTTGTAGGCGCGCGCCATCAGCGCCATGCCGGTGATGCCGGTGGGAAAGCCGAGATAGTTCTCGATGCGCGCCGAGGCGCCGGCCTGGCCGCCGAAGGCGCGGCAGTCGAGCACGATCACCGACAGGCCTTCCGAGGCGGCGTACACCGCGGCGGCGAGACCCGCCGGCCCTGCCCCGACGATGGCGGCATCGTAGGTCTTGGAGGGATCGAGCGTGCCGACCATGCCGATGCAGCGGGCAAGCTCCGCCTCGCTGGGATTGCGCAAGAGCTGGCCGTTCGGACAGAGCACGATCGGCAGTTCGTCCGGCGCGATGTGGAAACGATCCAGCAGCGACTTGGCGTCCGCGTCGTTTTGGGCGTCGAGGACGGTGTTGGGGTGGCCGTTGCGGTTGAGGAAGACGGCCAGGCGCAGGACATCGGCATGGCCCGCATAGCCCACGATGATGGGCCCGCCGGCGCCGGTCTCGAGCAGGCTGACGCGGCGTAGGATCAGCGCGCGCATGATGCGCTCGCCCAGATCCGCTTCTTCGACAAGTAGATCGCGCAGGCGCTGCGGCCGGATGACGATGGCTTCGACGGCGCTGAGCGCCTTGGCGTCGACCAGCGCGGGCCGGCCGGTGAGCTGGGCGAGTTCGCCCATGAAATTGCCGGGACCGTGGGTGACGATCATCTGCTCGTGGCCCAAACTGTCGCGCTGAGTGATGGCGATCTCGCCGGCCAGGATGACGAAGAAGCCGGGCGAGACCTCGCCGGTCCTGGCGATGCAGGCGCCGGATTCGTAGGTGCGCAATTCGCCGAAGCGCCGCAGACGCTCGACTTCCGCCGGCGCAAGCGCGGGGAACCTCTGGTCGTCTCGCGAGGCGGCGATCTGTTGCGGCTTGGCGATCATGATCTCCTAGAGGTCGGTGGAATTGTGTGCACGGCGCGGGCGCCAAGATAGCGCAACGACAAATAGGTTCCAGTAGCGGCGATGGACGAGGCGCCGAGCAGCAGCGCCAGCATCACGATGTCCCACACCGGACGGGCCCGAAGCGCCGCGGTGAAATCAAGCCGATGCAGGCCCTGGAACAGCCAGCGATAGAAGCGATCCGCGCTGCCGAGCTTGGCGATCAGCATGCCGGAGACCGGATCGACGTAGTAGCGATCGCCATCGGGGGCGATCAACCGCCAGACCGGCAGGCCCGGCGCCTCGCCGCCATGGGCGAAATAGTAGTCGTCGCCCTCGGCAAGACGCGCCGGAGGTGCAGTAGCATCGTGCACCGTCGCGCGCGCGATGGCGGCGATCTCCGCCGGCGTCAGCGGCGCGGGACGGCCGGCGGAATCCAGCCGCAGACGGCTCCCGTCCTTCCTGGTGGCGACGAAGTAGAGATGCCCATCCAATGGCGCCGACGCCAAAGAGACGACCGTTGCATCGACCGGTGCTTGAGATATCGCATGCAGCGCGCGCCCGATTTCGGCGAGCGGCACGGGCGCGCCGCTGAGCGCGGCGGCCTCGGCCTCCCCGCTATCGCCTTCCAGAAGGCCCCATGGGTTCATCGACAAAAGGCCACTGACGATCCAACTGAGCAGGAACAGGCCGAACACCAATCCCGGCAGGTGATGCCAGAGGGTGAAATCGCGATAGGGCGACCAGCGCCCGGTCCGGCGCGCCAGCCACCACTGGCGGATGCTGAGATAAAGTCCGATCGCCACAAGAAGGCTGCCCGCCAGCGAGGTCCAGATCACGGTCTGCGTCCAGAGGGCGGGCTGGGCGCGCAGCTGCGTGAAGTAGAGCCAATGCGGCACCGCGCCGAGATAATTCCAGAAGCGTTGCGCGGCCATGACGCCTTGCACGACCCTGCCGCTGGCGCCGGAGACATAAATCTGCGTTCCGGCGGCGTCTCCCAAGCTGACCCGATAGAGCGGGCGATCCGGGCGAAACTCGCCCGACACGGTCCACTGATCTTTCTCGATCGTCTCGAACGCCGGTTGGCCCGCGGCGATGGAATTGCCGCGCGCAAAACCTTCGGCGACGGCGCGAGCATCGGCCTGCGATATGGCTGCGATGGGCTTGCCCATGGACAGGTCGATTGAAGCGCTGCCGCCGCGCAGCAGCATGCGGCCGTGCATCATCTCCACGGAGAAATCCGAGGACGGGCCGCCGGCCGGCAGAACGCAGCATTTGCGCCAGTCCAGCGGCGCAAGCCCAGCGAGACGCGCAGGCTCGGGCAGCGACGGATACGGCACGTACATCATGACGATGCCGGAAAGGCACCACATCAGCATCAAAAGACAAAGAGCGATGCCCGCGTAACGATGGACGGCGAAAAGCCAGCGAACACCGATACGCATTGCCACCCCTTGTTTTTCTTCTAGCCGCAGGTCTGGGAAAAATATAGTAAGATTGTCAAGCGTATAGGTGTGCCTTGCTTCTCCTGATCGATAACTATGACAGCTTCACCTACAACCTGTTCCACTACCTGGGACAGCTGGGGGCGGAGGTTGTCGTCCGGCGCAACGACGAGCTGACGCCCGCCGAGGCCCTGGCGCTGAAGCCGGAAGCCATCGTGCTGTCGCCGGGTCCGTGCACGCCGAACGAGGCCGGCATCTGTCTGGATCTCATCAAGCTGGCGGCCGGGCGCTATCCGATCCTGGGCGTGTGCCTGGGGCACCAGGCGATCGGCCAGGTCTATGGCGGCACCATCGTGCGCGCGCCGGAGCCGATGCACGGCAAGCTGTCGACCATCCATCACACCGGCAAGAGCGTTTTCCGCGGCTTGAACAACGATTTTCAGGCGACGCGCTATCACTCGCTGACGATATTGCCGGAAAGCATGCCCGCGAGCCTGGAAGTTACCGCGACCAGCAGCGACGGGGTGATCCAGGGCATCATGCACAAGAGCCATCCGGTGCATGGCGTGCAGTTCCATCCCGAGAGCATCGCCTCGGAGAACGGCCACGCCCTGCTGCAGAACTTCCTGGAGATCGCCAAGGCGGCCGTGCCGGCATGAGCGGCGAGGACTTCTCAAGCCTGCTCAAACGCGTCGCGGGCGGCGAGACGCTCGATGCGGAACAGTCGGCGCGCGCCTTCGGCGCCATCATGGCGGGCGAGGTCAGCGAGACGCGGATCGCCGCGCTGGTGACGGCGATGGTGGTGCGCAAGCCGACGGTCGATGAGATCGCCGGTGCCGTGCGGGCGATGCGCGGCACGATGCAGACGATCGAGTCCAATCCCTATGCCATCGATCTTTGCGGCACGGGCGGCGACGGCGCCGGCACGCTCAACATCTCGACCGCCAACGCCTTCGTGGTCGCGGCCTGCGGCGTGCCGGTCGCCAAGCACGGCAACCGCAACATGTCGTCGAAGAGCGGCACGGCGGATTGCCTGGAAGCGCTGGGCGTGAAGATCGAATTGTCGCCGGCCGATGCCTCGCGCTGCCTGCGCGAGGTCGGGCTGTGCTTCCTGTTCGCGCAAGCCTACAACCCGGCGATGAAATATGCCGCCCCGGTGCGGCGCGAACTCGGCTTTCGCACGATCTTCAATCTGTTGGGGCCGCTGTCGAACCCGGCGCGGGTGCGGCGCCAACTGGTCGGCGTCTATGCCCAGGAATGGTGCGTGCCATTGGCTGAAGTGCTGGGGCGGCTGGGCGCCGAGCGCGCCTGGGTGGTGCATGGCGACGGGTTGGACGAGATCGCGACATCGGGGCCTTCGCATGTCGCGATGCTCCAGGACGGCAAGGTCACGGTGCGCGACATCGGGCCGGAGGATGCGGGGCTGAGCTGGTCGCCGATCTCGGCGCTGGCGGGCGGTGCGGCCGATGAGAACGCGGCGGCGCTGCGCCGGCTGTTCGACGGCGAGACCGGCGCCTATCGCGACATCGTGCTGATCAACGCGGCGGCGGCGCTCATCGTCGCCGGCAAGGCGAACGACCTGCGCGAGGGCGCCGTGCTGGCGGCGAACGCCATCGATACCGGCGCGGCGAAGGCCAAGCTGGAGACGCTGATCGCAGTGTCCAACAAATGACGATCCTCGACGACATCGCCCTCTACAAACGCGACGAAATCGCCTCGGCCAAGGCGCGGCTGTCGATCGGCGAAGTGGAGAGTGCGGCGCGCGCGGCCAGTCCGGTGCGCGGCTTTCGCGACACCTTGCAACGGGCGCAGCGCGAAGGCCGTTATGGCCTGATCGCCGAAGTGAAGAAAGCCAGCCCTTCGAAAGGGCTCATCCGCGCCGACTTCGATCCGCCGGCGCTGGCGCGGGCCTATGAGCAGGGCGGCGCGGCGTGCCTCTCCGTGCTTACCGACACACCCTCGTTCCAGGGCTCGCCGCAATTCCTGATGGCGGCGCGCGCGGCGACCGGTCTGCCGGTGCTGCGCAAGGATTTCATGCTGGATTCCTACCAGGTCACCGAGGCGCGGGCCTGGGGCGCCGATTGCATCCTCGTCATCCTGGCGATGGTAAGCGATCTGACGGCCAAGACGCTGATGCTGGACGCGGCGCACTGGAAGATGGATGTCCTGGTCGAAGTCCATGACGAGACCGAACTGGCGCGCGCGCTGGCGCTGGGCGCGGAGATGATCGGGATCAACAATCGCGATCTGAAGACCTTCGTCACCGATCTTGGCGTCACGCTGCGGCTGCTGCCGCACATTCCCAAGGACAAGCTGGTGGTGGCGGAAAGCGGCCTCGGCACGCCGGCCGATCTGAAGCGGCTGGCGGATGCCGGCGTCACGACCTATCTGATCGGCGAGAGCCTGATGCGCGAAGCCGATGTCGCGGCGGCGACAGCCAGGCTGATCGGCGCTAAACTCTCGGCATGAACAAGCTCACTCATCTCGACGAACAAGGCGCGGCGCGCATGGTCGACGTCTCGGCCAAGGATGCGACCGACCGCGAGGCGGTGGCGCAGGCCGTGATCGTGCTGTCGGCGGAAGCGTTCGAGGCGGTTGTCGGCGGCACGGCCAAAAAAGGCGATGTGCTGGCGGCAGCGCGGATCGCCGGCATCATGGCGGCGAAGAAGACCAGCGAATTGATCCCGCTGTGCCACCCCATCGCGCTGACCAGGGCCAATGTCGATTTCGAACCGGATGCGGCGCGGGGCGCCATCCGCGTGATCGCCAGCGCCAAGACCCAAGGCCAGACCGGCGTCGAGATGGAAGCGCTGACTGCGGCGAGCATCGCGGCACTGACGATCTACGACATGGTCAAGGCGGTGGACAAGGGCGCGGTGATCGAAGGCGTCAAGCTGCTGTCCAAATCCGGCGGCAAGAGCGGCGACTTCGTTGCCGAGGCGCCGAAAGCCGAGAAGCGCGCCTACCGCTCGGCGGGCATCCGCGACCGCGCCAAGCCTGCGACGCTGATGGGTGAGGTTTCCGCCCCTCCCCCCAAGCGCGACGCCAACCAGCAACGCGACGCCAATCAGCAGCGCGAGGCGTTCCGCATCTTCATGACCTCGCGCCATCTGCGCGCCACGCAATGGGCCAAGGAAGCCGGCGTTTCGGCGTCGGAGATCTACTCGTTCCTCACCGGCAAGACGCGGGCGATGCCGGGCGACGTCGCCGAGAAGCTGGCGCGCGTGGCCAAGACGCGCGTCGCGGACATGTTCAAATGATTTCGGTCGACGAAGCGGTGGCGCGGATCGTGGCCGCGTTCGCGCCGCTGGCCGGCGAGAGGATCGCGATCGGCGATGCGGTGGGCCGTGTGCTGGCGCAGGACGTTCTGGCGCAGTCGAGCCAGCCGCCGTCGGCGGTGTCGTCGATGGACGGCTACGCGGTACGGGTCGCGGATGCGGCGAACGCGGGCGCGGCGCTGCGCGTGATCGGCGCGGCACCGGCGGGACATCCTTTCCCTGGCAAGGTCGGCGGCGGCGAGGCGGTGCGCATCTTCACGGGTGGCGTCGTGCCGCAAGGCGCCGACAGCGTCGTCATCCAGGAAGACGCCGACGCGAGCGGCGAGCGCGTGACATTCACCGTAGCAGCGAAAGCCGGTCAGCATATCCGCGCCGCGGGGCTGGACTTCAGACAAGGCGAAGCGCTCGCCGGCAAGGGCCAGCGCCTCAGCGCGCGCGACCTGTCGCTGATCGCGGCGGGCGACGTGGCGCAGGTGACCGTGCGGCGGCGGCCACGCGTCGTTTTCGCGGCCACCGGCGATGAGCTGTCGCTGCCGGGAAGTCCCCGCAAGCCCGGCGGCATCGTCGCCTCGTCCGGTTATGCGCTGGCGGCGATGATTGCGCGCTGGGGCGGCGAGGCGGTCGATCTGGGCATCCTGCCGGACACGTCCGAGGCGGTGGCGAGCATCGCTGACAAGGCGGCAGGCGCCGACCTGATCGTGACGCTGGGGGGCGCTTCGGTCGGGGACCATGACCTGGTGCAGAAAGCGCTGGGGCCGCGTGGTTTCGCGCTTGATTTCTGGAAGATCGCGATGCGGCCGGGCAAGCCGCTGATCTTCGGCAAGCTCGGCGCCACGCCGCTATTGGGCCTTCCCGGCAATCCGGTGTCGACGCTGGTCTGCGCCATGCTGTTCCTGCGCCCGGCGATCGCGGCGATGCTGGGCGTGAAGGACGAAGCCGCGACGGTGCCGGCGAAATTGGCGAGTGAACTCAAAGGTAATGACGGCCGGCAGGACTATGTGCGGGCGCGGATCGAGTTGCGGGACGGCGAGCGTTTCGTCATGCCGTTCGCGGTACAGGATTCTTCGATGCTGAGCGTATTGGCGCGCGCCGACGCGCTGATCGTGCGACTGCCCCATGCGCCGGCCGCAGAGACCGGCGAGACCGTTTCGATCCTGCTTCTGGAATAAAAAAAGCGGGCTGGGGCCCGCTCTCTTCTCGAATGCCGTCAATTGCGATCAGAACGTGACCCACAGGCCCTGGCGGTAGTAGCCGCGGCCTTCGTGGTTGTCGCGCCAGTGATTGCGGTCGTGATGACTGCGATGCCAGCTGTCGTTGTGAAAACGCACGCCGAACGTCGCCGGATATTGGTAACGGTCGCCGCTTTCGTGCCAGCAGTCGCCGTCACGGTTGCAAACGGTGCGTGCGCTGGCTGCCGTCGACGTGGCGGCCAAGGCACCAATTCCAACCAGGCCGGCAATGGCGCCGGTGGTCAGCAGTTTACGAATCATCGTCATTGGGTCGTCTCCGAAGTCTCAGGAAAACGCCGCCTCCGCAGATGGAACGGGGCTGTCAGGCAGTTAGTTCCGGGAACTCCGCAGCAATGTTGCGAGTGGATATTTTGAGCGGTGAGAGCGGGCCGAAGCCCGCTCTCTGTCCGCGTTCGATCAGAAGGTGATCCAAAGGCCGTTGCGCCAATAGCCGCGGCCCTCGTGATGCTCGCGCCAGCGATAGCCGTTGCGATGGTGCAAGCGCCAAGCGTCATTGTAGAAGCGCACGCCAAGCGTCGCCGGATAGTCGTAGCGGTCGCGCTCGTGCCAACAATCGCCGAAACGGTTGCAGACGGTGCGGGCATCGGCGGCCGTCGACGTGGCGGCCAGGGCGCCGATGCCGAGCAAGGCGGCCATGGCGCCAGTGGTGACAAGGTTGCGAATGGTCATGGGGTTGTCTCCATGTTGGGATGCGCCCTCTCCGGCCTACAGAACGGCTGCAGGCCGAGTCCCGTTCCGGGAACCTTCGTTTTTCCCAGATATTGCGCGTTGACGCTCCGAAAGAACTAAAGTAGAACGATTCTCCATGTTTCGGCTTTGTTCGCCCTGATTTGGGCGGTGCCCGCAAAGTCACTTTGAAAAAAGGACGTGGAACTCATGCTGACCCGCAAACAATACGAACTGCTGATGTTCATCCATGAGCGCATCCGGGAGTCCGGCGTGCCGCCCTCCTTCGACGAGATGAAGGACGCGCTGGATCTGAAGTCCAAGTCCGGCATCCACCGTTTGATCACCGCTCTGGAAGAGCGCGGCTTCCTGCGCCGCATGGAGAAGCGAGCGCGGGCGCTCGAGATCATGAAGCTGCCCGACAACGTGTCCGACACACTGCGGCCGGCCACGACGCGCAGCCAGTCGCAACGCGCCGCGCCGCGGCACGGGCGGGGCGACAACCGGATTTCGAGCGATGCGCGCATGGCGGGCGGTCCGCGCCGCGCAGTGGGCGACGGCGAGAGCGCCATCAACGTGCCGATGGTCGGACGCATCGCGGCGGGCACGCCGATCGCGGCGCTGCAGAACAAGATCGGCGAAGTGCCGGTGCCAGGCGGCATGCTGGGACGCGGCGATCACTATGCGCTCGAAGTCACCGGCGATTCGATGATCAATGCCGGCATCCTGGACGGCGACACCGTCATCATCATGGAAGCCGACGTCGCCAATACGGGCGAGATCGTGGTGGCGCTGGTCGACAACGAGGAAGCGACGCTGAAGCGGCTGCGCCGGCGCGGCGACTCGATCGCGCTGGAAGCGGCCAATCCGGCCTACGAGACGCGGCTCTACGGCGCGGACCGGGTGCGCATTCAGGGCAAGCTGGTGGGACTGATCCGCCGGTACTGAGGACGCGCCTGCGCGCTCCAGGGACGGAAGCCCCGATCCTGCTCCACGGTTTCGACGCGTAGCGGCGGCCCGAGCCAGACCGCATAGCCATTGTTGCGCGCGACATCGAAGCGGTCGATGACCAACTCGGGGCCTTTGCATTTGCGGCGCGTGGGCACGGCGCTGACCACGATGGCGGCGGCGGCGCAGTCTTCGGCCAGCGCGTCGATGCGCGAGATGTCGGCGATCGTGAGGCCCGACACGGTTCTGGCGATGCAGCCGAGCGGGTCGCAATGCACGCCATCGGCCGGCGTGGCGACGGCATCGTCGGCCTCGCGTTCATCGCCGTCGCGCTTGAGCCACTCGGCGGCGGAATAGTTGTCCTTGGCCGGGCGGAACAGTTTCAGCGTGCCGTCGGGCGCGCGCACGGCGACGGTGATGCCGTCGCGGGCGACCAGCAGATCCGGCGGCTGGGTCCAGTAGGCGGCGGCGATGCCCAGGAGCAGCGGCACGAGGCCGAACCAGCGCCAGCGCTTGCGCCACAGGCCGAGCCAGAGGCCGCCCAACGAGACGATCACCAATGCGCTCACCGGCCAGGCGGGCATGACGCTGACCGCGCCGGGAAGGCCAGAGACCCAGCGGCCCATGGCCAGCATGATCTCGATGCCGAAGCCCAAAACGCGCAGCGGCCAGGCGTCGAGGCCGAACGGCATCAGGAAGACGGAGAGCGCGGCCGCCGGCATGGCGACGAAGCCCATGATCGGCATGGCCAGGAGATTGCCGAGCACGGCGTAATGCGTGGCGCGGTCGAAATGGTAGATCGCGTAGGGCACGGTCGCGATGCTGCCGACCAGGCTGGTGGTGGCGATGCCGCGGATGTAGCGGCGGACATGCAGGAAGCGTCGTGGTCCAAAGGTCTCGGCGCGCGGGCGCATCTGTTCCCATTCGGCGACCGCGATCAGGCCGACGACGGCGGCGAAGGACATCTGAAAGCCCGGTTCGATCAGGCTCTCGGGTCCCAGGAGCAGGATGATCGTGGCGGCGAGCGCCAGGGTACGCATGGAGAGCGCCGGGCGATCCAGCAGAACCGCGACCAGCATCGTCGCCAGCATGACAAAGGCGCGGGTCGAGGCCGATGAGGCGCCGGAGATCATCAGATAGAAGCTCGCGGCGCCCAGTGCGGCGAGCGCGGACCATTTCTTGATCGGATAGCGCAGCGCGAGCGACGGGATCGCGGCCAGAACCGCGCGCACCACCCAGAACAAGCCAAGGCCGACCAAGGCCATGTGCAGGCCGGCGATGGCGAGGACATGGGCGAGGCCGGCGTCGCGCAGCGCTTGTTCGTCTTCGTCCGAGATCGCGCCGCGGTCGCCGGTGATCAGCGCCGAGGCGATGCCGCCGGTGCTGCCCGGCAGGATCTCGTGGATGCGCGCCGTCATGCGGGTGCGCAGCGTTTCGACAGTGAGCAGATAGCGGTCGCGCCAGGACGGCCCCGCGAGCGCCGCGATGGGCTTGGGGCGGCCATAGGCGTAACCCACCGCGCCGAGGCGCAGGTAATAGGCGGCGCGGCCGAAGTCGTAGGCGCCGGGGGCGGCGGGCGACGGCGGCGGCATCAGCACGGCGGTGACATGCACCCAGCTTCCCGGCGGCGGCAGCGGCGTCTCGGCGCGGACGCTGATGCGGATTCGGGCCGGACGCGTGTCATCGCTGAAGCGCCTGGCGCGAATGTCGCCGAGCACGATGCGGATGCCCTTGCCGTGCAGCTCGGCCTGTTCGACGCGGCCGTCGATGGCGATGGGGCCGACCTTTTGGGCCAGGACCGGCGCGGCGACAAGCTCGGTGCGGGCCTTGGCGAGGGCGAAGCCGAAGGCCATGGCCGCGACGGCGGCGAGGACCACGCGCAGCGCGGGGCGCCGCGTACCGGCGACGCCGAAAATCGCGGCGACGCCTGCCAGCGCCGCCAGCGCGGCCCAGGCCAGGTTCGGCTCGAAGGGCAGTGCGAAGTAGATGCCGATGCCGGTGCCGAGCGCGGCGGGCAGCCATAGCGGCCAGCGCTCGCGCTCGGCCAGCGCGGCAAGGCCCAGCGCGGCCAAGCCGTCGCGGGCCCGGCGCGCGACGGTCCAGACATCGGCCGGCAGGCGCCGAACCAGCGGAGCCACTACCCCCATGGGATTCCGTTTGCTAGAAGCTCACCACGCCGCGGGACGCCGGCCACGACCATAGCCAAGCACAATGACCGACAACAAAAAACCTGTTTTGCGCTTTGCGCCCTCGCCCACCGGCTACCTGCACATCGGCGGCGCGCGCACGGCGCTGTTCAACTGGCTGTTCGCCAGACGCACCGGCGGCACGTTTTCGCTGCGCATCGAGGATACCGACCGCGAGCGCTCCACGCCCGAGGCAGTGGAGGCGATCCTGAAGGGCATGGAGTGGATGGGGCTCGATTGGGACGGGCAGACCGTCTACCAGTTCGCCCGCGCCGACCGCCATCGCGCCGTGGCGCAGCAGCTGCTGACTGAGGGCAAGGCCTACAAGTGTTTTGCGACCGCCGACGAGCTGACGCAGATGCGCGAGCAGCAGAAGGGGCTGAAACTGCCGCAGCGCTATGACGGGCGCTGGCGGGAGCGCAATCCGGACGAGGCGCCGGCCGGCGCGCCTTATGTCATCCGCCTGAAGGCGCGCCAGACCGGCGAGACGGTGGTGCACGACGTCGTCCTGGGAGACGTCACGTTCCAGAACGACCAGCTCGACGACATGGTGCTGCTGCGCAGCGACGGCAATCCGACATACATGCTCGCCGTCGTGGTCGACGACCACGACATGGGCGTGACGCATGTCATCCGCGGCGCCGATCATCTGAACAATGCCGCAAGGCAGCTGCAGATCATCGAGCAGATGGGCTGGCCGGTGCCGGTCTATGCCCATGTGCCGCTGATCCATGGCCCGGACGGGGCGAAACTGTCCAAGCGCCATGGCGCGCTGGCGGTCGAGGCCTATCGCGACATGGGCTACCTGCCCGAGACGATGCGCAACTATTTGCTGCGCCTGGGCTGGAGCCATGGCGACGACGAGATCATCTCGACCGAACAGGCGATCGGTTGGTTCAACCTGGAGAACATCGGCAAGAGCCCGGCGCGGATGGATTTCAAGAAGCTCGACAACCTCAACGGACACTACATCCGCGAGAGCAGCGACGCGGCGCTCGAGGCCGAGGTCGTTTCGCTGCTGGAGCATCAGACGCCGCCGCGGATCCTGAGCGCGCAGGCGCGGGAGCGGCTCGTCAGGTCGATGCCGGGATTGAAGGAGCGGGCAAAGACGATCGTCGAGCTCGCGAGCGCCGCCGACTTTCTGTACACGGACGGTCCGCGCGAATTGGATGCGGCGTCGCTGAAACTGCTGACACCGGAGGCGCGCGCGGTATTGGGCAAGGTGCTGCCGGCGCTGGAAGCGACGGACTGGTCGGCGGCCGCGCTGGAAGAAGCGGCGCGCGCCTTCGTTGACGGCGAGGGACTGAAGCTGGGCCAGGTGGCGCAGCCGCTTCGAGCCGCGCTGACCGGCAAAGCGGCATCGCCGCCCCTGTTCGACGCGATGGCGGTTCTGGGCCGGGATGAATCCCTTGTTCGCCTAAGGGCTTATACCGGCTGATTGCAAATTACGCTGGGGACCCAAGCGAAGGGGCAGGTGACGCGGTTAACCGGTCCGGCTTATAGTTTGTGCAGTGCGATATCGAGCCCTCCCGGGGCGGACATTCAAGGAGCCTTCCATGCGAGAGAGCAAGATCAAGCCCGCTGGCTCGGCCACGCTGACTTACAAGAACAAGCAGTTCGAGCTGCCCACCTTCAGCGGCACCGAGGGCCCCGAAGTGGTCGACATCCGCAAGCTGTACGGCGAGGCGGACATCTTCACCTACGATCCGGGCTTCACCTCGACCGCGAGCTGCGAGAGCGACATCACCTTCATCGACGGCGACAAGGGCATCCTGCTCTATCGCGGCTATTCCATCGACCAGCTGGCCGACCATTCGGACTTCCTGGAGGTCTGCTTCCTGCTGCTGCACGGCGAACTGCCGAGCAAGGCCGAGAAGACCACCTTCGACCGCGCCATCACCATGCACACGATGGTGCACGAGCAGCTGGCGCAGTTCTTCCGCGGCTTCCGCCGCGACGCCCATCCGATGGCGGTGATGTGCGGCGTGGTCGGGGCGCTCAGCGCCTTCTATCACGACTCGACCGACATCAACGATCCGCGCCAGCGCGAGATCGCCAGCCACCGGCTGATCGCCAAGATGCCGACCATCGCGGCGATGGCGTACAAATACACGATGGGCCAGCCCTTCGTGTATCCCCTGAACAGCCTGGGCTACACCGAGAATTTCATGCGCATGACGTTCAGCGTGCCGGCCGAGGAGTACAAGGTCAATCCGGTGCTGACCAAGGCGCTGGACACGATCTTCATCCTGCATGCCGATCACGAGCAGAACGCCTCGACCTCCACCGTGCGGCTGGCCGGATCGTCGGGCGCCAATCCGTTCGCCTGCATCGCGGCGGGCATCGCCTGTCTGTGGGGCCCGGCGCATGGCGGCGCCAATGAGGCCGCCTTGAAGATGCTCGAAGAGATCGGCTCGGTCGACCGCATTCCGGAATTCGTCAAGAAGGCCAAGGATCCGAACGACAATTTCCGCCTGTCGGGCTTCGGCCATCGCGTCTACAAGAACTACGATCCGCGCGCCAAGGCGATGCAGGTGCAGTGCCACAAGGTGCTGGACGAAGTCGGCCATGGCGACGATCCGACGCTGAAGATCGCGATGGCGCTGGAGAAGATCGCGCTGGAGGACGAGTATTTCGTGTCGCGCAAGCTCTATCCCAACATCGACTTCTATTCCGGCATCACGCTGCGGGCGCTCGGCTTTCCGACCTCGATGTTCACGGCGCTGTTCGCGCTGGCGCGCACCGTGGGCTGGATCGCGCAGTGGAAGGAAATGCTGGACGACCCGCACCAGAAGATCGGCCGCCCGCGCCAGATTTATACCGGCAAGCCGCAGCGCGACTACCTGCCGCTGACGAAACGGTAAGTTATTCTTCGAGGCTCGCTCCGCTCGCACTCCTGAGGCTCGCTCCGCTCGCACTCCAAAGCAAACTCCGCCGGACGGCCATCCGGCGGAGTTCGCTTCGGCCGGACGCCACCAGCCTCCGCCCGGCGCGGTCAAGCGCCAACCGACAGGCACGTTCTGTTCGACCTCTGCGGCCGTGCGATTTCGGCGGGGCCCCTTGCCCGGCGTCCTGGGTGAACGCCCCTGCCGTCGTCGCGCGGGTGCCTGCGACAGCGCACCCCGACCTGTATGTCGACTCGCAGCCTCTTGCGATCGGCACTCTGGGCCGGTCGCGGAAATAGGCGAGCATGCCCGTGTCTCCGTGATTACGGTGTCGCAGGTATGCATCCGTAGGTTGTGGTTCAAGGGGTGGAATAGGAATTATTTCTGACAGAATGTCAGTGCCGTCGGAAGGTCAATACCAAGAACCGAACCCTCCGTCGCCCAGAAACCTCGCGTTAGGCCTGATCCCGTCGGAAGCGGGAATAGCATCCGGGGCAATAACATCGCTCGCCTCGGTTAAGATGGACAACACCGTGAATCACGCCGCCGTCCGCATCGAATAGCGGGATTAGCGGATCGAAAAATCGCCCATCGCTAAATTCATACTTTCGGAACGTGGACCACGAAACTAGGTCTGCGAGTTGGATTAGGCGAGATGCCTTTGAATCGACGAACAGGGGCACCTCCGCGAGATTGCGGAAATGCCCCCATCGTGCTCCATCAATTCGAAATTTGCGCGCCAGAGTTTGAAGCGGTTTCTCATGCCGCATCTCATCCATAACAATTAGACCGCGCTGCTCACCATCTTGCCGCCGATCGTTCATGCGCGCGAGAAATAGATTGAAGCGATTGCACATTTCCTCGAACGCCGTGGAAATTGGATCCCTCGGGCTGATGGCTTCTTTATCTACGATGACGGCGAAGAGCGTAATGCTACGGTGTCCCTTGAGCGTTCCTAGAGCGCTTTGAACCATAGCCTCACGATCTGCTTTCTTCGAGACGGAATGCCAGACCCCTTTGCGCCCTTGATACATTTCAGTCCCGTGAAGTTCGATGTCGTGCGGATCGCCAAGTTTGTACGAAGCGACACACTCATCCGCTAGTTTGATTTGGTGATACAGCCCGCGCTCAAAGACCGATACACCGCCAAGAACAAAATGGCGCTCGGTTGCGTTTTCCACGCTGCCGGAATCATCGACATACAAGATATGCATGATGGCGCGCCCCTTCGAGCACTAACCAACGGTGTAAGGAAATGCAGCTGAGTGGGACTGACCGTCCCAGCGAACCGCGATAACGCAGCCCTCTCAACCGCAGGTTCACTATATAGGGTGAGTCTGAAGATTTCCAATGCCATTTGCGCCGCAGCGTAAATATGCTGTTAACACCTAGATTTGGGGGGTGCCAACTCGGCTACCTCTAGTAGAGCTAGGAATTGGTTGGCCGATACCCCTTACCGAAAGCATGCTTTTCCGACCAGTTATGGCGGAAGCGCGGCGCCCTGCATCCGCCCCTCCACCGCTTTGCGGCCCCGGTCCCCATCCCCGTAACAAGGGGAAGGAAAGAGTAGCAGCTGCGAACGCCGTCAATGCGTCCTTGATCGCACGAAATCGATGATCGCCCGCGCCGCACGCAAACTCGGAGGCTCGCTGCCTTCGCCGAGCAATTTCGCCACCGCGTCTAAGTCGGCGATCTGGTGGGCGGCGGCTTGTTTGTCGGTCAGCAGCGGGACGATGGCGTCGGCCAGCGCGAGGGGCGTCGCCCTGCCTTGTAGGAATTCGGGCACGGCCTCGCGGTCGAGCAAGAGGTTCGCCAGCGCGAAATATTTGAAGCGGAAGAGGACCTGCGCCAGCGCGTAGGTCAGGCCGCCGACGCGGTAGGCGACGGCCATGGGGGTGCGGGCCAGGGCCAGTTCGATGGTGACGGTGCCCGAGGCGGCGAGCGCGGCGTCGGCGGCGTCGAAGGCGGCGAACTTGTCGGCCTCGGTTTCCAAAATGTGCAGCGGCGCCGGCCAAGCTTGCGTCGCGGCGCGAACGCGTGCGGTGACATGGGGCACGGTGGGCAGCACGGTGACGAGGCCTGGAATGCGCTTGGTGAGCTCGGCGACCGCGCCGCGAAAGACCGGCAGGATGAAGCGGATCTCGCTGGAACGGCTGCCGGGCAGCACGCAGAGCAGCGGCGCATCGGGCGCGATGCCGAGCTTGGTGCGCAGCGCGGCGCCGCCGGTCATCAGGCGCGCGCGCTCGATCACCGGATGGCCGACGAAGACGGTGTGAAGGCCGTATTTCTCGAAGAAGGGCGGCTCGAACGGCAACAGCGCCAACAGCAGGTCGAAATCGCGCGCCATGGCGCGGGCGCGGTATTGCCGCGAAGCCCAGACCTGCGGCGCGACATAGTTGATGACGGGAATTTCCGGCGCGAGGCGCCGCAGCTTGCGCGCGATGCGATGGTTGAAATCGGGACTGTCGATCAGCACGACGGCGTCGGGCTTTTTCGTCATCGCGACGGCGGCGATGTCAGCGACGCGGCGCAGGATGACCGGGATTTTGGGCACCACTTCGCGCAGGCCCATCACGGCCGTGTCGCTGAGCGGAAACAGCGACTTCAGGCCCTGCGCCGCCATCGCCGGACCGCCCATGCCGGTGATGACGAGACTGTCGCCGGCGACGGCCTTGAGCGCGGCCATCAGCTGGCCGCCGAGCTGATCGCCGGACGGCTCGCCCGCGACCAGCATCAGCGAGAGCGGTTTTTCGGGCAGCGTGGTCATGGCGCGACCGCGACGACGAAGATGCCGAGCGCGTCGGCGGCTTGCGCGACGGCGGTTTTGTCGAGGACGAGCGCGGTGTGCGCTTCGATGGCGATGCCCGCGAGGCCGGCGGCGGCGGCGTTTTGCACCGTCGTCACGCCGATGGTGGGCAGATCGGTCTTGCGGGTCTGCTGCGGCTTGAGGGCCTTGGCCAGGACGCCGCGCCGCGCCTGTCTGGGCAGCTTGGCGAGCATCGCATCGGTGCCGGCATTGCTCTCGATCGCCAGCACCTGGCCGGCGCTGACGACGACGGCCTGGCCGACATCGCGCGCGCCTTGCGCCCGCGCCGCCGCCATGGCGACCGCGATGTCGGCGTCGTCGTCCGGCGCAGGTCCGAGCGCGCCGAGCGGGCCGAGCGGCACCTGCAGCCAGGGCGCCACGTCGGCGACGCTCTTCACGGCAAGGCCTTCGCGCTCAAACAGCGTGACCATGGCGTCGAGCAGGGTGTTGTCGCCCCGGCGCATCGCCCACAGCACGGGAAGGAGCCAGGACAGGCCTTTGCGGTCGTAGCGCAGCTTGAGGAAATTGGGCCGCGAGACGTAGCCGGCGAAGACCATCTCGCGGCAGTCGTTCCGCCGCAGCAGGGACAGCGCCTTGCCGATCTGGCCCATCGACAGCCAGGCGTGGGCAAAGCCGTTCGCCCAGTCGCCAGCCGAGCCGTCGAGCGCCAGGACGAAGACGTCGCGGCCGGCGCCCTGCGCGCTCAGCGCGATGGCGCGCGGCAGTTCACCGCCGCCGGCAAGGATACCCAAAGCGCTCACAGAGGCTCAGTCATCGGCGGCGCCGCGCCGACGGGCGAGCGCCAGCTGCTGCTTGTGGTCGGCGAGGATGAAATCGGCGATCTCGGCGACTTCGTGCACCTGCGGCCATTTTGCCTTGGCATCGTGGGCGCGCTTTTCCACATCGCCCCCGGCGCCGCGGAAGATCAGCCGGAAGGCGCCACGCATGGCGTTGATCACCTCGCGCGACAGGCCGCGGCGCTTCAAGCCGATCAGGTTGAGACCCGCGAGCTCGACATGATCGCCGAACGCCATGGCATAGGGGATGACGTCGCGGTTGACGCCGGTGACGCCGCCGATCATCGCGCCCTTGCCGACGCGGCAGAACTGCTGCACGGCCGACAGCCCGCCCATGATGACGCCCTGCCCGATCTCGCAATGGCCGCCCAGAACCGCGTTGTTGGTGAAGGTCACGTCGTCGGCGACGTGGCAGTCGTGACCGATATGGCTCATCGCCATGAAGAAGCCGTTGTTGCCCACCGTCGTGAGGCCGCCGCCCCGGCGGCCGCCGCAACTCATGGTGACGCCTTCGCGGATCACGCAATCGTCGCCGACGATCAGCGCGCCGTCGAAATCGTTCTTGATGATCTGGCCCTCGCCGCCCAGCACGGCCTGGGGATGGACGACGGTGCGCGCCCCGATCCTTGTCCTGCCCTTGACGACCACGTGCGAGAGAAGACGCACGCCGTCGCCGAGCACGGCGTCGCGTCCGACGATGCAGAACGGTCCGATCTCGACGCCGGCCCCAATCGTCGCGCCGTCTTCGACAATCGCGGCCGGGTGCACCGCCATGCTCAGCCTAAGTCGTTGCCGCGGAACATGGCGCTGAACTCGGCCTCGGCAACCAGCGCCTCGCCGACATAGGCCTTGCCTTCGAACTTCCAGACCGGACCGCGGTGCTGGATCGCCCGGACCGCCAGGCGCAGCATGTCGCCGGGGACGACGGGCTTTCTGAAGCGCGCCCGATCGATGCCCATGAAGAAGACGAGCGGCGGCTCCTTGAATTGCATGGAATGGACGATCAGGGCGCCGGCCGCCTGGGCCATGGCCTCGACCACCAGCACGCCGGGCATCACCGAATATTGCGGGAAGTGGCCCTGGAAATGCGGCTCGTTGATGCTGACGGCCTTGTGCCCGACGGCGCTCTCATACGGCACGATGTCGGTGAGCCGCTCGATGAAGAGGAACGGCGGACGGTGGGGAACCAGCTTTTTGAGCTGTTCCACGTCCAGCACGATGCCGGTGTTGCCGCTGTCACCCATGGCCGTCACGTTTCGGCCTCTTTGCCAGATTCGTCAATGCGTGAATTTCGCGTATCCACTCGCGAATTGGCTTTGCCGGAGCGCCGCCATAGTCGGTTCCGGCGGCCAACTCGGCGCCGGACGGCGTCGCACCGCGCGCGGCGACGCGCGCGCCGTCGCCGATCTTCGTATGGTCGGCGATCCCGACCTGGCCGCCGAGCAGGACGAAATCGCCGAGTTCGCAACTGCCCGAAATGCCGACCTGGCCGACGACGATGTCGTGACGGCCGAGGCGGGTGTTGTGTCCGATCTGCACGAGGTTGTCGATCTTGGAGCCTTCGCCGATCACGGTATCGCCCAGCGCGCCGCGGTCGATGGCGGTGCAGGAGCCGATCTCGACGCGGTCCTGGACGATGACGCGGCCGAGCTGCGGGATCTTGATGTGACCGGCGGCGCCGGAGGCGAAGCCGAAGCCGGGCTGGCCGATCTGCGCGCCGGGCAGGATCAGGACCTCGTCGCCGATATGGGAGTTCGAAATCGTGCAGTTGCTGCCGATCTCGCAATTCCTGCCGATGGTGACGCCGCGGCCGATGACGGTGTTGGGCGCGATGCGCGTATCGTCGCCGATCTCGGCGCCAGGGCCGATCACGACGCCGGGCCCAAGCAGGACGCGCGCGCCGATGCTGGCGGAGGGATCGACCGCGGTCTGCTGCGACCAGGCGGCCAGGCCGGACTGCGGATAGAAGAGCTGCGCGGCGGCGGCGAAGGCGTGCTGCACCGAGACGCAGGGGATCGCCGTCATGCCGGCGCGGGTCTGCAGGGGCCTCGCCGTCTTCTGCGGCACGAAGCAGAAGCCGGCCGCGGTCTGCGCCAGATCGGCGGCATGGGTATTGGCGCCGCCGGCGAAGAAGGTCAGATGCTGGGGCCCGGCGCCGGTCAGGCTGGCCAGATCGTGGATCTTCGCCGCCGCGTCGGAGCCGGCCGGCAAGGCCGCGCCCACGCAGCTGCACACTTCACCCAGCGTGAACGGTCCGCGGTTGTCGTAGAATCGTGGATCGGCCATCCCGTCCTTCGCGTCCCTATTGCGGCGGCGCGGCTCCCGGCGGCAGCGGCGTGAGAACGACCTTCACATTCGGCAGCGACTGGTTCAGGCGCTGGATCGCGACGCCCGTGACGTCGACGTCGACCGTGCCGAGCACGACCGCGTTGCGATCGAGCAAGAGGTTGGCGCCGCGTTCCTGCATGATCTTCTGCAGAATAGGGCCGAGGGCGCGCTCGACCTGCTGGCGCGCGACCAGGACACCGCCCTGGATCAGGCCCTGCTGGCGCTGCACTTCGCCCTGCAAGCCGGCCTGCTTGGCCTCGAACGCCTTGATCTTAGCGGCCTTCACCGCAGGCGAGAGAATCGCCAGCTGCTGCTGCAGCGCGGCGCCTTCCTGGCGCAGCGCGGCGTCCCTGGCCTTCAAACCGCCCTCGGCCGCGATCGTCAGCTGCTGGACCTGCTTCATGATGTTCTGGCCGACGACCGAGCCGCGCAGGATCGCCGCGCGGTCGATCACCAGAATCTTCGGCGCCGGCGTGCCGGCCGGCGGCTTGGGCGGTGGCGCCGGCGGCGCGGCCACGGCGCCAAGCGAGAGACCCGTGAACAGAAGCGCCGCCGCAGCGGCGCGAACGATTACCGATATGTTTGTCATTGTATCCCCGTTCCTGCACTGAAATAGATGATTTGAGTCTTGTCGTACGGTGTCTTGAGGAATGGAATTCCCAAGTCGATCGTGATCGGTCCGAAGGGCGATTTCCAGGCGATGGCGAGGCCCGCCGAGGCGCGCAAGGCCAGATTATCCTTGATGCAGCTGACCGCAAGATCGCAGACCGGCAGCGGCGTATCCAGATGGCCGACCGTTCCGACGTCGCTGAACAGCGCGAACTGGATGCCGTAGCTGTCGGGCAGGAAGGACGGCAGCTTGATCTGGCTGCTGGCGATGGCGAAGAAGTTGCCGCCGACCGCGCCGGCATTGCCCTGCACGGCGGTGTCGCGCGGGCCGACGCCGGCCTGCGCAAAGCCGCGGAACGAATCGCCGCCCTTGAAGAAGCGTTCCTGAATCGGAATGGTCTGGCCGTCATAGCCGGTGATGTAACCCGTCTGCAGATTGACCGAGGCGATGACATCGTCCCAGATCAGCGGGTGGTAGTAGCCGATCGATCCCGTCGCGCGCATATATTTGAGCGAACCGCCGAGGCCGGCGAATTCCTGGCTCAGCGACAGGACGAAACCCCTGGTCGGCTTTATCGGATCGTCCAGCGTGTTGTAGACGAAGCTGTAACCGAGCAGCGAAGTCTTGGTTTCGCCGGCGGCCAGCTGAACTTCCAGCGGCGCGCCCGCGAACGGCGTGATCTTGTCGATCTTGTAGGTGTAGCGCAGTCCGACGGCGCCGAACTCCGAAGTCGGGAAGCCGAAGCGAATGCCGGCCGCCGTGGTGTCGCCCTCATAAGCCGCCTGCTGATAGTCGGTGACGACCTTGTACAGGTCGAAGCCGGCCGCCAGCGGACGGTCGAGGAAATACGGTTCGGTGAAGCTGAACTGGAACTGCTTGCTGATGGTGGAGAGCTGAATGCTGGCGCGCATGTACTGGCCGCGGCCGAACAGGTTCTGCTCGGTATAGCTGAACTCGCCGACGAAGGAGCTGGCCGACGAATAGCCCGCGCCCAGCGACAGCGAGCCGGTGGACTGCTCGGTCACCGTCACCGTCAGGTCGGTGCGGTCGGGCTGGCTGCCCGGCGACTGCTTGACCGAGACGTCCTTGAAGAAGCCGAGGCCGCGGATGCGGGTGCGCGACCGGTCGACCAGCAGGCGGTTGAAGGCGTCGCCTTCCACCAGGCGAAATTCGCGGCGGATGACTTTGTCGAGCGTGTGGTTGTTGCCGACGACGGTGATCTTTTCGATGTAGACGCGCGGGCCCTCATCGATCTTCAAAATGACGTCGATCGTGTGGTGATCGCGGTCGCGCGCGATACGCGGATGCACTTCGGCGAAGGCATAGCCCTTGGTGCCCGCGGCGTTGGTCAGGGCGTCGATGCCCTTTTGAATCAAGTCGGCGTCGTAGGTGTCGCCCGACTGGATCTTGACCAGGGGGCGCAAATCCGCCGCGGTCAGTTCGCGGATGCCCGATTCGATGGCGACCTTGCCGAACTTGTACTTGGCGCCCTCGTCGACCGTGAAGGTGATGTAGAAGGCGCGGCGATCGGAGGTCAGTTCGGCCACCGCCGAGACGACGCGAAAGTCGGCATAGCCGCGGCTGACATAATAGCGCCGCAGCATTTCGCGGTCGAAGGTCAGGCGGTCCGGATCGTAGTTGTCGTTCGAGGAGAGAAATTTGTACCAGTCGCTCTCTTCGGTCGCGAGCTGGCCCTTCAGCGTGTCGTCGTCGAAAATCTTGTTGCCGATGAAGTTGATGCGCGCGACGCCGGTCGAGGGGCCCTCGCTGATCGAGAAGATCAGGTCGACGCGGTTCTGCGGCCGCTGGATGATCTGCGGATCGACCGAGGCGGCGAACTTGCCGTTGCGGCGGTAGAGCTCGATGATGCGCTGCACGTCGCCCTGGACCTTGGAGCGCGTGAAGACGGTGCGCGGCTTGAGCTGGACTTCCTTCTCCAGATCCTTCTGCGTGACCTTGTTGTTACCTTCGAAGTCGATCTGGTTGATGATCGGGTTTTCGACCACGTTGATCGTCAGGTTCGAGCCGTCGAACTTGACCTTCACATCCGCGAACAGGCCGGTTTGATACAGCGTCTTGAGCGCGATGTCGGTGGTCTGGTCGTTGTAGGTGTCGCCTTCGCGCAGCGAGATATAGGAGATGACCGTGGAGGGCTCGATACGCTGCGTGCCGTTGACGACGATGTGCCGGATCGTCCGCGTCTCGGGCGCCGGAGCGGTGGCGGCGGGCGGCGGCGCCGGCGGCGCGACGGGTTTGGCGGGCCTCGCCAGCGCCGCGCTGGAGCCAAGCGTCAGCAGCAGGACCAACGCGGGAACCGCGCGCGAAAATCGGGCGAACAGGGTGATGTGCCTCATCCAGTCGTCTTCCGGTACTCTTTTTGAGGCTCGACCGCCCGTCCGGCAGCCCGCCGAGGTTTCAGAAAAGATTTAGGCGAACGAGGTCATTCCAGGTCGCCAAGAGGAAAATCCCCAGCACCACCGCCAGCCCGAGCCTAAATCCGACGTCCTGGGCCCGCTCACCGAGCGGCCGCCCCAAAACACCTTCGCATGCATAGTACAGAAGATGGCCCCCGTCGAGCAGCGGAATGGGAAAAAGGTTTACCAAGCCGATGCTTACCGAAAGTAGAGCCGCCAAAAGAATCAGGTCGACAAAGCTGACCGCGGCGACCTGACCTGACATTTTGGCAATGCCGATGATGCCGGAAACCTGCTTCGCCGCAGCAGGACCGCTGGTCAGCGCCTTAAAGGTCGTGGTTATGATCTGACCGATCTGAACGCCGGCCGCGCCAACTGCGGCAACAGGCCCCAGATACTTGACGGTGCGAGGGGTTTGAAACGAAAGACCCAGCAGGACCTTTTTCTCGCTGTCGCGCCGCGGCGCCGCATGAACAGTCAGTAACGTTCCGTCGCGATTGAGTGCGATCGCGAGGCTTCTGCCGGCATTGGCCGATACGACCTGCTGGATGTCATCGACCCCGGCAATGGCGTGACCGCCGATCGAGACGATGCGGTCGCCCTTGTGAATCCCCGCCGCCTCGGCGGGACTGCCCGGCGTCAGGGAATCCACGACCGGCGGCATCGGCGGCGCGATACCAAGATCGCCCATCTCCTGCTTGTTCTTGAACGGGTCGGTGACTTCCGTCAGCCGCGGCGTGGCCCAGACCGTCAGACGGGTCTTGCCGCGGTCCAGTTCGACCGGCAGACGCTGGCCAGCGCTGAGCGCAACGATCTGCTGGATCTCCAGAAAGCTTTCGATCGCCGTGCCGTCGATCGAAACGATGCGGTCTCCTGTGCGGATGCCGGCGGCGGCAGCCGCGCTGTGCACATCTACCTTGCCGACGACCGGCGGAACGATCACCTGGCCGTGGATCATGAAGAGGCCAGTCAGGATGACCATTGCAAGAATGAAGTTGGCGACCGGACCGGCAACGACAATGAGCGCGCGCTGGTAGAGCGGCTTGAAGGGAAAGGCGACGGCCCTCTCCTCCGCGCTCATGCGCGCCACGCCTTCACGGTCGGGCGTCGAGGCGCCGTCGGCGTCGCCGAAGAATTTCACGAAGCCGCCGAGCGGGATCCAGGAGATCTTCCACAGCGTGCCCTGTCTGTCCTTCCACTTCACGATCGCGGGGCCGAAGCCGATGGAGAAGGTCTCGATGCGGACGCCGAAAAAGCGCGCGACGGAGAAATGGCCAAGCTCGTGGAAGAACACCACGACCGTGATCAGGAACAGGAAGGCCGGAATGCCGTAGACCGACCAACTCGCCAAACCCTGCAACGCATTCATCATGGATCAATCGCCTTCCGAGCGTGGTCAGTTTACGACGCGGCGGCAGATGGCGCCGGCCTGCGCGCGGGCGCGGGCGTCGGCGGCCAGCACGCCTTCGAGCGTATCGCACGGCGCATTGGCTTGCGCCGACTCGGCGAGCGTGGTCTCGACCACGCGCGCGATATCGAGAAAGCCGATGCGGCGGCCCAGAAACGCCTCGACCGCGATCTCGTTGGCCGCGTTCAGGATGGTCGGCGCCAGCGCGCCGACGCGCATGCATTCCATGGCGAGGCCGAGGCAGCGGAAGCGCTCGTGGTCGGGCTTGCGGAAATCCAGCCGGCCGACCGCGGCGAGATCGAGCCGGCGCGAGGGCGAAGCGATGCGGCGCGGCCAGGCGAGCGCGTGCGCGATCGGCGTGCGCATGTCGGGCGCCGAGAGATGGGCGAGCGTCGAGCCGTCTTCGTAGGAGACCAGGCAATGGACGATGGATTGCGGATGCACCAGCACGTCCAGCTTGTCGGGCGGCAGCGCGAAGAGGAAATGCGCCTCGATCAGTTCGAGGCCCTTGTTCATCAGCGTGGCGCTGTCGACGGAAATCTTGGCGCCCATCGACCAGTTGGGATGCGCCACGGCCTGCTCGACGGTGGCGGTTCCCATCTGCTCCAGCGTCCAGTCGCGGAACGGACCGCCGGAGGCGGTGAGCGTGACCTTCTCGACTTCCTTGGCGCCCTCCCCGTTCAAGACCTGGAACACGGCGTTGTGCTCGGAGTCGACGGGAATGACGGAGGCGGTGGAATTGGCCAGGGCGCGGTGGAAGACGCCGCCGGCGGCGACGATGCATTCCTTGTTGGCCAGCGCCACCAGGGCGTTGCGGGCGACGGCGGCCAGCGCCGGCTCGAGCGCGGCGGCGCCCATGATCGCGACCATGACGGTGTTCGATGGCCGCGCGGCGGCTTCGATCACCGCGGCTCGGCCGGCGGCGACTTCGATGCCGGTGCCGGAAAGGCCGCTCTTGAGTTCGGCATAGTGCTTCTCATCGCCGATCACGGCGATGCGCGGCGCCATCGCGCGCGCCTGCTTGATGAGGCCCTCGACGTTGGACTGCGCCGTGATGGCCTCGACCGGCATGGCGTGCGCGCCGTAATGCGCCCGGGCATGGGCGACGACGTCGAGCGTCGAGACGCCGATCGAACCGGTCGAGCCCAGCACCGTGACGCTGCGCGCCAGCACCGGCTCCAGCGCCGTGACCTCGAAACCCGCACGCATGGCGGCAAGAGCGTTCACGGATAGACTCCCAACAACATGGCCGCCGTGATGACGAGGGTCAGAATGGGCGCCACGAACAACGTGGAATCGATACGGTCGAGCACGCCGCCATGGCCCGGTATCAGGCCGCCCGAATCCTTGCGCTGGAAGGTGCGCTTGACCCAGGATTCGAAGAGATCGCCGCAATGCGCGACGACGGCGATCAGCGCGCCGGTCAGCGCCGCCCAAAGCGGGTTGCCGTGCAGATAGACGATGTAGAGCGCCTCGGCGAGCGCGGCGGCGGCGATGCCGCCGAGGGTTCCGGCCCAGGTCTTGTTCGGCGACAGCACCGACCACAGGCGCGGGCCGCCCACGAGGTTGCCGACGACGAGCGCGCCGGTATCGGTCGCCCAGACGGCGATGAACATGCCGACGATGACCCAGGCGCCGAACGGCGCCGCGACCAGCACCAGCAGGGACAACACCGTGGTTCCCATGTAAAGCAGGCCGAAGCCGTGCCATAGCGCGGGCTGACGCTTCAGCGCCGCATAGGCGGCGACGCCGATCGCGCCGAGGCCGAGGATGGCCCAGGCGATGGGACCGGACGGAGCCAAGACCTGGGCCGCCGCGGCGGCAATCAGGGCGGCGGAGGTGACAAAGAACATCGGACCGAAGACGCGCTCGCCGATCATGCGATGCCACTCGCGCGCCGCGGCGATGCCGGCGACCACGCCGAACAGCCCGACATAGGGCGCACCGCCGAAGATCGCGGCGACGACGACCGCAGCGAGCGCGCCGCCGAACAAGGGCCGCGTGACCCAGTCCCAGTTCAATTTGATGCCGCGGAACCCCGGTGCGTGGTCCGGCCTCGAGGCGATGTGGCGCGCGCCGCTCAAGCGACGGCGTCCGAGATGGCGCCGAAGCGGCGCTCGCGCAGGGCGAATTGTTCGAGGCAGGCGGCGAATTTCTCGGCCGAGAAATCCGGCCACAGCGTGTCGACGAAGCTGAGCTCGGCATAGGCGGACTGCCAGAGCAGGAAGTTGGAGAGGCGATGCTCGCCGCTGGTGCGGATGACGAGATCGGGCTCGGGCAGCGCGCTGGTGAAGAGGCGCGTGGCGAACAGTTCGGGCGTGATGGTCTCCGGATCCAGGCGCCCTTCCTTGGCGGCGCGGGCCAGTTCGCGGGCGGCGTTGGCGATCTCCTCCTGGCCGCCATAGTCGAAGGCGAAGGTGAGGTTGAGGCCCTTGTTGGCGACGGTGCGATGTTCGGCGTCCTCGATCATGCGCTCGATGTCGGCGGCGACGCGGCTGCGGCTGCCGATGATGCGCACGCGCACGCCGCGGGCGACGAGTTCGTCCAGGTCGCTGCGGAAATAGGCGCGGAACAGGCCCATCAGCGCGCCGACTTCGGTCTTGGGGCGCTTCCAGTTCTCGGAACTGAAGGCGAAGAGCGTAAGGTTGGCGAGGCCGATGTCGGAGGCGGCGCGGACGACTTCGCGCACCGCGCTGACGCCGGCGACGTGCCCCGCCTCGCGCGGCAGATACCGCTTGCGCGCCCAGCGTCCGTTGCCGTCCATGATAATGGCGACATGACGGGGCAGAACCGTCGGCGTCTGTGGCGCAAGCGCCATTAGCTACCTCGCGTCAGGTCAGGTTGGCTCAAACCTGCATGATCTCCTGCTCCTTGCCGTGCAGCACGGAGTCGATTTCCTTTATGTGGGCGTCAGTGATCTTCTGCAATTCGTCGCCGTGTTTATGGTGTTCGTCCTGACCGATCTTGTGGTCCTTTTCGAGGCGCTTGAGCAGGTCCATGCCGTCGCGCCGCACATTGCGGACCGCGACGCGGGCGGCCTCGGCGTATTTCGAGGCCAGCTTGGCCAGTTCCTTGCGCCTCTCCTCGTTAAGCTCCGGTAACGGGATGCGCAGCAATTGCCCGTCCATCTGCGGGTTGAGGCCCAGATTGGCATCGCGGATGGCCTTGTCGACGGCCTTCGCCAAGCCCTTGTCCCAGACCTGGACCGTCAGCATGCGCGGTTCCGGGGTGGAAATGTTCCCGACCTGGTTAACCGGCAGCAGGTTGCCATAGGCCTCGACCTTGACGGGATCGAGCAGCGCCGGGCTGGCGCGGCCGGTGCGCAGGCCGGAAAACTCCTTTTTCAGGGTCTCGATCGCGCCATGCATGCGGCGGTCGAGTTCGGCTTTGTTGTAGGTCTCTGCCATGTCCTTCGTGCCCAGTCTTGCGCCAACAGCCTAACCGATCGTCAGGTCCGATCCTCGATAATCGTTGCCCGGCCCTGGCCCTTGAGGACCAAAGGCAGCGAGCCGCGATCATGGATCGAGAACACGATGATCGGAATCTTGTTTTCCCGCGACAGGCTGATCGCCGACGCATCCATTACCTGAAGATCGCGCGATAAGACCTCGTGATAGCTCAGGAAATCGTAACGTTCCGCGTCCGGAACCTTCTTCGGATCGGCGCTGTAAACACCGTCAACTTTGGTCGCCTTCATCATCGCGTCGCAGTTCATTTCGACGGCCCGCAGGGCGGCGGCGGTGTCGGTCGTGAAGAAGGGGTTGCCGGTGCCGGCGGCGAAAATGACGACCCGGCCCTTCTCCAGGTGCCGGATGGCCCGGCGCCGGACATAGGGCTCGCACACCGTGCTCATAGGGATGGCCGACTGCACCCGGGTCGGGATGTCGACCCGCTCGAGCGCCGCCTGCATGGCCAGCGCGTTCATGATGGTCGCCAGCATGCCCATGTAGTCGGCGGTGGCGCGGTCGATGCCCTTGGCGGCGCCCGACAGGCCGCGGAAGATGTTGCCGCCGCCGATCACCATGCAGATCTGGGTGCCGCCGCGGATCGCCTGCTCGACGTCGGCGGCGATGCGGTCGACCGTGGCGACGTCGATGCCGAACTGCTGCTCGCCCATCAACGCCTCGCCCGAGACCTTGAGCAGGACGCGGCGATATTTGGGCGATGCGGCCATCAGACTATTCCTTCGGGCCGGCCATCTTGGCGACTTCGTCGGCGAAGTCGCTGTCGGCCTTCTCGATGCCCTCGCCGACCTGGAAGCGCACGAAGGCCTCGATCGCCACCGGCGTGCCGAATTCCTTCGCCGCCTTCTCGATCACCTTGTCGATGCGGGTTTCGTTGTCGATGACGAAGGTCTGCTGCAGCAGGACCGACTCTTCGTAGAATTTGCGCATGCGGCCCTCGAGCATCTTCTCGATGACGTTCTCCGGCTTGCCGGACTGGCGGGCGATGTCGGCCTGGATGGCGCGCTCCTTCTCGACCACCGCCTTGTCCAGATGATCGGGCGAGAGCGCGAGCGGGGCGGCGGCGGCGATGTGCATGGCGAGTTGCTTGCCGAGCGCGTTCAGCTTGTCGGCCGGCGCGGTCGACTTCAGCGCGACCAGCACGCCGATCTTGCCGAGTTCCGGCGACGAGGCGTTGTGGACATAGGCCGAGACCACGCCGGGATCGACGGCGAGCATGATGGTGCGGCGCACCGACATGTTCTCGCCGATCTTGGCGACGAGATGGGTCAGCGTCTGCTCGACGTCGTTGGCGCCCATGTTCTTCTTCAAAAGCTTGGCGAGATCGCCCTCCTCCTCCAGCGCCAGGCGGGCGGCGGTCTTGACGAAGTCCTTGAACTCGTCGTTGCGGGCGACGAAGTCGGTTTCGGAATTCACTTCCACCAGCGCGCCGACATTGTTGCCGGTGGCGACGCCGACGAGGCCTTCGGCGGCGGCACGGCCGGCCTTCTTGGCGGCCTTGGTGATGCCCTTCTTGCGCAGCCAGTCCATGGACGCTTCCATGTCGCCGTTGTTCTCGGTCAGGGCGGTCTTGCAGTCCATGATGCCCGCGCCGGTCTTGTCGCGCAGCTCCTTCACCATGACTGGGGTGACGTTGGCCATAGTCGGCTCCGTATTTTGGGTTGAGCGGCGCGGTCCGACGAATTCGGATCGCGCCCTCGATATTCGATGAAAATGTTTAGGCGGTCGCTTCGGCTGGTGCCGCTTCGACGGCAGGCGTCAGGTCGGGCAGCTCTTCGGCGGCGCCGGTGTCGATGCCGGCATCGACCTGGCCCTGGCTCAGACCGTCGATGATGGCGCGGGCGGCGAGATCGCAATAGAGCGCCAGCGCGCGCGCCGCGTCGTCATTGCCGGGGATCGGATAGGTGATGCCGTCCGGATCGCTGTTCGAATCCAGGATCGCCATGACCGGGATGCCGAGCTTCTTGGCCTCGGAAATCGCGATGGCTTCCTTGTTGGTGTCGATGACGAACAGCATGTTGGGCAGGCCGCCCATTTCCTTGATGCCGCCGAGCGAACGGTCGAGCTTGTCGCGCTCGCGCAGCAGGCCGAGCAGTTCCTTCTTCTTCAGGCCCGAGCTCTGCGCCGAGGTCAGCGTCTCCTCGATCGTGCGCATGCGCTTGATCGAGTTGGAGATGGTCTGCCAGTTGGTCAGCGTGCCGCCGAGCCAGCGGTGATTGACGTAATACTGGGCGCAGCGCTTGGCCGCCGCGGCCACCGGCTCCGACGCCTGGCGCTTGGTGCCGACGAACAGGATGCGGCCACCGCCGGCCGAGATGTCGCGCAGGGCGACGAGCGCGGTGTGCAGCAGCGGCACGGTCTGCGTCAGGTCGAGGATGTGGATGTCGTTGCGCGAGCCGTAGATGTACGGCGCCATCTTGGGGTTCCAGCGCTGCTGACGGTGGCCGAAATGGGCGCCCGATTCGAGCAGCTGACGCATGGAAAATTCTGGCAAAGCCATGGATTCAGTCTCCTTTACCGGTTGGCCAGACGCGCGAGTTATCCCTTTTGGGGGACACCGGATGGGGACGAGAGAACACCTCCCGAAACCCACTCGCGCGTGCGAGATGGCGGGCTTATAGGGGGACGAGGACGGCGTTGCAAGGCGCAGCTTTACGCGCGCGGAGCGAGCAACTCATCTTGGAAATAGAGTATTTCGACACGCCCCGTTTGTCAAGGTTGACTTGACAGAAAGTTTCGTCCCTTTTCCGCCGCCAATCGCAGGGGGCTTCGTGAGCGATTCCAAACCACCGCGGCAGGCGGCCATCGCCTTCATCTTCGTCACCCTGGTGCTCGACACCATGGCGGGCGGGATCGCGGCGCCGGTTCTGCCCAAGCTGATCGGCACGCTCGGCCACAGCGACCCGGCGCAAGTCGCCGAGATCTTCGGCGTCTTCGGCACGATGTTCTTCGTAACGCAGTTCTTCGCCGCGCCCCTGCAAGGCGCGTTGTCGGACGCCTTCGGCCGGCGCCCGGTCATTCTTATTTCCGCGGCCGGCATGGCGGCGGACTTTGTGGTGATGGCGCTGGCGCCGAATATCGGCTGGCTCTATGCGAGCCGGCTGGTGGCGGGCATCACGGCCGGCAGCATCGCCGCCGCCACGGCCTATCTGATCGACGTCACCGCGCCGCAAGACCGCACGCGCATCTTCGGCCTGGCGGGTGCGGCGATGAGCGTCGGCACCGCGTTCGGGCCGGCGCTGGGCGGCCTTGCGGGATCGTACAATCTTCGCCTGCCGTTCTGGATCGCGGCGGGCTTAAGCCTGCTCAGCCTGCTCTATGGCTGGTTCGTGCTGCCGGAGTCGCTCAAGGCCGAGAGTCGCAGAACTTTCCGCTGGAGCAACGCCAATCCCATCGGGGCGGTCATCGGAATCGCGCGCGACTATCCGGTACTCTTGTGGTGGGGGCTCGCGATCTTTCTCTTCGCGATCTCGCAGATGGGCGTGAACAGCATCTTCGCGGTGTACACCTCGTATCGCTATCTGTGGTCGCCGCGCGATATCGGGCTCTATCTGAGCGCGATCGGCATCTGGAGCATGGTGGTCCAGGGTCTGCTGCTGCCGTTCATCATCAAGCGGCTGAGCGACCGCCAGATGATGATCGGCGGATCGATCGTCCAGGCGCTGAGCATCGCAGGCGCGGGTCTAGTGCCGAGCGGCATCTTCTATGCCGTCTTCGCCTTCGTCTGGATCGTCGGCCTGGTGATGATGAGCGCGTCGCTCAACACCATCATCAGCCAGGCGGTCGGCCCATCCGACCAGGGCCGCACGCAGGGCGCGGCGCGCAGCCTGGGCAGCGTGGTCGGGCTGATCGCGCCGGGACTGTTCGCGCTGATGCTGGCCAACGCCATCCGGCTGGGCGGCCGGCCGTTGTCGGGCGCGCCTTATGTCGTGTCGGGCGTTCTGGCGTTGCTCGCGCTGCTTGTCGCCATGCGGGCCATGCGCCGGCGCGTGGAATCCTGAAGCTTGCGCGCAAACGGGTTATGCAGGATTACACGTCGTCTTTTCCGTTCCTCCCGCTATGGTCACGTCATGACATCACCCATCCGTCGTTCCATCGAAAGCCTCGAGCCCAACGGCATCGGCCTCGTCGCCATGATGGGGCTGGGCGAGCCGGACATTATCCCGCTGTGGTTCGGCGAGAGCGATCTGGTGACGCCCGCCTTCATCCGCGACGCGGCGAAGCAGGCCCTGGATGACGGCAAGACGTTCTATTCCGGCTCGCGCGGCATCCTGCCGCTGCGCCAAGCGGTGCGCGCCTATCACATGCGCACGGTCGGCGTGGACGTGGATGTCGAGCGCATCTCGCTGCCGGGCGCGGCGACGCTGGCGGTGGTGACGGCGCTGCAGATCCTCTGCGATACCGGCGACAATGTCGTCATCGTCTCGCCGATCTGGCCCAGCATCTTCCAGGCGGCGCAGATGGTGGGCGCGGAAGTGCGCTTCGCCCGGCTGGACGACGACTGGCGCTCGGCGACGCCGCGCTGGAGCCTCGACCTCGACAAGCTGTTCGCGCAGTGCGACGCGCGGACCAAGGCGATCTTCATCAACTCGCCGGGCAATCCGACCGGCTGGGTGATGAGGCGCGAGGAACAGCTGGCGGTCCTGGAGTTCGCGCGCGCACGCGGCATCGCGATCATCAGCGACGAAGTCTACGGCACGCTGGTCTATAACGATGCGGCACACGCCCCGTCCTTCCTGCAAATCGCGGATGCCGACGACAATCTGTTCGTCATCAACAGCTTTTCCAAAGCCTGGGCGATGACGGGCTGGCGCATCGGCTGGCTGGTGCATCCCAAACGCATCGCCACGCAGCTCGGCGTCATGACCATCGCCAACAACACCGGGCCGACGACGTTCGCGCAGTTCGGCGCGCTGGCGGCGCTGTCGCCGCAGGGCGATACGTTCCGCAACGAGATGCGCGAACGCTGCGCGGTCGGGCGAGATGTCGTGCAGACATTCATCGACGGGCAGAACCGCATCCGCTGGATCCGCCCCGAAGGCGCGTTCTACGGCTTCCTGCACATGGATGGGCTCAGCGATTCGCTCGGCTTCGCGCGGGAATTGCTGCGGCGCGGACGCGTCGGCGTGGCGCCCGGTTCGGCCTTCGGACCGGCCGGCGACAGCCACGCGGATTCGTTCGTCCGCATCTGCCTCGCGCAAGACCCTGCCCTGTTGGGCGAGGGCTTGGCGCGGATCGAGAAGGCCCTCGCAAGTTTGTGAACGCGCCGCGCGCATTGTTAACCCCGCCAACGCGAATGTGAGCGGCGTCAGCGGCGGTGGCGTGCCAGAAGATGCGGGCAATTCGGCGACTGGGGCGCCTTGATGGAATTATCCTTTGCGGCGCGTCTGTGCGGCGCGGTCCTGGCCTGCGGCCTGGCCGCGGCGGCGCCGGCCGGCGCGCAGAGCGGCGCCGCGCCGCACGATTTTCAGACCTATCGCCCCAGCCTGCCCGGCACGCGGATCGAGGCGTCGCAGGCGCCGAACATCGACGGCGACATCTCCGATCCGATCTGGCAGAAGGCGCCGGCGCTGGACGAATTCTACCAGCTGGAGCCGCATGAAGGTGCGCCGGGCGACGAACGCACGGTCGTGCATGTGCTCTACGACGAGAACAATCTCTATCTCTCGTTCATGGCCTATGACGACGAGCCGGACAAGATCACGGCGCACATCAAGGCGCGCGACGGCCAGATCGACACCGACGATCTGATCCGCATCTATCTCGATCCCAGCATGACGCGGCGCAACGGCTATATCTTCGAGATCAATCCGCTTGGCGCGCGGCGCGAAGGGCTGGTGCAGAACAATATCGACGTGCTGTATCAGTGGAACACGCTGTGGGCCGCCAAGGCGCGCATCCTGCCGAACGGCTGGTCGGTGGAAGTGGCGATTCCGTTCCGCAGCATCTCCTACGACAAGGCGCGCAGCGATTGGGGCTTCGACCTGTTCCGGCTGGTGCGGCGCAAGAACGAGCGCATCCGCTGGTCTTCGATCGTGGAGACCATCCCGTCGTCGGATATTTCGCGCTCCGGCACGCTGACCGGCATCACGGGAATCGATGGCGGCATCGGGCTGGATTTGCAGGCCTATGGCGCGCTGCGCTACCAGCGCGACTGGGACACGACGGGCCATAGCGGCTTTCAATTCCGCCCGAGCGGCAACGCCTTCTACAAGATCACGCCGTCGCTGACCGGCACGCTGACGGTGAACACCGATTTCTCGGACACGCCGCTCGACCAGCGCCAGGTCAATATCGGCCGCTTCGGCCTGTTCTATCCGGAGACGCGCGATTTCTTCCTGCAGGACGCGTCGTCGTTCGAGTTCGGCGGCCTGCCGCTGCGCGACGACAACAATGCCAAGCCGTTCTTCTCGCGCAATATCGGCCTGATCAACGGTTCGCAGCCGGTGGACCTTCTGATCGGCGGCAAGCTGTCGGGCAATTACGACGGGCTCGACGTCGGCGCGCTGGTGGTGCGGACGAACGGCTCGGGCGCGACCGACGGACAGGTGCTGTCGGCGGCGCGGCTGAGCATGCCGATCTTCGACAGCTCCAAGGTCGGCTTGATCTTCACCAATGGCGATCCGACGGGGCTGTCGCGGAACAGCGTGGCGGGCGGCGACTTCCAGTTCCGCGCCTCCGATCTCATCGCCGGCAAGGAAATCCAGGGCGACGCCTATTTCGAGCACAGCTTTTCCAGCCTGGTGGGCGACGACGATTCGTTCGGCGCGGAATTGAGTTTCCCCAACGAGCCGTGGAGCGGCGTCCTGCGCTTCAAGGATGTCGGCGAGAATTTCGATCCGGCGCTGGGCTTCGTCAGCCGGCCGGGGATCAAGGAATACACCGGCAACGTCGTGCGCCGCATCCGCTTTGAGGACAGCGACGTGCGCTGGTACGAAACCGGCGTCTGGTTCGACGAAGTGACCGGGCTCAACAATGTCGGACAGTCGTCGCAGGAAGGCACCTGGGCGGCAGCCTTCCTGAACCGCGGCGAGTTCGGGCTGGTCGAGACCTGGAACGATTTCGAGAAGGTGCCGTTTGCCTTCTCGCTGCCGCACGGCGTCGTGGTGCCGGCGGGCGATTACGACTGGCAGGTGTTCCACGGCCATATCGAAACCGCGACCGACCGCTGGATCTCCGGCACGCTCGACGTGCAGTGCTGCGGCTTCTATGGCGGGCATCTGCTGCAGACCAACGCCTCGATCAGCCTGCATCCGGGCGACACCTTCACCTTCAGCCTGCAGCACACGATGGAGCAGATCAGCCTGCCGACGGGGCATGTGAACATCCACATCGCGGCGGTCGACGCGGCGCTGAACTTCACGCCGGACATGCAGATGCGGCTGCAGATGCAGTACGACAATATCAGCCACAATCTGGGTTATTCGGCGCGCTACCGCTGGGAGTTCGATCCGGGATCGGAATTGCTGATCACCGCGGGCGACGACGCGACGGTGAACAATCTGGGGACGTATGAATCGCACCTGTCGCAGTTTTCGGTGCGCTTGGGGCATACGTTCCGGATTTGAACTTCATCTGACACCACAGTGGGGCGTCTACACCGACTCCACCTGCGCCACGCCGGGGAGTGACTTGATCGCGTTCTTGAGGGCGACGGTGACGGCGAGGCGCTTGGGCAGGGCGATCTCGACTTCCTCGCCGGGGCCGCCGGGGACGACGAAGGTGACGATGCCCTTGCCGGGCTGTTTGAGCTGCGCCGCGATGACGCCGAGCGAGGCGCCGTCCGACAGATGGACGCGCAGGCCCTCTCCCGCATTGGCGGCGGCGGCGTCCAGATCGGTGATCGACGCGGCGCGCAGCTTGAGTTCGTCGCCGTCCCATTCGGCGCTGGCGGTGACCAGCACGGATCTTCCGGCCTCCAGCAGCGGACGCGAGGCGGCGAGGACTTCGGGGAACAGCATCACTTCGTACGACCCGCTGGGATCGGAAAACGTCACGAAGGCAAAGCTCTGGTCGTTGCGGCCGCGCCGTTCCTGCTTGCGGATCATGGTGCCGGCGAGCACGGCCTTGAAGCCGCTGCGGCGGCGGTCCTCGAGCAGCGCGCCATAGGTCGTGGCGCCCAGCCGGCGCAGCGGCGCGGCATAGGCGTCGAGCGGATGGCCGGAGAGATAGAAGCCCATGGCGCTGAATTCCTCGCCCAGCCGCTCGTGGCTCGGCCAATCGGCGACCGGTGCGAGACGCAGCTCGTCCTTCGCCTCGGTGGCGCCGCCGAACAGGGAGACCTGGCCGGTCTCGCGTTCGCGCGCGTTGCGCTGGGCGCTGTTGAGCAGCACGTCGGCGCTGTCCACGACCTGGCGGCGGTTGCGGTTGAGCCCGTCGAAGGCGCCGGCGCGGGCGAGGCTTTCGAAAGCGCGCTTGTTGACCAGCCTGGGATCGATGCGGCGGGCGAAATCGGTGAGGCCGAGGAACGGACCGTTCGCCGTACGCTCGGCCACGACGTGATCCATCGCCAGACGCCCGACGCCCTTGACCGCGGCGAGCGCGTAGAAGACGAGGCTTTTTTCGGCGTCGCAGGTGAACACCGATTCCGAACGGTTGATGTCCGGCGGCAGGACCTTGACGCCGAGGCGCTGCGCTTCCTGGCGGAAGACGTTGAGCCGGTCGGTGTTGCCGATATCGAGCGTCATCGAGGCGGCGAGGAATTCGACCGGATAGTTCGCCTTCAGATAAGCCGTCTGATAGGCGACCTGGGCGTAGGCGGCGGCGTGGCCCTTGTTGAAGCCATAGCCGGCGAATTTGGCGGCCTGCTCGAAAATCTGCTCGGCGATGCCGGGCAGGATGCCGCGCTTGCCGGCGCCCTCGATGAACTTGGCGAAATGCGGCGCCATTTCGGCGGCGATCTTCTTGCCCATGGCGCGGCGCAACAGGTCCGCCTGGCCCAGCGAATAGCCGCCGAGCTCGCGGGCGATGTTCATGACGTCTTCCTGATAGGTCATGACGCCGAAGGTCTCTTTCAGGATCGGCTCCAGCAGCGGGTGGAGATATTCCGGCGCTTCCTTGCCGTTCTTGACCGCGATGTATTTCGGAATCGAATCCATCGGGCCGGGGCGATAGAGCGCCACCAGCGCGATGAGATCGTGGATGCGGTCGGGCTTCATCTTGCGCAGCAGGTCGCGCATGCCCTGGCCTTCCATCTGGAAGACGCCGACGCTCTCGCCGCGCGCCAGCATCTGGAAGGTGGCCGGATCGTCGAAATCGATGTTCTGGGTGTCGAGATCGATGCCGCGCCGCTTGAGCAGGGCTTCGGCCTTGGCGATCACGGTGAGGGTTTTCAGGCCGAGAAAGTCGAACTTCACGAGGCCGGCTTTTTCGGTGTCCTCCCAGTCGAACTGCGTCACCGGCATTTCGGAACGCGGATCGCGGTAGAGCGGCAGGATCTCGTCGAGCGGGCGGTCGCCGATGACGACGCCGGCCGGATGGGTCGAGGCGTGGCGGTAAAGGCCTTCGATCTTGCCGACGATGGAGAACAGCTTTTGGGCCAGCGGCTCCTGCTCGGCGATGATCTGCAGGCGCGGCTCGCCGGCGACGGCGTCCTTGAGCGAGATGTGCTGGCCGGCCGGGTTGGGGATGAGCTTGGCGATGCGGTCGACGAGGCCGAGCGGCATCTGCAGCACGCGGCCGGCGTCGCGCACGGCGGCGCGCGCCTGCAGAGAGCCCAGCGCGATGATCTGCGCCACCCGGTCGGCGCCGTATTTGTCGCGCACATAGCGCACGACCTCGTCGCGCCGCTCCTGGCAGAAGTCGATGTCGAAGTCCGGCAGCGAGACGCGCTCGGGATTGAGAAAGCGCTCGAACAGGAGCCCGAAGCGGATCGGATCGAGATTGGTGATGTCGAGCGTCCAGGCGACCAGCGAGGTCGCGCCCGAGCCCCTGATGCCGACCGGAATGCCCTGGCTCCGCGTCCAGCGCATGAAGTCCGAGACGATCAGGAAATAGCCGGCAAAGCCCATCTTGATGATGATGCCGAGCTCGTATTCGAGCCGGTCGCGGTAGACCTTTTCCGCCGCCGCGAGCGGATGGCGGGCGATGCGGCGGTCGAGGCCGTCCAGCGCCTGCACGCGCATCTCCTCTTCCGGCGTGCGGCCGGATTCGGGCACGAAGTTCGGCAGGATGGGATCGCGCTTCTTGGGACGGAAGGCGCAGCGGCGGGCGATCTCGATCGTGTTCTCGAGCGCCTCGGGCAGGTCGGCGAATTGCGCCGCCATCTCGGCGGCGGACTTGAAGCGATGCTCGCGCGTGACGCGGCGGCGGTCCTCCTGGCTGACGAAGGCGCCGTCGGCGATGCAGAGCAGCGCGTCGTGCGCCTCGTACATGTCCGCCTTGCCGAAATGCACATCGTTGGTGGCAACCAGGGGAAGCTTTCGCGCATAGGCGATGTCGATCAGCGCGTCCTCGGCGGCGCGCTCCTCGGCCAAGCCGTGGCGCTGCAACTCGATATAGAGCCGGTTGCCGAAGATGCGGCCGAGTTTTTCGACCAGCGCGTCGGCGGCCGCGATCTGACCTTCGACGATCAGCCGGTTGACCGCACCGCCCGGACCGCCGGTCAGCGCGATCAGACCTTGCGCGTGCCCGGCCAGAAGATCGGCCTTCACATGCGGCCAGTCGCCGGGCTCGGCGCCGAGATAGGCGGCGCTCAGGAGCTTGGAGAGGTTGCGGTAGCCGGCCGCGTTCTGCACCAGCAGCGCCAGATGCGGCGGCTTGCGGCGCGAGCCCTGGGTGGCGGCGGGCGCGGCGGCGTCGAGTTCGACCGAGAGCAGGCAACCGACAATGGGCTGGACGCCGGCCTTGGCCAGCGTGTCGCTCAGCTCATAGGTGCCGAACAGGTTGTTGACGTCGGTGACGGCGACGGCCGGCATCTCGTTCTGCCGCGCCAGCCCGGCGAGCTCGTCCGGACGCAAGGCGCCTTCCAGGAGCGAATAGGCGCTCTTCACCCGCAAATGGACAAAGGCCGCCGGCTTGCGGTTTTCGGACATGATGGTCTTTCAAAAGCGGAAGCGAATCCGGCTCGCAGTATCGGCGCGGGCACCTGTGGGGACAGGGCCTTGGCTACCCCATCCACAGGTCGAACCAGATTTGTTTGAGGCGGCCCGCTCAGATACTGGCGAGCAGCGCCTGGGCCAGAGGCACAAACAGATAGGACGACGCCACGAACACCACCAAACTCACGCCTGCCGCTGCATCCTTGAACCACATGATCGCCATCTCCCGTTGCTCCTGGGAGATATGTTCTCTTTGTGTTCTAGTTCTGTCAAGAACAAAACGTGATCTCTGGTGGTCCGTCATCGCCATGAGGAGCAAACTTATCCACAGGCGGTTGGTTTCTTGAGTTCCGTCAGGGGCTTGAATTTAACAATCTTGTTATATAACATATCAGTTAAATGATGAACCTGGACACCACATTCGCCGCCCTCGCCGACCCGACCCGGCGCGCCATCCTCGCCAGATTGGCCCTGGGCGAAGCGACCGTCGGCGAGCTGTGCGCGCCTTTCGAGATCTCCGGGCCCGCCGTCTCGCGGCATCTGAAAGTGCTGGAGCAGGCGGCGCTGATCACGCGCGCGCGCGACGGCCAGCACCGCCGCTGCCGCCTGGCGCCGGCCGCGATGTCCGGCGCGGCGGAATGGATCGAGACCACGCGCGCGTTCTGGAACGGCACGCTCGACAAGCTCGAAGAACATTTGAAACGCAACGCTCCGACCGAAAAGGACAAACAGCCATGAGCGCCGCAACACCGATCACACTGGAACTGACGCGGGTTCTCGATGCGCCCGTCGAGCGCGTGTTCGATGCATGGCTCAGCACGTCGTGGGGCGATTGGGCGGGGCCGCCGGGCGTCAAGGGCGAAGTCACGCTGCTGGAACCCAAGGTGGGCGGCCGCTATCGCGTCGTCATGCATTTGCCGGACGGCAACACGCTGACGATCGGCGGCACCTATCGCGAGATCGTGCGGCCGACGAAGATCGCGATGTCGTGGAAATGGGAGAACGAGGACACCGATACGCTGGTCACGCTCAGCTTCCGGTCCTTGGGGGGCAAGACCGAACTGCATCTGAAGCATCAGGGCTTCGCGGCCGAGGCGCGGCGCGACAGCCACCACAACGGCTGGACGGGCACGCTGGACAGGCTCGTCCAGCATCTGGCGAAAGCCTGACGCCCATGATCACCATCTTCGCTCTCAAATCGGCGCCGGCCTTCGCGCGGGGGCTGGTGCGCGATCTGCGCGTGCGATGGGCGCTGGAAGAAGCCGGCCTGCCCTATGAAGCCAGGCTGATCGAGCGCGGCGCGCAGGCGACGGACGCCTATCGCGCGCTGCAGCCCTTCGGGCAGGTGCCGGTGTTCGAAGAGGATGGCCTGACGCTGTTCGAGACCGGCGCCATCGTGCTGTACATCGGCGAGCGCAGCGAGGTGCTGCTGCCGAAGGATGCAGGGAGCCGCGCGCGCGCGACCATGTGGCTGCTCGCCGCGCTCAACTCCATCGAGGTGTGCACGCAGCGGCTGTTCGAGCTGGATATATTCTTCGCCGGGCAGGATTGGGTGAAGGAATATCGCCCGCATGTCGAAGCGCGGACGAAACAGCGGCTGGCGGAACTGGCCAAGGCGCTCGGCGACAAGGACTATCTCGACGGCCGTTTCACGGCCGGCGACCTGATGATGACGACGGTGCTGCGCCTGCTGTGCAACACGGACCTGATGGCGGCCGAGCCCAAGCTCGTGGCCTATCAGGCGCGCTGCGAAGCGCGGCCGGCGTTCCAGCGCGCCCTGCGCGACCAGATGGCGACGTTCCAGGGTTAGATTTGAATTGATTTGAAGTGAATTGTCCTAACCCGTCATCGCCCGCTCTACGCGGTCGCTAGAGCTATGCGGGCGACCCATTTTTCTGCTTCGGAGATGAAAATGGGTTGCCCGGACAAGCCGGGCAATGACGGATTTGGGGGATTGATTCAGGCACACAACGACCGACTCGATCCGCTCGCGAGGCACCAGCCTTCACCATGGACGCGGCATTGGTCGTTTTCCGCGTGCGGCTGGCGCAGAAGACGCGTGATCTGTCTTGTCCCGGGCTTGCCCATGGTTTGTTCCAGCACGCGCGCGGCGGCTTCGTCGCGGTTGCCGGCGCAGGGGAAGATCGCGACCGGTGAAATCCAGCGCGCAGCGTAGTTGCCGCCCTGGCGTTCGATCCGCAGCACGCCGCCGACATTGGCCATCGCCATCGCGCCATCCGGCCCCGCGAGCCGGTCCACGGTCAGCGGCACGATGAGACGGCCACCATCCTTCAGGCCGTCCAGCCAGGTGTCCGCTGGACGCGTGGCGCCGGCGTTGACGTAGATCACGTCGGCCGGCGCGAACGGCACCGTCGCGCCGTCGCCTGCAAGGATTTCAACATTTGGCCAGCTCGCGAAATTCGCCCGCGCGCGCGCGGCAAGACCGGGATCGAATTCGATGCCGGTGACGCGCCCCTGCGGTCCGGCGAGATGGGCCATGATCGCGGTGTAGTAACCGACGCCGGCGCCGATATGGACGACATGCTCGCCCGGCCGGATCGCCGCGCTGTGGAGCAGCATCGCATGCAGCGAGGGCTGGCCGTTGTTGAGGCCGCGCTCGGGCACGATGCCGAAGAGCCCGTCATTATAGAGATGTTCCGGGTCGTCCGACGCCGTCGGCTCATAGCCCTTGGCGAAGCGGAATGCCTGCCAGGGGCCGGGACCCAGGAAATCCTCGCGGCGGACGGCGGCGAAGGCGGCCTCCAGAGCGGCATCGGCGAGCTTGGCGATTGCCAGGGTCTTGGCTGCATAAGCGGCTCGAACAGCCGCCAATCGTGTTTCGCGGTCCATCATTCCCTCCCCGGCCCGACCCGACCCGACCCGACCCGACCAGGCTTGTCTTGCCTGGCGCGGGCGCTGTTTTATGGTGTGCGCATTAACACACTCATTGTCGGTGTGTGATATCACACACCAAACGGGAGCACCAGATGGTGGCGCGGATTTATCCGGCGATCCTCGAAGGCGCGGAAAAGAAGACGTTTGCGGTCTGGCTGCCGGACCTGCCCGACTGCGTCGCGGTCGGCCGCACCCAGGAAGAAGCGATCGAGAAGGCGCAAGACGCGCTGGCCGTGGTGATCGAGACCTTCGCCGAGCGCGAGCACGCCCTGCCTCCGCCGACGCCGATCGCGGATATCGAAAGGCCCAAGAACTTCCTCGCCTTCGTCATGCTGACGGCGGCGCCGCCCGATCCATCTGAGCGGGTGAACGTCTACCTGCCCAAGAGCTTGATCGCGCGCGCCGACAAGCGGGCGGCCGAACTGGGCATGAGCCGTTCGAGCTTCTTCGGCTATGCCATCAGCGTCTCGCTGACGCTGATGGCGAAGGGGGCCTTGCTGGCCATGCCGGGTGCGCTGAAAACGACGCCGCTGCCGCCGATACGCAAGACCAAGAGCCGTTAAGGACTCTTTGATTGTCGCGCAATTTACGGGTGAAGCTGAAGTACGCTTCACCCGATTGCGCTCCTAGCGCACCGCTTTGCGGATTTGATCGAGGAACCAGTCGGCGCCGGCGTCGGGCGCGCTGTCGCGGTGCACGGCGTAGACCGCAATGCGGTCTTTGAGGAATTCCGTCGTGATCACCTGCAGGCCGAGAATCTTTGCCTGGCGCCGCGCCAGCCTCAAGGGACAGGTGGCGATGGCGTCGCTCGCCGACACCATGACGAGCGCGGTCAGCCAGCGCTGCACGGCGGCGACGAAGGCGATTTCCTCCGTGGCCGACCCCTCGTCCGAGCCCTCCTCCATGCGCGTGTCGGCGAAGACGTGGCCGGTGGAGAGCCAGGACTCATAGGTAATCTTGCCCTTGATCCTGGGATGGCCGCGGCGCGCCACGACGCAATAGCGGTCCTCGAACAGCAGTTCGGTCGCCAGGCCCGGCGCGACGGTGGGATAGCGGCCGATGGCGACGTCGATCTCGCCGCGGCGCAGCGCGTCGAGCGGCGAATGGTGCGTCAGGAACTGGACATAGAACGAGGCGCGCGGCGCGGACTTGTGAAATGTCTTGACCAGGTCGGCGCCGATCAGGGCAGCGACGAATTCCGGCGCCGCCAGCGTGAAGCGCCGCTCGCTGCGGGAGGGATCGAACTTGCCCTCGCGCACAAGCGTCTCGCCGGCCAGATCGATCAGCGCGTCGATGCGCGGCGCCAGCTCCAGGGCGCGGCGCGTCGGCTCCAGCCCGTGCGGGCGGCGGATGAACAACGGATCGTCGAACAGATCGCGCAGCCGGGTGAGCGCATGGCTGACCGCCGACTGGCTGAGGCCGAGCTCGCGCCCGACCGAGGTGGTGCGGCGACGGCGCAGGAGCCCGCGGAAGACCAACAGCAGGCCGCCATCGAGGCGTCTGATATTATTGGCATCGATATCCTTCATGAATGGAATTCAGTAATCGAATTTCGCGCGCGTGGCTAGGGTGGACCCAAGAAAAAGGGACCCAGGTTTTGAAAAACGTCTGCATCGGTTTGGCGATCGCCGTGCTGGCGGTGGCGCCCGGCGCCGCCCGGGCGGCCGATTGGGGCCATCTCTACAGCTATGTCGACTGGGCCAGCGACTACCGCTTCTACGGCGCCAGCGAGAGCAACCGACATTCCGTGGAGCAAGGCGGGCTGCACTGGGCCGCGCCGGACAATTATTACGCGGGCGTGTTCGTCACGGGCGTGGACGCCAAGGATTACCGCAACACCAGCTACGAAGTGGATCTGTATGGCGGGCGGCACGTCTATTTCGACGGCAACGACCTCAATCTGGAGGCGCTTTACAGCTTCGATCCGGATACGGCGGGACATCCGACCTACACGGCGCCGGGCACGATCTATCCGACCTACAATTTCTTCTCGGTCTCGGCGGAGCTGACGCACAGCTTCGGCAAGCTCGCGCTCGGCGGCAAGCTGATCGTCGAGCCGCGCCCGGATTCGCATGGCGGGCTGTTGTGGTCGCTGAACGGCACGGCGAGCTACGGAATCGCGGACTGGCTGAAGGCCAGCGCCGATTTGGGGCATCAATGGGTCGCGCTGCGCACGCCGTCGACGCATTGGGATATCGGCGCCACCGCGACCTGGCGCCAGCAATGGGCGCTGGACGTGCGCTATTACGGCACCGACATCAGCGTCGCCAATTGCTATGGCACGAACTGGTGCGAGCCGGCGGTGGTGGCGAAGGTCACTTATAGCTTCATGGTGCTATAGCGGGCTCTTACCCTCCCTCAAGGGGAGGGTAAAGACTTACACCGTCTGGCGCGCGCCGAGCTTGCCGGCGTCGAGCAGCTTGCCTTCATGCAGCACCACGGCGCGGTCCATGCGGGCGGCGAGTTCGAGATTGTGGGTGGCGACCAGCGCCGCGAGGCCTTCGGAACGCACCAGGTCGACCAGCGCGGCGAAGACGCCGGCGGAGGTTTTGGAGTCGAGATTGCCGGTCGGCTCGTCGGCCAGCAGGATCTTCGGCCGGTTGGCGAGGGCGCGGGCGATGGCGACGCGCTGCTGCTCGCCGCCGGAAAGCTGCGCCGGGCGGTGGTCGAGACGCTCGCCGAGTCCCAGATGGCTCAGGATGTGCGCCGCGTCGCGTTCCGCCTGGGCGCGCGGCTTGCCGGCGATGCGCTGCGGCATGACGACGTTCTCCAGCGCGCTGAATTCGGGCAGCAGGTGATGCGCCTGATAGACGAAGCCGATCGTGTCGCGGCGGATGCGGGTGCGCTCGCCGTCGGGCAGGGTCGAGGCCGCGAGACCGCCGATGAAGACCTCGCCGCCGGTCGGCGCTTCCAACAGCCCCGCGATATGCAGCAGCGACGACTTGCCCGAGCCGGACGGGCCGACCAGCGCGACGAGCTCGCCCGGCTTGAGCGCGAGGTCGACGCCGCGGAAGACTTCCAGCACGCCGGCGGCTTGCGGAAAGGTCCGGGTAACGCCCGTAAGGCGCAGCGCGTCACTCATAGCGCAACGCCTCCACCGGATCGAGCCGCGCGGCGCGCCACGAAGGATAGAGCGTCGCCAGCAGCGACAACAGCAAGGAGATGCCGGCGACCGCGGCGACGTCGAACGGCTCGACCTTCGAGGGCATGTGGGTGAGGAAGTAGATATCGGGATTGAAGACGCTCTCCCCGGCGAGCCAGGAGACGAACTTCTCGATGTCGCTGATGAAGGCCGCAATCAGCGCGCCGACCAGCAGCCCCATGGTCGTGCCGACGATGCCGATGCTGGCCCCCGCGATCAGGAACACGCGCATCATCGAACCGCGCGTGGCGCCCATGGTGCGCAGGATGGCGATGTCGCCGGACTTGTCTTTCACCAGCATGATCAGGCCGGCGATGACGTTGAGCGAGGCGACCAGAACGATCAGCGTCAGGATGAGGAACATGACGTTGTGCTCGATCTTCACCGCGTCGAACAGGGCGAGGTTGAGGTCGTGCCAGCTGGAGACCCGGGCCAGAGGACCGGCGGCGCGCTGCACCGGGCCCGCCATCGCGTCGACGCCATCGGGGTCGGCGACGTTGATCTCGAGCCGCGAGGCGGCGTCGGGAAAATTGAAGTAAAGCTGCGCCTCGTCGAACAGCATGAAGACGACGTTGTTGTTGTACTCCGACATCCCCGCGTCGAACGTTCCGGCGACGGTGTAGGTCTTGACCCTGGGCGTCATGCCGAAGGGCGTCGCCTCGCCGCGCGGCGCGGTGAGCGTGAGCTTCGCACCCGGGAACAGGCCGAACCGGCGCGCGACGCCGACGCCGACGATGACGCTGTCGCCATCACGGAAGCCATCGAGCAGGCTGCGGAAGCCGGCCGCGGCATCGGGCGTCAGCGACGTGGTGAGCACCGAGAGGGCGGCAAGATCGCCGCGGCGCATGCCGAGGATTTGCGCCCCGCGCGTGATGCCGTTGGCGGTCGCGATGACCTGGCCATCGATGACCGGGGCGACACGGACGATGCCCGGCACGCCGCGCACCCGCGCCGCGACGGCGTCGAAGTCCTTGAGCCCCTCCTGCACACCTTCGATGTTCATCGGGCCGTTGAAGCCCAGTATCTTGGAGAGCAGTTCGACGCGGAAACCGTTCATGACCGACATCACGATGATCAGGGTGGCCACGCCCAGCGTGATGCCGAGCAGCGAGATGATGGTGATGACCGAAATGAAACTCTCGCGGCGCTTGGCGCGCAGATAGCGCAGCGCGATCATCCATTCGAAGGCGGCGAAGGGGCGCGTGGACGTGCGCGGCAGCGGTGGCGCAGCTTCCGTTTCGGCCGCGGCAATGGCGGCGATTGGAGCGGCGAGAGCGTCAGGCTGCGCGAGCTTGGTCATTCCGTTCCAACTTAAAAGACATTTTGAAACCAAGCGCCTGCGTGATTTTCAGCAACGTATCGAGCTTGGGATTACCGTCCCTCGACAAGGCCTTATACAGGCTCTCGCGACCCAAACCCGCTTTCTTGGCGACACGAGCCATTCCTTTAGAGCGCGCGATATCTCCCAGTACTGCAGCAATTACGCGGGGGTCGTTCTCTTCGAGCGCCACATCCAAATAGGCTGCTCTGTCCTTGTCGGTCTTCAGGTGACGCGCAGGATCCCACTTGTAAGTTCGGACTTTCTTCGGGCCGTTCTTCATGATTCACTCCGTCACACTGCGCGCCAAAGCGCGGGCTGTCTCGATGTCTTTCCACTGACTTCGTTTGTCGCCACCAGCAAGCAACAAAATCACTTCATTTCCGCGCCTTGTGAAATAGACCCGGTATCCTGGGCCATAGTTGATTCTGAGTTCGGAAAGGCCTCTGCCGAGCGATTTGACGTCGCCAAGATTTCCCTCGATCAAACGCCGGATACGGACATTGATGCGGTCACGTGCGTTAAAGTCTCGCAAATCGTCGAGCCAATGCCGGAAAACAGACGTTTCACGAACCTGGAACATACCGGTTGTATCCTTTCGGATACGTTAGTCAAGCGTATCCCTCGAAGGCCTTATCCGACAGGGAAAAGTTGCAAATCGGCGCGTTCCTTCTTACGAAACTCCGGTTAACAGAGCAATTCAGCGAGCACCCTATGTCACAGCGCGCCCTCAGCGTGTCCCGCATGACCGGCAACCGGTCGACCTTCGCCCAGTGGTACCAGGCCGTGGTGCGCGAGGCCGACATGGCCGAGCCGTCGCCGGTGCGCGGCGCGATGGTGATCAAGCCCTGGGGCTATGGCGTGTGGGAGGAGATGCAGAAGGATCTCGACCGCCGCATCAAGGAAACCGGGCATGAGAACGCCTATTTCCCGCTCTTCATCCCGCTCTCCTTCATCGCCAAGGAGGCCGAGCACGTCGAGGGCTTCGCCAAGGAGATGGCGGTCGTCACGCATCACCGCCTCAAGAACATCGACGGCAAGCTGGTGCCCGATCCCGACGCCAAGCTGGAAGAACCCTATATCGTGCGGCCGACCTCGGAGACGATCATCGGCGACGCGTTCTCGCGCTGGATCAAGAGCTATCGCGACCTGCCGGTGCTGCTGAACCAGTGGGCCAATGTGGTGCGCTGGGAGCTCAGGCCGCGCCTGTTCCTGCGCACGACCGAGTTCCTCTGGCAGGAAGGCCACACCGCGCATGCCTCCGAGAAGGAAGCGATCGAAGAGACGATGAAGATGCTGGAGGTCTACCGCGCGTTCGCGGAAGACACGCTGGCCATGCCGGTGATCGCGGGCGAGAAGCCGGAGAACGAACGCTTTCCCGGCGCGGTGAGCACCTGGTCGATCGAGGCGATGATGCAGGACGGCAAGGCGTTGCAGGCCGGCACCTCGCATTTTTTGGGGACGCATTTTGCCGAAGCGCAAAATATCCGCTTCCAGAACGACGCCGGCGAACTGACCTATTGCAACACGACGAGCTGGGGGCTTTCGACGCGCATGATCGGCGGCGTGATCATGACCCATGGCGACGATGACGGCCTGCGCCTGCCGCCGGCGGTGGCGCCGCGCCAGGTGGTGATCGTGCCGATGCTGCGCGACAAGCCGGAGGACGCTGGCGTGCTGGAATTCGCAGCCGGGCTGGCGACGGCGCTGAAGGGAGAACGCGCCTTCGACGAGCGCCTGCGCGTGCTGATCGATTTGAAGGCGACCAAGTCCGCCGACAAGCGCTGGAACTGGGTGCGGCGCGGGGCGCCGATCATCGTGGAAGTCGGGCCGCGCGATGCGGCCAGCGGGACTGTGACCTTCATGCGCCGCGATGCCTTGCGCGACGGCGACAAGATCAAGAGCCACGCCCTGCCGCGCGACGCGTTCGTCGCGGCGGTACCCGGCATGCTGGCGGAGATCCAGGCAACCCTGTTCCAGGAAGCCAAGAAGCGGCTGGACGCCAACATCAAACGCGGCGTGACCAGCTTTGCCGGGCTGGCGGATTTCTTCGGCGCCGCATCCGAGGACGAGGACGCGGGCGAGTTCAAGGGTTGGGTGCGCGCGCCTTGGTGCCGGCCGACCGGCGCGGAACTTGAAGCCATCGACACGAAACTGAAGACACTGAAGCTCACGCTGCGCAACGCGCCGCTGGACCAGCCGAAGACGTTCGGCACTTGCATCTTTACGGGCAGGCCGGGCGTTGAAGAGGTGCTGATCAGCCGGGCGTACTGAACGGGTGGAGTTGCTCCGGGTTCCGTCAAAGGCAGGCGTTGCCGTAGTAGCCTTTCACGCCGATCAGACGCCCCTTACGGTCCACCGACCAGTGGACGGTCAAAAATTCGGTGCAAACCATGGTGCCCCAACGGTATTCCATCGTGCGGCGCCAGTCATCGGCCGGGCAAGCTTCGTAAGCCCGTCCCTGTTGCCATTGTTGGCCGGCTGGGATGCAGTTTTGCGATGGCGACTTTTCGGCTGTGAAACCCTGAGACATCAGCTCTTCGCGCATTGCCTGCTCGCTTGATCCAACGGGAAAGCGGCGGCGCAACACTGCTGTAAATTTCGAACCTGCAGCATCGTATTTCATCCAGTCCGATTTCAGGATCACACCCCGTGCGATCGGCGGTGGATCATGAATGCCGACAAACGGATCGATAAGCGCTGCAGCGAGGAACTTGGCACCGTCGGGATTGACCAATGCCAAGACTGTAATCAGGAGGATACAGACTACCAGCAGTCCAAGGGCAATGCGCAAAATCCCACGAAGAACTGTCATTCACCGCCCCACCGGCACCATGCCGTCGAAACGGACGCGGTCCGGCATGTTGTCGATCAGGGTCTTGATGTCGACCGGCGGGGCGTGGTCGAGGCCGCTGCCTTTGACGTGGTGACTTAAATCGTCGAGGTCGAAGGCCATCGAGATGTCGTAGGTGCGGTCGGGCTGGTTGCGCAGGCGTTGTTCGGCTTCGTACCAGCGCTGCTTGGCCTTGTTGTCGGTGCAGCTTGCGCGTTCGTCTCCCGCCGCGCCCCAGCGCAACTCGACGCAGTGATAGGGATCGAAGGAGATCGTGAACAGCCGGTGCATCATGTCGTCGAAGGTCATGGGGACGGGGCGCTTGGAGGAGTTGAGATAGGTGATGGTGCAGGCCTGGCTCTGCTCGGCATAGGCGCGCGCCAGGTCGGCCTGCAGAAAATTGCCGTCATAGACGATGCGCGGATCGCGCTTGACCCACATGTCGATCATGTCGGCCAAATCCTTGTAGAACTGCACGAAGGCGGCCTTGATGCGGGCGTCGCGCGAAGGCGTGGAATAGGTTTCCCATTCCAGGTTCTCCGAGCCGTAGATGTTGTCCGGCAGGCGGCCGGGATGCGGCTTGACCGAGATCATGTCCTTGATGTCGAGGTCGACATATTGCGCACGGTCGTGCAGGTCGTTGCACAGCGTCGCCATCGTGGCCTTGAGCTCATAGACCGGATTGAAATCCATGCGGCCGCCCGACACCGCGACGCGGACATATTCGTAGAAGCCCAGTTCCTCGCCATTGTAGATGTAACGCGCCTTGGTCACGTCCTGTTTGGGATTGGGCAACGTGCCGACATATTGGACGAGGGAAAAATCGGCGATCTGGTCGTTCTCGGCATAGGCGAGACGGCCGCCGAGCAGGTGGCCGGCGCTGTCGTGCTTGGCGCCGACCAGCTTGAAGGGGCGCCAGTTCTTGAGGCCGCCGCCGAGACGCAGCGGGCTCTGGCCGAATTGCGCGCCATAGACGCTGCGCGTGATGGTGTAGTCGGGATGCGCGTCCATGTAGTAGATGCGGCCGTCGGCGTCGACTTTCCAGACGATGCCGACATGGCCGTTGACGTCGTAGACGATGGAGCCGGGATGGATCGAGCCGGGCTGCAGCGCCGGCGCATAGAAGTCCGACAGCACGCCGCGCCGCTCCGCGGCGTCGGTGCGGTAAGTACCGGAGAACACCGTGTCCATCATGGTGCGCAGGGTCGAGGGGCCGTCGATGCCGCCGCCGCGATCGACGATGTCGCGGCGCGAGGTGGCGCGGTTGGCGGAGTGGGTGTAGCGCAGGTCGCCGCCCTCGCCGCTGACACCGTCGACATAGCCGAACGGCAACCCATTCTTCCAGGCATAATAGCCGCGCAGCAGATAGGGCAGCTTGGCGCAGTCGACGTCGATGTCGACGAAATGCTGGTCGCTCTTGCGGTAGGGATTGGCCGGATCGCGCAGGCAGCTTTGCGACGAGCTGCAATCGGAGGCGCCGAGCGCGGCGACGAATTTGCCGAAGCCGGCCTCGTCGTCCGCCGTCCAATGATCCTTGACGATGCGCCACGTGCCAGCGGCCTCGGCGCCGCGGGCGCACAGGCACAACATCAACGTCGCAAGCAAGAACGCGCGCATGAACCCCGGACGGCTGACCAACGCGCCCACGCTCCGGGCGCGCCGTGTCCAAGTCAAGGCGGTTTGGTCAGCGAGGTGAACGGTGGGGCGGCGAGGCGCAGGCCGGCGGCGCCAGATCGGCGAGATGCACCGGCACCGAGACGTCGCGGCCATGCTGGCGGTGGACGTTGAGCACGACCGTGCCGTCGCCCATTTGCGAATTGGAACCGGGACCGCCGGCCGGGGTCACCGGATTGCCCGTGGCATCGACGCCGTCGACATAGTCGGCGGCCTGCGGCGTGCAGGGGCCTGGCACCGGGCCGGTCAGGATGTCGGGCTCCGCCGAGCGCGCTAAAGCGGGGATCAGAAACAAGAAAGCGGCGGCCACCAGCAGAATCCGGCCGGTTGCCCGCTTGGAATATTCTTGCGCTAACATCTTCGCGACCTAGCCAGATATTTCGTGACACGCCCAACGAACTACAGTATGAAGCCAACCCATAAACAGAACGTAAGGCGCTTTTCAGAGCGGCCAAGTTCAGGGAGGCGTCCCCGCACTGCGGGTTGAAAGGCCGGGAAACCGGCCTTTCCCATTTCAGCCATACCCATGACCATCCTTGTGCGTGACGCGCTGGAAAAGAATGCCCGCTTTCTTCCACCAACTCGGCTTGCGTCATCGCACGGGGACAACTCTTTAAAAATCACATAGACTTCCGGTTGAGTTCCGTTTGGGCAGACTGCATTGATAAAATTGGAGCATCTCCAACGCACGTTTTGCGCGCTACTTGGCTCGTGTGCAGTTTGTCTAATGGCAAACTTCTTCGCCGCTGGGGCGGCGGTTGGTCCATCCCGCCAGAACTACATCGTTGTGGCCGTCGATAGGGCCGAAAACATCTATCTCGACAACGTGCCGAGAGACAGTTCCGAGTTGACGAATGCCTTCTTAGCAAGCGGATCGCCAACGATTTACGTCGTGGGCGATAAAGATGTCAGGTATCAAGCAATAGGACGGATTCTGATATCTGCTGAGAACGCAGGAATTCACAAAGTTGTCATTGGCTACCACATTCTAACAGGCGAGAAACTCGTACCAATCCAACCAGTCCAACAAGCTCACGTAGATGGCACGTTTCCGATTGTTGTCGCCACTGCGCCAAGCACGCGACAAAACGATGTCGTCATTATCGTCGATTTTGACGGCACCGTGCTTTGGAATCAGGTTGTTTTAGATCGGGCGACACTCGCCGCGACCCTACAACATTTGGCTAGCAAGAATCCAAAAACCAGAATCTACGTCTGGCCAAATCGCCTAAGCAAATACGACACAGTTGTGCATTTGATTGCAGACGCCGAGCACTATGGGTTGAACAACATATTTGTCGTCGGCATAGCACCATAGGGAATTGACCTCTCTGTAAGAGTGAGAAAATCCATTCATTGAGCACACTGGGGGGATGAAATGTCGCGCATTTATCGCGTCGTTGCCGGCGTTATTGGACTCTCGTGTCTACTTCTACTCGCTGGTTGCAGCGAGCCTCCACCGAAGTATTATGGAATCTATGCGCTCGATCATGGCCATTTCATTGAACTGGGTGATAGCACACCCGAGGAAAAGCGTCTCGATTTTAGCCCAACAGTTCAAATTCTGATTTTCGACAAAGTCGTCGCTACACCCTTTAGTGATTCCTCCCAAGTGACCATAAAAAAAAGGGCGCTTGTTCGATACGATGTAGAGAACGTTCAGAACGCACAAGCGCTTCCAATCAAAACTGTCGTAACCAATTCCAGCGCGCCCTTCGCGGTCTACCCCGATCTCGCAAAGCACTTCAAACCCGACGATAGCAACAAAGAAATGTTGTATGCTGTACCGGACAAGCCGCTTGACGCAGGGCTTTACGTTCTCACGTTCAACGGCAAGAATTACCTTTTTGACGTGGGTCTTGGCGCTACGCCAGAACATCAGAGCAGTTTGAGTGGTTGCGTGGATCGATACCTGAAAACTGAGCCCATGGAGGGAATGCGAGCGTTTTTTCTTTTCGGAACGGGCAAAGCACGCAGCGCAAGCGGCAATGCCATCTTAGAGGAAACGTACAAACCCTGTGCCGAACGGGATGCTGCAGCCAGAACTGAGAGCATGATAGCCGCGGCAATAGGCGGAGATTGGCCGAAACTTCGTCAACTCGTTGAGCAAGGCGCTAACCCAAATGCAGTTGACCGAAGCGGCATTACGCCCTTGATGGATGCGATACTGAGAAGTAATGGTGGCGATGCCGCAGCGGAAGACACCGTCAAGTTCTTGCTAGAGCATGGCGCCGAACCCTTCGTCGCTCTTCCATCTGGACAAACCCCGCTTCACACCGCGGTACAGAACGCGCGTATTACAGCCATGTTACTGGATCACGGTGCTCCAAGTAGTCCGCTAGACCAAAGTGGCGCCACACCACTATTTAGTGCCGCCTGCGCAGGTATTGCGGGTCAGGGTGCAGCCGAGGTGCTGATTGCCCACAACGCACAGATCAATATTGGTGACAACAATGGTGATACACCGCTGCACTGTGCCTCTGCCGGTGGCTCTATCGCTGTGGTCAAGTTGTTGTTGGCGCACGGCGCGGCCGTCAATGTGACCAACAAACTCGGCAAGACCCCTTTGGATAAATCGATCGGGCATCCTGAAATATCAGCTGTTCTCAAGGCCGGTGGCGCAACTGGCGACATCCCCATTCAGCTACCTTATCTCTACGAACAGTTGCGAAAGCCAGCCTATAAGGCAACGTTCTTGGCGCTGTTCATGGGTCAACCCGATACTCCGCCGTGGGTAACAGAGTACATCGCTGCGCTCGGTGGCGTTGAAGCACCGGGGAAGGTAGTCACGATTATGGGCTCCGAATACGAGTTCTATAACGTTTGCCAGCCTCACAATTGCGGCGACAATCATATGTATGTGCTCTTTACGCGCGATGCGGCGCAAGCGTGGGCAATGTCTATGGAGAATAGTGCCAACCAACGATTTTTCGGCAATCCTGATGAGGTAAAACAGGCGTTTCTAAGCACCGCCGATCGGCAATAGCTACGGCCGATGTTGAAGGCCAAAAGGACTCGCGCGGGGGTTTCATGTTCGAGCGACTGTTCGGATTGCGGGCGCATGGCACGACGGTGCGGCGCGAGCTCGTGGCCGGGGCCACGACGTTCCTGACCATGGCCTACATCATGTTCCTCAACCCCATCATCCTGGGCCAGGCCGGCATGCCCCAGGGCGCAGTGTTCGTCGCGACCTGCATCGCCGCGGCGGCGACGACGCTGCTGATGGGGCTGTACGCCAACCTGCCGGTGGCGCTGGCGCCCGGCATGGGGCTGAACGCCTATTTCGCCTTCACCGTGGTGCCGGCGCTGGGCGGCGACTGGCGGCTGGCGCTGGGCTGCGTGTTTCTCTCCGGCATCCTGTTCGTCATCGTGTCGCTGACGCCGGCGCGCGAATGGCTGATCAACGCGATTCCGAAGAGCTTAAAGCTCGCCATCGCCGCCGGCATCGGATTTTTCCTGGCGCTGATCGGCTTCGCCAATGCCGGGATCGTGGTGGCGAGCCCAGCGACGCTGATCAGCCAAGGCGTGCTGACCGAGCCCAAGACGCTGATCGCGGCGGCCGCGTTCGTGCTGATGTTCGCGCTGGCGGCGCGCGGCGTGATCGGCGCGGTGCTGATCGCGATCGTCGCGGCGACGGTGGCCGCGGTGCTGCTGCACCTGTCGCCCGCGCCGACGACGCCGATGGCGATGCCGCCGTCGCTGGAACCGACCTTCCTGCAGATCAAGTTCAGCGGCGCCGCGGGCGGCGCGATCGCGCTGGCGGTGTTCTCGTTCCTGCTGATCGATATGCTGGATACGTCGGGCACGCTGACGGCGGTGGCGCAGCAGGCGAACCTGCTGGAGCCGGACGGAAGGCTGAAGAACGCGCGCCGCGCGCTCGCCGCCGACGCCATCGGCACGATGATCGGGGCGGTGCTCGGCACCTCGCCGGTCACCGCCTATATCGAGAGCGCGTCGGGCGTGCAGGCCGGCGGGCGCACCGGACTGACCGCAGCGGTGGTCGCGGTGCTGTTCCTGGCCGCGCTGTTCTTCAGCCCCCTGGCCGGCGCCGTGCCGGCCTTCGCGACGGCGCCGGCGCTGGTGTTCGTCGCGGCGCTGATGGCCAGGGGCCTGAAGGACATCGACTGGGACGACATGACGGAAGCCGCCCCTGCCCTCGTCACGGCGCTGGCGATCCCCTTTACCTATTCGATCGCCGGCGGCATCGGCATCGGGTTCATCGCCTATGCCGCGATCAAGATCGTGTCCGGGCGCTGGCGCGAGGTGAACGCGGCGGTGGCGATCATCGCACTGGCGTTCGTGGCGAAGATCACGCTCACTTGATGCCGCTTCGTTCCTCTCGTCGGACGCGCGCGAAGCAGTTTAGGCTGGGGACATGACCACCGCTTCGCAAGCCCCAGACAAGCCCGCGTCCTCCACCCAGGTGTTCCTCTATTTCGGGCCGCTGACGCTGTTTCTTTATCTGGCCCTGCCGCACGGCTATCTGCTGGATTTCGCGACGACGTACATGCTGAAGGACCGGCTGCATGCGACGGCGGACCAGGTCGCGACCTTCCGGCTGGTGACCGGCATTCCCATCTACCTGTCCTTCCTGTTCGGCTTCGTGCGCGATTTGTGGAATCCCTTCGGCCTGCGCGACCGGGGCTACTTCCTGCTGTTCGCGCCGATCACCGCCGCGATCTTCCTATGGCTGGCGTTCACCCAGATATCCTACGCCGGACTGCTGGCCGGAATGTTTCTGGCGATGGCGTCATTCCGCTTCGTCTCGGCGGCGTATCAGGGCCTGATGGCGCTGGTGGCGCAGGAAAAGATGATGTCAGGACGGCTGTCCGCGCTGTGGCAGATCGTCAGTTCGCTACCTTATGTGCTGGGCGCGGTCGCCTCGGGATGGGTGGCGGAGAATCTGACGCCGGAGAAGACCTTCCTGCTCGCCGCCGGGCTCAGCCTGGCGCTGCTCCTGTTCGCGGCGTGGCGGCCGAGCGCAGTGTTTGCCCACGCCTACGACCGGCCGGAGGCGAAAGGCTCGACCCTTTGGGGCGACATCAAGCGGTTGGCGCTGCATCGCGCGATCTACCCAGCCGTGGCGATCAATTTCATGTTCTCCTTCGCGCCGGGCGCCAACACGCCGCTGCAGTTCTATCTCACCAACAAGCTGCACGCGTCGGACGCGATCTATGGCGACTACTACGCCATCTTCGTCGTCGCCTTCGTGCCGATGTTCTTTGTCTATGGCTGGCTGTGCAAGAAGGTCTCGCTGAACAAGCTGTTGTGGTGGGGGACGATCATCACCGTGCCGCAGATGATCCCGCTGGCGCTGATCCATTCGGCGACCGCGGCGCTGTGGCTGGCGCTGCCCATCGGGCTGATGGGCGGCATCGCCGCCGGCGCCTATTTCGACCTCGCCATGCGGTCTTGTCCGCCTGGATTGCAGGGCACGCTGATGATGATGGTCGACGGCGTGGCCATATTGGCGTCGCGCGGCAGCGACGTGCTGGGCTCGAAAATCTACACCAGCAGTCCGCAATACGGATTTTTGTACTGCGTCATCGCGACGACGATCGTCTACGCGCTGATCCTGCCGGTGATCCTGACCATCCCCAAGGGCCTGATCGCGACCACGGACGGCGAGCGCAATGTCGAGGCCGAAGCCACTGTCGCCGCCGAACTCGCGGCCACCTGACGGTTAAAGGTCGAAGACCTTGAGAGCGATGAGCGCGTAGAACAAGACCCACAGCACGGCGGCGATGCCGGTGGCGATCAGCGCCTTGCGGCCGAGCATGGGGGTCAGCGGGGCGCCGGTGTCGGGGTCGGTCTCGGCGCCCATGCCGATGGGGAGCAGACAGAACAGCGCCAGGAACCAGAGGATCGCGAACGACCCAAACAGGACGACGCCGTGGACGAGATCGATCAAGCCTGTTCGAGCTCGACCAGCGTGCCGACGAAATCCTTAGGGTGCAGGAAGAGAACCGGCTTGCCGTGAGCGCCGATGCGCGGCTCGCCGGTACCGGTGATCGTCGCGCCCTCGGCTCTCATCTTGTCGCGGGCGGCATAGATGTCCTCGACCTCGTAGCAGACATGGTGCATGCCTCCGTTCGGGTTCTTCTTGAGGAAGTTCGCGATGGGGGAATTCTCGCCCAGCGGCTCGAGCAGCTCGATCTTGGTGTTGCCGAGATCGACGAAGACGGTGGTGACGCCATGGTCGGGCTGCGGCACCTCGCCGGAGACCTTGCCGCCGAGGACGTCGCGGTAGACCGCGGCGGCTTTCTTGATGTCGCTGGTCGCGATGGCGACGTGGTTGAGGCGGCCGATCATGGTGCGCTCCGCGCAGAGGTCAGGTATCAGATTCAGAACCTTCTGATACCTGATCCCTGATACCTGTCAAATCTCGATCACTTCCACTCGCGTCACCGGCTTCTTGCCCCAGGCGTCTTCGGCGGCTCTGCGGGCGGCGCGACGGACGGCTTCGGCGAGCTCTTCGGGGCGTTTGGGGTTGTGGCGCTTGATGGGAGCGTCCAGGGCATTGCGGATGGCGGCGTGAACGGGTTCGGGGATGCCTTCGATGATGACCGACGGCTCGGCAACGACGCGGCCCTTGCCGTCCATGACAAGCGTGATGGCGATCATGCCGGCGAAGGCGAGCGCGCGGCGCTTGGCCGACAGGCCGATGCCCGCCTCGATCAGGATGCGGCCGTCGCGGTGGATGCGGCCCGACGGGACTTCGTCGATGACGCCGGCGCGGCCGGGCGCCAGGCGGATGAGCTGGCCGTTTTCCGGCACGATGGCCTGGGGCACCTGCAGCGAGCGGGCGAGACGCGCGTGCTCGGTCTGGTGGCGCAGTTCGCCGTGCACGGGGACAGCGATCTGCGGCCGCGTCCAGCGATACATCTCGGCCAATTCGTCGCGGCAAGGATGGCCGGAGACATGGACGAAGTGGTCTTCGCTGGTCAACAGCTCGACGCCGAGGCCGGCGAGCTTGTTCTGCATCTCGTGGATGCCGATCTCGTTGCCGGGGATGACGCGCGACGAGAAGATCACCGCGTCGCCCTTGCCGAGGCTGACATGGGGGTGGTTGTTGTCGGCAATCCGCGCGAGCGCGGCGCGCGGCTCGCCCTGGCTGCCGGTGACGAGATAGAGCACGCGATTGGGCGGCAACTGGCCGGCCTCTTCCTCGTCGATGAGGGAGGGAAAGTCCTTGAGGTAACCGGTCTCGCGCGCGGCGTCGGTGATCTTGTGCATGGCGCGGCCGACGAGGGCGACCTTGCGGCCGTGTTTCTTCGCCGCCTTGGCGATGGTGTCGAGGCGGGCGACGTTGGAGGCGAAGGAGGTGACGGCCACCCTGCCCTTCAGCGTGCCGATGAGATCGGTGAGGCTCTGGCGGACACGCGCTTCTGATCCGGATTCGCCGGCGACCAGGGCATTGGTGGAATCGCAGACCAGCGCCAGCACGCCCTCGTCGCCGAGTTTCTTGAGCGCGGCGCTGTCGGTGACCTCGCCAATCATCGGATCGGGATCGATCTTCCAGTCGCCGGTATGAACCACGACGCCGAGCGGCGTCTTGATGGCCAGCGCATTGGGCTCCAGGATCGAATGGGTGATCGATAAGAATGCGATCTCGAACGGGCCAAGGATAAGCCTGGACGACAGCGGCACGCGCTTGGGATGCACCCGGTCGGCGAGGCCGAATTCCTCCAGCTTGCCTTCGATCAGCACGGCGGTGAACGGCGTGGCGTAGATCGGGCATTTGAGCATTGGCCACAGATGCGGGATGGCGCCGATGTGATCCTCATGCGCGTGCGTCGCGATGATGGCCAATACGTTCTCTCGCTGCTCCGCCAGGAAGCGGATGTCCGGCATGATGAGATCGACGCCGGGCGAGGTGGTCTCGCGCCCGAACAGCACACCGCAATCGACCACGATCCATTTGCGGTCGTCGGGCGGGCCATAGCCATAGGCGTTGAAATTCATGCCGATCTCGCCGGAACCGCCGAGCGGCAGAAAGACGAGTTCGTCGTCGCGTTCGGGTGTTCTCATTCCGGTGTCGGTTTCGCCTTCGCGCGTTCGGCGTTACGCGCGTGAATCTGGACGAGGCCGCGAATGGTAAGATCGGGATCGAGATGCTCGATCACCGTGGTCTGCTTGTAGAACAGATTGGCGAGGCCGCCGGTGCCGATGACCGTCATGGGGCGGCCATACTCTTCCTTGATGCGGGCGACAAGGCCTTCGATCAGGCTGATATAGCCCCAATAGAGGCCGGACTGCATCGCCGAGACGGTGCCCTTGCCGATGACGTTCTGGGTGCGGGCGACGGCGACGCGCGGCAGCATGGCGGCGGCGCCGTGCAGCGCCTCGGCCGAGACGTTGGCGCCGGGCGCGATGATGCCGCCTTCGTAGTCGCCCTTCTCCGAGACGATGTCGAAGGTCGTGGCGGTGCCGAAATCGACGACGATCAGGGCGCCTTTATACCTTTCGTGCGCCGCCACGGTGTTCACCAGGCGGTCGGCGCCGGCGCCGGTGGCGTGGACCTCGATGCCGAGATTGAGATCGGGATCGCCGATCACCAGCGGCTCGCATTTCATGTATTTGCGGCAGAGCTGGCGCAGGTCGAACAGGGCGGCGGGCACCACGGTGGCGATGATGGCGCTGTCGATGTCGGCGAAGGTCAGGCCAACCAGCTGCAGCAGCGGCTGCAGCAGCACCGCGTATTCGTCCGAGGTGCGCGTGGTCTCGGTCACCGCGCGCCACTCGGCACGGGTTTCCTTGCCGTCATGGACGGCGAAGACGATGTTGGTGTTGCCGGCGTCGATGGCGAGAAGCATGGGCCTTTCCTCAGGCGAAGAAGACTTCGCCGGCCGAGATGTGGCGCACGACACCGGCACTTTCGCGCAGGATCAGGGCACCGCTGTCGTCCAGGCCTTCGAACACGCCGCTCGTCTCCTCTTGAGCGAGGCGGGCGCGGATGCGCGTGCCCAGCCCGGCCGCGCGCGCCAGCCAGGCGTCGCGGATGGCGGCGAACCCTTTAGCCGCCCAGACCTCATACCATCTGGCGAAGTGGGCCGCGAGGTGAAGCAAGGCGTCGTCGGCCGTCGGCACCGTCGCACCCAGCGCTTTCAGCGACGTGGCGAGGAATTCGGTGCCCTCAGGGTGCATCGCCAGGTTCACGCCGATGCCGATGGCGAGCCAGGTCGGCGCCTCGCCGCCCGCGCTTGCGGATTCGAGCAGGATGCCGGCGATCTTTGCGCCGCCGGCCAGCACGTCGTTCGGCCATTTGACGCGCAGTTCCGCATCGTGCGCGAAATCGGCAAGCATGGCGGCGGCGGCAATGGCAGCAACGAAGGAGAGCTGGGCGCATTCGGTGGCGGATTTGCCCGGGCGCAGCATCAGCGTGGCGGCGAGATTGCCGCTCGGCGACTCCCAGACGCGGCCGCGGCGGCCCCTGCCCGCGGTCTGGCGCGCGGCGGAAATCCAGATCGGGCCGGCTTCACCGGCGGCGGCCAGGCGCTTGGCTTCTTCGTTCGTCGAGTCGATGACGTCGAACGTTTTGAGGCCGTAACCTTGCGGCCAGTTCACGGGAACAGCGCGTGCGCCGCAGTGCCGGCGATGGCGAGCAGCGGACCGGGCACGATGAAGAACAGCATCGAGACGGCGGCCGAGCCCCACATGACGACGGCGGTGCCGTGGCCGACGTCGCGGTCGAAGCCGCGCACCGGCTCGTCGAAATACATGATCTGCAGGATGCGCAGATAGTAGAAGGCACCGATCACGCTGGCGAGGACGTTGACGATCGCCGGCACGTAGAGATGCGCCTGCATGGCGGCGCCGAAGACGTAGAACTTGGCGGCGAAGCCGGCGAGCGGCGGCAGGCCGGCGAGGCTGAGCGTCAGGGCTCCGAGCGCGAAGGCGAAATGCGGCTGTGTGCGCGACAGGCCGGCGAGGTCGCGGATGTCCTCGACGCTCTCACCGTCGCGACGCATGGCGGCGATGCAGGCGAACATGCCGAGGTTGGTGACGAGGTAGAACGCCAGATACACCAGCATGCCCTGGATGCCGGCCAGCGTGCCGGCGGCGAGCCCGAGCAGCGCATAGCCGACATGGCCGATGGAGCTGTAGGCGAGCAGGCGCTTGATGTTGGTCTGGCCGATGGCGGCGACGGCGCCAAGAACGGTGGAGAGCACCGAGACGGCGAGGATGATCTGCTGCCACTGGTGCAGGATCGCCGGGAACGGCGCGATGACGGCGCGGATGAAGAGCGCGAAGGCGGCGACCTTGGCCGCGGTGACGAAGAAGGCGGTGACGGGCGTGGGCGAGCCCTCGTAAACGTCGGGCGTCCACATGTGGAACGGCACGGCGCCGACCTTGAAGGCGAGGCCGGCGACCAGGAAGACGAGGCCGAAGATCAGGCCGATATTGGGACCGCTGTTCGCCGTCGCGGCGGCGATGCCGGCGAATTCGGTGGTGCCGGTGAAGCCGTAGATCAGCGAGATGCCGTAGAGCAGCATGCCGGAGGAGAGCGCGCCGAGGACGAAGTATTTCAAGCCTGCTTCGGTCGAGCGCAGGGAGTCGCGGTTGAACGCGGCCAGCACGTAGAGCGCCAGGCTTTGCAATTCCAGGCCCATATAGAGCGCGATGAAGCTGGAAGCCGAGACCATCAGCAGCATGCCGAGCGTCGCCAGCAGCATCAGCACCGGCAGTTCGAAGCGCTGCGTGCGGTCGATGGCGAAGAATTCCTTCGCCATCAGGATGCAGAGCGCCGAGCCGGCAAGGACGAGAAGCTTCACGAAGCGCGAGAAGCCGTCGACCACGAAGGCGCCGTGGAACGCCGATGCCTTGTCGGCATGGGTGAAGACGATGACACCGGCGGCTGCCAGCACGGCGATGGCGAGCCAGGAGACCAAGCCCGTGGTGCGGTCGCCGCCGAAGACGCCGACGATCAACAGCGTCATGGCGCCGACGGCCAGCGTCAGCTCCGGCAACAGAACCATCAGGTCGGCTTGCAGGTTCACTTGACGACTCCCTGCGCGCGCGTGGCGACCTGGCCGCCATGATCGAAGGCAAGCGCGGTTTGGTATTCGGTGATCAGATTCTTGACCGAGGACGAGGTGACGTCGAACACCGGCTTGGGATAGAGACCCATCAGGATGGTGACGACCACCAGCGGCGCCAGGATGGCGATCTCGCGAGCGTTGAGGTCCTTGATCGTCATCAGCGCCGGCTTGACCAGCTCGCCGAAGATAACGCGGCGGTAGACATAGAGCGCATAGGCCGCCGACAGGATGATCCCGGTCGTTGCGAAGATCGCGACCCAGGTGTTGACCGCGAAGGCGCCCAGCATGGTCAAGAACTCGCCGACGAAGCCCGAGGTGCCCGGCAGGCCGACATTGGCCAGCGTGAAGATCATGAAACAGGCGGCGTAGATGGGCATGCGATTGACCAGGCCGCCATAGGCCGCGATCTCGCGCGTGTGCATGCGGTCGTAAATGACCCCGACGCAGAGGAAGAGCGCGCCGGAGACCACGCCGTGGCTGAGCATCTGGAAGATGCCGCCCTCGACGCCCTGATGGGTGAGGGTGAAGATGCCCATGGTCACGAAACCCATATGGGCGACAGAGGAATAGGCGATCAGCTTCTTGATGTCTTCCTGCGCCAGCGCCACCAGCGAGGTGTAGATGATGGCGACGATGGAGAGCGCGAAGACCAGCGGCGCGAACATCTCCGACGCGCTGGAGAACATCGGCAGCGAGAAGCGCAGGAAGCCGTAGCCGCCCATTTTCAGAAGGATCGCTGCCAGGATGACCGAGCCGGCCGTCGGCGCCTCGACATGCGCGTCGGGCAGCCAGGTGTGGACCGGCCACATCGGCATCTTCACCGCGAAACTGGCGAAGAAGGCGAGCCAGAGGAAGGTCTGCAGCCTGGGATCGAAGTGGAAGTGCAGGAGCGTGACGATGTCGGTGGTGCCGGCGGTGTAATACATCGCCAGGATGGCGAGCAGCATCAGCACCGAGCCGAGCAGCGTGTAGAGGAAGAACTTGAAGCTGGCATAGACGCGCCGCTTGCCGCCCCACACCCCGATGATCAGGAACATCGGGATCAGCCCACCCTCGAAGAAGAGGTAGAACAGCACGAGATCGAGGGCGCAGAAGACGCCGATCATCAGGGCTTCGAGCGCCAGGAACGCGATCATGTATTCGGCGACGCGGGTCTCGATCGATTCCCAGCTGGCCAGGATGCAGAACGGCATCAGGCCGGCGGTGAGCACGATGAACAGCATCGAGATGCCGTCGACGCCCATGTGATAGCCGATGCCGGGCGCGAGCCAGTCGGCGGTTTCCACGAACTGGAAGGCCGACGTGGTGCCGTCGAACTTGATCCAGATCAGCATCGCCAGGACGAATTCGACCAGCGTCACGATCAGCGCGATCCAGCGGGCGTTGCTGGCGACGGTCTTGTCCGAGCCGCGCGTCAGCAGAATCGCGGCGACGCCGAGCAGCGGCAGGAAGGTGACGATGCTGAGGATCGGCCAGCCGCTCATGGGTGAACTCCCGAGAGCAGCAACCAAGTGGCGAGCGCGACGACGCCGATCAGCATGGCGAAGGCGTAGTGATAGACATAACCGGACTGCAGCCGCACCGCGCCGCGCGTGGCGTCGAGCACGCGGGCGGCGATGCCGTCTGGGCCGAGGCCGTCGATGACCGTGCCGTCGCCGAACTTCCACAGGAAGCGGCCGAGCTTTTGCGCCGGCCGCACGAACAGGAAATCGTAAAGCTCGTCGAAATACCATTTGTTGTAGAGGAAGAGGTAGAGCATGCCCCGCTTCGCGGCCATCCGGGCCGGAAGCTCCGGATTGAGGATGTAATAGTAATAGGCGACGCCGAAACCGATGACGGTAAGGACGAACGGCGCCACTTCCACCCACATCGGGAAATTCTCGAGCTGGGGCTTCAGACCGTTGCCGGCGATGGCGCCGAGCGCGCCGTGCCAGAAGCCGGCGGATTGCTCGCCGATGAAATAGTGGTCGAACAGGATGCCGGCGAAGACAGCGCCGGCGGCCAGCACCGCCAGCGGGATGAGCATCGTCAACGGGGACTCGTGCATGTCCGACAGCGCCGGCGCGTGATGATTATCGTGGCCGTGATCGTGGCTGACGTCCTGTCCGCGATAGCGGCCATGGAAGGTCATCAGGAACTGGCGCCAGGAATAGAACGACGTCATGCCGGCGGCGAGCAGCGTCAGCAGGAACGCGTAGGTGCCGATGCCGGTGTGGGCCGAGTAAGCCGCGTCGATGATCGAGTCCTTGGAATAGAAGCCGGCGAGGCCGACATGCAACACCGGCAGTCCGACGCCGGTCAGCGCCAGATTGCCGATCAGCATCATCGCCCAAGTGAAGGGAATGGCGCGCGCCAGGCCGCCCATCTTGCGCATGTCCTGCTCGTGATGCATCGCGTGGATGACTGAGCCGGCGGCGAGGAACAGCAGCGCCTTGAAGAAGGCGTGGGTGAAGAGGTGGAACATCGCAGAGCCGTAGGCCGAGACGCCGGCGGCGACGAACATGTAGCCAAGCTGCGAGCAGGTCGAGTAGGCGATGACGCGCTTGATGTCGTTCTGGAACAGGCCGACCGAGGCGGCGAAGAACGCCGTCGTGGCGCCGATGACGGTGACGAAGGCGAGCGCCACGGGCGCATGCTCGAACAGCGGCGAGCAGCGGCAGACCAGGAAGACGCCGGCGGTGACCATGGTGGCGGCGTGGATCAGGGCGGAGACAGGCGTCGGGCCCTCCATCGCATCCGGCAGCCAGGTGTGCAGGCCGAGCTGCGCCGACTTGCCCATGGCGCCGACGAACAGCAGCAGACAGAGCGTCGTCAGGATATCGACGTTGTATCCGGCGAACAGGAAGGTGTGGCCCACCATCGACGGCGCAGCGGCGAAGACCTGGTCGAAGTCGAGCGTCTTGAAGACGAAGAAGATGCCGAAGATGCCGAGCGCAAAGCCGAAATCGCCGACGCGGTTGACGATGAAGGCCTTGATGGCAGCGGCGTTGGCTTCCGGCTTCTTGTACCAGAAGCCGATCAGCAGATAGGAGGCGACACCGACGCCCTCCCAGCCGAAGAACATCTGCAGGAAATTGTTCGCCGTCACCAGCATCAGCATGGCGAAGGTGAAGAACGAGAGATAGGCGAAGAAGCGGGGGCGGCCGGGATCCTCGGCCATGTAACCGATCGAATACAGATGCACGAGGCTGGAGACGCCGGTGACCACGACCAGCATGACGCCGGTCAGCGCGTCGACCTTGATCGCCCAATCGACGCGCAAATCGCCGGAATAGACCCAGGGCAGCACCTGCACCAGATGCGCATGGCCCAGGATCGTCACGTCGTAGAAGGCGACCATGGAAAGCGCGGCGGATATAAACAGCGCGCCGGTGGTGACGAGTTCCGAGGCGCGCGCGCCGATGACGCGGCCGAAGAGGCCCGCGATCAGGGCAGAGATGATGGGCAGGAAGACGATGCTTGCGTACACGCTTCAGCCCTTCATCAGGTTGACGTCTTCCACGGCGATGGTGCCGCGGTTGCGGAAATAGACGACGAGAATGGCGAGCCCGATGGCGGCTTCCGCGGCCGCGACGGTCAGGATGAACAGCGCGAAGACCTGGCCGACCAGGTCGTGCAGGAAGGACGAGAACGCCACGAAGTTGATGTTGACGGCAAGCAGGATGAGCTCGATCGACATCAGGATGACGATGACGTTCTTGCGGTTCAGGAAGATGCCGAAGACGCCGATGGTGAAGAGGATCGCCGCGACGGTCAGGTAGTTGGCCAGTCCGATGGTCATCTAAGCCCCCTGCCCCGGCTTGACGTCGACGATGGTCATCGCCTCGTCCATGGTGCGGGCGTTCTGCCGGCCGATGTTCTGGCGGCGCACGCCAGGCCGATGGCGCAGCGTCAGCACGATGGCGCCGATCATGGCGACCAGCAGAACCAGACCGGCGATCTGGAAGTAGTAGATGTAATCGGTATAGAGGATGCGGCCGAGCGCTTCAGTGTTGCCGAGGCCCGTCGGCGTGGGATGCGCCAGGAGGCTCTTGGCGAGCGGCGAGAACGTCCACAGCCAGGCGCTGGCGAACAGTTCGACCATCAGCAAGAGGCCGACGCCGGCGCCGACCAGGATATATTGCTGCGCGCCCTTCTTGAGCTCGGCGAAATCGATGTCGAGCATCATGACGACGAAGAGGAAGAGGACCGCGACCGCGCCGACATAGACGATGATGAGGATCATCGCCAGGAACTCCGCGCCGAGCAGGACGAACAGGCCGGCGGCGTTGAAGAAGGCGAGGATCAGGAAGAACACCGAGTGCACAGGATTGCGCGCGACGATGACCATGAACGCCGAAGCGAGCAGGATCGTCGAGAAGGCGTAGAAGGCGATGGTTTGAAGCAGCATGTTATGCCCCACCGTCATGTGCGGGCGTCGCGACGCTGTCGCTGCGACCCCGCCCATCCAACGTGCCCATGGGCGAGAAAGAGTCTTTGCGCGCGCGGACGCGCGGAAGTTGGGTGGCCGGCTCAAGGCCGGCCATGACGTGTGGGGGGGATGTGAGCATCGCGATCATCGATACGGCGCATCCATTTCCAGGTTCTTGGCGATCTCGCGTTCCCAGCGGTCGCCGTTCGCGAGCAGGCGGTCCTTGTTGTAGTAGAGTTCCTCGCGCGTCTCGGTGGAGAATTCGAAGTTGGGGCCTTCGACGATGGCGTCGACCGGGCAGGCTTCCTGGCACAGGCCGCAATAGATGCATTTGACCATGTCGATATCGTAACGCGTGGTGCGGCGGCTGCCGTCTTCGCGCGGCTCGGCCTCGATGGTGATGGCCTGGGCCGGGCAGATCGCCTCGCACAGCTTGCAAGCGATGCAGCGTTCCTCGCCGTTGGGATAGCGGCGCAGCGCGTGCTCGCCGCGGAAGCGTGGGGATAGCGGGCCTTTCTCGAACGGATAGTTGATCGTCGTCTTCGCGGCGAAGAAGTAACGCATGGTCAGGAAGAAGCTCTGGATGAACTCCCAGAAGAAGATCTGACGCGCGGTGCGGTCGAGACTGGCCATGGGACCCTCAGACGTGATGGTGGAAAACGAGCACCCAGCCCGCCGTGACCACCACCCATAACAGCGACGTGGGCAGGAACACTTTCCAGCCGAGCCGCATCAACTGATCGTAGCGATAGCGCGGCACCATGGCCTTCACCATCGCGAACATGAAGAAGAAGACGAAAATCTTGAGGCTGAACCAGATGACGCCCGGCACCGCGGTCAGCGCGGCGACGACGAACGGGATCTGGTTCAGCGGCCAGAACAGCGGCGGGAGCCAGCCGCCGAAGAACAGGATCGAGCACATGGCGCACATCAGCACGACGCTGACATATTCACCGAGGAAGAAGAGCAGGAACGGCGTCGCGGAATATTCCACGAAGAAGCCGGCGACAAGCTCGGATTCGGCCTCGACAAGATCGAAGGGCGGCCGGTTGGTCTCGGCCAGCGCCGAGACGAAGAAGATTGGCAGCATCGGAAACAGGATGGAGAAGGCGAACCAGCCATGCTCCTGCGCCCGCACGATGGCCGACAGGTTCAGCGAGCCGGCGAACAGCAGCACCGTGATGATGACGAAGCCGATGGACACTTCGTAGGATACCATCTGGGCAGCGGCGCGCAGGGCGGAGAGGAACGGGTATTTCGAGTTCGAGGCCCAGCCGGCCATGATGATGCCGTAGACGCCGAGCGACGACATGGCGAAAAGATAGAGAATCCCAACGTTGATATTTGACGCGACCCAGCCGTCGGCGACCGGAATGACGGCCCAGCCGGCGAAGGCCAGCGTCGCCGTCACCAGCGGCGCCAGGATGAAGATCACCTTGTTGGCGCCCGACGGGATGATGACTTCCTTGAGCAGGAATTTGAAGGCATCGGCGATGGTCTGCAGCAGGCCGAAAGGGCCCACGACGTTGGGACCGCGGCGCAACTGCACCGCCGCCCAGATCTTGCGGTCGGCCAGAATGAAGAGCGCGACCATGAGCAGAGCGATAAACTCGAGCACGCCAAGCGTTACGACCTGGCTGATAGTCCAGGCCCAGTTGTAGGACAGGCCCCAGGTCTGCAGGAGATGAAGCAGCAGCATCGCCTACTCCGCCGCCATCGCAGGCACACCGGTCACGAATTCGCGGCTGCACTCGGCCATCGTGACGCTGGCGCGGGCGATGGGGTTGGTCAGGTAGTAGTCGCTCATCGCACTGCGCAAAGGCAGCGAGGTGTCGAGCGGACCTTCGGCGCCGACGGCGTTCCAGTCCGTCGCGCCGGCGCCGCCATGCGGCACGGTCTCATGATGATTGGCGAAGTGCGGCGCGTCGGCGACGATGGCGGCTCGCAACGCGTCCAGGTTGTCGTAAGGCAGGCGCTTGCCGAGCGCGTCGGACAGCGCCCGGATGATGGCCCAGTCTTCCTTGGCCTCGCCCGGCGGGAAGGCGGCGCGATGGCCCGGCTGCACGCGGCCTTCGAAATTGACGTAGAGGCCTTCCTTCTCGGTGTAGGCGGCGCCGGGCAGGATGACATCGGCATTGTGCGCGCCGGCATCGCCATGGCTGCCCTGATAGACCACGAAGGCGCGGCCTAGATGGCTGCAATCGAATTCGTCGGCGCCGAGTGAATAGATGAAGTCGATCTCGCCCTTCTGCGCGCCATCGACGATGGCGGCGACGTCGCGGCCGGTTGTTCCATCAGTATTGGCGCCCGGCACGAAGCCGAGATCGAGCGCGGCGACGCGGGACGCAGCGGTGTGCAGGATGTTGAAGCCGTTCCAGCCGCCTTCGGCGGGGCCGCCGGCGGGGCCGATCATGCCGGTGTCGGCGGCGATCTTCGCGGCCAGCTTGAGGATCGCGGCGCCGTCAGCGCGCGCGATGGCGGATGCGCCGACAATGATCATCGGGCGCTTGGCGTCACGCAGGACTTTCGCGAAGTCGTGGCCGCCATTGGCGATCTGTTCCAGCGTCGCGACGTCCGCGCCGAGGTCCTTGACCGGATAATGCTGATCCATCGTCACGCCGAGACCGGTGATCTGGAGGTTGCCGGCCAGCCAGGTCTTGCGGATGCGGGCGTTCAGCACCGGCGCTTCCCAGCGCGGATTGGCGCCGACAGTGAGGATCGCGTCGGCCGCTTCGACGCCGGCGATGGTCGTGTTGAAGAGATAGGACTGGCGGGCGCCGCCGAGCTTGGCGCCGTCCTGGCGGCAATCGATGTTCCTGACGCCGAGCGAAAGCATCAGATCCTTGAGCGCCTTGATCTCCTCGGCCGCTGCGAGATCGCCGACCACGGCGGCCATCTTGTCCGCTGTCGTCGCGGCGATGCGCGCGGCGATTGTCGCGAACGCTTCGGCCCAGGTCGCGGGCAAGAGTTTGCCGCTCCTGCGGATGTAGGGTTGATCCAGGCGCTGGCGCACCAGGCCGTCACAGGCGTGACGCGCCTTGTCGGAAATCCACTCCTCGTTGACCGCTTCGTTGAGGCGCGGCAGCACGCGCATGACCTGCGGCCCGCGGGCATCGACGCGGATGTTGCAGCCTTGCGCGTCCATCACGTCGACGGAGTCGGTCTTGCGCAATTCCCAGGGGCGGGCGTTGAAGGCGTACGGTTTCGACGTCAGCGCGCCGACCGGGCAAAGATCGACGACGTTGCCGGAGAGTTCGGATGCGAACGCTTTCTCCAGATAGGTCGTGATCTCCATGTCTTCGCCGCGGCCGGTGGCGCCGATGTCGTCCACGCCGCAGATCTCGGTCGCGAAGCGGACGCAGCGCGTGCACTGGATGCAGCGCGTCATCACCGTCTTGACCAGCGGACCCATATATTTGTCTTCGACGGCGCGCTTATTCTCGTGGAAGCGGTTGAAGGCGGCGCGGCCATAACCCATCGCCTGGTCCTGCAGGTCGCATTCGCCGCCCTGGTCGCAGATCGGGCAATCCAGCGGATGGTTGATGAGCAAAAATTCCATCACGCCTTCGCGCGCCTTGGTGGCGATGGCCGACTTGGTGTTGATCTTGGCGGGCGTGCCGTCCTTGTTGGGGAAGATGTCGCGGACCTGCAGCGCGCAGGACGCCTGCGGCTTGGGCGCGCCGACCCACTCGACCAGGCACATGCGGCAATTGCCGGCGACCGAGAGGCGCTCGTGATAGCAGAAACGGGGGATTTCCGCGCCGGCGCTCTCGCAGGCCTGCAGCAGCGTCAGGCCGTCCTCCGCCTCGATTTCCTTGCCGTCGATGACGAGTTTGCGGGAGGGCATCACATGCCCCCCATGTCATGGCCCGCAAATGCAGGCCACCCAGGTGACGTTCCGCTGTTGGTGCAGGTAGAGCGCGGATTTACTTTCGCCGTTCGTGGCGCACCAACTGGGTGGCCCGCATTTGCGGGCCATGACAGATGGGGGTGGGTGACGAGATTGCGTGACATCATCGCCCTACTCCGCCGCCAGCTTGGAATACGCCGCAATCCGGCGCTCGAGTTCGGGGCGGAAGTGGCGGATGAGACCCTGGATCGGCCAGGCGGCGGCGTCGCCGAACAGGCAGATCGTGTGGCCTTCGATCTGTTTGGTCACTTCGAGGAGCTGGTCGATTTCCTCCGGCAGCGCATTGCCGGTCTCCAGACGCTTCATGACGCGCCACATCCAGCCGACGCCTTCGCGACAGGGCGTGCACTGGCCGCAGCTCTCATGCTTGAAGAAGAAAGCCAGACGCGAAATCACGCGGACGAGATCGGTGGACTTGTCCATCACGATCACGGCGCAGGTTCCGAGCATGGAGTTGGCCGCCTTCACCGAGTCGAAATCCATCAGCAGCTCGTCGCAGGACGACTTGGGCAGCATCGGGCAGGAGGCGCCGCCCGGGATGACCGCGAGCAGATTGTCCCAGCCGCCGCGCACGCCGCCGGCATATTTCTCGATCACCTCGCGCAGCGGGACGCCCAACGCCTCTTCGACCGTGCAGGGTGTGTTCACATGGCCCGAGATGCAAAAGAGCTTGGTGCCGGTGTTGTTCGGCCGGCCGATGGACGCGAACCATTCGGCGCCGCGGCGCATGATGGTCGGCACCACGGCGATGGATTCCACGTTGTTCACGGTCGTCGGGCAGCCATAGATGCCCATGTTCGCCGGGAACGGCGGCTTCATGCGCGGCTGGCCCTTCTTGCCCTCGAAGCTTTCGAGCAGCGCGGTTTCCTCGCCGCAGATATAGGCGCCAGCGCCGTGATGGACGAAAAGATCGAAGTCCCAGCCGTGGACGTTGTTCTTGCCGAGCAGCCCGGCTTCGTAGCATTCGTCGATGGCGGCCTGCAGGCGTTCGCGCTCGCGCACGAACTCGCCGCGGATATAGATGTAGCAGGTATGCGCGCGCATCGCGAAGGACGCGATCAGGCAGCCTTCGATCAGATGATGCGGATCGTTGCGCATGATGTCCCGGTCCTTGCAGGTGCCGGGTTCGGATTCATCCGCGTTGACGACAAGGTAGTGCGGGCGATCCTTCACTTCCTTGGGCATGAAGGTCCATTTGAGACCCGTCGAGAAGCCGCCGCCGCCGCGGCCGCGCAGGCCCGCCTTCTTGACGACGTCGCAGATCGCTTCGGGGCCGAGTTCGAGAATCTTCTTAGTGCCGTCCCACAGCCCGCGCGACATCGCGCCCTTCAGGCTGAGGTCCTGGAGCCCGTAGATATTGGTGAAGATGCGGTCCTTGTCGGCGAGCATCAGGCGGGTTCCGGCTTCTTGGCGTAGAGTATGGGATCGGTCAGCGCGGTGGCGCCGCCGGCGGCTTCGGACGAGAAGCGGCCGGTTTGCGGACCGGCTTTCAGCGGCTGGTCCTTGCGGAAGGCGTCGATCAGTTTTTCGGTCAGCGGGCCGTCGAGGTCTTCGTAGAAATCGCTGCCGACCTGTAACATTGGGGCGTTGACGCAGGCGCCGAGGCATTCGACTTCGGTCCAGGACAGCATGCCGTCCTGCGAAACGACGAAGGGATCGTGGGCGATGTGCTTCTGGCAGGCAGCGACGACATCGTCCGAGCCGCGCAGCATGCAGGGCGGCGTGGTGCAGACCTGCAAGTGGTATTTGCCGACCGGCGCAAGGTTGAACATCGTGTAGAAGGTCGCGACTTCCAGCACGCGGATGAAGGCCATGTCGAGGCGCACGCCCACGGCCTCGATCATCGGGTGCGTGACCCAGCCTTGCTGTTCCTGGCCGATCCACAGCAGCGAGATCACCGCGCTAGCCTGACGGCCCGGCGGATATTTCGCGATCTCCTTCTCAGCACGCGCCATGTTTTCGAGCTTGAACTCGAAGGATGCGGGCTGGATGTCGGGCGGGGCAAGACGGCGGATGCTCATTGTCCGCAGTCCAATCTTGAGTGCTTACTCATGCAGCTGCACCACACTGAAAGTCTGATAGAAAGCGCGGTTCTTACTGTCGTAGTTGATCCCGGGGCTTTTGCAAACGTAAGCGCAGTTTCCTTTCTGTAGGAAGAGATAATGATGTTTTGTAGCCGCTCCTCCTCCCAACTTATCGTCGTCGTATACGTCTTCTGATCGCACCGCGGTCTTGATCTCATACCCTTCCGCAAGCAGCTCAGCTAATGTTGGCATACTGCTCTCCTTACCAATCATCCGTCTCAGAATGCTCATCGGTCGACCTCGCCGAAGACAATGTCGAGGGAGCCGAGGACGGCGGAGACGTCGGCCAGCATGTGGCCCTTGTTCATGTAATCCATGGCCTGCAGGTGCACGAAGGACGGGGCGCGGATCTTGCAGCGGTAGGGCTTGTTGCTGCCGTCGGAGACGAGATAGACGCCAAACTCGCCTTTGGGCGCCTCGACGGCGGCGTAGGCTTCGCCTTCCGGCACGCGGTAGCCTTCGGTGTAGAGCTTGAAGTGATGGATCAGCGCCTCCATCGAGGTCTTCATCTGGGCGCGGCTCGGCGGCACGACCTTGTTGTCCATCGACGAGACGGGACCCGATGGCATCTTCTCGATGCACTGTTTCATGATCTTGACCGACTGGCGCATCTCTTCCATGCGCATGACGTAACGGTCGTAGCAGTCGCCGTTGCGGCCGATCGGAATCTGGAAGTCGAAATCGTTGTAGCACTCGTAAGGCTGGGCCCGGCGCAGGTCCCAGGCGACGCCGGCCGAACGCAGCATGACGCCGGAGAAGCCCCACATCTCGGCGTCCGCACGATTGATGACGCCGATGTCGACGTTGCGCTGCTTGAAGATGCGATTCTCGATCAAGAGCGAGTCGATGTCGTCCAGCACTTTGAGAAAGGGATCGCAGAAGGCGTGGATATCCTCGGCGAGGCCGGCCGGCATGTCCTGGTGCACGCCACCGGGACGGAAATAGGCCGCGTGCATGCGGCTGCCCGAGACGCGCTCGTAGAACGATAGCATGGTCTCGCGGCTTTCCATGCCCCAGAGCGGCGGCGTCAGCGCGCCGACGTCCATCGCCTGGAAGGTGACGTTGAGGATGTGATTGAGCAGGCGGCCGAGCTCGGAATAGAGCACGCGGATATACTGGCCGCGGCTGGGGATTTCGAGGCCGAGCAGCTTTTCGACGGCAAGCGCGAAGGCATGCTCCTGATTCATCGGCGCGACATAGTCGAGCCGGTCGAAATAGGGCACGGCCTGGAGATAGGTCTTGTGCTCGATCAGCTTCTCGGTGCCGCGATGCAGCAGGCCGATATGCGGATCGACGCGGGTGACGATCTCGCCATCGAGGTCGAGGACGAGACGCAGCACGCCGTGCGCCGCGGGATGCTGCGGCCCGAAATTCAAAGTGATCTTTGAGTCTTCGGGAACGAAAGCGGTCTTGTCTTCGGCCAGGCTCATGACTTCTTCCCCGGATTACCGGAGGCGGCCTTGCCGCCGTCGGGCATGATGTGGGGGGCGCCTTCCCAGGGGCTCATGAAATCGAAGTCGCGAAATTCCTGCACCAGCTGGACGGGCTGATAGACGACGCGCTTCAGCTCGTCGTCATAGCGCACCTCGACGAAGCCGGTCAGCGGGAAGTCCTTGCGCAGCGGATAGCCGGAGAAGCCGTAATCGGTGAGGATGCGGCGCAGGTCGGGATGATCGGCGAAGGGGATGCCGTACATGTCGAAGGCTTCGCGCTCAAACCAGTTGGCGGCGGGGTAGACCGCGACGACGGAGGGCACGGCTTCGTCTTCGCCAGTCGCAACGCGGGCGCGCAAGCGGATGTTCCGGGTCAGCGACAGCAGGTGATAGACCACGTCGAAACGCTTTTCGCGCTTGGGCCAGTCGACGCCGCAGATGTCGACGAGGATTTTGAACTCGCAATGGGGATCGTCGCGCAGGAACGACATGGTGCGCACGATCTCGCCGATCTCGACGTCGATGGTAAGTTCGCCATTGGAAAGCGCATGCGTGCGGATCGCACCGGGCAGCGCGGCGGAGAGTTCGGTTGCGAAGGCGGCGAGATCGGTCATCTCAGCGCTCGATCGTTCCGCAACGGCGGATTTTCCGCTGCAGCAGCATGAAGCCGTAGACCAGCGCCTCGGCGCTCGGCGGGCAACCGGGAACGTAGATGTCCACCGGCACGACGCGGTCGCAGCCGCGCACCACGGCATAGGAATAGTGATAGTAGCCGCCGCCATTGGCGCACGATCCCATCGAGATCACATAGCGCGGCTGCGGCATCTGGTCGTAGACCTTGCGCAGCGCGGGCGCCATCTTGTTGGTCAGCGTGCCGGCGACGATCATCACGTCGGACTGGCGCGGCGAGGCGCGCGGCAAGGCGCCGAAGCGCTCCAGATCGAAGCGCGGCGCGCCCGACTGCATCATCTCGACGGCGCAGCAGGCCAGTCCGAACGTCATCCAATGCAGCGAGCCGGTCCGCGCCCAATGGATGATCGCGTCGGCGCTGGTGACGAAAAATCCCTTGTCCTGAAGTTCGTCTTCAAGGGCATGAAAATAGGGATCGTTGGCCGTCCCGGCGGTGCCCGACATCCGAGCGTTTGCGGCGTGATCGCGAAGTTGCAGCGCCGTCATCGCCTCACCGCTCGATCGTGCCGGTGCGGCGGATTTTCCGCTGCAGCAGCATGATGCCGTACATCAGGGCTTCGGCGGTCGGCGGGCAGCCGGGGACATAGATGTCGACCGGCACGATACGGTCGCAACCGCGCACCACCGCATAGGAATAGTGGTAATAGCCGCCGCCATTGGCGCACGACCCCATCGAGATCACGTAGCGTGGCTCCGGCATCTGGTCGTAAACCTTGCGCAGCGCAGGCGCCATCTTGTTGGTCAGCGTGCCGGCGACGATCATCACGTCGGACTGGCGCGGGCTCCCCCGCGGCGCGGCGCCGAAACGCTCAAGATCGTAGCGCGGCATGTTGGCCTGCATCATCTCGACGGCGCAGCAGGCCAGGCCGAACGTCATCCACATCAAGGAACCGGTGCGGGCCCAGTTGACGAGCGATTCCGCGGAGGTGACGAGAAAGCCCTTGTCGGCCATCTCCGCCTGCATCGCCTTGAAATAGGGATCGTTGGCGCTGACGGCCCTGCCGCCCTCGACATTCGACCGCGCAGCGCTTCCATGAGTAGAAGTTGGGGCAGCTGGGATCACTCCCATTCGAGCGCTCCCTTTTTCCATTCATAGATGAAGCCGACGGTGAGCACGGCCAGGAACGTCACCATCGACCAGAAGGCGAAGGCGCCGGTGGCGCCCAGCGTGATCGCCCAGGGAAACAGGAAGGCGACTTCGAGATCGAAGATGATGAAGAGGATGGAGACGAGGTAGAAGCGCACGTCGAATTTCATGCGGGCGTCGCCGAAGGCGTTAAAGCCGCACTCATAAGCGGAGAGCTTTTCCGGATCGGGCTTGGACGGCGCCACGATGACCGGCACCAGGACCAGCAGGGTGGCAAGCACGCCCGCGATCCCGATGAAGATCAGGATCGGGAGGTACTCCAAAAGCAGCTTGTCCATGCCCAACCCTTTGACCTTCGGCGCGGCGGCCAAATCGCGTCATTTCGCGGGTGCAGTATAAGCAGCGAAGACCCGCGAGCAACGCGGGTTTAGACTAAGATTCGGCAGGAAAAAACAGGATTTTTCGGGCTAGTTGCGAGCGATTCCCAACAAGCGAAAGGGTCCCCAGGAACGCAGGCGCGGAAGGCCGAAAATGAGTATTTTTGCGCTATCGCGGGGCTTCCGCGGTCCTCCTACGCCAAGACTTCGGAGGACTCGCCACTTTTCACTGCGAAGCAGTGAAAAGTGGCGGGAGCGACGGGGCTCGAACCCGCGACCTTCGGCGTGACAGGCCGACACTCTAACCAACTGAGCTACGCCCCCGCATCGGGGCGTTTGGGCCCGTTCCGCGAAAGGGGGCCGGTGTAGGGCGCGGCCTCCATCGCTGTCAAGCAGAGCCATGCGGTTTGAGGAAAATTTGCCCAGGCCCGGCGCTAGAGCCGCATTCACTTTGTTTGAACCAGAATGCGGCTCTAGATTCTCTGATTGGCGCGCAATCTGACGGAAAACCGGCCTCCACTCTTCCGGATTGCGCTCTAAGGCGAGGAGTGGCGAAACTCGTCCAGCGAGACCTTGCCGTCCCCGTCCTGATCGAGCAGATCGAATTGCGAGCGCACGCCGGAGGCAAATTCGCTGAAATCCACATAACCGTCCTGGTTCCAGTCGATCAGCGGCATGGCCGTGGAGCCGTCGCGCTGGATGCGGCGCTGGTTTTCCAGAGCGACTTCCTCGGGATCGAGCCGACCGTCTCGATTGCGGTCGGCCTGCCAGAAATACTGCCGCAGGCCGGCTTCGAGCTCGGCGCGTGTGACCGTGCCGTCATTGTTGGTGTCGAAATTGGCGATCATCATCCGGCCGGAGTGCCATTCTTCCGGCCGCGACGCGACATTCGGCGACCAATGCGGCTTGGTCGTGGAAGAGCAGGCCGCAGCGAGCAGCACGCAAGCCATGCCAACGACGAAGTGCCCCCTCATCGGCAGACTTCGCCACTGCGAACGGCATGGCGTCAAGCCGAGGCGGCAGAGCGACGTGGTTACTGGCCGCCCGGCATCCCGCCGCCGCCACCACGATGATGACCGCCATGGCCGCCACGGCCACCGCCGCCCTGCCCGCCGGCGGCCGGCGTGCGGCCGCTTGGATTGAGTTCCTGCGGCGAGAGCTGGCCGTCATGGTTGGTGTCGAGCGTGTCGAACAGCGACAGCGTGTTGCCGGAAAATTCCTTGAAGTCGATGCAGTTGTCCTGGTTCCAGTCGACCAGAGGCGAGGCCTGCGAAGCATCCTGCTGCACCCGCACCTGGTTGATGGCACGGACCTGGTCGGGGCCGAGGCAATTGGTGTGGTTCACGTCATAGGCGTCGAATTCGGCCTTCAGGCCGGCGAGAAGTTCGGCGCGCGTCAGCGTTCCGTCGTGGTTGGCGTCGTAGCGCAGCAATCCGGCATTGGGCGAGTGCCAGTTCTCGTCGCGCGCCGGACCGTTGGGATTCCAGCGCGGCGTGTGCGTTGCGCCGAACATGCCGCAGCCCGAAAGCGCGAGCAGGCCGAGCAGCGGCAGAACAATCGTTTTGCTTGTGGACATGCCCTACTGCGCACCCGCGCGGGGCCTTGGTCAAGCGGTCTGTTGTCGCGAGATGTCGCTCAATAGAGGCCGACCTTGCCGCGGAAGCTGTCCAGGATAATGTCCGACCTGTAACCAACGCCGTTTTTGAAGACCAGCGGCATGTGTTCCAGCGCTGCCGGATCGCGCGACGGATCGCCGTCGATCACCGCGATATCGGCGCGTTTTCCAACCGTCAGCGAACCAACATTCGCGTCGCGGCCGAGATAACGCGCACCGTTCCAGGTTGCGATTTTGAGAGCTTGCGGAAAGGTGAAACCGGCTTCGACCAGAAGCTCGATCTCGCGCTTGCCGGAGAAGCCGGGGATTACACCGCCGTAACCGGTCGGATCGGTGCCGGCCAGCAGCGTGCCGCCGGCGTCGGCGAACATTTTCTCGAGCTTCATCAGCTTGGGGAAGATCGCGACGTAGGGCTTGCTGCGATCCTGAGTCTGCACGGCGGTCCAGGACGATTCATAAGCGGAGCGCAGTTCGGGGATCAACATCGCACGCGCCGCTTCGGGCGCCTGCGGACGGCCGGGCGTGAAGGTCTCGAACACGGTGAGCGTCGAGGTCAGTGCAACATGGTGGGCGATCAAGAGCGCGATCAGCGCTTTGATCTCCGGGCCGTTCACATCGAGATCGACCAGCGACAGGATCGATTGCGGCGGGCAGACATCGGGCTGCTTGCCTTTCACGAAGTCCGTCATCGCGGCAAAGCCGTGCTCGAGATTGTCGATGCCGCGCTCGGCCGCCTCGCGATAGGTGACCGAGCAGAGATGGCCGGTGATCTTCAGATTGTGCGCATGCGCGGCGAGGACGGCGGCGACGAGTTCGTCGCGCGTCAGCGTCATATAGGCCTTGAAGGAGGTGGCGCCCTCCTCCGCCCAGTAGTTCACGGTGCGCGTGGCGTCGGCGGGATCCTTCAGGATATGCATCTTGTAGATCGGCTGGCCGGGGCCGTTGAGATAGGGCGCGGTGACGTCGAGGTCCGGACCGATGGCGTCGCCGCGCGCGATCGCGGCGCCGAGATTGAGATCGCCGTCCGGCGCCACGGTGCCGCCGGTGCGCGCCGTGGTCGTGCCGCCGGCGAGATAGAGCGCGGGAAAACTGTTGAGCAACGCATCGTAATTGCCCTGCCCCATCGGATAGAACAGATGCTCATGCACCATGACGAAGCCGGGCAGCAGCGTCTTGCCGTGCATGTCGATGACCGTCGCGCCGGCGGGGATACGGACGCGGGCAGAGGGCCCGAGCGCGCTGATCGTGCCGTGGTCCGAGATCAGCGTCATGTCGCGGCGTGGGGCCGAGCCGGTGCCGTCGATGATTTCCGCATGTGTGAAGACGATGACGTCCTGCGCGTAGACGACGGAGGGCGGCAGCTTCGGCGGCGTGGGCGGCGGGGTGCTGACGGAGTCCATCCAGTCCATCTGGGCCAAGGCCGGGACGGCCATACAGCAGGCAAAAGCTGAGGCGAGAAGTATGGCTGGCAGTGCACGCATGGCTGTCCCCCGCGGAATCGCGGTGGGACTATAGCCCGGCGCCCCGATGCTGCTATAAGCCCGCCAAATGGGCGGTTAGCTCAGTTGGTAGAGCATATCGTTTACACCGATAGGGTCGGCGGTTCGAGCCCGTCACCGCCCACCAGATATATCGCGACAGATGTAGGCTGCGACGATTTCGACCTATAGTGCGACTATTCACGATTTGCCGAACGCGGAACCGTAATGTCGCCACGCCCCACTAGAACAATCGGCCCACTTCACTTCGAGGATTTGGACCCTCATCGGTTCGAGGATCTCGTTCGTGCTCTACTCTATGATTTTCGACCCTGGCTAAAGCTCGAGGGGACGGGTCGAGGCGGCGGTGACGATGGATTTGACGTCAGAGGGTGGGAAGGGCGCCCGCAAACGGTATCGAACGTCCCGGAGCCGGAGGACAACGATGGCAACGAAACAGTCGACTTTCTCGCTGATGCACGACTCTGGCTGATTCAATGCAAGCGTGAGAGAGCCATCGGCCCGAAGAAGCTAAAGGAATATCTCGACTCGATTCCCGTCGATCAGCGCGTCGAGCTCGACGCTGTCCTATTTGTTGCAGCCTGCGACTTCACAAAGAAAACTCGAGACACGTTCCGCGAGTGGTGTGTGGAAGGCGGTATCAGTGAGTACCACCTCTGGGGCAAATCCGAGCTTGAGGATGAGCTGCTGCAGCCAAGGAATGACGGGCTCCTGTTTGCGTTCTTCGGCATATCGCTTGTTGTTCGCAGGAGATCGATCAAGACGGAGTTGCGGGCAAGACTAGCGACAAAGCGTAAGATCACGAAGCTCGTTGGGCAAATCGGCCGCAACGTACATCGAACGTGCCTATTTCGCGATCCCGCAGACGGCCGGTATCCGGAAGTTCCGGAGGGGATCGCTCTCAACCCTGCACCGATGAAGTTTGGCTACAATTGGTTCGTTCGAGCAATCACGGAAGTCCGCCATGACGGAATACTCATCAAATGGCGGGAAAGATTGGCCTATCTCGCCGATGACGGCGTGCATTGGGACGCGATCAAGCAACTTGGCGATCAGGCCATTCCTGGGCGCAACGACAATCCCTGGGAGCACTCCGACGATTTCGAGACCGAAGTTCGAAAGACTCGCAATGCGCGTGCGTTTTGGACTGCACTTCCACATGAGAACCGAGCGATTATGAACGTTGAAGCATTTATTCCATTTGACGCTATTCTCGCAATTGATGAGGAGGGTGATGGGATCACACGCCTACCAACTATCTTCGTTTCGTTCGACGCGAACTACGGCCCGTTCGCATCGGGCAGTGGCGTCATAGAATCTGCGGCTCGCGATCAATGGACCCACACCGACAGCGAGAAAATGATCGAGTTTTTTCCGGCCGAGTTTCCCGAGCCTCCAAGTGAATCCGCTCAACTCGTTGACGATGAGCAGAATGAGATACGCCCCGACGAGCGTTGACGGAACCCGCCTAAAAGGAAGGCTCAGCAGGTTCCATTAGTCACTCCCCACCACGAAGCTGTTGCCTTCCGAATCCTTCATGATCACGTAGCTGCCCCAGGGTTGCTTCTTCGGCGGGCCGTCGAACTCGACGCCGCGTTCGCTGAGCTGGCGCCAGGTGGCTTCGACGTCGTCGCAGCCGAGGGAGCAGTTCATCTGGGTGCCGATGCGGCCCTCCTCGCCGTCCATGGTGAACAGGACGAGCCGCGTCTCGGCCTTGCCGAGGCGCAGTTCGACCCAGCGCCTGTCCGGGCCCATCTGCTGGTCGGTGGCGACCTTGAAGCCGAGCTTCTCGGTGTAGAATTTCAGGGCGCGGCCGGTGTCCTTGACCGGGATGCTCATGAATTTGAGGTGCGTGATCATGGGGTGGCCTTCTTGCGGGATCGAGCGATTGTTAAAATCCACCCCTTGCCGCGGCAAGCATCCCGACAAATACTATAGCGATGGTTCGTAGAGCGGCGCTGGACGATTACCTGGTCGAGACGTTGCTGCCCGACCTGGTGGCGCACGACCATGCGCCGTCGGCGTTCCTGGTCTATCTCAAGCTCTGGCACGACAGCGGTGGTCCGGGGCAGCGGCTGCAGGTCAGCCTCTCGACCCTGGCGGTCGAGACCGGGCTGTCCAAGTCTTCGGTCCAGGCGGCGCTGCGGCACTTGCGAAAACGCGGACTTGTGGCGTCCAAACACGCCTCGCCGACCGCCATTCCGGCGCACACCGTGCTGGCGCCCTGGCGGCGATAACGCCGCATTGCGGGCGCGCGCGAAACCTAAGATAAGCAGCGCGCACTCTCGAACCCTCTTAAAAGGAGGCCCGCGTGAAGGGCATCGCCGTTTTCAGCGGATCGGCCCATCCCGAATTGGCGGCCGAGATTTGCCGGCACCTGGGCGTGCCTCTCTCTCCATCGCGGCTCACGCGTTTCGCCAATGACTGCCTGGAAGTCCAGCTGCAGGACAATTGCCGCGAGCGCGACGTCTACATCATCCAGCCGCTGGTGACGCCGGTGCAGGAGCACCTGGTCGAATTGCTGCTGATGCTGGACGCGGCGCGCGGCGCCTCGGCCTCGCGCATCACGGCGGTGATGCCGTTCTATGCCTATGCCCGGTCGGACAAGAAGGATGCGCCGCGCATTTCCATCGGCGGCAGGCTGGTCGCCGATTTGATGGTGACGGCTGGCGCCAACCGCGTCCTGACCATGGCGCTGCATTCGCCGCAGGTGCACGGCTTCTTCAGCATTCCGGTCGATCACCTGCACGCGCTGAACGAGCTCGCCGGGCATTTTCGGCAGTACGATCTGTCCAACACGGTGGCGGTGTCGCCGGATCTGGGCAACGCCAAGGAGACGGCGGCCTTCGCGCGGATGCTGAACATCGGCGTCGCGGTCGCCGCCAAGCAGCGCATCTCGGACGAGAAAGTGGTGATCAGCTCGATCATCGGCGACGTCGCCGGCAAGGACGTAATCGTGCTGGACGACGAGATCGCCAGGGGCACCACGACGCTGGAACTGCTGCACCATCTGCGCGAGCAGAAGGTGCGCACGATCCGCATCGCCTGCACCCATGGCCTGTTCTCGGCCGGCGCGGCGGCGCGCCTCAGCGAGCAGCCCGACGTGCTGGAAATCGTCTGCACCGACTCGGTGCCGATCGCGGCCGACAAGCGCGCGCCGAAGCTGACCGTGCTGTCGATAGCCAAGCCGCTGGCCGAAGCGATCCGCCGCATCCATGACGGCGAATCCGTCAGCGCGCTGTTCCACGCCTGACGGAATTCACGCCGCTGTGTTCAGCGAGTCCTTGAGCTGCTTGCCGGCGCGGAAGCGCGGCTGCTTGGACGGCTTGATGGTGATCTCCTCGCCGGTCTGCGGATTGCGGCCCTTGCCGCCGGCGCGGGTCGCGACCACGAAGACGCCGAAACCGGTCAGGCGGACTTCCTCTCCGGCCTTCAAGGTCGAGGCGATAAGGTCGAATACGCCGTCCACGGCCTTGGCCGAGGCGTTCTTGTCCAGTCCGGTCTGGTCGGACAACTTTTGGATGAGTTCGTTCTTGTTCACGGCGACGGCTCCTTTGCGCGATTCGCTCCGAAGGGCTGACTCTATGGCCAGTCGGACCTGGGTCCAAATGAAAAACCCAAGGAATCAGCGGAAAAAGACAAGAAAAAGACCCCGGGCAGCCGCCTGCCCGGGGTCTTCTCAGTCGTTAACGCGCCCGTTAATGCGTGACGACGGCGTCGTTTTCCGGTTCGACCGGGGGTGGGGTCACCACTTCGGGCTCGATCCAGTCGATCGCTTCGGGCATGCGCACCAGCGCGACCTTCAGCACTTCGCCGACATTGGAGACCGGCACGATCCGCATGCCGGACTTCACATTGTCGGGCACTTCGGCGAGATCCTTCTCGTTCTCCTGCGGGATGATGACCGTCTTGATGCCGGCGCGCAGGGCGGCGAGCAGTTTCTCCTTGAGGCCGCCGATCGGCAGGGCGCGGCCGCGCAGCGTCACTTCGCCGGTCATCGCCACATCGCGGCGCACCGGAATGCCGGTGATGACCGAGATGATGGAGGTGGCCATGGCCAGGCCCGCGGACGGACCGTCCTTGGGCGTGGCGCCTTCGGGCACGTGCACATGGATGTCGATCTTGTCGAATAGCGGCGGCTTGATGCCGAAGCTGGTCGCCTTTGAGCGGACATAGGAACGCGCCGCGTCGATCGATTCCTTCATCACGTCGCCGAGCTTGCCGGTAGCCTGGAAGCGGCCCTTGCCGGGCAGCATCACGGACTCGATGGTCAGCGTCTCGCCGCCCACTTCGGTCCAAGCCAGACCGGTGACGACACCGACCTGGTCCTCACCTTCGACCTCGCCATAGCGGAACTTGCGCACGCCGGCATAGGAGTCGACGTTTTCCAGCGTGACTTCGACCGACGACGCCTTGTGGCTGACGATTTCCTTCACCGCCTTGCGGGTCAGGTTGGCGATCTCGCGCTCCAGGTTGCGCACGCCCGCTTCACGGGTGTGGTAGCGGATGAGCGAGAGCAGTCCGGCGTCGGTGATCTTCCACTCGTCATCTCTCAGGCCGTGCGCCTTCATCTCCTTGGGGATGAGGTGGCGCTTGGCGATCTCCAGCTTCTCATCCTCGGTGTAACCGGGAATGCGGATGATCTCCATGCGGTCCATCAGCGGCCCCGGCATGCGCAGGGTGTTCGCCGTGGTGATGAACATCACGTCCGAAAGATCGAAATCGACTTCCAGATAGTGGTCGTTGAAGGTGTGGTTCTGCTCCGGGTCCAGGACCTCGAGCAGCGCCGAGGACGGGTCGCCGCGCCAGTCCGCGCCCAGCTTGTCGATCTCGTCGAGCAGGAAGAGCGGGTTGGCGGTCTTGGCCTTCTTCATCGACTGGATGACCTTGCCGGGCATCGAGCCGATATAGGTGCGGCGGTGACCGCGGATCTCGGCTTCGTCGCGCACGCCGCCGAGCGACATGCGGACATATTCGCGGCCCGTCGCCTTGGCGATCGATTTGGCGAGCGAGGTCTTGCCGACGCCGGGCGGGCCGACGAGGCAGAGGATGGGTCCCTTCATCTTGCCGGCGCGCTGCTGCACCGCGAGATATTCCAGGATGCGTTCCTTGACCTTCTCCAGGCCGAAATGATCGTCGTGCAGCACCTTCTCGGCGGCCACGATGTCCTTGCGCACCTTGGAGCGCTTGCCCCAGGGCAGCGACAGGAGCCAGTCGAGATAGTTGCGCACGACGGTCGCTTCCGCGCTCATCGGCGACATCGAGCGCAGCTTCTTCACTTCGGCCGCCGCCTTGTCGCGGGCCTCCTTGGAGAGCTTGGTCTTGCGGATGCGCTCTTCGAGCTCGTTCATCTCGTCGCGGCCTTCGTCGCCTTCGCCGAGCTCCTTCTGGATCGCCTTCAACTGTTCGTTGAGATAGTATTCGCGCTGCGTCTTCTCCATCTGGCGCTTGACGCGACTGCGGATCTTGCGCTCAACCTGCAGCACGCCGATTTCGGACTCGATCAGCGAAAGCACTTTCTCCAGACGCTCGACGGTGCCGAGTGTTTCGAGCAGCGCCTGGCGATCGGAAATCTTGACCGATAGATGCGAGGCCACGGTGTCGGCGAGCTTGGGGGCGTCGTCGATCTGCGCCACCGAGGTCAGCGTCTCAGCCGGCACTTTCTTGTTCAGCTTGATGTACTGCTCGAAATTGGTCTTCACCGTGCGCATCAAGGCTTCGATTTCCTTGGCGTCGCTGGGGCCGTCGGCAATGCGCTCGATGGTCGCCTGAAAGAAGTCGCTGCGCGGCACGAAGCCGGTGACGCGGGCGCGAGACTTGCCTTCGACGAGGACGCGCACGGTCTGGTCGGGCAGCTTCAGCAACTGAAGCACCGTCGCCAGCGTGCCGATGCGGTGCAACCCGTCGGCGCCCGGATCGTCATCGTCCTTGTTCTTCTGGGTCAGCAGCAGAATCTGTTTTTCGTCGTTCATGACCTCTTCGAGGGCGCGGACGGATTTCTCGCGGCCGACGAAAAGCGGAACGATCATGTGGGGGAAGACAACGATATCGCGCAGGGGCAGCACCGGCGCCAATTGGCGGCTGTTGTCGCCCAGGGGGATCGGCGTGTTGCCGCCGGATTGGTCTGACATTTCTTTTTCTCCTCGCCGTCCCCCTATCCGGGGGGCGGGTGTGCTGATCGGCGCCGCCCCAGCTGGGCGCGGAAACCGGGTGATGGAGCCTCCCCAATGGGCCGACTCCTGGATGTTTAAAGTGGGCCCGCCGAGGGGCTGTTTCAAGGCGCAGTTCTAGCAGGCTTTTTCACTACCGGACCCTAACGCATCAAGGTTTCAGTAGTCTTGCCTAGCGACACAGAGTCCGCGATGACACGGCGTCAAGATTGGGCGTCTATGGGCCGATCTGCGCGTGGCCTTGGCCCTTGAGCAAGCAGGTGTTAGCGCCGACGGCGTGTCGCCTCGGAACTTGGCGGCGTTGCCCTTGTAAAATATCCTCCAAAAAGCTCGAACCACCCGACGAGGGGGACGCACAGAAATGCCGATCCGCGACGACCCTCGACTGTCTGTCGTCGTCGGCGGACACACGGTCGGCGAGAACCTGCAACGCGCGATCGACGAAGGCGTCGTCGTTCTCCAGAAGAACGGCAAGCTGCGGATGGCAAGCGCCCTGCCGACGCCCGACGACGGCTCGACATTGGTGCGGCACGTCACCCTGATGCGGCATGCCGGGGAGTTCCGGCAACCCTGCCGCTTCCTCAACGACTTTCTGTTCGACCAGGTCTATGCGCAGTCGGCGGTCCCGTTCGGTTGCCGCAATTGCTACAAGGTCAAAGTCACGACGGACAATCCACGCCAATTGCTGGCGCTCCGGCCCATCGTGGACGGCACGGGGCAAACTGCGAAAAGCGGCATCGAGACCGATACCGGCAACGACGAAAGCCGGTTCAGCACGCTCTTCTACAGTCTGGGACTTGACCGGGCCCGGGCTCTGCACCGTGAGTTGCGCGCCCGCATCGACGCCCATCCGCTTCTGGGGCCGAACATCGGCATGAAGATCAAGCGCGGTTGCTCAAACTACGAACTTAAATGCGGCCCGTCGGACGGTTACGCGTTCGATCCGCGTCTTGAGGCGGTGGAGGCTTATCTGCGTTCGCTTTTCCGGCGCAAAGAGATGTCGAGGCGCGACAAATTGAGTTTGCGATTGCGCGCCGCCGGGCAAATGCTGTGGGTGGCGCGGGCTTACCTTCGCAGCCGGCGATTGCCGTGGCGACCGGCGTCGGGCAAGCGAGCGGCCAGCCCACCGATCGTCAACTATTCCGTGGACTGAAAAAACCGGGACCGTCTGGAATCCGTCAGCTCGCGTTCTTCTCGCGGGCTTCACCCTTGTCCGAATAGGTGTAGAGCGGGCGCGCCTTGCCTTCGACGACGTCGGCGGTGATCACCACTTCCTGAACCCCGTTGAGCGTGGGGAGTTCGAACATCGTCTCGAGCAGGAAACCTTCCATGATCGAGCGCAGGCCGCGGGCGCCGGTGCGGCGCAAGATGGCCTTGCGGGCGATGGAATGCATGGCTTCTTCCTGGAAGCGCAGCTTGACGCCTTCCATCTCGAACATGCGCTGATACTGCTTGGCGAGCGCGTTCTTGGGGCGCGTCAGGATTTCGATCAGCGCCGGTTCCGACAGATCGCCCAGCGTTGCCAGGATCGGCAGACGGCCGATGAATTCCGGGATGAGGCCGAATTTCAGAAGATCCTCGGGCTCCACTTCGCGCAGGACTTCGCCGGTGCCGCGCTCGTCGGGCGAGCGGACATTGGCGCCGAAGCCCATCGAGGAACCATGGGTGCGGCCGGAGATGATCTTGTCGAGGCCGGCAAAGGCCCCGCCGACGATGAAGAGGATGTTGGTGGTGTCGACCTGCAGGAACTCCTGCTGCGGATGCTTGCGACCACCCTGCGGCGGCACCGAGGCGACGGTGCCTTCCATGATCTTGAGCAGGGCCTGCTGCACGCCCTCGCCCGAGACGTCGCGGGTGATGGAGGGGTTGTCCGACTTGCGGCTGATCTTGTCGACTTCGTCGATGTAGACGATGCCGCGCTGCGCCCGCTCGACATTGTAGTCGGCGTTCTGCAGCAGCTTGAGAATGATGTTCTCGACGTCTTCGCCGACATAGCCGGCCTCAGTCAGCGTCGTGGCGTCGGCCATCGTGAAGGGCACGTCCAGGATGCGGGCCAGGGTCTGGGCGAGCAGCGTCTTGCCGCAGCCGGTCGGGCCGATCAGCATGATGTTGGACTTGGCCAGCTCGACGTCGCCGTTCTTGCCGGACGAATTGATGCGCTTGTAGTGGTTGTGGACCGCGACGCTCAAGACCTTCTTGGCGTGCTGCTGGCCGACCACGTAATCGTCGAGGACCTTGAAGATTTCCTGGGGCGTCGGCACCCCCTCCTTCGACTTCATGAAGGAGGTCTTGTTCTCCTCACGGATGATCTCCATGCAGAGTTCGACGCACTCGTCGCAGATGAAGACCGTCGGGCCGGCAATAAGCTTGCGGACCTCGTGCTGGCTCTTGCCGCAAAAGGAACAGTACAGCGTATTCTTAGATTCGCCGCCGCTCGCCTTACTCATTGGCTCTCCAAGGCTTTCCGCCCGCACAGTTCGTGCATCGACCCTTTGCGGATCAACGCCTTGCATCGTTCGCGCCAGCCGAAGCAGCGCCATTCCGCATCATTCGACCACGTTAGCGCCGGGCGGATCAAGAATTGTTTAATCCCAGGGATTTCCCAGCAAAACCGGCGTTTTCGCCCGATCAGATGCCTTCGGCGCCGTCCGGGCGGCGTGCCATGACCTCGTCGATCAGACCGAACGTCTTGGCCTCCTCGGCGGTCATATAGGTATCGCGGTCGAGCGCTCTTTCAATCTCGGCCACGGTCCGACCGGTATGCTTGGCGTAAATCTCGTTCAGCCGGTGCTTCAATTTGACGACTTCCTCGGCATGGCGGGCGATATCCGCCGCCTGGCCGTAGTAGGAGGCACTCGGCTGATGCACCAGGATACGCGAATTGGGTAGGGCGAAACGCTCGCCTTTCTTGCCGGCCATGAGCAGGAGCGAGGCCGCGCTCGCGGCCTGACCGATGCAGAAAGTCTGAATCGGCGGGCGGATGTACTGCATGGTGTCGTAGATCGCCAGCCCCGCCGTCACCACGCCGCCCGGCGAGTTGATGTACATGTGGACTTCCTTCTTGGGGTTTTCGGCCTCCAGGAAGAGCAGCTGCGCGGTCAAGAGGCTGGCGCCGTAATCCTCGATCGGACCGGTGACGAAAATCACCCGCTCCTTGAGGAGACGCGAATAGATGTCGTAGGCGCGCTCGCCGCGGGCGGTCTGCTCGACCACCATCGGAACCAGCGTGTTCATATAGACATCGCGCGGGTCTGCCATGGGACCATTACCTTTCGATTCGACCGGGTCGAGCCTAGGGCGGTCCGATTACCTGTCAATTACCGGCATATATAGGAACACAGCGCCACAAGTCGACCATGCCGAAGCGAGGGGTATTATTCGGCCGTGCCAGGCGTGGATGCTATGCCGCACGCGGAATCGCTACCCAATTCGTGGGATCGAGGCGCGGTCTGGCTGGCGGGCATCATTGATCTTGCGCTCCATTTCCGTCCGGCCGACGCCTCCACACGTCTCGAGCGGCTCGACGCTCATGGGAGCCCTTCCAGCAAGGTCAGAGCAACGCTTCGTCCTGGATTCTTTTTCGCTTCATAGCCGAAGGCGGCCTTGTAGCTCCAAAGGTCATCGTCCTTCGTGCCTTCTTCGAACAGCAGATCGACGAACGCCTTTGCCAGTTTGGGCGATGCTTTTGTATCCAGCTTGAAAAGGTCTTTAAGACTTTCCTCGAATTCCGAACGGCGCTTTGCCTTGCTGCCGTACCCGATCTTGGCCAAGTATGCCTTTTTTCTGACTTCAAGCAGCTTGCGCAGATATTCCTCTCGCGCCTCCTGTCGCGCCAGTTTTGCGGCCTCGATCTGTTCGGCGGTCAGCGCGCCTCCGGCGCTGATGGTGACCGGATCGAGTGCCGGATAGGTGATCTCGGCGACATAGGGGCGCGTCTTCCATCCCGCGTGAGACTTCAGGTAGATGTGCTCCACGCTGCCCGACGAGGTGATGTCGAACCAGCCGATGTCGTTCTTGTCTCCGTCGCGAACGACGACGTCCGGACGGGAACCGCCAAACGTCACCTGCTTGTGGACGGTGAAGCCATCCGGAAGGGTCGCGGCGAGAGTCGACAAGTTCTCGTTGACATAGGTCTCCACCGCGTATCCGTACCGCGCGTGTAGAAACGCCTTGTCGTTGTTGTCCTGAAGGTAAGCGAGAGCCGTGGCCTGCCAGCGCTTGTAAAAGGGGATACCAGAGTCGAGCGACTGAGGCGTCTTGGCCTTCTCCGCGGCGTCGGTCACGAGGTCCTGCAATGCGGCGACAAAGGCATCGAGCTCGGCATCGGGGTGGTTTGTCCCGCCCCACAAGACCTCGCGTTGAACAACACTGCCCCACCACGGCTGGGCGTCCAGTTCGGGCTGCACCGCGGGGCGAGCCGGTTCCCAGGCGATGGACCGCGACGATGTCGGAGAAAAGGAATGCGTGGCCAGAGGCATCGCCGGCTTCAGCAGTGGCGCACCACCGCCGCCGTTCATCCCTAACCGACCGGGATTGAAGGCGAACGCCTTATCGACGCCGTCACCCAACACGACGGGCGGCCACGCGCCGGAGATCGGCGCAAGCACACCGGAGACATGGTTGTCCGGTATTGACTGGACCGCCGATGGCACCTGCATGGGTGAACTTGCTGCCGGCGCCGCGCTCTTCTTTTGAGCGACCGGCCCGGGACTCCGGCTGGGTGCCGGCAAAGGCCGAGAGAGCAACTTCCGCATCATTCCCCGCTTGGAACAAGGGACTGCTGACGAGCGACAACGTCAGGCTGTATACAATCCCGGTTCGGCGGCGCCAAGCGCTCGGCGTCGCGCCAGCAAGTGGCGGCGGCCGGCGCAATAGCGAGGATACGGCCTATCCGGCCTTCAGCTTCTCGACCGCGTCGTCGGGGTCCATGAACAGTGTTTCGCGGTCGACCTTCTTGTCCGTCACCTCGGCGAGTTCGGCGATGAAGTCCACCACCTTGTCCTCGAAGATGGGGGCGCGGATTTCGGCGGCGGCGTTGGCGTTCTGGGTATAGAAGTTGAAGACCTGCTGTTCCTGGCCCGGGAACTGGCGGGCGCGGGCGCCGATGGCGCGCTGCACTTCCTCCGGCGCCACCGTGATGCCGTTCTGCTCGCCGAGCTTGGCGAGCACCAGACCGAGGCGCACGCGGCGTTCGGCGATGTCGTGATATTCCTTTTTGAGTTCGTCCTCGCTCTTGCCTTCGTCGGCCGCGGTCTTGCCCTCGCGCTTGAGTTCTTCCTCGACCTGTTTCCAGATGCCGGCGAATTCGTTTTCGACCATGCCGGGCGGCAGGGCGAAGGAATGCTGGGTGTCGAGCGCGTCGAGAATGCGGCGCTTCAGATGCAGGCGGCTGGCCTTGGCGAAATCCGCCTTGATCTGCTCGCGCAGGCGTTCCTTCAGCGTACCCAGGTCTTCCAGGCCGAGCTTCTTGGCGAGTTCGTTGTCGATGGCCACCACGTCGGGTGCCTTGACGTCCTTCACTGTCACGTCGAACACGGCATCCTTGCCGGCGAGCGTGGCTTCCGGGTAGTCGGCGGGGAACGCGACCTTCACTTCGCGTGCTTCGCCGATCTTGGCGCCGACGAGCTGGTCCTCGAAACCGGGAATAAGCTGGCCGGTGCCGAGGCCAAGATTGAAATCGTCCGCCTTGCCGCCTGGAAACTCGATGCCGTCAACCTTGCCGACGAAATCGATCGTCACCGTGTCGCCGGTTTCGGCGGCGGCGTCCGGCCCGCGCGTGGTGAAGGTCTTGGCCTGTTCGGCCAGGCGCTTGAGTGCTTCATCGAGATCGGCTTCGCCGACTTCGCCCACCAGGCGCTCGACTTTGAGCTTGGAGACATCGGTCAGTTCGAAATCCGGCATGAGGTCGACTTTGACCGTGAATTCGAGATCGGCCTTGCCGTCGATCACCTGGTCGATGGTGCCGACCAGATCGACCTTCGGCGGGCTCGCCGGCTTGAGCGCATTGTCGGTCACGGCCTTCTGGCTGGATTCGTTGACCGCCGCCTCGACGATCTCGCCCATCATCGACTTGCCGAAGGTCTTCTTCAGATACGAGACCGGCGCCTTGCCGGGGCGGAAGCCCTTCAGGTTCATGCGCGGCTTCATCTCCTCGATGCGGCCGGTGAGGCGCGTGTCGAGGTCGGAGGCCAGGATGACGACCTTGTATTCGCGGCGCAGGCCTTCGGAGACGGTCTCGGTGATTTGCATATTCAACTTCCCTTACTTCTAATATCTATCCGTCACCGGTCCTCCTCCGCCAAGGCTTCGGAGGACATCCTTCGCTGCTCATACGTCTGCGGCTTGCCATCCGAAGCTGCGTAGCAGCGAAGGATGGTGCGGGCGGAGGGACTTGAACCCCCACGACTTTCGTCACTGGAACCTAAATCCAGCGCGTCTACCAGTTCCGCCACGTCCGCGTCCGAGCCGGGCAGGATTTGAGGCAAATCCGCCGGAAGGCGGGCCGTATAGCAGGGGATTCAGGGGCTTGCTAGAGGCGTGCGGCCAAGCCCTCGCTCGCCGCTGCGCAGCTTAACCGGACGGGCCGCCAAAGCCGGGTTTTGACCGGCGGGGGCAATCCGTCGACCCGGCGAGAACACTGGCGCGTCCAAGGCGCTCGCGGCATCGGGGTTCAAGTCCTTTCGCCGCGCGAGGGGCCGACCCCGGCGGCGCGTCCCGTTGAATCAGACGAACTACTGGCGGCTTTGTGCATTCGCCATTTGATATTTCTGGACAATGAACTGTTCTTCCTTGATTTCGTCGTCCACGCGATCGAGCTTGCCGGTCAGATAGCGTTGCGCATTCCAATTGGCGCTTTGGGCCTTGTGCAACGAGTCCAGAGCCACGCCAGCCTCATAGTACTGGCTACCGCGTTCGCCGAGATTTTCGGCGAGCACGCCGAGGCCCCACCAGGGCTGAAGTATCTCCACCAGCGTCATGACGGATTTCAAATTGTCTCGCTTATCGTCGCTCGCCGCGACCGCCACCTGCTCGCCGTAGCCGATGATCTTCGAAACGGCCTCCAGAAGAGCCTTGCTCTTCTTGTCGACGCCCGACGCGTCGATCATCGCGTCGGTGAGCGCCCGGTTTCCGCTGAGGATTTCATCCGCCTTCTTGCGGTCATCGTTTGTGGAAATTCCACGACCCGTTTGAATGAGGCCTATTGCGGTTTCGTAGGCCAGCGCGATCTTGTCGAAATCTATGTTCTTCAGGGCCGGAACCTTCTTGAGTTGGCCGAGCATTTCCGTCACGGGAAGGTGCTCAATGAATTCCCAACCCAGGTCCAGCTGCGCGTCCGCGCGCATGGCGTCGAATTCCTTCTCGTCCTTTGCCAGTCCCGCTCCCCAGCCTTGAACCTCGGCGATTTTTTTGGCCAGGTTGTCTCGCAGTTTCTGCAGGCGAACGATTTCGCTGGAGGCCGCCTCGCACTGCGCGTCCGTAACGAAACTTGCGGGGCTGACGGTCCCCGGCGCGGATTGAATCGGTTCGGAACGCTTGCAGGTTGGGATGGCCTTGGAGGGATCGCCGGCCGCCGCGGCGACGCTGCCGGAGGGCGGATTGGGCAAGCTTGCGAGTTGTGTCTGCAGAACCACGGCGTTCTGCCCGGCCGTCCCACCGGTAACAGGAGCAACCCAGCCGGCAATGTAAGGCGACGACCCGGCGCCGGTGTCGGTCGACCCGTTTCGAACAGCAGCGCCGTCCGGCCGAACGAAAACCGTCGCCATCGCCGGCGTGCCGCGCAGATCGACCACCGACGCATCCGTCGGAAATACCGCTGCACTGTTGCCCTGCGGGAACGGCACGAGCGACACCCCGCCTTCGGCGATTTTGATGACCTTGCTCTCGTGATTTAGGTTGACGGTGAGGTAGATATAGACCAGCCCCGCCACCGTCTGCGGCCCTTGCCAGGCGGTTCGCCCCTCGGCTGGCAAGCGGATCGCGGGATTCTGCTTCTGCATCCACACCGCGACCGCCGCCAGCGCCGCCGCCTCGCGCAACTCGTGCAGCGTGGGGAACTCCTGCTCAAACCGGTCGTAGAGCCCGGTGAGAACATCCTCGTACCCGCCAGGCTGCTGGTTCGGCAGATCGTTCGCCCGGCTGTCGGTTTGCCTAAGGTTGAAGCGCATTTGCACGGGACGCAGGGCGAGGACTTTGCCGTCGGTCGATTGGGCCGCATTGATGTGCGCCACCGAGATCCACATCCGAAAGGCGCTGTTGCTTCGATGGTCGGCCTCAGGATGCGTGATCTGATACTCGATCTGAGTCTGATAACCGGGAATCTTGCGCTTCAGGTCCTGTCGATTCGAAAGCTGCTTGCCGAGATAATCGCTCGCGAGCATGAGCCGCGCCAGCTGCGAATCCGCGGGCACTCCGCGGTACTCAGGCGTCATCTCGGGGTGGACATGGTATTCGTCCTCAACGAGTTCGGGAGGGATTTGGAAGCCCACGCCCGGCCGGAAAATGAGACGATCGAACAGCTCGCCGATCTTGGGTTTCACCTGCACATCGAATTGATTGAACGCTTGCGTGAACGCGCCGGCCGCATCGTGCGTCGAACGCACGGTCGACTCGAACGAATTCTGCAACGGATTGCCGGCCAGGTGGAAAATCGAGTCGAGTTGCCGGCAAATCTTGAGGCTGAAATTGTATGAGTCTTCGTACGGTGGCGCACTGGTCGCGCCGACGACTTGAAGATGCTGAAAATCGGCGTCCATTCCCAGAGCGTGCATGAAGCCGGCAAACGATTTCAAACGAGCGGTCTGCACGTTCTGGGCGGATACGGCGTTCTCGATTCCCATCGCCGCGATGACGTCAGCGGCCGCCGGATCTCCAGCCAACCGGTACATCATTTCAATCATGTCGTAGCGATTGACACCGCGCCAGGGATCCGGATCGGCTGCGGCATCCAATGTCGCCGTGGCGGATCGCATTTCGCCGTCGCGCTGATAGCTCACCTCGATCTGCGCGCCGGCGCCGGCAAATCTGATCTGTCGTTCGAATTCCGCGGCAAAAAACACCGGCCGGTCCGGCCGGACGGAGACAATAAAGTCGGCGGGCTTCAGGCCGGCCCGCTCCGCCGCGGAGCCGGGCCTAACCTTCATGATCACCACGCGTCCGCCATTGATCGACTGGACCTCCACGCCAAGGTCGCCGGGCGCCCGGTTGTCGCTGACGGGATAGATCCCCAACGGCGGCAGCATCAGGGCTCCGACGTGTGAGATCAGCCCGGAATTGTCGATCAGGGCTCCCAGCCGGGCCGCCTGCTCGTCGCTTTCACGCTGGGTCAACTCGCGCGCGAGCATGGCATCGACCCGGTCGCTGGAATCGGGTGTCCAGACCAGTGAGAACTCCGGCTTCGGATTCTCCAGCAAGGTGGCCAGGTACTGTAAATACGGAATGGCCGGGCCCTTGAACCGGTCGTCGTGGTGGCCGATCAGCGCGAGTTCCCCGCTCGCCGCGTCGAAGTACACGCTGTCGAGCACATTGAAGGGTATTCGCGATTCTATATCGTAGAGATCGCCGCCGGCAGCCGGGCCGGCTGGGGGTGTTGGCGTCGCGTCCGCAACGACCGTCTGGCCGCCCGATGGCGACGGCGCCGCGGGCTTGTAGGCCGCAAGCAGGCTTGAGTTGTTCAGATTCCGCGCGAATTCGTCGAACGCAGCTTGCTTGGCTTCGGTAACATGTTGCCTAAACGCCATGAAACCGACGGTGGACGTTCCATGACCGGCAAATGTTTCTGCCCGTTGTCCGTCCGGCCCGGACAGCATGCCCTGCAAATCTACGCTGTTGTCCCGAAGGCTGTGTTTTCCGAGCGTCACGTTGATATCAAGCTTGAGAATATAATCGACCTGGGTCCGGCTTGGCGGTGCGTCGGCGTAGGCATATTCAATGCTGCGGAATCGAGGCGCGAGAATGCGATTCAAGTCTTCGCGAATGTGCCGCGGATCGACCTGGTCGATCAGTGATGCGGGGTTCAACATCTCCTCCCCGAAGTTGGCCCAATCGGCCATATCCTTCATCGAAGCGCGGGTCGCGCCCGAGAGCAGGACTCTGACGGAAGGGCCCGCGGTCGCCGAGCCCGTCACCGACTGATCGGCCGGTGCGCGCGAGGGATCGAACGGATCGTAGTAGGTTGGTGGTCGCGCGTAAGAGGCCTGGACCAACGCACACGCCAGCAAAATGCCGCCCGCTAGAATCCGACAGAAGCGCCCGCCCATCGTGGCCCCCAATAGTACAAATTGGCCGACCAAACCGATGTGTGCGATCTGGTTGGACGACCCGCCAAGGCAGCTTAACACCAATCTCGCTCGACGTTGCGGTCGAGCACGACGACCTCTGCGCGCCAGGCCGAGAAATGGGCCGTTTCGCGCGAGATTCCCAGGCTTCGCGGGGATGACAGTCCGCGCCGCCAACCCTCAGACCGCTGGCCTGCGACCGGAATGGACCTGGACCTATGGCGCGGCCGGCAGCGCGATGGAGGACTGGCCGAAGGCGTATTTCCATCCCTTGGGCGTGCGGACATAGGTGTCGCTGAACCAGAGCTTGCGGTCGAACGGTGTGCCGCCGGTCCGGCCCTTGAGCCACAGCTTGGCGGTCACGACCGCCGTGTCGGGTCCGAACATCCGGACGATCTGCGAGCCGGGCTCCTCGTCCTGCTGTTCATAGGTCGTGGTGCGCGCGCGTGCGTCGTCGACGAGTTGTTTCCTGGTGACCACAGCGCCGCGGCCGATCACCAGCACCATGTCGTCGTGCAGGATGGCGGCCATGGTCTCGGCGTCGTTGACCTTCACAGCGGCCTGATAGCGCGTGTCCAGATCGGCGACGATCTTGGCGTCGTCCATGTCAACTCCTTCGGCTACCAAATTGGCGTTCTACCCGCGTGGCAGTATTAGTGCCATTCGTGGTCAGGAACTGTCAGCAGCATCGAGACGCGACTGTTTAGCCCATCGCCTTCAGATAGAGCGCCACGTCCCAGAACTTGCCGAACTTCCGTCCGATCTCCGACTGAATCCCTTTGAGCTGGAAGCCCAAGCCCACATGCAAGGCCACCGAGGCGGCGTTGGGCAGCGTGATGCCGCCGTAGAGGCGGTTGATGTCTTCGCCCTGAAGAGCCTCGATGATCGTCTGGTAGAGGCGCCGGCCGAGGCCTTGCCCGTGCGCGTCGGCCGCCAGGTAGACGCTCATTTCGACCGTGGTGTCGTAGGCGGCCTTCTCCCGGAACTTGCCGCTGCAAGTCCAGCCGATCGGCAGATCGCCGCGCGCGGCTACGAAACAGCGGTAGCGGCCGGTCGACTTGAAGCCGTCGAGCCATTCCTGCCGCTGCGCCAGCGTGCGCGGCTCCAGGTCGAAGGTGACCGGCGTGTTGACCACGTAGTAATTGTAGATATCCAGCAGCGCGGGCAGATCGCTCTTCAGGACGGGGCGGATCGTTACGTCACGCATTGCTCTTCAGCGCCTTCAACAAGGCGGGCAGTTGTTCGGGCAGGTCTTCGGCGATCAGTCCGGGACCAAATTGGCTGGCCGCCGCGCCGTGCAGCCACACCGCCATGGCAGCCGCTTCGAACGGCGCGACGCCTTGCGCCAGCAAACCACCGATGAAGCCCGCCAGTACATCGCCAGAACCGGCGGTCGCCAATGCCGGCGGCGCATTGCCGTTGATGGCGGCGCGTCCATCCGGCGCGGCGATCACCGTGTCCGCGCCTTTCAGCAGCACGACGCATTTGGCGGCAATGGCGGCAGCGCGAACCGCCTCGACCTTGCCGGGCGCGCGGTCCAGCAAGCGGGGGAAAAGCCGTTCGAACTCGCCTTCGTGCGGGGTCAGCACCGCGGGCTGGCGCAGGAGCGCGAACAGGACCTTGGGTTCGTCGCGGAACGAGGTCAGCGCGTCGGCGTCGAGGACGGCGGCGGCCCTGGTGCGCAGCACGGCGGCGGCGAGTTCCTCGGTCGCAAGGCCGATGCCGCAGCCGGGGCCGATGACGACGGCGTTAAGGCGTTCGTCCTTGAGCAGATCCGCGAGGCCGCGCGAGCCGCTGAAGGGCTTGACCATGATCGCGGTGAGCGCGGCGGCGTTGACCGCGACGGCATCGGGCGGACTGGCGACGCTGACGAGACCGGCGCCGATGCGCAAGGCTCCGCGCGCCGCAAGACGCGCCGCGCCGGTGGCATGCGCCGGACCGCTGACGACGACGCAATGACCGCGGGCATATTTGTGGCCGTCGGTCTTGGGCCAGGGAAACGTCCATAGCGCGGGTCCGTTCTCGAACAGGTTCGGCTTGATCTCGTCCAGCGCGGCTTCGGGAATGCCGATATCGGCGACGACGATCTCGCCGCAGAGGGCGCGGCCGGGCAGCAGCAGATGGGCGGGCTTCCTGCGGAAGAAGGTGACGGTGAGGCCGGCGTCGAAGGCGCAGTCGCCCAGCGGCTTGCCGCTGTCGCCGGCAAGGCCGCTCGGCACGTCGATGGCGATGACGCGGTCCTTGTATTTCGGCGAGGCGGCGGCGAGGCGCCTGGCCTCGGCCTCCAGCGGCCGCGACAGGCCGGCGCCGAACAGGGCGTCCACGAAGAGGTCGGCCATGCGGTTGCTCTCGGCGATGCGGATCGTCTCGCCTGTCCAGCGGCGGGCCATCTGCGCGGCGTCGCCCCTGAGCGCGGCGATGTCCGTCAGCGTCTCGACCCAGACGTCCCAGCCGCGGGCGTTGAGATGGCGCGCCGCCACGAACCCGTCGCCGCCATTGTTGCCGGGACCGCAGAGCACGGCGATCGGACGCGGCGTCCAGCGCCTGGCGATCTCGTCGGCGACGGCGCGGCCGGCCTGCTCCATCAGGTCGAGTGTCGGAACGCCGTGCGCGGCCGCGTAGGCGTCGGCGGCGTAGCACTGTTCGACGGTCAGGACTTCGTCTGTCATCGCACCCTGTAGTGATAGCGATAGAGTTCGCAGGTGAAGCCTAAACGCTCGTAGAGGCGAATGGCAGAGTGATTGTCGGCCACGACCTGGAGACAGGCGCCGGTGGCGCCCGCTTCCTGGCCGCGGCGCAGCAGCGCGGACAGCGTGGCGCGCGACAGGCCGCGGCGGCGCTGCGCCGGATCGGTGACGACCCATTGCAGGCAGATCAGGCGCTCATGGATGGCACCGAAGGCGACCGAGGCGATCTCGCCGCTCTCGTCGCGGGCCTCGGCAAAGAAGGCGGGAACCGCGACCACGTCGAGGACGGCGTGCAGCGCCTTGGCCTCATCAGGGCTACGCCGCGAATGGCGCGCATGCGCGTGCAGCCATTCGCGCGACGGGCGGCCTTCTAGGATGTCGACGGCGAAGTCCTTGGCGGGCACCGGAAGGCGGCGCTTGCGGAAGTTCATGTAGAGCGTGCTGGTCTCATCCTCCTTGGCGTAGCCGCGCGCGTCCAGGGCTTCGTCGAGGTCCGGCGGCGCGGTGGACAGGATGCGGAAATAGGACGGCTGCGCATGAGCGCGATAGACGCTCTCGCAATAAGCGATCTTGTCGTCCAGCGCGCGGTTGCCCCGGCCGATGACGTTGACGGAATTGGTTCGGCGCGTGGCGCCATTGGCGAGTCGGATCAGCCAGCCGTCGTAGAAGACCTCTTTCAGCGCCGGCCAGGCGTTCATGCAGGTCTCTTCGACTTGTTGTTGAAGTCTTGGTGCGTTCAGTTTGGGCGTGTCCATGGCGGTCTCCAACGTGAAGAACCGGATGGCGAGGCCCAAGAAACGAAAAACCCCGCGCGATCCGGCGGGGTTTTTTCGTGAAACGCGGTTTAGAAAATGCGCGTGCCTACTCACCCCATCGGAAGGTGATACGGCGTCGCGAGGAAACAGTCTTCGAGTTCATGGCGCGCACCATACGAAATAAGTCGTTTAATGCAAACGAAAAGGTGGACATTCGTCTCGCAACGCAATTGCTAACAACTCTCATCATCATCGGTGCGGGCGCTAAGAGTGAAATCCACTGATTGCTCGAAAACCTCTCTGCTAGCATTTCCCGGAAGCTTTATTGGCATCTCGCCTCCACTGCGAGTTTCACAACCTAGCTTGCCACCAAATCTTGCTTGCCAAATATCATGCGAGAAATTCGATCGATCTATCGATGTGAGCGTGAAGACCATGTCTTGAAAGTGGCGGTTTATGGCCTTCCCACTCCCGGTAAATTCTACGTTTGCCAACGACTCGTCCGACTTTACGGTGATTTCGACCGTTGGACGATAGATTACATAGGTTGGCTTTTGATCCCCATATGCGAACTCAAGATCACGAAACCGGCACGTGTATGTATGACGTTTTGGGGACAAATAATCGCGCCGTTCGCAAGGTATCGTGTCGCTTCCGTTTGTGACCTTCAATTCGGTTGACGTTCCGGAAATAGACTCCGCCGCAACGATGTTAGGAAGCAGAGCAAATGACACCAACACAATCGCAAATGACTTGTTCTTGAAGAGCATCTTCAAAATACCCCTTCGCCAAGATTTCCGTGAACATAGTACGTCTCTCATAATTTCTCAACTTAAGAAATATTGTGTCGTTACAAGTGCAGAATCTAAAACCCCTTCGGCACCTTGTCGAAATGCGGATCGGCCATTTCGTAGGCGTAGCTTGCGGCCAGCACGCCGGCGTCGTCGAACATGCGGCCGACGATCTGCAGGCCGATGGGCAGGCCGTCGCTCGAGAAGCCGCAGGGCACGCTGGCGGCGGGCTGCTGAGTCAAATTGAACGGCACGCTGAACGGCGTCCACGCCATCCAGGCATTGCCGTCGTCGTCGAGCGGCGAAAGCTGGCCGACGTTGAAGGCGGTGGTGGCGAGCGACGGCGTCAGCACGAAGTCGTATGTCTCCATGAAGACGCGCATGGCGCTGCCATAGGCGCCACGGGCGAGCATGGCGGCGAGATAATCCTTCTTGGAAATCGCCATGCCCTCTTCCGTCATGCGGCGCAGGCCGGGATCGAGCTTGGCTTTCTGTTCCTCGGAATAGTCGCCGAGCGCGGCGGCGGCGCCAGACCACCACAGCGTGCGGAAGGTCGCGCCGGGATCGCCGCCGGGCGGATCGACCAGCTCGACATGGGCGCCGAGTTGCTCGAAGCGCTTCACCGCTGCGGCGACCAGCGTTTCGATCTCCGGCAAGATGCGCGCGGCGAAGCCCATGCGCGGGCTGAAGGCGATGCGCTTGCCTTTCAGCGGCGCTTCGATGCCGGCGGCGTAATCGGTGGGCTCGTAAGGCAGCGAGTACCAGTCGCGGCTATCGGGTCTTGCGATCACGTTCATCAGCATGGCGCTGTCGAGCACGCTGCGGCTCATCGGGCCGACATGGGCGAGCGTGCCGAAGGGCGACAAGGGATAGGCGGGGACACGGCCGAAGCTGGGTTTCAGACCATAGGTGCCGGTGAAGGCGGCGGGGATGCGGATCGAGCCGCCGCCGTCGGTGCCAAGACCGAGCGGGCAGAAGCGCGCAGCGATCGCCGCCGCTGTGCCGCCGGAGGAGCCGCCCGGCGTCCTGGCCTTGTTCCACGGATTGCGCGTGATGCCGGTGAGCGGGCTGTCGGTCGAACCCTTCCAGCCGAACTCCGGTGTCGTGGTCTTGCCGATCAGGACGGCGCCGGCCTCGCGTAGGCGCGCCACGGTCGGCGCGTCGGTGTCGATGTATGCATTCGGATCGACGGTGAGCGAGCCGCGCCGTGTCGGCCAGCCCTTGGTCACCAGCAGATCCTTCACCGCGACGGGCACGCCGTCGAGCGGCGATAAGGGTTCGCCTTCCAGCCAGCGCTTCTCCGAGGCTTCCGCCATGGCGAGCGAGGCGTGGGGATCGAAGTGGCAGAAGGCATTGATCTCCGCGTCCAGCGCCTCGATGCGGCCGATGCAGCCTTCGGTGACCTCAACCGGCGACAGATCGCGGCTGGCATATTGAGCCGACAGTTCCGATGCCGTCATCTCATGCGGTTCTTTGGACATCAAACTTTGCTTTCGTTTTCAAACCAAGAATGTCATGGCCCGCGAATGCGGGCCACCCAGGTGACGCCCGGAACTGTCGCCTTCGCAGGATGCTTCAACTGGGTGGCCCGCATTCGCGGGCCATGACAATTGAAGATGAGTTAGTTCACCCGCGTAAGCGATGCCTCGCTCCCCTTGTCCAGGAGGCGCAGCTTGCCGCCTTCATTGTCGAACGACGTGATCGAGCAGTTCTCGGGCGAGAAGGCGACGACGCGGTCGTCGGCGGTCGCGGCGCCGAATACGACGTTGATCGCGACGTAGTGCGAGAAGATCACGGCGTTTTCTTTCAAACCCGCGACGGTCGCGATACAGGCCTCGCGCCATTGGGCGAGCTCCGGCGTCACATCGCGCCACGAGCCGGCCATCAGCTTGCGCAGCCAGACGACACGCTCCTCGAGGCTCATGCCGCTGGGCGAGGGAATTTCGGCGACGGCATGTTCGATCACCGGCGTCCTGGCCCAGATTTTGGCGAGCGGGATCGCGGTTTCCTGCGCGCGTTTGAGCGGGCTGGAGAGAATGAGCCGGGGGCCGAGGGCCTTGAGGCGTTCGGCGGCGGCCTCAGCCTGCGAGCGGCCGAGATCGTCCAGGCCGGGGTCCATGTCTTCGCCGAAGCCGGCGGCGGCGCGTCCGTGACGGACCATGAAAATGCGGGGCATGGTGCTTTCCTGAAATTGCGAAGCCCTAACGTTTCACATTCGCCGGACCGGGGGGCCACCCCCTCATGCAAAAATCGCGGTTCAACTCCCTCGGCTTCAAACTAACCGGCTGATATGAAAAGCAAAACGTCATGGATAGCGGACGGCGATTTCGCGCCGGAGCGTTCCTTGAATTGCTGCAGCTGCGTTGATCCTTCGGCAACATAATTGTTCGCGCAAAAATCGATACCCCCTCCCCCTTGTCCATTTCGCCCGCCTGCGAACCGACTTGTCCGGTGGCTGCGGTTCACACCGGCCGAGATAGGAATTTGATCCAGAGACTTCAAGGGGGGCACGATGATTTATTTTCTTCATTTAGCAAATGTGCTAATTGTTGAGAATGACCCGTGCCCTCCAGGAACTGGACGAGATCGACGCCGTGTTCAGCGCCCTGGCGCATGCCTCGCGGCGGCACATTCTGATCGTGCTCAACGCGCGCGGCGGGCGGGTGTCGGCGGGCGCCATCGCGGCGCGCTTTTCCTGCAGCTGGCCGACGACCAGCCGGCACCTGCGCGTGCTGCTGGACGCCGGACTGGTGCGCGTCGAGCGCCAGGGACGCGAGTGGATATATGTGCTGAACGTCGGACGGCTCAACGCGGTGGCCGGCGGCTGGCTGAACTGGTTCGAAGCGAAGGAGAAAACGAATGTCGAAACCGATGGTGGTGTTCGCGCTGTATCGGCCGCATCCGGGTAGGGAAGCGGAGCTGTTGAAGCTCGTCGCGCGGCATTGTCCGACGCTGCGCAAGCTCGAGCTCATCACCGACCGCGCGCCGATCGTGGTGCGCGCCGCCGACCGCACGATCATCGAAGTGTTCGAGTGGCGGTCGGAGGAGATCGTCAAGCGCGCGCACGAGCATCCCGAGGTCGCCGCGATCTGGGAAGCGCTGGAAACGGTGGCGGAGACGACGACGCTGGCAAGCCTGGCGGAAGCGCACGAGCAGTTCTCGCATTTCGAGCCGGTGGCGATATGAAAAAGATTCACGGTGTTCGCGATCAAACTCAGTTGTCACCCCCGGCCGAGTATCGCGAAGCGATACGAGGGGAAGGGGGCCCAGGCGGATAGACCGGGCGCGATCCAACCGCCTGGGTCCCCTTACGCTGTCGCTAAGGGGTCCCTCGCCGCGCGAAGTGCGCGGCTCGCCGGGGATGACAGCGGTGCTTATTTTCGCTCCGGATAACTCACCGCCATCCCGGCGCGGACGTCCTGTTGCACGCCGTATTGCGCGAAGGGGTAGCGGAAGCCGTTCTTGGCGAGGGCCTTCATGCCGTCGATCGCCTTGATCAGATGTTCGGGCGGCGTCGCCATCAGCATCTCTTCGTCGAGCACGCCGCCATAGCGGCGCTCGGCGAAACAGGGGATGGAAAGACTTGGCGTGCGCATGGTCAGCGCGCGGCCCCAGGAATCGGCGCAGGCGGATTCGCCGACCACGCTCCAGTCGAAGCGCTTGTAGCCGGACCATTGCAATCCGTTGATGAAATAGATCATGGCGCCGGGCGTGGCGTAGAACAGCGCGATGTCGGGCGGATCGAGCTTGCCGGTGGCGAGCGGGCCGACGGCGAGCGCTTCATATTGGCCGTCGGGGACGCAGTTCATCGCCGCCTGGTGCGCGCCGGCGTCCTCCAGGGTCGAGAACCAGACGCCTTTCATGTGCGCACCGCTCATCCAGGCGTCCGTCTTGGCATTGCCGAGGCCGACGACGGCGCGGCACTGATCGCCGACGAGATTTTCGGACGTGATGCCGACGGTCCAGCCGAGCCGCGAGGCCTGGCCGACGATCTGGTCGAGCGTGTGGACCTGGGCCGGGCGGCGGATGCGATCGATCGCCTCCATGTCGGCGCGCCGCTCGAACAACTTCATGGCGAAAGGGATGGAGCGGAGTTTGAGGAGCGATTGGAGATCGTTGACGACCTGAGACCAGTCTTGGGACATGGGTTGCTCCCATTTTTCTCCCTCGCCCCACGTAGTGGGAGAGAGGGCGGGGTGAGGGTGTGGTGATGCAGTGATCAGCGCGAAAATTAGAATTACATCTGTATTTGCAGTTCCATCCTACTTTGACGCTTGCGCTCTGACTTCCGACACCCCCTCACCGTCCGGCGGCGGCCGCTGCCGGACCCTCTCCCCCGCTTCGCGGGGGCGAGGGTTCACGTTTACGCAAATCTGAACAAATTCGTCACGTCCCCCGGCGTCACCGTGCCGTGCTTGCCGAGGATTTCCTCGCGCATCATCCAGTCCAGCGTGGCGTCGTCGTCGGGGGTGTGGGCGAGGAAGCGGGTGCCGTTCTCCAATCTGCCGACGACGATGCCGAAGCGTTTGCCGCGGCGGTCCAGCACGACGGTATAGGTTTCCACCGTCGCCGCGCCATTTGGTTTTTCGACGACGGTGGGATGCGCCATCGCGTCGATGTCTTTCTGGTAGGACTTGGGATCGTCGCGCTGCCACTTTCCGCCGGTCGGCTTTGTCGAATAGATACCGGCCGAGTGCTTGGTGACATACCAGCCATTGGCGGTGACGAGGCCGAACTTGCCGGGCGTTTTGCGGACCTTGTCGGCCATCTGCACGATGGAATGCATGACGTAGTTGTTTCCCGGACCGCCGAAATACGGCAGGCCGCCGGTGATGGTGAGGCCGCGCGGATCGTCGGTGGCGATGCCGAGCTCCTGGGCGCCGATCTCCACCGCGCTGGGGAAGCAGGAATACAGGTCGATATACGAGATGTCGCCGACGTCGATATCGGCCATGGCGAAGGCGCGCTTGCCGATGGCGCGGATCGCGGGCGAGGAGTGGAAGTTGACGCGCTCGGAGACGTTCCAGATGTCGGCGGCGTCACCGCAGCCATGCAGGAAAACCCATTTGTTTTCCGGGATGCCGAGCTCGCGCGCCTTGGCGACTGAGGTCATCACCACGGCGGCGGCCATGTCGACCTCGATCACGGCATTGAGATATTTGGTGTAGGGAAAGCCGACGAAGCGGTTCTTCTCCGACGGCGTCGAGATTTCGGCCGGCGTGCGATAGGTCGGAAACCAGGAATATGGATTCTCCGACGCGATCCTGGTGTAGGGCGAGAAGAATTCGCCGAGCCATGTCAGATGCTCGGCCGGGCTGCGGCGCTTCATGCCGCGCAAGCCGTTCTCGAACAGCGGATAGACGTTGACCGGAAACGCCAGGCCGTGGCGGCGCTCGTAATCGGTGGTGCCGGGACGCTGCTCGCCGATCTCGACCGGATCGTCGCCGGGATCGACATCCGGACCGTTGGCCCAGCCCAGATCGATGCCCTGCTTCATCGCGCCCAGCATCGAGGCGATGTATTCGGCGCCGGCCAAGAGTGCGACGTCGCATTCGCCGTTCGCGATCTCCTCCGCCGTGCGGTTGACCAGCCATTGCGGCGTGTTGCCGCCGGTCGCGGACAGGAGCATGCGGCGCGGTTTCGCACCAAGTCTGCTCGCGAGACTGTGCGGCGGGTTGCGGAACATGCGCTTGGGCAGGCGGCCCTGGTCGCCCGGTGAATCCGCCGTGAAGCGCACGACGCAAACCGTGTCGATGGCGGCGGCGAGATTCGCCGCGCCGCTGTCGGCGATGGCGTCTTTGGAGACCTTCGCCAGCATCTCGATCGGATTGAGACTGTCCTTGATGTTGCTCTTGGCCGTGCGTTGCGTGAATTGCGCGCCGCCGACGAGGATGGGGGTGCGGGGGTCGATTTGATCTGTCATGGCCTCATCATAGGCATTCCGAAGGCTTAGGGGAGAGTGCCGCAGGGGCACGATTGGATCGTTCTTGTCGCGCCACCGGGACGGACCTAACGTGCGCGACCATCAGTCGAGGGGGAAAGCCGAGATGAAATCGATCCTTTATGCCGTAGCAATGTGCGCAATCCTGGCTGCGGGCGCGCAGGCCGCGCCGGTCGCCGATCCGGCCCTGGCGCCGTTCGCGCAATTCATCGACGCGATGAACGCCGGCAACGCGGCCAAGGCGGCGGCGACCTATGCGCCGTCGGTGACCATCATCGACGAGTTCGGGCCGCATATCTGGAACTCGTTCGCCGGTTGGGCAGGCGATCTCGGCGCCTCGTTCAAGGCCGGCGGCGTGACGGATTTCCACATTGCCTTGTCGCCCGTCTCGTTCAAGAACGTGAACGCGACGTCCGGCTATGGCGTGGCACCGGCGACGCTGATCTTCAAGCTCAAGGGCAAGCCGATGACCGAGAAGGGGCTGTTCACGTTCTCGACGGCCAAGGGCGCCACCGGCTGGCACATCACCGGCTGGGCGTGGTCGACGCTGTAGGACGCTTCAACTCTCGAAGTGACGTTGGAGGCGCGTCAGCGCGTCTTCAATCACCGCGTGCGTCTTGCAGAAGGCGAAGCGGATGACAGCATGGGCGCGCGCCACTGCAAAGCGTATGACGTGACGGAAACAACTCGGCCAAAAGACCGAGGCAGTCTAATATAGCTCGAGGCACGCGGCGTCGCTGTCCTCCAAGAAGCCCACAATCAGTGCCGCACGGTCAGGCAGCAGACGCGCAACGAACGCCGTCGGCTGATTGCCGCAGCGCAGCCATATGACTTTCGGCGGCGCGCCCCGCAAGGCCGCGATGTCGGCAAAGTCGGCGTCGAGCGTGACGATGGTGAAACCTTCGCGGGCCGCGAATGCCCAGATTGCGCCGTCCGTCGCTCCATCGAGAGCGGCGCGGCGGACCTGTTCGGCACCCGGAAAGACGTCTGCCAATAAGGCGCAAAGCCGATGGCTCAGATTCTGATCGAAGAGGACCTTCACGCAGTGACGATGCGACGCTCACGGTCAGCGGCATAGGCCAGCGCCGCGCGGATGTCGTCCTCAGTGAGTTCCGGATAGTCCGCGATGATTTCAGCGTGCGACATACCTGCCGCGAGCCAACCCAGAATGTCCGAAACCGCAATGCGCATGCCGCGGATGACGGGACGACCGCCACGCTTGCCAGGCTCTTGGGTGATGATATCGCTATATCGCGTCATGATCGGATTCTAGCACATCGCGGCGCTGAGAGCGATGGCGTCGGTGGCAAACTTGGCGAGCATGGCGATGGGCGAGAGGCTGGAGTGGATGTCGGTCTTCGCCGTGCGCTTCGTGAACTGCGTGCCGCCGACGAGGATAGGGTGCGGGGTCGAGGGTGGTCATTCGTAAGAATCCCAAATGGATACGATAACTACTGCAAAAAAATTAAAAAAAGCGAGCGTTACAGCAATAGTAGCCGCCAGTGCTGTTGCATACGCAAACACCGAACTACGACCAGGTTCAAAAAAAATTTATCGTCTCACCACCCGCCATGTGATTCAGCATACCAAACATGATCGCAAAAACGACTTCGGTCGCAAACGTCCGCCATAGAAATCCCCGAAGCCACATTTGCGCCTCAATACGGAGCCAGTGCGAAGGTGAATTTGACTCGTCATCAATTTCGAATACTAACGCATATGCGAATACCGTTCCAGCCGCGTGACCGCTTCGTGGATTACTTCGTGCTTCTTGCAGAAGGCGAAGCGGACCATGTGGTCGGGCTTGCCGTCCTGGAAGAAGACGCTGAGCGGGATGAGCGCAACCTTGGCTTCCCTTACTAGGCGCTCACAGAAGGCGCGGTCGGGTTCGTTGGTCAGGTTCTTGATGGACGCGGTGAGGAAGTAGGTGCCTTCGCAGGGCAGCACGTCGAAGCCGAGCCTGGCAATGCCTTGGGCGAGCTTGTCGCGCTTGGCTTGCAGCTCCATCGTGAGACCGAGCGTGAAATCGATCTGCTGTTCGAGGCCGTAGGCGACACCGAGCTGCAGCGCAGTCGGCGTGGTAAAGGTGATGAACTGGTGCGCCTTGGTCACGATATCGACCAGCTTCGCGGGGCCGGTGACCCAGCCGACCTTCCAGCTGGTCAACGAGAACATCTTGCCGGCCGAGCCGATGCGGACGCAGCGCTCCGCCATGCCGGGGAGCGCGATCAGCGGCGGAACGACTTTGCCGTCGAAGACCAGATGCTCATAGACCTCGTCGCAGATGACGACGGCGTCCGTTTCCTTCACGACGCGGGCCAGGGTCTCGAGTTCCTCGGAATCGAAGACGCGGCCGATGGGATTGAGCGGTGTGTTGATCAGGACGGCCGCCGTCTTCGGGCCGATGACGGCGCGCAGATCGGCTTCGGTCAGACGCCAGCGCGGCGGCGACAGCTTCACGCTCTTGACGATAGCGCCGACGGCTTGCGCGATGGGGCGGTAGCAGTCGTAGGAAGGCTCGATCAGGACGATCTCGTCGCCCTGCCCCACCAGGCCCATGATCGAGGCGGTGAGCGCTTCGGTGGCGCCGGAGGTGACGAGAACCTGCGTCTCGGCATCGAAGGCAAGGCCGTAGAATCGCCTGGCGTGGCCGGCGACGGCGCGGCGCAACTCCACCCGGCCCTTCATCGGCGGGTATTGGTTGGGACCGTCTATCAGCGCGCGCGCGGCGGCTTCCCTGACGGCAAGCGGGCCATCTTCGTCCGGGAAACCCTGGCCGAGATTGATCGCCGCATGCTCGACCGCCAGCGCGGACATGTGCGTGAAAATCGTAGTCGGCAGCGACGCGAAGACGGGATTGGGCATGGCCGCAGCTTCGCTGGCGGAAGGTCGCTTTTCAATAGCTCGACATTTAGGCCTTGGCGCGGGATCATTGCGGAGTGAGCCGCCGTCAGAGCGTGCCGGACAATCGGGAGAGATTCATGGCCCTGGTCGCGCAGAGCAAGTCGCCGCCGTCGTCACAGGCGCTGGAGCGAATTCTCGAGGGCGTCCGTGCACTGGGACTCGAGCGCAATCTGCTCGAGCTGGAGACGCAGGGCTACACCACGCTGAAGGGCGTGCTGGCGCCGGCGACGGTGGCGCGAGCCAAGGAGGCGATCATCAGGAGCACCGAACGCTTCACCGGCAAAAGCGGCATCGACGTCGCGGGCGAGGACGGCTCGAAGCTGAGGGGCATGACCTACATTCCCCATCTGCTTTACGACGACACGGTGTTCGAAGAGATTTTGATGGAGCCGAGGCCGCTGGCGCTCGTCACCTATCTGCTGGGCGAGAGTTGCCTGCTGTCGAGCATGGGCTGCCATTTCCGCGTGCCGGGCGGCCTTCCGCTGATGCTGCATTCGGACAACGGCAACGGCACGCCGGCGCCGTATTCGAGCACGTCTTATGTCGCCAACGTCAACTACGCGCTGACGCCCTATTCGAAGGAAGCCGGCGCGCTGGCGATGGTGCCGGGCAGCCACAAGCTGCTGCGCCAGCCGACACTGGCGGAGAATTTCCGGCCGCGCCGGGAGTCGAAGGACGTGACGCTGGAAGCGGCGGAGTGGATCGATCCGCCGAATGCGATCGCGATGACCATCGAGCCGGGCGACGCGGTGGTGTGGCATGGCAATACCTGGCATGGCGGCTTCCGCCGCGAGCTGCCCGGCGCGCGCATCAACCTCGCCGCCTATTTCTGCCGCCAGTTCGTGCAGACGCAGGAGCAGCATGGCCGCGCGGTGCCGAAGGATCTGGTGGCGCGGCATGCCAACGACGAACGCTTCGCGACGCTCCTGGGCCAGCGCGCGCCCTATGGCTGGGGGCCCGAAGGGCCGGATTACGCGCTGATGAACAAGAGCCCGCGCGGGCTCTACGACTAAAGATATTCGCAACAGGAGAAGACCTATGACGCATGACATCGTGATCCGCGGCGGCACCGTGGTCGACGGCACCGGTGGCGAGCCGTTCAGCGCCGATGTCGGCATCGCCGGCGGGCGCATCGCCGAAATCGGCAGAATAGCGGCCAAGGGCAAAGAGGAGATCGATGCCGACGGGCTGACCGTCTCGCCGGGCTTCATCGACCTGCACACGCATCTGGACGCGCAGATCGGCTGGGATCCGGATCTGACGCCGATCAGCTGGCATGGCGTGACGACGGCGCTGATGGGCAATTGCGGCGTGACCTTCGCGCCGTGCAAGCCGCAGGATCGCGAATTCCTCGCCAGCATGATGGAGTCGGTGGAGGACATTCCGCGCCAGGCGATCATGAGCGGCTTGCCGTGGACGTGGGAGAATTACGGCGACTATCTCAACGCGGTCGAGAAGCTGCGCCCCGGCCTCAACATTGCCGGCATGGTCGGCCATAGCGCCGTGCGTTACTACGTGATGGGCGATCGTTCGTTCGCGGAAGATGCGAGCGACGCGGAAAAGAAGGAGATGGCGGCGATCGTCGCCAAGGCGGTCGATGAGGGCGCTGTCGGGTTCTCGACCAACCGCTTCGCGCCGCACAAGGCGCCGGACGGACGTTCGATTCCCGGGACGTTCGCCGATCCTTCGGAGCTGGTCGAGATCGGCAAGGCGGTCGCGGCGCGGGGCGGACTGATGCAGGCGGTCGGCGCGACGGGCGACGTCCTCAAAGCCATCGCCGACCAGTCGGGCAGCCGCGTGCTGTTCTCCTACGGCGTCGGCGCCGACAAGGGCGCGGGGCTGAAATCGGCCGAAGGTCTCGACAAGCTGGCCGAAGGCCGCGACCTGACCGCGATCTGCCAGGTCAAGGGCACGGGCTTCATGTTCGGGCTGCAATGCAGCCTGCCGTTCAAGGGCGAGACCTGGGAGACGGTGCGGGCGCTGGACCTGAAAGGCCGCGTCGCGGCGATCAAGGATCCGGCGACGGCGGCCAAGCTGATCGCCGAGGGCGATACGCGCATCCCGATGGAGCATACCTATTACATCGGCGACGCGGAGACCCCGAACCTGACCGCGCCGCGCAACCAAAGCGTGCGCGATCAAATGGCGGTGCGCGGCGAGAGTTTCGTGGAATATTTCCTGCGGCTATCGCGCGAGACCGACGGCCGCGCGCTGTTCAACTTCCGCCTGTTCTGCGCCGACATGGACGAGCTGGGCGCGCTGTTCGGCGCCACCAAGAACGTGCTGCCGAGCCTGGGCGACGCCGGCGCGCATGTCAGCCAGATCATCGATGCCGACTGGGCGACCTTCACGCTGAAATACTGGATCAAGGAGAAGAAGGTCTATTCGCTGGCGCAAGGCATCCAGCGCATGACCTCGGACGGCGCGCGGGTGATGGGGCTGAAGGATCGCGGCGTGCTCGCCGTCGGCAAGCGCGCCGACGTCAACGTCTTCGACCTCGAACGCGTGACGCAGCTGCAGCCGCACATCGTGCACAACTTCCCGGGCGGCGCGCCGCACTTCACGCAGCGCGCCCGCGGTTATCACGCCACGCTGGTCAACGGGCAGGTGAACGTGCGCAACGACGAGAGCACTGGCGCGCGGGCGGGGATGGTGTTGCGGCATGGGCGGTGAGTACGCACACCAGACCGGCCTTGAGGCCAGCCTTCAGGACGTGCTAGTATCGACAATGTCGATACAGAGACAGCCATGCGCGTGACGGTGAAGAAATGGGGCAATAGCGCTTCGGTGCGCATTCCTGCGGCCGTCATGGAAGCAGCCAAGGTTCGTCTCGATCAAGCCGTGGATGTGCGCGAAGAACGCGGGCGCATCATTATCGAGCCTGTGCGCGCGCCAGCCTTCGATCTCGACACTTTGCTGGCCGGGATTACGGACGAAAACCTGCATGGCGAAGTCGACTTCGGAAAGCCGGTCGGCAAAGAGATATTGTAGTGGCTTACATTCCCGATGCTGGCGACATCGTCTGGATAGACTTCGACCCGCAGGCTGGGCACGAGCAATCGAAACATCGGCCCGCAGTTGTGCTCAGTCCGGCAAGTTACAACGGGCGGGTGGGCTTGTTGCTTTGCTGCCCAACCACGACCAGCATCAAAGGCTATCCCTTCGAGGTGAAATTGTCCGGCCAACCGGCCAGCGTCGCGCTCGCCGACCAGATCAAAAGTTTCGACTGGCACGCGCGCAGGGCACGCAGAAGAGGCAAGGCGACGGCGGCCGAAATTGCCGAGATTCGGACCAAGGCGCGCACCCTGATCGGCTAGCGGCGCCATTTGTAATTGCCCAACTGACCGGGTGGCGCGCGGGCGGGCATGGTGCTGCGGCACGGGGGGTAGGGGCAAAATCCGCAACTTCGGCAACGCGGAGCGGCCAGCGGCGCGCTAAGGTTGGCGCATGAAACCGACGACCGAGACCAACTATCGCGACCGCATCGCGCGGGTGATGAACACGATTGCGGACGAACCCGCGCGCACCTATCGCCTGGACGAGCTGGCGGCCGTTGCCAACCTGTCGCGCTTTCACTTCCACCGAGTCTATCGCGCCATGGTGGGTGAGAGCGTAATCGAAACGGCACAGCGAGCGCGGCTAGCGCGAGCCGCGCTCCGGCTTGCGGCGAGCGACTCCGAGGTCACGGAAATCGCATTGGATGCGGGTTACGAGAGCGCGCAGACTTTCGCACGCGCCTTTCGCCGCGAAACCGGCATCTCGCCAAGCGACTTTCGGGCGCGCGGCTTGCGCTTCTCCGACATGGTCACCGGTGCCGCGACGAACCGATTGCAGCAAGGCGAATCCGCGATGAAGACAGAGATCGTCGAACGGGCGCCCGTCACAGCCTGGGCTTTTCGGCACAGCGGCCCGATGCGGGAGGTCGGCAAGACTTATGCGCGCCTTTGGCAGTGGCAGATTGCCAACGGCATTGCCGGCGAGACCAAGGAGGCGATGGGTATATGCTATGGCGACGACGAGTCCGCAGATGCGATGCGCTACTACGCCGGGATTCTGTGGGACAAGCCGATCCCCGCGCCGGGCGACGCCGAGCGGCTGGAGATCGCGGGCGGCAAGTATGTCTGCCACCGCCTAATCGGTTCACACGACGGCATCCCCGGTGCGTTCGAGAAGCTCTACGGCGAATGGTTTCCGGGTAGCGGCTATGTGCCCGATGACCGGCCTTCGCTCGAAATCTACCGAAACAATCCATTCGACACGCCGTCCAACGCGCTCATTACGGACATCTTCATCCCGCTGCGCCGGGAGTAGGCCCACGACCAAATCGGCTACCGCACCGCTTCAGTTGCTGCCTAGTTATTAGGCCATTTGGTCGAATTATCGGCAGTCGCTCGAGCACCAAAAGCCGCGGATTCGCAACCCATTGGAAAACAATGGGAATCTAGGACAGGAAACCGGCACATATCCTGCTAAATCGTTAACGGCGCGGTGTGTCCAAACCGCCGGGGAGACATGCATGAAGAAGATCGAAGCCATCATCAAGCCGTTCAAGCTGGATGAAGTGAAGGAGGCGCTGCAGGAGGTTGGGGTTCAGGGCATCACCGTGACCGAGGCCAAGGGCTTCGGGCGGCAGAAGGGCCATACCGAGCTGTATCGCGGCGCCGAATATGTCGTCGATTTCCTGCCCAAGGTGAAAATCGAGATCGTTGTGGATGAAGCGCGGCTGGAAGCCTCGGTGGACGCCATCCAGAAGGCTGCGCGCACGGGCCGCATCGGCGACGGCAAGATATTCGTCCTCAATGTCGAGGAAGCCATCCGCATCCGCACCGGCGAGACCGGCGCGGACGCCATCTAAGAGAATCCATTCGTTGGGTAAGTTCAACTTCTTGAAGGGGAAGCGTTAAGACCATGGCAAACAGTCCGGCAAGCATTCTTTCGATGATCAAGGCCAAGGAGGTCAAGTTCGTCGATGTGCGGTTCACCGACCCGCGCGGCAAGTGGCAGCACGTGACGTTCGACCTCTCCATGGTCGACGAGGATTTCCTCACCCACGGCACGATGTTCGATGGTTCTTCTATCGCAGGATGGAAGGCAATCAACGAGTCCGATATGACGCTGGTGCCGGACCTCGACACCGCCGTCATCGATCCGTTCTTCGCGCAGACGACGCTGGTGCTGATCTGCGACGTGGTCGAGCCGACCACCGGACAGCGCTACGGCCGCTGCCCGCGCTCCATCGCCAAGGCGGCGGAGAAGTACGTCAACTCGTCGGGCGTCGGCGACACGACCTATTTCGGGCCGGAAGCGGAGTTCTTCATCTTCGACGACGTGCGCTTCGAAGTCGGGATGAACAAGGGCTATTACTACGTCGACTCCATCGAGGGCGCCTACAACACCGGCACCGAATACGAACAGGGCAATCTCGGCCATCGCCCCGGCGTCAAGGGCGGCTATTTCCCGGTGCCGCCGGTGGACAGCGCGCAGGACATGCGCGGCGAGATGCTGGCCATCATGGGCGACATGGGCATCCAGCCGGAAAAGCATCACCACGAAGTCGCCACCGCGCAGCATGAGCTCGGCTTCCGCTTCAATACGCTGACCAAGTGCGGCGACTACATGCAGATCTACAAATATGTGATCCACCAGGTGGCGGCGGCGTACGGCAAGTCGGCGACCTTCATGCCCAAGCCGATCTACGGCGACAACGGTTCGGGCATGCATGTGCACCAGTCGATCTGGAAGGGCGGCAAGCCCTTGTTCGCGGGCTCAGGCTATGCCGATTTGTCGGACACCTGCCTGTATTACATCGGCGGCATCATCAAGCATGCCAAGGCGCTCAACGCCTTCACCAACCCGCTGACGAACTCATACAAGCGGCTGATCCCCGGCTTCGAGGCGCCGGTGCTTCTGGCCTATTCGTCGCGCAACCGTTCGGCGTCGTGCCGCATTCCGTTCTCGGCCTCGCCCAACGGCAAACGCGTCGAAGTGCGCTTCCCCGATCCGGGCGCCAATCCGTATCTGGCTTACGCGTCGATGCTGATGGCGGGCCTGGACGGCATCGAGAACAAGATCCATCCCGGCGATCCGATGGACAAGGATCTCTACGCCCTGCCGCCGGAGGAACTCAAGCAGGTGCCGACAGTGTGCGGCAGCCTGCGCGAGGCGCTGGAGAATCTCGACAAGGACCGCTCGTTCCTGAAGAAGGGCGGCGTCTTCAGCGACGACTTCATCGACAGCTATATCGAGCTGAAGATGGGCGAAGTCTACCAGTTCGAGCACACGCCCCATCCGGTCGAGTTCAAGATGTATTATTCGGTCTGATCCGACCACGTTGCAACGTAACCAGGGGCGCGGCTGCAGGGCCGCGCCCTTCTTGCTTGGGCCATCAAAAACAGCATTGGGAGCAATCCGTGAATTATCATGCGACCTTGAGCCCCAGATGCGCCTGCATCGGCGCAAAGTCCCGATCGTCGTGCAGCAACGTGTGACGATGTTCGATGCAGAACGTGCCGATGATAATATCGGCCGTCTTGCGGACGGTGATGCCAAGCTCCCGCAGCCTGCGGTAGTTGCGCGCCGCCTTTGGCGCCAGATCGGCGCCCAGAAGCGGCACGATGGCGTAGCGGCGCAAGGCCCGTTCAATGCGCGTGGCGTGCGCGTCATCGCGCGCGCCCTGAAGGACTTCCAGCAGGATGAGATCGCCGATCAAGAGAGGCTCCCGCGCCGCCGCGGCTTCAAGCCTGACAGTGGCCGAAGTGGTCCGGCCCCGCAGGTGCGCGATCCAGACGGAACTGTCGACCAGGATCACCGGCGGCCTTGGCGCATCTCATCAAGATCGCCTTCCCATCCCAACCCCTTGAGGTCCGCCAATGCCTTCGCCTGCTTGCGCACCCGCACCAGCAGACGCAAACCTTCCTCCACCGTGGCCCGCTTGGTCGCCAATCCCGATGCCGCCATAGCGCGGGACAAAAGCGTGTCGTTGATTTCGATATTGGTCCGCATTGCCGCTCCGATGTGTATTCAATTACGAATATATACACATCGAAGAATTCTGGCAAACCGCTGGACGAAGAACCGCCCGAGCGTCTCGACAAGGACCGCTCGTTCCTGAAGAAGGGCGGCGTCTTCAGCGACGACTTCATCGATTCCTATATCGAGCTGAAGATGGGCGAAGTGTACAATTTCGAGCACACGCCCCATCCGGTCGAGTTCAAGATGTATTATAGCGTCTGAGCCGGCACGCAATTGAGAGACAATGAGGGGCGCGGGTCTGAACCCGCGCCCCTCTTCCTTTTTTGGGCTCGAAGGCAAGCGATTTGCCCTATCCTTCGGGCCGCGCAATAGTCCTCGCCGTTGAATATTTGGCCGGGGGCACCGTGACAGACATCAGCGCCGCCAATACAGCGCAAAAACCGCAACGTTTGGTTGCTGTCGCCAAAACAATGCGCGGCGGCTTCGGCGCGGGTCTGCTGCTGATCGCGTTCACCGTCGTCTTCGGGGTCATCCTGCTGCTGATCTCGGCGCTCAATCTGCAGCGCGCCGTCGCGGCGGACGTCGACGATTCGGTCACCGCGACGGTCGGCCAGGTGCGGCTCGACATCCAGACGCTCAACGACCTGGACGCACAGCAGGCCGAGCACAACCGCATGCTGGCAGACCTCGAAGAGAAGATGGCCGCCTATGACACGACCATGGACGCATCGCTCGAGACGGTGGTGCGCGTCATTCGCATTCATGTGACGCAGCATCCCGAAGTGCCATCCGCCGACACGCTGTTGCCCGTGATCGGCGATCTTGAAGAGAACATGCTGCGCCTCAACGATCGCGTCGATCTCTACAAGCAGAAGGTGATCGCCGGCGCCGACAAGGCGACCGTCACCGTGGACATGCTGACGCGCTATCTGCACGGCATCGAAATCGATATCGAGCCGGCCATGGAGGCGTTCTATCAGGCGCGGGACAAGTGGCGCGACGCCGACAAATTGCGCAAATCGCTGCTCAACAGCAAGGCCGCTTTCGCCGACGTGCCCAAGCTGGTCGGCGCGGCGCGTCTGGGCAACGAGTCCTATCGCACCGTGGTCGAGGATTTTCGCACCTTCGAGGCGCTGGTCGGCAAGACGCTGTTCGGCATCGTGCTGATTCCCAATCCGGTGCTGGTGCTGCTGCTGGCGGTGTTCATGGGAATGCTGGGAAGTCTGATTTATCTGGCGCGGCAGCTGGTGATTGAGCGCGAGGACGTGCGCGCGCACGAAATGCTCTATCGCATAGGTCTCGGCGCCGCCGTCGCGCTGGCGCTGTTCTTCTTTGCTTCCGCCGGCGTGCTGACACTGTCGCAATCCACCTCGGGCAAGGTCGACAGCAATATGAGCCCCTATCTGATCTCGTTCCTCGGGATCACGGCGGGCTTTCTATGCGAGCGCGTGACCGCTTGGATGCGCGAGGTCGGCGAGCGCACCTTCAAGCTGGAGAACGGACCGCAGCGTACGCGCTGGGGCACAGGGCTGGCGGGCGAACTCGCCAAGCAGAACATCGCGCCCGAGGCCATCTCGACGGCAACGGGCACGCCGCCAGCCGATATCGCGTCATGGACAGGATTACAGCTGCCTGTGCCCGAGCGGGCGCAGGGCCTGCTCGCGGCCTATCTACGCGTGCACCCCAGCATGCTGTTCACCGATATCGATCCGAAAGCGGCAGCTTAGGCCGCCGCGGTCTGCTCGTCCGGCAGGGCGGTGGGGAGCACGACATAGGCGCAGCAGCCCTTGCCGGGTTCGCTTTCGAGCCAGGCGCGGCCGCCATGCAGTTCGGCGAGGCCGCGTACCAAGGCAAGGCCGAGGCCGGTGCCGCCCGCCTGGCGGTCGTAGCGGTTGTCGACCTGGCTGAAGGGCGTGAAGATCTTGTCGAGTTTCTCGCGCGGGATGCCGGGGCCGTTGTCCTGCACCGAGATCTGGAAGCCGCCGCAGCGCGCCAGTTCGGCGCGGACGGTGATCTTGCCGCCTTCCGGCGTGAACTTCACGGCGTTGGAACACAGGTTGATCAGGATCTGCTTGAGGGCGCGCTCGTCGGCGTAGAGCGGCGGACAGGTTGGATCGATCTCGATGGCCAGCGTCTGCTGGCGTTCGCGGGCCTTGGCGCCGATCAGCTTGAGCGCGATGTCGAAGGTGCGCTTGGCGTCCAGCGGATGCGGCATGATCTCCATCTTGCCGGCCTCGATCTTGGCGACGTCGAGCAGGTCGTTGATCAGGCTGAGCAGGTGGGCGCCCGAGGAATGGATGTCGCCGGCATATTCCTTGTAGCGCTGCGAGCCGACCGGGCCGAAACATTCCTGGGCGATGATTTCGGAGAAGCCGAGGATGGCATTGAGCGGGGTGCGCAGCTCGTGGCTCATATTGGCGAGGAAGGCGGTCTTCGAGGCGTTGGCGGTTTCGGCTTCGAAGCGCTTGCGCAGGGCTTCGTCGCGGGTCTCTTCCAGTTCGCGCGCCAGATCCTCGACCTGGAAGCGCAGGCGGGCGTCCTCGTCGACCCGGCGCGCCAGGCGGCGTCCGTCGAAGAAGAGCTGCGCGGCGTAGGCGGGAATAACGAGCGCGGTGCCGTAGTCGAGCATCGAACCGCCGAAGGCAAAGCGTAGCGCCGCGACGGCCGAGATGGGCGCGAGGCACGCGATAAACATGTCCATATGCGTGGCGCGGCTGACCATCAGCGTCGACAGCATGGCGATGGTCGCGCCGGCGAGGAAGATGTGATTGATCTCGCTGGACGGATCCCAGAGCAGCCAGGGTACCAGGCCCCAGATCGTGCTGATGGCGACCTGCAGCACCGTCATGCGCGCGAACCACGGGCGCACGGCCTCGTAGTCGGTCTGACCGGCGGTGGTCATCTGGTAGAAGGAGACGATGTTGGACGCCAGGAACATCGTGATCGAAACGATGCAGGGCAGCAGAATCGCCTGCTCGAAGGGGCGATTGCCGAGATAGCCGAAACTGTTGGAGCCCAGCCAGGCCAGCGCCAGCGCCCACAGCGGCGAGGTGAAGCGGGTCGTGCGCATGGCGGACGCGACGAGGTCGAGCTGTGCGTTCAGCACGCGCACGTCGGCGCTGCGCCTCACTCTCAGCTGTTGTCCGAAACCCACGCGTCACCCCTGCCTGACGGTTCCGCCACTGCGGCACCGTGAGGGATAGTACGGAACGGTTCTTAAAATTTTCTGAGACCTGTAAAGGTTAGCCGTTCGCTACCGCGGCATCCGCCGGCGCTTCGATCCCTAACGGAACGTAAACGCCGCCGCGACGCCACGAGGCCATTTCGCGGCCGGAATAAATCGCTAGCATGGTCACTTGCGTGCGAATCGCGCGCCAACCCTCATTCGTCGGCACATGGCCAAAGCACCGGATCTTTTCGACAATAACGATACGTCCTCGTCCAAGGCCTACACGGCCAAGGACATCGAAGTCCTGGAGGGGCTGGAGCCGGTCCGCCGGCGGCCGGGCATGTATATCGGCGGCACGGACGAACGCGCGCTCAACCATCTGGCGGCGGAAATCATGGACAATTCGATGGACGAGGCCGTCGCCGGCTTCGCCAACCGCATCGAAATGGAACTTCTCGCCGGCGACATCCTGACGATCCGCGACAACGGCCGCGGCATCCCGATCGACCCGCACCCCAAATTCAAGAACAAGTCGGCGCTGGAAGTCATCATGACCACGCTGCATGCGGGGGGAAAGTTCGGCGGCAAGGTCTATGACACCTCCGGCGGCTTGCACGGCGTCGGCGCCTCGGTGGTCAACGCCCTGTCCGAGTGGATGGAAGTCGACGTGGCGCGCGACAAGAAGAGCCACAGGATGCGCTTCGAGCGCGGCAAGGCGGTGAGCAAGCTGAAGGACATGGGCGCGGTGAACCGGCGCGGCACCATCGTCTCGTTCCACCCCGACTCGCAAATTTTCGGCAAGGACAATCATTTCTCGCCGGCCATGCTGTATCGCATGGCCAAGTCGAAGGCCTATCTGTTTCGCGGCGTCGAGATCCGCTGGAAGTGCGATCCTTCGCTGATCAAGGGCGATACGCCGGCCGAAGAGGTGCTCAAATTTCCCGGCGGCATCCAGGATTTCCTCAAAGCGGAAGTCGGCAACAACCGGACGGTGACGCAGCGCGACTTTACCGGGCGCATCGAGAACAAGGATGGTAAAGGCGCGGTCGAGTGGGCCGTGGTGTGGACGCCGCAGATCGATCCCTTCGTGCATTCGTTCTGCAACACCATCCCGACGGCCCAAGGCGGCACCCATGAGCAGGGATTGCGCACCGCGCTGACAAGGGCGCTGCGCAGCCATGGCGAGCGCATGAACAACAAGAAGACGTCGCTCGTCACCGCCGAAGACGTGATGGCGGCGGCCTGCGCGGTGCTGTCGGTGTTCATCCGCGAGCCGGAATTCCAGGGCCAGACCAAGGACAGGCTGTCGTCGCCCGACGCGCAGCGCCTGGTCGAAACCGTGATGAAGGATCATTTCGATCACTGGCTGGCGGAGAGTCCGCAGGAAGCCGACAAGCTTCTCGACTTCGTCATCGAGCAGGCCGAAGACCGCCTGAAGAAGCGCCAGGAAAAAGAAACGGCGCGCAAATCGGCGACTCGCAAGCTGCGGCTGCCGGGCAAGCTCTCCGACTGCACCCGCGACGGCCGCGACGGCACCGAGATTTTCCTGGTCGAGGGCGACAGCGCCGGCGGCTCGGCCAAGCAGGCCCGCGACCGCGCCACCCAGGCAGTGCTGCCGTTGCGCGGCAAGATCCTCAACGTCGCCAGCGCCGCGGAAGGCAAGCTGCAACAGAACAAGGAACTGGCCGACCTGGTGCAGGCGCTGGGCTGCGGCACGGGCAGCAAATATCGCGAGGCCGATCTGCGCTATGAGCGCGTCATCGTGATGACCGACGCCGACGTCGACGGCGCCCATATCGCGTCGCTGCTGCTGACGTTCTTCTACCGCGAAATTCCGCAGCTCATCACCGAGGGCCACCTCTTCCTCGCCATGCCGCCGCTCTACCGCATGACGCAGGGCGCGAAATCGGAATATGCCCGCGACGACGCGCATCGCGAGCTTTTGCTCAAGACGGTGTTCAAGGGCACGGCCAAGGTCGATGTCGGGCGCTTCAAGGGCCTGGGCGAGATGATGCCGGCGCAACTCAAAGAGACCACGATGAAGCCCGGCAGCCGCATCCTGGTGCGCGTCGAGATCGCCGACAGCGAGCGCAAGCAGACCGAGAGCATCGTCGAACAGCTGATGGGCAAGAAGCCCGAACTGCGCTTCCAGTACATCCAGGAAAACGCACAATTCGTGACGGCAGTGGACGTTTAAGGCAGCCGCAACGTCCCGAACACGATCGTCGTGTCGCCGTTCTGCGACGGGATCGTGGTGTTGGGACGGGCTTGCACCAGCTTGGCGCCGTCCGGCGGCAGGCCGTAGCGCTGCTCGCCGAGCCAAATGTCCACGGGCCTTTTGGAGTCGAAGCTGAGCGTGACGCTCATGCCGCGGCAATCGTCGGTGACGCAGCCGAAGATGGTGCCGACGGGGTTGAGCGAGTCCTTGGCCGGAACGAAGGCCTTGCCCGCGATCTCGATGCGGCTGAGGCCGGAGCCGTTGGGAACCACGACGAACATGCGGTTGGCGCTGTTCGAGCCTCGCAGCGTCAATGTCACACGGCGGCCGGCGCCGTCCGGGGCGCTTGCGATGGCCGCCGCCGGCGCGGCGAAGCGCGTCGCACCGGCGGGCGCGACATAGGAAGGCTGGAATAGAATCGGCGAGGCCTGTTCGCGCTTGTCCGAGAACGGCATGGCGGCACGGAACGGTTTCGGCAGCGGCGCCTGGGTGTCGATCGCCCATAGCGCCTTGCCTGAGATGTGGTCGTCGACGAAGTCGATATTCAGGCGCTGCGGCGAGATGGAGCTGTACGCCGGCTGCAGTCCCGCGATCACGGCGACGATGACGGCTGCCGAGGCCCCGAGCGACGATGTTATCAGCCAGGTCTGCCGGCTCAAGGGCCGCGCCGCCAGCAGCGGCAGCAGCGTCATGGCGCCGGAGGCCACCGGCACCGTGAACAGCGGATGCAGCGCGAGGCCCATCACGCTCTCGCCGGACGAGGAAAGTCCGAGCCAGATGATCAATGGCGATAACGCCGCGAGAAAAATGGCGAGCTCACCTGCGCCACCGCTCCAAGCGCCGGCCAGGCGCGATTGCGCAACAAGCAGAACTGACGCGACCAGGACGGGGAACAGGAAATAGGGGCTGAAACCGGGCAGCAGCGCGGCGGTGACGATGGCCAGCGCCGACATCCAGAGCCAGACCGACAGCGCCGTCATCCGCGCGCTCGCCAGCCGCGAAATCAGGACGATGACCGCCGCGACGCCGAGCCCGAGCGCGATGCGCAGCATCAGCGGAAAGGCGTAGGACGGATCGGGCTGGCCGGAGACCAGCGACGCCACTTCATGCAGGACCCAGCCGAAGGCGGCGCTGCCCAGGAGCGCGGCGAGCGGAATGGAAAACGCCGCCAGCCGGCGGCCGATGCCGAGCACTTCGCCGCGCGACGCCCAAGCGGCCGCGATCAGGATCAGGAACGCCACGATGGCGAGCGGCAGGGCCCAGCTCGCCGGCAGGCGCGGCAGGAAATGGCCGAACACGGTGAGGTAGATGTCGTCGCTACCGCCGAGTTGCGCGAAATCGGTGTGCATCAAGCCGGTCGCGACGCCCAGCATGTTGTCGCCGTGCTGCTGCAGCGTCGAAAGGCTGAGATGGGCGCGGGTGTCGAGCGGCGTGTGATAGTGCGCGACGTTACCGCTGAAGGCGAAGTTGAATCCGGTGAAGCCCTGGTTGAGAAACACGGTCAGGTCGGTGTCGTTGGGCAGCAATTTGTAGATCACTGCGAACAGCGAACTGGTCGCCAGTTCCGGAACGTTGTGGGCGTAGAGATCGACCAGCCGGCCGTCGCCGGTGCTGGTCTGGAACAGAAGGCTCGGGCCCTGGTTGCCACGCGCCTCGACATTGACGACGACGCCGACGCGCGCCTTGAACGCGCGATTGTCGAGAGCCGACGCGGCGCCGAGCAGGCCCGCTTCCTCGCCGTCGGTGATCAGCGCGATAATCGGGTGGACCGATTTGATGCCGCGCGCCTTGAGGGCGCGAACCGATTCCAGAACCGTGGCGACGCCCGATTGATCGTCGGAGGCGCCGGGGCCGGCCGGCACGGAATCGTAATGCGCCATCAGGACGATGGCCTTGCCTTCGCCCGGCGCGACTTCGGCGATGATGTCTTCGGCCGTGCCGCAAGCGAAGAAGCCGTATTTCGGCCGGCCGTTGCAGCCGAGCGCGCGATACACGGCGGTCTTCACACCGAGGCTGGCGAATTCGGCGCGGACGCGGTCGCGCACGGCGGCATTCGCGGCGCTGGAGACGGGGTGGGGAATCTCGGGCCCGAGCAGGCGGCCGAGCGTTGCAGAGGCACGTGCGGCGGAGAACTCGGTCGGGGCCGCATCGAGGCCGCGCGGATCGGGCATGCCGTTGAAGGTGCGGCCGAGAAGAAAAATGCCCAGCGCGACCAGCGCCAGAACGGCGAGGCGCAGCAGCGCGCGCGTATTGCCCGGTTCCATGAATTCCCTCCCCCGCACTTTGGCCAGCGTCGCGCGGGCGAAGCGGCTTGTCGAGGGGCTAGGCCTCCAAAGGAAGCGTCGGCGCGGCCAGCGGCTGGCGCCCCCGGAAAGGTTGGATCATCTGGCCGATGAAGCCATCCGGCATGGGATCGTCGATGCCGAATACTTCGGGCTGGCGGTGCGGCATGTAGAAGGTGCCGAACAGAATGTCCCACAGCGGCAGGCCGCCGGCGAAATTCTTGTCCTGGCCCTCTTCGGCCTTGGTGTGGTGCCAGCGATGGAAGGCCGGGCTGACGAAGACGGTGCGCAGGGGGCCGAGGTCCCAGCTGACATTGGCATGCACCATGATGGCGTAGAACGTGACGAACGGCGCGTAGAACGCGACGGTGGTGAGATTGAAGCCGAGCGCCACGAGCGGCACGGCCTGAATCAGCTTGGCGCCGATGTCGTTGACCGGATGCAGCCGCACCGAGGACAGCCAGTCCAGCTCGCGCGACGAGTGATGCACGGCGTGGAACGGCCACAGCCGCGTGCGGTGGAACATGCGGTGCTGCCAATAGCCGAAGAAGTCGCCGACAATGAAAACCTCGATGCCTTGCAGCCAGAGCGGCTGGTGGCTGAGAAAGCCGTGGCCCTGCGCCAGCGTCTTGAAATGCAGGCCGAAGATCGCGATCAGCGGCAGCACCGCGATGGCGATGGCGACCGGCGTGACGGCTTTGGTGACGATGGGCGTCCACAGCCAGTAGACGCAGTCGGTCCAGAAGCCGCGGCGGAAGATCTTCTGCCCCGGCACCGACGGCCAGAAGCGCGCGATGAGCCAGTACAACCCCGTCAGCCCGACGAAGGCGATAGCGAGGCCGATCAGCTGTCGCAGCAAAGTTCCGTGAACCATCGCCACAATGCTCGTCTCAAATGCCTGACTTTAACATTCGAACTGGCCCATTCCGTCGCGCTATCAGCGATGACCGACGGCTTTGGGCCCAGGCGTTTGATCGAGTACGACATTCTTCAATGCGCCGATTGCGCCCACCACATCGATTCCTCGAGCTGCTCTTATGATCTGAGACGATCGAATGTTGCTGCCTAAACTGGCGGCAGTCTCATCAAACAGCGGCAACGCAACGGCCACAAATACGCTCAAACGGATCGCCCAATCCAGAACCGACGGAAGCGGACTGATGAACCCGACCGCATAGCGCCAGATCTTCCTCAATTTCTCATAGCGCTTTTGTCGCTCTTGGTTCTTTTTGCGATCATCGTCGGATTCCTCCGACGTCCAATCAACTTTCAATGAATTGTAGAGCCAATTTTCGACCGAATTTATGAGGGTCGCCCAGACGGTGTAGATCACCTGAAACACCAGCCCCAAGCCGATGAGGAACAACGATATTGCAATGTACTTCCATATAATCCGAAAGGGTTGGGATATCGCGGGTGGGTGTGTCAGAACATCCTGCACCTTTGTCAGCAATCGATCCGCATCTGTCTCGGTCAGCTTGTGTCCTGTAGCCTGTTTGCGAGTCAGGTCATCAATTTCCAGCTTGAGCTTCAGAGTCTCGGCGTTGAGCTTATTGGCGTCCGCATTGGCACTTGCCGTCTGCGCATTGCTCAAGACTGTGGATGTTGCTTCCGTTTTGGATCCCGAGAGTATCTGAGTGAAGGTCAGAACCAGGCCTAGAACGACCGCCGGCAGTCCGAGAAATTTGGTGAGAAATTCCCACCACGGTACGGGGGCATCCGGCTTCTTGGCATCCTGAAGCTGCTGAAACTCGATCTTGTTGCTCAGCGAATCCACTTTGTTCGTTAGTGCGCCCACAGAGTTGGTCACAGCGATAACTGCGTTCGAGAGTGCTTGGGCCTGTTCTTCCGGTGTCATGTCCCCCCCAACAATCGAGCTGACGATTTGAGTTGCGCGTCAGCAATCGTTCCCCAAATTTGACTTTACTGCATTCGCGCAAACCAGAAACCGAGCCGGAGTGTATTCACCACTGTCGCCCGGTAACAATCCAGCGGGCTCGACAGCGGCTGACTCCATGCTCGCCGGGCGGTCAGATTTGACAAAATGCCAGTTTTGTTTATGTTGCAGTGCACATATGAGTCTGTCGCCAATTTGGGCCGACGACTTTAGGGCGCTCGGATGCGCCCCACCAGGAGCGTAAGACGAGCATCGAGACGAGCACCGGCGCGGAAGCCGGTATTGAAGAAGTACTTGAATCCCCTGCTTCTTTGGTTGAATCCAGTCCGCCACCCGCCAGCTTCGACACGCTTGGGCTTTCGCCCGAGGTGCTGAAGGCGGTCGCGGAGAGCGGCTACACGATCCCCACTCCGATCCAGGCGCAGGGCATCCCCCATGTGCTGCAGCGGCGCGACATCATCGGCATCGCCCAGACCGGCACCGGCAAGACGGCGTCGTTCACGCTGCCGATGATCGAGATGCTGGCGCGCGGCAGGGCCAAGGCGCGCATGCCGCGCTCGCTCATCCTGGAGCCGACACGCGAACTGGCGGCACAGGTCGCCGAGAGCTTCGAGAAATACGGCAAGTACAACAAGCTTTCGATGGCGCTGCTGATCGGCGGCGTGTCGTTCGACGACCAGGACAAGAAACTGGATCGCGGCGTCGACGTGCTGATCGCGACGCCGGGCCGCTTGCTCGATCATTTCGAGCGCGGCAAGCTGATGCTGAGCCAGGTCAACATCCTGGTGATCGACGAAGCCGACCGCATGCTCGACATGGGGTTCATTCCCGACGTCGAGCGCATCTGCAAGCTGATCCCGTTCACGCGCCAGACATTGTTCTATTCGGCGACCATGCCGCCGGAAATCCAGCGCCTGACCGAGCAGTTCCTGCATAATCCGGTGCGGGTGGAAGTCTCCCGCCCCGCGACCGCGGCCGCGAACATCGTGCAGGAGATCGTGGGCGTCCCCGCCAACGACTGGGCCAAGCGCGAGGCGTTGCGCCGGCTGATCCGCGAGGCCGAGCCGACGCTGAAAAACGCCATCGTGTTCTGCAACCGCAAGCGCGATGTCGACGTGGTGGCGAAGTCGCTCGTCAAGCACGGCTTCCAGGCCTCGCCGCTGCATGGCGATCTGGACCAGTCGCTGCGCACCAAGACGCTCGACAGTTTCCGCGCCGGCGAGCTGAAGATCCTGGTCGCCAGCGACGTCGCCGCGCGCGGCCTCGACATCCCGGCCGTCAGCCACATCTTCAACTTCGACGTGCCTTATCATCCGGACGACTATGTTCACCGCATCGGCCGCACCGGCCGCGCCGGACGATCGGGCCACACCTACATGCTGGCGACGCCGCGCGACGACCGCCAGGTCGACGCCATCGAGCGGCTGATCAAGACGACAATCCCGCGCAAGACGATGGAAAATCTCGAAGTGCGCGAAGACATCAAGCCGCGACGCGACGGCGAGCGCGGCCGCGGCGGACGCGGCAGCCGGGACCAGAAGAACCGCCGCGACAAGTTCCGGCCCGACAAATTCCATGACCATGTCGCGCCGATGGAGCCGACGGCCGTCGTCGAAGCGCCCATAGCCGCGGCGGCGGTCGAGCAGCCCGCCGTTCGCGCGGAACAGCCCGCGCACCGCCAGGAGCGCAAGCACGAGCCGCGCCGCGACAAGCCGCAACATCCGCCGCAGCACGGCAAGCCGCCGCACAAGCCGCGCGAGCAGCAACATCGCGCCAGCCACGACCGCAAGAACGACGCCGCGCCGGTCAAGCCGGAGAAGCACGAGCTGCCGGCCTTCCTGTTCCGCCCGGTGAACCTGCCCAAGAAGGCCGACGCCGAAGGGTGAGCAGGCTCGAGCATCTGCAGGCTCATCTCGCGAAGTGGCGATTGACGCTGGATGGCGAGCCGTTCGAGACGCACAGCTCGTGGCTGGCGTTCGTGAAACATGGCGACCAGCCGGCCTTGTTGAAGGTGTTCAAGCAGAACAGCGACGAGACGCGGAGCGCGGCGATCCTGCGTCATTGGGGCGATCGGGCCGCCCGCGTCCATGAAGGCGACGAGACGGGCATCGTGATGGAACGCGCCAGGCCCGGTACGCCGCTGACCGAACTGGTGGGCGACGACGACCGCGCGACGAACATCTGGTGCGAGACGGTCGCGGCGCTGCATGTGACGCCGGCGCCCGAAGGATGGCCGGACCTCTTTCGCTGCGGCCGCAGTTTCACCAAGCCCTATCCCGAACACGCCGTGCTGACGCGCGCGCTGTTCGAGCACGGCAAAAAAGTGTTCTTCGAACTCTGCGAGAGCCAGGGGCCGCGACGCTTCCTGCTGCATCGCGACCTGCATCACGCCAACATGCTCAAGGACGCGCAACGCGGCTGGCTGGTGATCGATCCCAAGGGCAATGTCGGCGAACTGGAATTCGAGGCCGCCTCCTTCCTGCACAATCCGACGCGGGAATTCTGCGAGGCCAAGCATATCGAGCGGCGCGTGCATATCGTCGCGACGCGGCTGGGCCTCGATTCGGAGCGCCTGCTGCGCTGGTGCTTCGCGCATGGCGTGCTGAGCGCCGTGTGGGCGGTGGAAGACGATGTGTTCGACGCCAATGGCGGCGTCCAGGCCGCGAACGCCGCGCTGGAAGTCCTGGGCTGGGCGCGCGGCGGCTAAAAAGGAGTTTTGCAATGTCTCTCAAGGGAAAATCCGCCGTCGTCACCGGCTCCACCAGCGGCATCGGCTTGGCTTATGTCCGCGCCTTCGCCAAGGAAGGCGCCAACGTGCTGCTCAACGGCTTCGGCGAGGCGGGCGAGATCGAGACGGCGCGCGTCGGCATCGAATCCGAGTTCGGCGTCCGGGCGATCTACTCGCCTGCCGACATGACCAAGCCCGACGAAGTCGCGGCCATGGTCGCGCTGGCCGAAAAGACGTTTGGCGCGGTGGATATCCTGGTGTGCAACGCCGGCATCCAGTTCGTCGCGCCGGTCGAGGATTTTCCAGTCGAAAAGTGGAACCAGATCATCGCCATCAATCTGACGTCGGCATTCCTGTGCATGCGCGCAGCGGTGCCGGGCATGAAAAAGCGCAAATGGGGCCGCATCATCTCGACGGCATCGGCGCACAGCCTCGTCGCCAGTCCGTTCAAGTCGGCCTATGTCTCGGCCAAGCACGCCATCGCGGGCCTGACCAAGACCATCGCGCTGGAAACTGCGACGCACGGCATCACCGTCAACTGCATCAGTCCCGGCTATGTCTGGACGCCGCTGGTGGAGAAACAAATTCCCGACACGATGAAGGCGCGGGGCATGAGCAAGGAGCAGGTCATGAACGATGTGCTGCTGGCGGCGCAACCGACGAAGGCGTTCGTGACGGTCGAGGAAGTCGCCGCGCTCGCGGTGTTCCTGTGCTCGGATGCTGCGAAGAATATCACCGGCGCGAACATCTCGATGGATGGCGGCTGGACGGCGGCTTAAGTTTCACCTCTTGATCGCTCCGTCCAGCATTTTCTGGATACCGGCGCCGTAGGGCGGGCGCATCATCGCGGTGAGGTCGCGGCCGACCTGCTGGAACACCGATTTGGCGTGGCTGAAGGTTCTAAAGCCGTCGATGCCGTGATAGCTGCCCATGCCGGAAGGGCCGATGCCGCCGAACGGCAGATCTTCCATCGCCACATGCATGATGACGTCGTTGACGCTGACGCCGCCCGAGGTGGTGCGCGTCAGCACCTTTTCCTGCTCGGCATTGTCGGCGCCGAAATAGTAGAGGCCGAGCGGGCGGCTGTGGGCGTTCACGTAGCCGATGGCTTCGTCGACATTGGCGTAGGTCTTGACCGGCAGCAGCGGCCCGAAAATCTCGTCCTTCATGATCGCCATGTCGTCGGTGGGATTGAGCACCAGCGTCGGCGGAATCTTGTGATAGGGCTGCTGACGGAAATCCTCCTTGGCCGGATTGAGCTCGACGATCTCGGCGCCCTTGGCGCGCGCGTCGTCGAGATAGCCCTGCAGGCGGTCGAAGTGGCGCTGGTTCACCACCGAGGTGTAGTCGGGGTTGTCCTTGAGCGTCGGGAACATGGTGGCGATGGCGCTGGCCGCCTGGTGCACGAATTCGCGCGCCTTGCCCTCGGGCACCATCACATAGTCGGGCGCCAGACAAATCTGGCCGGCGTTCATGGTTTTGCCCATCATGACGCGCTTTGCGGTGAGGCTCATATCGGCGCTGTCGCCGACGATGACGGGCGACTTGCCGCCGAGCTCGAGCGTGGTCGGCACGAGATTCTCGGCCGCGGCCTTCATGACGTGATAGGCGACCGAGGTGGCGCCGGTGAACAGCAGGTGGTCGAAGGGCAGTCGCGAGAAAGCCGCGCCGACATCCGGCCCGCCGGTGAAGACCGCGACTTCGCTTTCGTCGAAGGCCGAGCGGAACATGCGCGCCATCAGCTCGGAGCTGCGCGGCGTGAACTCCGACGGCTTGATCATCGCGCGGTTGCCGGCGGCGAAGATGCCGGCCAGCGGCGTGAAGGTGAGATTGAAGGGAAAATTCCACGGCGAGATCACGCCGACCACCCCCTTGGGCTGATACTCGATATAGGCGCGGGCGCCGAACAGGCCGAGGATGGCGGGCGAGACCTTGCGCTTCTCCCGCTTCATCCAACCCTTGAGGTGCGCCTTGGCATGCTTGAGCGGGCCGATCGAGCCGGAGACGTCGGTGAACAGCGAGGACTGCACCGAGCGGTGGCCGAAATCCTCGCGCAGCGCGTCGGCGATGGCGTCCTTGTGGCCGACCAAAAGCCCGATGGCACGGTCGAGCCATTCGATACGCTTTTCGGCGCTCGGGGCGCCGTCCTTGAGATGCGCCGCCCGTTGCTTGTCGAGCACGCGGCGCATCTGGCTGACCGGATCGGCGGCGGCATCACTCATTTTGGGGTCTTTCACGGCTGACGGCTGATATTTCGTCCATCTAAGCGCTCGGCGGTACCGTCTTCAATGGCCGTCCTTAACAGTTTTTTACGATCCAACTGTCTACATAAGGACAAGCCCAAAGCGGGCCCGGGCATTTGTGGTGGAGCAGGGGTTGCGTAGCGAACGGGAACAGGCCCTGGCGAAGACGGCACTTGCGCTGATGGGCGAGTGCGACGTCGCGCCCACACCGGACAATTACGAACTGTTCTACACCTATTCCGCCGGCGAGAATCCGGGAGTCGCGCGCATCATCGGCGACATGATCGCGGCGCGCCGGACGTTCACGCCGGCGATCCTGCAGGAATTGCGCGAGCGCTGTTTTGCCCGCGACCGCACCGAGCGGGCCGTCGAGTCGATCGGCGAAACCGTCACCGCCTCGCTCAACGAGACCATCGCCAAATTGGAAGAAGCCGGCCGCCACGCGGTCGACTACGGCAACACCCTGTCGGCGGCGCATGGCGAGCTCGACGACAACCAATCGCCGGAGAGTCTGCGCCGTCTGGTCGGCAACCTGGTGTCGGCGACCAAGACGATGGAGAGCCGCGCCAAGACGCTCGAACAGGAGCTGCAGCAATCCTCGGCCCAGGTCGGCGAATTGCGCGTCCAGCTCGACAATGTGCGCAAGGAAAGCCTCACCGATCCGCTCACCGGCATCGCCAACCGCAAGGCATTCGACAACGAGCTGCAGACCGCGATGGCCGAAGCCAAGCTGAGCGGCGAGAAGCTGTCGCTGTTCATGTGCGACATCGACCGCTTCAAATCGTTCAACGACAGCTGGGGGCACCAGACGGGCGATCATGTCCTCAAGCTGGTCGCCGGCTGCATCTCGGAGAACACCAAGGGCCGCGATACCGCCGCGCGCTATGGCGGCGAGGAATTCGCCGTGATCGTGCGCCGCGCCGGCGTCGACGACGCGATCAAGCTGGCTGAGCAGATCCGCGCCAACGTCCAGAGCAAGAAGCTGGTCAAGAAATCGACCGGCGATATCCTGGGCTCGATCACGATCTCGATCGGCGTCGCCGAATTGAGCGGCGGAGAATCCTCCGCGGCGCTGATCCAGCGCGCCGACATGTGCCTGTATCGCGCCAAGCATGCCGGGCGGAACTGCGTGATCGGCGAAAACGATCCGCGGGCGGCGAATATCGAGATTGATGCAGCGTAATTCCATATTCCTCCCTCGCCCCTGCGTAGCGGGGGGGAGGGTTCATTGGGATTGAACCATACCCGTAGGGAAAGTTTCGGAGCCTTCCATTTGCGTGTGAGCAGATGACGCGACCGCGTTCACCGCCTATTGTCACCTCAGACAACATCGCGGAGACGACCATGCGCACGGATTTCGACAGGGCTTATGTGACGGCGCACGACAGGGTGGCGGTGCTGACGCTCAATCATCCCGAGGCGATGAACGCGGCCGGCACCAAGCTGGTCAAGGGCGCGGCCGCGGCGCTGAACTTCATCGAGAACAAGGACAACGGCTTTCGCGCCATGATCCTGACCGGCGAGGGCCGCGGCTTCTGCTCCGGCGCCAACCTCGCCGAGCGCGGCAGCGGCGAAGAGACCGGCGTCGGCCATTCGCTGGAGACGGTCTATCATCCCTTCCTGCGCCGCTTGCGCGATCTGTCTATTCCCTTCGTGACGGCGGTCAACGGCGCCGCGGCCGGCGTCGGCATGAGCATCGCGCTGATGGGCGACCTCGTCGTCGCTGCGCGCTCGGCTTATTTCCTCCAGGCCTTCACGCGCATCGGGCTGGTGCCGGACGGCGGCTCGACCTGGCTGCTGCCGCGCCTGATCGGACTGGCGCGGGCCAAGGAGCTGTCGCTGCTGGCCGAACGTCTGCCGGCCGAGAAGGCCTTGGAGTGGGGCCTGATCAACCGCGTCGCCGGCGACAATGAACTGATGGCGGAGGCCATGAAGCTGGCCGAGCAGCTGGCCAACGGGCCTTCGTCCCTGGCCGTGACTCGCGCCCTGTACTGGGCGAGCCCGCACAACACCTATGAGGAACAGCTCGACCTGGAGCGGATCAGCCAGGAACGGGCTGGAAAGACACAAGATTTCATGGAAGGCGTCACCGCCTTTCTGCAAAAGCGCCCCGCCAAGTTCCAGGGGACATAACCGGCAACGACATTAATGGTGGTTAACTCGCGCGTCCGTGACTTGCATGGGCTCGCGAACTCCTGACCTATTGCTGTCAGTTTCATGACCGGGCCGTGAGCCACCGCCCAATCCATCACACGGAGAGTTCGAACCATGCGACGCAGCCTTATCCTGTTGGCGGGCGCTTTCAGCGTCACCTGCGCCCTAGCCGCGAGCGACACGCCGGCCAAGCCCGAACTGGGCGCCTGGGGCGTCGACCTGACGGCGATGGACCACAGCGTCAAGCCCGGCGACGACTTCTTCTCCTTCGTCAACGGCAGCTGGGTGAAGACGACCGAGATCCCGCCCGAGCGCAGCAGCATCGGCGCCTTCCAATTGCTGCGCATCCTCAGCGAGAAGCGAATGAAGGACATGGTCGGCGCGTTGCAAGCCAAGCCTTACGACCAGCTTTCGCCGGAAGAAAAGAAGCTGCGTGACCTGTATGAAGCCTACACCAACACGGCGCAGATCGAAGCCAACAGCCTGGGGCCGGCGCAGGCCGACCTGGCGACGATCGCCCATATCAAGACCCTCGACGACGTGGCGCGGGCCATGGCGTCGACCAAACTGGCGACGCAGAGCGTCTTCAATCTCGGCGTCGGCGTCGACGAGAAGGATCCCAACGCCTATTCGGTGGTCCTGAGCCAGGGCGGCCTGGGCATGCCCGACCGCGACTATTACCTGAAGGACGACGCCGCGCTGGCGACGGCGCGCGACGCCTACAAGAAGTATCTCTCGCAGATGCTGACGCTGGCCGGGCTCACCGACACCGACAAGCGCGCCGAGGCGATCTTCGCCGTCGAAGCCAAGATCGCGGCCGCGCACTGGACCCGCGCGGAGAACCGCGACGAGGACAAGACCTACAATCCGATGACGGTCTCGGACGTGGAGAAGCTGGCGCCGGAATTCCGCTGGAAGGCGTTTCTGACCGAGGCGGGCATCCCGCTGAAGGGACCCAAGGGCGAGCGCGTCGTCGTCGTGACGCAGAAGTCCGCCTTCCCGGTGCTGGCGAAAATCTTCGCCGAGACGCCGGTGGCGGTGTGGCGCGACTATCTGACGGTGCATTATCTGCACACGGTCGCCGCCTATCTGCCCAAGGCGTTCGACGACACCGACTTCGACTTCTACGGCAAGGTGCTGGGCGGACAGTCGCAGCAGCTCGACCGCGCGACCCGCGGCGTGCACCTGCTCGACAACCTGCTGGGCGAGGCGTTCGGCAAGATTTATGTCGCCAAATATTTCCCGCCGGAGGCCAAGAAGAAGGCCGAGGAGCTCGTCAACAATCTGCTCAAGGCCTATGACGCCGATATCCGCACCCTGCCCTGGATGTCGGAAGCGACGCGCCAGAAGGCGCTGGAGAAGCTGCACAAGTTCACGCCGCATATCGGCTATCCGGACAAGTGGATCGACTATTCGGCCTACAGCGTCGTTCCGGGCCAACTGCTCGCCGACGCGCAGGCCGGCGTGGCGTTCGAGGTGCACCGCGAACTCAAGCGGCTGGACGATCCGGTCGACAAGAACGAGTGGGGCATGACGCCGCCGACCATCAACGCCTATTACAATCCGTCGTTCAACGAGGTCGTCTTCCCGGCCGCCATCCTGCAAGCGCCGTTCTTCGACGCCAACGCAGACGACGCCGTGAACTATGGCGGCATCGGCGCGGTGATCGGGCACGAGATCAGCCACGGCTTCGACGACCAGGGCGCGAAGTATGACGGCGACGGCGTGCTGCGCGACTGGTGGACGGCGGACGACAACAAGAACTTCGCCGCCCGCACGACGGCGCTGTCGAACCAGTTCGACACCTATGAGGCGCTGCCCGGCCTGCATGTCATCGGCCGCAACACGCTGGGCGAGGACATCGCCGACCTGGCGGGCATCTCGATCGCGCTGAAGGCCTATCACCTGTCGCTGAACGGCAAGCCGGCGCCGGTGCTGGACGGCTTCACGGGCGATCAGCGCTTCTTCCTGTCCTACGGGCAGATCTGGCGTTCGAAGTACCGCGACGCCGCCCTGCGCACGCAGGTGATGTCGAACGAGCACGCGCCGGGCAATTTCCGCGTCATCAGCGCGGTGCGCAATGTCGATGCGTGGTACGACGCGTTCGGCGCCAAGCCGGGCGACAAGTACTACCTCGCGCCGGAACAGCGCGTGCACCTTTGGTAAATTGACCGTGCCGTCGGAGAGCGACCTTCTCCGGCGGCACTTTTTCTTTCTCTTGCGAGGACCCAGTCATGAAACGCAGCATCCTTCTGCTCGGCGCGGCAACCATCGCGGTCTGCGGCGCGGCCCTTGCCGGCAGCCCAGCCGTCAAGCCGTGGGGCGTCGATCTCAGCTATATCGACAAGAGCGTGAAGCCGGGCGACGACTTCTTCGCCTATGCCAACGGCAACTGGGTCAAGCACGACACGATCCCGGCGGACCGCACCTATTCGGGCGTCAACCTTGAACTGGATCTGCAGAACGAAGCGCGGCTGAAGGGCCTGGTCTCCGATCTCGCCAAGACGCCGGACGACAAGCTGACGGCGGAGGGGCGCAAGCTGCGCGACCTTTACAACGCCTATATGGACACCAGGCAGATCGAAGCCAGCGGCCTGGGGCCGGCGCAGAAGGACTTGGCGGCGATCGCCGCCTACAAAACGCTCAGCGACGTCGCGCGCGGGATCGGCGATCCGGCGCTCGGCCTGGACGGGCCGTTCGGCTTCTACATCGGCGTCGACGACAAGAATTCCGACGTCTATTCGATCAACCTGTACCAATCCGGCCTCGGGATGCCGGATCGCGACTACTATCTGAAGACCGACAAGGAAATCGTCGCGACGCAGACAGCCTACAAGGCGTACCTGGCCCAGATGCTGACCATCGCCGGCGTGCCCGACGCCGCCGCGCGGGCGGAAAAGATTTACGCGCTGGAAGCCGCGCTGGCGAAGGCCAGTTGGCCCGCCGCCGACCGCCGCGACGCCGACAAGATCTACAATCCAATGTCGGTCGCGGACCTGAAGAAACTCGCGCCCGGCTTCGACTGGGACGCGCTGTTCAAGGCGGCCGGCATCCCCGAAAAGGACGGTGCGCGCAAGGTGATCGTGGCCGAGAACACAGCGTTCCCGAACCTGGCAAAGGTCTTCGCGGCGACGCCGATCGAGGTCTGGCGCGATTACATGACGACGCGCTATCTGCATCACTTCGCGGCGTTCCTGCCCAAGAAGGTCGACGACACCGACTTTGCCTTTTACGGCACGGCGCTGAGCGGCAAGACGGCGCAGCTGGAACGGCCGACGCGCGGCATCAGGCTGCTCGACAATTCGATGGGCGAAGCGCTCGGCCATCTTTATGTCTCCCGATACTTCCCGGCCGACGCGAAAGCCAAGGCGCTGCAGCTGGTCAAGAACCTGATCGCAGCCTACGACGCCGACATCCGCACGCTGGCCTGGATGACGCCGCCGACGCGCGCCAAGGCACTGGAAAAGCTGCATGCCACGATGCTGAAGATCGGTTATCCCGACAAGTTCCGCGACTATTCGGCGCTTGCCATCGATCGCGGCGATCTCGTCAAGAGCGTCAAGGCCGCGGCGGTGTTCGAATGGAACCGCGAGCTGAGGCGCATCGACGATCCCGTCGTGCGCACCGAGTGGGGCATGACGCCGCCGACCAACAACGCCTACAACAATCCCAACCTGAATGAAGTCGTGTTTCCGGCCGGCATCCTGCAGCCGCCCTATTTCGATCCCAACGCCGACGACGCGGTGAATTACGGCGAGATCGGCGCCACGATCGGGCACGAACTCAGCCATTCCTTCGACGACCAGGGCGCCAAGTACAACGCACGCGGCATATTGCAGAACTGGTTCGCGCCCGAGGACCTGAAGAACTTCCAGGCGCGCACCAGCGCCATCGCGGCGCAATACGACCAGTATCAGCCGCTGCCCGGCCTGCACATCAACGGCAGGCTGACGCTGGGCGAGAACGTCGCCGACATCGCCGGCCTGGTGATCGCGCTCAAGGCCTATCACATCTCGCTCGGCGGCAAGCCGGCGCCGGTGCTGGACGGGCTGACCGGCGACCAGCGCTTCTACATCGCCTATGCGCAGAGCTGGCGCGAACGGCATCGCGACAAGCAGATCCGCGCCCAGGTGCTGTCCAACCCGCATTCGCCGTCCGAATTCCGGGTCAACGGCGTGGTGCGCAACACGGATGGCTGGTATGCCGCGTTCGATGTCAAGCCGGGCGACAAGTACTATCTGCCGCCGGACAAGCGCGTGCCGGTGTGGTGAATTGCTGCGTAGCGAAGGGATAAAAGCCATGAAGACGTTTGCATTTGCTCTCGCCGGCCTTGCCGCAACCGCCTGCATCGCCGTCGCGGCGACGCCGCCCAAGGCCGCGATCGGCGCCTGGGGCTTCGACCTGGCGGGCATGGACCGCAGCGTGAAGCCGGGCGACGACTTCTTCGAATACGCCAACGGCACCTGGTTCAAGAACACCGAGATTCCGGCCGACCGCACCAGCACCGGCTCGTTCCAGGACCTGCGCATCCTGAGCGAGAACCGGATGAAGGCGCTGATCGCCGATCTGGCGGCGCGCGACCCCGCGACACTCAGCCCGGAAGAAAAGCAGATCCGCGATCTCTACGACGCCTTCATGGATACCGCCGGCATCGAGGCGCGCGGCCTTGGCGCCATCAAGCCGGACCTGGCGCGCATCGCGGCGCTCAAGACGGCGGACGACGTCGCCACGCTGATGGGCGATCCGTCCATGCCCGCAGCCAGCATCGCAGGCGACGGTGTCGGCGTCGACGCCAAGAACTCCCACGCCTATGTCGTGACGGCGACGCAATCGGGCCTGGGCATGCCGAACCGCGACTATTATCTGAAGATGGACGATCCGGCGCTGGCGACCACGCGCAACGCCTACAAGACGTACCTGGCGCAGATGCTCGCCTTCAGCGGCGCGACCGATGCCGAGGCGCGCGCCGCGGCGGTCTATGCGCTGGAAGAAAGCATCGCCAAGGCGCACTGGACCCCCGCCGAGCGCCGCAACGCGGACAAGACCTACAATCCGATGATGGTCGCCGACATGCAGACCTTCGCGCCGGGCTTCAACTGGACCGCCTTCTTCAAGGTGCAGGGCATCGACGCGAGCCGCAAGGTGATCGTGCGCGAGAACACCGCCTTCCCGCAATTGGCGCAGATCTTCGCCAAGACCCCGGTGGCGGTGTGGCGCGACTATCTGACCGTCCACTACATCCACGCCATGGCCAGCTATCTGCCGAAAGCGATCGACGATGCCGACTTCGACTTCTACGGCAAGGTCATCGGCGGACAGGCGCAGCAACTGCCGCGCGACACCCGCGCCGTCGCCCTGATCGACGACACGCTGCCGCATCCCTTCGGCAAGCTCTACGTCGCCAAATATTTCCCGCCCGAGACCAAGGCGAAGGCCGACGCGCTGGTGGCGAGCATCGTGAAGGCCTATGACGCCGACATCCGCAAGATCACCTGGATGAGCGACGTGACGCGGCAGAAGGCGCTCGACAAGCTGCACGCCTTCACGCCGCATATCGGCTATCCCGACAAGTGGCGTGACTTCTCCGGTCTCGTCATCAGGAAGGACGATCTGATCGGCGACGTCGAGCGCGCCGGCGTGTTCGAGTGGCAGTACCGCCTGAATCGCATCGACCAGCCGGTGGTGCGCGACGAGTGGAACATGACGCCGCCGACGGTCAACGCCTATTACACGCAGTCCCTCAACTCGATCTTCTTCCCGGCCGCGATCCTGCAGCCGCCGTTCTTCGATCCCAACGCCGACGACGCGGTGAACTATGGCGGCATCGGCGTGGTGATCGGACACGAGATCGGTCACGGCTTCGACGACCAGGGCAGCAAATACACCGGCGCCGGAAACCTGGAAAGCTGGTGGACCGACGCGGACCGCGCCGCGTTCGAGCAACGCGTCTCGATGCTGGGCGCGCAATACGACACTTATGAGGGACTGCCGGGACTGCATGTCAACGGCAAGCTGACGATGGGCGAGAATATCGGCGACCTGTCGGGCGTCGCCATCGCGCTGCAGGCCTATCACACCTCGCTGAACGGCAAACCGGCGCCGGTGCTGGACGGCTTCACCGGCGACCAGCGCTTCTACTTGGGCTTCGCGCAGGTGTGGCGCGGCAAGTATCGCGACGGCGCGATGCGCCAGCAGGTGCTGACCAATCCGCACAGCCCGCCGCATTTCCGCACGGTGGGACCGACGCGCAATGTCGATGCATGGTATGCGGCGTTCGGCGTCAAGCCGGGCGACAAGATGTATCTGGCGCCGGAGAGCCGCGTCCATCTGTGGTGATCTAAATCAACGCATCTTGCGCGGGCGCGCGGGCTTTGCAGCCTTGCGCGCCTTTTTCTTTGCCGTCGGGGAGGCGAGAGCGACCCTGTGCGCGTCGCGGGCCTAGCGGGCGAGTTCGTCCGGATCGTCGTAGAGCCGGTCGGGCAACGCGAACCAGGTGGTGACGATCAATTCCTTGCTCTTGTAGAAGGAGAAAGGCTTGGTCTTCGCGGCCTTGAAGGCCAGGGCGGTCTCTTCGTCGGTCTTGAAATAGACGATGTCGTCGAACACCATGCCGATCATCACATCATCGGCATAGATGCCCTCGCCGCCGAAGAAGCGGCGGAGCCGGATCGGGCCGAATTCGGAAAACAGATCATCGAAGCGATGGGGGTCCGACTTGGCCGGCATCATCACAAACCGTCATCGCCCGTCCCGACGCTGTCGCTGGGACTATGCGGGCGACCCAATTTTCTCATGGAGCAGAAAAATAGGTTGCCCGGACAAACCGGGCAATGACGGAAATGGGGAAGAGAAACGTTCAAATTGCGTTCTCTAATGTGCAGCGTCCTTCGCCGGCGTGATCGAGACGCTTTCGCCGCAGCCGCAGGCGGCAGTCTGGTTCGGGTTGTTGAAGACGAAGCGGGCGCCGAGCTTTTCGGTGACGAAATCCATCTCGGTGCCGATCAGGAAGAGGATCGCCTTGGGTTCGATGAAGATCTTCACGCCCTTGTCCTCGACGATCTCGTCGAGCGGCCTGACGTCCTCGGCGTAGTCCATCGTGTAGCTCATGCCGGCGCAGCCGCCATTGGTCACGCCGACGCGGACGCCCTGATACTTGCCTTGCGCATCCGCCATGATGTCGCGAATGCGCTGCGCCGCCGCATCCGTCAGCTTGACGGCTTTGGGGCGCTCGCGGCGGGGCTTGGGAGTCGTTGTTTGCGTCGTGCTCATGATCAATACATGTTCAGTTCGAGTTTCGCTTCTTCGCTCATGCGTTCGGGCGTCCAGGGCGGTTCGAAGGTCATGTTCACCGTGACCTCGCCGATGCCTTCGACGCCCAGCAATGCATCCTTGACCATGCCGGGCATTTCGCCGGCCACCGGGCAGCCCGGCGCGGTCAGCGTCATGTCCACGGCGACGTCCTTGTTGTCCGCGACGTCCACCTTATAGATAAGGCCGAGTTCGTATATGTCCACCGGGATTTCGGGGTCGTAAACGCTCTTCAGGGCGGCCACCAGCTTCTGCGTGAAATCCTCAAGTTCCCCGGCACTTAGGCCCGAACCCGTGGCGTTGATGTCGGCTTTCAGGGGTTCGGCGTTCATGGGCTTGCGGCGGCGTCGCCGCCCTCCAGGGCTGATTTCATGGTGTGCCAGGCGAGCGTGGCGCATTTCACGCGCATGGGAAACGCCGAGACGCCGGCCATGACGTCGAGCCGTTCGCGGTCGTCTTCGTCTAGGCCCTTGACCGTCTCGCCCTTCACCAGATTGATGAAGCCGCCCATCAGCTTCTCGGCTTGCGCGACCGTGCGGCCGGCGATCATGTCGGTCATCAGCGAGGCCGACGCCTGGCTGATGGCGCAGCCCTTGCCTTCGAATTTGACATCGGCGATGCGGCCGTCCTTGTCGACCAAGAGATTGACTGTGACGCGGTCGCCGCAGAGCGGGTTGTAGCCCTGACCCGTATGGGTGGGATGCTCCAGCTTGCCGAAATGGCGCGGGTGCTTGGAGTGATCGAGGATCACCTCCTGGTAAAGCTCGCGCAGGGAATCGTCCATCGCGCTAACCCAATATCTTTCGCGCCTTGGCGAGGGCGGCGAGCATGACGTCGACCTCCTGGCGCGTGTTGTAGAGCGCGAAAGAAGCGCGGGTGGTGGAGGCGACGCCGAAGCGCTCCATCAGCGGCTGGGCGCAATGATGGCCGGCGCGGACGGCGACGCCCTCGCGGTCGAGGATGGTGGCAAGGTCGTGGGCATGCATGCCGTCGGCCTCGAAGGACAGGATGGACGCCTTGCCGGGCGCATCGCCGATGACGCGCAGCCAGTTGAACTGGCGCACGCCTTCGCGGGCATAGGTGAGAAGATCGTGTTCGTGCGCCTTCACTGCGACGCGATCGAAGGAATTCATATAGTCGAGCGCGGCGGCCAGGCCGACGCTTTCGATGATCGGCGGCGTGCCGGCCTCGAAACGGGCCGGCGGATCGGCATAGGTGACAGCGTCGCGGGTGACCTCGCGGATCATCTCGCCGCCGCCGTTGAACGGGCGCATGGCCTTGAGATGCGCCTTCTTGGCGTAGAGCACGCCGATGCCGGTGGGGCCGTAGAGCTTGTGGCCGGTGAGCGCGTAGAAATCGACGTCGAGGTCGCGGACGTCGACGATCTCGTGGACCGCGCCCTGGCAGCCATCGGCCAGCACCGGCACGCCCTTGGCGTGGGCGCGGGCGGCGATTTCCTTCAGCGGCGTCAGCGTGCCGAGCACGTTCGAAATGTGCGCCACGGCGACGAGTTTGGTCTTCGGCCCGATGGCGGCGTCGAGCGCCTCGATGTCGAGGCTGCCGTCGTCGCGAACATCGACCCATTTGAGCACCGCGCCGTTGCGCTCGCGCAGGAAATGCCAGGGCACGATGTTGGAGTGATGTTCCATCACGGTCAGGACGATCTCGTCGCCCGGCTGGATGCGCGGCATCAGGTAGGAATAGGCGACAAGATTGATGGCTTCGGTGCCGCCCTTGGTGAAGACGATTTCGTCCTCGCTGCCGGCGTTGAGGAATTTTTGCACCGTGCGGCGCGCGGCTTCGTAGCGGTCGGTGGCGGCGGCCGACAGATAGTGTACGCCGCGATGGACGTTGGCATATTCGCTCGACGCGAAATCGCGCATCGCATCCAGGACCTGACGCGGCTTCTGCGCCGAGGCGCCATTGTCGAGATAGACCAGCGGCTTGCCGTAGATCTGTTTGGACAGGATCGGAAAGTCGACCCGCGCGGCCATCGGATCGAACGCGGTATCGATTTTACCTTGCGCGGTCATGGTGTCATGGCTCGCGGCAAGGCGTCTTCGACCGCATGCCAGACGGCGGCGCGGATGGCTTCGTCGGCGATCTCGGCGACGGCTTCTTCGAGGAAGGCGCGCAGCAGCATGTTGCGGGCTTCGCTCTCCGGAATGCCGCGGGCGCGCAGGTAGAACAGGGAATCGGCATCGAGATCGCCGACCGCGGCGCCATGGGCGCATTTGACGTCGTCGGCGAAGATTTCCAGTTCCGGCTTGAGATCGGCTTCGGCGCGCAGCCCCAGCAGCAGCGCCTTGGCGGTCTGGCGGCTGTCGGATTTGTCGGCGCCTTCGGCAACCGTGATCTTGCCCTGATAGACTGCGCGGGCCCTGCCGCCGGCGACATGCTTGAAGAGCTGCGTGCTTTGGGTGTTGCCGACGGCGTGCGTGATGTGCGTGGTGACGTCGGCATGCGCCGCGCCGCCCAGCACCGAGACGCCCGAGAGGTGTGCGCTGGCATTCTCGCCGGCGAGCACGATCCGCAGTTCCAATCGCGACAGCTTGGCGCCGCCATTGAAGAAATGCGCCTTGTAGAGTGCGTCGCGTGCGACTTTGACGGCCACTTCCTCGACCTGCACGGTTTCGGCTGCAGCCACCGACGAGCGGATATGGGTAAGCTGGGCATTGGCGCCGAGAACGATCTCGATACCGATATTGGCGAAACCGGCCGGGCCGGTGACCGTTTCCACCAGCGTCAGCGACGCCGATTCCTCCAGCACGATGAGGGCGCGCAACGGACCAGCGCCCGAGAGCGCCAAGTTCAACACATCGGCGACGGCTTTGCCGCGCGGGACGCGCAACGCGAAACCGCGACGGGCTTCGGCCAGCGACGCGGAGGACATCGCGTCGGACGCCGAGACCGTGCCGAAAGCCTTCACGACCCAGTCGGGAGCGGCCGGGAGAACGGCCAAGTCGGAGAGTTCAACACCATCAGGAAGGGCGGCGATTTCCCATTTGGCGGTCGGGGCAGCGTCGTTCGCGCCGTCGAGCACCGAACGCAGGTCGGAGTATTTCCATTCTTCGATCCGGCGATGCGGCACGCCGAGGGTGCGGAAGCGGGTTTCCGCTTCGGCGCGACGCGTGTCGATCAGGGAGACAGCCTTGCTCATGCCGCCTTGCCCACGATGTGTTCGTAGCCCTTGGCTTCGAGTTCGTGCGCCAACTCCTTGCCGCCCTCGGCGACGATGCGGCCGCCGGCCAGGACATGGATGCGATCGGGCACGATGTATTCGAGCAGGCGCTGGTAATGCGTGATGACCAGCATGGCGCGGTCGGGCGCGCGCAAGGCGTTGACGCCCTCGGCCACCAGTTTCAGCGCATCGATGTCGAGGCCGGAATCGGTTTCGTCGAGGATGGCGAGCTTGGGCTCGAACAGCGCCATCTGGAGGATTTCCAGCCGCTTCTTCTCGCCGCCGGAGAAGCCGACATTGAGGGCGCGCTTGAGCATCTCTTCGCTGATCTTCAGCACGCCGGCCTTCTTGCGCACCAGCTTGAGCACGCTCATGGCGTCGAGCGCGCTTTCGCCCCGGGCGCGGCGCTGGGCGTTGAGAGCGGTCTTGAGGAAGTTGAGCGTCGTGACGCCGGGGATCTCGACCGGATATTGCATGGCGAGAAACACGCCCTTTGCGGCGCGTTCTTCCGGCGCCAGCGCGTTCAGGTCTTCGTCGTTGTAGCGGATCGTGCCTTGCGTGATCTCGTAACCGGCGCGACCGGCCAGGACATAAGAAAGCGTCGACTTGCCCGAGCCGTTCGGCCCCATGATGGCATGCACCTGCCCCGCCGAAATGGACAGCGTCAGCCCTTTGAGGATTTCCTTGCCGGCGACGGCGACGTGAAGGTTCTTGATCTCGAGCATGACTAACCGACGCTGCCTTCCAAACTGATGCCGACGAGCTTCTGCGCTTCGACGGCGAATTCCATGGGGAGCTGCTGCAGGACTTCCTTGCAGAAGCCGTTGACGATCAGCGCCACGGCTTCTTCCTGGCCGATGCCGCGCTGCAGGCAATAGAACAGCTGGTCCTCGGCGATCTTGGAGGTGGTCGCTTCGTGTTCGATCTTGGCGGTCGGGTTGCGCGCTTCGATGTACGGCACGGTGTGGGCGCCGCACTTGCCGCCGATCAGCAGCGAGTCGCATTGGGTGTAGTTGCGCGCGTTCGACGCCTTGGGATGCACGCTGACGAGACCGCGATAGGTGTTGTTGGCGCGGCCGGCGCTGATGCCTTTCGAGATGATCCGCGAGCGCGTGTTCCTGCCCAGATGGATCATCTTGGTGCCGGTGTCGGCCTGCTGGAAATTGTTGGCGATGGCGATGGAGTAGAACTCGCCGACCGTGTCGTCGCCGCGCAGGATGCAGCTGGGATATTTCCAGGTGATGGCCGAGCCGGTTTCGACCTGGGTCCAGGAAATCTTGGAGCGGTCGCCGCGGCAATCGCCACGCTTGGTGACGAAATTGTAGATGCCGCCCAGGCCGTTCTCGTCGCCGGGATACCAGTTCTGCACGGTGGAGTATTTGATCTCGGCGCCTTCCAGCGCCACGAGTTCGACGACGGCGGCGTGGAGCTGGTTCTCGTCGCGCTTGGGCGCGGTGCAGCCTTCCAGGTACGAGACGTAGGAGCCTTCGTCGGCGATGATCAGCGTGCGCTCGAACTGGCCGGTCTCCGACGCGTTGATGCGGAAATAGGTCGACAGCTCCATCGGGCAGCGCACGCCCTTGGGGACGTAGACGAAGGTGCCGTCGGAGAACACCGCCGAGTTCAGCGTGGCGAAGAAATTGTCGGTCACCGGCACGACGGTGCCGAGATATTTCTTCACCATGTCGGGATAATCGCGGATGGCTTCGGAGATCGGGCAGAAGATCACGCCGGCTTCGTTGAGCTTGGCCTTGAAGGTCGTCGCCACCGACACACTGTCGAACACCGCGTCGACCGCGACGCCGGCAAGCGCCATCTGCTCATGCAGCGGAATGCCGAGCTTCTTGTAGGTCTCCAAGAGCTTGGGATCGACTTCGTCGAGGCTCTGCTTCAATGGGGTGTTCTTGGGCGCGGCGTAGTAATAGGCGTTCTGGTAGTCGATCTTCTGGTAGTGGACGCGGGCCCAATTGGGCTCGCGCATCTCCTTCCAGCGCGCGAAGGCGCCCAGGCGCCATGCGAGCATCCAGTCCGGCTCACCCTTCTTGGCTGAGATGTATTTGACGGTGTCTTCGTTCAGCCCCTTGGGCGCGCGCTCCATCTCGATGTCGGTGACGAAGCCGTATTTGTACTTCTCGCCGATCTCGGCGACCTGTTTCTTGGTATCGGGCGCGGCGGACATCAGGCGGCCTTTCGCGCGACGCGCGCCACGAGCTTGGACAGGGCGGCGATGGCCGCGTCGACATCGGCGTCGGTGGAATTCCAGCCGAAACTGACGCGCAAGGCGGACTGCGCCAGCGCTTCCGACACGCCCATGGCGCGCAGGACATGAGAGGGCTTGACCTTGCCGGACGAACAGGCCGAGCCGGAGCTGACCATGACGCCGTCGAGATCGAGTGCCATGACGGCGGTTTCGGCCGTGACGTTTGGCAATGCGAAATTCGACGTGTTGGACAGGCGCGGCGCATTGGCGCCGAAGACGATCGAATCCGGTGCGATTGACTTCAGTTCGGATTCAAAACGATCGCGCAGCAGCGACGACATCGGCGATGCTGCTTGTGCTGCCGCGCCGAAGCCGGCGATGCCGGCGACGTTCTCGGTGCCGGCGCGGTGGCCGCGTTCCTGGCCGCCGCCGAGGATCGTCGCGGACAACGGGACGCCCTCACGGACGATCAGCGCGCCAACGCCCTGCGGCCCGCCGAGCTTGTGCGCCGAGAGCGAGATATAGTCGGCTTGTCCTTCCAGCGCGATCTTGCCGGCGGCCTGGACAGCGTCGACGAAGAGATAGGCTTGGTGTTCGGCGAGCAGCGCGCGGATTTCCGCGAGCGGCTGGATAACTCCGGTTTCGTTGTTCGCGGCCATCACGGCGACGAGCGCGCGGCCTTTGCCTTCGCGCAGCAGAACGCGCAGGGCTTCAAGATCGACGCAACCATCAGCGGTGACGGGAACGGTCTCAAGACGCACGCCCGGCCCGCGTTCGGCGACGGCGGCGGCGTTGGCCAGAACCGAGTCATGCTCGATGGCCGAGACGAACAGGCGTGTGATGCGCTGCCCCGCTTCGGCGGCGCCCTGGACCGCGCCGAACAGAGCCAGCGCGTTCGCTTCGGTGCCGCCGCTGGTGAAGATCACATTGTTGGCTGGCGCGCCGGCGAGCGCCGCCACCTGGGCGCGGGCGCGTTCCATCAAGGCGCGCGCCGCGCGGCCTGCTCCGTGTACGGACGATGGATTGCCGCCGGCAGCCAGTGCGCGATCCATCGCGACCCGCGCCGCGGGGCGCAACGGCGATGTCGCATTGTGATCCAGATAAGCCATGGCCGGTGTGCTGATGTCGGTCAGGCCGCTTCGCGCGGCGCGATGCTGTTCGCCGCCGAGGTGGGCTGGCTGCGGCCGAGGACGCGTTTCTCCACCACGTCGGCGAGCGAGACCGACGACAGGAAGACATGAATCTGGCGGCCGAGTTCCTCCCACAGATCGTGGGTAACGCAGCGCGCGCCCTGGCCGGTGCAGCCCTTGGCGCTGCCGGGTTTGCAGCGCGTGGCGGCGATCGGCTCGTCGACCGCGACGATGACGTCGGCGATGCGCAGATCGTTGGCCGGCCGGCTGAGGCGGTAGCCGCCGCCCGGGCCGCGCACGCTCTTGACCAGGCCGTTGCGGCGCAGCTTGGCGAACAGCTGTTCCAGATAGGACAGGGAAATCTCCTGGCGCTGGGCGATATCGGCCAGCGAAACCGGCTTGTTGGCGGCTTCGTGCTGGGCCAGATCGGCCATGGCCATGACGGCGTAACGACCCTTGGTACTGAGACGCATGACTTATCTCCTTCGGCGAAGCGCGTTTTGCCTTGCTTTTGAGGGGCCTGGTCGGTGTAAGAACAGGGCCGCCGCGCTTGGAATCTTCCAGCCGGATATAGATTTCCCCACTAGATTGGTCAAGTATTCGCGTGGCGCACCTCCGACATAGCTGCAACGCCTTGAATACCCTGCTGATTTCTGGGTTATTCGGAGCCAGAAAGTCCCACTGTTCCGCTGCTAAATCGACGCCCTTCAGCCCTTCATCCGACGGATCCCATGCCTGATATCATCCTGCCCGGTCCCGCCGGACGCATCGAAGCCCGTTACCAGCGCCAAAAGGCGCCGGGAGCGCCCATGGCGCTGGTGCTGCATCCGCATCCGCAGTTCGGCGGCACGATGAACAATCCGCTGGTCTACGACCTGTTTCACATGTTCCACCGGCTCGGCTGCACCACGGTGCGGTTCAATTTCCGCGGCGTCGGGCGCAGCCAGGGAACTTTCGATTCCGGCTCGGGCGAATTGTCCGACGCGGCCGCGATCCTGGACTGGATGAACACGCTCTATCCCAATCCGACCAATGTCTGGGTCTGCGGCATTTCCTTCGGCGCCTGGATCGGCATGCAACTCCTGATGCGCCGGCCGGAGATCACCGGCTTCGTCTCCATCGCGCCGCCGGCCAGCATGTACGACTTCGCGTTCCTGGCGCCCTGCCCGGCCAGCGGCCTGATCGTGCACGGCACCAAGGACCAGGTCGTGCCGGAACCCGACGTGCAGAAGCTGGTCGACCGTCTGACCGCGCAGAAGGGCATCAAGATCACCTACGACAAGATCGAAGGCGCCAACCACTTCTTCGACAAGCATGAGAGCGAAGTCGTGGAAGCGGTCGAGGGTTACGTGCACAATATGATGAGCAAGCCGCGCGAAGGGCGCTGACGCCTGGCCGCTCCGTGACGGGGACGAATATGAGAATTTCTCTTGGTCTTGCCGGGCTCGCCCTTACCGCACTGTTTTCGACATCGGCGACGGCGCAGATGCTCAACGGCGATCACGCCTCTTTTGAACATTGCGTCGACGGCCGTCGCGCCACCGACGAGCGAATCGCGGCTTGCACCAGGGCGCTCTCGACCGGCACCGGCACCGGCGTGGAAGCTCAGTTTCTGCTCATGAGGCTCTACGAGCGCGAGCATGACTTCGCGCAGGCTCTGGCCACGGCAAACCTGCTCATCGATCGCTTCAGCAACAGCTTTTTCCGTAGCAAGTCCGGCAGCTCCAACGGCCGCACGCTGGCGCTGGCGGAGCGAGGCGGTATCTATGCCGTCACAGGGCGGCTCGACGACGCGATGAAGGACGCGGACGAGGTGAACGCCATTTCCGCGGATGAGGCGGACGCCCACCTCAATCGCTGCCGCATGCGCACCCTGGCGGGACGCGAACTCGACCTCGCGCTGGCGGACTGCGACAAGGCGATCGAACTCGATCCCAGGCGAACCGCCGCTTATTCCAGTGTCCGCGGCCTCGTGAATTTGAAACTGGGCCGCTTCAAGGAAGCCGCCGCCGACTTCGATGCGACCCTCGACAGATTTCCCAAATACTGGTTCGCCCTCTTCCTGCGCGGCGTGGCCGAGCGTCGCCTGGGCGACAGCGTCTTAGGCGACGCGGACATCGCCAAGGCGGAACAGCGCGATGTCGGCCTCGCCGACGAGATCGGCAATGACGGCGTGACGCCATAGCGCAATCCGGCGCGGGCGGTGCGCCGAATTCTAGCGCAAGCCCGCGTTGCGCATCGTGATCTCGATCGTCGCCGCCGCGGCGTGTTCGCCCTGGATTTTCGCGCTGTCCTTGAGCGTCTTGAATTCCTTGGCGAGTTGCGCCCTGGGCGCGCCCATGTCGATCACGACCTCCAGCAGCACCCGGACCATGCCGCTTAGCGCGCTTTCGTATTCCGTCATCGGACCATCCGAGCGGTGAACGTCCATGCGAGCCTCCTTCGCTTTCACGACGCCATGATCGCGCTCGAAGGCCTCTTCAAACCGTAACGGATGACCGCCGGATTTTAGCTATCGGCGATGTAATTCGCCGGTCACGCCGGAACTTTACTCAGGATCGTGCGCGGTGAAGCTTTCCGCCCGTCATCGGTTCGCGCACGCCGGTCGTCGACGGTAGGCTGAGCGGCAAGCCCTTCACCGAACGTACCGCGAGATAGGCGAAGGCCTCCGCCTCGATGAAGTCACCGTTCCAGCCGGCGTCTTCGGCGGCGAGCACCGGCGCGTTGACGCGGGCGCGCAACGCGTCCATCAGCGTCTTGTTGTGACGTCCGCCGCCGCAGACGATCCAGGTATTGGGCATGCCGGGAAAATGCTCGCGCGCTTTGGCGATGGCGGCCGCGGTGAAGGCAGTGAGCGTGGCGGCGCCGTCCTCCGGCGACAGGCCCTCCACGGCACGCGTGCCGAAATCCAGGCGGTCGAGCGATTTGGGCGGACGGATGTCGAAGAACTCGTTCGCCAGCATCGCGTTCAGCGCCACGTCGTCGACCTTGCCGGTGCGCGCGACGTCGCCATTGTCGTCGACCGGCCGGCCGCTGTGGCGCTGCATCCAGTCGTCGATCGGCGCGTTGCCGGGTCCGGTATCGAAGGCAAGGATTTCATCCTTGCCGATATAGGTGACGTTGGCGACGCCGCCGATATTCACCAGCACGACCGGAAGATCGTAGAGCGCCGCCTTGCGGATCAGCGCGGCGTGATAAAGCGGCACCAACGGCGCGCCATGGCCGCCCGCCTTCACGTCGGCGGAGCGGAAATCGTTGACCACATCGATGCCGGTGAGCCGCGCAAGGAGCGCGCCGTCTCCCAGCTGCCAGGTCCAGCGCCTGTCTTGTTTGTGCAGGATGGTCTGGCCGTGGAAGCCGATCAGGGACACCTGGCGCGGGACGAGGCCCACCTTCTTGAGCAACGCCTCAACCGCGTTGGCGTGGACTTCGGTCAGGCGGCGTTCGGCGTCGCGGATGGCGTACGGCACCGGCGCGCCCGCGGCCACGGTTTGAGCATCGTCCAGCGCCTGGCGCAGCAGGGCACGCATCTGCGGCTCATAGGCAAGCCCCAGCGCCGGGCCGGCGCGGACGACGTCCTCGCCGTCGGTTTCGAGCAGGGCCGCATCGACGCCATCGAGCGACGTTCCGCTCATAAGACCTATGACTTTTAGAGTTTGCGCCATTCGTGCTAGACACCCTGCCCTTCGAACCGAGTGTATAACATGCCGTCCGCGCCGAATTTCCGCTCCGAATTCCTCCGCACTTTCGTGGAGCGCGGCGCCTTTTATGCATGCTCCGAGCCCTGGCAGGAACTGGACGAGATGTTCCGCAGCGAGCGGGTGACGGCCTATATCGGCTTCGACTGCACCGCCTCGAGCATGCATATCGGCAATCTGGTGCAACTGATGACGCTGCGCCGGCTGCAGCAGGCGGGCCACCGGCCGATCCTCCTGATGGGCGGCGGCACGACCAAGGCCGGCGATCCCTCCGGCAAGGACGAGATGCGGCTGCTGCTGACGCCCGAGCAGATCGACAAGAACAAGACCAGCATGCTCGCCGGCGTCAAGCACCTGCTGAAGTTCGGCAACCAGCCGAGCGACGCGATCATGGTGGACAATGCCGAATGGCTCGACCACCTCGAATACATTCCCTTCCTGCGCGAGGTCGGCAGGCATTTCTCCGTCAACCGCATGCTGACGATGGACAGCGTCAAGCTCCGCCTCGAGCGCGAGCAGCCGATGTCGTTCCTCGAGTTCAATTATTCGATCATGCAGGCCTACGACTATGTCGAGCTCTACAAGCGCTATGGCTGCCGGCTGCAATCCTGCGGCTCGGACCAGTGGGGCAACGTCGTCTCCGGCATCGATCTGGGCCGCCGCATGGCGGGGGCGCAGCTCTTCGCGCTGTCGACGCCGCTGATCACCACCGCATCCGGCGCCAAGATGGGCAAGAGCGTGGCGGGCGCGGTCTGGCTCAACAAGGACATGCTCGGCGTCTACGATTACTGGCAGTTCTGGCGCAACACCGAGGACGGCGACGTCGGCAAGTTCCTGCGGCTGTTCACCGACCTGCCGCTGCCCGAGATCGCGCGGCTCGAAGCGCTGCAAGGCGCCGAGTTGAACGACGCCAAGAAGATCCTGGCGACCGAGGCGACGGCGGTGCTGCACGACCGCGCGGCGGCCAACGAAGCGGCGGAAACGGCGCGGCGGACGTTCGAGGAAGGCGAGGCGGCGGAAGGATTGCCGACTCATATCACGCGATGGGACTTCAGGTACGGCAAAGCGGCAACCGAGTTTGCGAAGGAAAGCGGACTCGTTTCCTCTCTTAGCGAAGCGCGTCGCTTCATGGAGGGTGGTGGATTTCGTATAAACGACATCGCCATCAGCGATCCGGCCTACATGATCACCAAAGCTGATTTCCGCAATGGAGTGGTCAAGCTATCAATCGGGCGTAAGAAGCACATGCTGTTGAAGCCGGCATAGCGGCTTTACTTCGCGCTCCATTGTCATCCCCGGCCGAACGCCGCGAAGCGGCGTGAGGGGAAGGGGACCCACGATAAGACATCTGGACAGTGACGAATGGTTTAGCGGTACATAGTTCTGTAGCTGCGAGGATGCGGCTTATCCTGGGTCCCCTTCCCTCGCTCGCTGCGCTCGCTCGCCGGGGATGACAATTTTTTTGTTATGGCTTCGGTGGATCAACGACCACCGGCTTCATGCCCGGATTTTCCGGCGTGACGACGACCGCGGCCGGCGGCGCGTTCGACGGCGCGTTGGCGGCGTTCGGCATCTTGCCTTCGAAGATGCGGCGGAAGATGCCCGGGGTCACGAGCGACAGCGGATTGACGCTGACCTTCGGCTCGTCGGCGTTGCCGCTGACGGTGTAGGTCATGCCGATGATGCCCTCGCCCGGCTTGGAAATCAGCAGATTGCCCAGCAGCGGAATGTATCCGAGCACGCTGTTGAGGCCGAACAGCGGCACCAGCGTGCCCTTGAGCGCGATCTCGTTCTTGGGCCGGTCGATATAGCCTTCGGCGCTGATGCCGATCGCGGGACCGGTGGCGCGCGCGGTGTGGATCGCGAGCACGCCGTTGTTGGCGCTGAACGGCACCTTTAGATGATCGACCTCGATGCCGCCGCCCTGCAACAGATTGCCGAAGCCGATCAGCGAGCCGGCGCTGAACAGGCGCGCCAGGAAAGGCTGGTTGAGCAACCGGAAATCCTTCAGGTCGGCGATGCCTTCGTAGTCGTCCGCGGCGTCGTCGTCCGCGGCCAGGACCCGGCCCGAACCATGCAGCGTGGCCGACAACTCCAACCGGCCGCCCTTCATGCTGGCGAAACCGAACAGACCGCGCGCCAACGTCCCTGTGTCGCTGGTCGACAGCGTGAGACGGCGGTCCGCGCCGGACGGCGCGATGCTGCCCGACAGCGTGCCAGATTTCGCAAGCCTGCCGCTCAGCGTCATGGTCATCGGACGGTCCGCGATTCCCGCGACGTCGAGCGCAAAGGGCGCGATGGCGACGTTGTTGCGCAACACCACGCGGTCCAGCTTCGCGTTGATGTGGAAGGGCTCGTCGAACGTCGAGTCCGGACGGGCGGCAGCCTTGCCGGGGCCGGGGCCGGTGCCGCTGCCGCGCCGGGCGATCTGGGTTCCGTCCAGCGACCGGCCCTTGACCGAAATATCGACGCCCGTAGCGCCGCGCGTCAGGTTGAACGAAAAATCGTTGGAGGCGCCGGAGCGCACGGACGGTGCATTCAACGACACCAAGGTGCCGTCGGGTTTGAAATTGAGCGCCATGGAGGCCTGCAGGCTCGGCCCGGTGATGGTCATGGTCTCGGACTGGATGGCGCTGTGCGGACCGAAGACGGCGATGGCGTGCGCCGAAGCCGGAAAGCCGGCCGGTTTGTTGATGCCGACCAGGTCCAGCGACAGCGTCGCCGGCGTCAAATCGAGCACCATGTCCGCAGCGGTCAGCTGGCCGCGACGTCCGGTGAGCGTGCCCGTGATGCCGACCGGGCCCTTGAGATAATCGCTGACGCCGCCCAGGCCCAGCATCTCGCGGGCCGCCTGATCGACCGGGCCTTTGATGTCGATCCTAGTGGTGACCGCGCCGGTGGTTCGGAAGTCCTCCACCCAATCGACGTTCAGGCGGGACGTGGCCAGGCCGACGGCGCCGAAGGCATGCAAATGCTTGTTGTCGATATCGAAGCTGACCGCGCCGTCCGCCAGACGGGTCTTCTTGCTGAGCGAAATGCCGAAGCCGCTGGCGACCGCCTTGATGGAGATGCCGATGTCGTTGACGTTCAAATTGCGCCGCATCGGAACGTGGAAGTCGAGGTCGACGCCGGCCTTGCCCATCGTCGAGTCGGGATCGAGGCCGAAGCGGGTGGCGTAATTCAGCGGCTTCATGTCGGTGAGCTTGAGGATATCGGTCATCGAGCCGTCGATATGGGCGGTGATTTCGCCCGGCGCATCTGGCGCGCCGAGATCGGGGATGACGGCATGACCCCGGCTCATGGCCAGCGGTCCGATGCGGCCGCGCGTCACCTCGGCGGCGAAGGTGTTGCCGGTCAATCTCGCGTTACCGTAGACGGCGCTCATATGGGTCAGGCCGCGGATGTAGCTCAATTCCGCGTTGGTGATCGGAAAGGTCATCAGCAGCGCGCCATCCGGAATGGCGGGCTGGTCGAGCGCCCCGGCGGGCAGATGCGTCTCGAAGACGATCGGCCCCAGACTGCCGGAGAAGAAGTTGGCGTCGATCCATTCGCGCGCGCCGATGCCGATGTCGAGCGGCCAGTAATGCAGGAGATCGCGCACTGCCAACGGCTCGATCCGCCCTTTCAGCTCCAGCACCGGCGACTGATTGTCGATCAGCGTGATCCGGCCGGAGGTCGCCAGTACCAGCGCGCCGCCGGTGGTCTGCAGGCTGTCGATCAGGATGTCATGGGTCGACGGCACATAGCTGCCGTGCAGCGAGGCCAGCGGCACGAAGACCGGTTGGCCGAACGTGCCCGGCATGGCGAGCGCGGTCTTGTCGGCCGTCAGATCGACGCCGAGACGCGCGATGGCACCGGTGGAATCGTAGATCAGGTTCATGCCGCCCACGACATGGGCGCGCAATTGATCCGAATCGAGCGAGGCGTCCTGCAGCGAGATGCGCGTCTTGGCGCGGTCGTAGCGGCCGGCCAGATGCAGCATCGCGACATGCACCGCCTTGCGGATACCGACCAGCACCGCGCTGCCGCTGGCGCCCACCGCGAAATCGGCGCTGAGCAGATGCGTGCCGAGAATCGAAAAACTGGACGAGAAGTCGGCGATCATCGCCACGCTGCGCAGGAAACGGAACATCTTGGCGTTGCGCCCCAGGGCCGCCAGATCCAGGCCCGTCACCTTGATGCTACCGGCCACCGGACCTTCGCGCGGCGGCAGCGTGATCTCGCCGGCAATATGCGCGGCGCGGCCCGAGACCTCGACATCGGCGACCAGCGAGGCGATCAGATTTCCACCCGACGTCGCGATGCGGACATCGGCCTTGGGCGCGATCAGGAACATACCCGTGGTCTCGTCCATGAACGCCACGCGCGCGTCGCGGATGGCGAAAGCCTCGAGCGACGAGGCGCTGGAACTGTTCTTGTTGATGGCGTCGGTGATGCGGCTGATGATGTCGCGCTGGCTGTCGTCATGCTCGACTCCGAGCCGCAAGGTACCGTCGACATTGCGAACCAGCGTCAGCTGCACGCCGACCAGCGTGATGCGGGTCACCACGATCTTGCCCTGGATGAAGGGCTGGGCTGCCAGATCGATGTCCATCTGCGGCGCCTGGGCGATGATGCGGCCCTTGGTGTCGAAGACCCGCGCGCCCAGCACGACGAGATTGACCCGGCCCTGGTCGCGCGACCATTCGACGGCGGCCTGATCGTATTTGACCGTGATGCCCGGCAGGGCCTGGGCCAGGGCGTCGGAAATCTGTCCCGAGAGCGGGCCGAGCGAGATCGGGCCGACCAGAAGGCGCAAGCCCGCGCCCACCACAAAGAACAGGATGGCAACACCCAGCGCCGCGCCGGCCAAGGCGGTGCGGCTGATGTGGTGCGACTTCACGTAGCGCCCCACGAAAGACGCGTTCCAGGCTTCGGCCAGTGTCATGCTTGCCGTCTTGTTCCTCGCGCCGGCGATCCGGTCGCTTAAGGGGTCTTGGGCCAACGGACGCGCACCTCTAACCCCCCAAATTTGCGGACGAATCGGGCTCCAAGCTTGGCCCCCGGTCCAGGATCGGGTATCAGCTTATGGCTTATAGTTAAGTCCGCGGTAAACGCCCAAATCGCCCCTTGGAGAGCCAATGGAACTTAAACCCGGCGACAAGGCCCCGAAGTTCCGTCTTGCTACCGACGGCAACGGTGAAGTAACGCTCTCGGCGCTGAAAGGGCACCCCTTCGTTCTGTACTTTTATCCGAAGGACGACACGACGGGTTGCACCAAGGAAGCCATCGGTTTTTCGGACAGCCGAAAGAAATTCGGGGACGTGCCGGTCATCGGCATCTCCAAGGACAGCACGGCAAGCCACGACCGGTTCAAGGTCAAATACAAGCTTAAGATCGCCCTCGCCTCCGATCCGGAGACGCTGACAGCCCAGGATTACGGGGTCTGGGGAGAGAAAACGTTGTACGGCAGGAAATATATGGGCATGGAACGGGCGACTTTTCTGGTCGACGCCAAGGGCGTTATCCACAGTGTATGGCGTAAAGTGAAGGTGCAGGGCCATGTCGAGGCCGTGCTGGCCGCGGTAAAAACCCTCACATGAAGCCCCACCTGCCAAAGAACACGACCGGCCCAAGATTAACCTCGGGGTCGTTTTTCTGGGGTAAGAGCTTGATTCGACGCCGGCAAGTAAGTGAAATGCGCCCGGTTGGGTTTGGCGCAAAAGACGCAAGCAAGGGAAAAGTTGGCATGGCAGGGACGCTCGTCGAGCGCGTCTGGGCTTGGCTCCATGAGACGTTTCCGGAGCGCCAGATCTATATTCGCAGCGACGGCCGGGTGCAGTTCTTCACCTTCGGCGCGACGCTGCAGGCGACGCTTGCCGGGCTGTCTCTGATCTTCCTCGGCTGGGTGGCGTTCGCCACCGTCAACGTGATCTTCAAGGACCGCATCATCTCGGCGAAGGACCGCCGCTATCAGCAGATGCAGTCGGCCTATGAAAATCGCGTCGCCGACCTGCAGCTTTCCTATGACGAGTTGAACGGCGCCCTGGTTTCGGCGGAAGACCGCTTCAAGTCGACCGCCGACGAGCTCCAGCTCAAGCAAAACACCATCATGAAATTCCTCGACCGCAAGCGGCAGGTCGACACCACGCTGGCGGGCCTGGCCAACGTCACCGTCCGCACCGGCGTCGATCCCGGCGCCGCGGCGCCGACAGACACCGGCGACGGCGGCGCACCCAGCGACTCCATCGAAGGCGCACCACCGCCCAGCGCCGCGCCGATCGACGCTGCGGGCTCCTCCGAGCTTTCGATCCTGCCGCAGCCGCCGGCGCCGCAGCCGCGCACCGCCAAGCCGACCAAGGCGAGCTTCCTGGACATCGGCGGCGCCGTCGGCCACCTCGCCGGCCTGCTGTTCGGCGCGCCGCGCGCGCAGGCCCCCGCCGCGACGAATTTCATCCAGCATCCGGCGCTGCGCGTGCTGGCCGAGCAGACCACCCGCGTCGCCAAAATCGGCACCATCGAGACCCAGCTGATGTCGCGCACGCAGTTCGAGGTCGCCGACGGCGTCGCCAAGATCCAGAACGTCATCCGCCACACCGGCATCAATCCCGACGACTACACCCGCCGCCTCTCCGCCGTCGAAGGCGTCGGCGGGCCGGAATGGCCGCTGCAGTCGATGCATATCGAAGGCATCGCGGACGCCGCCTTCTCGAACGCCTTCCTGCGCGCCTCCGCCGTACTCGACCAGATGAACACGCTGCTGTCGGCGATGCGCCATATCCCGCTGACCATTCCGGTCTCGGGCGCGCAATTTGAGCGCACCAGCGGCTTCGGCGCCCGCATCGATCCGTTTACCGGACGCTATTCCTTCCATCCGGGCATCGACTTCGCCGGCCCCTGGGGCTCGACGATCGCGGCCACCGCGCCGGGCACGGTGGTTTTCGCAGGTGATCGCGGCGGTTACGGAAATATGGTCGAAATTGACCATGGTTTCGGAATTCATACGCGCTACGGCCATATGTCATCGATTCTTGTTCGCGTAGGGTCTAAGGTAGGCAAAGGCTCGCCCATCGGAAGACTCGGATCGACGGGGCGCAGCACCGGACCGCACGTGCATTACGAGGTCTGGTACGACGACGTCGTGAGAAATCCGAGTACCTTTATCGAGGCTGGCCGACATGTTTTCGAGTAAGAAAGAGACTCCTCCCGCCGCCGCCAATGCTCCCCCGGCCAAGCGCGCCGCCCGCTCTTCCGCCCCCTCCATCATCAGCGCCGACCTGATCGTCACCGGCACGCTGACCTCGACCGGCGATATCCAGATCGACGGCCGCGTCGACGGCGACGTGCACTCGGCTGGCCTCGTGATCGGCGACAAAGCCTATATCAACGGCGAAATCCTGGCCGAGGAAGTCACCATCCGCGGCCGTGTCCACGGCAGCATCAGGGCGCGCAAGGTCCTGCTGTGCTCGACCAGCCATGTCGAAGGCAACATCCTGCACGAAGCCTTCGCGGTGGAGACCGGCGCCTTCTTCGAAGGCAATTGCCGCCACGCCGACAATCCCCTGGCCGAAGACGTCGCCAAGAAGACGACCGAGATGCGCGCCACGCCTGCCGCACCGGCTTCCGCGGGTCCCGGCCCCGGAGCGCCGTCCAACACACCGTCGGCGATCTCCTCGATGGTGACGCGTCCGCTGGCGACCGACACCAGCCGGCCGGCCGCACCGTCGAGCTTCGCGCCGCTCAAATCGAACGCCTGATCGTCCTATCAGCGAAAAAACAAGCCCCGCTTCGGACCTTCCGAGGCGGGGCTTTTGTTTGTGCCGGGTTCAGGCGTGGCCGGTCACGAGCCACAGGATGATGATGATCGGGATCGGCACGCCGATCAGCCAAAGCAATCCGGAACGCATGGTGGTCCTCGTGTGGAAGTCAGGCTGGTAATCCCCGAAAGGAACAAAGAGTTCCGCGCCGCACGCCGATTGACCTTTTTGCGCGAAATTGCAGCACATACGGAACGAGGTTCCCTGCCCGAACGTTGGACGGGTAGCTCGATGATCGGGCCGATCCGCTTGGGGAGTCCTTTCATGCCCGTCACGACCGTGCTCAACGACGACACCACGACCATCGTCAGCGATGGAGAGACGCCGCGGCGTTTTTCCTGGAGCGCCGTGCTCGCCGGCGCATTCGTGGCCACGGCTGTGACATTGTTCCTGCTGACCTTGGGCTCCGGCGTGGGTCTGTCGCTGGTGACGGTCCGGCACGCGACCGCGGCCGGCGCAACCACGTTCCTGACCCTGGGCGCCATCTATTTCCTGACCGCGCAGGCGTTCGGCTTCGCCGCCGGCGGACACATCGTCGGCCGCTTGATCGGCCCGGCCCTGGAAACCGACCGCGAAGAAGAAATACGGGCCGGAATGCACGGCCTTGTGGCCTGGGCACTGGCCGTGGTGGCGACCGCAATGCTCGTCGCGCTGTCGCTGCTGGTAGCCGGCTCGACGACCAACGCGGTCGACGGCGCGCTGGCCGCCACCGGCACCGGCGGCGCGCGCAATGACGGCGTTGCATCCACCGTCACCTCCTATTGGGTCGACACCTTGTTTCGCGGGCCGCAGAGTTCGGTTCAAGCGTCCCTTGCCTGGCGCCAATTCGCGCAGGCCGACACCGGCACGGCGACGGACGGCAGCACGGCGCCCGTGAGCACCGGATCGACGTTCATGACGCCCGGCGACGGCGACAAGCCGGAGCCTGCCACGGCACGCGTGCCCAAAGCCGCGGCGCCGAGCACCGGCTCCAACCCCCTGTTCATGGACAACACGGCGAGTACCGGAACCGCATCCGCCGCAACGCCGGTGACGCTGACGGCGCCGCGCAGCATCGCCGCGGACAAGGCCGAAGCGGGACGCATCCTGACCGTCGGGATGGCGAATGGCGGACATCTGACATCCGAGGATCACACCCAACTGGCGCGCCTGATCGCGCAGGACACCGGGCTTTCGCTGGGCGCGGCGCAGGACCGCGTCAGCGATGTCGAGGCGCGCATCCGTCATGACGAAGTCACGGCCGCCGAAGCGGCACGCAAGGCCGCGTCCTATGCCAGCCTGTGGACGGCACTGGCGCTGCTGTTCGGCGCCGTCATCGCAGTGTTCGCGACCATTTCGGCGCGCTGGGAAGACGACCGTGAAGCGGGATACCTGCCGGGCACGCGCGTGAGCGCGGTGAGGTTTTAGAAACGATCTTGTCCTCTCCCGCCCTTCGCGGGAGAGGAAGACCGGCGCGAAGCGACGGTCAGGTGAGGGTAAGTCTTCTCGCCAACACGTCCCCTCACCTGGTTCGCTACGCGAACCGTCCTCTCCCGCGAAGTGCGGGAGAGGATATTTACTCCAAATCCTCGATCTTCTCTTTCGCCTTGCCGCCGACGGCCTGGGCCAGGGCGGCGGCCATGAAGGGGTCGATGTCGCCGTCTAGCACGTCGTCGGGGCTGCGGCTTTCGACGCCGGTGCGCAGGTCCTTGACCAACTGATAGGGCTGCAGCACATAGGAGCGGATCTGGTGGCCCCAGCCGATCTCCGATTTCTCGCCGATGAAGGCGCCGGTCTCGTCCTGCTTCTTCTTCAACTCGATTTCGTAGAGCCGCGACTTGAGCATCTCCCAGCAATTGGCGCGGTTCTGGTGCTGGCTGCGCTCGGTCTGGCAGGCGACCGCGATGCCGGTCGGGATATGGGTGATGCGCACCGCGCTTTCGGTCTTGTTGACGTGCTGGCCACCGGCGCCCGAGGCGCGATAAACGTCGATGCGGACATCCTTGTCGGGAATGTCGATCTCGATGGACTGGTCGATGACCGGATAGACGGTGACGGACGAGAACGAAGTGTGCCGCCGCGCGTTCGAATCGAACGGCGAGATGCGCACCAGGCGGTGCACGCCCTGCTCGCTCTTCAGCCAGCCATAAGCGTTGTCGCCCTTGACCATCAGCGTCGCCGATTTGATGCCGGCGCCCTCGCCTTCGCTCTCTTCCAGGAAGTCGACCTTGTAGTCGTGCTTCTCCGCCCAGCGCGTGTACATGCGCAGCAGCATCTGCGCCCAGTCCTGGCTCTCGGTGCCGCCGGCGCCGGCGTGGATCTCCAGATAGGTGTCGTTGCCGTCCGCCTCGCCCGACAGCATCGACTGCAGGCGCTGCTGTTCGGCCCTGGCGTGCAGCGCGGCAAGCGATTTCTCGGCTTCCGCGATCAGCGCCGATTCGTTTTCGGCTTCCGCCATCTCCAGCAGGCCGAGGCTGTCAGCCAGTTCGTTTTCGATGGCGCGGACGGACGACAGCGACGCCTCCAGCTTCTGACGCTCGCGCATCATCTTCTGGGCGTTCTGCGGGTTGTTCCAGATCGCGGGGTCTTCGGCCTTGGCGTTCAGCTCGTCGAGGCGGCGGACCGCATTGTCCCAGTCAAAGATGCCTCCTCAGCAGGGCGATGGCCTGCTGGATCTCTTCGACGGTACGGCTGACTTCGGGGCGCATGGGGATTCTCCGGGCGCTGATATAGGGAGCGAGTGCGGATTCGTAAAGCTTCGCTTTTTTTCACCTCCCCAGCATGGGGAGGTGAAAGGATCAGTACAGCCCACCATTGCCGGGGTCGACGGTGCCGGTGGTGACGGCGTCGGTGGCGGGACCGGCGAACGGATTGCCTTCGCCGCCGATGTCGTTGTGCGGCGCGTCGGGCTCGCCCGGCGCGGTGTTGGGCTTGAACACTTCGGCCAGCGAGCCGCCGAGCTCGCCGCTGTGATAGTCGACCTTGACGATCTCGATGCCCGGGGCGGGGCGGAACGGAATGCCGGGCGTGTTGCTGAGCGCGCCCTTCATGAAGTCGCGGAAGATCGGCGCCGAGACGGTGGCGCCCTGCTCGACGCCGCCCAAGGTGCGCGGACTGTCCATGCCGGCATAGACGCCGCACACCAGATCGGGCGAGAAGCCGACGAACCAGACGTCCTTGGAATCGTTCGAGGTGCCGGTCTTGCCGGCCAGCGGCTTGCCGACGGCGAGCACCGAGCGTCCGGTGCCGCGCAGCACGACGCCTTCGAGCAGCGACACGACCTGATAGGCCGTCTGCGGATCGAGCACCTGCTCGCGCGTGTCGGCGAGCAGCGGTTCCTGCTGGCCGTGCCAGTCCTCGTTGTTGCAGCCGTCGCAATTGCGCCCGTCATGGCGCCAGATGGTGCGGCCGTTGCGGTCCTGGATGCGGTCGATGAGCGAAGGAATGACCCGCTTGCCGCCGTTGACGAACACGGCGTAGCCGGTCACCTGCTTGAGCAGCGTCGTCTCGCCCGAGCCGATGGAGTTGGACAGCAGCGGCGCCAGATGATCGTAGGCGCCGAAGCGGATGGGATACTGGACCACCTTGTCCATGCCGACGGCCTGGGCCAGGCGGATGGTCATCAGGTTGCGCGACAGTTCGATGCCGCGCCGCAGCGTCGTCATGCCGAGGAAGTGGCGCTCGAAATTCTTCGGCCGCCAGATGTGGCCCGAGCCGTCATTCATCTCGAACGGCGCGTCCAGCACCTTGCTGACCGGCGTGTAGCCGTTGTCGAGCGCGGCGGCATAGACATAGGGCTTGAACGACGAGCCGGTCTGGCGCATCGCCTGGAAGGCGCGGTCGAACTGGCTCGAGGCGTAGGAGAAGCCGCCCGACAGCGCCAGCACGCGGCCGGTATGCGGATCCATCGCGACGATGCCGCCGTTGATCTCCGGCACCTGGCGCAGGCCGTAATTGCCGTGCTCGTCGATCGGCTCGACATAGACGACGTCGCCGATCTTGACGACGTCCTGCGGCCGGCTCGGCGCCGGGCCGGAGTAAGGCGAGTTCTTGGTCTGCCGCCGCGCCCAGGTCAGCTCGCTCCACGGAATGGTCGCGGTGGTGCCGTCATTGAGGCCGATTCGGGTGGCATTGCCGTCGATGTTCAGGACGATGGCCACGCGCCAACTGTCGATGCCGGACTGGTTCTCGACCGCTTTGAGCGTGTCCTTCCAATTGCCCATAATGTTGATGTTGCTCAGCGCGCCGCGCCAACCATGGCGGCGGTCGTAGCGCACCAGGCCGGCGCGCAGGGCGTTCACGGCATAGTTCTGCAACGTGGTGTCGAGCGTGGAGCGGACCTGAAGGCCGCCGTCGTACAGCGCCTGCTCGCCATAGCGGGCATAGAGTTCGCGGCGCACTTCCTCGACGAAATAGTCCGCATCCTGGGTCTGCGAGCCGACGGCGCGGGTCTGGGTGACCAGCGGCTCGGCGATCGCGGCTTCGGCCTGCTCGGCGGTGATGTAGCCGTTCTCGCGCATCTGGCCGATGACCCAGTTGCGCCGGTCGAAGGCGGTCTTGTGGTTGCGCACCGGATCGTAGGCCGAGGGCGCCTTGGGCAGCGCCGCCAGGAAGGCGACTTCGGCGATGTCGAGCTGATCGAGCGACTTGCCGAAATAATTCAGCGCCGCGGCGGCGACGCCGTAGGAGTTCTCGCCGAGATAGATCTCGTTGAGATAGAGCTCGAGGATCTTGTCCTTGGAATAGGTGGCGTCGATGCGGATGGCGAGGATGGCTTCGCGGATCTTGCGGCTGAACTTCACGTCGCTGTTGAGCAGGAAGTTCTTGGCGACCTGCTGGGTGATGGTGGAGGCGCCTTCCAGCCGCTTGTGCTGGAAGATGTTGAAGATGTCCTTGATCGCGGCGCGCATGATGCCGGAGGGATCGATGCCGGGATGGTTGTAGAAATTCTTGTCCTCGGCCGAGGTGAAGGCCTGCGTGATCAGCTTGGGCACGAAGCTGATGGGCACGAAGATGCGGCGCTCGCGGGCATACTCGCCGAGCAGCGAACCGTCGCCGGCATAGACCCGGGTGGTGACCGGCGGGGTGTAGTCGCGCAGCGCCTCGACGCTGGGCAAGTCGCGCGTCACCGAGAAGATGTAGATGACGGCGCCCAGGACGCCCGCGGCGGCGAAGACGCCCAGGCCCAACCCGACATACAGTAAGATGCGGCGCAATTTGCGCATGTAAGCCCTCTTGAAGCGCCTTCTTATCGGCCGAATGTGGCGGAGGGAAGGTCTTGCCCAAATGGTTCCAATTTCAGGGAAAACCGTTCCCCGGCGGCGGGTTGAAATAGCCGTCCACGGCGGCCGCGATGGCCTTGGCGACCCGGTTGCGCCAATGCACCGAATTCATCTGCCCGGCGTCCTCGGCATTGGAGAGGTAGCCCAGCTCGATCAGGACGGCCGGCACGTCCGGGGCCTTGAGCACGACGAAACCGGCCGAGCGATGCGGCTGGCGCGGCAAAATGTCCGTCGCCGAGGTCAGCATGGCCACGGCGCCCTGGGCGAATTGTGACGACCTGTTCATGGTGTCGCGCTGGGCCAGATCGATCAGGATCGGCGCCACGGTCGAGTTGCCGCCGCCGAGATCGACGCCGGCGATGACGTCGGACTGGTTCTCCTTGCGCGCCAGGGCGGCGGCCTCCTTGTCCGAACCGGATTCCGACAGCGTGTAGATCGACAGGCCGTTGACGCCGGCGTCGGGATTGGAATCGGCGTGCAGTGAGATGAAGAGGTCGGCGTGCCAGGAGCGCGCGATGCCGACGCGCTCCTTGAGCGGGATATAGACGTCGCTGTCGCGCGTCAGATGGACCGTGTAATTGGTGCGCTGGACGAGCTCGCGCCCCAGCCGCAGCGCTTCATCCAAAACAAGATCTTTCTCCATCAAGCCATTGACGCCGCTGGTGCCAGAGTCGATTCCGCCATGGCCGGCGTCGATCACGATGACGCGCTTTTCCGGCGCCGCGGGGAACGGCGACGGGGCCGGCGGCAGCGCGGCAAGCTGCTCGGCGGCGGCCTCGCGCGCCTTCAAATCGGCCGGCCAGCCGGCGCTGCGGGCGAACTGCTCGGGCGCGGTCGGAAACAGGTCGATGACGACGCGGTAGCCATAGCCGCCGCTGGGCGGCAGCACGCGCGGTTCGCTGACCGACATCGGCTTGTTCAGGTCGATGACGAAGCGCGAATTGCCGGGCCGGAACAGGCCGTAGCGATAGCTCTTCACCGCGCCGTTGCCGGTCGGCCGCGGCGCGCCGTCCAGGTGCCATTGCACGGCCGGCATGTCGATCACCACCCGGTTGGGATCGGCCAGGGTGAAGACGCGCATGGCGACGGGATCGGACATTTCGACCACGAAGCGGGTGCGGTCGTCGTGCTCGCCGATGCGCGCGCCCATGACGATGGGGACGGGCCCGGGTTTGGGGGCCGGATGGGCCTGCGAGGCCGCCGGGCTGCCCTTGAGGAGCCTGGAGATCAGGTCGTCGGCCGCCTGGGTCGCGGAGGGCGCGGCCATGGCCGCCCCGGCCAGGGCCAAGCTCGCCAGAAGACCCAAAATCACGGCCGAACGGCTCTTCATTGGCATTGCCCGCGCAGATCCAGGGGAAGCTGGCCTTGAAGAAACTGGCCATAAACCATTTACGAATCCTTAGCGACTTGGCCCTTTACAATGAAACCTGAGGTTCCCCTTGCCGTTGAGGCAGCCGGACCCTACAACATGTTCATGCTGCGCCGACCGGTCACAGGGGTGATCGGATTTGACGGTGCGGTGGTCCGGAGATCGCGCCGGAAGGCCCCCAATCGTTCCGATAAGTCTATCGGTCGAAGTTGGGCCCAGGCGCCCGAAATCCCTCCATTGCAGCAGCGTCCCGCAGCCGGCCCGGCCGGCGAAAAGTTTATCTTGTGATGACCGACACAGCGCGAGCCCTTTCCCCCGACCCCGCAGCAAGGCTGCAGGCGGCGGCGCGGCGGCGCATGTCCCCAACAACGCGGTTCAGCCTCTGCCCAGCGCCAGGACGCGCGGCGGCTGGCTCTGCGCCGCCCGGAGAGTTCTATGCCCAAGCGCATGCTTATCGATTCCAGTCACCCGGAGGAGACCCGGGTCGTCGTTCTCGACGGTAACAAGGTCGAAGAGTTCGATTTCGAGGCCGCGACCAAGCGGCCGCTCAAAGGCAACATCTATCTCGCCAAGGTGACGCGCGTTGAGCCGTCGCTGCAGGCCGCCTTCGTCGAGTATGGCGGCAACCGGCAGGGCTTCCTCGCCTTCTCGGAAATCCATCCCGATTATTACCAGATCCCGATCGCCGACCGTCAGGCGCTGATCGCCGAACAGGAAGCCGAGGCGCGGCGCAGGTCCGAAGACGACATCGAGTCGTTCGAAATCTCCTCCGGCCCCAAGCCGCAGATCAGCGACGACGAGGACGAGAGCGACGAAACGGCCGAGACCGCCGAGGGCGGGATCGCCGAAGCCGCGCCCGCCACCGAAGGCCTGCCGACCGAGGACGGCCCCGAACCCGAACGGCCCAGCGAGGCCCTCAACGGCGACAGCCATGAGGAAGTCTTCGAACATCGCGGCGCCGCGGCCGACGAGGACGACGACGAAGACGACGACGAGAGCGACGTCCCGGCCCACGATCCCGCGTCCGCCCAGGACCACGTCCACCACAGCGATGAAGACGAGACGATCGACGAGATCGCCGATGCGGAGACCCGCGACGGCGTGGTCGACGAGCAGACGGTCGCGTCCGCCGCGTCGCATGTCCCGGCCGAAGACGGGTTTCATGTCGACACGCCGGCGCCCGAGGTGACGGACAACATCCCCGACATCCAGACCGCCTCGGAGCAGCCGCTGGACGGCGCGCCGCAGGGCGAAGACCCTTTCCCGAACGCCGAACAGGGCGGCGAACAGCAGGGCGGTTCGCGGCCCTTGCAGGCGCAGAAACCGTCGCAGCGCTGGATGCGCAAGCGCCACTACAAGATTCAAGAAGTCATCAAGCGCCGCCAGATCATCCTGGTGCAGGTGGTCAAGGAAGAGCGCGGCAACAAGGGCGCCGCGCTGACGACATATCTTTCGCTCGCCGGACGCTATTGCGTGCTGATGCCCAACACGCCGCGCGGCGGCGGCATTTCGCGCAAGATCACCAATCTCTCGGACCGCAAGCGGCTGAAATCGGCGGCGCAGGCTCTCGAACTGCCCGAGGGCATGGGCCTGATCATCCGCACCGCCGGCGAGAACCGCACCAAGGTCGAGATCAAGCGCGACTACGAATACCTCCTGCGCATGTGGGACACGATCCGCGAGACGACGCTCAATTCCATCGCGCCGGCCAACGTCTATGAGGAAGGCGACATCATCAAGCGCGCCATCCGCGACCTCTACAACAAGGACGTCGCCGAAATCATGGTCGAGGGCGAAGCGGGCTACCGCAACGCCAAGGACTTCATGCGCATGCTGATGCCGACGCATGCCAAGAACGTCAAGCCGTTCCACGAGGCGGTACCGCTGTTCCAGCGCTACCACATCGAAGCCCAGCTCGACGCCATGTTCTCGCCGACCGTGACGCTGCGCTCGGGCGGCTACATCGTCATCAACCAGACCGAGGCGCTGGTTTCCATCGACGTCAATTCGGGCCGCGCCACGCGCGAGCATTCGATCGAGGAGACCGCGCGCAAGACCAATCTGGAAGCCGCCGAGGAAATCGGCCGCCAGTTGCGCCTGCGCGATCTGGCGGGCCTCATCGTCATCGACTTCATCGACATGGAAGAGGGCCGCAACGACCGCGACGTCGAAAAGCGCATCCGCGACGCGGTCAAGAACGACCGTGCCCGCATCCAGATCGGCAAGATCAGCCAGTTCGGCCTCCTGGAAATGTCGCGCCAGCGCCTGCGCGCCGGCGTCATCGCCGGCTCGACCGTGCCCTGCCCCCATTGCGGCGGCCAGGGCATCGTGCGCTCGGTGGAATCGACCTCGCTGCGCGTGCTGCGCGGCCTCGAGGAAGAAGCCCAGAAGCAGCGCGCCGAAGGCCTCACCGTGCGGGTCGCCAGCGATGTGGCGATTTACACGCTCAACCAGAAGCGCCGCGAACTGTCGCGCCTGGAAACCGAATACTCGATTACGATCAATTTCGAGCCCAAGGCCGAGCTGATGACCGGGCAGTTCGAGATCGACCGCGTCGGCCACCGCAATCCCGAAGACTTCCCGCGTCCGGCCATTACCGCCGTCACCGAGCCGGTGATGGAGGAAGAAGAACTCGACATCGCCGAGGAAGAAGAACTCGACGAGGAAGACGAGGCCATCGCGGCGGTCGAAGAGGCTCCCGCCGAAGCCGAGCCACAGCCGGCACGTGCCGAACGCCAGGACGGCGAGCGCAATGCCGACGGCAGCCGCAGGCGCCGCCGCAGGGGCGGACGCAATCGCGGCGGCCGCGATCGCGATCGGCCCGCCCAGGACGGCCAGCGCACCCAGCCCGCGCCGAGCCAAGAGGCCGCCGCCGGCGAAACGCCCGACGATGCCGTTGCCGCCGAGAGCGGTCCGGAAGATCTTACGCCCGAACAGGCGCCGCAGGCCGAAGGCCAGTTCAGTGCACAGGACGGCGAAGCCCGCCGCAAGCGCCGCCGCCGGCGCGGCCGCCGCGGCGGCAACCGCGAACGTTTCGCGGCGGACGGCGAACGCAGCGAGCCGACGCCCGAAGCGCCACCCGTTCCGCAAACCCCGGCCACGTTCGGAACCGAACGCTTCGGCGAACCCGACGAGATCGACACCACGCCGCGCGACGTGCCGGGGCCCGTGCCCAACGCGGCGTCGGCGCCCTCCTGGTCGCTGAGCGAGACGGCGGAGATCGACACCACGCCGAAGGACGAGCCGACGACCTCCGACGCGCCGGTCAAAAAAGGCTGGTGGCAGCGGGCGTTCAAGTCGTAAATCGACGCGCAATTTAGGGGTGAAGCTGAAGAACGCTTCACCCGATTGCGCTCTTGGCGCAGACGGAGTCCGGGCGCGGTTGGAAAACGGTGTTTTCGATCGTGCTCGGTCAGCCTGAATTCATCGACATTGGTCCTTTCTGAAGGCAGCAAACCGCGCGCGACGAAAAACGCCGCGGCGCTCTGCATTCAACTGTGGGGATTAACGTAAAATGGCGCTTGGGCCGACTCGGTTCAAGGGCGGACGGTTTAGGGCCAAATGAAACCAGCCGCTGACAAGCGAAGATCGATATGAGGTAGCTGAACAAGACGTATTCGCCGCAAAGGATGCCACCAAAATAGGTACGGTAATACTGCAAGTTCTGGCTTCAGTGCGTCGCCCTCAATTGGAATAAATTATCTGCCGAATCAGTTACTTATGGCCATCATTATGACGCGAGCGTCATGATGATGGCGGTAGAAGCGAATTCATTTGCGCTTCCGTCGACGCCTTACTATGTCCACAGGGAACAGGAAGAATTCAGCCTAGGGATATTGTCCGCAGCAGCACTAACCTCTAGGTTGCGCCCAACTAGGGGGCACAAAATGAGCAGAATCTCGCATACAATTGGCTTCTTTGTCGGAATGGCGCCGCTGTTCGCCGCCGGCTTTCTCGCCGGTGGCGCGGCGACGGGCATTTTCGTCACCATCGGCTCATGGATCGGCCCCGTGGGCCGTGTCCTCGCCGAACCGACCGTCGCAGCCGTGGCGGAGGGTCTTGAGATCATTATCGGTTTGATCGGCGGCGCCACGGCTGCGTTCGCCCTTGGGCCCTCGTCGCCCGCGTCTACCGACTCCAAAGCGCATTAGCCAATATGCCACCCTATCAGCAGGCGCAGGGTATCTCTGCGGTGCATGGTTCGATTTTGACCACGACGGATGTCATCGTCCTCGTAATAGGTTTTCTCTGCGCGGCCTACACTTGGATTCGCAGCGAACGCGACCGTGATGGGCGCACTCTGCTGCTTGGTTTCGGCGCCGGCACGGCGACAGCCTATCTGGTCGGGCTGGTCGTTACGATGCTGGGCTTCCCAAAGATCTACAACGAGATGCTTCACAGCAACCTTGTCCTGGTCTGCGGTTCGTTCGCCTATGCAGCAGTGATGAATGTCATGACATTACCGCCATTGCCCCCGTGGCCCTGGCTGAAACGCCGAACCAGTTCCTAAGACGAGGGGCCTCGTGCCCAACGCGGCGTCGGCGCCCTCCTGGTCGCTGAGCGAGACGGCGGAGATCGACACGACGCCGAAGGACGAGCCGACGACCTCCGACGCGCCGGTCAAAAAAGGCTGGTGGCAGCGGGCGTTCAAGTCGTAAATCGACGCGCAATTTGCGGATGAAGCTGAAGAACGCTTCACCCGATTGCGCTCTTGGCGCGGACGGAGTCCGGGCGCGGTCGGGAAACGGTGTTTTCGATCGTGCATGGCTATCCTGAATTCATCGAAGTTGGTCCTTACTGAAGACAGCAAAACGCGCGCGACGAAAAACGTCGCGGCGGCATGCTTACACCTGTGGGGATTTACGGCAGATGGGGTTTGGACCGACTCGGTTCAAGGGGTGCGCGAAAATATATTTTGCCATTTCTTATCCATAGAAGGATTCACGTGGAGACGCGGAGAACGCGGAGAAATTGTTTCGCTGTGCTGGATAGGCGCGTGTGTGCGCCGCAGCGAACGATATTTTCTTGCTGCGCAAATAAATATTTCCGGGCGCGTTCGCCCGTCATTCGACGGGGGCGCCACGCCGGACGCCCTCCCCTACCGACAGCGTCACACCGCAGCTAATCGATCGGACTGCCTTCGCGGGGGCTGCGATTCTCGAGCTGGTTTTTCCGCGCGATTTCCTGCGCCTTCGCCGTCGGCGTCGGGGCATGCATGATCTTCATCTGCTCGAGGAAATTGGCGATGCCTACCGAAAGCTGCAACGAGTAGTCGGTCGAATGCGATCCGGCATCGAAGGGCGTGCCGGACGGGGTGTTCTGGAACCATCGGGAATTGCCGGCCGGCGACGGGATCATGCCTGCCCCCACGGGCGACTCGCCGGTGGCATGGCAGGACAGGCAGGACGAGATCGGATTGTCGACCGGGCCGTTCAGCCGCCCCTGATAGCCGACATGCGGCATGTGCACGGCGGCGTTGAGCACTGTCTCCTTCAGCGGCGCGCCCTGGGGATCGTTGCCCCACATGATTCCGACGGGCGCGACATTGGTCCAGCCGGCGCCCTTGGGTCCGCCGGGCCCGCCGCCATAGACGAAGGTGCCCATGATCCAGCCGGTGGTCGAAGCAACGCGCGAATCCTTCACCGCGATGTCGATCTGCAGCAGGCGCACGGTCAGGACCGCGCGCACCCGCTTGGCCGGATCGTTCGGGATGTCGCTGGTCTGGATATGCGGGTCGGCATAGACGTAGGCCTGCCATTGCGGCGCGCCCGCCAGATAGGGCACCTGCGCCACCGGCGCGGTGGTGAACAGCAGCTTGGCGGCGACCGTGCCTTCGGGGAAGGAGGCCAGCGCCGGATCGGGCTTGCCGTGATCGCTCCAGACCCGGCCGATGATCGTGCCGCCCGGCATGTTGTAGAATCCGACCGCGTAGTTGTTCCAGTTGCAGGTCTTCGGCAGTGGTTTCTTCTTGCACGCCGCCGGCGGCGTGTAGAGCTCGCCGATCGCGGTCACGCGTTCGCGCGTCAGGCCGTGGATGAACTCCCGGCCGCCCTTGCCAAAATCCTGCCACGGCGCGTTGTACCATTTGCGCACGCTGTTCTGCGCCGGATCGAACGACTCTTCGACCGTGGGCTTGATGTTGCCCTCGTAGAAATAGTCGAGAACCGATTTGAGATAGTCGTTGCCTTGCGTCTTGGGATCGAATTTCAGCCAGGGCATCTGATCGGGCGCCGCCGTGGCGGGATAATCCTGCGCCAGGTGGAAGACATGCCCCTTCCAGCCGACCGTGGGCTTCATCAGCGCGTTGCAGAACGGCGTCGTCGGCGTATCGCAGTCGCCTTGCGCGGTGCCCGGCTTGGTGACGGCGGAGCCCACCGCCGCATGTTTAGGAGCGGCCAGTGCCGACACGGTCAGTGCCGACATGGTCAGTGCCGCGCTCGCCAATGCCAGCGCCGAGCACGCCGAAACAAGCGCGATTCGCCGGCCTGAGATTCCGATAGCCATGATATCTCCCCCTCGATCGTGTTCGCCGGCACATGCGAATCGGCAAGAGCCGCGCGATTGCCCCATGAACGGTGACGATGGGGACGGCGGAACGCGCCGCGGACGCACGCATTGCAAAGCATTCAGCAGTGAAACGCATGTCACGCCAAATGCAGAAAAATTGCAATACTGTAGAGCTAGTACTTTCTTGCTTGACGTCAAAATCCGTTCGCGGCAGCGGTTGGAGCCGCTCGCAGCCCTATCGACCCGCCCGCCCAGCCATCACCGCCAGCTGCGCGCGCCAGTACTCGCCGTGGCGGCGCAGGAACATCAGGTCGGACATCGTGTGCCGCGCGACGTGGCTCTGGGGCACGCTGTCCCAGCCCTTGTGCTCGACGGTGACGCGGGTTTCGTCGCCGAGAGCTTCGAAGCGCACTTCGACCTGCGTGTTCTGGTCCTTGGCGAAGGTCGCCTGGCGCCAGCCGAAGACGAGCTTCTCGCCCGGCCGCCAGACCGCGATGCGGCCGATGACGAAGACCGTGCCGCTGGGCAGCGTCTCGATGAAGCGGCCGCCCTCGGCCGGCTCGAAGCCGAGCACGCCGCCGTCGCGCGGCGTGAAGCGGAACAGCGGGCTGGCGCGCCACCACAGCGCGATGTCGCGCGTGAAGAGCTCGAAGGCTTCGGCGGGCGTGGCGCGCACGCGCACCGAAACAAGTACGCTACTCACGCAATTTGGCCTTCTTCTGTTTGTCGACATGCGCCTTGAAGGCCAGCATCTGCCGGCTCCACAGCGCTTCGGTCTCTTCCAGCCATCGCTTCAGTTCCAGTATCGGTTCGGGCCTCAAACTGTAGACCCGGACGCGGGCGTCGAGGCCGTCATGGCGTTCCTCCACCAGGCCGCCGAGCCTCAGCGCGCGCAGGTGCCGGCTCATGGCGGGGGCGCTGAGACCGGCCGCGCCGGCCAGCTCGCCCGCGGCGCGCGGGCGCTGCGACAACAGATCGACGACGCGGCGGCGCATCGGATCGGCCAGCGCCGCCAGCGTCGCATCGAGTTTCGGTTTGGCGCTCACAGGCTCTCGCGCAATTTGAGCCCGCCGCTCGCCTTCTCCATTTCGCTTAAGGTCAGCGTCTTGACCGTCTGGCCGAAGGTCCAGACATGGCCTTCGGGATCCATCGCGCGATAGGTGCGGTCGCCGTAGAACTGATCGGCGGGCTCGGCGAGAATCGTCGCGCCGGCAGCACGGGCGCGGGCGCAATGGGCGTCGATATCGCCGTCGACATGGACATGCATGTGCTGCGAGTTGGCGCCGCCCAGGGTCTTCGGGCTCTTGGTGAAGTCCGCCCATTCGTGCGCGACCATGATGAGGCCGCCGCCGAACTTCATCTCGGCATGCACGATCTTGCCGCTGTCGTCGGTGATGACGAGGCAGGCCTCGAAGCCGAAGGCTTTTTCGAGCCATTCCAGCGCGGCGCGATCATCCTGGTAGATCAGGGAGGCGCGGAAGGTGGGCTGGATTTCGTCGCCGGTCGGCATGGGCTCAGTCCTTTCATAATTCGAAAATATTTATCAATTATTGCAACTAATGAGTCAAGCGGTTTCCGCCTTTTTCTTGAAGGCAAATCCTTAGCGCGGATCGCCGGCGGCGCCCAGGCCGTCGAAAGCGGGATCGGAGAGCGCGACGCAGGCGCCGTTCTGGCAGACGATGGCGTTGATGGTGTCGAAGGGCGCGACGCCGGTGGAGCGCAAATCGCTTCGGCGGCTGAGCGCTTCGCCGCGCGCCAGCCGGCCGAGCGCGTAACCCATCGCCGCCGTGCCGTTGGGGCCGCCGGCGCCGACGCCGACCAGGGAGATCGCTCCGTTGCTGCCGTCGGTCGCGATCACGGGCGTGATGAAGGCGGCGGCGAGCCCGGCCTGGCCGGAGGACGGCGCAAGCGCCAGCGTAACGCCGGTGCCGGCTGCGTTGTGGCCGGAGCCGAAGGGCCCGTTCATGGTGACGGCGCAGGCGACCGACTGGCCCCTGCCGTCGCTGGCGGCGAAGCCGGTGGCGCCGAGATCCTGCGGCAGGTTGGTGACGCCGAACCGGGCCAGCGCCTGCTTCACGGCGACGACGACCGAGGCCTCGAGATCGTTCTGGCCGACACTGGTGTCCTGGGCGCGGCCGAGCGTCTCGAACAGCGCGCCGGCGAAGGCGCCCGCGCCGGTCTGCTGCGACGGCAGGAAGACGAACTGGCTGCCGAGCTGCAAGGCCTGCGGCGTCCGGCGCGTCGCCGAGGAGCGGGCGAATTCGGCAACCCCGATGGCGCCGCCCTGCAGCGACGAATAGGCGAGAATCCGCGCCCCGACCTGGCCGCGATAGAAACCGTTCGGCCCGCCGGTACGGATCGCCGCCAGCGTGGCCGCGAGTTCGGCGTTGGCGACGATGGTGCCGGCCGGCTTGGCGACGCCGGATTCGTCGAGGAATTCGGCGGCGAGGCCGGCGTCCAGCCGGATCACGGCCTGGGCCGCGACGAGACGCGCCGACAAGGCGCGCGAGATGGGAAAGCCGGCCGCGGCATAGCCTTCGCCCGGCGCCAGGTCGCGCTGCCAGGGCAGCACGCCGTAGAGACCCTGCATCAGCGCGAAACCGCGGACATTGCCCGGCACGGCATAGGCGCCGCCGCCGGCGGAATCGCGTGCGAGAAAATCGAACTCCTCCGTCGCGGCCGCATCATGAACGATGCAGATACCGCCGCCGCCCAATCCGGCCGCCACCGGATAGGTCACCGCGAGCGCGAAATACATCGCGGTCGCCGCGTCCACCGCGCTGCCGCCTTGCGACAGGATGGAGGCGCCCACCTTCACGGCGAAGGGCTCATCGCCGACGACCAGCGAGGCGGCGCCCGAGCCGCCGGCGCCACCCGAATCGCCGAAGCCGAGCGACTGGTCCAGATCGATCGCACAGCCGGACAGCACCAGCAGGCTTGAGACACAAGCCAAAATCCTTGAGCGCAGGATCACGATGGCATTTCCTTGGAAGTTAACCGTTCCGCCATCATCGGTTGAAGTTGGCGGTCCGTTGACGCAGGTTCAGCGCCCACATACGGTCCCCACCGGACGGGGCGCGGGGACTGTTAGGAGAGTTCAAGCCTTGGCGTTTTGCAACCCTTTGCTCCGATTCCGCCGCCTCGCCGCGATTATTTCGCGCCGCGGGCATGTATTTTCTTTTATTGCGCGCCGAGCGCGCGCGGGTGCATTCCTGTTCGGCTTTTTGGGCAGCCTGGCGGCCTTGACCGGCCCGGCCTCGGCGCAGGGCATCCTGCTGTTGCGCGACACCGAAACCGAGCGAGCGCTGCGCTCCTATGAGGACCCGCTGCTGAAGGCCGGCGGCCTCGAGCCCGCGGCGGTTAAAATCTACCTGGTCAACGATCCGTCGGTGAACTCCTTCGTCGCCGAAGGCCAGAACATGTTCATCTTCACCGGCATCATCATGTTCGCCAAGAACGCCGGCGAGCTCAAAGGCGTGATGGCGCACGAGACCGGCCACATGGTGGCGGGCCATCTGTCGCGCGACACCGAGGCGATGCACAAGGCGATGATCCCGATGCTGCTGTCGATGATCGTGGGCATCGCCGCGATCGCCGCCGGCGCGGGACAGGCCGGCATGCTGATCCTGATGAGCGGACAGGGCATCGCGGAGAATCAATTCAACGCTTTCAGTCGGGTCCAAGAGGCCACCGCCGACCAGATCGCGCTGAAGCTTCTGGACAAGACGCACCAATCCTCGCGCGGCCTGCTGGCGGCGTTCGTGCGGCTGGCCGACGAGGAAGCGCGGGCGGCGAACCAGCAGGACGCCTACGCCACCGACCATCCGATGGGACGCGAGCGCGTCGCCAACCTGGAGACCGCGGTCGAAGCCTCGCCGTACAAGGACGTGCCGGAAGATCCGGCGGTCGAGCATGAGTATGAGATGATCCAGGCCAAGCTGTTCGGCTATGTCGCGCCGATCCAGGAAGTCTTCAACCGCTATCCGCTCAGCGACACCAGCAAGCCGGCGCGCTATGCCCGCGCCATGGCCTATTCGCGCAAGCCCGACCTGCCACGCGCGCTGGCCGAGACCAACAGCCTGATCAAGGAAGAGCCGAACAATCCCTATTTCTACGAAGTGCTCGGCCAGATCTATGTCAGCATGGCCAAGCCGGACCTCGGCGTCGCCGCCTTTCAGCGCTGCGTCGACCTGATGCCGGACGCGGAGCAATTGCGCGTGGCGCTGGCGGCGGCGCAGCTAGCGACCGAGCGGCCAGGTCTGGCCCAGCCGGCGCTCGACAACCTCAAGAGATCGCTGCGGATCGAGGACGACGATTCCTTCGCCTGGTACGAGGCGGCGCAGGCCTACAGCATGCTGAACAACGAGCCGATGGCGGACCTGGCGACGGCGGAGCGCTACTACTCGGTCGGCGCGATGGCGCCGGCGGCGCAGTTCGCGGTGCGCGCGCGCCATGGGCTGGAACAGGGCTCCCCCGACTGGCAGCGCGCCAACGACATCGTCGCCATCGCCGTACCCGCCGCGCGCCAGCAACAACAGCGTTGAGGCAAACGGCATGATCCCGCAATGGAAGATCGCCGCGCTGGGTGCACTCGGCGGCGCGGTCTTGAGCGTGCTGGTCGTGTTCGGCTCCGCCGCCGTGGGACTGTTCCCGCACAAAGTCGACGGGCCGCAATTGCGCGCCTATCTGCTGGCGCATCCCTTCCTGGTCCAGGACATGATGGCCCAGGCGCAGGTCGATCAGGACGCCGCCGCCGGGCGGGCGCAGCAGGCGGGCTTGCGCGCCGTCGGGCTGAAAGCCTTCTTCGATCCCAAGGTCGCCTTCGTCACGGGCCCGGTGAACGCCAAGGCGACGATGGTGGAATTCTTCGACTACAATTGCGTGCACTGCCGCAACACGCTGCCGGCATTGCGCAAATATTACGAGGCGCATCGCGGCGACACGCGCTTTTCCTTCATCGAGTTTCCGGTGTTCGGGGAGATGTCGGTCGCGGCGGCGCGGGCGGCCATCGCGGCGCGCAAGCAGCCCGACAAATACGTCGCGTTCTCCTTCGCGATGATGAGCGAGACGAGCGCCATCGACAGCAATCAAATTTTCGTCGATGCCAAGGCGGCCGGTCTCGACATTCCAAAGCTGATCGAGGACATGAAGGATCCGCAGATCGACAAGACGATCAAGTCGGCCCATGCGCTCGCCATGCGGCTTCATATCGACGGCACGCCGACCTTCATTTTCAACGGCCGCGTGCGCGCCGGCGAACTCGATTCCGACGGCTTGCGCGACGTCATGGCGGGTAAGGATATCTGAACGTCTAGTCCGCGGTGCGGATGCCTGCCGGGCCGGTGACGTGGAGCGCGCCGGCGCGTTTCAGCGTCTTGCCGCTGAGCCGGAAAATCTCGATTTCATTGTCGGCCATGCATTGCGCCAAGAGGACTGTGGCGGCGCGGTTGAAGGCGACGCCCTGGCACCAATGGCCGATGGGGGCCTGCGCCAGCGCCGTGAGATTGGCGCCGTCGACGCGATAGAGTTTCAGCAGTCCAAAATCGTGGAAGAACGGCGATGACCGTGGCAGGTTGGAGCCGTTCATCACGGTGACGGCCAGGATATTGCCGTCGGGCGAGAGCGCCAGGCCCTCCGGCGTCGGGCCGACGCTGATCGTGTTGACGACGCGCGGCGCCGCGGCTTTGAGATCGATCAGGCTGACGGTGGCGGCGTCACCGGCGCCCGCGCCGATATTGGCGACGATGGCGGTGTCGCCCTGGGGCCGCATGACGAGGCCATAGGGGCGGATGCCGGCGGAAATGTCCTGGCCGGTATAGACGACCTTGGCGCCGTCGATCGCCAGCACGGAGATTTTGTTGTCGCCGTCGCGGGTGACGAGCGCGTGCCTGCCGTCGGGCGTGAAGGCGACATGGCTGGGGCCGGACTTCGCATCGCCCAGCACGATCTTGCCGGCGGGGGTCAGCGTCATGCCGGCAAGGGTGAAGACGGAGACCGTGCCTTCGGCGCGATTGGCGACCAGCGCCAAGGTGCCGGACCGGTTGATCGAGACGCCGGAGGCGCCCTGCCCCGCGGTCAGCGAGGCGACCACTTTGCGCGTTCTCAGATCGATGACGGTCAAGGCATCGTTGGGCAGGGTCTTGGTGGGATCGGCGGGGTCGATCTTCGTCGCGCCCGTGACTAGGGCAAACGATTCATCGGGCGCGATGGCGACGCTTTGCGGCGGGCCGATGACGCTGGCCGGCGCCTCGACCGTGGAGAGGAGGCGCGGCGGAAAGACGTTCAGGTTGATGATCGTGGCGCTGTCGGGCGCGGGATGCGGGTTCACGACCGTCACGCCATTGACGAGGCTGACCTTGGCGTCGTTGGCGGAGACGGCGAGCTGGGCCTTTGCTGCGCCGAAAGCCAATACGAACACAGCGGCGACGAGTGGAAGGATGCGCTTCATCTTCTAGCCGCGCTTCTCGAGCGGCTCGGCGTGGATTTCCAGCCAGGGATAGCCGCGGCTGTCGTGATAGACCGAAACGGTCGGCGGCGGGAACGACAGGTCCGCGAACGCGCCGGCAGCGATTCCGATGACGCCGGGAATACCGCTGTTCGTGCGGTGAACCGACACGCCACAGACCGGGCAAAAATTCATCGTGATGTGGTTGCCTTCGTCGCCGATGCGCACATATGGCGTCGACCGGCCGGCAATTGTCACATCCTTCTGCGCCCACCAGCCGGCGAACCCGAAAGCGCTGCCGCTGCGCCGCTTGCAGGCGAGGCAGTGACAGACCGCCACGCGCCGCGGCTCGCCCGAGCAGGTCGCCGAGAGCTGGCCACATTCACATTGCGCACGGCGCGTGATCATCGTGGTCTCCCTTAGATCAATCCGGTCATCGGACTGGACGGATCGCCGTAGTTCTTCTTCGGCATGCGGCCGGCGAGGAAGGCGAGGCGGCCAGCCTCGACAGCGTGCTTCATCGCGGCGGCCATCATCACCGGGTCCCGCGCATGGGCGATGCCGGTGTTGGAGATGACGGCGTCGCAGCCGAGCTCCATCGCCACCGCGGCGTCCGAGGCGGTGCCGATGCCGGCGTCGACGATGACCGGGACTTTGCAGTCCTCGATGATGAGGCGCAGGTTGACCGTGCTCTGGATGCCCATCCCCGAGCCGATCGGCGAGGCCAGCGGCATGATCGCGGCGGCGCCCATGTCTTCGAGGCGCTTGGCCATCAACGGATCGTCGCTGCAATAGACCATGACCTGGAAGCCGTCCCTGGTCAGCATCTCGGTGGCGCGGATCGTCTCGATCATGTCGGGATAGAGCAGCTTCTTCTCGCCCAGCACTTCGAGCTTGACGAGATTCCAGCCGCCGGCTTCGCGCGCCAGGCGCAAGGTCCGCACGGCCTCCTCGGCGGTGAAGCAGAAGGCGGTGTTGGGCAGGTAGGTATATTTCTTCGGATCGATGAAATCGATCAGCTTGGGCTGGTTGGGATCGGTCAAGTTCACGCGGCGCACCGCGACGGTGACGATTTCCGCGCCGCTGGCTTCGAGCGCGCGGGCGTTCTCCTCGTAGGACTTGTACTTGCCGGTGCCGATGATGAGGCGCGACGTGTAAGTCTTGCCGGCGATGACGAAGGGTCTGTCCATGGGGCTCACTCTGGTTGGCGCGTTCCCGCCGCCGATGAAATGCACGATCTCGAATTTGTCGCCGTCCGCGACCTGCACCGCGTCGTAAGTCGAGCGCGGCACGATCTCAAGATTGCGCTCCACCGCGATCTTCTTGGGGTCCAACCCGAGCGACACCAGCAGGACGCGCACGCTTATGGCGCCGTTCAGGGCCTTGGCTTCGCCGTTGATGGTGACGTTCATGCTTCTCTCTCACAAAGAAAAGCGGCGGCGCCTTCGCCGTCCGCTCCCTACGCCGGTACGAGCCGGATCAGGTTCGAAGGGACTCGGCAGGTGCCGATCTCAGCCTTGTGATGGCCGGATCAAGTCCGGCCATGGAGGCGCCCCTGGGACTGCGCGATGCTAGACCCGCGCGGCCCGGCGATAAACCCCCTCACCCGAGCGTCGATTGCCCCGTCTTGGCGGAGAAATACATGGCGGTGCGATAGACCGTGCTCAGCGCCGAGATCACACCCAGGACGGCGGCAAGATAAATGGCGCTGACAATGCCCACCATGACCAGCGGCCGGTCATGCGCGACCTGCAATTGATCAGAGGCATTGACATAGGCGAGCAGCAGGATCGGAGGAATAAACGCCAAGAGGCCGAGTATGCCGATCCCGACCGCGGGACCCACCGCTTCGCCCCACCTGCCCTTGACGATTTCGGTGGAGCGCGCGACGGCTTGTCGGGGCTGCAAACCTTCCGCAACCAGAATCGGAACGACGAAAAAGGTGGCGACACTCCAGCTCAAGGAGACCGCGCTGCCGGCGAGGGCGCCCAGAATTCCGAACCTTCTCAGCAAGCCCTGGGCAAAGCTGATGGCGAATCCCACGGTCGAGGCATAAATCGCCCATTGCAGGATCGGCGACAGCCGGGCGACCGAAGACATCAGCCCCGCGCGCAACGACACCGGGCGGCCGGCAAAGGCGTCCAGCACGCAGGAAATCAGCGCGGCATTAAAGAAGACGGCGATGAAGGTCGCGGCCAAAAGAAATCCGAACCAGCCGATGGCGACAAACAGCCAGGCGAGACGAGAGTCCTGGCCAAGAGACATCGATCCGAAGATCAACAGGGCCGCGGCGACGAGCGACGCCGTCGATAGCACCGGCAACAGGATGAGCCTGGGATGCGCGCGCAACACAAGCAGGCTTGAACGGAACACCGTCAATCCGCGCCGCGTCCGCTCGAACATGCGTCCTCCTGAAATCGGGCCGCCAGACCATGTCACGCGCGGCACCGCGGTACAAAGACATCCAGAGTCCCGTGCGGCGGCTTTGGGTGTTTCCGTTGGGCGGACTTCCCGACTATAAGGGGCGAATCCGCTCTCTTTCCGGAGGCCCCTTGGCCAAAACTGGCAAACAAAACAAGGTCTTGCCGATCTACGTCCTGAACGGGCCGACCCTCAACCTGCTGGGGACGCGCGAGCCGGAGATTTACGGCCGCACCACGCTGGCGCAAATCGGCAAGCTGGCCGCGGCGCGGGCGAAGACTCACGGGCTTGCGATCGTGTTCAGGCAATCGAACCACGAGGGCGATCTGGTCGACTGGATCCAGGAGGCGCGGCTCAAGAGCTCGGGCCTGATCCTGAACGCCGCCGCCTATACCCACACTTCGGTCGCAATTTACGACGCATTGAAGAGCCTCGAGAAGCCGATCATCGAAGTGCATCTGTCCAATCCGCATGCGCGCGAACCGTTCCGCCACCGTTCCTTCGTCAGCAGGATCGCCAGCGGCGTGATCTGCGGGCTGAAGGAACAAGGTTATCTGGCCGCTGTAGACGCGATGGCGTTGCTCATCACCCCGGATGCGGCGGCGTCCCGCATCAAAGGTCAATCATGAACATGAAAGACATGAAGTCGATCGGCGCGCGCTTGACCAACGGGCCCAAGTCCAAGGACGGGCTGGTCGACGCCGCCGCGATCCGCGAGCTCGCCGAACTGCTCAAGGAGACCGGCCTCACCGAGATCGAGATCGAGCACAACGGCGCCCGGCTGCGCGTGTCGAAACAGGCCGGCGGCACGATGATGGCCGCGGCGCCTGCCGCCGCCTCGGCCGCGCCAGTCGCCGCCGCCGCGCCGGTGAAGGCAGCCGGTCCCAATCCCGGCGCCGTGCCCTCGCCGATGGTCGGCACCGTCTATGCCTCGCCCGAGCCGGGCGCACCGCCTTTCCTGAAAGTCGGCCAGACGGTGAAGGAAGGCGACACGCTCTTCATCATCGAAGCGATGAAGACGATGAACCCGATCACCGCGCCGCGCGCCGGCACGATCAGCGAAATCTGCGTCAGCGACGCCCAGCCGGTCGAGTTCGGCCAGACGCTCTGCATCATCAGCTGATGTTCGAAAAAATACTCATCGCGAATCGCGGCGAGATTGCGCTTCGCATCAATCGCGCCTGCAAGGAGATGGGCATCGCCACCGTCGCGGTGCATTCCACCGCCGACGCCGACGCCATGCATGTGCGCCTGGCCGACGAGAGCGTCTGCATCGGTCCGCCGGCGATGGCGCAGAGCTATCTCAACATCCCCGCCATCATCTCGGCCTGCGAGATCACCGGCGCCGAGGCGATCCATCCGGGCTACGGCTTCCTGTCGGAGAACGCGCGCTTCGCGGAGATCGTGCGCGAGCACGGCATCACCTTCATCGGGCCGACGCCGGAGCACATCCGCATGATGGGCGACAAGATCACGGCCATCAAGGCGGTGAAGGAACTCGGCATTCCGACCGTCCCCGGCTCGGGCGGCGCGGTCGAGGATGCCGACGCGGCGCGCGTCGCGGGCGAGATCGGCTATCCGGTGCTGATCAAGGCGACGGCCGGCGGCGGCGGCCGCGGCATGAGGGTGGCGCAGAACGCGGCCGAACTGCCGCTGGCGCTCTCCACCGCGCGCGCCGAGGCGAAGAGCGCGTTCGGCAACGACCAGGTCTATATGGAGAAATATCTCCAGAAGCCGAGGCACATCGAGATCCAGGTGCTGGCGGATGCGGTCGGCAACGTAGTCCATCTGGGCGAGCGCGACTGCTCGCTGCAGCGCCGCCACCAGAAGGTTTGGGAAGAGGCGGGCTCGCCCGCGCTCAACGCGGCGCAGCGCGACGACATCGGCGGCGTGGTGACGCGCGCCTTGAAGAAGCTCGGCTATCTCGGCGCCGGCACGATCGAGTTTTTGTTCGAGGACGGAAATTTCTATTTCATCGAGATGAACACGCGTCTGCAGGTCGAGCATCCGGTGACCGAGGCGATCACCGGCATCGACATCGTGCGCGAGCAGATCCGCATCGCCGCCGGCGGCCAGCTGGAAGTGACGCAGGACGACATCGTCTTCTCCGGTCACGCCATCGAGTGCCGCATCAACGCGGAGAACGCCTTCACCTTCCAGCCTTCGCCTGGAACGATCACGCAGTTCCACACGCCGGGGGGCCTGGGCGTGCGTTTCGACAGCGCGATCTATTCGGGCTATCGCATCCCGCCCTATTACGACAGCCTAGCCGGCAAGCTGATCGTGCATGCGCGCAATCGCAACGAGTGCCTGCTTCGCCTGCGCCGGGCGCTGGACGAACTGGTCGTCGGCGGCATCGAGACCACGATCCCGCTGTTCCAGCAGCTGGTGCGCGAGAAGGACATCATCGACGGCGAGTACAACATCCACTGGCTGGAACAGTGGCTGGCGAAACACAAACGATAGTTTTTGCAAGCCGCGGCAAATCGGACCTTCTGACCGCGAATATCCGTCAATACTTCGCTTTGCAACAGGTACAAGCATTCGTTAGCATCCCAGCACGCTCCGGGGGCGACGCACGTGACCACGATCCAGATTACGAACGATTACACTGTCCTGCACGGACAGAACTTGGCATTCTCCAACGAGACCGCCTTCTACTTCAACGCGGTCGGAGAGAACGCGTCCCTCTACAATTTCGGCAACATCACGATCAACGCGACGACATCGGTCGACGGCATCACATCGAGCGGCTCGGAGTTCTATTTCAATTCGGTGTTCTGGAATGAGGCGGGCGCGAGCTATGTGATCAACGAGAGCGGCGCCGGCGCCCTGGCAACCGGCTATTATGCCGGAAGCTGGCAGCCGGGACTGCACAATTCGGGACTATTCGAGATCAACTCGACGAACGGCAATGCTGAAGGCTGGGTGAGTTGGAGCCCAAACGTCTCCTTCGTGAACGACGGGACCTTCCAGGTGAACGCGTCGGGCAACGCCACCGGCGTCTTCCTGTACAACGGCGGCACCTACACCAATTCTGGCCTGATCGACGTCAGCGGCGCCAGCGCGCTCGCAATCGAGCTGCCTTTCTACTCGAGCACGCTGACGAACACCGGGACCATCATCGCCGAGACGCCGGATGGTCAGAACGCGATGGCCGTCTACTTCGACTACTATTTCGGGGGTTCGGTAATCAACAATTCCGGAACCATAACGGGAGACATCGGCGCACCCGCGCAGTCATCCGCAAGCATCACGCTCACCAATTCGGGGACCATTACCGGCAACTTCACGCTGGGGATCGGACAGGACACGATCCACAACGATGGCGCCATCGTCGGGAATATCGACCTTGGGAACGGGAACGATACGTTCGACGGCGCAGGCACCGTCCAGGGCACGATCTATGGCGGGCTCGCCGACGACACCATTACCGGCACGGCCGGCAATGACGTCATCTTCGGCGACAACGCCGTGCAGAGCGGCCAAGACGGCAATGACGTGATCCATGCCGGTGGGGGCAACGATGTCCTCACTGGCGGCCTTGGAAACGACGTGCTCGACGGCGGCAGCGGCATTGACACCATCGCCTACGCCACGGCTCCGGTCGGCGTGACGGTCAACCTCGCGATCACCGGGTCTCAGGACACGGTGGGTGCCGGCACCGACACGATAACGAATGTCGAAAATGTCACCGGCTCGGCGTTCGACGACACGCTGACCGGCGACGCCGGCAACAACGTGCTCGCCGGCGGCGACGGCAACGACACAATCAAGGGCGGCGGCGGCAACGACACGCTCAACGGCGGCGACGGAACCGATACGGCCGCCTATTCGGGCCTGCACACCGACTACACGGTCGCCGACAGCGGCGGCACACCGACGAGCGTCAGCGATACAAGCGCCGGCACGCCGGACGGCTCCGACACGCTGACAGGCATCGAAAAGCTCCAGTTCGGCGACGGCACCTTCGTCTACGACAATGCGGGCAACGCCACCGCGACGCGAACAGACGCGAACGGAACGCAACCCTGGTCGAGCGTCGTTACGAGCTTCGACACCACCGGCAGCCTCACCGGACAGACGATCGTCAACGACAACGGCACCCACTGGGTCAATTCCTACGATCCGGCGAATGCGCAAGGCTGGACCTGGAAGGTCGACGCCTATGATGCGTCGAACCGCCTGGTCTCGCAGAGCGGCACGAACGACGACGGCACCCACTGGCTGACCCTCAACGACGTCGGCAACCAGTACGCCTGGGCCACGGCGACGATCCAGTACGACGCGAACTGGAACACGGTGTCGGTGACGGGCACGAACGACGACAACTCGCACACCGTTTCCGCGACCTCGGTCGAGACGGCGCTCGACGGCATCACCTGGTTCGCCACGCCTTACGATCCGAATTTCGGCGGCGCGGCGCAGGGTAACGGACTTGGCGGCGGCGCGGAGAACGACCTTCTCTACGGCCATGCCGGCAACGACACGCTGGATGGCGGCGCGGGCAACGACATACTGATCGGCGGCGGCGGCGACGACCTGCTGACGGGCGGTGCGGGGAATGACCGCTTCGTGTTCGGTGCGAGCGATACGGGCAACGACACGATCACCGACTTCTCGGCGGGCGACGTCATCGAACTGCACGGCTACGGCATTGCGAATTTCACGGCTCTGCAGTCGCTGATGAGCCAGTCCGGCAGCGACACGGTCATCACCATCGATACGTTGGACCACATTACGCTGCACGGCGTCACGCCCGCGCAGCTCGCTGCCAACGAATTCCTGTTCACTTGATTCTTGTGCGCGCGCAAAAGACATCGCCGACGGGGAATATAATATCCACTGACTGGAGCAGTGGCTGGCGAAACACAAGGCGAAATAAGCAAGCGAAGAAGAAGAGCCAGGCCGGCGCTTTTTAGGAAAAGCCGCTAAAGGTATCGTCGTCGCTGGCGTCCGCCGCCTGGGCCGCAAAGGCACAATAGCTGTGCATTCTTGGGGCCGTCCAAGAATCACGCGATGGCCGGAATCCGGGCTCATCGCGCCCGTTTGCCGCTTCACGATCCTGCAGTGCGTGACGCATATTGACACCCACAGCCTTCCCCCATTTTATGAGCGAAAGCGCGTCGCATCAAGACGCTTTTCCCTTTCGGTCAACCGCCTGTGCTGCAACCGCGGAGAGGTCTTGCGTTGAGACGGGATGAATTGGTTCATCGTACCAAGCGATCGCTCGCCGGCATCGTCGGTCTGGTGCGGTATCAGCGCTGCGCGATGACGGTCCGCCGACAGCTGGCCGCTGCGACTGCGCAATCCGGCGATCTGGCACAGCGCGCCACGCTGGCGTGGTCGAATGGCGACACCGCCGCCGCCGAACGCGACTGGCGGGCATTGGCCGCGGCGCAGCCGCTGGTAGCAGACTGGCCGATCAAACTCGCATTCGCCGCAGAGGTTCAGGGCGACAACCTTGCGGCGGAAAGAATTGTCGAAGAGGCGTGGGGCCGCGGCGCGCGCAGTCCAGACATGGCCGAGCGCATCGCCTTCTTCCACCGGACGAACCGGTTGTCGAACACCACGATCGACGATGCGATCGCCATCGTGCGCGACCCCGACGCGTCGCCGGCGGCCGCCGGCCGCGCCGCCGGCTATCTGTTGAGCGAAGGCCGGCTCGAACCGGCGCGCGAAGGGCTCGCGCGCATCGCGGGCATTCAACGCTATGCCGGCATGCTGCGCAGCCTCGCGGTGGCGCTCGACATCCTGCAAGAGGCGCAGGCGCAAGGCCGCACGATCATCAGCGGCTCGCTCTCGCCCGCCCGCGACGCGATCGAGGTGCGCGAACCGGGCGCGGACACCACCGTCATCGTCTTCACCACGCTGCGCGGCGATTGCGGCGTGCCGGTGAGCGCCCTGCATGCCCTGCTGCAGCCGGCCAAGGTGAACGCGATCTATCTGTTCGACGAGCGCAAGCAGTTCAATCTCGACGGCAGCACGACGTTCGGACGGCCCTATGGCGCGATGATCGAAGGCCTTCGCGCCAAGCTCGACGCCTGGGGCACGCGGACGCTGATCGTGCTGTCGTTCTCCGCCGGCGCCTTCACCGCGATGCGCGCCGGGCTCGACCTCAAGGCTCAGGGCGCATTGCTATTTTCGCCGATCGTCACCCTGCACCGCTGGCCCGAACACCCCTTCGAGCTGGCCTTCGGCCGCCCCGACGACGATTCCCGCATGATGGCGATGGAGACCTATCTGCGCCGCACCGTGCCGCAGATGATGACCCATCTTCCCGACGAATTGCGCGACCGCGACTGTCTTAAGACGATCGAGATGCATTACGGATACTATCTGCCCGATCTCGCCCACATCAATGAAGTCTGGACCGTGCCGGGAATCGATTTTCGGCAACTCGAAGGCTTTCCGGGCCACGAATGCCTGAGCGAGATCTTGCGGCGCGGCGACAAGGAGGTGCTGACGCGCTTCATCGCGCGCGTGCGCGCCGCGTCGAGCGCTTAGGAGCCGCCGGACAACATGATCCGCCTTATCCTGATCGCAGCGGCCGTCGGCATCCTCATCGCCGTGCTGGCGACGGTCGGCGTGTTCTCCCATGCGCCAAAGCCGCTGGCCGCGCGGGCGCGGGCCAATCTGGTGGTGGTGGAAAAATCGGCGCACCGGCTAACCTTGTATGCGCACCAACGGGTGCTACGCGTCTATACGATTTCGCTGGGGCACGACGGGCTCGATCCCAAGGCCAGGCAGGGCGACGGGCTGACGCCGGAGGGCCGCTACGAGATCGACGCGCACAACGCGCATGGCGGGTTCTATCTTTCGCTGCACATCAGCTATCCGTCGGCGATGGACAAGAAGGTCGCGGCGGCGCGCGGCGTGGCGCCGGGCGGCGACATCATGATCCATGGCTTGCGCAACTACACTGGCTGGATCGGCACCTGGCAGCGCGCCATCGACTGGACCGACGGCTGCATCGCGCTGACCGACGACGAGATGGACGAGATCTGGCGCGTCGTGCCGAACGGCACGCCGATCGAGATTCGGCACTGAGCGCGTCGTCAATTGACAAGCGACACACGACACCTTATTCTCGTCAAATGATCCGATCGTTCCGACATCGCGGGCTGAAGGCCCTCTATGAAGGAAAGACGGCGGCACGAGTCGCGCCCAAGCATGTTGAAAAGCTGCGGGACATTCTCGCCGTTCTGGATCGCAGCCGTCGCCCGGATGAGTTGAACCTGCCGGGCTTCCGTCTGCATCCACTCAAAGGTGCGCTTGCTGGACACTGGGCCGTTTGGGTGTCGGGAAATTGGCGCATCACATTCCGTTTCATGGATGGTGAGGCGCTGGATGTGGATTATCTGGACTATCACTAGGAGTACTTGCTCATGCCGATGCACACCCCTCCTCACCCCGGTGGGATCGTTCGCCGTCAATGTCTGGAACCGCTGGGGCTTTCGGTGACCGAAGCCGCAAAGGGGCTTGGCGTGACGCGGCAGGCGTTTTCCGATCTGGTAAACGAAAAAGCGGGCGTCTCGGTGGACATGGCCATCCGTTTGTCCAAAGCATTTGGTTCGACGGCGGAATTGTGGCTTGGCCTGCAAACCGCCTTCGACCTCGCCGAAGCACGCGGCCGCATGCGCACGATCAAGGTTCGATCTTTCGCCGCCGCTTAGACAGCCACGTCGAATTCGGCGAACGGCACGCCGATCGAGATTCGGCACTGAACGGCGGAACGCATTACTCCGTGTAGAGATCGTCGACCATCGGGCAGCGATCGACGCGCATGGCGCCCAGATTGCGTAGCGTGCTGATCCAGCATTCGTCGAATACCGAGCAATAGCAGGCGCGGTAGACGATCTCGCCGCGGACCTTGTCCAGCTGCTTCCATGTGGTGTCATTGTCCGGGCCGAGCGGCAGGCTGAGAAAGGCCCGCGCCTCGCCGGCGCGGATGACGATGCCGCTGATCTTCGCGGTCGACATCGGGGTGTGCACCGGCGCGCCGGCGGGCTGCGGAAATTGAAAAGCCTTGAAGCCGCAGCACGCGGTCATCAGGTCGAACCCGCTGCGATAGGATTTTCCCCGCCACGAGACTTCCAGCGTCTCGAGCTAGGCGGGGCCGACGCCGGCATTGGCGACCTGCAGCGTGATGTGCGGGCGATTGCTCTCGTCGGAATTGCTGGCCTCGATCTGCAGCAGCGGCCAGGACGCCGCCGCGACCATCTTGCGGTTGGCGTCCTCGGTGCCGATGGCGACCCAAAGCGAGATCACCGAGACGGCGAGCGCCACGACGGTGACAACGTATTCCAGCCAATGGCGGCGCAGGCGGTCCATGCCGTATGTGTAGAACCAGGTCCGAACCGGGCCAATTCACAACTGCGCTAGCGGCCGGCGCGCTTGCCGCGAATGCCGGGACATCGTTAGCTGGGCCTCGTGCCCTATGCGCAAACCCTTGGCGCCACAAGCTATGTCTTCGACGATCTGAAGACGCTGCTGGCGCGCGCCTCGCCGGACCGCTCGGGAGATCGGCTGGCGGGCCTGGCGGCGCGGTCGGGCGAGGAACGCGTGGCGGCGCGGATGGCGCTGGCGGATTTGCCGCTCAGGGAGTTTCTCAAGAACGACCTGGTTTCGTATGACGAGGACGAGGTCACGCGACTCATTCACGACACGCATGACGCCGCCGCGTTCGCGCCGGTGCAAGCGCTGACGGTCGGAGAATTTCGCGACTGGCTGCTGGCGCACGAGACGACGACGCAGAGGCTTACGGCGCTGTCGCCCGGGCTGACGCCGGAGATGGCGGCGGCGGTCTGCAAGCTGATGCGCAACCAGGACCTGATCGCGGTGGCGCGCAAAGTCTCTGTGGTGACGAAGTTCAACAATACGATCGGGCTGCCGGGGCGTCTGTCGGTACGTCTGCAGCCGAACCATCCGACTGACGATGCCAGGGGCATTGCCGCGTCCATCGTCGACGGGCTGCTCTACGGCAGCGGCGATGCAGTGATCGGGATCAATCCGGCGACGGACAATGTCGGGGCGGTCTCCAACCTGCTGGCGATGATCGACGAGATCCGGCGGCGCTGGGACATCCCGACGCAGTCCTGCGTGCTGGCGCATGTCACCACGACCTTGAAGGCGATGGCGCAAGGCGCGCCGGTCGATCTGGTGTTCCAGTCCGTCGCGGGCAGCGAGGCGGCCAATAAGAGCTTCGGCGTCGATCTCGCCCTGCTGAAGGAAGCGCGCGCGGCGGCGCTGGCGCTCAAGCGCGGGACGATCGGCGACAACGTGATGTATTTCGAGACCGGCCAGGGCGCGGCGCTGTCGGCGGGCGCGCACCATGGCGTCGATCAGCAGACCATGGAGACGCGCGCCTATGCCGTGGCGCGCCATTTCAAGCCGTTGCTGGTCAACAGCGTGGTCGGCTTCATCGGCCCCGAATATCTGTTCAATGGAAAAGAGATCGCGCGCGCGGGGCTGGAGGATCATTTCTGCGGCAAGCTGCTGGGCCTGCCGATGGGCGTGGACGTTTGCTACACAAATCATGCGGACGCCGATCAGGACGACATGGACAATCTGCTGACGCTGTTGGCCGTCGCCGGTTGCACGTATGTGATGGGAGTCCCCGGCGCGGATGACGTGATGCTGTCCTATCAGAGCACGTCGTTTCACGACGCGCTCTATGTGCGCGAGGTGCTGAACCTGAGGCCGGCGCCGGAGTTCGAGACGTGGCTGCGGCGCATGGGAATTCTGGACGATAGCGGCCGGATGCGGCCGCAAGTGGCGGGACGCGAAGCCGCACGGCTGCTCGATTTCGCGAGGCGAACATGAGCGCGAGCGACGAGTGGCACGCCCTGTCGGCGTTCACGCCGGCGCGCGTTGCGTTGGGACGCGCCGGCAACGGCTTGCCGACCAAGCGCGTGTTGGAATTCCAGCTGGCGCATGCGCGGGCGCGTGACGCGGTGAATGCGCCATTCGATGCGACGGCGATTGCGGCCGCGCTGGCGCCCTTGCCGACAATCCTGCTTGAGACGAAGACGCAGAACCGCATCGACTATCTGATGAATCCCCATTCCGGGCGAACGCTGCGCGAGCCTTCGCGCGAACGGCTGGCGCCGGGCCCATGCGACGCGGTTCTGGTCATCGCCGATGGTCTGTCGTCGACCGCGATCCACGCGCATGGCGCGGCGCTGGCGCGCTGCATCCTGGCGCAGGCGCCAGGCCTCACCTGGGCGCCGATCGCCATCGTCGGCAACGGACGTGTCGCCATCGGCGATGAGGTCGCCCAAGCGCTGAACGCGGAGTTTGCCGTGGTGATGATCGGCGAGCGGCCGGGCCTGAGCGCGGCGGACTCCGTCGGGCTCTATCTGACGCGCCGGCCAGTTGCAGGCGTGACCTGTGATTCGCAGCGCAACTGCATTTCCAATGTGCGGCCCGGCGGATTGGCGCTGGACGAGGCCGCCTACCGGCTGAGCTGGCTCCTTTCGCAGGCGCGAACGGTCGGCGCCACCGGCGTGGCTCTGAAGGAAGACGCGCCGGAGCGCCCGAGGCTGCCTGACGCGCGGCCATAGGCCTGCTAGGGTGCGGCGGAGCACATCAGGGGGATTCGCATGGCTTGGCTCTCCAAATATCAGCCTTACCTTTTGAGCATCCTGCGCATCGTCGCGGGGCTTCTCTTCCTCGAGCACGGCATGCAGAAGATCCTGCACTTCCCGCCGATGCCCGCCGCGATGGCGTCGGCGATACCGCCCAAGATGATGCCGATCATCATGGCGGCGGGGATCGTCGAGCTGGTCGGCGGCGCGCTGATCACGGTGGGGCTGTTCACGCGGCTGGCGGCCTTCATCTGCGCCGGCGAGATGGCCGTCGCCTATTGGATGGTGCATTTCCCGCGCGGCGGATTCTTCCCGGCGGTGAACGGCGGGGATGGGGCGATCCTGTTCTGCTTCATCTTCCTGTTCCTGGCGGCCGCTGGACCCGGGCCGCTGGCGCTCAGCCGGTCGGAGAAGATTTAGCGCCGCCTAGGCATCGGTCTGTCATCCCGGCAAGCTCGCGAAGCGAGCGCAAGCCGGGACCCATCGCGACGCATGCTCAATGGGTCCTTAGGTCTCGCTACGCTCGCCCGGGATGACAGCATTTGTGTGCGGTTAGACCTATATTCAAAATGTTCTAAGGTCACTCTCATGCACGGCACGCCGCCGCTGACGCCTGAGCTTGTCCTTCGCGCTTATGCCGAGGGACTGTTTCCCATGGCGGAGCGGCGCGACGACCCGACGCTGTTCTGGGTGTCGCCGGAGCGGCGCGGCGTCATTCCGCTGGACGGGTTTCATGTGCCGAGGCGCCTGGCGCGGACGGTGCGCGGCGACCGGTTTGCGGTGACGACGAATCGGGCCTTTGTCGATGTGATGCGGGCCTGCGCCGAGGCCGCGCCCGGCCGCGACCAAAGCTGGATCAACGACGAGATCGTCCGGCTCTACACGGCGCTGCACGCGACCGGCTATGCCCATTCGGTGGAGTGCTGGCAGGGCGGCGCGCTGGTCGGCGGGCTCTACGGCGTCAGCCTGGGCGCGGCGTTCTTCGGCGAGAGCATGTTCAGCCGCGAGCGCGACGCCAGCAAGGTCGCGCTTGTCCACCTCGTGGCGCAGCTCAAGATCGGGCGCTATCGGCTTCTGGATACGCAGTTCCTGACGGCGCATCTGGCGCGCTTCGGGGCGCGGGAAATCCCGCGCCTGGCCTATCTGGCGCAGCTGGAAGAAGCCTTAAACCACATTGCCCATTGGCCGGCCTCCGCCGGCGGTGCCTACTGGCCCGCGTCTTCGGGCAGCGCGGTCGGCTTCTCGGCGTCGGTGGCGTCGGGCGACACCGGCTTGACCGGCTTGGTGGGTCCGATGGCCACCGTCTCGCCGGGCGCGACGGCTTTGCAGGTGATCACCCAGACGTCATAGAGCGGATGCTCCATGCCGTTGAGGCCGGGGCTCGAGGCATACATCCAGCCCGAGAAGACGCGGCGCGGCGGCTGGTCGGGACGGTGATCGTCGATCTGCACGAAGGCCGCGGTCTCGGGCGTCTCGGTCGAGGGCGTCGAATAGCAATAGCGGGCCGAGACCGTGAGCGTCGCGAACTGCGCCGACTTGCCGATCGGCACCAGCAGCGTGGTCGGCCGGCCGGTGATCTTGTCGAGACCGCGCATGATAAGCGTGAGCGGACCGACCGGCTTGGATGGCGTCGCAGGCTTGAGCGGCTTGGCCGAGACAGGCTTTGCCGGCTTAGGCGTCGCAGCGGGCGGGGCCGCGAATGCAACAGCACCCAGAAGCGCAACCCCGGCGCCAAATTTCAGAACGCTATGGATGCGCATTGGGCACGCTGGGTTGCTGCGGCTTGGGTTGATTGCCGCCATTGTTGTTGTTGCCGCCGCCGATGAAGCGGCCGACCAAGCCCATCAGGTCGACGGAACCCTGCACGTTGGTAATGGCGCCGCCCGGTGGAATCATTTTGTCGTCACCACCGGGTGAAATGGAAAGATACGAGCCGCCCAGAAGGCCGGACGACGTCACCATCAGCGACGAATCGGTCGGAATTTGGACATCGCTGCGAATGTTCATGTGCAGCGTGACGAGATAGGTCTTCGGATCCAGCGTCAGCGCATTCACCGCCCCGATCTTGATTCCCGACAGGCGCACATCGGTGCCGGTGGCGAGGCCGTCGACCCGCGGCATCTTGGCCGTGAGCTCGTAGCCGCCAAGGCTGCCCGAACTCGTACTGGTGTAGGCGAAATAGAGGAACGCCGCCGCCACGGCGACGACGATCGCGCCCATGATGGTCTCGACCGTGTTGTTGCCAGCCATACCTACTCCGGCTTCCAGGGCTGATAGTCGCCGGTGGCGCGTGGGCGGACGCCGCCCGCCAGCAGGCTGCCATCCGGGCGATAGGCATCGGCCGTGCCGGTGAGATTGGGCTGGTGTTCCTTTTCCCAGGATTTCTCCTTGAACGGCGCGGTCGTCGGCGGCTCCTTGAAGGTGTGATGCAGCCAGCCATGCCAATCGGGCGGCACGCGGCTCGCCTCGACGGTGCCGGCATAGATCACCCAGCGGCGCGCGCCCTTCTTGGCCTGGTAGTAGCGATTGCCGAATTTGTCGGTGCCGACCAACGCACCGGAGAACCAGGTCGTGGCCAAGGTTCCAAGCGTGGCGTTGTGCCACCAGCCAAAGATGAAGCGGATGAGGGACATAAGGGTCCGGCCAAACCTAAGATTTGTCGGCGGAATATAGAGGGGCCGGGCCGCTCGCGCCAAGCGGCCATTCCACCACCATCTGCGACGTAATCCCTAGAATTCCACCGAAAAACCTACGCGGCCGACCTGGTTGCGCCCATCGAGGGTGGACGCGAAGCCGCCATCCACCATCACCGGCATATCCCCGCCGACGTCGAGGCGGTGGGCGACGTTGAAGCCTATCGCCTCGCTGCCGCCATAAAAGCCGGCATGGGTAGAGAATGTGGTCTTGCCGGGACCCGATGGAACCATGATGCCGCCCAGCGCCGTTGAGGCCGCGACGGCGTCGCTCATGTCGCTGCGCAGCAGTGCGATCTGGCTGTTGGTGCCGGCGATGGCGTCCTGAAGTTGGCCGAAGGTGGCTGCATCCGTCCGCGCCACGCCCGGCGCGACATTGGTAATGCGGCGTTCGGCGCCCGGCGCGCCGACGGAAACCGTGCTGGGCGCGTCGGCGATCGCGTCCGTACCGATCGCCACCGAATTCGCGGCCGTTGCATGCGCGTTGAGACCCAGGGCCACGCTGTTGACGGCCGTCACGCTGGAATTGGCGCCGATCGACACGCCGCCGTTGCGCGTGACGCCCGCGTCGCTGCCGATGGCAACGGCCAGATTGGCGCCCACCAACGTATCGGGGCCGAAGGTCGACGAGCGCAAACCCATCGCCACCGAGCCGGTACCGGAGCCTGTCGCCATGTAACCAAGTGCGATGGCGCCCACACCGTCTGCGAACGCAACACCGCCGATCGCGACCGTATGATCGGCGTGGGCGTCAGCCTGCCAGCCAACCGCGGTGGCATAGTCGCCCGCCCCCTGGGTCGCCTTGCCGATGCCGACGGCGCCCAGTCCCCGCACATTGGTGTAGGCGCCCACTGCGACGCCGTCGAAATTGGCCCGGGTGAGATCGCCGATGGCCGTGGCTTGCGAGCCATTGGCGAAGGCGCCGATGCCGATGGCGGTAGAGCCTCCGAAGTTCGAGTGCGTAACCCCGTCGGGGTCGAGATCATCGACCACGGCCTGGGCGCCGCAGGCGAGTTGTCCATTGGTGACGACGACGTTCTCGACGCAGGCCGCGAGCGTGCCGTCCGGCGCCGTGACGGTCTGCGCCGAGGCGCCGGTGGCGGTCAGCAACGCAACGCCGCACACGACCAGGCCAACGATAGAAAAGCGATGGAACGCGCGAAACAAAACCATGGGACCCCCGCAATGACGCGTCAAAGTCCCCACCACCCGTCGCACGGCTTCGCCCAAACGAATCAGCAGCCGTTGTGCGAGCGATTGCGTCATGCGTGGGGAACTTCGTCAACGTTTACGCCACAATCCACGATGGCGCGCGGCGCCGGGCCGTCGCTCACGGAACCCCCAAGGGCGATGGCTAGGTAGGAATCCGTATGCCGCAGATATCCACAAACGATCCAAAATCGCCGCGATGTTTGCGGCTGTCACAATTGCGAAAAAATTTTCTGCGCGATTCTCGTTAAGCGCTTGACAGGGTCTTTTCCTCAGCAAAAAGCATGTGTGGGTCCTACCAGATGTGGTAGGTAAGAATTTGTTTACCACTTTTCGCTTGCGAGCGTTTTCGAACGGTGCCCATACTTGGGGCCTGTCGCTGCTCGCGACACCAAATCTGGCGGACACGAATCCACCTCGCCGCCGCGGCCCCTGTCACTTCGACAGGCTGCCCGGCGCTAGGAAAACTGTCCCCAAAATGGTTCCGAGCGGCGGGGCCACTTTTTTGTTCGGGGATCACCGCCATGCGCATTCGCCGTCAGTTCACGGTCGAGGGACAATCGCCGTACGAAGGCCTCGCCTTCCGCTCGGCAACCAGCGAAATCCGCAACCCTGACGGCTCGGTGGTCTTCCAGCACGCGGACATTGAAGTCCCCGAGAGCTGGAGCCAGGTCGCGTGCGACGTGCTGGCGCAGAAATATTTCCGCAAGGCGGGAATCCCCACCGCGCTGAAGCCGGTGGCCGAGGAAGGTGTTCCCGAATTCCTCTGGCGCAGATGCGCCGACTCGAAGGACACCGCCGGCGAGCGTTCCGCCAAGCAGGTGTTCGACCGCCTGGCCGGCACCTGGGCCTATTGGGGCTGGAAGGGCGGCTACTTCGACAGCGAAGCCGATGCGAGCGCCTTCAAGGACGAACTCTCCTACATGCTGGCGGCGCAGATGGCGGCGCCGAATTCGCCCCAATGGTTCAACACCGGCCTGCACTGGGCTTACGGCATCGATGGCCCGAGCCAGGGCCATTACTATGTCGACCACAAGAGCGGCCGGCTGACGAAATCGACCTCGTCCTATGAGCATCCGCAGCCGCATGCCTGCTTCATCCAGTCCGTCGCCGACGACCTGGTGAACGAAGGCGGCATCATGGATCTGTGGACGCGCGAGGCGCGCCTCTTCAAATACGGCTCGGGCACGGGGACGAATTTCTCCTCGCTGCGCGGCGAGAAAGAGAAGCTGTCGGGCGGCGGCAAGTCGTCCGGGCTGATGAGCTTTTTGAAGATCGGCGACCGCGCGGCGGGCGCCATCAAGTCGGGCGGCACGACGCGCCGCGCCGCCAAGATGGTGATCGTCGACGTCGATCATCCCGATATCGAGACCTTCATCGACTGGAAGGTCGTGGAAGAGCAGAAGGTCGCCGCCATGGTGGCCGGCTCCAAGCTGGCCGAGAAGCATCTCAAGCTCGTCATGAAGGCCTGCATCAACTGCGAGGGCTCGAACGACGATTGCTTCGATCCGAAGAAGAACCCGGCGCTGCGCCGCGAGATCAAGGCCGCGCGCAAGGTGCTGATCCCGGACAACTACATCGAGCGCGTCATCTCCTTCGCCAAGCAGGGCTACAAGGAGATGGAGTTCAAGTCCTACGACACCGATTGGGATTCGGAAGCCTATCTCACCGTCTCGGGGCAGAATTCGAACAATTCGGTGCGCGTCACCGACGAATTCCTCAACGCCGTGCTCGAGGGCAAGGCGTGGGACCTCACCTTCCGCGGCTCGAACAAGGTCGCCAAGACCGTCGACGCGCGCGAATTGTGGGAGAAGATCTCCTATTCGGCCTGGGCCTGTGCCGATCCCGGCATCCAGTTCCATTCGACGATCAACGACTGGCACACCTGCCCGGCCGGCGGCGCCATCCGCGCCTCCAATCCGTGCTCGGAATATATGTTCCTGGACGACACGGCGTGCAATCTCGCCTCGCTGAACCTGATGACGTTCCGCAAAGATCACGACGGCGGCGCCAAGGTGTTCGACGTCGCCTCGTTCGAGCATGCGGTGCGGCTGTGGACCGTGGTTCTGGAAATCTCGGTGCTGATGGCGCAGTTCCCGTCCAAGGAAATCGCGCAACTGTCCTACGACTACCGCACGCTGGGCCTGGGCTTCGCCAATATCGGCGGCCTGCTGATGGCGGCGGGCATCTCCTACGACTCACGCGAGGGCCGCGCGATCGCGGGCGCGATCAGCGCCGTGATGACGGGCGTCTCCTATGCCACCTCGGCCGAGATGGCGGGCGAGTTGGGTCCGTTCCCGGAATATGCCGCCAACAAGGACGCGATGCTGCGCGTCATGCGCAACCACCGCCGCGCAGCGCATGGCGAAGCGGCCGGATACGAAGGTTTGTCGACGCCGCCGGTGCCGCTGGACCTGGCGGCGGTCGCCAACAAGGACCTCGCCTTCGCGGCGCAGCGCGCCTGGGACGACGCGGTGTCGCTCGGCGAAGGCTTCGGCTACCGCAACGCGCAGTCCACCGTGATCGCGCCGACCGGAACGATCGGCCTGGTGATGGATTGCGACACGACGGGCGTGGAGCCCGACTTCGCGCTGGTCAAGTTCAAGAAGCTGGCGGGCGGCGGCTACTTCAAGATCATCAACCGCTGCGTGCCCGAGGCTTTGCAGACTCTGCAGTACCGGCAAGAGCAGATCGACGACATCATCGGCTACGCCGTCGGGCACGGCACGCTGGAAGGTTATGCCGGCGCGGTGAACTACGACGCGCTGCGGGCGCGCGGCTTCGGCGAAGGCCAGATCAACGCCATCGAAGGCGCGCTGGAATCGGCGTTCGACATCCGCTTCGTGTTCAACAAATGGACGCTGGGCACCGAGTTCTGCAACGCGGTGCTGAAGATCGACGGCGAGGCGCTGGACGCGCCGGACTTCGACATGCTCAAGACGCTCGGCTTCTCGCGCGCCGACATCGACCTCGCCAATTTGCATGTCTGCGGCGCGATGACCCTGGAAGGCGCGCCGCATCTCAAAGACAAGCACCTGCCGGTGTTCGACTGCGCCAATCCCTGCGGCCGCATCGGCAAGCGGGCGCTGTCGGTCGAGAGCCACATTCTCATGATGGCGGCGGTGCAGCCGTTCATCTCCGGCGCGATCTCCAAGACCATCAACATGCCGAACACCGCGACCGTGAAGGAGTGCGGCGAGAGCTACATGATGTCGTGGAAGCTGGGCCTCAAGGCCAACGCGCTCTATCGCGATGGCTCCAAGCTCAGCCAGCCGCTGGCCAGCCAGGTGCTGCAGATCGACGACGAGGACGAAGACGTCGAGCTGGCGCCGGCGGCGCGCACGACCGTCATCACCGAACGGATCGTGGAAAAGGTCATCGAGCGGGTGCAGGCGCATGAGCGCGAGAAGCTGCCGCAGCGCCGCAAGGGCTATACCCAGAAGGCGATCGTCGGCGGGCATAAGGTCTATCTGCGCACCGGCGAATACGAGGACGGCCGCATCGGCGAGATCTTCATCGACATGCACAAGGACGGCGCCGCCTTCCGCAGCCTGATGGACGGCTTCGCCATCGCGATTTCGGTCGGCCTGCAATATGGCGTGCCGCTGGAAGAATTCGTGGAAGCCTTCACGTTCACGAAATTCGAGCCGGCCGGCATTGTGATCGGCAACGACTCGATCAAGAACGCGACCTCGATCCTCGACTACATCTTCCGCGAGCTCGCCGTGTCTTATCTCGACCGCAGCGACCTGGCGCATGTTCAGCCGGCGGCCGACGAAGACATCGGCTACGGAACGGATGACGGCTCGCATGACGACCGCAACCGGGAAGTCGCGCAGGCGATGCGCAGCGTGGTCTCGCCCGGCTTCGTGCGGGGCCGCATGCAGCGCTCCATCGCCGTGGTGCGCGGCGGCGCGGCGCCCAAGATGATGGAAGAGCACGACCACGCAGCGCACGTGCACGTGCATGTGCACGAGGAGCATGACGAGGTGCAGGAATTCCTCGTCGCCGACGACGTGGCGGGCGCGCTGAGCGAAATCCGCGCCGGCGTGCTGGAGGCGGCCAATCCGGTCGGCGACCTGGTCAACGCCATCGGCTCGCGACTGAAGGAGCGCGCCGAGGACGCCGCCGGCAAGGCCGGCAAGGTGCGCGAACTGCAGGCCAAGCGCGCCGCCGAGGCCCGCATGAAAGGCTATGAAGGCGACGCCTGCGGCGGCTGCGGAAATTTCACGCTGGTGCGCAACGGCACGTGCATGAAGTGCAATACGTGCGGCAGCACGAGCGGGTGCTCGTAGGACGAAGCTAGGAGGAACTGATGCATCGCATAGCAACAACGACTGGGGTTGGCCGACTCCTTCCCAAAGGGAGTGACGGTGCGCGAGTCAGTTTCCATGCCACGCTGTGGCAAGACGGAAACGGACGAAAGCATTGGGAAGGTGATTTGGAACTGGCTGAGGCCCGTTCCGGTCAGGGAATTTCAACCGTCTTAGCGGCGCTCGGCGAACAAAGGACAACGCTTGAGCTCGATACCGGCGGTGAAATGGACGTGGTCGTCACAAATTTTACCGTCGGCTCCAATGCGCCAATCCATTTCGTCGTGAGTGGAGCAATTCCCGGCAGGTAAGGAACACCTCGCGATGGGTGGGAAGGGGTGGGTGGCTCGCGCTCCCGCCCCTTCCGCTTTTCTGGCCCCCTACTCGTCATCACCCGCGCATGCGGGTGATCCATCTTGCTTCGACGCCGAAGAAAATGGGTTGCCCGGACAAGCCGGGCAATGACGAAAGGAGTATAGTGGCGTTATGAGGATTCTCTCGCTCGCTATGTTTCTGCTCGCCGGCTTGGTCACCCCTGCCCTCGCCGCGGCCGACTGGAACGGGACCTGGGTCGGCAATTGGCAGAGTGCGGACGGTAACGGCGTGCAAATCATGATGGCCGGCAATGTCGCGACGGGGATTTTCTGGAACGGCGATTATCTGCCGGATGAATTGCACGCGTCCGTATCGGCCGACGGCAAGACGCTGACCATCACCTGGGATCATGCGAGCGCCGTGCTGACGCGCAGCGGCGCCGAGACGGCAGACGCCGTGATCCACGAACCCGGCAAGCCGGACGCGAAGTTCGCCGTGAAAATCGATCACTAGAGCGATTTTGGCATGAGATTACGCATAGCCGGCATGCTTGAAGAAATTCGCGCACTCGGCTTGTGAGAAGGTGGCAAGGATCGCGCCGATGCG
>Ga0207929_1000007_pt1 | contig 211785 bp, 230 predicted proteins | sample NGESurdeep072012_FD_184466 | JGI IMG/M metagenome (GOLD analysis project Ga0207929, IMG submission 184466) | Arctic peat soil microbial communities from Barrow, Alaska - NGEE Surface sample 53-1 deep-072012 (SPAdes) | ecosystem: Environmental > Terrestrial > Soil > Wetlands > Peat ... | reverse complement strand
GAGATTGTATTCGCGCGTGCCGCGCTCGTCGCAATCGCCCTCGACGGTGACGCGAATGCTCGGGTATTTGCTCAGCCAGGTCGCCTGGCGCTGCAACGTGCCCTTGTCGTTGTCCTCGATGTTGTAGGCGTTGTAGGCGAAGTGAACCGTATCGCCGACATTGACGCGGAGGTCTTCGGCGCTGCCGGGCACGATGCTGGACATCGCCGCGGGCGGCGCGCTGCTGCCACCGGTCTGGGGAGGGGGCGTGTTCTCGGCCTGCTTGGGCGTGGTGCAACCCGCCAGCAGAAGCGCCGCTGTCAACGCAGCGAAACTCATCACCGTTGAAAATTTCGTCATCGAATTCAAACCCTCCATCAATCCGGCCCGGCATCGCTCAGAGCCGATGCATTGCCGCGGGAACTCTACGATCTAACGCGTTCGTGGCGAAAAAGAGCCAGAAAACAGATTACCGGGAGTTTAGGGACAGGAACCCTATTGGATCAAGGGCGACCAGGCGGGATCCGATGCGTCGCCGGGCGTCGGCACGCGCCGTTCGTTGCGGCCGGTGACGTCGATCGACCAGATTTGCGAACCGCGCCCGCCCTGCACCGTGCGGCCGAACATGATGACACGGCCGTTCGGCGCCCAGGTCGGTCCCTCGTCTTCCCAGCCATTGGTGATGATGCGCGCGCCCGAGCCGTCGGTCTTCATGACTCCGACATGGAATCCGCCGCTTTGATTGGTAAACGCGATGAGATCGCCGCGCGGGCTCCACACCGGCGTGCCGTTGCGCCCGGCGCCGAAGCTGATGCGGCGCTGCCCGGAGCCGTCGGCATTCATGAGGTAGATCTGCTGGCTGCCGCCGCGGTCGGATTCGAAGGCGATCTGGGTGCCGTCGGGCGAAAAAGAGGGTGCGGTGTCGATCGACGGATCGGACGTTAACCTTGTCATCGCCCGGGTTCGCAAATCCATCACATAGATGTCCGAATTGCCGCCGGATTCCAGCGTCAGCGCCACCTTGTTGCCGTCGGGAGAAAACCGCGGGCTGAAGGTCATGTTGGGGAAATTGCCGAGCATTTCCTGGCGGCCGCTTTCCAGGTCGAACAGATAGACGCGCGGCTTGGCGCCGATATAGGACATGTAGGCGATCATCTGCGCCGTCGGATTGAAGCGCGGCGTCAGCACCAGATAGTCGCCGCGCGTCAGGAAGATCGGATTGGCGCCGTCCTGATCCATCACCGCCAGGCGCTTCTTGCGCGACAGCGCCGGACCCGACTCCGAGATGAAGACGACGCGGGTGTCGAAATAGCCCTCTTCGCCGGTGATGCGCTTGTAGATCGCGTCGGCGATGATGTGCGCGATGCGGCGCCAATTGTCCGGCGTGGTGAAATATTGCTGGCCGATCATCTGGCTCTCGCCGAACACGTCCCACAGACGGAAGTCGACGCGCAGGCGGCCGTCGGGCTGCGCCTGGATCTGGCCGGCGACCAGCGCCTGCGCCTGGATCGTGCGCCAGCTGCCGAACTGCGGCGGCACGTTGATGTTGCTGATCTTCTCGATGAAGGACTTGGGATCCAGGGGCCGGAACAGGCCCGAGCGGTCGAGATCGGCGCGGATGACCTTGGCGAGGTTCTGCGCGATGGCGGTATCGCCGGCGATCGGCGCGGCGAAATCGGGAATGGCGATCGGCAGGGGCTGCGGATTGGCCTGATCGACCGTGACGTGCAGCTCGGCGCGCGCCGGGACGGCGGCCAGCGCCATGACGATGCCGAGGGCGGCGGCCCAATGCCGGAGGCGGTTCGCATTCATTCTGGTGTCTCCCGTTACTGGACCATCTTGCGCGGATCGAAGTCGATCGTGATGTCGCGCCAGGTATTGTATTTGTCGGCCGGCAATTTGTAGGGGCCGCAGGTCGAGATCGCACGACGCGCGGCTTCCGCGGCGGCCCGCACGAACGGATCGCCCGCCGCGCGAGCCGCCGATTCTGCAGCCAATTGTGGCGTCTGTGCGACGCTGCCGTCCGGATTGAGGAACAGTTCGAAGGTCACGACCAGCCGTTCGGGATGCGGCGCGCCGACCGGCGGGCTCCAGCACGGCGAAATCGCGTTGCGCAGCGCATCGACCAGATCCATGGTCATGGCGTTCATCGCGCCGACGCCCTTGAGAGTGCGGTCGGTGACGCGGGCGTTGGGCGGCGCGGCGGCCGGCGCGGTCAGCTTGTTCAACAAGGCGCTGAAATCGTCGGTCTTGGGCTTCTTCTTCTCGTCGGGCGGCGCCGGCTGCGTCTGCGGCTTGGCCGCGGGCTTGGGCAGCGGCGCGGGCTTGATCTCCAGCGGCTTGGCCAGCGGCAGATCGGGCGCCGCTTCGGCGGCCGGCGGCGGCGTCGGCGCGGGCGTTGGCAGCGGCATCTCGGTCGGTGGCGGCTTGACGTCTTGCTGCGGCAGCGGCTTGGGCATGCGCTCGACGGTCGGCGCGATGTTGGTCTTGGCGCCGATGGTGACGAGATCGACCGGCACGACCGGCGGCGACTCGTCGGCGATCTCCAGGCTGTGCTGCCAGCTGATCAGAGTCGTCGCCACGATCGCCGCGTGCAACAGCACAGCGACGATCAGACCCCCGACGCGCGAACCGCGCGCGGTGGTCGGCGTCAGGTCAAGGCGTGCCGGGCTTAGGCTTTGCGACATCGGTCACGAGCCCGATATGGGTGAAGCCAGCGGCGGAGAGCAGACCCATCACTTCCATGACGCGGCCATAGTCGACCGCCTTGTCGCCGCGCACGAAGATGCGCTGGTCATAGCCGTTGGCGGCGATGGCGCTGAGCTTGGGCACCAGTTCGTCTTCGGGTATGGGCGTGTTCTGCAGATAGACCTTGCCGTCGCGCTTGACGGTGACCGAGAGCGGTTCGCGGTCCTGGCCGAGCGTCTGCGCCCTTGTCTTGGGCAGATCGACCGGCACGCCGACGGTGAGCAACGGCGCCGTCACCATGAAGACGATGAGCAGCACCAGCATCACGTCGACGAAGGGCGTGACGTTGATTTCCGCCATGGCCCGGCGGCGGCCGCCGCGATGGCCACGTTCGTTGCGGTGCAGCGTCGCCGCCATCAGCGCGCCTTCTCGTCCAGCTGGCGTGACAGGATGGCGGAGAATTCATCGGCGAAGGCGTCGAGCCGCGTGGTGTAGCGCGCGATCTCGTTGACGAAGCGGTTGTAGAAGATGACGGCGGGAATGGCGGCGAGCAGCCCCATCGCGGTGGCGAACAGCGCCTCGGCGATGCCGGGCGCCACGACGGCGAGCGTCGTGTTGTGCTGGGCGGCGATGGCGGTGAAGGAATTCATGATGCCCCACACCGTGCCGAACAGGCCGATGAACGGCGCCGTCGAGCCGACCGTGGCGAGGAAGCCGAGCTGGCGCTCGAGCCCATCGGTCTCGCGCAGGATGGTGACGCTCATCGCCTTCTCGATGCGGTCCTTGACGCCGGGCACCAGCGCTTCGCGCGGGGGCCCGCCTTCGAAGGCCCGGCGCCATTCGCGCAGCGCGGCGACGAAGGTCGCGGCCATGGGATGATCGGCCTTGGCGGCGAATTGCTGATAGAGCTCGTCCAGCGACTGGCCGGACCAGAAGACCTTCTCGAACTTGCTCGCGCGCCGCTTCAGCGTGCCGAAGGCGAGCCATTTGTTGATGATGATGGTCCACGACCATAGCGAGGCGATCAGCAGGAGCACCATCACGGCCTTGACGATCGGATCGGCGCGCAGGAAGACCGAGATCACCGACATGCCGCCGGCGCTGGTGGCCTCCGGCGTGCCGCCGCTGGGCGCAACGTCGATCGACGTCGTCGGCGCGGCGGAGGGCGCGTCGAGATCGTGCGTCTCGGTGGCGCCGCCGCCCGCCGGCGCGGCCGTCGGTTGCGCCAGCGCAGGCGTTCCCAAAAGGCTCACGAATGCGGCCACGGCCAGCATGCGGATCAGCGTCATTACGGTACCTCATGCAACGAGAAGCGAAGCTCTGGCGCGCAGCATCTCCTGCTCCCGCGCAAAAGTCATTCAATGGTGGCCGAATTTGGGCGCTAAAGGTTAAACGCTTGTTTCCAAAAGATAAGGGAGGAGTTTATCGCGCACGGCCTGCGGAATTCTACGCGGTTTGCCGCTCAGCGTCATAATGCACGCCTCGACCTTGCCATGCACCAGCAACACACCATTGGCGTAAATTTTCTGGTCGGCCCGCATGCGCGCGCCGGTCAGCAGCGGACAGGTGGTATGGACCTCGAGCTGGTCCTCCACCCGGGCCGGGCGGTGGAAATCGAGGCTGGCATTGCGCAGGGTCCAGGCGGTCGGCTCGGCGTCGTCGAGCATCGCCAATCTGGAGATACCCGAGAGGCGAAAGAATTCCATCCGGCCGCGCTCCATGTAGCGCAGGTAATTGGCGTGATAGACGACGCCGGAGAGATCGGTGTCCTCGTAATAGACGCGGATGGGCAGGATGTGGGTCTTGCCCTCGAAGCGTCCAAGGCCACCCACTGCCAAATTATCCGGCTCAGACATCGTCGTCGCTTATCGGCAAATTCATCTGCGCCGGATCGCGCGGCGGCACGGTCAGGCCCAGATGACCATAGGCCGCCCCGCTGAGCAGGCGGCCGCGCGGCGTGCGCTGCACGAAGCCTTGCTGCAGCAGGAAGGGCTCGACCACGTCCTCGATGGCGTCGCGCGATTCGCCCAGCGCCGCGGCGATGGTCTCGATGCCGACGGGTCCGCCGCCGAAGCTTTCCGCGATCAGTTTGAGATAGCGCTTGTCGAAGGCGTCGAGACCGCGGGCGTCGACTTCCAGCCGCGTCAGCGCGGCGTCGGCGGTTTTTGCATCGACCTGCTGGTGGCCGGCCACGGAGGCGAAATCGCGCACGCGCTTGAGCAGGCGCCCGGCGATGCGCGGCGTGCCGCGGGCGCGTCCGGCGATCTCGCGCGCGCCGTCGGCGGTCAGCGCCAGGCCCAGCACGCGCGCGCCGCGCTCGACGATCGAAAGCAATTCTTCCGCCGAATAGAAGTTGAGCCGGATCGGAATGCCGAAGCGGTCACGCAGCGGCGTGGTGATGAGGCCCGAGCGCGTCGTGGCGCCGACCAGCGTGAAGGGATTGAGCGTGATCTTGACCGAGCGCGCCGATGGCCCCTCGCCGATCACCAGATCGAGCTCATAATCCTCCATCGCGGGATAAAGGATTTCCTCGACCGCCGGATTGAGGCGGTGGATCTCGTCGATGAACAGCACGTCGCGCGGTTCGAGATTGGTCAGGATGGCGGCGAGATCGCCGGCCTTGGCCAGCACCGGGCCGGAGGTCGAGCGGAAATTGACGCCCAGCTCGCGCGCCACGATCTGCGCCAGCGTGGTCTTGCCGAGGCCCGGCGGGCCGGAGAACAGGACATGGTCCAGCGCCTCGGAACGCGCCTTCGCCGCCTGGATGAAGATGGACAGATTCTCGCGCGCCTGCTGCTGCCCGACGAAATCGGCCAGCCGCTTGGGGCGCAGCGAGGCCTCGAGCGAGTCCTCTTCGCTGCGCTCGGGGGTGACGAGGCGGTCGGTTTCGGGTTTGGGGTTGGCAGCCATCGTTGGTCCTATGTCCGCCAGGGGTTGAAAACAGCCAGCCCGTTATACGCAAAGTCGGTCACGTTGCGCGTGACGATCGTGAGGTCATGCACGACCGCCGTTGCTGCGATCTGTGAGTCGATGATTTTGGCGTCGGGCATTTCGACTCGCAGCCCGCCCCAGCGATACGCCACGTCGAAATCAAAAGGCAGAATGCGGCCCATGAAACCATCGACAACGGTGTCGGAAAACCACTTCTCCAGTTTCAGGCGTTGTCGCCCGGTTGCCAATTGATCGATGCCGAACCAAACCTCGCCGACGGTCAGCGCACTAATATACAGCCGTTCGCTGGACTGCGCCTTAAACCAGGCATCGACAGCGGCGTCGGGCCTCGGACGCATGTGTTCCGACAGGACACAAGTATCGAGCAGGAACATCAGAACACTTTGCGCATGGGCTCGTACTTGCGCTCGGGCAATTTGAACTCAGGAACCTTTGGAGCGGAACGCCAAAGTTCGTACAGGGATTTGGTCTGTTTGCGTTTGGGCGCGCCCTTCATGCGGTGAAAATCCTCGGCGGAGACCACATAGGCTTTTTCCTCACCGTGCAGCGTGATGCGTTGCGGGCCGTTCGCGGTCTCGCGAACAACTTCTGAAAATCGTGCCTTGGCGTCCTGCAAAGCCCAGCTCTTTTCCATCGCATCCTCCTGACTAGTCTGACTAGTCAGATTGTAGTTCACCGCCCCATCGCCCGCAAGCTTTCGCGGATCAGGACATCGACCGGCGCGGCCGCGCCCAGATCGTTGGCGGCGCGGGCGACGGATTCGGACGCCTGGCTGGGTGAGTAGCCGAGCTTCACCAGCGCCGCGACGGCGTCGGCCTCGGGGCCGCGCGGGGCCAGTGCGACGACGCCGCCGTCTTCGCCATGGCCGCGCAGCATCATGGCGGGGGCCTTGTCCTTGAGTTCGGTGACGATGCGCAGGGCGAGCTTGGGGCCGACGCCCTGGGCGCGGCCGATGACGGCCTTGTCGGACAGGGCGAGCGCCCGTTCGAGTTCGCGCGACGACAGCGCGGAGAGCACGTTGAGGGCGACACGGCTGCCGACATTCTGCACCGTCTGCAGCAGGCGGAACCATTCGCGCTCTTCCGCCGAATGGAAGCCGTAAAGCCGGATGGCGTCGTCGGACACCTTGGTCTCGATCATCAGCGAGACAGGCGCGCCGGCCGACAGCTTCGCCAGCGTCGAGGACGGGCACTGCACCAGATAGCCGACGCCACCGACATCGAGGATGGCATGATCTTCGGCGATGGAATCGACGATGCCCTTGAGTTTGCCGATCATGCGATGCTCATCATCATGCGGGCGCGTGTTCCCGCGAGATGCGCATGGGCGATGGCGCAGGCGAGTGCGTCGGCGGCGTCGGCCTGCTCGACGCGGCAGGTGGGCAGGAGCCGCCGCACCATCGCCTGGACCTGCTCCTTCTGCGCATGGCCGACGCCGACGACCGATTTCTTGATGTGGTTGGGCGCATATTCGGCGATCTCCAATCCGGCTTGCGCGGCGGCCAGCAGCGCGACGGCGCGGGCATGGCCGAGCTTGAGCGCGGCGGAGGGATCCTTGGCGACGAAGGCCATCTCGACCGCGATGGCGCACGGGCGTTCGCGCGCGATGACCTCTTCCAAGGCGCGGTGCAGCGCCAGGAGCCGCAAACCCAGTCCATCTGCGGCGCGCGTGGCGAAGACGCCATGCGCGACGTGGCTGAGGCGGCTGCCTTCGACCGCGATCACGCCCCAGCCCATCCGGGCGAGGCCCGGATCGAGGCCGAGGATGCGAATCGGAGCGGTCATCGCAGCTTTGTACCCTTTATGTTCGAGGCTTTCCTAGTCGGGAGGCGTCATTCGCCATCGCCTTTGCCGGACGCCGCCGGCGCAAAGCACCCAAAAATCTCCAACTATTCGTGCGCAAGGGATGGTGGGAGCTTGGCTTTCGCGGCGGCATGGGACCGGCGCGGCGATGGAGGCGAGCAATGACGACAGAAGCACCGTGGGAAGGGCTGCGGCAGGTCCGCAAGATCCACGCGATCAACCATCCCGAACGCGGGGTGCTGCTGAGCGCCCTGACGAGAGATTATACGATCGTGTTCAACAGCCAGTTGGCGGCCAACGGCACGACCTGGGGCGGCTGGGGTGATCCGGCCCTTGGACGGACCGACATCCACAAGATCGCGGGCGCGCAGCATGCTTTGGGCCTCGGCCAAATCTGGGCGCTCAACATGGCGGGCAAGCTCATGGGCAAGATTCCCGAGCGCGGCGGCGATTGGGAAGAGGTCGGCGGTCCGGCCTTGATGGCGCTCGCGACCGTGCCGGAGCAGGTTTACGCCGATCCGAAGGACCCGCGCTTTGCCAGAAGCCGGCTTGTCGCGTCGTTACAGCAGCTCTGGGGCATCACGCGCGACCGCCGGCTGATCTCGGCGCGGGTGGTGGGCCAGCCCTTGGACCAGGATTTGCCGACCTGGAACGATGCCCCACCGGTCTTCGCCGTCGCCGCGACGGTGAAGAATGACGGGCTGGGCCAGGTATGGGTGCTGAACATGCAGCAGCAATTGCGCTCGTCGACGAGAAATGCCGCCAATTCGGAGTCACCTTACGACTGGTCGCCATGGTCGAAGGAAAACTGGAACGGCGCGCCCCAGCTACGCGCCATCGCCGCCTCGCAGCATCGCGGCGCCATCGCGTCGCGCGACGCGGTGCATGAAGGCCCGGCGCCGGATCATATCGTGCTCGGCATCACCCAAAAATATGAACTTATCGCCAGCATACTGCGCAGCCCGAATCCGGTCTGGGGGCCATGGTCGCCGCCGTATTGGAACGGCTGCGCCGGGGCGGTCCTGGATGTCACCGCCGTGCAGCAATCCGATGGCTGTCTGCAGGTCTGGGCGGTGACCTATGGCGGCTATCTGGCGATGTGCCGCCAGACCAAGCGGGGCGGCGATTGGACCGCGTGGCAGACCGCCGACTTTGGTTGGAGTAGGGCTAACGAGCCGGTTTTCGTGCAGTAGTCTGGCGCCGGCACCGGGAATCTGTATTTGTCGCCGTTCAAACGGAGGGCGCGGGACATGCGAAGCGCAGGTCTGGGATTGCTGGCGGTTCTGGCGATGACGGCGCCGGCCGCGGCCGTGTCCGTGATGGATTGCAATGACGATCAGTCGACCGCGAGCGCGGCGAACATCGCCGGGCCGTGGGAGAAGAACACCAAGGTCTTCTACAACGGCCAAGTCCGCGTCGCGCTGATGGATACCGGCGGCGAACCGGTGTGCTGCTCCATCCACCTCCTGGTGCTGAGCCCCGCCGGCGGACAGGACGAGCCGGAGTATACCGCCTGCCACCTGATCAACGATCACGAAGGCTCGGGCTTCGTCAGCATCGACTTCGCCAGGATCGCCGCCAGCTATGATGCCAAGAAGGGATTGCTGATCACGTTTCCTTACGGGCTGTACGTCGACGGCATGAAGCCGAACAAGCCCGGCACCGCGAAAATCCGGCTGAACATCGCCAAGGGAACGCTGGCGGTGGAAAAATAATCAGCCGCCGAGCTTCTCCATCAACGCCTGGGACAATTCGTAATTGCCGTAGACGTTCTGCACGTCGTCATGGTCATCGAGGGTTTCGATCAGCTTGATGAGCTGTTCGCCGGCGCCGTCGGGCACCGCCACGGTGTTCGACGGGCGCCAGACAAAGGCGGCCGACACCGGTGCGCCGAGCTTGGCCTCCAGCGCGTCGCGCACGGCGATGAAATCGTCGAGGGAAGTCAAAAATTCGTGGCCGTCCTCGGTGGAGACGCACTCGTCGGCGCCGACCTCGATGGCGAGTTCGAGCATGGCGTCGTCGCTGCCCTTGTCGTGTGCGTAAACGATCTGGCCGACATGGGCGAACATGAAGGCGACCGAATTGGCCGCGCCCATCTCGCCGCCATATTTGGCGAAGGTCGAGCGCACGTCGGCGCTGGTGCGGTTGCGGTTGTCGGTCAGCGCCTCGACGATCAGCGCCGCGCCGCCGGGGCCGCGGCCCTCATAGCGCACCTCGTCGTAGTTCTCGGCGTCGCCGCCCTGGCCCTTCTTGATGGCGCGGTCGATCGTGTCCTTCGACATCGAAACCTGTTTGGCGGCGATGATGGCGGTGCGCAGGCGCGGATTGTGCGCCGGGTCCGGCAGGCCGGATTTGGAAGCGACGGTGATCTCGCGGCCGAGCTTGGAGAAGAGCTTGGAGCGCTCCTTATCCTGCTTGCCCTTGCGAAACATAATGTTCTTGAACTGACTATGGCCGGCCATGGGGCGTGGGTCTCTTCAGTGCGGGGCGGTGAGATAGCCGGGAGAGGGAGGGGGATTCAAGTGCATCGCGATTGACCGTATCGGACCTCCTTGCTAAGTTACATGTAACCGAGAAAGTGCTCCATGCCAGCGCCTTTGTCTTCCGCTAAGAAAGTCCGCGCCCACCGCGCGAAGCTGCGCCGCCAAGGGCTGCGGCCGATCCAGATCTGGGTGCCGGACGTCAACGATCCCAAGATCATCGAGCAAATCCGCCACGAGGCGCGCGCCATCGCGCAAAGTCCGCAAGAGAAGGACAACTTGGCCTTCATCGCTTCGCTCTGGGATGACGCGTCCTTCGAGAAATGAGGCGCGGCGAGGTTTGGACAGTTTCCGGCGGAAGCGATTATGCCGGCAAACCGCGCCCGGCCGTGATCGTCCAGGAAAGCGGATATGAAGTTCTCGACTCCATCACCGTGTGTCTTCTGACCAGCGACTCGGCGACCGTTCCTCTCACGCGACCGGAAATAACACCGAGCGCTTTGAATGGTCTGCGCGGCCAATCGTTTCTCATGGTCGACAAGATCAGCACGCTTCCCAAATCCAAACTCGGCCATCGCATTGGACGACTGGCCGACGAGGACATCCTCCGCCTTAACCGCGCCATGCTGGTGTTTTTGGGGATGACGGGCGGGAGGCGGCGGTAGCGATGGTGCGTCTAAACCATGGTCTTGCCGCGCTCTTCGTATAAAATGCGCTCCAGGCGACGGCACGGGCGAACAACGATGAGCGAACTCGACAACCTCTCCGTCACCGGCCCTTCCGCCACCGGCTGGTGCGCGGCGACGCCGGCCAACGAGACCACGGACGAGCATGGGCGGCCGTTTGTGCCGGACGCCAGCTCGCGCTCGGTCGATCCCAGGGTGCCGCGCAACCGGGTTTATGACGATCCGGACGTCGTACGGCTGCGCGCCGAGCTGAAAGCCAGGAACGGCATCGTCGGGCTGGAGATGGTCGAGCCGCACGAGGTCGAGCGCGCGGCGCGGATTTTCTTTCGCGATGGGTTCGTCGTCGTCAAGAATCTGCTCGATGCCGAGCGGCTGGCGACCTGGCGGGCGGCGTCGGCGCGGGTGCTGAAGCAGATCCTGGAAATCCCCGGGCCGCAGGGGCGCAAATACATCACCGAGACGGGGCGGCTGCCGCATCGCTATTCCTACGGCACGGCATCGGCCAGCCGCGAGCTGCTGCACGATCCGGTGTGGGCGGCGATGATCGACCTTCCGACCACGACGCCGATCCTGACGCGGATTTTCGGCGGCGACGACTATCACGTGCGCGGGGCGGGCGGCGATCTCTGCCTGCCGGGCGCCATCGAATACCAGGCGCTGCACGCCGACGTGAAGGAGACGTTCCAGTTTCCCGCCGCGCGGCTCGCCGCGGCCGAGCGGCTCGGCATCGAGTTGCGCAAGCGCGCGGGTTCGGAGGAGCTCACCTTCCAGACGCAGCAACTGATCGTCGAGAAGACGCCGCCGCATGTGACGATCAATTTTTTGATGAGCGATCTGCATTGGGAGAATGGGCCGATCCGCCAGATTCCCGGCACGCAGGCCCATGTCGCCAGTCCGCCGACGCCGGCGGAGGAGCCTGAGTGGATGCGGCTGTCGACCCTGGTCGGCGCGCCGGCCGGCGCCGGCGTCTTCCGCGACAACCGCGCCTGGCACGGCGCGACGCCGAACCTGTCCCGCGAAATCCGCGCCATGCCCAATGTCGAGTATCACGGGCCGTGGCTGGAGCCGGGTGCGTTCTGGAAATCCATGCCGTACGACATCTGGGAAACACTTTCGCCGCACGCGCAGAAGATCTCGCGCATGGTGCGATGCGAGCCCGGCGTCTGGCCCGCCGGCGCCGGCGTCATGCACCCGGTGGCGGGCAAGCGGATGGAAGCGAAGGCGGGCGCGAAGTAGTCGCTCGCGGAGGGAGATCTCCTTAGTTCGCTATGGCCGGCTGGACCACCACTTCGCCTCCGTCGCATGATGGACCCCAGGGGGATCGCTCCATGACATGGCTCAGAAGCGCGGGCGCGCTGATCGCGGGATTCGTGGCGGTGGTCGTGCTGTCCATCGCGAGCGATATCGCGTTGCAGGGATCGGGCATTTTCAAAGGGCTCGACAGCGGGCCGCTGGCGACACCGTTTCTGCTCGCCGCGACGGCGCATCGCTCCCTCTGGGCGGTACTGGGCAGTTTCATCGCCGCGCGCCTGGCGCCGGACCGGCCCATGGCGCATGCGCTGATCCTGGGCGGCGTCGGCGTGGTGCTGAACATCGCAGGCATGATCGTGATGTGGCGGCTCGGCGCGCATTGGTATCCGATTGCGCTGACGCTGCTGGCGCTGCCCTGTGCGTGGGCCGGCGGACTGTTGGCGACACGGAGGACGGCATGATCACGATCCACAATTTCGCGCGCGGCGCGCGCGGCGTGCGCGTATTCTGGGTCGCTGAGGAGATGGGCCTGGCCTATCGCACCGTGACGGTGACGTATCCGCCGAGCACTGCGTATCTGGCGCTCAATCCCTTGGGCACCGTGCCGTTTCTCGAGGACGATGGCGGCGCCGCGATCAACGAATCCGTCGCGATGATGCTGTATCTGGCCGAGCGCTACGGGCCGACGCCGCTGCTGCCGGCGAAGAGCGCGCCGAATTTCGCGCGCGTGCTGCAGCTGACCCTGTTCGGCGAGACGGCGCTGGGCGCTTACATGAATCCGCTGATGATGGCGAAGTTCGCCGCGCCCGACGCCGACAAGATCAACTGGTCGGTGCGCACGCTGGAGGAGCGCGTCGAGACCGCGCTCGCCTTCGTGAGCGGCGCGCTGGGCGCCGGGCCGTATCTCGCGGGCGAGACGTTCACGCTGGCCGACATCTCGGTCAGCACCGCGCTCGACATGTGGAAGGGCGCGCTCGGCAAGCCGGTGCCGCAGGCGCTTGGCGCCTGGCGCGAGAGGCTGGCGGCGCGGCCCGCCTATCAGCGGGCGCAGAAGGCGCAGAGCTAAACCGCGGCGATCGCCGCCTTGAGCTCCACCGTATTGCCGTCGGGATCGCGGATGTAGACCGACGGGCCGGTGCCCTGGGCGCCGTAGCGCTGGCCGGATTCGATGACGACGATGCCGTGTGCGGCGAGATGGACGCGGATTTTCTCTTCCTCGAACGGTGCGACCTGGATCGCGAAGTGATCGAGATTGCGCCCCTCGGTGCCGGGCGCGGCGCCGCCACGCGCGCCGAGCAACCCCGATAGCGGCACCAGATCGATCAGCGACGACCCGGCGCGCACCTGCCACAACCCGATCGTCTCCTGCACCTTGTCGAGCGCGCAGCCGAGGACGTCGCAGTAGAAATGCAAGCTGGCGTCGAGATCGGCGACGCGCAGGACGACATGGTCGATCTGGCGCAGGGTGAAGGGGATCATTTCTCCAGCGTTCCCAGTTCGGCCAGCACGACACTTTCGAGCGGGCCGAGATGTTGGACGGCTGTATCCCAGATGCGCTGTTCCGTCACCAAATCATAGCTGTGCCGGTAGATGTTGCCCGCATCCCGCACCGACATCCAATCAATCTGGGAGTGCCGCTCTTTTGTGGAATCGTCCAAATGACGCGAAGCCTCCGAGATGATCTCCAAAGCGCGCGTCACGGCATAAAAGGTCTTTACATCGGCCGCGAACGCCGCGAAATCCATCGATCCGATGAATTGGCGCGCCAGAACGATATTGTCGCGGATGTCTTCAAGAGGCTGACGCGACCGCTCAGAAGACATCCACCGCGTCCTCTATCGCCTGACCGCGCACCCGCCGCTTGAGCCCTTCGCGTTCCACGACATCGACCTTGCAGCCGAACAGATCGGCGATGTCGCGCTGCAGGCGGGCATATTCGAACATACCGGACGGCTTGTGCGGCTCGAGGTCGACCAGAATATCCACATCGCTGTCCGCCCGCGCCTCGCCGCGCGCGAGCGAGCCGAAGACGGCCGCGTGCACGACGCCGCGTTCGCGAAGCATCGCTTCGTTGGCGCGGAGGATTTTCAGGGCTTTTTCGAGCGTCATCGTCATGACGCAGATATAGCACGAATCGGCGTCGAACGTCAGAGACCTGGCATCGCCGGCTTCAAGCGTCCCCCCACCCGCACCGGATCGATCCGTGCGGCCAACCCGCGCGGGCCGGTCTCCACGAAGACGCCGCACAGAGTCGCCGGGCCCGTCGCCGGGGTGAAGCGGCCGGTGTTCATCTTGGTGACGAAGCGCTGCACCGGCTGGAACTTGTCCATGCCGATGACGCTGTCGTAATCGGCGCAGGCGCCGGCGTCGGTCTGGTAGGCGGTGCCGCCCGGAAAGATCTGCGCGTCGGCGGATGGCACGTGCTGATGCGTGCCGACGACGAAGCTGACGCGGCCGTCGCAGAAATGGCCCATCGCCATTTTTTCCGAAGTGGCTTCGGCGTGCATGTCGACGACGATCGCGTCGGCGGCTTCGCCGAGCGGACAGGCGGCGAGTTCGGCTTCGACGGCGGCGAAGGGATCGTCGAGCGCGTCCATGAAGACGCGGCCCATGACGTTGATCACCAGGACTCGTTCGCCCTTGCGCGTCTGATACAGATTGGCGCCGCGGCCCGGCGTGCCCCTGGGATAGTTGGCGGGGCGCAGGACACGATCCTCGTCGCCGATGAAGGAGAGGATTTCCTTCTGGTCGGCCCAGTGGTTGCCGGTCGTGATCACGTCGATGCCGACGGCGAAGAAATCGCGCGCGATGGCCTGGGTCAGGCCGAAACCGTGCGCCGCGTTCTCGCCATTGGCGATGACGAGGTCGAGATCGAGACTGTCCTTGAGACGCGGCAGTTCGGCGGCCACCACGTCGCGGCCCGGCCTGCCGATGATGTCGCCGAGGAAAAGGATGCGCATCGGCGCTTCTATCACATCTGGGCGGGCCGCTGGAACGCGAAGAAATCGACCAGTTCGATGACCGGCTGGCCGGGCGGGGCCTTGTGGGCGCGGAGCGCGGCCAGGCCTTGCCCGAATTCTTCGTCGCTGAGCTGGATCAGGACGGAGTCGGCACGGTGGGCCACGCGGGCGGCGTATTCGTTCCAATCCTTCGCGGTCGGGCTGGGCACAAGGTCGTAGCCGGCGGCGGCGAAACCGGCGCGGGCGAATACCGCCTCGATCGCGGCGCGCGGCGTCAGCACGCGGCGCAGGATCGCATCGCTGGAGGGAAAGAACGGCAGGTAGGGATAGGTGTGGATCTGCTCGACCGTGCCGGCGCGCAGCAGCAGGCGGCCGCCGGGACGCAAGGCGCGGAAGCATTCGCGCGCCACGCGCTCCGGATCGGCGAAGTGGTGGAACACCATCGACATGAAGACCAGGTCGATCGACGCATCGGCCAGCGGCAGCGCCTCACCGGACGCCTGCTCGTAGCGCACGCGCGGCGCGGCCTTGCGGCGCGCCTCGGCCAGCATGTTCGCCGAGGGATCGACCGCGATCACGTCGGCGTCGAAGCGCTGCGCCAGCCCGGCAGAGAAACGCCCGGTGCCGCAGCCCAGATCCAGAATGCGCGCCACGCCGTCCGGCGGCGCTTTGGCGGCGATGACATCGAGCCAATAGGCCAGCGTCGCGGGATCGTAGCCGCGCCCCGAATCGTAGGCCGCGGGCATGGCGGTCTTGTCGTAGTCCATGCGCGCGGCGTCCTTCAGCTACGGTGAAAACGGCGCACGCCGTTCTCCGTGACGATCATGTCCAGCGGGTGATCGTAGTGCTCTTTCGGCAGCAACGGCACTTCCTGGCCGGCATAGGCGACACCGATGGCGCGCAAAGGCGTACGCGCAGACGGGTTGGCGGGCGGCGTCTGCGCGCGCGCCAACAAAGCCAGCGTGCGGTCGTAATAGCCGCCGCCATAGCCCAGCCGCGTGCCGGCGGCATCGAAGGCGAGCAGCGGCAGCAGAACGATGTCGGGAACGAGCGGAGCCGCCGACGCCAGCGGCTCGGCGATGCCGAAGGCCTGCGCATTGGAACGCATCGCATCGCCCATCTTCCAGCTGCGGAAGATAAGCGGCCGGCCGCTTTCGACGCAAGGCAGCGCCAGGTGGCAACCGCGCTGCGACAGCGCCGCCATCAGGGCGCGCGGATCGGCTTCGTCGCGGAAGGGAAAATAGCCCGCGACGATCGCGCCGGCCGCGGCCGCGATCTCGTCCGCGAAACGCGCGATCGCCTCGGCGAAATCGGCGCGCGTCAGCGTCGCGCGGTGGGCGCGGGCGGCGGCGCGAAGAGCGGATTTGCTATTTTCCACGCTCGGTTCGACCCCACAGGTCAGTTGTTGCCCGCTCCCTGGAGGGAGGAAAAATGATCGTCATTCCCATCGCGCGATGAAAGTGGACGGACCGCCGTCGCCGTTGGTGTTTGGATCCTCACGGGCCTGCAGTGCAGGTGGGCGCCATATAGCCAAGACCACGATCCTGGCCAGGGACAGCTCCCGGTGAGTACATTAAGGCCCCTGGGCATCGCTAACCTGACGCGCGGGGCAGTACCGTCCGCCTTCAGCCTAGGCTTGTGCAAGCCGTCCGGCAATGTCTTCCAGGCGCTTTGTCGCCGCTTCGAAGGCGTCGGCGGCGGCGCTTTCGGATTGCGCCAGTTTGCCGCTGACATCGTCATGCGTACCGCTGAGCGCGCCGAGTTCCTGGGTGCGTAGATGCAATTGCTGGCTGACTTCGTGGTGTTCGTCGGCGATCAGCAGTGCCGCCATCAGAAGCAGGCGCTGGTCGCCGACCTGGCCGACGGAGGACAGCAGTTCCTTCACCTTGCCGTCGACATGGGTGGCGAGCTCGCGCAAATGATCTTCCTCGCCCTCGTCGCAGGCGATGGTGTAGGCGCGGGCATTCACCATGACGTTGACGAGCGGCATCTGAAAGTCTCCTAGCGGCCGAGTGCGGCGCGGATTTCGCCGATGGCGCCGTCGAGCCGGTCCTCGACTTCCTCGCTGAGGCCGGCCAGCGCGCGGTTTTCTTCTTCCAGTTCGGCGACGCGCGCCAGCAGACGGTCGCGTTCCTCGCCGAGTTCGGCGACCTTGGCGCGCGAATCGGCGGCGGCGGCGCGCAGGCCGGCTAGCGGGGCGGATTCTCCTTCAAGCGCACAAAGCGCGGCATCAAAGCGCTGCACAGCGATATCCAGCCGGCTCATGCGCGCCTCATTGTTGCGTTGCGTCAGGACCTTAGGCCCGCGGGGGAAGCAGGGTCAACGGAGCGGCGGCGCTGCGGCGCGGGCACTTTCGCCGCCGCGATTCGTTGCTGGGAATGTAAGTCTTGGGAGCCGGTCGGCGGGCGTCATTCCGCGCCCTTGACGGCTCCCAAGCAGGATCGCTAAGGCCACTGTCCCGCGCGGAGACAAACACATGGATTCGACGAGCCCTCCGCCGGAGCAGGCAGCGACCAGACGGCTCGCCAATGCCATCCGCGCCCTCTCCATGGACGCGGTGCAGCAGGCCAAATCGGGGCATCCCGGCCTGCCGCTCGGCATGGCGGATGTCGCCACGGTGCTGTTTTCGCGCTTCCTGAAATTCGATCCGGCCGATCCCGCCTGGCCCGACCGCGACCGCTTCGTGTTGTCGGCCGGACACGGCTCGATGCTGCTTTATTCCCTGCTCTACCTCACCGGCTATGCCGGGCCGACGCTCGATCAGATCAAGAAGTTCCGCCAGATCGACAGCCCCTGCGCCGGCCATCCCGAATACGGCCACCTGCCGGGGATCGAGACCACGACCGGGCCGCTGGGCCAGGGCCTCAGCAATGCCGTCGGCATGGCGCTGGCCGAGCGCCACCTGAACGCGCGCTTCGGCGACGAACTGGTGAACCACAAGACCTATGTCATCGCCAGCGACGGCGACCTGATGGAAGGCATCAGCCACGAAGCGATCTCGCTGGCCGGACACCTGAAGCTCTCGAATCTCATCGTGCTGTGGGACGACAACCAGATCACCATCGACGGCGCGATCGGGCTGTCGGATTCGTCGAACATGATCGAGCGCTTCGAAGCGGCGGGCTGGCGCACGGATCTGTGCGACGGGCACAACGCCGCCGAGGTCTACCGCGCCCTCCATGCCGCGCAGGCCAGCGACAAGCCGGTGCTGATCGCCTGCAAGACGATCATCGGTTTCGGCTTTCCGACCAAGGCGGGGACGCAGAAGGCGCACAGCGACGCGCCGGGCGTCGAGGAAATCGCCGGCGCCAAGAAGGTGCTCGACCTGCCGGCGGACGCATTCACGCTGGGCGACGGCGTGCTGGCGGACTGGCGCGCGCTCGGCACGCGCAACCGGGACGCCAACGCGGCGTGGCGGGCGCGCAAGGCTGCTTCCGATCAGGCCAAGGATTTCGACGCGGCGATGGCGGGCGAGATTCCGGCGGCGCTGACGGCCGCGCTGGCGGAACTCAAGACCAAGCTCAGCGCCGAGAAGCCCAATGCCGGCACCCGCCGCTCTTCGGAGCGCGTGCTGGAGGTCGTCAACGGGACGCTGGCCACGACGATCGGCGGCTCGGCCGACCTGACGCCGTCCAACAACACCAAGACCAAGAACATCGACGACATCAAGCCCGGCGCCTATGGCGGCCGCTATGTCCATTACGGCATCCGCGAGCACGCCATGGCGGCGGCGATGAACGGCATGGCGCTGCATGGCGGCGTCATCCCCTATGGCGGCACGTTCCTGGTGTTCTCCGACTATATGCGCCCGGCGATAAGGCTGGCGGCGCTGATGGGCATCCGCACGATCTTCGTCATGACGCACGACTCCATCGGCGTCGGCGAAGACGGCCCGACGCATCAGCCGGTGGAACAGCTGGCGGCGTTGCGCGCCATTCCCAATCTGCTGGTGATCCGTCCCGCCGACGCGGTGGAGACGGTGGAGGCCTGGGAAATCGCGCTGGCGCATCGCAGCGGTCCCAGCCTGCTGGCGTTCTCGCGCCAGGACGTGCCGACGGTGCGCGACGTGCCGATCGCGCAGAACATGACGGCCAAGGGCGCCTATGTGGTGGCGGACACGGAAAACGCCAAGGTGACCTTCATCGCCACGGGATCGGAGATCGGCCTGGCGATGGAGGCGCGCGAGCTTCTGAAAGCCGATGGCATCGCGGCGCGCGTCGTTTCGATGCCGTGCTGGAGCCTGTTCGACGAACAGCCGCCGGCCTATCGCATCCAGGTGCTGGGACCCGGCACCGTCGCCGTGGCGATCGAGGCCGGCGTGCGCCAGGGCTGGGGCCGCTACACCGGCCTGCATGGCCGTTTTGTCGGAATGCATAGCTTCGGCGCCAGCGGCCCCTATAAAGATGTGTACAAGCATTTCGGCATCACGCCTGAGGCCGCCGCCGACGCGGCGAAAGCGGCGCTGAAGGAAAAAAACTAGTTGGGTGGTCCGGGGTTCGTAGCGACAGCGTGCAAACGCCCGGCCATGACGAGGAGATAAAGAATGGCGATCCGCGTGGCAATCAACGGCTTTGGCCGCATCGGGCGGCTGGTGCTGCGCGCCATCGTGGAGAGTGGGCGGCGCGACATCGAAGTGGTGGCGGCCAACGACCTCGGCCCGATCGAGACCAACGCGCATCTGTTGCGCTACGATTCGGTGCATGGGCGCTTTCCGGCCAACGTCACGGTCGATGGCGATTACATCGTCGCGGCCGGTCACAAAATCCGCGTCACCGCGGTCCGCGACCCCGCCGAACTGCCGCACAAGGAGCTCGACGTCGACGTGGCGCTGGAATGCACCGGACTGTTCACCGCCAAGGACAAGGCCTCGGCGCATCTCAAGGCCGGCGCCAAGCGCGTGCTGATTTCCGCGCCGGCGGACGGCGTCGACATGACGGTCGTCTACGGCGTCAACCACGACAAGCTGACCAGGGAGCACATCATCGTCTCCAACGCGTCGTGCACGACCAACTGCCTGGTGCCGGTGGCCAAGGTGCTGAACGATGCGATCGGCATCACGCACGGCTTCATGACCACGATCCATTCCTACACCGGCGACCAGCCGACGCTGGACACGATGCACAAGGATCTCTATCGCGCCCGCGCCGCGGCGCTGTCGATGATCCCGACCTCGACCGGCGCGGCCAAGGCCGTCGGGCTGGTGCTGCCGGAATTGAAGGGCAAGCTGGACGGCGTCTCGGTGCGCGTGCCGACGCCGAACGTCTCGCTGGTCGATCTCAAATTCGTCGCCAGGCGGCCGACCACGGTCGAGGAAGTCAACGGCGCGATCAAGGCGGCGGCGGCGGGATCGCTCAAGGGCATTCTCGATGTCGTCGACGCACCGCTGGTCTCCAGCGACTTCAACCACAATCCGGCCTCGTCGTCCTTCGCGCTCGACCAGACCAAGGTGATGGACGGCAGCTTCGTCAGCGTGATGAGCTGGTACGACAACGAATGGGGCTTCTCCAACCGCATGGCGGACACCGCGGTGGCGCTGGGCAAGCTTATTTGATGGCCTTTAGGACGCTCGACGATCTCGATGTCCGCGACAAGCGCGTGCTGGTGCGCGCGGATTTGAATGTGCCGATGCAGGATGGGGCCGTCAGCGATGCGCTTCGCATCCAGAGACAGGCGCCAACTATTCGCGAACTCTCCGACAAAGGCGCGAAAGTGATCGTGCTGTCCCACTTCGACCGGCCCAAGGGCAAGGTCGTGCCTTCGATGTCGCTCAAGCCCATCGCAGCAGCCCTCAGCAAAGAATTGGGCAAGCGAGTCGCGTTCGCAGGTGACTGCATCGGAGAGGTCGCCAAGGCGGCGGTGGCGAAGCTGAAGGACGGCGACGTCCTGCTGCTGGAGAACACCCGCTTCCATACCGGCGAAGAGACGAACGATCCCGCCTTCGCCAAAGACGTCGCCGCGCTGGGCGATATTTTCGTCAACGACGCCTTTTCCGCGGCGCATCGCGCGCATGCGACGACCGAAGGCATCGCCCATTTGCTGCCGTCGGCGGCAGGGCGCTCGATGGAACTGGAACTCAGGCACCTGAACAAGGCGCTGGGCGACCCCGAGCGGCCGGTGATGGCGGTGATCGGCGGCGCCAAGGTCTCGACCAAGATCGCGCTGCTGGAAAACCTCGTAAAGCGCGTCGAGACGCTGGTGATCGGCGGCGCCATGGCCAACACCTTCCTGGCGGCGGAAGGCATCGCGGTCGGAAAATCGCTCCATGAGCCGGATCATCTGGAAACCGCGCGGCGGGTGATCCACCTCTCCACCGAGAGCGGCGCCGCGATCCTCTTGCCGGTGGACGGGGTCGTGGCGCGCGAATTCAAGGCCAACGCGGCGCACCGCACCGCGGACATCCGCGCCGTCGCCAGCGACGAAATGATCCTGGATGTCGGCCCCAAGACCATTGAGGCCTTCGCCAATCGCCTGCACACTACGCGGACTTTGGTGTGGAACGGGCCGTTCGGCGCCTTCGAGACACCGCCCTTCGACGCCGGCACGGTCGCTGCGGCAAAGTTGGTGGCGGATGCGACGAAAGCAGGGCGCCTGCTCTCGGTCGCCGGCGGCGGCGACACGGTGGCGGCGCTCAATCACGCGGGCGTCGCGGACGCGTTCAGCTACGTCTCGACGGCGGGCGGCGCGTTTTTGGAATGGCTGGAAGGGCAAGAACTGCCGGGCGTCGCGGCGCTGACGGGCCGTTAGGGAGTGGGAATGAACATCGCGGAATTGAATTCGATCGCCATCAAGATGACGGCCAAGGGCAAGGGCATCCTGGCGGCGGATGAGAGCACGAGCACGATCCAGAAGCGTTTCGACAAGATCGGCGTTCAGAATACCGAGGACAACCGTCGCGACTATCGCGAGCTTCTGTTCCGCACCGACGCGGCGATGAAGAACTACGTCTCCGGCGTGATCCTGTTCGACGAGACGATCCGGCAGAAATCGGCCGACGGCAACGGCACGCCGCTGGTCAAGCTGATCGAGATGGCGGGCGCGGTGCCGGGCATCAAGGTCGACGCCGGCGCCAAGACCTTGGCCGGCAGCGATGGCGACACGATCACCGAAGGGCTCGACGGCCTGCGCGAGCGCTTCGTGGAATATCACAAGCTCGGCGCGCGCTTCGCCAAATGGCGCGCGACCTACGATCCCACCGGCGGGTGGCCCTCCTACAACGCGATCAATTCCAACGCGCATGCGCTGGCCAGGTATGCAGCGCTCGCCCAGGAAAATGGCATCGTTCCGATCGTCGAGCCCGAAGTGCTGATGGACGGCGACAACGACATCGACACCTGCGCCGCGGTGACCGAATGGGTGCTGAAGGAAGTGTTCCAGCAGCTCTACTACGCCAACGTCCAGCTCGAAGGCATCGTGCTGAAGCCCAACATGATCGTGCCGGGCATCAAATGCGCCAAGCAGGTCAGCGTGGAAGACGTCGCTGACCGCACAGTGCAGATCTTGAAACGCTGCGTGCCGACGGCGGTGCCGGGTATCGCCTTCCTCTCGGGCGGCCAGTCGGACGAGCAGGCCACCGCGCATCTCTCCGCCATGAACGCGCGCCATGCCCTGCCCTGGTCGCTGACCTTCTCCTACGGCCGCGCCCTGCAGGCGGCGCCGCAGAAGGCGTGGAGCGGCAAAAAGGAGAACGTCGCGGCGGCGCAGAAAGCCTTCCTGCACCGCGCCCGGATGAACAGCCTCGCGGCGCTGGGCAAGTGGTCGGCGGAAGAGGAAAAATCTGCGGTATGATCCGCGAAAAGTGATATATTGCAGCTTGGGTGAATGACATGCTGACACACAAAGCCGTTCGTGAACTTGTCAAGGACGTTCTGACGCGCGTCTTACCTAAGACCGAAGTCAGCAAAATTGATGTCCGTGACTATGCGGATGCGATAGGCGAAGATTCGCTAGAGATCACGATCATTCTCGCCAAGGGTAAAGTGGTTGGCTTAAGCGGTCGAGATTTGACGAAGGCCCTGGGGGAAATTCAGACCTCGCTTTCCCGACAAGGCGACGACAGATTTCCCAATCTTCGGTATTTGACGGCGCACGAAGCCAAACAATTGGCTTCCTGAAATATGAACCCGGCGGATTTAATTTCGCATGGGCGCGAGCTAATTCCAGTCCACCGAGGCGCGCCAAAGCAAGTCGCGCTCAGGCGGGCGGTCTCGGCGGCGTATTACGCTCTGTTTCACGCGTTTCTGAGAGCGGCGGCAGACGATCTTGTGGGAAAGACAACCAGGGCGAGGCGATCTCCCGCATATCGCCTGCTCTATCGCGCATTTGAACATTCCGCTGTGAGGCGCGCTTGCACCGAAGTAACTAAGGCGAAGCTTTCGGCAAAGTATGCCGAAGCATCAGGCCTGCAGCATTTTCCCGAAATGATTCAGGTCGCAGCTCGCGGGCTACTGCTGCTTCAAAACAAACGCCACAGCGCCGACTACGACCCATACTTACGCCTGAGCAAATCCGACGCCAGAGTCGCGTTGCTCATTGCGGAGTTCGCTATTGGCGCCCTCGAAACTGCAGATTCTTCAGCGCGCCGTATATTCCTGATGTTGTCACTAATTTCACCTCGATGACCGACCCCTGCCGCCTCTATCTCATCACGCCGCCGAAGCTGGAGGCGAAGACTTTCGCCGAGACGCTCAAGCGTGCGCTGGGCGCAGGCGACGTGGCGTCGCTGCAGCTGCGCCTCAAAGACGTGAGCGACGATGAGGTCCGGCGTGCGACCGAGATTCTGATGCCGATCGCACAGCGCGCCGATGTCGCCTTCATCCTCAACGACCGGCCCGACCTGGCGGCGGAATTGGGCTGCGACGGCGTGCATGTCGGCCAGGAGGATGCCGGCGTGGCCGAGGCGCGCGCCGCGCTGGGCAAAGGCGGCATCGTCGGCGCGACCTGTCACGACTCGCGCCATCTCGCCATCGAGGCGGCGGAGGCCGGCGCCGACTATGTCGCCTTCGGCGCCTTCTATCCGACCACGACCAAGGACGCCGCGACGCCGGCCGACATCGAGACGCTGCGCTGGTGGGCTGAAATGATGGTGGTGCCCTGCGTCGCCATCGGCGGCATCACGACCGACAACGCCGCGCCGCTGATCGCGGCGGGCGCGGATTTCCTCGCCGTCTCGTCCGGCGTGTGGAGCTATCGCGATGGGCCCGCCGCCGCGGTCAAGGCGTTCAACGCGCTGTTCTGAACCATGCGCGCGCGATGGTGTCGCGCGGGCGCTTTCGTGGCAGGATGAACGATCATGTCTTGGCAAACTCGCAGGCGATTGGGATGGGCTTTGGTCTTGGCCGGCCTGTCGTGCAGCCTCGCCGCGGCCCAAACGCCCGCCGACGAGCAAATGATGGCGTGGCAACGCGGGATCAACGCCTCGCGCGATGTCCGCCTGCGCGCGCTCGCGCCGCAGCTGATGCCCGATTGCGCGATCAAGGCCTCGGCGGCGGACATGACCGCCTTCTTTGTCTATTGGCGCGGCCTGGTCGAACGGGAAAGAACCCTGCGCCGCGAGTCCGCAAGACCCGAGGAAGATACCAGCCCCACGGCGCTGCCACCGGGCATGACGATCGTTCCAAGCGTTCCGCTCGCCGAAATGGCGACGGTGAGCGAGAAGACCCCCGGCGCCGAGGACGTCGCGCGCAGGGAAATCGAGATCTGGCACATCTACCGCTGCGCCGTGCAGCGTTTTGGAAGTCAGAAATATTTCGCGCATTACGGCTTCGACGGACCTCGCTGGCCCGATGGCGTCAATGCGACGTTTGCGTTCGACCCGAGCCGCCGCCGCAGCATGATGGCGCCGGACACCGAGATTCTCGAACCGCTCGACGCCCTGGGCCGGTTTTTCCGCGCCGCGCAGGCCAGCGGCGCCTTGTCGTTCGTCAACGTCGCCGAGGAGCAATATTTCTTCGAGCGTTACGAAAGCGCCTATTTCGTCAATGTGACGCGCTCGGGCAAGACCGATGCCTGGTTCGACACGCCGCCCTGGCTGGCGGGCAGCGCGCCATGAAAGCGCGCAAGCGATCCGCCGAGGGAACCGTCGTGATCGACGGCTACGATTTGCGCTGGTCCTTGCTGCGCGAGGCGCAATTCACCTCCAGCGACGGCTACAAGGGCATGACGTTTTCGGTGCGGGCCGAAGGCGGCAAGACCTTCAAGGAATTGCTGCTGGAATATCCCTTTCCGAAAAAGAAGTTCCGCTTCGCGCACCAGGAGAAGGAGCGCATCCTGCCGCAGAACATCGAGGCCGGCATCCGCCTGGCCATGGCGGCGGGCTGGAATCCGGTCTCCCGCGGCCGCGTCTTCGCGTTCCAGGTGCCGGAGAGTCCGGCCTGAACAGCGCGGCGGAAATCGTCTGCGAATTTTTCCTATCCCCATCCCGCCAACCGGGTGCATAATGGGCTCCGGCGCACCGACCGATCTCCGCAGCCGCAGGGGGAGGGGGTCGGCAAAAGTCGAAAACGAATAAACCCAGGCAATGCCTGAGAAATTCCCGCCGGTGGGACGGCTTGGCGAGGGATAAGCCGGCTGTTTTCGCGCCGGTTTGACGCTCCTGCCGCCGCAGGCTGGAAGTCGCCCTCCCCCTCTGCTACATCCCGCGCGCTCTTTCTTAAGTCGAACCTCGATCCCGCGCCCAAGGAGGCGCTTTCCCGCCCATGGCCAAAATCGCCGGCAATGAAATCCGCCCCGGATCGATGATCGAGCATCAGGGCCAGCTGTGGGTCGCGGTCAAGACGCAGGCCGTCAAGCCCGGCAAGGGCGGCGCCTATGCCCAGGTCGAGCTCAAGGACATCGTCAACGGCACCAAGCTGAACGAACGCTTCCGCTCCAGCGAGTCGGTGGAGGAGATTTATCTCGACAAGAAGGACTTCACCTTCCTGTTCGCCAGCGGCGACATGCTGACCTTCATGGACGCGGAGACCTACGACCAGATCGAGCTGCAGAGCGATTGGGTCGGCGACCAGGCGCAATATCTCGTCGACGGCATGAAGGTGCTGGTGCAGCTTTATGAGGGCAAGCCCATCAGCATCAAGCTGCCGGCCTATGTCACGCTGGAAGTGGTCGAGGCCGACGCGGTGATGCGCGGCGGCACGGCGGCGCCGTCCTACAAGGGCGCCAGACTCGAGAACGGCATGACCATCCAGGTGCCGCCCTTCGTCAACGCCGGCACCAAAGTCGTGGTCTCGACCGAAGACGGCACCTACATGAAGCGCGCCGAATAATGAGGTACCTGTCCCCTGCCCTGAATGTCATGGCCGCCGCCGCCCGCAAGGCGGGGCGCGGGCTGATCCGCGATTTCGGCGAGCTGGAGAATCTCCAGGTCTCGCTGAAGGGTCCGGCCGATTTCGTCTCCACCGCCGACAAGCGTACCGAGAACCAGCTGGTCGAGGAGTTGCAGCGGGTGCGGCCCGGCTACACCTTCCTGGTCGAGGAAGCCGGCATCGTCGAAGGGCCGGACAAGTCGCACCGTTTCATCATCGATCCGATCGACGGCACCACGAACTTCCTGCACGGCATTCCGCATTTCGCCATTTCCATCGCGCTGGAGCGCGAGGGCCAGCTGGTCTCGGCCGTGATCTTCAATCCGGTGACCGACGAGATGTATATCGCCGAAAAGGGCCAGGGTGCCTATCTCAACGACAAGCGGCTACGCGTCGCGGCGCGCAAGAAATTGCACGAGAGCCTGCTGGCCACCGGCATCCCGTTCCTGGGGCATGGCGATCATGACGGCTTTTCGGCCGAGCTGGCGGCGGCGATGGCGGTGACCAGCGGCGTGCGGCGCTTCGGCGCGGCGAGCCTGGACCTGGCCTACGTCGCGGCCGGACGCTTCGACGGCTATTGGGAACGCAATCTCTCGGCCTGGGATGTGGCGGCGGGCATCCTGCTGGTGCGCGAGGCCGGCGGCGTCATCACCGACCTGGACGGCGGCGGCAAAGTGCTCGGTGGCCAGATCCTGGCATCGAACGAGCATTTGCACCCGCAAATCCTGAAACTCTTGAAAGACGCGGCGAAGGCGGCAAAGAGTTGAGGGATGCGGCGCGGACCAGTATGGTCCGCACCTCTGGGTTATTGGATTGGCGCGCCGGCTTCGCCGGATTGCGCTTATGGGCTGAACCGGCGAATGAAACTTAGCTGCGCCCTTGGCGCTTCACTCCTGCTGCTCGCGGCACAGCCCGCCGCCGCCGCGTCCTATCCGGGCGAGGAAGTGACGGTCAATCCGGGCGCCTTCGGCAACGGCTACCTGCTCTATCCCGGCGGCAGATACGGCCGTCATGTCGGCAGGCTGTTGCAGCCGGGCGATCGCGGCGGACCGATCCATCTGCATATGCCGGCCAGGCATGTGGCGACGCATGTGAAGCCGCACGCTCCCCGCGTCGCCGCCGCGCCGGACGACACGATCATGGCTCCCGCCGAGACCGCGCCGCTTGCGCCACCACGCCACACCGCGCGCACGGCGCCGCCGCCGCGTCAGACCGCCGCCGCAACGCCGCGCCAGACGCCGGCCGCCACGCCGCCGCCGGATCAGCCGGTCGATCCCAGCATGCTGCCGGACAGCGCCTCCGGATTGTTCGTCGGCCCGGCCACGCCACCGCCGCCGGCGCCCGTAAAACCTGCCAAGCCGGCCCGCGCCGCGAGCACGCCGCCAGCCGGCGGGACCGCCATTCCCTTCACCTTCGGCGGTTCGTCGACGCCGCCGCCGGCCGCCAGGCGCACCGCCAGCGCCACGCCGCCGCCGGCCGCGACGACGACACCGCCGGCCGCCGCGGCAGGGTTGCGGCGGCAGACCGTCATCCCGTTCGCCGAAGGCGCCAGCAGCCCGGCCGCCGCCGACGTCAACGCGATCCATTCGCTGGCGACGACGCTGAATGCGGCGCTGAGCGCCGGCGCGGCGCGGGTGCAGCTGGAGGCCTATGGCGGGCCGCGCGGCGACAAGTCTTCCGACTCGCGGCGGCTCTCGCTCAAGCGCGCACTGGTGGTGCGCGAGCTCCTGATCGAGGACGGCGTGCCGTCGGAAAAGATCGACGTGCGCGCCATGGGCGGCGCCGACGATAGCGGCGCGGCCGACCGCGTCGATGTGTTCGTGCGGGCCTAGAGCGCAATCCGGAAAAGTGGCAGCCGGTTTTCCGTCAGATTGCGCGCCAATCAAAGAGTCTAGAGCCGCATTCCGATTCAAATAATGTGAATGCGGCTCTAGATTTTCTTCGGCCCGGTCATGTCGACCTCGCGGGCTTCCGGCCCGAAATTGATCAGCGCCGCGATCAGCACCGCCGCCGCGCCCGTCATCACCGCCAGCGCCTGCGCGAAGGTCCAGTGATAATCGTCGATCAGCACGCCCTGCCCCAGGACGATGCCGGCCGCGAACAGATTGCCGAGCTGATAGACAAAACCGGGAAAGGTCGCGCGCGCGTCGTGCGGCGACAGCTCGTTCAGATGCGCCGGGACCACGCCCCAGGCGCCCTGCACCGCGAATTGCAGCATGAAGGCGGTGACCGCGAGCACGCTGGGATTGACCGTGAAGAACACCCAGAAATAGATCATCGGCAGGACGAGGAGCGCGCCGATCGTGATGGCCCGCCGCCGCCCGATCCGCTGCGACAGCATCCCGAAGGTCAGGCCGCCGAGGATGGCGCCGAGCGGCCCGACGGAGCCGATGAAGCTGGCCAGCGCCGGCGCCAAACCGATCTGATCGCGCAGGAATTTCGGATAGAGATCCTGGCTGCCGTGGCTGAGCGTGTTGAAGCCGGTCATCAGGACAATCGCGAACAGCGCGATGCCCCAATGCGAACGCAGCACGGCGAAGGTGTTGTCGCGCGGCGCGCGGCTCTGCGCGAAGGTCGGCGATTCGGGCACGTTGCGGCGGATGTACAGCACCAGCAGCGCCGGGATGACACTGACCATGACGCAGGCGCGCCAGCCGAAATGCGGCAGCAGCAGGCCGGTGACCAGACCGGCGATCAACCCGCCGGTCGGATAGCCCGTCTGCAGCAGACCGGAGACGAAGCCGCGCGACTCCGGCCGCACGTGCTCCATGGTGAGCGAGGCGCCGATTCCCCACTCGCCGCCCATCGCGATGCCGAACAGGCAGCGCAGCGCGATGAAGACGTAGAGATTGGGCGCGAAGGCGGATGCGAAGGCGATGATGGAATAAAGGCCGACATCGGCCATGAGAACCGGGCGGCGGCCGAAGCGGTCGGCCAGGCGGCCGAAGACGAAGGCGCCGAGCGGACGCATGATCAGCGTGGCGGTGATGATGACGCCGATGCCCTTGGTGTTCGTGCCGAAGGTCTTGGCGATGTCGGATGCGACATAGGTGATGAGGAGAAAATCGAAGGCATCGAGCGTCCAGCCCAGATAGCTCGCCGCGACGACATGTTTCTGCGTCGAGCTCCAGCCTTTCAATGCCTCGAATGCCATGCCGTCCCCATCGCTTGCGACTGCGAATGTTTAGCATGGCGGCACGCCGCGTCGAGGGCGCCGCTTGACCGTTCGCCGCTGGCGGCCTTTAAAGGGCCGTGGCTTGGGCAGGCGGCCGACGATGATGCGAAACTGGATTTGCGCCTTCACGATCGCGGCGGGATTGTATGTCAGTCCGGCGGCGGCGAGCGGCATCGAAAGCGCGGGCACCGCGGTCGCCATCGCGCTGCCGCTGGTTGCGGGCGGCATCTCGCTCGCCCACGACCAGGATTGGACTGGCGTGGCGCAGATGGGCGTGGTGACGCTGGCCACCGTCGGCACGGCCTATGGCCTCAAGCACGTCATCCATGAGGAGCGGCCCGATCTGTCGGACGACCAGTCGATGCCGTCGGACACGGCGGCACTGGCCTTCGCGCCGGCGCAATTCCTGTGGGACCGCTACGGTTGGGAATACGGCGTGCCGGCCTATGCGGCGGCCGCCTTCGTCGGCTACAGCCGCGTCGATGCCAAGAAACATCACTGGTACGACGTCGTGGCGAGCGCCGGCCTCGCCTGGGGCTACAGCCGGATCTTCACGACGGAGTATCACCGGCGCTACCAGGTCTATTCGAACATCTACGCGACGCCGGACGGGGCGTTCGTGAAGGTGAGCATGAATTTCTAGGATCGCCGTTACGGATCATGAGCAGCGACTCCGAACGCATCGTCGGACTGTATCAGCGCCACGCGCAGGCCTGGGCGGCGGACCGCGGCAATCGGCTCGTCGAGCGCGCCTGGCTCGACCGCTTCGCCGGCCTTGTGCCGGCCGGCGCCGCCGTTCTCGACATCGGATGCGGCTGCGGCGAGCCGATCGCCCGCTATCTGATCGAACGGGGCCATGCCGTCAGCGGCGTGGATTCGTCCCCGGAAATGATTGCCATGTGCAGGAGCCGTTTTCCCAGCGGGGACTGGCAGGTCGCCGACATGCGGATGTTATCTTTGGAACATGTCTTCGGCGGCATCGTCGCCTGGGACAGTTTTTTCCACCTCTGCCATGACGACCAGCGCCGGATGTTCCCCGTCTTCCGCAAGCACGCCGCCAAGGACGCCGCCCTGATGTTCACCAGCGGCCCGGCGCACGGCGAGGCCATCGGCCGGCTCAAAGGCGAGCCGCTCTATCACGCCAGCCTGGATGCCGAGGAATACCGCGCCCTGCTGGAGGCGCACGGCTTCGATGTCGCGGCACACGTCGCCGAAGACCCCGATTGCGACCGTCACACCATTTGGCTTGCGAAGCTCAGATAGGTTTGCTCGCACCGACCGATCAGGACGCGAACAGCGCCAGCGTGCGCGCGCGGGCGAGTTCTGCACTGGCCTTGTCATGCCGCGCCGGGTCCTCGTTGTTGAAGCCGTGGCCGGCGTCATCGTAGATGTAGACGGATATATCTGGATTTGCGGCTTGCACCGCCGCCTTTGCATCGTCGCAAGGGATGTCGCCATCGAGGCGTCCGAGATGGACGATGGTCGGGCATTTCGGCCTCAGTTCGGCGTACATCTTCACGTGCCCGCCATAATAGCTGGAGGCGCCGGACAAACCGTCCAGCGATCCCGCCGCCAGCCAGGCGAACGAGCCGCCATAGCAATAACCGACCACGAACACCTTGCCGCGGGGTGCGAGATGGTCGCGACAGGCCGCGATGTCGGCCAGCACCTGCTCGCGCGGCGAAACCACGGCATGGGCGATGCCGGCCTGAATGCCGTCCGGCGTGTGGGGCTGAACGAAGCCGGGTTCGCAGCGGTCGTACAACGATGGCGCAAGGGCCTCGTAACCCAGCTGCGCCCAGCGCTCGACGTCGCTGCGGATGTGTTCGTCGATGCCGAATATCTCCTGCAGGACGATTACGCCGCCTTTGCGCGCGCCGGCCGGAACGGCGTGGAAGGCGGAAAACGCGAAACCGTCGGCCGCCGTCGACTGCAACTGGATCATCTCACCCATGTCGCCTCTCCTCGCCGGTCCATTTCGAATGCCTCAATGTTGCGCCGTCACGGCGCGGTCAGCGCAGCGCCCGCCGCCAGGAAATCACCTCGCCCATCTGCGGATGGACGCCGCGCCCGGCCTCGACGAAGCCGTTGCGGTCCAGCTCGCCTTGCGTCGCGCCGTCCGCGATGGCGGTGACCGCAACGACGGCGTTGGCCTTGGGATCTTCGGCGGCCATGGCCAGCATCGCGGCCATGATGCCGGTGGGATGTCCGTCGCCGCGCCGGCTCGGCGCGATCCCGTAACCGAAGGTGACCTCGCCCTTGGCGTTCGGCGGCCGCAGATAGCAGCACAGGCCGACCACCTCGCCGTCCTCGACCATCATCCAAGCGCCGCGGCCGTGGACGGCGCGCAAGGCGGCCGCCATGCGGCGCACGACGGCCAGCATGGACGGCGCATCGACCCCGCCCGGCGGAAGCCTCAGACCCCGCGTGTGAGGCTCGCCGCCGAGCAGCCAGAGAAAATCGCGATCGCCGGCTTCGATGAGTTCGATCATGCGGGCGCTCACGCGTTTCGACTGGGGCGCGACACGTCCGAAAGGTGCTTGATGGCCGCCTCGGGCAGTTCGAGCGCGAAGCCGGGCAGATAGTCCTGCAATTGCTGCAGCGTGCGCGTCCCCATGATGACGCAGGTGACGCCGCGGCGCGTCAGGCACCAGGCGGTGGCCACCGCGCTCGGCGTCGTGCCGAGTTCGGCGGCGATGTCCACCACCGCTTCGGCGATCTCGAGATTGCGCGGCGAAAGTGCCCACGCCGCCGCAGCAGCCATGCCGGCGTCGCCGGCCGCGCCCATGCGCCCACCGTAGCGGCTGTCGCCGGCGGCCGGTTCACCGTGTTTGTACTTGCCGCTCAGAACCCCGCCGGCCAGCGGGCCGTAGATCAGCGTCCCCAGGCCGTGCCGCTCGGCGGTGGGCAGGATTTCGGCCTCGATCTCGCGCGCGATCAGCGAGTAGCGCGGCTGCAGGCTGGTCAGCGGCACGCCGTGATGGCGCGCAGCGGCCCATTGTGCCTCGACGATCTGGCTGCCGCTGAAATTGGAGCAGCCGATGTAGCGCACCTTGCCGGCGCGCACGAAGCCGCCGAGCGTGTCCATCGTCTCCTCGATCGGCGTGTCCTTGTCGAAGGAATGCATTTGGTAGAGGTCGATGTGGTCGACGCCGAGCCGGCGCAGGCTGGCGTCCAGCGCGCGGGTCAGATGCAGGCGCGAGAGGCCCGCATCGTTGGGACCAGGACCCTGGGCGGCGCGCGCCTTGGTGGCGATCACGACCTTGTCGCGCTTGCCGGCCACGGCGCGGCCGATCACCTCCTCGGACTGGCCGCCGGTGTAATTGTTGGCGGTGTCGATGAAGTTGTTCCCGGCGTCGAGGAACGCGTCGACGATGCGACGCGCCTCGGCCTCATCGCACCACGGCGCGGTGTGCGAAACTCCGAAATTCATGGCGCCCAGACAGGCGCGGCTGACTTTGAGGCCTGAGCGGCCCAGATTGACGTAGTTCATGGCGCGTTCGGTCCTTCGCGCGCAAGCGCGTTTGCACAGAGCCTTGCGGCTCAGGGAAAGTCGGACCGAGGTGGCGAATGCCCGATTACGCGGCCGACCGGCGAGGAGTGGAAATGAACATGAGACCCTCCTTTGTTGCGGCGGCCCGATAGCGAGCGGGGCGACACTATCCTCGCGCGGACGATGCGGTCAACCCGCGGCTGTCGCCGAGCGATTGCCGCCGCGATGGCGTGGAAAATTTCTGCTCGATCGATTTCAATCCTGGATGCGCGCGTCGCGCGCGGATCGGATCCGGTTCTGCGCTGGAAGGCGTTGCCGAACGCGCATGGGTCGAAGAAGCCGACCTCATAGCGCGCTGTCAGCCATCGCGGGATTGCGCGAGATTCGGTTTTCGTTTTTCGCGTGCCGGCCCGCTTTTCTGGCGTCCGCGACGCTTTTGCGGTCGGCAGCGACGGCGGCCCGAAAAATTCAAAAATGGGGGCTTGCCAAACTTAGTGTACTAGTTATATATAACACCAGATCAGCAAGAACGCTGACTACGAATTTGACGCAGAGAATGGAAGGCAACCCCATGCAAACGCTGGGAAATCTCTTAGTCGGCGCGATTTTGGCCGGTATCTCGCTGGGGCCGGTTCCCTGGGCGGACGCCCGCCTGCTGCTGGACACCCCGCTCTCGCGGGCCGCGGCAACGATCGGCGGCACGGGCGAGATCGATCATGCGGTGGCGACGGCACGGACCGCATTGGCGCATCTGCCGGACAGCGCCCAGCTGCGCCACTGATGGCCGCCGCCTGAACCTAAAGGTCCAACTGGAACGCGCAATGGATCATGAGTGGAACGACAATCAGCCGATCTACCGGCAGCTGCTCGACCGGGTCATCGCCATGATCCTCGACGGCGTCCTCAATGAAGGCGATCCGCTGCCATCGGTGCGCAACGTCGCCGCCGAATTTCGCGTCAATCCCTTGACCGTGCTGAAGGCCTATCAGCAGCTCGTCGACGACCAACTCGTCGAGAAAAGACGGGGCCTGGGCATGTACATCAACAATGGCGCGCGCCAGCGCCTGCTCGCCGCCGAGCGGCAACGATTCCTCACGGAGCAATGGCCGGTCATCGACGCGACCATTCAACGCCTCGGCCTGACGCCGCAGGACCTCCTCCTCTCCAGCGCCGCGAAGGAGCGTTAAGAGCATGGCATGCATCGAGGCGCGTGGCCTTCGCAAATCGTTCGGCGCGACCGTCGCGCTCGACGGGCTCGACCTCAAGGTCGAGGAAGGGCGCATCCTGGGACTCATCGGCCCCAACGGCGCCGGCAAGAGCACGTTGCTCAACGCCGTGCTCGGCCTGATCCCCTACCAGGGCGATCTGACCGTGCTGGGGCTCGATCCCTGGGCGGCGCGCGACCAGCTCATGCGCGAGGTCTGCTTCGTCGCCGACGTCGCCGTGCTGCCGCGCTGGATGCGCGTCGGCCAGGTTCTCGACTATGTCGGCGGCGTGCACCCGCGCTTTGATCGCGCCAAGGCCGACAGCTTCCTAGCGCGGACGCAGATCAAGAAAACCAGCAGGATCGGCGAACTGTCCAAGGGCATGGTGACACAGCTTCACCTCGCCATCGTCATGGCGATCGACGCCAAACTGCTCGTGCTCGACGAGCCGACCATCGGTCTGGACCTGCTCTATCGCAAGCAATTCTACGACACCCTGCTGAACGACTATTTCGACCGCCGCCGCACCATCATCGTGACGACCCATCAGGTCGAGGAAATCCAGCAGATCCTCACCGATGTGATGTTCATCCATCATGGCCGGATCGTGCTCGACAGCAGCATGGAGGAGTTCGAGGCGCGCTATGTCGAAGTCACGCCGCGCCCGGAGCGTCTCGCCGAAGCGCGCGCGCTGGGGCCGATCCACGAACGCAAGGTCCTGGGTCGCAGCATCCTGCTGTTCGATCGCGTCGATCGCGAGCGGCTCGCCGCGCTCGGCGAGGTCCGCACGCCGAGCATTGCCGACCTGTTCGTGGCGGTGATGGGCGAAGGCCCGGCACAGGGAGCACGCGCATGAGCAGCCCAGCCAACGTTGAATCGCTCGGCGAGCCGCAGGTGGATCGCCCGGCGGCACTGCCGGCGACGCAGCCGTTCTATTGGTCGGTGCGGCGCGAATTGTGGGAGCACCGGGCCGTCTATATCGCGCCCCTGGTGGTCGCCGGCGTCGTCGTCGTCGGCTTTGTGATCCGCCTGGCGAGCCTGCCGCAAACCGAACTCGCCGTGGCGTCGCTTCCGACGGCGCCGCAGGCGAGCAATCTCGAGCGGCCTTACGCCATCGCCGCGGCCGCGATCATCTTCTGTGCCTTGATCGTCGGCGTTTTCTATTGCCTCGGCGCGTTGAACAACGAGAGGCGCGACCGCACCATCCTGTTCTGGAAATCGCTGCCGGTGTCCGACCTGACGACGGTGCTTTCCAAGGCCTTCATTCCGCTTATCACCCTGCCGGTGGTCGTCTTCGCGATCACCGTCGTCACCCAGCTCGTCATGCTGATCCTGGGCAGCGCGGTTCTGCTGGTGAACGGGCTCGATCCGGCGACGATCTGGACGCATTGGCCGATGCTCAGGATGTCGGTGGGCTTGCTGTATTGCCTGGCGATCCTCACGCTGTGGTACGCGCCGATCTATGGCTGGCTGCTGCTGGTCTCCGGCTGGGCGCGCCGCATGCCCATTCTGTGGGCCACACTGCCGCTGCTCGGTCTGTGCCTCGTGGAGAGGATTGGTTTCAACACGTCGCATATCGTCGCGCTTCTGGTCTATCGGCTGCAAGGCTTCGTGAGCGAAGGCTTTGGCACCGAGGTGCACGGCAAGGTGATCGACCACCTCGCATTCCTCACGCCGGGGCGATTCTTCGGCAGTCCGGGCCTGTGGCTGGGGCTCGTCGCCGCCGTGGCGTTTCTCGGCGCGGCGGTCTGGCTTCGCCGCTACCGCGAGCCGGGCTGATCCGCATCTGACGATCATGGCGACAACAGGCAATCGAGGAAACACGTGTGCAGATCTTGAGCCGCATCTTTCCCAGGCAGTTCGACAACACCTATCGCGGCCACTGGCTGGCGATCCTGCTGTTCGTCCCGGCGATGGCCCTGACCGCGGCGCAAGGCGCGTTCGTGATGCTGATGGCCCGCCAGACTCTGCCGACCGCGGACGGGATAGCGCTCGATGGCCTGGGCGCCAACGGCGCGAGCCTGGTGGTTTCGATCACAGCCGTCCTTGGACTATTCACGCTGATACTGCCGGTGCAGAGCATTGTGGTGCTGCTGCGCTATCGCGCGATGATTTCGTTCATGTATCTCTGCCTGCTGGTCCTGGAGATCGGCAACAGGGTCGTCCTGAAGCTCAATCCCATCGTCAGGACGGCTTCGTGTTCCGGGCCGCACACCTATATGTGCAGCAGTGCCGGCGGCACGGTGCACCACAGCGGCTATTACGTCAGCTGGGCCATCTTCGCGATGGTGATCGTGGGTTTCGTTCTGTCACTGGTTCCCAGATCCGGCGAAACACCAGCGCTCGCGAGAGGAACGCCGCCATGACCCCGGCCGAACATCGTCCGCGCGCGCGGGCGGCGATACAGACCTGGGCGCGGGTTGCCGGTTTCCTGTTCCTGCTCTCCTTCGTCGCGGGCGGCTTCGGCGAGGCCTATGTTCCCTCCCTGCTCATCGTGGCGACCGACGCCGCGGCCACGGCGCACAACATCAAGGCTTTCGATTTCCTGTTCCGCCTCAGCTTCGCCGGCTATCTCGTGGAAGCCGTGTGCGATATCGCCCTGGCCCTGATCTTTTACGAGTTGCTGAAGCCCGCCGGCCGGACACTTGCCCTTCTCGCGGCGTTCTTCGGACTCTTGAGCACCGCCCTGTTCGCCGTCACCGAGATTTTCTATTTCGCGGCGCCGAAGCTCATCCTGGGCGGCGCGGGCTATCTGAAGACTTTCTCGCCCGAGCAACTCGACACGCTCGCGCTGCTGTCGCTCAAGCTGTTCGTCTACGGCAGCGCGATGTTCACGGTGTTCTACGGCATCGGCTGGATTCTCCGCGGCTACCTGATCTTTCGCTCAGGCTACCTTCCCAGGCTTCTCGGCCTTCTGATGATGCTAGGCGGTCTGGCCTTCGTCGCGCGAAATTTCGCGCTGGTCCTGGCGCCGCAATATCCCTCGGCGAACCTGCTTCTGGCGCTGTTTCCGGGCGGGCTGCTGCTGGCCTTCTGGCTGCTCGTCCGAGGGGTCAACGTCGCGAAATGGGAAGCGCTCGCGCTGTCCCTGGCGAAGACAAACGAGGGTCCACGTTAATGCATGCATTTCCCCCGGTCGTCACGCCGTACCTGCCGCTGATCTACGTGCACATCTCGGCGGGTGTCGTTGCCATCTTCGCCGGCGCGGTGGCCGTCACCGTCAAGAAGGGCGGGCGCGTGCATCGCCTATTTGGGATCGTGTTTGTCCTTGCCATGGTGGTCCTGGCGGTGATGGCCACATATCTGGCGATCTCGTTGTTGGGCAAACTGCACGGGCAATCGGGCAATATTGCCGCGGGCGCGCTGGTTCCCTATCTCGTGGCTACCGCTTGGATGACGGTGAGGCGCAGGCCAGGAACCATCGGCCTTTTCGAAAAAGTCGCTCCTGTGGTCGTGCTGGGCGTCGCCGCGACATTCCTGTTCTGGGGCGTGCGGGCGACGATGAGCCCGAGGGGTTCGTTCGACGGCTATGGGGCGGTGTTCTACTACGTCTTCAGCGGCCTCGCGCTGTTCTTCGCGGCACTCGACCTCAAAGTGATTCTTCAGGGCGGGATTTCCGGTGCGCCGCGCATCCTGCGGCATTTGTGGCGCATGTGTTTTGCGTTTTTCTTCGCCACGGGATCGTTCTTCATCGGACAGCAGAAGGTGATGCCCGTGTGGATGCAGGGCGCCTGGTACCTCTTTGTCCTGGGGCTTGCGCCTCTGGCGCTGATGATTTTCTGGCTGATCCGCGTCCGTTTCACGAACTGGCTCAAGAGGGACGCCGTAGCAACTTAAAAAAGCAGATTCGCAATCCTCACAGGAGAGACCATGAGAAAATTTTTGATCGCAGTATCCCTGACCGCCCTTTGCGCCGCGCCGACACTCGCCGCCGACGACGTCATGGCGGGCTTCTATGGCAACACCGCAATCTCCACCGGCGGCCCGGCGGAGATCCGCACCCACTACCGCGCGGATCACACGTTCGACTTCACCGGCACGATGATGCTGATGAGCCGCACGTTCAAAGGCACCTGGGCTTTGGATGGCAAGGGCAATGTCTGCCGCACCTATGTCGGCGACGTGCCGCCGGGCTCGACCAATCCGAGTTGCGCGCCGATCGTGGCGCACAAGGTCGGCGACACCTGGAAGTCGAAGGACGGCACGCGCACCATCACCTTGCAAGCCGGAGTTCTGTAGCCGCAAGGCGGCATTCGGGAGACAAACATGTCGTCAGCAACGATCTGGTCGCTGCCATTGTATGTGCACGTCATCGGCGGAACCGTCGGCCTGCTTTCGGGTATCGTGGCGGTGAGCGCCGCCAAGGGCGAGCGCCTGCACCGCATCGCAGGAACGGCATTCTTCGTTGGCATGCTGTTCATGGCAGGTTTCGGCGCCTATCTGGCCGTCCCGCTGCAACAATGGAACAACGTGATCGGCGGCGTCTTCGCCTTCTACCTGGTATCCACCGCCTGGATGACCGTGCGGCGCAGGCCCGGGACCACCGGCACCTTCGAGATCGTCGCCATGCTCGTCGCCTTCGCCGGCGCCGTCGGCATCCTGATCCTTGGATTTCAGGCCTTGGCCAATCCGAAAGCCGTGCCCGCCAACGCGCCGATACCGGCCTTTTTCGTCCTGGCGGGCATCGCCGGCCTCGCCGCCGCCCTGGATTTCAAGGTGATCCTGCAAGGCGGCATTTCCGGCGTTGCACGCACCGCGCGGCATCTTTGGCGCATGTGCGTCGCGCTGTTCGCCGCCTCGAGTTCGTTCTACGTCCAGGTCTTCCTGCGCAAGGTCCATATGCCGGCCTTCCTGCACCATTCGCCGCTGCTCTACATCCCGATCTTCGCGCCGCTATTGCTGCTCCCGTTCTGGCTGATCCGCGTCCGCTTCACCAACTGGTACAAGAACGGCGCGCCCGCAATGGGCGTTGCACCATGAGCCCGACGAGAACAGACCCATGCTGACCCGTATCTTCCCCAAGCAGATCGACAATCGCTTTCGCGGCAACACGCTGGCGCTGTGGCTCTTCGTTCCGATCGTGTTCGTGAAGCTGGCGATCTCCCTGGCCGCCATTTTCACCGCCGATGGCGGGACGCAATCGGCCGACGGCATCCCGCTCGACACCTTTCCGGCCGCCGCGGCGCAGGCGGTGATCGGGGTCGGTGCGTTTCTCGGCCTCGCCGATCTGTGGCTGGCCTTGCTGTTCGTGCTGGCGCTGGTGCGCTATCGCGCGCTGATTCCGCTGATGTACGCCGTGATCGTGGCGGACTTCATCGCGCACAAGGGAATAGGCTTTATGAAACCCATCGTCCGCATGGCGGGGACGGCGTCCGGCAGCTACGTGACCTGGACGCTGTTCGCGCTGAGCGTCATCGGCCTTGTCCTGGCGCTGCGCGGCGAGGGCTATCGGGCGTCGTCGGCGCGGCCTTAATGAGCCGCCGGCCTTAGTCCTGCCCGCGCCTGGAATTCGTCCGTCGTATTCATCTTCGGATAGGGCGCATCGGGCACTTTGAGCCCTAGGAATTTGCACAGCGGCTCCCAGCCGTCGGCGGCCTCGAACACCAGCAGGCGGTCGGCGGCAACGGTGCGCTTGACCTGTGCATTGTGGCGCTCATAGACGCCGATCATGTGCGCTTCGCTGAAATCGTTGCCGAAGGTCTTCTCGCCGATCAGCAGTGGTCCGAATATCCCGGGCAGGCCGGGTCCGATCGGTTTGCCGTCCGGTCCCGTCTGGCGCTTGCGCATGGCCGGCATGATCGTATTGGAGACGCTTTTGAACCAAGACTGGGAATCGCGCAGCGACAGGATGACCTTCGCATTGGGATATTGCGCCATCAGCTCGGTATAAAAGCTGCAGCTCGGCCAGTCGCAGGCCGATTTGTAGGATGAGAACATCTCATCCCAGTTCATCTTCTCACCCTGCGCCGCGCGGTCCCAGAACGCCGCCTGTTCGGGGTGCAGAAAGACCTCCATCATGTGATGGCAAGGCGTCAGGCCCAGCATCTCGAGCGCTTCCTTGAGCGAACGCGTGCCCGTGCGGCCGAAGCCGGCGCCGATGACCTGCAATGACATGGCTGCTCCTTAAGGCGGATATTGTTGTTGCGCAGTGTCGCGAAGAACCGCTCAGGCCGCAAGGTTGGGCACGGCGACATCGGTGAGGCGGTCGACTTTCCGCAAGGGCGGAAACAGCGCCATCCAGCCGCCGACCACCGCCAGCGTGCCCAAGCCGCCGAGCACGACGGCGGCAATCGTGCCGAACCAGGCCGCGGTGATGCCGGATTCGAATTCGCCGAGCTCGTTCGAGGCTCCGATGAACAGCATGCTGACGGCGCTGACGCGGCCGCGCATGTCGTCGGGCGTGGCGTATTGGATGAGGGTGGAGCGCACGAAGACGCTGATCATGTCCGAGGCGCCCAGGATGCCGAGCGCGACGAGGGAGACGTAGAAATTCGTCGAAATGCCGAACACGATGGTGGCGGCGCCGAACACAGCGACGGCGGCGAACATGACGATGCCGGTGTGGCGGGTCAGCGGCCAGCGCGCCAAGCTGAAGGCCATCAGCGCCGCGCCAACCGCCGGCCCGCTGCGCAGCACGCCGAGCCCTTGCGGTCCGGCATGGAGGATGTCGCGGGCATAGACCGGCAGCAGCGCTGTGGCGCCGCCCAGCAGCACGGCGAAGAGATCCAGCGAGATGGCGCCGAGCACCACGGGGCGGTGGCGCACGAAGCGAACGCCCTCGGCGACGCGCTCCGCCCTCGAGGCGCCGGTGTCGACATGGGCGGGACGGCGGCGGCCACCCAACGACGCGGTGCACAGCGAGGCGCCGACAAAGCCCGCGACGCAGACGCTGTAGGTCGCCACCGGGCCGAGCGCGTAGAGAAAGCCGCCGAGCGCGGGGCCGGCGATCACCGCGGTGGTGAACACCGACGAACTCATGGCGATGGATCGGGGCAGTTTCTCCGGCGGCACCAGGAACGGCAGCAGCGATTGCGACGACGGGCCGTAGAAACCGCGGGCGCAGCCGAACAGGACCAGGATCGCGTAATACGGCCAGACATTGTGCGGCTGGAACAGGGACAGCAGAAGAAACAGCACGCCGCAAGCGCCTTCCATTGCCTGCGTCAGGCTCAATATCTTGCGCTGATCGAAGCGGTCGGAAATGTCGCCGGCCGGCAGCGTCAGCAGGAACATCGGGCCGAACTGGCAAAGCCCGACCAGGCCGAGCGCCAGGGTCGAATGGGTCAGCGCATAAATCTGCCAGCCGATGGCGACCGACTGCACCTGCATGGCAACGGTGGCGAGGAAGCGTCCGGACACGAAGGCGTAAAAGTCGCGGTCGCGATAGACCGTGGGCGAAGCGTCCGTCATGGCGCCAAGGAGCGCGATTGGCCTGATTCCGTCAAGCGGCTTGTCAAATTGTCGCGCAATTTACGGGTGAACCGAAGTGGTTCACCCGATTGCGCTGGCGACCCGCCGCTGCCATTCGCCGCGCGTGATGCTCCAGATGTCGACGGGATAGTCCTTGCCGCCGGTGCGGATGTGGCTGAGCTCACCCCTGGTTTCGCCGATGCGCCGGGCGACCGCCTGCGACGCGGTGTTGTCGGGATCGATGCAGGAGATCATGCGCTCCACCGGCTGCGTCAAGAAGGCGTAGCGGAGCGCCGCCTCCGCCGCCTCGCTGGCATAGCCCTGGCCCCAATAGGGCTTGTGCAGCGTCCAGCCGACTTCGAGTCCCGGCCAGCCATGCGGGTTGATCAGGCCGACACGGCCGACCAGCGCGGCATCGGCTTTGCGTTCCACCGCCCAACTGCCATAGCCGCGCAAATGCCAGTGCCCGATCGCGCCGGCCAGGCTACGCCAGGCGTCGTTCGGTTCCATCACGCCGCCGAGGAATTTCATCACCTCGGCGTCGGCGTAGGCGGCGGCGAGAAAGTCGAAATCGGCGGCGCGCCATTCGCGCAAAATCAGCCGTTCGGTTTCGAGACGCGGGATCATGCGTTCATTCTCTATTCATCGCGGTCGTGCGGTTTGGCGCGCTGCCCAGGCGCGACAGTTCGGGACAAAGATCACGGAAACTGTACCGCGTTTCGAACCGTTCATCCTTGTGAAAGGTGGGGGACAGACCCGATCTCTCGTATGGGCCAACGAGGCTCGGAAATCTGAAGGAGAAGACGATGACGATCAAATCAACAAGACTTGCTCTGACGCTTCTGGGCACCTTGGCGTTCGCGGCGCCGCTGGCGCTGGGCGCGACGCCGGCCGAGGCGGCCCCCGTCCACAATGGCGGCGGCATGATGCAGGGCGGATTCCACAACGACATGGGCCATGTCGACGTCTTTCACGACCAGCGCCATCAGCCGCCCGCCCGCCACGAAGCGCGCACGCGCATGCCGCATCGCGGCTATCACTGGCATGACGGTCAGTGGAAGTGGCAGCGCAACCAGTGGCAGTGGATCGCCGGGTTCTGGAACAATCGCTAGGCGCTGACCGATGACGCACAATTCGCCTCCGCGAGCCGCGCTCGCGGAGGCTTTTGCTTGCGCGCGATCTATCGTCGGCGCGTGGCGCGGAACAACGCAACCCAGGCAATGAGCGCCACCACCGCCAGACCTCCACCGATGGCGGCGAAGGTGTGCGGCGCGGCGAGCGATTCCAGGAACGCCAGCGGCGCGATCTTGGGCTGCAGGATTCCCGCCGCGACGAAATAGCTGGCGTCGAAGCCGGCATGGACGACCATGCCGGGCAGCACCGAATTGGTGCGCTGGGCGATGGTGCCGAGCATCGCCGAGACAGTCAGGAAGATGCCGAACCAGATCGCGACATTGCGCGCCGTGGTGTCGAAATAGGAATGGTTGGTGTGGAACAGGCCCCAGACCAGGCCGCCGACCGCGATCGCCGGCACCACGCCGAAGGCCTTCTCCAATCGCCCCTGGATGAAACCGCGGACGGAGATTTCCTCGATCGCGCCGGCGACGATGGCGGCCATGGCGAGCCCGGCGACGATGGCGGATTTCGGCCCGGGTGGTAGCGTCATCGGCACTTCGCCGCCAAGTCCGCTCTGCATGCGATAGGCGATGTAAGCGCCGGCGCCGGCGAAGAAGGTCGACCAGCCGGCGATCAGAGCGAGCAAGAAGCTGCGCAGCGGCACGGCGTTGAGGCGCGCATAAGCGCTCCAATGCCGTCCATCGCTTCGCGACCGCCATGTCAGCCAGCTTGCGGCGAGGCCGAGAAACAGCGCCATCGCCGGCACGAACCAGGGGAAGGGCGTGGGATGTCGGCTGTAGGCGGCGATCAGGCCGAGCCAAACCGCTTCGCCAACCAGCAGCACGGTAACGCCCGAGCCGATGGCGGTGCCGAGCGTGCGGATGACGCCAGGCTTCGACGCGGTTTGGGATAGAGCAAGCGACATGGCGGACCCTTCTCGTTGAATGACGGACGAAGGATCGTTGGAGACATCGCCAATGTGTTTGCGCCGGGCTTACTTCGAGCTTGGGAAAAGCTTGGGGGGTGCGCATTCCCTTTCCCCCATTGGGGAGAGGGAAAGTATTCGCTGTGCTACGCTCTGCTGCCACGTCGAGCGCCGGAGTTCTCCATGTTCCGCAAACAGTTGATTGCGTTTTCCGGCGCGGTGCCGGCGTTGGTCGTGGTGTTGCTGGTGTGGCGATACAGGCCGCAGCTCTTCGCGCATGTGACGCTGCCGGCCGACACAGCCGCCGACCGGCTCGCCTTCGCGGTGCATTGGCTGCTGCTGCCAGGGCTGACCTTGCTCGCCGGCATCGTCGTCGCCGGGCGGCGCGGATTTGTCAAAGGCGCCATCGAAGGCACCCGCACGCCGGACAATTACAATCTGGAGATCAACCTGCGCTACAACACCAACACGCTGGAGCAGGCGGTGCTGGCGGCCTTTGCCTGGCTGGGCCTGGCGCTGGCGCTGCCGGTCGGCGAATTGATCGTCATTCCGGCGATGGCGGTCCTGTTCGCGGTCGGGCGCGTCACCTTCTGGATCGGCTATATGCTGCATCCGCTGGCGCGGACCTTCGGCATGGTCATGACCGTGCTGCCGACGCTGGCCGCCTACGGCTGGCTCACCTGGCGAATGTTCGGCAAGACTTGAATCAGCGTACCGGCCGTGCCCGCGCCTGAACCGACGCGAAGCGCGGGTCGTTGCGCAGGCGGTCGAGATGCGGCAGGTAAGCCAGAAACAGAAGCGCCGGATCGTCGCGGCGCAGGGCCTCTTCCAGCGCGGCGAAGGCGGCGTCGGCTTCGCCGGCATTGGCATGCAGCATGGCCAGATCCATCGGTCGCGGCACGAACATCACGCGCTGCTGTTCGAACAGTTTCGCCCCGGCGGAGCACAACGCATCGAAGCCGTCCGCGTCGAACGCCGATTTGAGGCGCGCCACGGTCGCGGCATCGGTGCCGAGCAGGCGCATGCTCTCGAGCAGCGCGTCGGCGGCATCGCGGTGCAGCCCGAGAAAAGCCTGCGCCCAGCCGAGCGCGCTCCAGGCGTCGGCGGAGCCGGCGCTGAGCTGGATCGCTTTCTTCGCTTCGGCGGCGGCGTGCGGCAGGCGCCGCGCCGCGAACAGGACCTGTATGACGTCGATGCGGGCGGCGAGCGACAAGGGCTCGATCTGCATCGCGCGGCGTGCCTCACGCTCGGCCTCGACGAAGCGGCCGATCGCGGCGAGCGCGAAGGCGCGGGCGCGATGGGCGCGGGCGAGATCGGGATCTAGCGCCAGCGCTTTGAGCAACGCCGCGTCAGCGCCTGCGAAGTCGCGGTCGGCGAGCAGCGTCGCGGCGCCGAGCAGCGCCCAGCCTTCGGCGGAAGCCGGATCGAGCGCGGTGGCGGCCTGCGCCGCGGCCTTGGCGGAGGCGGCGAAACCGGCGCCCTGCCCGACCGCGTGCTGCGTCAGCATCGCTTCGGCGAGGCCGGCATGGGCGGCGGCGGATCTGGGATCGGCGGCGGCGGCGGCCTCGAAATAGACGCGGGCCTGGGCCAGGCTTTGCGGCAGCGGCACGCTCAAGGCGGCGCGGCCCTTGCGCAGCAGCGCGGCGATCTCGCCGCCGCCGGTCGCGGCGGGCGGGCCCGACCCATCGGGGGCGACAGCCAAGCGATAGCCGCGCTTGGGCAGCGTTTCGATGAAGCGCGTGCCCGCGCCCTTAGTCTCCCCGAGTGCCGAGCGCAGCCGGCTGATCGCGGCGGCCAGCGTGTCGTCGCCGATGGCGCGGCCGCTCCACACCGCGGCGACGATCTCATCCTTCGAAACCACCCGTCCCGGCGAGGCGGCGAACAGCAGGAGCAAGTCCATCAGCTTGGGTTCGAGCCGCGTCTCGGCGCCGTCCCTGGCCAGCACGCCGCGCGCAGGGTCGACGCGCCAGCCGCCGAGATCGAAAGGGCGCTGGCCGGTCATGAGTCCCCACTCTTCCTCTAATTGACCGGAGCTATTGCAGGTGGATGGTAATCGTGTTCGCACCGGGCCGCACTTCGAATCTTGTGGCTTCGAAGGGCGGCTCGCTGAAGGTCGGATGGGCATCGTTGGAGAAGCCGTACTTTTCCGCCGGCAGGCCGTACCAGGTCATGTCGAATTCGCCGTTGCGGTTGAAATCCTGGAACAGCTTGACGGCGTAGATGCCCGGCTTGATGCCGGTCAGCGTGACGATCGTCTCACCGGCCCGCGCCGGCACGACGGCATCGTTGATGTTCTTGGCGTTGCCGTCGCTGTAATTCGCTTCGGTGTAGAGCGCCACCCGCACGTCGCCGCCGCGCGGGCTGACCTTCTCGACCTTGACGGTGAGCGTGGCCAGTTGCGGGGTGGCGAGAGCCGGGCTCAGCGCGAGCGCGAAAACGCCCGCGAGCACAGTGCGAAACACCTGTTCGTCCTTTTCCGCCCCCGCCGCTTATCTCAAGCGAGCTTGGGGTCCAGCTTCTTGCAGGCGTCGATCAGGCCCTTCACCGAGTCGGCGGATTTGGCGAGCTGCTCCTTTTCGGAAGCCGTGAGCTCGAGCTCGACGATGCGCTCGATGCCCTTCTCGCCGATCACCGCCGGAACCCCGACATAGAGATCCTTGATACCGTAGGCACCGTTGACATAGGCGGCGCAGGGCAGCACGCGCTTTTTGTCTTTAAGGTAACTCTCGGCCATGGCGACGGCGGACGTCGCCGGCGCGTAATAGGCCGAGCCGGTCTTGAGCAGGCCGACGATCTCGGCGCCGCCGTCGCGGGTGCGCTGGGTGATGGCGTCGAGCCTGTCCTGCTTGATCCAGCCCATCTTGACCAGTTCGGGCAGCGGCACGCCGGCCACGGTGGAGAAGCGCGGCATCGGCACCATGGTGTCGCCATGGCCGCCGAGCACGAAGGCGGTGACGTCCTCGACCGAGACATTCATCTCCTCGGCCAGGAAATGGCGGAAGCGGGCGCTGTCGAGCACGCCGGCCATGCCGACCACCATGTGGTGCGGCAGGCCGCTGAACTGGCGCAGCGCCCAGACCATGGCGTCCAGCGGATTGGTGATGCAGACCACGAAGGCGCCCGGGGCGTTGGTCTTGATGCCCTCGCCGACCGCGGCCATGACCTTCAGATTGATGCCGAGCAGATCGTCGCGGCTCATGCCCGGCTTGCGCGCCACGCCCGCGGTGACGATGACGACGTCGGCACCGGCGATGTCGGCATAGGAGTTGGTGCCCTTGACGTGCGTGTCGAAGCCCTCGACCGGGCCGGCCTGGGAAATGTCCAGTGACTTGCCCTGCGGCAGGCCTTCGACGACGTCGAACAGGACGACGTCGCCCAGCTCCTTCAGGCCGATGAGATGGGCGAGCGTGCCGCCGATTTGTCCGCCGCCGATAAGCGCGATTTTCTTGCGGGCCATGCAGGGTGTCCTCTTTGCCGGAAAAGCCGGGCGCTAAGTAGCGCGCGGCGGCCTTGCGGGCAAGGAAGCAATAAGCCCATCGCCAGTTACGTAGTTTGCGGGCATATTTCAAGGATCTTTCTTGGGGGGCGGGTGCCCCTTAGAAGTTTCGCTGCGAGGCGACCGGCGAGAACGAAGGTGTCGCCATGTTGATGGGCAGAACGCTGACTTTAGCCGCTGCAATCTGCGCAGCCGTCCTGTTGCAAACGCTGCCAAGCCTCGCCGGCGCTGACGACGCCATCGTCGTCTACGGGCCGGTGGTGCCGCCCAAAGGCTGTTCGGTGCACCGCGCGCATCCAGTCCGCCTGATGTCTTTCGCATCTCACTCTGAGCGTTATCTGGGAAAATGCTTGCGTCTGTCTGGCCTCCTAATCGGGCGGACGCTATTCACAGGCATCGACGGGTATTACCGCCGAGGCTCATATGAGAGCGACTCATTCCTCAAGGGCGAAGAGCGGTTCCATATTGGTCTATATGCAAGCAGCGTTTTGCTCGAGAAATTTCAGAATTCGCAGGCGTTTCGCGCCACGGTGATTGGTATCGCCAGTACTTGTGAACAACTGAACGGGCCCACGGTCATCATGGTACTTGGAGCCTGTCACTTCACCAGCGGCGCAATCCTGGCTGTCGCGACTGCCAGAACAAGGCCGACGGTCCTGGTCCGTCTAACCGGTGAGCGCGCGAGGCAAAGGGTCGGCAACATGCAAGCGGCGCCAACCGACTGGCCGGAGCGCGCAACTATCGCGGCCTTCGCGAGCAGGTGGTTGAACGACATCCAGAGTGGAAATGTCGCCGACTATAAGGTCGTGAACGGCGGCGCATCGTATCTTGACACGTCGTCCTACGTCTTCACCGACATCCCTTCCGCGTTCGAGAGTTTTCGGGGCAAGCACAGTCAGCCGCAATTGGAAATCTTCCTCACGCGTGAGAATCCGCCGTTCTATCCAGACGAATTGCATCGTGTGGCCATTTCCTGTTTCTGTCGCAAGGCAGATTGCACTGGTCTATGGCCAATTAGTACGATGGACGCGGCAAATGCGCCGCAGCGCCCTTATGTTTGCATGTCGGTCTATCGCGAGAAGGGTAGAGACACCGCTGAAACTGACGCCGATGAGCGGCAAATCGAAGAGTCTTCAACGCATTGATCAAGCATCGACCGCTTCGACCCAATTGGAATTGAGGACGAAATAGATCACCGCAATCAGCCCGCCTGCGCGGCCAAAAGCGGGCGTTTGGGGGCCGCGAAGCGGGCGAACAGCGCTTGTCCCGGACGCTCGACGAAGCGATAGGTCAGCGAGGATAGACCGATGACGGCGCACAGGAAGGCGAGCGTCAGCATGTCGTTGGCGAACGGCGAACCCAGATCGAGCACCGCCCAGCCGTCGGGCTGGTGGATCAGCCAGACCCGGTGAACGAGAACTTCGACGACATGCGCGCCGGAGAACAGCGACGCCAGGACGAAGGTATGGACCATGTAGATGGAATAGGACCAGCGGCCGAGCGCGGCGGCGGGGCGCAGCGTCAGGAGGCGCGAGATGAGGCCCTTGTCGCCCGCGAACACCAGCACGACGAGACCAAAGAGCGGCGTCGCCAGATATTCCAGCGCGCGATTTCCCGGCACCACGACGATGAAGGCCGCCACGAGGACCAGCGCCAGGATTTCGGCCGGCGTGCCGCGGACCGCGCGCGTGGCGCCGGCGCGCCAGGCCTCATAGGCCAGGACACCGACGAAGAAGCCGTAGAGGCAGCGGAAGATCGCCCAATGGAAAGTCTCGCGCATGCCGTAGTCCGAGAAGCGCGCCAGAATGATGGCGCCGGCGATCGCCAGCAGCGCCGAAACGGCGAGCCGCGACTTGCGGCCCAGCGTGAAGAAGCAGACCGCGGCGAAAACCAGATAGGTGTAGAATTCGCAACTGATCGACCAGGCCGGACCATTCCAGGTTTCGCTGGCGTGCATGCCCATCGCCTGCACCAGAAAGAGATTGGTCAGAATGGCGAAGGGCGAGCGGTCGGCCACGAAGGACGCGTGCTCGCCCGCGATGGGATGGATCTGTCCGAGCAGAAGACGCGCCAGCTCGAGCGCGACCAGACCGGAGAGCACCACGATGTGCAGGGGATAGAGCCGTCCGAAGCGACGGATCACGAAGTCCTTGATGCCGCGCGCGTCGCCAAGCTTGACGCCATAGGCGTGCGCGATCACGAAGCCCGACAGCACGAAGAAGAAATCGACGAACAGCCAGGCGTTGCGCACCAGCGGCTGCCAGTAAATCCAGCCGTGAACCTCGATGTGATGCAGCGCGACCAGCAGCGCGCAGATGCCGCGCCAACCGTCCAGCGCGCGAAAGCGCGGGCTGAGACTCTGCTGGCTGGCGGTGAACATGGCGTTGGTCGTTCCTCGGGTCCTGCCCGGCAACGCGACTTAAGCGCCGAATAAAGGCCAACGCCATTGCTTAGTCAAAGAAGCGTTAACTGTGTTTCATATTGGGACAACGGCCTTATTCTGCAATCAGGCGGACAAATAGCATCGCGCCATGCGGGGCGCCGCCATAGCTGGGCAAGCGGGCGCCGGGCACCACGTCGAAGGCGTAGAGGCCGCCGATGCCGAATTTGGCATGATCGGCGAGGCGCCAATCGTGGATGGCGCCAAGCGTGAGCTGGCCCGCGGTCGCCAGACCCGGCCCTGCGAACAATTCGGTGCTCTCGATCGATTCGGCGCGCGCGAAGATCGTCCAGGGATCGGCCGGCTTGTACTCCGCTTCGGCGAGGAAGCCGTTCTCGCCGGCGCCGCCGCTCAACTGTTTGCGGCCGAAGGCGAGCGTGGCGGCGAAAGACCCGTCGCCAGCGAGCGGCGTGAAGTAGGTCGCGCTGGCGGTGTAGCGGGTTTCGTTCACGGCGGGCGTCAGCTGCTCCGGACTTTTCAGGAAGCCTCCTGAAACCTGCAGCGACCAGTTGGCGTTGGGATTCCAGCTGAGGCGCGCCGAGGTGCTGTCGAAACGGGCGGGATCGAAGTTGAAGCGGAAGGCATCGGGCTCGCGCCCCGTGAAGCGCGACACTTCCAGCTTCCAGTCTTGCCAGACGGCGCCCAGCGTCGCGACGCCGAAGGCAATATGCGTGGAATCCAGCCAGTGATGCGTGATCGGCGCATCGGGGATGTCCTCGCCCGAGACGCGGTGCATGAAAGCGGTCGGGCCGAGCGCCGGCTCGCCCGGATAGCCAGCATAGACAAAGATGCTACCCGCATCCGAAAGCCGGTGGCTGTAGGAGGCCGACAATTCCATCAGCAGATCGTGGGGATGCTGGCGGTCGACCAGCGGCGTCAAGCCATCTGCGGTTTCGCCGCTCGCCAGTAGAAGCGGATAGCCGCGCCGGCCCATGAGGGGCTCGAGACTCAGCATGCCGCGCAATTGCAGCGTGTCGCCACCCGCGAAATCGCGGCGCGCCATGGCCATGACCATGCCCGTCGCGAAGACCTGTTCGTCGCCGCGCGGTCCGCTTTGTGTGTCGTAGATGCCGGTGAGCCGCGCGTGCAGCATGAACATCCAGTCGCCGTCCGTAATAGGAATGCCGCCATGCGTCGCGGCGTCGGGCTGCCAGCTGGTGCCGGAGGCGTCGCGCGTCAGCGGGTAGTTGCCCAGAACGCCGCTCGCCGCCATGGCCGGCTTGGCATCCGTCCCTGGCATTTTCATGCCCGGCATGCCAGGCATGTCTTCTGCCAGCACCGGCGACGCCAGCAACGCAATGAAGCACGCGAGCGCCACGCGCATGTCAGTGCGCCATACCCATGTGATCCTGTTCGTGATGCCCGGCGGCGCTGGCGACGATTGCGCGATATTGCGACGGCGACAGCGCCGGCAACTTCTGCAGGAAGGCGACGATGTTCCAGATTTCGGTATCGGAATGCGTGACGCCCCAGGCCGGCATGCCCGACATCTTGAGCCCATGCTTGACGATCCAGAACTGCTCGGCCGGATCGTCCGCCTCCGCCTGGTAGAGGATCGGTGGCTTAGGATAGAGACCGGGGCGCATCTCGTTCTCGGCCAGACCCGGCGCGAGATGGCAGCTGGTGCACATTTCATCGTAGTCGGATGCGCCATTGCCGATCATCTTCGCATCGGTGAGCTTGGGCACCATGAGGCCGCTGCTGCGAACCTCGACCGAGCGGTCGCGCATATATTCGATGGCGTCGCTGGTAACATCGAAGTGCGGCGCGTCGGCGGCGAAATTGTACGCGCCGGACACCGCGACAATCGCCGCCACCGCCACGCCGAATGCGAACAGGCCTGCCGCGCCGAGGATGGCGCCTCTATAAGATGGCTGCATGGGTGGCACCGGTTTGCTTTGGCGTCGCCGTTCTATTATACCCTAGGGGGGTATGCAAGCATGACCAAACCGGATCGCAAGCTCGTCGCGCGGCTGTCGCGCATCGAAGGCCAGGTGCGCGGCATCGCGCGCATGGTGGCGGACGAGCGCTACTGCATCGACATCCTCAACCAGATGCAGGCCATCAAATCGGGCTTGCGCAAGGTCGAGGAAGAAATATTGAAAAGCCATGCCGCGCACTGCGTCGCGCATGCCATCAAGAGCGGCGATGCCAAGGACCAGACACAAAAATTCTCCGAGCTGGTCGAGTTGTTCGGCCGCTATGGAAAATAGCGAGACGACTCAGCGCGACCCGGTCTGCGGCATGGGCGTGAATGCCGCGACGGTGAAGAATCATACCGAGTTCGCGGGCCGAACCTTTTATTTTTGTGGCGCGGTTTGTCATGCGAAGTTTGCAGCCGCGCCCGCCAAGTACGCGGCGCACGAGCCGCGGCGTGGCGACGAGCACACGCACGCTTCTCCAAAGGGCGCCGCTGCCGGCCCGGACACGATCTACACCTGTCCGATGCATCTCCAGATCCGGCAGAAGGGCCCGGGACACTGCCCGATCTGCGGCATGGCACTGGAGCCGGTTCAGCCCGCACGCGCGTCGGAGCCCAATGCCGAACTGATCGACATGACGCGGCGGTTCTGGATCGGGCTGGCGCTGACCGTCCCGGTCTTCGCGCTCGAAATGGCAAGTCACGTCTTCGATCTGCATCAACTGATCGCGCCGGACTGGGCGATGTGGGTTCAGTTCGCCCTGAGTTCGCCGGTGGTGCTGTGGTCGGGCTGGCCATTTTTCGCGCGGGCCTGGGCGTCGCTGGTCAATCGCTCGCTCAACATGTTCACGCTGATCGCGCTGGGAACCGGCGCGGCTTACGGCTTCAGCCTTGCCGCGACGCTAGCGCCCGGACTTTTCCCGCCGGCCATGGGTCCGGACGGCATGGTGCCGGTCTATTTCGAAGCGGCGGCGGTCATTACCGTCCTGGTCCTGCTGGGACAGGTTCTCGAACTGCGTGCCCGCGAGCAGACCGGTGGCGCCATTCGCGCGCTGCTGAGCCTGGCGCCGGCGCGCGCCCGGCGCCTGCGCGACGATGGCGGCGAAGACGATGTGCCGCTGGCGGACGTCCATGTCGGCGACCGGCTGCGTATCCGTCCCGGAGAACGCGTGCCGGTGGACGGCGCGGTCCTCGAAGGCGCCAGCGCGGTCGACGAGTCCATGGTGACGGGCGAGTCCCTGCCGGTGGAAAAGTTGCCCGGCGTCAAACTGATCGGCGGCACGGTCAACGGCACGGGCGCCCTTGTCATGCAGGCGCAGAAGATCGGCGGCGACACGATGCTGGCGCGCATCGTGCAGATGGTGTCCGACGCGCAGCGCAGCCGCGCGCCGATCCAGCGCCTGGCCGATCAGGTTTCCGCCTGGTTCGTGCCGGCCGTGCTTTTGGTGGCGGCGATCGCGTTTGCCGCGTGGATGGCATGGGGGCCACAGCCCGCTTTTGCGCACGCGCTTGTGGCGGCGGTCTCGGTCGTCATCATCGCCTGCCCCTGCGCGCTGGGCCTTGCCACGCCGATGTCGATCATGGTGGGCGTGGGCAAGGGCGCGCAGGCCGGTATCCTGATCAAGAACGCCCAGGCGCTCGAGCGGTTCGAAAAAATCGACACGCTGGTGGTCGACAAGACGGGAACGCTGACCGAAGGCAAGCCGCGCGTCGTCGCGATTGTGCCGGCGCAAGGCTTTGACGAAACCATCCTGCTCTCGCTGGCGGCGAGCCTGGAACAGGCGAGCGAGCATCCTCTGGCCGGCGCCATCCTAGCGGCGGCGCGCGAAAAGAATATTCCCTTGCGCGGCATCGCCGATTTCAAGTCGCTGACCGGCAAAGGCGTGACCGGAAGCCTCGACGGCAAGCGCATCGCGGTCGGCACCGCGGCGCTCCTGAAGGAATTGGGGATCGCTGTCGGCGACCTGGAATCCCGGGCCGACGATTTGCGCCGCGATGGCGCCAGCGCCATGTTCGTGGCGGTCGATGCACGCGCCGCCGGCGTTCTGGCCATCGCCGACCCGATCAAGCAATCGACTCCCGACGCGCTGGCAAGACTGCGCGGCGCCGGCATCAAAATCGTGATGTTGACGGGGGACAATCGCACGACCGCACGGGCCGTCGCGGCGCGGCTGGCGATCGCCGATATCGAGGCTGAGGTCCTGCCCGATCAGAAGCATGCCGTGATTCGCAAGCTTCGCGCGCAAGGCCATGTCGTGGCCATGGCCGGTGACGGCGTCAACGATGCGCCGGCCCTGGCCGAGGCGGACATCGGCATCGCGATGGGCACCGGCACGGATGTCGCGATGGAAAGCGCCGGCGTGACATTGGTAAAAGGCGACCTGGCAGGAATCGCCCGCGCACTGACCTTGAGCCGCGCCACAATGAGAAACATCCGGCAGAATCTCGTATTGGCTTTCGTCTACAACGTGATCGGGATACCGGTGGCGGCGGGCGCGCTCTACCCCACCTTCGGTATTCTGCTGAGCCCGGTCATCGCGGCGGCGGCGATGAGTCTGAGTTCGGTATCGGTCATCGCCAACGCGCTGCGCCTGCGCTGGACGCAACTCTAGCAAACACAAGAAAAAGCCGGCGGCGCCCAGAGGCACCGCCGGCTCGATCTCGTCCGAATGATGCGGATGTTAGACCGCTTCCTTCAGTTCCTTCGCGGCGCGGAAGGCGACCTTCTTGGACGCCTTGATCTTGATCGCTTCGCCCGTTGCCGGGTTGCGGCCCATACGCGCGGCGCGCTTGCGCACAACCAGGATGCCCAGACCGTTGAGACGGATGCGGGCGCCCTTCTTGAGGTGCTTGGTGATCAGACCAATGATGTCTTCGAGGATGCCGTTGGCGGCCTTGTGGGACATTTCGTGCTTCTCGGCCAGCGCGGCGCCAAGCTGGCGGGTGCTCACCGTGTCGACCTTCGGTTTGGCGGCCTTGGGGGCAGCCGTTCCAGCCATTGCCATTTTTATTGCTCCTTTTTGCGAATCAAACAACGCCCGATTTTACTGCATTTCCGAGACGCAACGCACGCGCTGTCTACGGAAATAGCGATAAATACGGGGTTTTTTTGACGCGCCGGGGCTTGGCGCTCGGCCAAAGCGGGAAATGTCCGGTTCATGGGCCTGGGCGCGACGCTAGCCGTGCTTGGCCTGGGCCCGCGCGATGCCCTCCAGAATCAGCCGCTCGGCCGCCGCGGCGTCGACCCAGTCGCCGATCCGGGTCCATTTCTTGGGCTCGAGGTCTTTGTAGTGCTGGAAGAAATGCGCGATCTGCTTGAGCAGGATGTCGGGCAGCTCCAGATAGTTCTGCACCTCGCTGTAATACGGAAAGAGATCGTCGGTCGGCACCGCGATGATCTTCTCATCTTGGCCAGCCTGGTCGGTCATGATCAGGGCGCCGACCGGACGGCAGCGCACCACGGCGCCCGATACGACCGGCGAGGCCGAAAGGACCAGGACGTCCAGCGGGTCGCCGTCGTCCGACAGGGTCTGGGGAATAAAGCCGTAATTGGCCGGATAGATCATCGCGGTGTGCAGAAAACGGTCGACGAACAGGGCGCCCGACGCCTTGTCGAGTTCGTATTTCACCGGCTGGCCCCCGGCTGGGATCTCGATCAGGGCATTGACGTCGGTCGGCGGATTGCGCCCGGCGGGGATTTTGGTCAGGTCCATGTGGCGGCTCCTTGGGCGACGATTCTCCTAGCACAATTTTCCGGCGGTTGACTTGGGCCCGGCGGGCGATCAGCGTTTTGCAAAATATGGGAGGCGGGCATGAAGGCGGAGCCGTTCGTTCGGGGACTGAATTTCGGCGAGGGTCTGCGCTGGCATGACGGCCGCTTCTGGTATTCCGATTTCTATCAGCATCGGGTGTCCAGCGCCGCGCCGGACGGCAGAACCCAAGTCGAGCTGGAGATCGACGACCAGCCCTCGGGCCTGGGCTGGCTGCCCGACGGCCGGCTCCTCGTGGTGGCGATGAAGAGCCAGCGCGTGCTGCGGCGCGAGGCCGACGGTACGGTAGCGCTCCATGCTGACCTCAAGGGCCTGGCGAAATTCCACGCCAATGACATGCTGGTGGACAAGCACGGCAACGCCTTCGTCGGCTGTTTCGGCTTCGACCTGGATCATTTCATCGAGCAGCACGGCATCGCGGCGCTGTTCGCCGAGCCGGGCGCGCCGACCGCGCCGATCATGTGCGTGACGCCGGACGGCAAGGCGCGCATCGCCTCCCCCGACCACAAATTCCCCAACGGCATGGCGCTGCTCGATGGCGGCAAGACGCTGGTGGTCGCGGAATGTTTCATTCCCGGCTTTTCCGCCTTCGATCTGGGCCGTGACGGCACACTCACGAACCGGCGCCCCTGGGCGACGTTGTCGAAGGACCCGCCGAGCATCGTGCCGGACGGCATCTGCTCCGACAGCGAAGGCGCGGTGTGGTGCGCCAACGCGCTCGGCCCCGAATGCGTGCGCGTCGGCAAGGGCGGCCAGATTCTCGAGCGCGTCCAGACTTCGCAGAACGCCTTTTGCTGCACGCTCGGCGGCGCCGACGGCCGCAGCCTCGTCATCGCCACCGCGCCGAACTCGACGGCGACCGACGTGTCGAAGGAGGCGAAAGGCCTGCTGGAGATCGTAAGGGTCAGCGTGCCGGGTTAGACTCAGCCGGTTGTACACAAAAGGGTTGCTGCAACCTGGGCGGCCAATCAAGCATTGACCCTTGACTTGCCAATTATTGTGGCCACATAAATTATGCAGATCGGTTACGATCCGACAAAGCGTGAGTGGACGCTCAGGGAGCGCGGTCTCGATTTCGACGATGCCGCGAAGCTGTTCGAACGTCCTACGCTCACGCAAAGCGACGATCGCCGAGACTATGGCGAGGTGCGATTCCTCACCTATGGACGTTTAAACGGCCGATTGGTGCTGGTCGTGTGGACGCCGCGAAACCAGACGCGGCACATCATATCGATGAGGAAGTGCAATGACCGCGAGCAAAAGAAAATCACACACCGACTGGGCGAAGGTTGATGCACACGTCATCACACCGGAAGAATATGAAGAAATGCCGGAGTGGACGGAGGATCAATTGGATCGCGCCGAACTCGCGATCGGCGGGAAAGTCATCCGGCCGGCGAATGGGACGCTAACCAAACCCGGACGACCCAGGAAGTTGGATGCGAAGAAATCGGTGCACCTGCGCCTGTCGCCGGACGTGCTCAGCTATTTTCGCAAAACCGGTCCGGGCTGGCAGACCCGCATCGACGAGACACTGCGCAAAGCGGCAATGACTTCGGTGAAGAAGGCAGCTAAGCCGCGTCGATAAACCCGCCCATCTGGCGATTCCACAGCCGCGAGTACGGGCCGTTGTTGGCCAGCAGCACGCGGTGCGGCCCGTCTTCCAGGATCTTGCCGTTGTCGAGATAGACCACGCGGTCCATGCCGGCGATGGTGGACAGACGGTGCGCGATGGCGATCACGGTGCGGCCCTGGACCAGCGTCCACAACGCCGACTGGATGAGATGCTCGGATTCGGAGTCGAGCGAGGACGTCGCCTCGTCGAGCACCAGCACTTTGGCGTCCTTGATCAGCGCGCGGGCAATGGCGACGCGCTGGCGCTCGCCGCCGGAGAGCTTGATGCCCTGCTCGCCGACGATCATGTCGTAGCCCTCGTCGCGCTCGGCGATGAAGTCGTGGGCGTGCGCCTGCCGCGCGGCGCCCTCCACTTCCTCGGCGCCGGCCAGGGGCCGCGCATAGCGGATATTGTCGCGCACGTTGCGGTGAAAGACGCCGGGCATCTGCGGCACTTCGGCGATCGCTTCGTTGAGCGAATCCCAGGTGACGTGGGAGATATCCTGGCCGTCGATGGTGATGCGGCCGTGCTGCGGCTCGAACTGGCGGCGCAGGAGGCGCACCAGCGTCGACTTGCCCGCGCCCGAGGGACCGACCAGGCCGACGCGCTCGCCCGGCTGGATGTCGAGATTGAGATTCTCGAACACCTGATAACCGTTGGGATGGCGGAAGCAGACATTTTCGAAGCGGATATGGCCGCGCGCCACGATCAGCGGCAGCGCGTCCGGCGCGTCGACGATCTCGTGCGGCGACGAGACCAGATCGAGCGCTTCCGACAGCGTGCCAAGCTGCTCGAAATAATCCAGCATGCGGAAGGAGAGTTCCTGCACGCCGCGCGCGATCTGCTGCGCCAGCAGGTACACCATGGTGAAAGCGCCGAGCGAGATGGCGCCGGCCAGGATGTCTTTCGCCGTCGTCCACACCAGCGCCACCAGCAGCAGCAGTGTTGCGGTCTGCATGAACATGCGCATGGTGAGCAGGAACAGGCGGAAGCGGCGCGAGGCATTCATCTCGTCGGCGAGGAAGTAAGAAATGAATTTGCGCTCGTAGACCGCCTTGGCGAAGGCGCGGATCAGATCTGCGTTCGAGATCGCGTCGATCAGCCGCCCGGTCGAGGTCGAGACCTCGTCCGACAGCGCCTTGGACAGCACGACGCAGCGCTTGGCCAGCGAGAAGACGATACCGAGATAGAGGATCGTCCACAGCACCAGGATGACGGCATAGCTCGGCGCCTGGATCGCCATCAGGATGCCGCCGAGCGTGACCAGGCCGATGACCCGCACCAGGTCCATGCAGGCGATGCCGAGGATGCCGATCACCGACTGGCCGGCCTGCTTGACCTTCTGGCCGAGCTTGCCGGCGAAATTGTCCTGGAAATAGCGCGGACTGTGGCCGAGCAGATAGGAGAAGAGATATTTCTGCGCCAGGCCGCGCATGCGCGGGCCGGTGTCGCGGTCGACGAAGTCGTAGAGGCGATAGGCGCAGGCGCCGCCGAACCAGATCGCCGCCAGCCAGAAGATCCATGGCCGGATGGTCGAGAAATTGCCGTGATGGTTCACCGCCGCGGCGATGGCATTGACCAGATGCGAGAACGCCAGCGGGCTGAAGGACTCGATCGAGGTCGCCAGCAGGGCGCAGCCCGCCATGCCCGCGACGCGCAGTGCGAAATGCGAGCGTACCAGGAACCAGATAAAGGCGAAGGGCGTGCCCGGCACGCGCGCCAGCGGCAGCGCCTCGTCCAGCGGTTCGGACGCGTGCACTATCGCTTCGGTGGCAATCTCACGCGGCACGACTCGTACACCCAGCTCAAAAAGGGCGCGGAGGATAGGCGCGAGACATCAGGAAGCAAGCAGCCCCAAGGCGATTTCCGTCACCTGTTGCCAAACCGCTCCATCAGCCGCCCTGCCGTGTATCGCCGAGCGCTATTCCGGCCGCGGCGTTTCGGCGGCTGCGTCTACCTTGGGGCGTCTGGGCAGCCACGATCCCAGCAGATACGCCTCCAGCGCGAAGAGGCGAGGCTTCAGGGCCAGGCAATTCTTTTCCACCAGGTGCCAGGACAGCGCGGCGAACAACGATGTGATGGCCGCCGCGATCGCAAAGTCGACATACCACAGATGCGCCATCGGCACGGTCACGAGGACTGCCTGCACGAACGGAGAGCCATACAGATATATGCCGTACGAATAATCGCCGGCGGTCAGCGGCCAGATCTTTTTCGCGTTGAGCGTCCCAAGAAATACCGTCGTATAGATCAGCGGCAGCGGCAACAGGGCGACGAGAACCGGAAGGGCTGCGATGACCATCATTGTCAGAACCGCCAGCGCGCAGAGCCATCGGTTCCACGCAATTTCCTCGCGATACAGATGAACGGCGACGCCGGCAAGAAAACACGGCACGATTACCGCGCTGGGGTCGGACAGCCCTAAGCCCCTGACCAGGTAGATGACCGGAAACAGAATCTGGGTAAGCAGGGCCGCGATAAGAAAGACAAGCCGCTTGCGGTAGAGGCCGAGCGCCGCCAGTCCGATGAGACCGGCATAGCACCACAACTCAAATGGAATTGTATAAAGCTGCACGTTCACGGCGTGCCGCGGCAGCGTCTGAAAGACGCCGGGCAAGATGTAGTGGATGTCGCCGACCGCGTTGAGGAAGTAGTGGCGAAACTCCGGCGCGGAAACGTAGGATCGCCAGGGCAGAGTCGTCAGCAGCATCCCCAGGACGAAGGCGGAAAACAGCGTATCGACCGCCAGCGCCGGGAAGATGCGAAGGAAACGAAGGCCGCCGAAACCGATCAGCGACTTCGTGCGGTCCAGGCTGCCGGCGACAAGAAAACCGCTCAGCCCGAAGAACATCGGCACGATGGAAAGGCGCCAGACATCCAGCGGTCCATGATAGAGCACCGACATCGCTGCCGCGCTTTTGGTGAAGGCGATGCTGTGGAAGAAGACGACGGAAAGCGCGAGCACAAGCCGCATATAGTCAAAGCCGGAAGGATGCCCTCCGGCATCGCGCATCCGCTGCCCGAAGGAGCGTCCGCTCCAAAATACGCCTATTTTCAACGCCAGGTTCGTAGTCCCCCGAAGCCACGCTAACGGCTTGGTGAAGGACACGCCAGACGATGCCGCAGGGCCATGGGCACCCGGCCATTCGGGTCGGTTAAGCTACGACGCCTCGCCGGCGCTCTCGTGCTCGACGCGTTCGGCAATGCGGGCGCCCTTGCCCTTGCGGCCGCGCAGATAATAGAGCTTGGCGCGGCGCACGCGGCCCTTGCGCACGACGGTCACGGAGTCGACCAGCGGGCTATAGATCGGAAAGACGCGCTCGACGCCTTCGCCGTAGGAAATCTTGCGCACCGTGAAGCTCTCGTTGAGGCCGGCGCCCTGGCGCGCGATGCAGACGCCTTCGAAGGCCTGCAGGCGCTCGCGGCGCTTTTCGGCTTTCGCCTTCTCGTCGTAGCTGAGTTCGACGACCTTGACGTTGACCTTGAGCGTGTCGCCGGCGCGGAAATCGGGATGCGGCTTGGCCCGGACGGCCTTCATCTGCTCGGCTTCGAGCGTCTGCAAGAGGTTCATTTCAGCGGTCTCCGGGCATGGCGGCGGCGATTGAGAGGCGCGCGTATAGCCTAGCCTTTTGGCTTTTCATAGAGGGCCCACAGGTCGGGCCGGCGGGCCTTGGTGAGCGCCTCGGCCTCGGCCTGTCGCCATTTGGCGATTTCCTTGTGATTTCCGTTGCTTAGCACGTCCGGAATGGCCATCCCCGCGACCTCCTGCGGGCGTGTGAATTGCGGATATTCCAGCAGGCCGTTCGCGAAGCTTTCCTCGGTGGGCGAGGCGGCGTCGCCCAAGACGCCGGGGAGCAGCCGGACGGCCGCCTCGATCAGCGCCATGGCCGCGATCTCGCCCCCCGCCAGCACGAAATCGCCAAGCGATATCTCCTCGATGTTTCGCGCCTCGACGGCGCGCTGGTCCAGCCCCTCAAAGCGGCCGCATAGCAGCACCGCGCCCGGACCGGCGGCGAGCTCGGCGACGCGCTTCTGGCTGAGCGGGGTGCCGCGCGGCGACAGATAGATCAGCGGCCGCTCGCCGCGGTCCACCGCATCGATCGCGGCAATGGCCACGTCGGCGCGCATCACCATGCCCGGTCCGCCGCCGGCCGGCGTGTCGTCGACGTTGCGATGCCTGCCGACGCCATGTTCGCGAATGTCGCGCACGGTCAGCGACCAGAGATTTCTTTCCAGCGCCCTGCCCACGAGCGAAACGCCCAGCGGCCCCGGAAACATGTCGGGAAACAGGGTCAGGACGGTCGCGGACCAGCTCATTCCACGTTGCCGTGTTCGCCGGATTCGATTTCCTCGGGCACTGCGACGACGATGCGGCCCTTGTCGATCTCGATGGTCGGCACCGTCTCGCGGGTGAAGGGCAGGAGCACCGTGTCGCCGTCGGGACGGGCGATCTCGATCACATCGCCGGCGCCGTAATTGTGGATCGCGTGCACCAGCCCCAGAACGCGGCCGGTCTCGTCCTCGGCGCGCAGGCCGACCAGATCGGCGTGGTAGAATTCATCGTCGCCCGGCGCCGGCAGCGCGTCGCGGGTGACGAAGAGTTCGGTGCCCTTCAGACTCTCGGCGGCGGCGCGGTCCTTGATCTCGGCGAAGGCGAGCACCGCTTCGTCCGGCTTGGTGCCGCGCGCGGCGCTGACCGTGAAACGGCGGCCGTCCTCGCTGTGCAGCGTGCGGTAGGTCGCCAGCGAGTCCGATTTTTCCGTGAAGGTCTTGACGCGCACCTCGCCCTTGAGGCCCTGCGCCCCGATGACAACAGCGAGGAGGATGTCGCGGGTCATGGCGACAATTCCAAACTGTCATTCCCGGCGAGGATCGCGTTAGCGATCCGAGGGAAGGGAACCCATGGCGTAAAGCACCGAGCCCGGTCGTGGGTCCCCTTCCCTCGCGTCGCTTCGCGACGCTCGCCGGGGATGACAATCATTTTACGCTTCCGCGGCCGGTGCGGCGGCGGCTTTGGCGTTGGCCGCGGCGCGCTCTTGCGCCTTCTTCTTCGGCTTGGCCTTTTGCGGATTGTTCTTGGCGAGCGGCTTCAACACACCGGCATTGGCGAGGAAGCGGTGGACGCGGTCGGACGCGGTGGCGCCTTTGGCGATCCACGCCTTGGACTTGTCCAGGTCCAGCTTGACGCGGTCGGCGTGGTCCTTGGGCAGCAGCGGGTTGTAGAAGCCGATCTTCTCGATGAAGCGGCCGTCGCGCGGGCTGCGCGAATCGGCGACGACGATGTTGTAATGCGGGCGCTTCTTGGTGCCGCCGCGCGCCAGTCTGATTTTCAAAGCCATCTAATCCATTCCTTCTTCGTTGATCCGTTTTGAAACCGTTAGCGCCGCGGGGGCATGCCGGGCGGCATGCCGCCACCGCCGCCGAACAGGGCGGAAAGGCCCTGCATGGCGCGGCCGCCCTTGCCCATCTTCTTCATCATGTCGGACATCTGGCGGTGCATCTTGAGAAGCTTGTTGACTTCGCTGACTTCGACGCCCGAGCCTAACGCGATGCGCTTCCTGCGCGAGCCGTTGATCACGTCGGGCTTGGCGCGTTCGACTTTGGTCATCGACAGGATGATCGCTTCCTGTCGCGACAGCAGCTTGTCGTCCATGCCGGCGGCGTCGAGCTGGCCCTTGACCTTGGCGACGCCGGGCAGCATCGACAACACACCCTGCATGCCGCCCATCTTCTTCATCTGGCGCAGTTGCTCGGCGAGATCGTCCATGTCGAACTCGCCCTTCTTCATCTTGCGGGCGAGCTTCTCGGCCTTTTCCTTGTCGATGTTTTCGGCGGCCTTCTCGACCAGCGAGACCACGTCGCCCATGTCGAGGATGCGGGCGGCGACCCGCGAAGGATGGAAGGCTTCGAGCGCGTCGAGCTTCTCGCCGAGGCCAAGGAATTTGATCGGCGCGCCGGTGACCGAGCGCATCGACAGCGCCGCGCCGCCGCGGGCGTCGCCGTCGGCGCGCGAGAGGATGATGCCGCTCAGCGCGACGCGATCGTTGAAGGCCTTGGCGATGTTGACCGCGTCCTGGCCGGTCAGCGAGTCCGCCACCAAAAGAGTCTCATGCGGCTTGACCTGGTCGCGGATCGCCGCGATCTCGATCATGAGCTGCTCGTCGATGTGCTGGCGGCCGGCGGTGTCGAGGATCAGGACGTCATAGCCGCCGACCCGGGCGCTCGCCATGGCGCGCTTGGCGATGTCGAGCGGCGTCTGGCCCAGCACGATCGGCAGCGTCGGCACGCCGGCCTGCTCGCCAAGGATCTTCAGCTGTTCCATGGCGGCGGGACGCGAGACGTCGAGCGAGGCCATCAGCACGCGCTTCTTCTCGCGCATCTGCAGCATCAGGCCGATCTTGGCCGAGGTCGTGGTCTTGCCCGAGCCTTGCAGCCCGACCATCAGGATCGGCGCCGGCGGCGAGCCCAGCGACAGCGTGGAATTTTCCGTGCCGAGGGTTTCCACCAGCACGTCATGGACGATCTTGACGACCTGCTGGCCCGGCGTGACCGAGCGGATGACGTCCTCGCCGATGGCGCGCGGTCGGACCTTGGCGATGAACTCGGTGACGACGCTGAGCGCGACGTCGGCTTCGATCAGCGCCGTGCGCACTTCGGCCAGCGCGGCGTCGACGTCGCTCTCGCTGAGCGCGCCGCGCCCGCGAAGCTTGTCGAATACACCGCCGAGGCGGGACGTCAGCGAGTCGAACATCAGGTCCGATCCACCCCAACACTCACCATGGCCGGGCTTGACCCGGCCACCCAGTCGCGGCGCGTCCGCGCCGCGTAAAGTCTCATTGGCGCGCAGACGCGCGCCCGCTGGGTGGCCGCCTCAAGGGCGGCCATGGTGACGGAGTTTTGCTGCGCAAACGTCATTCACAAATCCCAAAGCAGTTCGGCCCCAGGGGGCGCCACGCGCTGCCTGAGGGCGATCCTGGGCCGGGCCCAGGACCGGAAAAGCACAAGGCCTTGCCGGATGGCGCGGGTTTTAGGAACAGCGTCAGCCCAAGTCAAACTGGAAAGTGTGGCTTGACGCCTGGAAAGAGATTCTTTACAGACAAACCGTCCGCGGAGGAAACACTGCCGAAAGGTAGTGAGGTGGCGGCACTTATCACCGAATTGGCGGTCCCTCGTGAGGAGAGAGCGCCAAGAAAGCGAGAGTGCGTCCGTGATTGTATCCTTCGCCGACAAAGGCCTCAAGGAGCTGTTCGAAACCGGGAGGAGCCGCCGCGTCCGTCAGGACCTGGTCAAGCGTTGTATTCAGATCCTCGATGCTTTGCGGCACGCGCACAGCCTAGACGATCTGCGGTTGCCCGGCCTGCGGCTTCATCCTGATAGCCGCTATAAGCCGGTGAGATGGCGAGTGGATGTCAATGGACCGTGGCGCATCACGTTCGAATTCAAAGACGGCGAAGCGAGCAAAGTCGACCTCGTCCAGGACCACTGAAGCCAAAACCGAGCGCCGCCCGACGCATCCGGGCGAGCTGTTCCGCGACATCGTCCTGGCCGAACTGAAACTCTCGGTGAGCGAGGCGGCGCGCCAGCTCGGCGTTTCGCGCCAGACGCTGCACGCCATCATGTCGGGCCGCTCCGCCGTGACCGCGGAAATGGCGCTGCGCTTCGGCCGATTCTGCGGCAACGGCCCCGGCCTGTGGCTGCGGATGCAGCAGGCCTTCGATCTGTGGCAGGCCCAGTCGCAGATGAACGGCGCCTTGGAGCGCATCCCGGTTCACAGCATCGCGGCGGAGTGAACGGCCGACGAGGCCTTCCGGATCGCGCGGCCCGCTGTGCCGGGCAAATCAACCCGATGTAGACACTGGTATTGTCGCGGGGCGGGCGCTTGGTATATGCCTGCGGCAGGCCTTCCTGCCGCATTTCAACGCCTAGGTACGCATGAGCTCCCCCGTCGCCGGGGAAACCCGGCTGCACCGCGATTGCCCGTCCTGCGGGGCGCCGTCGTCCGAGGCGGCGCCGGCCGGCTTCGGCGTGGCGGAATGGCCGATGGTCCGCTGCGCCACTTGCGACCTGATCTATCTGCAATGGGTGCCGCTCTACAGCGCGCTCTACGACGACCTGGCCTGGACGTCGCAGCACAAAAAGGAAGAACAGCGCCGGCTCGACACCCAGCCGATCCTGGCGCGCATCGACCTGGCGACGCGCTGGCGCCTGGGGCTTCTGGGCGACGCGACACCGGCCGGCGGCTTGCAGGCCTGGGCGCAGCCCGGCCCGGTGCTCGATGTCGGCTGCAGCTCGGGCAGAGCCTTTGCGGCGCTGCGCCCGGGCTACATCCCGCACGGCATCGAGATCGATTCCGGCGCCGCGGAAAAAGCCAATGCCGCGTTCGCGGCGCGCGGCGGCCGCGTCGTCAATGCCGACGGCGTCTCGGGCATGGCGCAATTTCCGCCCGACTATTTCACCGGCGTCAGCCTGTGGTCGTATCTCGAACATGAGGCCCGGCCGAAGGACGCGCTGGAGCAGACGCGGCGCGTCCTGAAAAAAGACGGCGTCGCGCTGGTCAAGGTGCCGAATTTCTCGAGCCTGAACCGAAGAGTCCTCGGCGAGAAATGGCCGGGCTTTCGCCATCCCGACCATGTGCAGTATTTCACGCCGGCGACGCTGGCCACGCTGGCACGCGCCTGTGGCTTCTCCGTCAAGTTCCGTCTCTACGGCATGATGCCCGGCAACGACAACATGTACGCGATTCTGCGGCCGGTATAATCGCGCGGCATCTGCAGGGCGACCTTGTTTCCGATCGAGCGCATCGTTAGCCGAAACGCCTGCGAGATCTCACCAACAACAGACCGGTGCACAACGCCGCGATGGGGTGGGTAACGAACAAGCTGTACACATGCCACTTGCTGTAGAGAAAAACGGCTCTGCTCACTTCGGTCAGGTGTCCTTTGTCATCGAGAAAATAGTGACCGTTCGCGGCATGGCCGTTCACGGCATCGCCGCCGAGCACAAGCGTCCCCACCATGAAGGCGAAAAAATTCGCGAGCCCCAGGACCTGTCCCGACACCAGCCAGCGATTGGAATAAATCCAATGCAAGGTCTCGCGAATCCAGGCCCAATCTCGGGACGACATGCACATTGGCTAGTGCAATCCCAACTTCTGTCCCAGATAGACGTAGCTCAACGCCCACATCTCCGCCTGCGCGGCGTTGGTCGCGCCTGGGCCGTGACCGCCTTCGGCGCTTTCGTTGAACAGGACGTCGTGGCCCTGGTCTTCCATCTTCGCCGCCATCATGCGCGCGAAGACCGGCGTGACGCGGTCGTCGGAGGTCTCGGTGATAAAGAAGATCGAGGGGTAATGCACCTTCGGCTTGACGTTCTGATAGGCGGAATATTTTTCGATATAGGCGCGCTCGGCCGGGATCGCCGGATCGCCGTATTCGCCGACCCAGGAGGCGCCGGCGCCGAAGCGCGTATAGCGCAGCATGTCGACCAGCGGCCGCTGGCAGACCACGGCGGCGATGAGTTCGGGATGCTGCGTCATGGTCACGGTGGTGAGCACGCCGCCGTTCGAGGCGCCGACGATGCCAAGCTGCCCCGGCGTGGTGAACTTGCGCCGTTCGAGATCGCGCGCCACGGCGGCGAAATCGTCGAAGGCGCGCTGGCGGTGTTCTTTCAGCGCCGCCTGGTGCCAGGCCGGGCCGAACTCGCCGCCGCCGCGGATATTGGCGACCGCGATGGCGCCGCCCTTGCTCAACCAAACTTGTCCGGCATCGAGCGGCCGATGACCGTCGTTCCAGTACCAGGGCGTCAGCGAGGTTTCAAAGCCGCCATAGGAATACAGGATCGTCGGCACCGGCCCGCGCGCGGCTTTCGCATGGATGAGGAAATAGGGGACCCTGGTGCCGTCTCTTGACGTCGCCCAGAATTGTTCGGCGGCGAGGCCGCCGGCATCGAACAGCGGCGCCTGCGCCTTGATCGGACGCGGCGCCGAAGCGCCGTCGGTGGCGAAGAGCGTCGGCGGCGTGAGAAAACTTTCAAAGGTGAACAGGGCATCGGGACCGTAGGCGTCGGCGGCGGCAACCGAGGTCGAGCCGCCGGCCGGCAGCGCCAGCCTGGCGTCGCTCCAGCGTCCGGCGCCGAATTTGAAGGCGTGTACCGAACCCGTCACGTTCTGAAAGATCGCGGCATAGACTGCGTCTTGTCCGACCGCGACGTCGGCGACGGTGGCGTGCGGAACGGGTGCATAGAGCAGCGCGACTTGCGGCACCCGGCTCTGCCGCACCAGCCAGGCGAGGTCGTAGGAGACGAGTGAACCCTTGGCGAATGTCCGCCGCGCACCTTGGGGACGCCAGTCATCGCGCAAGGTGAAGATCAGGCGCTGGCCGGTGACACCCTTCAGGTCCGCGCCGGGCGGCAGCGGCAGCTTATGCGTCGAACCGTCAGCGTACACCTGATAAAATTCTGCCGTGAAGAAGGTCAGGCCGCGTTCGACGAGCGCGACTCTGCCGTCGGGTTCGTCGAACGTCGCCGGCCGCACCGAGATGTCGCTCTGCGTGCCTTCATAGACGGTCTTGGCGGCGGCGAGCGGCTCGCCGCGATGCCACAGCTTGACGATGCGCGGATAGCTCGACCTGGTCAGCGTGCCGGGGCCGAAATCGGTGGCGAACAGGACCGTGTCGGCGTCGAGATAGGTGGCGTTCTGCTTGGCCAGCGGCAGCGTGAAGCCGCCCTCCTTGAACGTTCCGGTCTTGCGGTCGAATTCGCGCACGATGTTGGCGTCGCCGCCGCCGGGCGACAGCCGGATCAGGCAAAGATCGCTATCCGGCGCACAGTCCGCGCTCTGGAAGACGAATTGGGCGTGCTCGTCGGCGTCGAGCTTGTCGACATCGAGCAGCGTCTGCCAGTTGGGCGCCGCATTGGCGAAGTCGGCGACGGTGGTGCGGCGCCACAGCCCGCGCACATGGCCGGCGTCCTGCCAGAAATCGGTGACCTCGCCGCGATCCAGCCGCACCTGCGGGATGCGGTCCTTGACGTCCAGCGATTTGAGAATCGCGTCATAGGTCGCGGCGTAGGCGGGACCAGATTTCAGCGCCGCCTCGCTCACCGCGTTCTGCGCCTTGACCCAGGCGAGCGGCCTCGCGCCGTGGATGTCGGAGAGCCAGAGATAAGGATCGCTATCGACCGGCGCGGCGGACGCGGCGATCGTGAGCGCGAGGGCGGCGAAGAGTACGTTTCGAAATCCCAAGTGAGTCTCCGCTCTTTTCACCTCCCCAGCATGGCGAGTCGAAAAACTACTTCAACCCCAGCTTCTGCTTCAGATACACGAAACTGAGCGCCCACATCTCCGCCGCCTGTTTGTGGTTGGCGCCGGCGGAGTGGCCGCCATCGGTGTTCTCGAAGAACAGCACGTCGGCGCCCATCGCCTCCATCTTTGCCGCCATCTTGCGCGCATGCACCGGCGTGACGCGGTCGTCGCTGGTCGCCGTCGTGAACAGGACCGACGGATAGCGAACGCCCGGCCTGACGTTCTGGTAGGGCGAGTATTTCAGGATCCAGGCGCGCGCCTTGGGGTCCGCCGGATCGCCATATTCGTCGGCCCAGGACTGGCCGGCGCCGATCTGGGTGAAGCGGATCATGTCGATCAGCGGCACCTGGCAGACGACGGCGCCGTAGAGTTCGGGATGCTGCGTCATCGCGGTGGAGACCAGAAGGCCGCCATTCGAGCCGCCCATGATGCCGAGCTGGCCGGGCGTCGTCAGGCCGCGCTTGACGAGGTCGCGCGCCACGGCCGCGAAATCGTCGAACGCCTTCTGCCGGTTCTCCTTCAGCGCCGCGTCGTGCCAGGCCGGGCCGAACTCGCCGCCGCCGCGGATGTTGGCGACGACATAGATGCCGCCTTGCGTCAGCCACAGCATGCCGTAATTCGCCGAATAGCCGGGCGTCATCGAAACCTCGAAACCGCCATAGCCGTAGAGAATGGTCGGCGTCGGACCGCTGAGAGTCTTCGGCCGCGTCACGAAATAGGGGATCATCGTGCCGTCGGTGGAGGCGGTCTCGAACTGCTCGGTGACGAGGCCGGACGCATCGAAGCGCGGCGGCAGCGCTTTGATCTCGACCGGCGCATCGTTGCCGCTGTCGGCGTAGAGCGTGGTGGGCTTGAGATAGCTCTGGAAGGTGAACAGCGCCTCGGAGCCCCAATCGTTGCTGGAGACGATCCCCGTCGCGCCGTTGGCCGGCAGGTCGAGTTTCTTGTCGCGCCATGTGCCGCCGGCGAAGCGGAAGGCATGGATGGCGCCGGTGACGTTGTCGAAGATCGAGGCGTAGACGACGTCGCGGCCGGACGAGACCTCCTCCACCGAACTGCGCGGCCCCGGCACGTAGAGCGTGGCGATGCGCGGCGTGGCGGACGTCGCCGTGTCGCGCGCGACCGACAGCAGCGAACCCTTGGCATAGGTCTGCCCGCCGACCGTCCAATCCTTGCGCAGCGTGACGATCAGCTGGTCGCCGGTCATGCCCTGGATGTTGGCCGACAAGGGCAGCGCCAGCTTCGCCAGAGTTCCGTCCGACAGGACATGATAATATTCGCTCTCGAAGAAGCTGACGCCGCGCGCGACCATGGCATAGGTGCCGCTGGGACCGCTCATCACCTGCGTCTGCACCGCGATGTCCTCGGGCTTGCCCTCGTAGAGGGTTTTGGCGGACCCGATCGCCTCGCCGCGATGCCACAGCTTGACGATGCGCGGATAGCCCGACGCCGTCATCGAGCCCGGGCCGAAATCGGTGTCGAACAGGATCGTGTCCTCGTCCAGCCATTCGGCGCCCGACTTGGCGTGCGCCAGGGTGAAGCCGTCCTTGACGAAGGTTTGGGTGACCAAATCGAATTCGCGCACGACATGGGCGTCGCCGCCGTCGCGCGACAAATAGACAAGGCAACGCTTCAGGGAATCGGTGCAGGTCGCGGCCTTCCAGATCCAGTTCTCTTTCTCGTCGGCGGCCAGCTTGTCGACATCGATGATGGTCTGCCAATGCGGCGCTGGCTTGGCGTAGTCTGCGACCGTCGTGCGGCGCCACACGCCTTTGGGGTTGGCCGCGTCCTGCCAGAAGTTGAACACCGTGTCACGCACGATGCGGCCCATCGGGATGCGGTCGGTCGCATCCAACACTTTGAGCACGGCATCGTGGTCGGTCTGGTAGCGCGCATCGGCCTCGACCACGCCCTTGGCGCGGGTGTTCTGCTCGGCCACCCAGGCCAGCGGCTTGGCGCCATGCACGTCCTCGAGCCAGAGATAAGGGTCTTCCACGCTGTCCGCTCCTTTGGCCGCCGCCGCGATCAACAAAACCGCCGCTGCGGCAATCCACTTGCTCCGGTTCATGCCCATGCTCCGTGTGATTGCCCTGTATGTGAAGCGCGGATGCTGCGGTCAATCCGCCACTGGTCCGAGGCCTTCCCGCCGCCTATATACAGCCCCATGACGCCGTTTCTCAAAATGCACGGGCTGGGCAACGATTTCGTCGTCTTCGACGCGCGAAAGCAAGGGCTTGCGCTCGATTCCGCCACGGCGCGCGGCGTCGCCGACCGGCGCTTCGGCATCGGCTGCGATCAGGTGATCGTGATGAAGCCGGGAACCCATGGCGCCGATGCCGTCATGGAGGTGCGCAACGCCGACGGCAGCGAGGTCGAGCAATGCGGCAACGCCACGCGCTGCGTGGCGCAGCTGCTGATGGCCGAGACCGGCAAGGCGAGCGTGCGCATCGACACGCTGGGCGGCGCGCTGCTGTGCAGCGACGCGGGCGGCGGCAACATCACGGTCGATTGGGGCAAGGCGCGCACGCTGTGGGACGAGGTGCCGCTGGCCCATCCCGCCGACACCAATCAGTTTCATCTCAACGTCGACGGCACCAACCATCTGGCGAGCGCCGTCTCGGTCGGAAATCCGCATGTCGTGCTGTTCGTCGACGACGCCGAGACGGCGCCAGTGGCGGAACTGGGTCCGCGCATCGAAACCCATCCGATGTTTCCCGAGCGCACCAATGTCGAATTCGTCAGCGTGCATGCCCAGGACAAGCTGCGCATGCGGGTGTGGGAGCGCGGCGTCGGCATCACGTCCGCCTGCGGCAGCGGCGCCTGCGCCGTCGCGGCGGCGGCGTTCCGGCGTGGGCTCACGGGCCGCAGGATAGAGATCGTGCTGGATGGCGGCTCGCTGCACATGGAAATGCGCGAGAGCGACGATCACATCCTGATGACCGGGCCCGCGACGCTGGCCTTCAAGGGCGAAGCCGATCTGAAGGCGCTGGCGAAGTGAGCATCCGGATCGTTACCTTCGGCTGCCGCCTGAACGCCTATGAATCCGAGGCGATCCGGGCGCGCGCTGGCGAGGCGGGGCTCGATGACGCCGTGATCGTGAACACCTGCGCGGTGACCGCGGAGGCGGTGCGCCAATCGCGCCAGACCATCCGCCGGCTGCGCCGTGAAAATCCCGACGCGAAAATCATCGTCACGGGCTGCGCGGCGCAGATCGAGCCTGATACCTATGCCGCGATGGCGGACGTCGACCTTGTCCTCGGCAATATGGAAAAGCTCGAGGCGCGTTCCTATGCCGATTTCGGCGCCGGTTCGGCGGAGCGCGTCCGCGTCAACGACATCATGAGCGTGCGCGAAACCGCGCCCCAGATGGTCGACAGTTTCGAGGGCCATACCCGCGCCTTCCTGCAGGTGCAAAATGGCTGCGATCACCGCTGCACGTTTTGCACGATCCCCTACGCGCGCGGAAATTCGCGTAGCGTACCGCTCGGCGCGCTGATCGGCGAGGCGCGGCGCCTGACGGCGGCCGGTTTTCCCGAACTGGTGCTGACCGGCGTCGACCTGACCGCCTATGGCGCCGACCTGCCGGGCGCGCCGACGCTGGGCCGGCTGGTGCGCAAGATCCTCAAACTGGTGCCCGCGGTAAAGCGGCTCAGGCTGTCCTCCATCGACTCGATCGAAGCCGATGCCGACCTGATGGCCGCCATCGCCGAGGAAGAGCGGCTGATGCCGCATTTCCATCTCTCGGTGCAGTCGGGCGATGACCTCATCCTCAAGCGCATGAAGCGCCGCCACACCCGCGGCGACACGATCCGGTTTTGCGACGCGGTGCGCCGCCTGCGCCCCAATGCCGCGTTCGGCGCCGACCTGATCGCGGGCTTTCCGACCGAAACCGAGGCGATGTTTCAGCAGACGATGAATTTGGTCGACGAGGCCGGGCTCTCCGTCCTGCACGTCTTTCCGTTCAGCGCGCGGGCCAGCACGCCCGCCGCGCGCATGCCGCAGCTGGACAAGAGCCTCGTCAGGGAGCGGGCGGCGCGGCTGCGGGCTACGGGCGACGCGGCGCTGGCGGCGCGGCTGGCGGTGTTCTGCGGCACGACCAAGACCCTTCTGGTGGAAAAGAACGGCATCGGCCGCACCGAATGCTTTGCGCCCGCGCGGATCGACGGCGTGGCGCCGGGATCGTTCGTCGCCGCGCGCATCACCGGCGTGGCGCGCGGGCAATTGCTGGCCGCCGCATGAGGGATTTCGGAGAAGCCCCGCCGCCGCCGACCTTCTTCGAGCGGCTGAAGCAAGGCCTGTCGCGCTCGACGGCCGGCCTTTCCGACAGCATCGTCGGCATCGTCGCCAAGCGGCAGCTGGACGCCGTCAGCATCGGCGAATTGGAAGAGGCCCTGATCCGGGCCGATCTCGGTCCGGCGCTGGCGGCGAGGCTGGCGCTGGCGGTCAGCGACAAGGGCTTCGGTGCCGACGTCAGCGACCACGACATCCGCGAGACCTTGCGCGCCGAATTGCTGAAGGTCCTGGCGCCGATCGAGAAACCGCTGTCGATCGACGGCAGCTTCAAGCCCTTCGTCATCCTGGTGGTGGGCGTCAACGGCACCGGCAAGACCACGACCATCGGCAAGCTGGCCAAGCGCTTCGCCGCCAACGGCGCCAAGGTCGTGCTGGCGGCCGGCGACACGTTCCGCGCCGCCGCCATCGAACAGCTGACGATCTGGGGCCAGCGCACGGGCGCCGAAGTCGTCGCCCGCGCCGCCGGCTCGGACTCGGCGAGCCTCGCCTACGAGGCGCTGGAGCGCGCCAGGGCGTCGGGCGCCGACGTGCTCCTGATCGACACCGCGGGACGTTTGCAGAACAAGGCCGGGCTGATGGCCGAGCTGGAAAAAATCGTCCGCGTCGTCAAGAAACAGGACGCCGGCGCGCCGCATGCGACGCTGCTGGTGCTGGACGCGACCACGGGCCAGAACGCGATCAACCAGGTCGAGGGTTTCAAGGGCGTGGTGCCGCTCACCGGCCTCGTCATGACCAGGCTGGACGGCACCGCCAAGGGCGGCATCCTGGCGGCTCTGGCGCTGAAATTCGCCCTGCCCGTGCATTACATCGGCGTCGGCGAAGGTGTCGACGACCTGCAGCCTTTCAACGCCGCGAATTTCGCCAAGGCACTGACGGGGGCACGATGAATCCGCAGCTGCGCCGGCTCCTCCTCGACCTCGGACCGCTCATATTGTTCTTTGCGGTGTTCCAGTTCTTCGGCATCTTCGTCGCCACCGGCGTTTTCATTCCGGCCATCCTGATTTCGCTCGGGCTGGGCTGGTATCTGGAGCGCAAATTGTCGCCGATGGCGATCGTCACCGCCGTGATGGTGGTTTTCTTCGGCGGGCTGACGCTTTACCTGAAGAACGACATGTTCCTGAAGATGAAACCGACCGCGATCTACCTGATGTTCGCGGCGGCGCTGCTCGGCGGCCTCGCCTTCAATCGGCTTTTCATCAAATACGCCCTGGCCTTCGAGTTCGAATTGCCGGAGAGCGCTTGGCGCGCGCTGACCTGGCGCTGGGGCGTCTTCTTCCTCGGCCTGGCGGCGCTCAACGAAATCGTCTGGCGCAATTTCACGACGGCGCATTGGGTGATCTTCAAGGTCTGGATCATCTTGCCGCTGTTGTTCCTGTTCGGCGCCGCGCAGGCGCCGCTGCTGATGAAACACATGCGGCACGACGACAAGCCCGGGCCGTGACTGCCCGCTGAGACAATTCAGCGAGGCGGAAAATTTCCGTTCTGTCCCGGTGGGTTGGCGAAGGGCGCGAAAATTTCTCGATCCTTCGTTTCATGCCAATGATGCAGCGCCCAATGCACGCTGGGGAATGCAATCTCCGTCCACGGAATATCGTCCCAACCGAACAGTTTTGTCTCGAGACTTTCCGCACCCGCGCCAAATTGCTCCGTGTCAAGACGCTTTGGCGCGAGATGCGCGCGATAAATTAATTGCACCTGGCTCAAACGCGGAATGGAATAGACGGCCAGCAAGCTTTCGAGAACGATATCGCACAGCGCTTCCTCGCGGGCTTCGCGCCGGGCGCCGTCCTGCGGCGTTTCATGTTCTTCCAGATAACCCGCCGGCAATGTCCAAAAACCCATGCGCGGCGCGATGGCGCGGCGGCACAAGAGTATCCGCTCCCCCTCCGTAACAACCGAGCCCACAACGATTTTCGGATTTGTGTAATAGATGTGGCCGCAATCGCCGCAGACATAACGCTCCGTTGTGTCTCCTTCCGGAACACGCCGGACGAAACGCGGATTGGGCGGGAAAGTTGCGTCTGCCATGCGCTCGACTTTGCCGCACGCCCGCGCGAAACAAAATAGCAATTGCGAATCTTTGCGTTGCAAACGGAGGCGCAAACACGATAGAGACTGTTGTGACGGGACACGGGGACGTCTAGTCTTTTCATCAAGCGAGCAGCCCGGCGACGGGACCTAACAATCACCAGAGCGGCAACCAATGCCGTCCGATTGTTTTGCAGGGGTGTTGAATGACAAAGGGTCAGCGCAAGGCGAATGGGAGCTTCGTTCTATCGGAGTCGCCCTCTCACCTTTTGAAACGCTGCACGCAATATTTCGGCGACCTCTACGCCCACGAAGCCGGTTCGAACGAACTCACCAAGCAGCAGTTCACGCTGCTCGCGGCGCTCGAGCACAATGAGGGCGTCAGCCAGACCGCGCTCGTCGACATCACGGGCATCGATCGCTCGACGCTGGCCGAGATGGTGCGCCGGATGCTGGAGCGTGGGCTGCTCTCGCGCGAGCGCACCGAAGAAGATCAGCGCGCCAATGCCGTCGCTATTTCGCAGAGCGGGCGCAAGGCGTTGCGCGCGGCGCGCACGGCATCGGAGCGCGCCGAGAAGGCGCTGCTCGATTCACTGCCGCCCACCGAGCGTCCGAAATTCGTCAAGCTGCTGGCGCTGGTGGCGGTCGCCGCCGAAGCCTATGCCGACAACGGCCCAGCCTCGCCCAAGACCCGCGGCCGCCGCAAGCGGCCTTAAGCCGCTCCAATTAAACGCGAATATCGAGGTTGGCGCCTATGGGCGACGCGGCATTGTAGCCGGCCGCGGGAGGCTGCGCCGGCGTGGCCAGGGCCGGCTTGGCGGCTGACGCGGTCTGCTTGAAATCCATCGCTTCGAACCCAGCCGGTTCAACGCCTTTTTCCTTCGCCAGCGCGCCGGCGAACTGCGCCTGGGCTTGCGGCGACGGCTGGTGCGAGCCGCGCGCGATCTGCTGCGACGCGATCAGGAGATTTGCGGCCGAGAGCTGCATCGCCGCACCATGCCCAAACATGGTTGCCAAAGTCTGAAGATCAGCGCGCCGCGGCGCTGGCGATCGCTGGCAGCATGTCGATGACGAGATTGTCCGGCGAGAGCGGACCGAAGCGGCCGCGGATCACGCCGTGTCCGTCGACGACGAAAGTCTCCGGCACGCCGGAGATGCCCCATTCGATGCCGGCACGGCCGTCGGCGTCCAGGCCGATGCGCTCGAAGGGATTGCCGTATGCGTCGAGGAAAGCGCGTGCCGCCTGTGGCTTGTCCTTGTAGACGATGCCGATCAGGCGCACGCCGCGGGCGCGGGCAAGTTGTGCCAGCTGCGGCGCCTCCTCGCGGCAGGGCACGCACCAGGAGGCGAAGACGTTGACGAGCGTGACGCGGCCCTTTTGCGCCAGATCGGCCGGACCAAAGCCCTGCGCCCGCCCGTCGAGCGCGGGCAGGCTCATGGCCGGCACATGCCGGTCGACCAGCACGGAGGGAATTTCGGCGGCCGGCGGTCCCTTCAGGCTGCTGAAAAGAAACCAGGCCAATCCCAGAAAGGCGATGGCGGGCAGGATGTAGGTCAGCCGCTTCACGGTTTTTCCAGTGCCGCGAGCCGCGCCTTGGCGCGTGCGTAGGCCCGCAAGGTCAGCACGACGGCCGCGCCCAGCAGCACCGCGGAGATGCCATAGGCCGGCCAGACGAAAGCGGCATAGCCCCCCATATTGAGCAGGTCGCTCACGCCGCACCCGTCAGCAACAGGGCGCGGGCGCGGCGCTCCAGGATTTCTGTCCGTATGCGGACAGTCCACAGCGTGAAGAACAGCAGCGTGTAGCCGAGCGCCGTCAGGCCGAGCGGCCACAGGAAGACGGAAGAAATCAGCGGCCCGCCGCTGCGCACGATGCTCTCGCCCTGGTGCAGCGTGTGCCAGTCGACGGAGAATTCGATGATCGGCAGATTGACCGCGCCGACCAGCGCCAGGATCGCCGCCCCGCGCGCCGCCTGCACTTCATCTTCGATGGCGTTCCATAGCGCGATGTAGCCCAGATAGAGAAACAGCAGCAGCAGGAACGAGGTCAGCCGCGCGTCCCACACCCAATAGGCGCCCCACATCGGGCGGCCCCAGAGCGAGCCGGTGACGAGGCCGAGTACGGTGAACACCGCGCCCAGCGGCGCCGCGGCCTTGGCGGCGACGTCGGCCAAAGGATGGCGCCAGACCAGGCTGAACAGCGACGCCAGCGCCAGCAGGCCATAGGCCATCATCGCCGTCCACGCCGCCGGCACATGCAGGAACATGATCTTGACGGTGTCGCCCTGCTGGTAGTCCGGGGGCGCTAGGAATCCCAGGATCACGCCGGCGCCGAGCGTCAGCACGGTGGCGCCGCTCAGCCATGGCAGGAACGCCGCGCTCGCGTCCAGGAAGCGCTTCGGATTGGCGAGGGCGAACAGGCTGGCCATCTTGGCGATCTAGGCTTTTGGGGGTTTTGTCGCAAGCATGGGCGTCAGCCTGCGAGGTTGAGCCGCACGGCGCCCGCCGCGGCGAACGGCGAGAGCAGCGTGGCGGCGACCGAAAACGCCGCCAGCAGGAGCAGCGCGCCGTTCGGCATTGCGTCGAGCATCGCCTGCACCGCGCCGGCGCCGAAGATCACCGCCGGCGCCAGGAGCGGCAGCACCAGCAGCGGCAGGATCAATCCGCCGCGGCGGATCGAGAGCGTCAGCCCCGCGCCGATGGCGCCGAGCGCGCTGACCGACGGCGTGCCGATGAGCAGCGACAGCGCCAGCGTGACGATGGCGGGCGGCGGCAGGCCGAACATCAGGCCGAGCAGCGGCGACAGCACGGTGAGCGGCAGACCCGTGGTCAGCCAATGCGCCGCGATCTTGGCGGCCGCGATCGATTCCAGCGACAGCGGCGACAGGGCGATGAGATCCAGGCTCCCGTCCTCGAAATCGGCCTGGAACAGCCGGTCGAGCGAGAGCAGCGCCGCCAGCACGGCCGCGACCCACAACACGCCGGCCGCGACGCGCGCCAGCAGTTTCAGATCTGCGCCGACGCCCAGCGGCACCAGCGTCGCGACCGCCGCAAAAAACGCCAGCGCCAACGCCGCGCTGCCGCCCGCGCGCGTCGCAAGGCGGATGTCGCGGAGGAGGAGGGAGAGAATGGGAGTCATCGACGCTCTTTGTCCTCTCCCGCGAGCGGGAGAGGAAGCAAAAGCTTGCACTTAGTGTAGCGCAGCGAAGCTAAGTGCTTAGCTTTTGCTCGGTGAGGGGTACTGGCGTGGAGCACAGCGCTCTCCGACTCCCCCTCACCTGGCTGTCGCTTCGCTCCAGCCATCCTCTCCCGCGAAGTGCGGGAGAGGATAAGATGCGCTTCGCCCCTCATGCCCCCACCCCCAGCACCAGCCGCTCGCAGGCGATGCCCAGCGGCTCGTGCGTCGCGGCGATGGCGATGCCGCCATAGAGCGCGTGCGCGGCGAGAATGTCGCCGCAGCGCTTCTTGCCCTCGGCGTCGAGCGAGGCCAGCGGCTCGTCGAGCAGCCAGACGGGACGGCCCGAAAGCTTCAGCCGCGCCAGCGCCAGGCGTTTCTTCTGCCCGGCGGAGAGATATTGGCAGGGCAGATCGGCGACCGGCGCCAGGCCGACAGCCGCCAGCGCCGCGCCGATGTCGCCGCCGCTGCCGTAGAGGCTCGCGAAGAAGCTCAGCACTTCGCGCGGCGTCAGCTGCGGCTTGGCGGCGTCGTGATGGCCGAGCCAGCCGATCCGCCGGGCGCGCTCCTCGGCTTCGTCAATCACAAGGTCGGAGGACGACAGCGTGATGCTGCCGGCGGCCGGTGCGATGAAGCCCGCGATCATGCGCAGCAGCGAGGTCTTGCCGACGCCGTTGGCGCCCTCGAGGCTGAGCACCTGCCCCGCCGCGACGCGGAGGTTCAGATCGCGGAACAGCACCCGTCCGCCGCGGATGCCGGTGAGCCGTTCGATAACGAGGCAGAGCGCGCCCATGCGGTGCCGCCCGCCTTCAATACATGTGCTGGCCGCCATTGATCGACATGGTCGAGCCGGTGACGAAGCCGGCTTCGTCGGCGACCAGGAAGAGGACGCCGCGCGCGATCTCGTCCGCCTTGCCCAGGCGCCCGACCGGAATCTTGGCGACGATCTTCTCCAGCACATTGGCCGGCACGGCGGCGACCATGTCGGTGTCGATGTAGCCCGGCGCGATGGCGTTGACGGTGATGCCCTTGGGCGCGCCTTCCTGGCTGAGCGCCTTGGTGAAGCCGTGGATGCCGGACTTGGCGGCGGCGTAGTTCACCTGGCCGTATTGGCCGGCCTGGCCGTTGATCGAGCCGATATTGACGACGCGGCCGAAGCCGCGCTCCAGCATGCCGTCCCACGCCGCCTTGCACATGTTGAAGCAGCCGCCGAGATTGGTGTCGACCACCTCGTCCCAGCCGGCGCGGCCCATCCGCTTCATCGTCGCGTCGCGCGTGATGCCGGCATTGTTGACGACGATATCCACCGGGCCGAGCTCCGCCGCGACCTTGGCGACGCCCGCCAGGCAGGCGTCGAAATCGGCGACATCCCATTTGTAGACGGCGATGCCGGATTTCTCGGCGAAGCTCTTGGCGCGCTCGTCGTTGCCGGCATAGACCGCGGCGACTTTGTAGCCGGCCTTTTTCAAGGTGAGCGAAATCGCCTCGCCGATGCCGCGCGTCCCGCCCGTAACGATTGCTACCCGAGCCATGTGAAATCCCCGTGAGAGTTCGCGATTTCTTATTGTCTAACACATAGCGCAGCGTGGTTGGCTCACGCAATTATCTGGCTCTGCGACACAAAGTCTTGATATTTTCGAACTGCACTCGATGAGGCCTATCCAACGGAAGGGCTTGGCGGCCAACCCGTTCGCCCAAGGTTTCCCGCGACTTATTCGTTTTCGACTTTTTGCCGACCCCTCCCCCGGGGTCTACCTTTCAACGCAGTTCTGTTTTGGCGCGTCTCGCTACCGCTCAACGCACATCGCGATGCCCATGCCGCCGCCGATGCACAGCGTGGCGAGGCCCTTATGCGCGTCGCGGCGCTGCATCTCGTGCAGCAGGGTGACGAGGACGCGGGCGCCCGAGGCGCCGATCGGATGGCCGATGGCGATGGCGCCGCCATTGACGTTCACCTTCGAGGTGTCCCAGCCCATGTCCTTGTTCACGGCGCAGGCCTGCGCCGCGAAGGCTTCGTTGGCTTCGATGAGGTCGAGATCGGCGGCTTTCCAGCCCGCCTTCTCGAGCGCCCGGCGCGAGGCCGGGATCGGGCCCGAGCCCATCACCTTGGGATCGACGCCGGCCTGCGCCCAGGACTTGATCCTGGCGAGCGGCGTCAGGCCGCGCTTCTTGGCTTCGCTCGCGCTCATCAGCACCAGCGCCGCGGCGCCGTCATTGATGCCGCTGGCATTGGCGGCCGTGACCGTGCCGTCCTTCTGAAACGCCGGCCGCAGACCCGCCATCGCTTCGAGCGTGGCGCCGTCGCGGATATATTCGTCGCTGTCGATGATCTTCTCGCCCTTGCGTTCCTTGACGGTGACGGGCGCGATCTCGTCCTTGAAGCGGCCGGCCTTCCTGGCGGCCTCGGCCTTGTTCTGCGAGGCGACGGCGAAGATGTCCTGCTGCTCGCGCGTGATCTGCCATTCGCGCGCCACGTTCTCGGCGGTGACGCCCATGTGGTATCCATTAAAGGCGTCCCACAGCCCGTCCTTGATCATCGTGTCGATGAATTCGAGATTGCCCATCTTCTGGCCGGCGCGCAGATAGGCCGCGTGCGTCGACTGGCTCATGGATTCCTGGCCGCCCGCGACGACGATGGCGCTGTCGCCTTGCGCGATCGCTTGCGCGCCCAGCGCGACGGCGCGCAGGCCCGAGCCGCACACCATGTTGACCGACCAGGCGGGCGAGCCTTGCGGCACGCCGGCGTTCATCGAGGCCTGGCGCGCCGGGTTCTGGCCCTGCGCCGCGGTCAGCACCTGGCCCAGAATGACTTCGGAGACGTCCGCAGGCGCGACGCCGGCGCGCTCAAGCGCGGCCTTGATCGCGACCCGGCCCAGTTCATGCGCGGCCACGTTGGCGAACGCGCCGTTGAAGGCGCCGACGGCCGTGCGCGCGCCCGATACGATGACAACGTCTTCCACCAGAACCTCCGGGTTGATTGCTTTGCCGTGTCTTGCGCTCAAATTGCCGCGAATGCGAGCATCGGTAAACTGTTCCAAATACGGCTTATCTGTCAGATAGTTAGCGTAGCATCGCGACGCAACCTGATGTTGCGCTTGCTCAAATGGCACTGGACACGGTGCTGGCAGTGTTGTTGTTTTGCGCCTGACGAACGCCCGCAAGAGGCGGCAAACGCCCTCAAAAACAACCCAAGACAAAGAGAGTTCCAGCGTGTCGGAAGAGAGCCCCAAGGCGGAAGCCCCGGTCATCATCAAGAAATACGCGAACCGGCGGCTCTACAACACGCAGACCTCGAGCTATGTGACGCTCGATCATCTGGCGTCGATGGTGAAGGAGGGCACCGAGTTCGAGGTCCGCGACGCGCGCACCGGCGAGGACATCACGCGCTCGGTCCTGACCCAGATCATCTTCGAGGAAGAGGCCAAGGGCCAAAGCCTGCTGCCGATCAAATTCCTGCGCCAGCTGATCCGCTTCTACGGCGACTCGCTGCAAAGCTTCGTGCCGGGCTATCTCGACATGAGCATGGACGGTTTCGCCAAGAACCAGGAGCAGATGCGCAGCCGCCTGGCCGAAGCGTTCGGCGGCTCGGGCCAGGTGATCGAGAACCTGACGCGCCAGAACATGGCGATGTTCGAGCGCGCCATGTCGATGTTCTCGCCCTTCGCGGCGACGCGGCGGCCCGACGACGACACCAAGCCCAACGGCACGGGCGAAGCCAAGGCCAAGCCGAGCGAAGAGATCAGCGAGTTGAAAAGCGAGATCGAGGCGATGCGCCGGCAACTCGCCGAATTGAGCCAGCGGAAATAGTCGCAGGCAGCGCGATGTACCGGGTCACGCTAACCGAATCCCATTTTCCCGCGCAAACTAACGAGACGCTGACCGAGACGACCGTCGGCGAGGCGCTGATCCAGGCGGCGCGCCGCGCCCCCGACGCCACGATGCTGTGCGAAGCGCTCGCCGACGGCCATATCGGCCGGCGCTGGACGAACGCCCAATTGCTGCACGATTCCGAGCGGCTGGCGCGCGCGCTGGCGACGCGCTTTGCGCCGGGCGAACGCATCGCGGTGTGGGCGCCCAATATTCCGCAATGGGTGATCGTGGAATTCGCCGCCGCACTGGCGGGGCTGACGCTCGTCACCGTCAATCCCGGCTACCAGGCCAAGGAACTCGACTTCGTGCTGCGCCAATCGCGCAGCAGCGGACTGTTTCTGACGCGGGATTTCCGCGGCAATCCGATGGCGGAGATCGCGGCCAAAGTGTGCGCCGAACTGCCGGCGATCCGCCACATCGTCGACCTGGAAGACGCGGACGCGCTTTATGCGGCCGACGGACCGGCGCGGGCGTTGCCCAAGGTTTCGCCTGGCGATCCGGTGCAGATCCAGTACACCTCCGGCACCACCGGCTTTCCCAAGGGCGCGGTGCTGACACATCGCGGCATCGTCAACAATTCGCGGCTCTGCCTGGCCCGGCTCGGCGTGCGCGAAGGCGATTCCTTCCTCGGCATGATGCCGATGTTCCACACGTCGGGCTGCGCCGTCTCGGTGCTGGGCGCATTGCAGACCGGCTGCACGCTCTACCTCGCCAAGCAGTTCGACGGCGAGACCATGAACGCGCTGATCGAGCGCGAGCGCATCGACATGCTGCTCGGCGTTCCGACCATGCTGATCGCCATGCTGGAGGCGCTGGCGCGCAACCCGCGCGACATGTCCTCGATCCGGGGAAGCTTTTCGGGCGGCGCCATGGTGCCGCCGGAACTGGCGCGGCGCATATTCGACACCTATGGCGTGATCTGCGGCATCGTCTACGGCCAGACCGAAGCCTCGCCGCTGCTGAGCCAGACCTTTCCGGACGATCCTTACGAAGACCAGACCACCACCATCGGCCAGGCCTCGGCGCACACCGAGCTTTCGATCCGCGATCCCGCCACCAACCAGGTTGTGCCCATCGGCGTGCAGGGCGAGATCTGCGCCCGCGGCTATTGCGTCATGCTCGGCTACAACGACGATCCCGATGCCACCGCAAAGGCCATCGACCCCGACGGCTGGCTGCACACCGGCGATCTGGGCACGATGGACGCGCGCGGCTATCTGCGCATCACCGGCCGGGTCAAGGAGATGATCATCCGCGGCGGCGAGAACCTGTTCCCGGCCGAGATCGAGAACCAGATGCTGGAGCATCCCGCCATCGCCGACATCGCGGTGGTCGGCGTGCCGGACGAAAAATGGGGCGAGATCGCGGTGTGCTTCTTCCGCGCCGCGCCGGGGCCTGCGCCATCGCGCGCCGAACTGGTCGCCCATTGCCGCCAGGGCCTGGCGGCCCAGAAGACGCCTACGCATTGGATTCAAGTCAGCGCCTTCCCGCTCACCGGCTCCGGCAAAATCCAAAAATTCGTCCTGCGCGAGAAATACCTGGCGGGCGAGTTTCCGAACCGGCTTTAGACCCCGATCCTCAGGACGCGTCCATTCTACTTGCGCTATTCCACAAAGAAGAATAGACGTGGCGCATGATCCGTTCGTTCCGGTGCGAAGACACGGCACGGCTCTTCGCGGACGAAGAAGTCCGGCGATTCGTGAACTTCGCCGGCGTGGCACGGAGGAAGTTGTTGTATCTCGATGCGGCAACGAATTTGGGTGACTTGCGTTCACCGCCCGGCAACAGGCTCGAAGCACTGAAGGGCGACCGCAAGGGACAGCATTCGATTCGCATCAACGGGCAATGGCGGATTTGCTTCGTGTGGCGCGACGGTGCGGCGGAGCGTGTGGAAATCGTGGACTATCATTGAGGCCGATCATGCCGAATGCCGCCAAGAAGCTCGTTCCGATCCCTCCGGGAGAAATCCTGCTGGAGGAATTCATGAAGCCGCTCGGGATCAGCCAAAACCGCCTGGCGCGGGACATCGATCTGAACCCGGCGCGAATAAACGACATCGTCCACGGCCGGTCGTCGATCACAGCCGCAATCGCACTCCGTCTGGGAAAGTATTTCGGCACGACGCCGGAGGTATGGATGAATTTGCAGGCCGGTTACGATCTGCGGCAAGAACGCGCCAAGAGCTGGCCGCGCATCGAGCCGCGCGTGCGGGTGCTGGCCGCCGAATAAACTATCTCTTCATCCACTTGGGCGCGATTTCCGGTTCGCCGAAGAAGAAGCCCTGGAAATAATCGACGCCCATGGCTTCCAGCAGCTTGGCGTCTTCCTCCGACTCGACCCATTCGGCGACGGTCTTGAGGTTGAAGTTCTTGGCCAGGCCCACCAGCGTGCGGACGAAGACCTGGTTCTCCGGCGAGCCCGACAGGCCCTTGATATAGGCGCCGTCGATCTTGACCATGTCGATGTGCAGCATCTGCAGATTGCGGAACGAGGTGTAGCCGGCGCCGAAATCGTCGATCGCCACGGTGCAGTCGAGCTCGCGCAATTGGCTGACGAATTGCGCGTTCTCCTCGAAGTGATGCAGCGCGGCGGTCTCGGTCAGCTCGATGTTGAGGCGCGGCGCGACGTCCTGGTTGGCGCGGACATAGGCGACGAAGGCGTTGAGCCATGAGGGATTGCCGGCCGCGGTGCCCGAGACGTTGACGCCCAGATGCACGCCCGGATTGGCGCGCAGCGTGGCAATCGCGATCTCCAGCGCGCGGCGGTCGATCAGGCCGACGATGCCGAGCTGCTCGGCGGCCGGCACGAACTGGCCGGCGGTGGCGATGGAGCCGTCCAGCCGGCGCATGCGCAACAGGCTTTCATATTTGAAGACGGTGCGCGCCTTGGCATGGATGATCGGCTGATAGGCCAGCAGCAGCCGGTCGTCGTTCAGCGCGGCGACCACTTCGTCGGCGATCGCCATCAGGCGCAGGCGGGCGCCTTCGCGCTGCGGCGATTTTTCGTAGACGAAGAAGCCGTCGCGCCCCGCGCTGCGGGCGCGCTCCAGCGATTCCTCGGCCCGCAGCATCGCTTCCTGGCTGGAGGCGGCGCCGGACGGCAGCCACACCGCGCCGACCGACGATGTCGCCGAGACCTGGCCGCAGCGCGTGTCGATGACGTGGCCGCGCACCGCGGCGCGCAGGCGCTCGGCCACGACCGCGATCTCGCGCTCGCTGCAGTTTTTCAAGATGACGCCGAATTTGTTGCCGGCGGTGCGGCCGATGATGTCACTGGAGCGCAGCGTGCGCGACAAGCGCTCGCCGGCCGCGACGATCACCTCGTCGCCGGCATCGAAGCCGTAGCCGTCATTGATCATGGCGAGGCGGTCGACCGAAGCGACGAGGAAGGCGCAGTGGCGGTCCTCGTCCCGCGCCTTGTCGATCGCCTGGGTCAGTTCGGCGCGCAACGAATTGCGGTTGAGATGGCCGGTGAGTTCGTCGCGCGTCGCCAGATAGTTCAGGCGCTGCATCTCGCGCTGGATTTCGGTCGTCACCCGCATCAGGCCGCAGAGCCTTTCGGTGCGGCCGTCGTTGCGCACGCTGCGCCTGCCGACCAAGGTCAGCCAGATCGAGCCCATGGCGGAAGAAGCTTCGAGCGAAATCTCGAATGCGCCGTCCGCGCCGCCGCGCGTTTCGATCAGCGCCGTCAGGCGCGTGCGCGATTCGGGACTGAGCCAGCCCAGGAACGATGCACCGCGCGCCAGCCGCGCTGCGTCGGCGTGATAGGGAATGTTATCGACGGCGCCGTCCCAGGCGATGCGATCCTCGCCGATCGCCCAGTCGAAGCTGGCGACGCCGGAGCCCAGCATCGCCAGGCGCAGCCGTTCGGCTTGCTCGGTCGCGGACAACGCGTCCAGACCGTCCGCAGGCTTCTTCTGAAGCGGCTGACTACCCACATCCACCATCCCTGGCCGATTTTTCGGCCTTATCGGCGGCAGCATGCGGTGCAGGGACTTAAAAAACAGGTAATTCCACAGGCGGTGCGGGATGCGAACGCGCGCGGCCCGGGGTTTGCCTTAAGAACCGGTTATGAGCCTGTTGCCGTCCGTGACTCTGGCCTCGAGCGTGATCGTAGCGCGCGCTCGCGAACGCGTGCGCGGCGTCGGCGATGCCAATTCCTCCCGCACACTAGATGGTGAATGCGAAGGTGACGGTGAGTTTCGCCGCAGCGCGCAAGGCGACCGGCGGCGCGCGGCGCTGTCCCAGATCGGCACAGGATCCAGCGCTCCCTTTTGGAACGGCCCGCGCTTGCAACCGGCTTTCGTCGCCCAAGTGCTGGGCCAGGTGATGACGGACCGCCAGAAGCAGACGCTAAATCCGGCGCCGGCCTATCGCCGCCAGACCGCGCAGATCCCGAACGGCGCGTTCTTCAACGACGACGTCTGAGCGCGACAGCGCCACAGCCAGCCCCAGCAGGCCGGCGGCGGAAAACAGCAGCAGCCCGGCGCCCGCGCCATCGACCGCGAAGGACGACGCCGCGCCCAGAAAGCACAGCGCCGACGCCATGCCCTGGACCGACGCGATGCGCGCGGCATCGAACTGGCGCGCGAAGAGAACGGCCATGGCGAGCGCCGCGGCGGCGGCCGGCGCGAGGCAAAAGACCGCCAGCCCCGTGATCGCGGCGGTCAATCCCGACAGACATATCAGCGCCAGCAGGAGCGCCGCGACGCTCGCGGGAACGGGCCTGGCGAAACCGGCGGCGGCGGCCAGCGCCAGCACGCTCAGGCCGATCGGCAGCACCAGCAACGTCACGGTCACCGCGGCGGCCGTCGCGGCCGAAAGCGACAGGGCGGCGAACAGAACGCCGGCGAAGCGGATCTGCAGCCGCGCGGCGGGCCGCGCGCCGGCCGCGACGAACCACACGGCCAGCGTCGTGATGAGCAGAAGCAGCGCCGCGACGATGGCGATCATCGCGGCTTGGCCCGCAACTCGAGCAGCAGCGCCTTGATCTCGGCCAGCGCACGCTCGACGCGTTCGAGGCGCTCGGCGAGTGCGTCGGCAGGCAGCTCCTTGGGCACCGGCGTCGAGACGCCGGCGCGCGAAGCGATCTCGGCCGGCGGCGCGGCCAGCAAGCCTGCGAGGATGCGCACGTCGCCGGCGGAGAGTTCGCGCTGGTCTTTCCACAGCTCGGAAATCTCTTCGGCGCTGAGGCCGAGCGCGGCGGCGGCATCGGCGCGGGCAAGCCCCGCCGCCTTGAGCCGCGCATCGAACCAGGCCGAATCGAAGAACAGCGCCATGAGGCGCCAAGATTAGATCATTTGATGGTCGCGCGCTCCATCGCCGAACCGAATCGGCGCGCATTCGGACTTTCGGTTCGGCGGATCGTCGCTTCGTTATTGCTGCGCGTAGAAATCGGGGCGGCTGACATAGGCGGCGCCGACGATGTGACCGTAGCCGTCCTCCTGCACGATCACCGCGACGCCGTCGTGCGGCATGCCCGTCATGGCGGCGCGCGGCAGGGTCAGCGTCAGGGCGCGGCCCTTGTAGACGCCGATCGCTTTGAGATCGCCGACGACGTTGTGATAGGTGATCGTGTGGCCTTCATTCTCGCCGGCGGGGATGTTCACCGCGACTGCCGAGCGCAAATGGAACATCCACACCGTGGCGTTGTGGGCGCCGGGCGCGGCGCCGAGTTCGACATGCATTTCCTGCGGCGACTCCGACAGCGCCACCGGCACGAATGGCTCGGCGCCATGCGGCGGCTGCGGCGGCGCGACCGGCGTGACGGACGCCACCGGCGCCATTGCCGCCGGCATGTCCGCGGTGACGGTTTGGCCGGCGCTTTCGGCGCGCACAGCATCGGCAACGGCGCGAACGGCATCGGCACGCGCCATGGCGACGGCCCAGGCATTGGAGATCATCGCGCGGCGCTGCGCGATGGCGGCTTCGACATTGGCGGCGCGGCTGCCGACCACGTCCTGCACGCCGTCGATGACGATCTGCGGCGTGTAGACGCCGCCATGTCCCATCGCCGTTGCATAGGACTTCTGGCGCCGCGTGTTGGTTTCGGTGGCGAGCGTGTCCTTCCAGCCCAGCATGTCCCAATAGGTTATGGGCAAGGTGATCGCGATCACGCCGGGGCGCTGCGCCAGCCGTCCGAGCAGGGCATCGGCCGGCGGACAGGAACTGCAGCCCTGGCTGGTATAGAGCTCGACGACGATGGGCCGCGTCGCGCCGCCGGCCGAGGCAGGACCGGCGCCAAACGCGATACAGACGGCCAGCAGAAGGGGAAGGGTGCGGCGCAGCGAAATCATGACTGCGAACATAAGGGCTCAGGCGCGGCGCCTCCAGTCACTTCGACTTGAAGCGGGGTACGGGCGCATTTTGCGGCGGAAACAACGGAATTTGCTGAGGAATTCGCGATCTTTCGTCAGTGCTTACGGATTGCGGAGGCCGCCGGTCCTGTGGCGGCAGCGCCGCAGGGCGCAGCCGATTGCGCCGCCGGGCGCGCGCCGCAATTGACCGCGGCGCGCGACGCAATCTAGGTTCCGCGCCCAATTTTGACCTGTCGAACGGTGGCGGATTTTTCCGTCCGCCGCGACACCGTTTGTGGTGAAGCGCTGCCATGGCACAGATCAACGTCGAAAACCTGAGCAAGACCTATCGCGTCGCGGCGCGCGATCCGGGCATCGCGGGCGCCTTCCGCGGCCTGTTCCGGCGCCGGCACAAAGACATCGCGGCGCTCGATTCGGTGAGCTTCGCGCTCGAGAAAGGCGAGTTGCTCGGCTTCATCGGACCCAACGGCGCGGGCAAATCCACCACCATCAAAATCCTGTCGGGCATCCTGCGCCCGACCTCGGGGCGCTGCGACGTCGGCGGCCTGGTGCCGTGGGAGCACCGCATCGCCCATGTGGCGCGCATCGGCGTGGTCTTCGGCCAGCGCACGCAGCTGTGGTGGGACCTGCCGGTCGTCGAGAGCTTCGAGCTCCTGCGCGACATCTATCGCGTCGACGGGCGCGCCTTCGTCCGCACCAGGGACCGCCTGGTCGAGATGCTGAAGATCTCAGCCCTGCTCGACACGCCGCTGCGCCAGCTGTCGCTCGGCCAGCGCATGCGCTGCGAGATCGCCGCCGCGCTGCTGCACACGCCGTCGATCCTGTTCCTCGACGAGCCGACCATCGGCCTGGACGCGGTGTCGAAACTGGCGCTGCGCGAATTCGTCAAGGATCTGAACCGCAATGACGGCGTCACCGTGCTCCTGACCACGCACGACATGCACGACATCGAGGCGCTCGCCCGCCGCGTCATCATCATCGGCAACGGCAAGCTGCTGCGCGATTCCAGTTTCGAATCCATGCGCGGCGATGTGCTGGGCGAGCGGCGGCTGATCGTGGACTTCGCCGGCGACGTGGCGGGCATCGAGGTCGATGGCGCCAGCGTGCGGGCGCGCGACGGCCGCACCGTCGAATTCGCCTTCGATCCCGCCAAGACCGCGACCCACACGCTGATCGCGCGCGTGGCGGCGGCGCATGCGGTCGCCGATATCCGCGTCGAGGATCCCAAGATCGAAGAAGTGATCGCGCGCTTCTACGCCCTGCACGGCGCGGTGGAGAACTGAGATGGATTGCTACTTTCAGCCAACTTGGCTAAGTTGGCCAAATGCTGCATGTGAAGATCGGCCAGCTCAAGAATGGACTTTCCGCCTTTCTCCGCAAGGTGAGAGCCGGCGAGAGCGTGGTCATCTATGACCGCGACACGCCGATCGCCCGGATCGAACCCATGCCGACCGGGCCGCAGAAGTTCAAGAATGAAGACGAGCGCCTCGCTTCGCTCTACGCGCGCGGGGTTTTGCGCCCGCCCAAAAATCCTAACGCCGATCTCAGCTTCCTCCTGGAGCCGCCGCCCAAGGCTGACGCCAGCGTGCTGGAGGCCCTGCTCGAAGAACGTCGAGAAGACTGGCGTTGAAGTTCTGGGATACGTCCGCGCTGGTTCCGCTTCTCGTGAACGAGATTTCGACACAAGCAATGACGTCGCTGTACTTTTCCGACGCACGACGCGCGGTCTGGTGGGCGACACCGGTCGAATGCATCTCGGCGTTGAACCGTCGACTGAGGCTGCGACAAACCGATCGCGCTCAGTACGACGTCGCACGCGCGCGATTGTCCGGCATGCGCGAAGACTGGACAGAGACACCCCCTACGGAGGAGGTTCGTATCCAAGCGGAACGCCTGCTGCAGGTTTATCCGCTTCGCGCGGCCGACGCGTTTCAACTCGCCGCCGCCTTGATATCGTCGGAGGGAGCGTTCGAGCCTCTCGCCTTCGTCTGCCTCGACGATCGTCTTTCGGAAGCCGCGCGCGGCGAGGGATTTATCGTCGAGCCCTGATCGCAGGGGCTACGCCATGAGCGCCGCGGCCCTGCCCTATATCGCCATCCTGCGGGCGCGTTTTGCGCTGATGCTGCAATACCGCGCCGCGGCCCTTGCCGGCTTCGCCACGCAATGCTGGTGGGGCGCGATCAAGATCATGGTGCTGGCCGCGTTCTACAACGGCGCGGCGCATCAGCCGATAAGCCTGGCGCAGGCCATCACCTACACCTGGCTGGGACAGGCTTTCCTCGCGCTGCTGCCGTGGAATGCGGACGCCGAGATTTCCGAGGCCGTGGAGAGCGGCAATGTCGCTTATGAGCGGCTGCGCCCGGTGGACACGCACAGCTTCTGGTTCGCGCGCGCCGTAGCGCAGCGCGCCGCCAACACGCTGCTGCGCCTGACGCCGATGTTCCTGACCGCCGCCGTGGCGCTGCCGCTGCTCGGGCTGGGCGCCTGGAGCTGGCGCCTGCCGGCATCGCCGACGGCCGCCGCGCTGTTCGCCGTCTCGATCACGCTGACGGTGCTGCTGTCGTCCGGCTTCGTCGTGCTGCTCAACATCGCGGTGACGGCGCTCAAGACGCGCCGCGCCGCCAATCTGGCGCCGTTTCTGGTGACGCCCCTGTCGGGGAGCATTGTGCCGCTGGCCCTGCTGCCCGGCTGGGCGCAACCCTTTCTCTTCTGGCAGCCCTTCGCCGGCCTCGGCGACATTCCCTATCGCATCTATTTCGGAAATCTGACCGGCGGCGACGCACTCGCCGGGCTGGCGGCGCAGTCGCTCTGGGTCGTCCTCTTCATCGTCATCGGCCGCGCCTGGATGGCACACGTGATGGCGCGCGTCGACATGCAGGGGAGCTGAACATGAACGGCTTTGCGCTCTATCTTCGCTATATCCGCAATTGCCTGAGAGCGCAGCTGCTCTATCCGACCGCGTTCCTGATCCGCTTCGGGACACAGTTCTTCGTCACCATCGTGGAGTTCGGCGGCCTCTATGCACTGTTCGCGCGCTTTCGCCACATCCAGGGCTGGCACTTCGCCGAGATCGCCCTCTTCTACGGCTGCGCCGGCGTCGCTTTTGCCTTGTGCGACATGACCACGCGCGGTTTTGAGATGTTCGGGCCGCAATTCGTCAAGACCGGCGACTTCGATCGCGTGCTGCTGCGGCCGCGCTCGGCGACGGTGCAGCTCCTGGGTTTCGAATTCGGCTTCACGACGATCGGCCGCGTCGTGCAAGGCCTTGTGGCGGTCGCGGTGGCGCTGTGGCTTCTGCCGATCGAATGGACGCCGGCCAAGGCGGCGCTGCTGCTGTGGGCCGTCTGCGGCGGCTTCGCGTTGTTCCTCGGCATCCTCATCCTGCAGGCGACGCTCGCCTTCTGGACGGTGGAGAGCCTGGAGATCGCCAACACGCTGACCTATGGCGGCGTCGAGGCGGCGCAATATCCGCTGGACATCTACGCCAGCTGGTTCCGCAAATTCCTCATCTTCGTGGTGCCCCTGGGCTGCGTGATCTATTTTCCGGTCGCGGCGGTTCTGGGGCGCAGCGCCATGGCGGGCGTGCCGGCTTGGGCGGGATATGTCACGCCCCTGGCGGGCTTTGCTTTTCTGGGCCTCGCCTTCGCCGCCTGGCGCCAAGGCATCCGGCACTACACAAGTACCGGTAGCTGAGCGGTATGCTATACATCTCCGTATGGCCCGCGACGAACCCAAATGGGAAACCTACCGCTCGTTTCTGGCGGTGATGACGCAAGGCAGCCTGTCGGGCGCGGCGCGCCAGCTGAACCTCACCCAGCCGACTATCGGCCGGCATATCGATGCGCTGGAGGCCGATCTCGGCCTGGCGCTGTTCAGCCGCAGCCAGAGCGGCCTGATCGCCACCCAGGCAGCGCGCGAATTGCTCCCTCACGCGCAAGCCATGGCGAGCGCGGCCGATGCGCTGGTGCGCGCCTCGTCGGGCGCCGATGCGGAGGAGCGCGGCACGGTACGGCTGACCGCCAGCGTGATGGTCGGCGGCGAAGTGTTGCCGCCGATCCTGACCGCGTTTCGCGAGAAGCATCCGCATATCGCCATCGAACTGGTTCTGTCCGATGTGACGGCCGACCTCCTGCGCCGCGACGCCGACATCGCGGTGCGCATGCTGCGGCCGAGGCAGGAAGCCTTGCTGGCCAGGAAGATCGGCCGCATCGGGCTTGGCGTGCACGCCCATCGCCGCTATCTGGAAAAGCACGGCACGCCGCTGACGCTGGCGGATATGGCTGGCCATGCGATGATCGGCTACGACAAGCAGACCGCGGTCGTGCAGGCGTTGCGCAAGCTCGGCATGCCGCTGAAGCGCGAGATGTTCGCGCTGCGCACCGATGCCGATCTGGCGCAGCTGGCGGCGTTGCGCGCCGGCTTCGGCATCGGCTTCATGCAATTGGGCATCGCGCGCCGCGATCCGGACCTGGTGCACATCCTGCCCCGTCTGTTCAATTTCGAGATCGAGATGTGGCTCGCCATGCACAAGGATCTCAGCGCCACGCGGCGCATGCGGCTGCTGTTCGATCATCTGGCCGAAGGTCTTGCCGCCTATGCCGCGACGTCGCGGGCGCGATAGCGATGGCGGAGTTTCTGTTCACCGCGCTCAACGGCGATGCCACCGATTCCGTGGTGGCTCTCTATCGCGCGGCGGCGGCCGGACGCGGCGGACTGGCGCGGCAGCCGCAGGAGATCGACGCGGCATCGGTGCGGCCGTTCCTCGAACAGGCGGCGGCCGACGGCGTCAGCCGCGCCGCCTGGACGCCGGACGGCGCGCTGGCCGGCGAAATCCATGCGCTGCGCATGGCGCCGGCGCAGTTCAACCATGTACTGACGGATCTGACGATCGCCGTACATCCCGACTGGCAGGGCAAGGGCCTGGGCTCGCTGCTGTTCCGGGCGCTGATCGAAGCCGCGCGCGCGTTGACGCCGCCCATCGAGCGCATCGAATTGATGGTGCGCGAAGGCAATCAAGACGCCATCCGGCTCTACGAACGGATCGGCTTCGCCAGCGAAGGCCGCTTCGCCGGCCGCGTGCACCTGCCGGACGGGACGGTGGAGGACGACATCGCGATGGCGCTGATGCTTTGAGGCGAATTTTGTTGTATTGTCTACGAATGCCAAGGTCGAAACCCTCCGTACCCGTCAAGAGATCAGATCGGATCGCGTTCTTCGCCGCAGATACTCCGGAAGAATTCATCCCACAGTTGGAAGCGATTGCACGCGGCGAGCGCCAAGTCTTTCTTGCGGAGGATTCGCCTGACGGACTGATCGCCGACCTTCGGGCCTATCTGCGAAGCAAGGACTGATCAGAGTACGGATCAATCTCCGTTGTCATCCCCGGCGAGCCGCGCACTTCGCGCGGCGAGGGAAGGGGACCCAGGATTACAAGAGCCTCAGGCGCTCATAATCCTGGGTCCCCTTCCCCTCGCTTCGCTCGGCCGGGGATGACAGCCGTGCAAAAAGATTATGTTCGCTATTCGCTAAGCCGCCACCAGATTCCGCAGCACGTACTGCAAGATGCCGCCATTCTTGTAATACGACACCTCGTCCGCCGTCAGGATCAGGAGGAACAGCGGCATCGGCGCCGATTTGCCGTCGGGATAATGCACCGTCGCGGTGATCTTCATCTGCGGCTTGATCTCGCCGGAGAGGCCCGGGATGTCGATCGCCTCGCGCCCCGTGAAGGCATAGTCGCGGCGCGTCTTGCCGTCGGCGAAGACGAACGGCGCGATGCCCATGCCGATCAGGTTGGAGCGGTGGATGCGCTCGAAGCTTTCGGTGATGACGGCGCGGACACCCAGCAGCTTGGGCCCTTTGGCCGCCCAGTCGCGCGAAGATCCGGTGCCGTATTCCTTGCCGGCGACGATGACGGTATCAATGCCGTCTTTCTTGTAGCGCTCGGCGGCGTCGAAGATCGGCATGGCCTCGCCGGACGGCGAACTTTGCGAATAATAGATCGTGTTGCCGCCTTCCTTGCCGCCCATCATCTCGTTGCGGATGCGGATATTGGCGAAGGTGCCGCGCTCCATCAGCTCGAAATTGCCGCGCCGCGCGCCATAGGAGTTGAAATCCTGCTGGCGCACCTGGTGTTCCTGCAGGTAGATGCCGGCCGGCGCCGCGGTCTTGATGTTGCCGGCGGGCGAGATGTGGTCGGTGGTGATGGAATCGCCGAACAGCGCCAGGATGCGCGCCTTGGCGATTTCCTTCACCGGCTGCGGCAGAATCGTCATGCCTTCGAAGAAGGGCGGGTTCTTCACATAGGTCGAGCCCATCGACCAATTGTAGGTCTGGCTCTTGGTCGCCTTGATCTTGCGCCAGTTGGCGTCGCCCGCGAAGACGTTGCCGTAGCGCTTCTTGAAGCTCGACGTCTTGATGCCCTTGCGCATCGCCGCCGAAATCTCTTTCGCGCTGGGCCAGATGTCTTTCAAGTAGACCGGCTCGTTCTCCTTGTCGTAGCCGACCGGCTCCTTGGTCAGGTCGATGTTGATCGAACCGGCCAGCGCATAGGCGACGACAAGCATCGGCGAGGCCAGATAGTTGGCGCGCACCAGGGGGTGCACGCGGCCCTCGAAATTGCGGTTGCCCGAGAGCACCGCGGCGGTGACGAGATCGGCGCTCTGGATCGCGTCGGTGACGTTGTCCGGCAGGGGACCCGAATTGCCGATGCAGGTGGTGCAGCCGTAACCGACGAGCTGGAAACCCAGCTTGTCGAGATAGGTGTTGAGGCCCGCCTTCTCCAGATAGTCGGTGACGATCTGGCTGCCCGGCGCCAGCGAGGTCTTCACCCAGGGCCGCACCTTGATGCCGTGCTCCACGGCTTTTTTCGCGACCAGGCCTGCGCCGATCATGACGGAAGGGTTGGACGTGTTGGTGCACGACGTGATCGCCGCGATCACGACGTCGCCATGGCCGATCGAATGCTCGGTGCCGGCCAGCTTGGCGCGGCGGTTGGCGTCGTCTTCCTTCTTGTAGGTGTCGATCAGGGCGACGGCGAATTCGTGCGCCGCGGCGCCCAGCGGCACGCGGTCCTGCGGCCGCGCCGGGCCCGCCAGGCTCGGCTCGACGCTGTCGAGGTCGAGCGACAGCGTGTCGGTGAAATCCGGATCGGCGCTCTTGGCGCTGCGGAACAGGCCCTGCGCCTTGGCGTATTTTTCCACCAGGGCGACGCGCCCCGGCTTGCGCGCGGTGTCCTTCAGATAGCGCAGCGTCTCGACGTCGATCGGGAAGAAGCCGCAGGTCGCGCCGTATTCCGGCGCCATGTTCGCGATGGTGGCGCGGTCCTCCAGCGACATGTCGTCGAGGCCGGGGCCGTAATACTCGACGAACTTTCCGACCACGCCCTTCTTGCGCAGCATCTGCGTCACGGTCAGCACCAGGTCGGTTGCGGTGACGCCCTCGCGCAGCTTGCCGGTGACCTTGAAGCCGATGACCTCGGGGATGAGCATGGAGATCGGCTGGCCGAGCATGGCCGCTTCCGCTTCGATGCCGCCGACGCCCCAGCCGAGGACCGAAAGGCCGTTGACCATGGTGGTGTGGCTGTCGGTGCCGACCAGCGTGTCGGGAAAGGCGAACTCGACGGATGTCTTGCCGTCCTTCTCCTTGCGCGTCCACACCGTCTGCGCGAGGTATTCCAGGTTCACCTGGTGGCAGATGCCGGTGCCGGGCGGCACGACGCGGAAATTGGCGAAGGCCTGCTGGCCCCAGCGCAGGAATTGGTAGCGCTCGGCGTTGCGCTCATATTCGATGACGACGTTCTTCTTGAACGAGTCGCGGCCGCCGAAATTGTCGACCATCACCGAATGGTCGATGACAAGATCCACTTCGGCCAGCGGATTGATCTTCTCCGGATTGCCGCCGAGATTCTTCATCGCGTCGCGCATGGCGGCGAGATCGACCACGGCCGGCACGCCGGTCAGGTCCTGCATCAGCACCCGCGCCGGGCGGAAGGCGATTTCGCGGTCGGAGGATTTCTTGTCCAGCCAGCTCGCCACCGCCCTGATGTCGTCGGCCGTGACCGTCTTGCCGTCCTCGTAGCGCAGCAGGTTTTCCAGCAGCACCTTGAGCGAATAGGGCAGCCGGGAAATGCCTTTCAGGCCGTTCTTCTCGGCGGCGGTCAGGCTGAAATAGACATAGCTCTTGCCGCCCACCGTCAGCGTGCGGCGGGATTTGAAGGAGTCGAGGCTGCGTGTCACGGGGGCGCCTTCTTGAAGCAATGGATTTGTCGGGCCGGTTTAGTCCCGATTCCTTAAAAATCCAAGCTCCCGCAAAGGGCAATAGGGTGAAGCGTGTTTCAGCTTCACCCGCAAATTGCGCGCCAATCAAAGAATCCGGGGCATGATTTGTCCCGACATCGTCAAATCATGCCCCGGTCACGGTGGCCCCACGCGGACGAGCGTGACAAACTGACGGAAAGAATGGGGGAAATGCCATGGGCGCAGAGCATGTGCGGGTCGACCGCAACGGCGACGTCACCACCATCATCCTGGACCGCCGCGAGCAGCGGAACGCCGTCGACCGGCCGACCGCCGACGCGCTGGTCAAGGCCTTCCTCGCCTTCGAGCACGACAGCCGAGCCAAGGTCGCGGTGCTGTGGGGCGCCGGCGACACGTTCTGCGCCGGCGCGGATCTCAAGGGCCTCAGCGAAGGCCGCGGCAACCGCCTGATCGCGCCGGGCATGCACTTCGATCCGCATGCCGGCGACGCGCCGATGGGGCCGACGCGCATGAAGCTGCTCAAGCCGGTGATCGCCGCGGTCGCAGGACACGCGGTGGCGGGCGGTCTGGAGCTCGCCTGCTGGTGCGATCTGCGCGTCATGGAGGAGGACGCGGTGTTCGGCGTCTTCTGCCGCCGCTGGGGCGTGCCCCTGATCGACGGCGGCACGGTGCGCCTGCCGCGCCTGGTCGGCCAGTCGCGCGCCATGGACATGATCCTGACCGGACGCGGCATCGGCGCCGAGGAAGCCCATGCCTGGGGCCTCGCCAACCGCGTCGTCGCCAAGGGCGACAGCCGCCGCGCGGCGGAAGAACTGGCGCTGGAGATTTCGCGCTTCCCGGAAATCTGCATGAAGGGCGACCGCGCCTCGGTGCTGGAGCAATGGGACTTCGACCATCACAAGGCGATGATCAACGAATTCAAGATCGGCACCTCGACGCTGCAAACCGGCGAAGCCCGCCAGGGCGCCGCCCGCTTCGCCGCCGGCCGCGGCCGCGGCGGCCGGTTCGACGATTTGTAGTGCGGTTTGCATTCTGGTTGAATCAAATACCGGTGTCATCCCCGGCGAGCCGCGCACTTCGCGCGGCGAGGGAAGGGGACCCAGGATTGGACGAGCCTCAGGCGCTCATAGTCCTGGGTCCCCTTCCCTTCGCGTTGCTGCGCAACGCTCAGCCGGGGATGACAATCATGGATTGACCCAACTTGAACTCAAACTGCTCTGAGGCGAGACAAGTGACCGCGCAACGCATCGTCCTCATCCGCCATGGCATGCCGCAGATCGCGGAAGGCGTGCCCTCGGCGCAGTGGAAATTATCCGCGGACGGCGCGAAGGCTTCGGCCGCGCTGGCGGAAAATTTTCGCGGCTACGAATTCGCCGGCATCGCCAGCAGTCCGGAACCCAAGGCGATCGGCACCGCCGAGGCGCTGGCCGCGCCGTTGGGACTTGGCATCGAGATCGACGCCGGCTTCGCCGAACATGCACGCCATTCGCTGGGCTATCTGCCGCGCGCCGATATGGAAGCCGGCGTCGCCCGTCTGTTCGCCAGCCGCGACGAACGCGTCTTCGGCGACGAGACCGCGGACCAGCTCCATGCCCGTTTCGCCGCCGCGCTGGCGCGCCAGGCGGCCAAGGGCGCGCGCGACGTCATGGCGGTGACGCATGGCACGATCCTGACGATTTATCTTAGCCGCACGCTGGGCATCGAGCCGCTGCCGTTCTGGCGGGCGCTAACGACGCCGGCGGCGCTGATTGTGGAATCCGGGCAAATGCGCATCGTCGCGCCGGCCTGACGGGCGGTCCCAAAAACGCCCCATTCCCCACCTAGCGTCAGCATCGGGGGACGCGTCGGCAAAGGCCTGCGCGACCGAGCGGCGCATAAGACACATAAGACAAAGACAAGAAGGCGTGAATGCCCAGAAGCGGGATCGTCATCGCGTTCGTCGCGATGCTGGCATGCATCGGCGCCGCCTGGGCGCAGGACGGCGTGCGGCTGTCGATCGACCGGCTCGGCGACATCCAAACCGGCATCTATGCGGTCAGCAACGGCGCGACCTTCTCGCTCGACCGCTACGACGACAAATATCTGATGCGCTACGCCGACGAGCCCGAGATCTATGTTCTCTATGTCGATCACGGCTCGCTCGGCGGCCGCGTGCTGAAATACGATTCCGGCGGCACCGCCATGCAGATTTCGGGCTGGGGCGCGGTGACGATCTACACCGATGCCCAGCCGACCGGCCTGCCCGCCGAGCGCGCGCGCGACAGCGCGCCGCCGGTCTTGCTGAAAGTCTCCCTCGCCGAAATGCAGGCCGCCGCCGGCAATGAGGGCGAGCATCTGGCCTATGCGCGCGGGCTTCATATCGCGTTCGACGCCGATTGGGGCGCGCTGGGCGCCGACGCGCCGCTGCGCGCGCTGGCCTTCGACGCCATGCAGAACGCGGCGCGCGGCATCGACCGCTTCACGTCGAACGCGGCGGCGCGCGCCGCGCTGGCGGCGAAAATGGATTCGGTCTACCTCACCACCGGCGGGCGGCCGACCATCGCGCTGCACGGCAAGACCCTGACGGTGACGTTCGTGCCGTCGCACGGCTTCGCCGGCCGCGCCTCCAGCCACGGCATCGCCCGCGCGCTCGGCCAACTGTTCTCGCTGCCGACGGCGGGTTAGGCGGGTTCGAACCCGTCCGGCGCCAGTTCGAATTTCGCGAAATCGAAGCCCGGCGCCACGGTGCAGCCGACCAGGGTATAGGCGCCCAGCGAGCGCGCGCTCTGCCAGGTGTTCGGCGGCACGACGATCTGCGGCCGCTCGCCCTTGGCGATGTCGATGCCCAGCACGTGCTTGACCGCCGGCCCGCGCGGCGGCGCGATCGAAAGCGCCAGCGGGCTGCCGCGATAGAAATGCCAGACCTCGGTCGCGTCGATGCGGTGCCAGCGCGACAGCTCGCCGGCGCGCAGGATGAACGTGATGCCCGTCGAATATGCCCGGCCGCGGCCGCCCGGCTGGTTGTCGCGATAGACCTCGCGATAATGGCCGCCTTCGGGATGCGGCCGCATGCCCAGCTGCTGGATGAGTTCGTCGGCTTCCGCGCTCACGCCGCGCGCTCGATGCCGACATGCTGCGGATAGAAGGCGAGATGGTCCTTGATCTTGGCCATCGCCGCGAACGGCGTCTCGTAGCTCCACACCGCGTTCGCTTTCGTCGCGCCACCGGCCCTCAGATCGAAATAGCTCGCGTCCCCCTTGTAGGGGCAATGCGTGCTGTGGGCGCTGCGGACGAAATGCTCAAGCCGCGCATCGCCGCGCGGAATGTAGAGCACCGCCGGGTAGGACGCCTCACGCAATTCCAGCGCCCGGTTGGTGTCGGCGATCACCTCGCCACCGAAACGCACGATGATGCGGCCCGAAACGGGGGCGATGGCGATGGGATGATCGGGACCGGGAAGTTTCATGGCGAATATCTAGCAGTGCATCGTCTTCACGCAAACAGGCTCGCCGCGCCGCGCTCGATCAGCACCTTCATGCCGGCGGCGACCGACAGGCTGTCGGCCAGCGCGTTGTGCGCCCGCCCCTCGAACGGCACGCCGAGTCTCGGCCCGATATCGCAGGAATGCAGCCCGCTTGTGTCGATGCCCTGGGCGCGAAACCACGGCCGCGAGTCGCGATATTCCGGCGCGCCGGCCGGCGGCGCCAGACCGTAGAGCCGCAGGTTCTCCTCGAACACCAGTTCGTCGCGGCCGAAGGCGGACGACACCGCGCCGTCGGCGAAGACGAGAAAATCGCCATACGCCTCCGTGAAGTCGCGGCCATGCAAGCGCACATCGTCGTTGCTGATGCCGGTGAGTTTTTCCAGATAGGGCGAGAGCTTGGGATTGATCCTGGGCCGCACCAGCGCCTCGAACCTGTCCAGCACGTCGAGCGTCTCAGGATCGACCCGGACCGCGCCGATCTGCACCACTTCCTTGAATTCGCCGGGCCTCAGCCAGCGGTGCCGCATCGAGCCTTCCCAGGCGGTGAATTCCAGATCGAACAGGATGCACATGGGCTTTGTCATGAATCCGAAGCGCGGCGAATCTGTGGAGCAATCGCATCCGGGAAATCCCGAATCGCAGGCTGTGCCATAATTAATACATTCTTAAGGCAGTCGGCAGAGCGTAGGGCCGGTCCTTACGGAGGCCACCATGACCGGGCGCGCAAATCCTTTTTTCGACATCGCTGCTTCGCCGGCCGACGCGCCGGCTTTGGACGTCGCCGCCGTGCCGCGCGACTCCGTCGTCCGGCTGGCGCAGATGCATGCCGAAGCGGTGGAGACCGCACGCCTCGCCAATCTCCTTGGCCGCGCCCTGCATGCCGCCATCGCCCTGCCTGTCCTCGCCGTGGCCGCCGTGATCGCCGGCGGCGGCGCGAGCCTGCCGTCGACCATCGCCTGGGCCATTTTGATTGCGGTCGCGAGCCTCTCGATCGTGCGCGCCTACGGCCACGCCATCGGCCAACCCTTCGAGCGCGCCACGCTGCACGCCTTCTCGCAGGATTTGAGCGCCTGCCTGCTCTATGCCGGCTTCGCCTGGGGCGCGGGCGCGTTCCTCGCCCTCTCGAGCAGTTCGTCGGGCGGCGCAGCGCTGCTGTTCGGCTGCGTGCCGGCCGTCGCGATCGCGCTGTTGTTGCGCGAGCGTCAGGCCGTGCTTCTGTTTCTTGCGCCGGTCGCGACTTTGACGGCATTCGCTTGCGTGCTGCGGCCGTTCGCGGGCGGGGCGCTCGACGCGGCCCTGGTGCTGATCGCCGGCGCCATCGTCGCGGCGGCTATGGTCGCGGCCTCGCGCTATGCTGCAAAGCGGCAGGACCTAAGCCTGCCGGGCGGCCTGTTCGCCTCGTAAAGATCACAATTCAAAGGGTTTTCGAGTGACCCGCGCGGGGATAATGTCCCGCGCGAAACGTCCGGTTGCCCGATCTTAACGCGGCGGGCGCCATACTGCGCCGGTCGCGCTTGTCTTGCCCCGAGGCCCCATGTCCGCAGCCCATACCGACGACGCCGCGCATGTCACGCGCCAGAACGAAGCCGACGCCGGCGAGCGGCTGGCGAACGCCGCGAAGCTCGCCGATGGCGCCGGCCCCGGCCTGCTCGGATTCTTCGAAACGCTCTACCGCCGCGCGGCGCCGGACGACGTCAACCGCTATACGCCCGAATCGCTCGTCGCCCTGGCCCGCCTGGTGCATGCGCGCGTCGCGCGGCACCGGCCCGGCGCCACCGACATCACGCTGTTCTGCGCCCGCGACGAAGACAAGGCCTATGCCGAGAACGACTATGTCCTCGTCGCCATCAACGACGACAAGCCGTTCCTGTTCGACTCGCTGATCGCCGACATCAGCGGCGGCGGCGGCCGGCTTCGCGCCGTCTTCCATCCCATCGTGCAGCAGGATGGCCAGCCGGTCAGCGTCATCGTCGCCGTGCTCGAGCCGATCCTGAGCGAGGTGCGGCGGGCCGCCATCGTTCACAGCGCCAAGGCGACCTTCGCGCAGGTCAGCGTCGCGGTGCGCGACTGGCGCGCCATGATGCTGCGCTTGCGCGATTCCATCGCGGCGCTGAAGGCTCATCCGCCCAAGGTGGCGCCCGAGGAACTCGCCGAGAGCCTCGCCCTGCTGGAATGGCTCGGCGACAATCATTTCACCTTCCTGGGCGCGCGCGACTACCATTTCTCGGCCGCCGGCGAAGGCGCGCTGGAGCCGGACGCCGGCAGCGGCCTGGGCGTGCTGGCCGACCACGAAGCGCGCGTCATCCGGCGCGGGCCCGACCGCGGCGCGCTGACGCCCAAAGTGCGCGCCTTCCTCACCCAACCCTCGCCGCTGATCATCACCAAGTCCAACGAACGCAGCATGGTGCATCGCCGCGTGCATATGGACTATGTCGGCGTCAAGACGTTCGACAAGGACGGCAGGCTGACCGGCGAGCGCCGCTTCGTCGGCCTGTTCACCTCCAGCGCCTATAGCCGGCGCCCCAAGGACATCCCGCTGCTCCGCCGCAAGGTGGCCAACGTGCTGGCGCGCGCCGGACTGCCGCCGGCCAGCCATGACGGCAAGGCGCTGGCGCATATCCTGGACAACTATCCGCGCGACGAGCTGTTCCAGATCTCGGACGACGACCTCTTCGCCATCGCCCAAGGCATCCTCAGGCTCGGCGAAAGACCGGCGGTGCGCGTCTTCCTGCGCTTCGACCGCTTCGACCGTTTCGTCTCCGCCCTCGTCTTCGTGCCGCGCGACCGCTACGACACCACCGCGCGTGAGCGCATTCATCAAATTCTTGCGCGAGCGCTCAACGGGCGGATGTCGTCGTCGACACCGACCATCGACGAATCGGTGCTGGCGCGGGTGCACTACATCATCGGCCGCAATGACGGCGCGCGCCCCGTCATCAGCGTGCATCATCTCGAAGAGCAGATCCGCGGCGCCATCCGGACCTGGGAAGACGGCTTCGCCGCGGCGATGGAGCACGTCCATGGCGAGACCGAAGGCCTGCGCCTGCTGCAGGAGCGCCAGGCGCATTTCTCGCCGGGCTATCGCGGCTCCTTCGCGCCCAAGGAAGCGGTGCACGATCTGGACGAGATCGCCGATCTGGCGGCCAGCGAGGGCTTGCGCCTGCGCGCCCGCGTCTATCGCCGCAGCGCCGATGCGCACAACGCGCTGCGGCTGAAGCTCTATGTCCTGGGCGCGGTGCTGCCGCTGTCGGCCTCGCTGCCGATCTTCGAAAATCTCGGCCTCAAGGTGATCGCCGAGGATTCCTTCCCCATCACGCTCAAGACCGGCGACGGCTGGAGCCATGAAGCCAATGTTCTGGACTTCGCCATGGAGCGCGCCGACGAAGGCGCCGCCGATCTGGCGACCATCAAGCAGCCGCTGGAGGACGCCTTCCACGCGGTGATGTCGGGCAAGGCCGAAAGCGACGGCTTCAACAAGCTGGTGCTGAGCGCCGGTCTCGACTGGCGCGACGTGACGATCCTGCGCACGGTGGCGAAGTTCCTGCGCCAGGCGGGCTTTGCCTTCAGCCAGGAATATGTCGAGCAGGCGCTGGCGCGCAATCCCGATCTGGCGCGCCTGCTGGTCGAACTCTTCCACGCCCGCAACGACCCCAAAGGCTCCGAGCATCTGGAGCATGACGCGCAGACCATCGCCAAACGCCTCGACAACGCCATGGGCGACGTGCAGAGCCTGGACGATGACCGCATCATCCGCCGCCTCCGCAATGTCATCGTCAACGTTCTGCGGACCAATTTCTATCAATCGGGTATCGACGGGAAGGCCAAGTCCTACATCGCGATCAAGCTGAATTCGCAGAGCCTGGACGAACTGCCGTTGCCGCGTCCGCATGTCGAGATCTTCGTCTATGCGCCGCAGGTCGAGGGCGTGCATCTGCGCTTCGGCAAGGTGGCGCGCGGCGGCATCCGCTGGTCCGACCGGCGCGAGGATTTCCGCACGGAAATCCTGGGGCTGGTCAAGGCGCAGCAGGTGAAGAACGCGGTGATCGTGCCGGTCGGCGCCAAGGGCGGTTTTTACCCCAAGCAGCTGCCGGTCAATTCGACGCGCGAGGCGGTGCAGGACGCCGGCATCGCCGCCTACAAGATCCTGATCGACGCGCTGCTCGACGTCACCGACAATCTCAATCCCGACGGTTCGGTCGTGCCGCCGGCCGGCGTCGTGCGCCATGACGAGGACGATCCCTATCTCGTCGTCGCCGCCGACAAGGGCACCGCGACCTTCTCCGACATCGCCAACGGCATCGCCGAAGGGCGCGGCTTCTGGCTGGGCGACGCCTTCGCATCCGGCGGCAGTCACGGCTACGACCACAAGAAGATGGGCATCACGGCCAAGGGCGCCTGGGAAGCGGTCAAGCGCCACTTCCGCGAGCTCAGGCGCGACATCCAGAAGGAGCCGTTCAGCGTCGTCGGCGTCGGCGACATGTCCGGCGACGTCTTCGGCAACGGCATGCTGCTCTCGCAGCAGACGCGGCTCTTGGCCGCCTTCGACCACCGCCACATCTTCCTCGATCCCGATCCCGATCCGGCATCGAGCTGGGCCGAGCGCAAGCGGATGTTCGACCTGCCGCGCTCGAGCTGGGCCGATTACGACAAGTCGCTGATCTCCACCGGCGGCGGCGTCTTCGCGCGGAGCTTGAAGGAAATCGCGCTGACGGCTGAGGTCAAGGCCGTCCTGGGGCTGACGGTGGACAAGCTGTCGCCGGGCGAGCTGATCAAGACGCTGCTGAAAGCCGACGTCGACCTGTTGTTCTTCGGCGGCATCGGCACCTTCATCAAATCCGCGTCGCAATCCAATCTCGAGGCCGGCGACCGCGCCAACGACGCGGTGCGCGTCAATGGCGGCGAGGTCCGTGCCAGGGTGATCGGCGAAGGCGCCAATCTGGGCACCACCCAGCAGGGCCGCATCGAATACGCCCGCGCCGGCGGGCGCATCAACACCGACGCCATCGACAATTCGGCCGGCGTCGACACCTCCGACCACGAAGTCAATCTCAAGATCCTGCTCGGCGGGCCGCAGCGGCGCGGCGAACTGACGCCGCAGGCGCGCGACGAGCTTCTGGGCGCCATGACCGACGACGTCTCAGGCCATGTGCTGAAGGACAATTACGACCAGACGCTGGCGCTCTCCGTGGCGCAGGCGCGCGCGGCGCGCGATTTGGACGCGCATGGCCGCTACATGCGCGATCTGGAGCGCCGCGGGCGCCTGGACCGCGTCGTGGAATTCCTCCCCAGCGACAGCGAATTGCAGAAGCTGGAGAACGAGAGCAAAGGCCTGACGCGGCCCGAGCTCGCCGTGCTCCTGGCCTACGCCAAGCTCGATCTCGACGCCGAGATCGTGGCCAGCGACCTGCCCGACGATCCGACCTTCGCCTCGGTGCTGGCGGGCTATTTCCCGCCGGCCGCCGTGGCGCGCTTTCCCGAAAGCCTCGGCCAGCACCGCCTCAAGCGCGAGATCGTCTCGACCTCGCTCGCCAACCGCATCGTCAACCTGTCGGGCCCGGTCTTCGTCGCGCGGATGAAGGAAATGTCGGGCGCCGGCGGCGCGCAGATCGCGCGCGCCTTCGTCGTCGCCGAAGGCGCCTTCGGCCTGGCGGCGCTCAAGGCCCGCATCGACGCGCTGGACGGCCACATCGACGCCGGCGTGCAGACCGGCATGTACACCGACATCGCCGAGATCCTGCGCCGGCTGGGCCTGTGGTTCATCACCAACGTGCCGGCAAATGCCGATCTGGCGGCGACCATCGCGCTCTACCGCGCCGGCGTCGAAAGCCTGCGCGGCACCTTCAACTCCCTGGTCTCGCCTTACGACGCGCAGGACACCGAGGGCCGCATCAAGCAGCTCGTGGACGCCGGAGCGCCGCTCGATGTCGCCGAAGACGTCGCCGTGCTGCCGCTGATGAGCGGGGCGCCGGAGATCGCGGCCCTGGCGCGCACTCGTTCGTTGAGCGTCGATCTCGTCGCCGGCGCCTATTTCGCCATGGGCGCCACGGTCGGCATCGACCGCTTGCGCGGGCTCGCCGCGCGCATCGGCGCCAAGGAGCATTGGGACCGCCTCGCCATCCGCCGCATCGCCGACGATCTCTTCGCCGGCCAGCGCGCGCTGACCGCCGAAGCCTTGTCGGCGCTGGGCGCGGACCAGACGCATGGCAGCCGGACTGACGGCGCGGACGCGGTCAAGGCGTGGGCGCAGGCGCACGCCGAACCGCTCGGCCGCGCCAAAGGCTTCCTCGACGCCCTCGAACGCAGCGGCGATCCCTCCGTCGCCAAGCTGACGCTCGCCAACAGCCAGATAAGAGAATTGGCGGCACGGTGAACGACGACGCGTATCGGCCGGAATACGACCGGATCGGCGCCTATATGCTGGTCCGGACGGCCATCGCACCGGCCGATCTGTGCTTCGTGTTCGGCACGCGCCACGCCGAGGATGCCTTCGCGGACGCCGTCGCCGAGCATTTCCACCGCCGCTACTTTCCGCGAATCGTCATCGCCGGCGGCGCCACGGCGGGACAGGAGCTTGCCGAGTCCGACGACATGAAGCAGCGGCTGGTGGCGCGCGGCGTTCCGGCGCCTCGCATCCTGTGCGAACGGGCATCGACCAACACCGGCGACAATGTGATCAAGGCCCTGCCGCTGATCGAAGCCGCATACGGACGTACCGGAATCTCCTCGCTGATCGCGGTGGGGAAAATCTCCTCGTCGCGGCGCTATCTGATGACGCTGAAGCGGCACTGGCCGGCGGTCCGGCGCATGCTGCTGCCGGTCAATCCGTTCGGCGTGCCGGCGGAGCGCTGGTGGCGGAGCGAAGCCTTCCGGGTCCGTGTCCTGCGCGAATGGGAGAAGATCCCGCGCTATATCGAGCAGGACTTTCTCGTCGAGCTCGACGCCGGCGACGGCCTGCTCGGCTGAACCCGCCGCGCTATTTCGGCCCCTGCTGCATGCGGCGCGGGATCTCGACCGCGAACACCCAGGCGTTGCCGATGGACAGATACAAACACGCGATCTGCGCGGGAATAAGGAAATATAGCGCCGACGGCCGGTCGGCGATGATGCCGGCGCCGGCCAGCGCCGGAAAACACGTCGCGATCCAGGCCAGCACCAGGCGCACCGTGCGCGGCCCGCGCGAGCCGAGCACCGAATTGGGATCTTCCGGAAAGTTGTGCACGAAGATCGAGGTGCCGGTCAGGATGGCGAGACCGGTGACGATGAACTCAGCCCCCACCACCCACACCGGCTGTCCCGGCACCACGCCGAAGATGCCGATCAGCAGCATCTCGAATTGCAGGAACAGCGCGACGAAGGCGCGGGACATATAGCCGTTGCCCGCCAGCACATGGCTGAGCGAGATCGTCAGCCCGACGAACAACAGCCCCGCCAGCGTCGCACTGACCTGCGCCACGGTGATGAAATAGTCGTGCCAGAGAGCGAGCGCGGATTGGGTCATTTCCCCATTCTGTCATGGCCCGCGAATGCGGGCCACCCAGGTGACAACGCACAAGCCTTACAAGCGTTTTCTTCGACCACTGCCTCACCAACTGGGCCGCTCGTTCGACGGACAACCGTCAACGGCTCCGAACCTTTGCCGTCTGCGGAAGTAATAAGATGAAGTAGTCTTAGCAAGATTTGTCTGAAGTATTCCAAGTATGCAATACTAAACTCGCAACAAATAAAGATTTCGAAATCTGACAATGAGCGGAAAAACAGATGAACCGGATTTGGAACGCCAGCGCGTTCAAGCTGAGATAGATAAATTACGCGCCGAAACAGATGTCTTGCTAAGACGACCCGGATTCGTGGAGCGAAATTGGGTACCCCTGCTCACCGTAATCGCAGCGACTGTTGGCGGACTTGGCGGATTGGCCGCGCTTCTGAACGTGTTCGTTCAGATACACTCTCTTCCCTACACCGACGTTAGATCCGAACTCGACGCCCGGACGAAGGCGATCGAAGCCATCAAACTGCGCGACGAATTGAGCGCCGAGGCCGACAATCTAAAATCGGGCAACGCGGTTCTAGTCAAGACAATCAAGGATCGCATGGCGCTGTCGGGCAGTCTTCAGGCCAACATCACGAAACTGAAGAATCAACTCGCGAGCGCGCGAGAACAGTTAGCTCACACCCACTCTGAGTTAATTGACGTATCATCGGTATTGCATCTCAGTGGCCAGGCCGCACTGGCGAACAGGGTGAGTTTGCTCGTTGCTGGCTCGGCACCGCCGGCGGGACAGGACCAGTTAGCTCCAGGTCTATTGGCCTATGTATTCTATCAGGATGGGCCATCGCACGATGCGATAAGCGGCCTCAAAACCTATCTCGTCAAACATCAAATCACGACGGCGTCTGCAGAACAATTGTCACCCGACAATTGGCGGCTGTTTCATCCCGACCAAGTTCGCTACTTCCATCGCGAGGACAAAGACAAGGCAGAGCAGGTGGCGGTCCTGGTAAACGACTATCTGACGTCCCAGTGCCCGTCTCACCCAGACGTACCGGCAGCCTTGCACGATGCAGACGCGGACGGCAGCACACCTCCGGGCGATTTCGAAATCTGGATCGGGTTCGAATGTCGCAAACAGCCTGTCGCGAATTGAGGTCACACGCGCGATTTGCGATCGACGCCACATCGCGAGGGCGGTCGCGGTTGGCGCGGCGCAATTCGACCGCGCTGCCGAAGCGAATGCCTAAAAATAATTTTCACCCTGCCTATCCATACCCCCGCCGCCGCCCCGCCGCGCTTTGCCTGGACCATGCGCATGGCGCTCAGGGATAAGCTTCGCCTCGCCGGGGGGCGCTGAAATTTCCCCCCTTGAACCAGCGCGCCCCGCGCCCAACTCTGCGGCATGACAAGCGCCTGCGCCTCATTCGCCGCCGTCGACACCGCCATCCTGGCGGCAGCGCGTGCGCGCGCGCCGCGCAAACGCCCCACGCGCGGTGCGGCACAGGGGGGACCCCCCTGCGTTTTTTCGACGAACAATTATGTTGCGGACCCGTCCGCCGAAGCTCGTAGAGCGAAGGCGGAAGGCGACTGTGCTGGCGCGGGATTACCCCCCACCCCCTCCCCCCGGATTGTGCGGAACAATTATCTTGCCGAACGGTTTGTCGGCGCGCGCAACGCGCCCGGCGCCGGGGCGCCGCGCGGCAATCGCAATGCCTGGCGCCACGGCGTGTTCGGCCGGGAACGGCGCGAGCGCCGCGCCGTGATGCGCGCCTGGTTCAAGGCGCTGGAGGCGATGATCGTCGCCGCGCGGCTCGCCAAGGCCCATCCCGACATCGCCGCCGCCCGCATCGCGTTCGGCGAATGCTCAGACCACGCCTACCAGCTCGGCATGCGCTATCTCGGCCTGACCGCACAGACGCAATCGGCCGTCTTAGCGAGGCGCCATGCGACCCCGCCCCGCGCGTTAGCGCGGGGCCATTCTAATGGCGCCGTCGAGACGGACGCACTCGCCGTTGAAGTACGGGTTGCTCAGCATCTCGAGCGCCAGCGACGCGTATTCCGGCGGGTTGCCCAGCCGCGGCGGGAACGGCACCTGCGCGCCCAGCCGGTCCTTGACCTCCTGCGGCGCGGCGCCGAGCAAGGGCGTGTTGAACAGGCCCGGCATGATGGTGTTGCAGCGGATGCCTTCCTGGGCGAGGTCGCGCGCCACGACCAGCGTCAAGCCATTGATGCCGGCCTTGGACGCGGTATAGGCGGCCTGGCCGATCTGGCCGTCCTGCGCCGCGACGGAGGCGGTGTTGACGATGGCGCCGCGCTCGCCGCCGGCAAGCGGCTCGAGAGACAGCATGCCCTGCGCCGCGATCGCGATGCAGCGATAGGTGCCGACCAGGTTGATCTGGATGATGAAGTTGAAGGCGTCGGTCGGAAAGCGCCTGGTCTCGCCCGTCTTCTTGTCGCGGCTCGCGGTCTTGATGGCGTTGCCGGTGCCGGCGCAGTTGACCAGGATGCGCTCCTGGCCGTGCGCGGCCCGCGCCTTGGCGAAGGCGGCCAGCACGCTCTCCTCGTTGGTGACGTTGGCTTCGCAGAACACGCCGCCGAGTTCGGCCGCGACTTTCTCCCCCTTGTCTTTGTTCATGTCGAGGAGGGCGACCTTGACGCCCTTGGCGGCCAGCGCCCGCGCCGTGGCTTCGCCGAGACCCGAGGCGCCGCCGGTGATGACGGCGGCAAGCGAGGAATTGAGTTCCATGAAAATGCCTTTCTTGTTAGCCGGCCGGACTCTTATCTCGCCGCGCCACAGGGTGCAAAGCCGACGCTAGGGAAGCAGGATTAGCTGCGTCTGCGTCACGATGGCGACGAGTTTACCGTCCTCGCGCGTGATGCGGGTCTGCCAGACCGAGGTGCGCTTGCCGACATGGACGGGCGTGCTCTCGCCGGTGATGGTGGAGCCTTCCTTGGCCGCGCCGATGAAGTTGGTCTTGCTCTCGATGGTCGTGGTGTTGGCTTCGCGCGGCATGTTGAGCACGGCGCCGATGGCGCCCAGCGCGTCGGCAAAAGCCATGATGGCGCCGCCATGCATGATGTGGCCGGCGGTGCACAGATCGGCCCTGACCGCGATCTGGGCGCGGATCATCTCCTTCTCGGCGCTCAGGATTTTGACCCCCATGAGCGTGGGAAAGGGTTGATTGCTCAAGATCCGTTCGCCGATTTCCATGACACCCCTTTTTCCGCCATCTTTGGCCGACATATACTAAAGCCATGACACCTGAGACTCCCAGCCCCGCCCTGCAACTGCCCGTGCCCCTGCCGCGTGACGAACGCGTGGTGGACCGCGACTTCTGGAAGAAGCTGCGCAAAGTGGCCGGCCGCATTCCCTTCGCCGAGGACGCCGCGGCGGCCTATTTCTGCGCCGTCGATCCGGCCACGCCGTCGAAGGTCAAGGCGACATTGTTCGCGGCGCTGGCCTATTTCGTCATGCCGTTCGACCTCATTCCGGATTTTCTCGCCGGCATCGGCTTCACCGACGATGCCGCGGTGATCGCCCTGGCGCTGACCATGGTCGCCGGCCAGATCAAGGAACGCCATCGCGCGCGGGCCCGCGCCGCGCTGCACATTCCCGAACCCGCCGCATGAAATACGCCGCTGTCGTCAAGCACCTGCTCTCGCTGCCCGGCGCGGAGCTTTCGATCAAATGGGGCAGCGATCATATCTACCAGGTCGGCGGCAAGATGTTCGCCGGCCTCGGGCCCAGGCCGAGGAAAGGCGAGGATCACGGCATCTCGTTCAAGGCCGACGACATGGGCTTCGAGATCCTCACCACCAAGCGCGGCATCACGCCGGCTAGGTACCTCGCGCGCGCCAAATGGGTCTCACTCGACAAGCTCGATCGCCTGCCGGACAAACAGCTCGCCGCTTACCTGACGCGCGCCCACGCCATCGTCGCGGCCGGCCTGTCGAAGAAACTGCGCGCCGCGCTCGGCATCGCGGAAGCGCCGCATGAACTATGACCGCATCGCGGTTGTCGGCATCAGCGCATCGGGAAAAAGCACCTTCGCCAGGTCGCTGGCCGCGCGTACCGGCCTGCCGCTGCTGCATGGCGATGAACTCGACTGGCTGCCCAATTGGATCGAACGTCCACCGGAACAGCTGAACGCGCTGCACGCCGAGTGGATCGCGCGCCCACGCTGGATCATCGAAGGCTGGATCGAGCCGCGGCGCGTCGCGCGCCTGAACGCGGCGGATTTGGTGATCGATCTGGACTACTCGCGCTGGCGCTGCGCAGGCCGCGTCTTGATGCGCATGCTGCGCGGCGTCCGCCGAGCCGAGATGCCGGACGGCTGCGTCGATCGCTTCCGCGGGCGGACACTGCGCACGGTGTTCTTCAAGAAAGAGCGCCCGTATGTCGACAACGCCCTACGCGCGGCTGCGATGAAGAATTACGTGCGGCTCACGAACCCGCGCGAAGCAGCGGCATGGCTCAGCGCCCTGCCGTGACGATGCTGGCGTGCAGGTAGTCCGCCGTCGGCTTGTCTTCGGTCAGGCCGACGAACTGGATGCCGATGCCGTCATTGTGGTGGCGCGCGACGCGCCCCGCGAGTTGGCCGATCAGCACGAACTCGCCGATCTGCGGCCGCACCATGGTCTTGACCGAGACGCCGGTCGGCGACAGGTCGATGACGTCGCATTTGACGATCGTGCCGTCGCTGCGCGTGAATTGCGCGGTGCCCTTGGTGGGCGTGCGGTCGTGGCCGCGCATGACGGCGTCGTCGACCAAGGTCTTGTTCATGAACAGCGTCAACTGCTCGGCGGTCTTCTCGCGCTTGAGGGCGGTGCCGGAAAAGCGCACGCCGAAGCCGTAGCCGTCGCGCCGCGCCACCGCGCCCTCGAAGCGTCCGAAGCCGTCGATGTAGAGCACGATGTGCGTGCCGGTCTCAGGCAGGAACTCCGACTCGATCGAGGCGCCGCCCGGCGACAGGTCGACGATCCTGCAGGTCGCTTCCCGGGAGTCGGAGGGCACGAACAGCCGGCCGGGAAGATCGACGGGCACGCGCCGGAACCGGCGGCGCTCCGCGCGCGCCTTGGCGAGCACGGGGTCTTCGATCTTTTTCAGTAAAGGCTGGCCATGCATTGCCGGCCTGCTCCAGGTTTCAAATCGCCGGACAGTTTCGCTCCTGACGGTCAACAGGAGGTTACCGCCGCCGCAACTTGGTGAGGATAAACGGCCAGATGGCGCACAAAGGCTTAACCTTGCCCGTCCCGCGCGCTATAGGTGCAGGCAGCTGCTTCGGGCCTTTTTGCGGCCGATTGTGACAGCTGAAGTCCGAGGGGACCCCATGGCGCGCGCGCACCGTTTTATCAATCGCCTGACCGCCGGCCTCGCCTTGGCGGCGGCGGGTCTGGTTCTGTCGGCCTGCGCCAGCACTTCCTCGCTGGACGATCTGGCATCGGCCACCCCGACCGGCTCGGCCTTTACCCAGCAGTTGTTCAAGAACTACGCCTATTTGGCCAATTCCCTGGGCGCCTCGGGCGGCGGTTCGGGCGGCTCGTCCTTCGACTCGGAGGACAGTTTGAGCATTTTCGACGGCGGCGGCGAGAATTCCGACCTCGCCGAAGCCTTCGCCACCAAGGCGCTGATCGCGGCCAAGGGCGTCGAAGTCGATCCCGAGCCCAGCACCGGCGACGACTCGGCCCAGGCGCGCGACCGGCTGGTGCGGGCGCTGGCCGAGGGCAAGGACCGCTTTGCCTATGACGCCGCCAGGGCCCAGACCGATTTCGACTGCTGGATGCTGAACGCGACGGTGGATTCCCAGCATGCCGCGTCCGAGCAATGCCGCGCCTCCTTCGGCAATGCGATCGACAAGCTGGAACATGACAGCCACCGTCCGCCCCCCGCGCCGCCACCGCCGCCGGCCGCCGCCGCGCCGGCGCACGACTACACCGTCTATTTCGACTTCGATTCCTGGACGCTGACCGGCGAACAGCTGACCGTGCTGCAGCAGGCGATCGCCACGGCGCGCGCCGGCGGACAGTCGCGCATCACCGTCGTGGGCCACACCGATACGTCGGGTTCGGCCAGCTACAACCAGGCGCTCTCCGTCAAGCGCGCCAATGTGGTGACCGAGACGCTGGTCGACATGGGCGCGCGGCGCGAAGCCATCCAGATCTCGGGCGTGGGCGAGAACGATCTCGCCGTGCCGACGCCGGACGGCGTCCGCGAGCCCAAGAACCGCCGCGCTGTGGTGACGCTGATGCCCTAGGCAGAGGTCAGGTATCGGGTATCAGGGGTCAGTTTTTTCTGATGCCCGATCCCTGATACCTGATACCTTGCCCGGCGGAAAAGCGCGGACCTCAAAATGAAAGCCTACGACTACGTCATCATCGGTGCGGGCAGCGCGGGCTGCGTGCTGGCCAACCGTCTGTCGGCCGATCCGGCCGTCGAGGTGCTGCTGATCGAGGCCGGCGGCCGCGACAAGTCGATGATGATCCACATGCCCGCCGGCATCGCCGGGCTGATTTCCAAACCCAATCCCTACAATTGGTACTACCAGACCGAAGGCCAGCAGCATCTCAACGGCCGCAGCCTCTATTGGCCGCGCGGCCGCGGCTGGGGCGGCTCGTCCTCGATCAACGGCATGATCTACATCCGCGGCCATGCCCGCGACTATGATGGCTGGCGCCAACTCGGCCTCGAAGGCTGGTCCTTCGCCGACGTCCTGCCCTATTTCAAGCGCGCCGAGAACAATGAGAACGGCGGCGACGATTTCCATGGCGGCGAAGGGCCGTTGCGCGTTTCCAACGGCCGTTCGACCAATCCCTTGTTCCGCGCCTTCACCCAGGCTGGCGTCGAAGCCGGCTTCAAGCAGACGCCGGATTTCAACGGCTACGCCCAGGAAGGCATGGGCCCCTATCAGCTCACCATCCACGAGGGCGCGCGCTGGAGCGCGGCGAAGGGTTATCTGACGCCGATCCTCAGCCGCAAGAACCTGACCATCGAATCGCACGCCCATGTCAACCGCATCCTGTTCGACGGCAAGCGGGTCAACGGCGTCGAGTTCATCCAGAACAAGCAGGCGGTGCGCGTGACGGTGACGCGCGAGTGCCTGCTGTCCGGCGGCGCGGTGAACAGCCCGCAGACGCTGCTGCTGTCGGGCATCGGCGATGCGACGCTGCTGAGGCGCTTCGACATTGCGGTCGTGGCGGACCTCAAAGGCGTCGGCAAGAATCTGCAGGATCATCTCGACGCCTCCATCCAGTATGAAAGCAGCCAGCCGATCACGCTGCACAGCCAGTCCAATCCGCTGAATGCGCTGAAAACCGGCCTCAGCTACATGCTGTTCAAGAAGGGGCTGGCGACCGGCCAGGGCCTGGAGAGCGGCGCTTTCCTGAAGAGCCGGCCGGATCTGGAAAACCCCGATCTGCAATTCCACTTCATCGCCGCGCTGATGAGCGATCACGCGCGCAAAAAATCCGACCGCCACGGTTTCATGTCGCATGTCTGCCAGCTGCGGCCGCAGAGCCGGGGCTACATCTCGATCCGCTCCACCGATCCCTTGGCGGCGCCGATCATCCAGCCGAACTACCTGGAAGCCGAGGAAGACCGCCGCGCCCTGCGCGAAGGCACCAAGATGGCGCGCGATATCTTCGCGCAAGCCGCGTTCGATCCCTATCGCGGGCCCGAACTGATGCCCGGCGCCCATATCCGAACCGACGATCAGATCGACGCCTGGGTGCGCAAGACCGCCGAGACCATCTATCACCCCGTGGGCAGCGCCAAGATGGGCAAGGATGCCGAGAGCGTGGTCGACGCCCAGCTCAAGGTCTACGGCCTCGAAGGCCTGCGCGTGGTCGATGCCTCGATCATGCCGACTCTGGTCAGCGGCAACACCAACGCGCCGACCATCATGATCGCGGAAAAAGCCGCCGACATGATCCTGGGCCGCCCCGCTCTCGCGCCCGAGAATGTGAAAATCGCCGAAGACCGCGCCGTGGCGGCGGAATAGCGCCGGTAGGCCGGGGGCGAAAACGTCACAGTCCGCTGTCAACTTTCCGGCCGTGAGCCCATCGGCGCTTTCGCCGCGTTACGGTGAGGCGTATGATCGAAGGATGAGCACCATGAAGCGAGCCCTGATCCTGGCGGCGTCGATTGCGGCGCTCGCGATGCCGGCTGCGGCCCAGTCCGGGCACTATGCTGTCCAGACCATCAATTTCGATCTGTGGTGCCAGGAAACCCAGCATCTGCCGGCCGACCGTTGCGACAAGCGGTTGCCGGGCGACGAGGCGGATTTCGAGGACTATCGCGCCAAGGTCGAGAAATTCGAGGTTCCCTATCTGCAGGACAAGGAAAGCGGTGCCCAGCTCAGCCGCACGATCCTGCATGCCGATCCCGTGGACCACCCGGTGACGCAGGATCCGGCCGCAGCATCGCAGCAGCCCACCTCGCCGGCGAACCATCCCTAGTCTTAAAACCGTCCAAACCACGCCAAATCGAAATATTTTCCTCTGGCCCTTGAACTCTGCGCTACAGAGTATATGTACTCTGTGTGACAGAGTTCCCGGCAGGGGTGAACATGACGGTCGACCGCGAAGAAGCCAGCGCGCTTCTGAAGGACGTTGAGGGGATCGAGAGCCGCGTTCGCCAGCTCCTTATCTATTCGCGCGTCAGCGACTATCTGTTTTTGTGGGGCGCGATCTGGGGCCTGGGCTTCACCTGCAATTATTTTATGCGCGCCCAATCGAACCTGCTCTGGTACGCCCTGGAAACGATCGGCCTGATCGGCACCGTTACCATCGTCGCCTTCCATCGTCGGCGATCGGAAGCGAAAAACAACTTCGCGTTCGTGCGCGCCGCGCTAAGCGTCATCGCCATCGTGGTGTTCGGCGGCATTTGGATCACGCTGACGCATATGGGATGGCGCGAGCAGGTCACGTTCTGGCCGACCCTGCTCAGTTTCATTCTGTTCCTGATCGGATTGTGGATCGGCCGCGCCATGGCGCTGGCGGCCCTGGCGATCTTCGCCGTGTCGCTGACCGGCTATTTCGTGGCCGGCGACTATCTGCATCTGTGGATGGCGGCGGCGACCGGCGGCGCGATGATCGCCGGCGGCGTCTGGCTGAGGCGCTGACATGGCCGGGCCGGACGAAATCATACACCAGTCGATGCGGCTGAAGATCATGGCGGCGCTCAACGCCGGCAACCGCAACGACGCGATCGAATTCACAAGGCTGAAATCGCTGATCGGCGCGACCGACGGCAATCTCGGCGCCCATCTGGAGACGCTGAGCGGCGCCGGTTACGTCAGCCTCGAAAAACGCGTGGAGGGCAAGCGGCCGCAGACCCGTGCGCGCATCACGCCCGCCGGCCGCAAGGCCTTCGCCGAACATGTCGAGTACCTGCGCAGCATTCTCGACGCCCCGCCGCAATGAACAGGAGCATCGCATGAGTAATTTGATCCAGGCCTTGAAGCCGCTACTCGCCGACCTCGCCTCGACGATCCTGTTCGCGGCCGTAATTGCGGTCACGGGCAACATCTATCTGGCGACGGGCATCGGCATCGCGGTCGGCATCGCCCAGGTCGCGATCCAGAAGCTGCGCGGCAAGCCGGTCGCCGCCATGCAGTGGATGAGCCTGGCGCTGGTCGTGGTGTTCGGCACGCTGACGCTCTATCTGCACGATCCGCGGTTCGTGATGATCAAGTTCACCATTGGGCATCTGGCCATCGGCGCCGCGATGATCAAGCCCAACTGGATGAGCCGCTACCTGCCCAAGATCGTGACCGATACCCTGTCGGTCGGCGAGCTGACCTTCTACAGCGCCATGTGGCCCATGCTGATGGCCGGCCTGGCCGCCACCAACCTCTACATCGGACTTGTCTGGGGGCCGGTGGCATGGGCCTGGTTCCTGGGCTTGGCCTCGCCGGCGGCGCCCTGGATTCTGTTCGGCCTGCAATATCTGATGATCCGCATGCATGTCCGCGGCATCATCCGCAGGCGCCTGGTGCCGGCGGCGGCCTGAGATGCGCACCATGCTGACGATCATCGTAGTCCTGATCCTGTTCGCCGGCCTGGCCTTCGCCGCCGTCATCGCGCTGACTGCGCCCAAGCCGCCCGTAGCCATGGCCAGCGTCTCGCGCAGCTTCGACGGCGTCGATTACGGCGGCATGCCCGACAAGCAGCATTTCACCGCGCGCGACGGCACGAGCCTCGTCTATCGCGCCTATCCGGGCGATCCGTCGCGGATCGTGGTTGTCGTGCACGGTTCGTCGGGCACTACGGCGAGCGTGCATCCGCTGGCGCGCGCGATCCATGCCAAGGGCGCGACGGTCTACGCCGTTGCCATGCGCGGCCACGACGAGACGGGACGCAGCGGCGACATCGACTATGTCGGCCAGCTCGACGACGACCTGGTGGACTTCGTCAAGACCCTGGGGCAGCCCTCCGCCGGACAAACGCGGACCCTCCTCGGCTTCTCATCCGGCGGCGGTTTCGTTCTGCGCTTCGCCGGCGGGCCGAATGGCGGCTTGTTCGAGCACATCATCCTTGTCTCGCCCCAATTGGCCTACAACGCGCCGACGTCGCGCCCGAGCGCCGGCGGCTGGGTCTCGGTTTCGATCCCAAGGATCATCGCCCTGTCGCTTCTGTCGCGTATCGGCATAACCGCCTTCAACGGCTTGCCGGTGCTGGCCATGGCCGTCGATCCGGCACGGCTCGCATACAGCAAGCAGACGGCGTTCTACTCTTACCGCTTGTGGCGCAATTTCGGACCGAGCGACGACTACCTGGGAGATCTGAAACGCATACCGGGCTCGGTCAGCCTGTTCGTCGGCGCACAGGATGAGATCTTCCACGCCGAGCAATACGCACCACTGCTCAAACCGGTCAGGCCCGACCTGACTGTGACGGTCCTGCCGGGCATCGACCATATGGGAATGACGTTGAAACCCGCGGCGCTGGAGGCAATCGCCGCCGCGGCGAACTAGAGCATGATCGCATTACGTTGAATCAGATCATGCTCTAGATTCTTTGATTGGCGCGCAATTTACGGGCGAAGCTGAACTACGCTTCACCCGATTGCGCTCTAGGCCGGCACCGGCCGCAGCAATCCCTTGTCCAGGCCCTTGAGCAGGTCGAGCGCGGCCTCGTCGGAGAAATGCACGGTCGACGCCGACGGACGGGACTGCGACACGACCAGGCGCAGATGCGGCGCGCGCGGATGGTTGCGCAGCGAGGTGATGGCGGTCGGCGGCGGCGGGGGCGGCGGCAGGTTGTCGTAAGAGGGCAACGGATCGTCTTCGCGGATCAACTGGGAAGCGGCGAGGCGCTGGAAGGCGATGGGCTTGCCGGCAAGCAAGGTCTGGTCGCTGAGGACCTGGATCATGCCGATGAAGCGGGTCGGGTCGTCGCCGTTGAAGCTGACCGGGCAAAGCACGGTTTCGAGTTCGACCATGCCGCAATCGGACGTGGCGCCGATGGACGAAAGGCAAACCGGCTGGTTCAGCTTGAGCGCCTGGCGCAGCAGCGAGGTGAGCGCGATGCTGGACTGCGCCTCCCAATGGGCCAGAAAGCCCGTACCCTTCAGCTCGAAGCCGAAGCGCTCGCACAGACCCGTGCCGGCAAGGCGATAGATCGGGCGCGACGGATTTTCGACGTCGAGGATGAAAACGGAAGACAGCATGCGCTTGATGGCGCGCGGATCGATATCGGTCTGATCGGGAACGGCACGGCCGCGGCGCAGACGGCTCCAATATCCCACCAGCAAATGGCTGTTCTTGTGTTTCATGACCCCAATCGTCCCATTCGCTCTGGCGTTTCCCGTTTCGGAACGCCGGTTGGCTGTTGGACGAGGAGGAGAGCGAAAGGCATGCCACCCGACGCTGCGCAGCAGCGGAGGGTGCCCTCCGAAGCCCGCAGGGCGTAGGAGGGCCGCGCATCGGTTCGCGCAGCTTTGGGTGGCAGGCCACCTTATTTAGCCGTTCGCCCACGGCCCTCTTGGATCGATCGGCCCGAAATAGGGCACCAAGCGCGACTTGAGCAGCGGCGTGAGAACAAGGCCGGCCGCGAAACCGCCGACATGCGCCCACCACGCCGTACCCGGCTCGGACGCCGGCGTCATGACGGCCGTCACCAGTTGCAGCGCGAACCAGATGCCCACCACCCATACCGCGCGGACCCAGAAGGCGTAGAAGATGAACGGCACGACGACATGCACGCGCGCGCGCGGATACAGCAGCACATAAGCCGCAAGCACGCCCGAAATGGCGCCCGAGGCGCCGACCGTCGGTGTGTGCGACGCCGGATCGATCAGCAGCATCATCAGCATCGCCGCGACGCCGCAGACGAGATAGAAGACGGTAAACTTCGCGTGCCCCATCGCGTCTTCGATATTGTTCCCGAAAATCCACAAATACAGCATGTTGCCCGCGATATGCAGGATGCTGGCGTGAAGGAACATCGAGGTTAAGATCGTGGTCCAAACCGGGACGGATCGAATCTGCGCACCATCGGAATGGATGAAGGCATTGGGCGTGAAGCCCAGGACCGCCAATGCCTTGTCCATGCCATCGCCCAGCGACAGCTCCCAGAAGAAGACTAGCGCGCACAGCACGATCAGCCCGACCGTGACGACCGGCGTCAGGCGTACCGGATTGTCGTCCGAGATCGGGATCATGCCCCTGGCCTCATCGGCATCCCCAAAGCTCTGTGCCAAATCGAGCCGCCGGGGAGCCGGTTTGCGCCAGGCGCGCTGGCATAATTCGTGAAGCGGAGGGCTTCGTCATTAAGGCTTTGTCCAAGGGTCCGGCGATTCTCCCGGTCTTTAGATGCATAAGCCAGCGGTATCGAAGGAGCAAAACATGTCGCGCCCCTATTCCCAGCGTCGGGCCAACAGCCTCATCGCAGCGCTTGCCAGCGCCGCCCTGACGCTCGCGCCGCTGTCGCCGGCCGTCGCCGGCAATATGGGCGGCGGCGGTTACGGCGGCGGTCATACCTCCACGCCCGGCTGCCCCGACATGGGCGGGCATCAGCCGCCGCCGAGCTTCAAGAACATCAACATCAACATCAACAAGAACATCAACATCAACAAGAACATCAACATCTTCAAGCCGGTGGTGATCAACAAGAACATCAACATCAATAAGAACATCAACATCAACAAAAACGTCGTCATCAACAAGAACATCGTCATCAACAAGGTCAACGCCTTTGCGTCGGCCGAGGCGGTGGCGACGGCGGCGGCCAATTCCAACGCGGGCGCCAACGCCGGCGCCGGCGCGCAGACCATCGTCTATGCCGGCAGCTATCAGATCATCAACTACAACAACCGCGGCGCCGGCGGCGCCATCGCGATCGCGGCGGCGCATGCCGGCGGAACCTGCCACATGCAGTGGGCCACCGTCGTCAAGGCGATCCACGCGGTCTGCGTCTCCTATGAGGGCCGCGAATTCGATGCCTCGCACATGGTCGGCGACACCTGGATCGACAGCGGCTACGAAGGCGAAATCGCGCGCTGCATCCCCGGCTCGCACCTCAAAGTCGTGATCGGCGACGTGCTGCAGTCCGACCAGGGCATGGCGGGCACCTATGAGCACGGCCAGGTCCTGATGTGCGGCGATCACGAGGCGCTGCGCCACTTCAAGGACGGCATGGTCAAATGCGCCCCGGCGATCCCGGTTCCCGATTGCACCGAGCGCACCAATCTGCGCCGTTGGGGCACTGGCGACTTCTTCTTCTCCTACCGCGCCCAGGTCTGCGTGACCGAGAGCCATACCGCCGAAACCACCACGGCGACGGAAGCCGAAGTCGGCGGCATGACGCTGGACGGCGGCGTGGGCGACCCTTCGGGGAACTAAACGGTCGGCGTCCCTCCTGCCGCGATGCGCGAGGATTTGACCAGGCTCCTCACCCTCGGGTGGGGAGCAGCCTCCCCAGCCCTCAAACATTCCTTAAGCCAAACGACGGACCATGCGCGGCCAACCTTAGCGCCTGGTCTTTTTTCGTGACGGCACGCCTACAACTGATCCTGCTTGCCATCGTCGCGGTCGCGGCGGCGACGGACGTCGCCTGGGCGCGCATCGGCCATTTCGACATCGATGCGCCGGCTTACGGCTTGCTCGCCCTGCTTACCGCGGGGCTGGCGGCGGGTGGCCTGTTCTACGACCGCGTGCGCCGCGACGAGCGTCTGGCGGCCATGCTGTTCGGCACCAGCTTTCTGATCGGCATGTCGGCGGCCTTCAGCGTTCTCAACTATCTGCTGCTCACCGTCGCGGGCCCGCGCATCGATGTGCCGCTCGCCGCCATCGATCGTGCGCTCGGGATCGACTGGCCGGCGCTCATGGCATTCGTCGCGCATTATCCTTGGGCCAATATGGTCCTGCAGCTGGTCTACATCTCGGTCCTGCCGCAGATCGCTTTGCTGACCGTGGCGCTGGGCTTCAAGGGCAAGCCGGAGCAGATCTATGCGCTATGCCTCTCGGTCGCCGCCGGCGCCGCCATCGCGATCGGCGTGTGGACCGCTGCGCCATCCTTCGGCGCCTTCAGTGTCTACGAACTGCCGGCGAGTGTTTCGAGCCATCTGGCGCTGGCCCTCGACGGGCACTACGCACGCGAGTTGGTCGCTCTTCTCGCGCATGGGCCGGGGCGCATTTCGCCCAGCGCGGCGCAAGGCCTGATCGGCTTTCCCTCATATCATGCCGTGCTGGCGCTGCTGGTCGTATGGTACGCGCGCGAACTCAGCGTCATTCGCTGGCTCGCGCTGGCGCTCAATGCGATCGTCCTGGTCGCGACGCCGATTCAGGGCGGCCATCACGTAGTCGACGTTCTGGCCGGCTTTGCCGTCGCGGCATTGGCGGTCTGGCTCGCCAATTCCGCCTTGCGCTTCGCGGCGCGTGCCACCGGCCAAGCCGCCCTGAAAACACAGACCGCCAGGCTCTAGCCCCTGCGGCAAACGCGGCGTAACGCGCCGCCCAAACCCTCCTTGCACGGGTGGGACCCCCTGCTATTGTGCCGCGCATTCCGCCATTTCCAGCACAGGAAAGCCCATGAACATTCACGAATACCAGGCCAAGGAGGTCCTCCGCGGCTTCGGCACTCCCGTGCCGCGCGGCAAGGCCGCCTTCACGGTGGAAGAAGCCGTCGCGGCCGCCAAGGAGTTGGGCGGACCGGTCTGGGTGGTGAAGGCGCAGATCCATGCCGGTGGGCGCGGCAAGGGCGGCGGCGTCAAAGTCGTGAAGTCGATCGCGGACGTCGAGAAAGAGGCCAAGCGCATGCTCGGCATGACGCTCGTAACCCACCAGACCGGTCCGCATGGCCGTTTGGTAAAACGTCTCTATATCGAAGACGGGTCGGCGATCGAGCGCGAACTCTATCTTTCCGCCCTGGTCGACCGCGCCACCTCGCGCATCGCCTTCATCGCCTCCACCGAAGGCGGCATGGACATCGAGGAAGTCGCACACAAGACACCGGAGAAGATCAAGACCTTCCAGATCGAACCGGCCGTCGGCTACTCACCCTATGTCGGGCTCGACATCGCCAGCGCCCTGAAGCTGAAAGGCGATCAGGTCAAGCAGCTCGGCAGCGTCATCAAATCGCTCTACGACGCGGTCATCGCCAAGGACATGAGCCTGCTCGAGATCAATCCGCTGGTCGTCACCAAGGACGGCAAGGTCGTCTGCCTCGACGCCAAGATCAATTTCGACGACAACGCGCTCTACCGCCACAAAGACATCCAGGCGCTGCGCGACCTCGACGAAGAAGACCCGATGGAGGTCGAGGCCTCACGATTCGATCTCTCCTACATCAAGCTCGACGGCGAGATCGGCTGCATGGTCAATGGCGCCGGCCTGGCCATGGCGACGATGGACATCATCAAGCTGTACGGCAGCGAACCGGCCAACTTCCTCGACGTCGGCGGCGGCGCCTCCAAGGAAAAAGTGACGGCGGCGTTCAAGATCATCGTCTCCGATCCCAATGTGAAAGGCATCCTGGTCAACATCTTCGGCGGCATCATGAAATGCGACATCATCGCCGAGGGCATCGTCGCCGCCGCGAAGGAAGTCTCGCTTGCCGTGCCGCTGGTGGTGCGGCTGGAAGGCACCAATGTCGAACTCGGCAAGAAGATCCTCGCCGATAGCGGCCTGCCGATCCTTTCCGCGAGCGACCTCGCCGACGCGGCACAGAAGATCGTGAAAGCGGTGAAGGAGAAGAAGTGAAGGTGGTTGGTCTTGCCATCCGACTGCTGACAGCATGCGTAGTTGCTGGCGCATCGGTAGGTGCGACCGCGGCTGAACCAACGCTGGATTGCAAGATTGGTCCCATCGACAAGACGTTTGGAGGCTCACACTGGCTCGTATACAGCTGCAGCGATGGGAAAACACTAGTGTTCGTTACAGCTCCGAATAGCCCCGCATTCCCCTTCTATTTTGAATTGAGTCCAGAAAAACTCGGTGGCGAAGGAACGGGCGACAAGAAATCAACCGACGCCGCGTACACCGACATCAGCAAGTTGTCCAATGGTGATGTAGCGGTGTTGTTGCAAGAAACCCGCGCCGCGGAGCACACGCAATGAACAGCGACGCAATCACGTCTGAATCGGCGATAGACTTTCGCGACTCGCTGCGCGGACTCGGCCCTGTCGGCATCGTCGCGTTCCTCATCGTCCTCGCTGGCGCGTTCGTGCTCATGCCGGTCGCCGCGGCGCTCATTCTGTTCTGGGCCTGGCTGTCGAAGACGCCCTGGCGTGAGATCGGCCTAGCGCGGCCCAAGAGCTGGATCGGCGGCGCCGTCGCCGGTATTGCCATCGGCGTCGCGCTGAAATTCCTGCTCAAGGCGGTCATCCTGCCCTATATCGGCGCGCAGGCGGTCAACCACAGCGTCTTGCATGACATGGGGTTGCAACCGGCCACTGCGATCAATCTGGCGCTCTATTCCATCTATGGCGGCGGCTTCGCAGAGGAACTTGTATTCCGCGGCTATCTGTTCGAGCGTCTCGGCAAGCTGATCGGCTCCAGCACCATCGCGACGCTTTTCATCCTTGTGTTCACCACCGCGCTCTTCGCCTCCGCGCACTGGCAGCTCGGCCCGTTCGGCATGGCCCAGGCTGTCGTCACCGGACTGACGCTCGGCAGCATCTATCTCGCCACCGGGCGCAAGCTTTGGGTACCGATGTTCGTGCATGCCGCGTTCGACGTCACGTCCGTGTGGATGATCTATTACGGCTACGAAAACCAAATCGCCCATCTCGTCTTCAAATAACGGAAAAACCATGTCCATTCTCGTCGACAAGAATACGCGCGTCATTTGCCAGGGCTTCACCGGCAACCAGGGCACGTTCCACTCCGAACAGGCCATCGCCTACGGCACCAAGATGGTCGGCGGCACTTCGCCCGGCAAAGGCGGCGCGACCCATCTCGGCTTGCCCGTGTTCGACACCGTGCGCGAAGCGGTCGAGAAGACCGGCGCCACTGCGACCGCGATCTACGTGCCGCCGGCTTATGCCGCGGACGCGATCCTGGAAGCCATCGATGCGGAGATTCCGCTCGCCGTGTGCATCACCGAAGGCATTCCGGTGCTCGACATGGTCAAGGTCAAGCGCGCGCTGCAAGGCTCCAAGACGCGGCTGGTCGGGCCCAATTGCCCCGGCGTTATCACGCCGGACGAATGCAAGATCGGCATCATGCCGGGCCACATCCATCGCCGCGGCCATGTCGGCATCGTCTCGCGCTCCGGCACGCTGACCTATGAAGCGGTGTGGCAGACGACGGCTGTGGGGCTCGGCCAATCCTCCTGCGTCGGCATCGGCGGCGATCCGGTGAAGGGCACCGAGCATATCGAGGTGCTGGAGATGTTCCTCGCCGATCCCGAAACCACCAGCATCATCATGATCGGCGAGATCGGCGGCAGTGCCGAGGAAGACGCCGCCGACTTCATCAAGCACAACAAGACCAAGAAACCGATGGTCGGCTTCATCGCCGGCGTCACCGCTCCGCCGGGCCGCCGCATGGGCCATGCCGGCGCCATCATCTCCGGCGGCAAGGGCGGCGCCGACAGCAAGATCGAGGCGATGAAGTCCGCCGGCATCCGCGTCTCGCCGAACCCGGCTGCGCTGGGGACGACATTGGTGGAGCTGTTGAAGGGGAAGTAGCCGCGCGTCAGTCCAACGCGGGCGCGAGCACGGCCTTGCGTCCGCGCAGCCATTGCTGCATCGGCCGCTCGAAGAACTTGTACGTCAGCGCGCCCAGCCCGATCAGCACGGCGTAAAACGCGATCATCACCCAGCCCTGCATGAAGAACTTCGCTGTCAGCGAAAGGCGCGTGGCGATCAGCGCCAGCGTCAACTGCATCGGGAAATGGATGAGGTAGGTCGAATAGCTGATGTCACCGAGAAAACCGAGACCTCGAAAGGACCGGCCGCGCACCCGCTCGCGCAGCGCCAGCGCCAGCACCGTCAGCGGACACAGAACGAAATCGAAGGCGACAAGGAAGAGGTTGTTGCCCTCGCCGCCTGCCAGCCAGGCGCTGTCGCGATAGAGCAGCGCGGCCAACGCGGCCCATCCCACCAGCGCGGCAATGCTGAGCCCGCGCGCAACCAAGGGCGCACGCATATGGCCGCGCAAGGATTCCCAGGCGGTGAACATGGCGCCACCCATGAAGAACCCGATAAGGCCACGCCCGATATGCTCATCGTAGAGCAGCACCAGGCCGCCGAGCAGGGCGATAGCCAGGCAATGCAGTCCGCGCTTCAAGCCCGCCCAACAGGCGGCGAAGAAAATCACATACAGCATGATCTCGATCGATACCGACCAGGTCGGGCCATCGAAGCTTTGCGGCGAGTCCGGCCACCAATTCTGCACCATGAAGAGGTGCGCCACGAAATGCGCCACGTCATTGTCCTGATAGACGAAGAACAGGCCATGGGCGCGAAAGAACAGGTATTGCAGCGCCGCCACCGCCATCAGCATGGCGAAATGCAACGGATAGAGTCGCGAGAAGCGCAGGCTTGCGAAGCGCCAGGCGCCGGTGACGCGTTCACGGATCGCCGCGCCGTACAGCCAGAAGAAGACGAAGCCCGAAAGCACGAAAAACAGATCGACCGCCGCCCAGCCCTGCACATAAAGCGGCTTGAGCAGCCAGTAGAAGGGCTGCATCCGTGCGTCCCAGCCGCCCTGCCAGTCGCCGCCAAGCGCGAAGAAATGCTGCCAGTGCCAGACCACGACCGACAAAGCCGCGACGCCGCGAAGCGCATCCAGCGAAGTGAGTCGATTCGGCTCCATCCCATGTTCGTATACCGGCGGTGCCAACAGCGGCTTAATGAACTCGGCGAAACCGGGCCCAACCGAGCAGCCATCCGCGTCGCATTCCGGCCCAATTGAACCCATATTTAACCCTAAGAAGCGTTGAATTGACGCCCCAACGGCGCTACGCCTCCCCTCCCGGCCCAAAGCCGCAAACGGATCGGGCTGGACCCAAGAAGTCCGGCTCTAACACTTTGAAATGACAAGCCAATCGCCGTCCAATCGCCTGTCGCGCAGCTCCAACGAGGTGCTCGAGGCGACCTCCTTTCTGTCCGGCACGAACGCGGCCTTTGTCGAGTCGCTCTACGCCCAGTATCTGGAAAATCCCGACGCGGTTGACGAAAGCTGGCGTGCCTATTTTTCAGGCCTGGGCCAGAACGCGCTCAGCCCGACGCAACTGGGGCGTGGCCCGGCCTGGCGGCGCGACAAGAAGCCCGAGCTTGCCAATGGCGATCTGGTCGGCGCCCTCACCGGCCAGTGGCCGGCGCGCAAGGGTGCCGCCAGCGAAGCCGACCTCCACAAGGCGGCGCAGGATTCGATCCGCGCCATCCAGATCGTGCGCGCCTATCGCGTCATCGGTCACCTGGAAGCCGACCTCGATCCCCTGAACATCACCCCCAAGCAACCGCGTCCGCAACTCGATCCGACCTTCTACGGCTTCCATGCCGAAGATCTCGACCGGGCGATCTTCACCGATGGCGTGCTGGGGCTTGGCACGGCGACACCGCGCCGGATTGTGGAGATCCTCAAGCGCACCTATTGCGGCCGCATCGGCTACGAGTTCATGCACATCAACGACGCCGAGCAGAAGGACTGGCTGCAGCGCCGCATCGAAGGCCCCGACAAGGAGATCGTGTTCTCGCCCGAGGGCAAGAAAGCGATCCTCAACAAGCTGGTCGAGGCCGAGGGCTTCGAGAAATTCGCCTCGCTGCGCTTCCTCGGCACCAAGCGCTTCGGCCTGGACGGCGGCGAGGCCATGATCCCGGCGCTGGAACAGATCATCAAGCGCGGCGGCCAGCTCGGCGTGAAGGAGATCGTCATCGGCATGGCCCATCGCGGCCGTCTGAACGTGCTCGCCAATGTCATGTCCAAGCCCTATCGCCAACTGTTCCACGAATTCTCCGGCGGCAGTGCCAATCCCAGCGAAGTGCAGGGTTCGGGCGACGTGAAGTATCATCTGGGCGCCTCGTCCGACCGCGAGTTCGACAACCATCAGGTTCACCTGTCGCTGACGGCGAACCCGTCGCACCTGGAGGCTTCCGATCCGGTCGTTCTGGGCAAGGCGCGTGCGAAGCAGCAACAGCTCGACGACACCGCCGAACGCGGCAGCGTCATGCCGCTACTCCTGCACGGTGACGCGGCCTTCGCCGGCCAGGGCGTGGTCGCCGAATGCTTCGCAATGTCGGGCACCAAGGGCTTCAAGACCGGCGGCACGATCCACTTCATCATCAACAACCAGATCGGCTTCACGACCTCGCCGGCATTCTCCCGCTCCTCGCCCTATTGCACCGACATCGCGCTGATGGTGCAGGCGCCGATCTTCCATGTGAACGGCGACGATCCGGAAGCGGTGGTGCATTGCGCCCGCATCGCCACCGAATACCGCCAGCTGTTCCACAAGGATGTCGTCATCGACATGGTGTGCTACCGCCGCTTCGGCCACAACGAAACGCTGGAGCCGACCTTCACGCAGCCCTTGATGTACAAGGCGATCAAGGACCATCCAACGACCTTGCAGCTCTACAGCAAGAAGCTGGTCGACGAAGGCACGCTGACGCAGGCCGAAGCCGACGAGATGCTCAAAGCCTTCATGACGCGGCTCGACGAAGAGCTTGGCGCCTCCAAGACCCACAGTCCCGACCGTGCCGACTGGCTGGACGGCCGCTGGTCCGGCCTCGCCGTCGCGCCCAAGGGCGATCGCCGGGGCGACACCGCGGCGCCGCTGGAGGCGGTGCGCGAAGTCGGCGCGGCGCTGACGCGTGTGCCGCAGGGCTTCAATCTGCACAAGACCATCGCCCGCCAGCTGGAAGCCAAGGAGGTGATGTTTGCGAGCGGCGAAGGCTTCGACTGGGCAACCGCCGAAGCGCTCGCCTTCGGCACGCTGCTGGTGGAAGGCATTCCGGTGCGCTTTTCGGGCCAAGACTCGACCGAGGGCACGTTCTCGCAGCGCCATGCCGCGCTGATCGATCAGGAAACCGAAGCGCGCCACTATCCGCTCTCGCACATCCGCGACGGCCAGGCGCCGTTCGAGATCATCGACTCGCTGCTGTCGGAAGAAGCCGTGCTCGGCTTCGAATACGGCTATTCCTCGGCCGAGCCGCGCGGGCTGACTTTGTGGGAAGCACAGTTCGGCGATTTCGCCAACGGCGCGCAAGTCATCATCGACCAGTTCATCGCCTCGGGCGAAACCAAATGGCTGCGCATGTGCGGTCTCGTCATGCTCCTGCCGCATGGCTATGAAGGTCAGGGACCCGAACATTCCTCGGCCAGGCTGGAGCGCTATCTCCAGCTTTGCGCCCAGGACAATATCCAGGTCGCCTATTGCACCACGCCGGCGAACTACTTCCACGTCCTGCGGCGCCAGATGCATCGCCCGTTCCGCAAGCCCCTGATCCTGATGACGCCCAAATCGCTGCTGCGCAACAAGCACTGCACATCGTTCCTGGCCGATTTCGGGCCCGGCTCGTCCTTCCATCGCGTGCTGCGCGACCAGGCCGAAGTCGTGCCCGGCGCCTGGACCACGAAACTGGCCGAAGACGGTCAGATCCGGCGCGTCGTGATGTGCAGCGGCAAGGTCTATTTCGACCTGATGGAAGCGCGCGACAAGCTGAACGAAAACCGCATCCAGATCCTGCGCCTCGAACAGCTCTATCCCTTCCCGGAAAACGTGCTGGCGCTGGAACTCAACCGCTTCCCCAAGGCCGAGATCGTCTGGTGCCAGGAAGAGCCGAAAAATCAAGGCGCCTGGCATTTCGTCGAACAGCGGATTGAGGACACGGTTGGGCAGCTTGGCGGCGAAAAGCGCCCGCGCTATGTCGGCCGGCCCGAATACGCCTCGACGGCGGCAGGCCTGATGAGCCAGCACAATGCCGAATTGAAAGCGTTCCTCGCCGACGCTTTGACGCTATAACAAAGCCGCGCTGAGCCGCGGCGGAGAACCGACATGACGGTCGAAATCAAGGTCCCTGCGATGGGCGAGTCCGTGACGGAAGCCACGGTCTCCAAATGGTTCAAGAAGGAAGGCGACGCGGTCACGCGTGACGAGCCACTTCTGGAACTGGAAACCGACAAAGTAACGGTGGAAGTGCCGGCGCCCGCCGACGGTTCGATCCAGTCGATCACCGTCAAGGAAGGCGACACGGTCCAGGTCGGCGCCCTGCTCGGCTCGATCGCCGAAGGCGTCAAAGGCGCGCCGTCCGCCGCCAAAGCTCCGCAAGCCGCCGAGCCGAAGCCGGCTGCTGCCGCCAAACCTGCTCCCAAAGTCGAGGCTCCGAAGCCCGCGCCAGCTACCGCCGCTGCTGCGCCAATGATGCCCGCCGCGCGTCGCATCGCCGAGGAGAGCGGCGTCGATCCGGCGCGCGTCGCGGGATCAGGCAAGGACGGCCGCGTCACCAAGGGCGACATGCTGGAAGCGCTGGTAGCGCGCGCCGCCGAGCGCACCGCCCGCCCGATACCGGTTCACGCCGGCCCGCGTCCCCGCGCTGCCCAGGAAGAGCGCGTCGCCATGAGCCGCTTGCGCAAGACCATCGCGCTGCGCCTCAAGGAATCGCAGAACACCGCCGCCCAGCTCACGACCTTCAACGAAGTCGACATGAGCCACGTCATGGCGCTGCGCGCCGAATACAAGGACTCGTTCGAGAAGAAGCACGGCGTGCGCCTCGGCTTCATGGGCTTTTTCGTCAAGGCCTGCATCGCGGCGCTGAAGGACCTGCCCAACGTCAACGCCGAGATGGAAGGCGACGATATCGTCTACAAGAATTACTACGACATGGGCGTGGCGGTCTCGACCGAGCGCGGCCTGGTCGTGCCGGTGGTGCGCGACGCCGACCTGCTGTCGCTGGCCGGCATCGAATCCAAGATCCACGACTACGGCCTGCGCGCCCGCGACAACAAGCTGAAGCTGGAAGAGCTGCAGGGCGGCACCTTCACCATCACCAATGGCGGCGTCTTCGGCTCCTTGATGTCGACGCCGATCCTGAATTCGCCGCAGTCCGGCATCCTCGGCATGCACAAGATCCAGCCCCGCCCCATCGCCATCGACGACAAGGTCGTGATCCGCCCGATGATGTATCTGGCGCTGAGCTACGACCACCGCCTGGTCGACGGCCGCGAAGCAGTGACGTTCCTGGTGCGCGTCAAGGAAAACCTGGAAGACCCGCAGAGGCTGTTGCTGGACATCTGATCCACCTCAGCGCGGCGGTGTCCGCCCTGCAAGCACGATACGCGCCGTGTCGACGGCCTCATAAACATAACGGACGAGCTTGTCGGCGACCGTATATTCGCGCGGCCAGCGCGCGGCGTGCGTGCGCCACGCAATTGGGTAGGTGCTGAAGATGATGCCGGCGCGGGGCAGGTGCGCGGGCGAACTGATCACCTCCGCCGACCGCCAGTGGTGCGCCTGCATGAGATGCACCGAATAGGCCGCGTTTTCGATCGTGTTGTGCGCGCCGCGCTCTTTCAGGATCGCCGTCGCGGGCACGCCGTTCGCTTCCGCAAGACGCGCCATGACATCCGCTTCGACGAACCGGTTATGCGCCGCCGCGCCGGTCAGGATGAGATGCGGCGCGACACCTGCCTTGAACTCGCGAACGCCCTCAAGGACGCGCTCGCGCATTTCAGGCTCCGGCATGCCGTCGGCCCGCGCCGGATAACCCAGCACGATCAAGACATCGAAGCGGCTTTGCCCGGTATTGGACGCCGGCGCCGTGAGATAGAGAGCAGCGATGCCCGCAAGCACCAGAACAACGACAACCGTAAGGCCGCGCCAGACAAGTTTCATGGGTCTAAGACTAAGCTTGGTCCCTGGTCGCCGACAATGTCTGAGAGAAGCGGCGACAGCCGTTAGGCGACCCGCTTGTCCATCATCTCGAGCTTGGCGAGTTCGACATGGGCGCGCAGTTCGATCTCGTCGAGCACGCCTTGCAGCTTGGGATCGTTGAACTGGTCGTGGCGGCGGGTCACCGCATTGGCCAAGCGATTGAGCGTCGTGCGCGGTACGCCGCCCGCGAGCAGCCCGTCGCGGATTTCGTCGAGCATGTCGAGCAGCTTCTCGCCATGCGCCGCGGCCTTGGATTTGCCGTCGGTGGAATCGTCCAGGCCCTGCAGCATGAGGATGGAATCGAGCGCGCCGATCGGCCCCGGGCCGCTGACCACCGCACCGCGGATCTCTGCGGCATCGGACACCGAAAACGTCGAGCTCGCGCCGGACGCGGGTTTGCCGATGCGGCGCACGATGCCGGCTTCGATCCTTTTGGGTCCGTTGATCTCCATGGGTGCTCGTCCCATTGCGACACACCAGCATCGCCGATCGTGGTTAAGGAACGGCTAACGGGGCTAGGCCCGATGATACGGATGCCCGGCCAGGATGGTCAGGGCGCGGTAGACCTGCTCGGCCAGCATCGCGCGCACCAGCAGATGCGGCCAGGTCTGCGGCCCGAAGGCGAGGCTGCGGCCCGCCTTCTTGCCGGGCAGCGGCGCCAACCCGTCCGGTCCGCCGATGACGAAGCACAGATCCTTGGTCCCCGCGTCGCGCAGCAGGCCGAGCATCTCGGCGAAATCCTCCGATGTCATGCCCTTGCCCTTGGCGTCGAGCAGGATGACATGCGCGCCGTCGGGCACGCGGCGGGCCAGGCGTTCGGCCTCGTCGGCCATGCGCTTCTTGACATCGCGGTCCTTGCCGACCGCGATCTCGTCGCAGGTCACGGCGGCAAAGCCCAGGCGCTTGCCCATCTGCGCCGCGCGCCCGACGAAATCGTCGCTCAGCGCACCTTCCGACGTGTTGCGGCCGAAGCCGATGGCGAGGATGTGCAGGCGCATGAGGAATTATGCCCGCTGGCGTTTGGGCTCTTCGACCGACCACATGCTTTCGAGATTGTAGTACTCGCGCACTTCGGGCCGGAAGATGTGGACGATGACGTCGCCGGCGTCGACCAGCACCCAGTCACCCTGCTGCGCACCGTTCACCGGCCGCGTGCCGTAGCCGGCGTCCTTCAGCCGCCGCGCCAGGTGCTCGGCGATCGCGGCGACATGGCGCGACGAGGTTCCCGTCGCGATGACGATCGCATCGGCCAGCGACGAGCGGCCGTCCATCGGAATCGTCACGATGTCCTGGGCCTTGTCGTCGTCGAGCGACATGCGGATGCGGTCCAGCAACGCCTCGTCGGCGGCGTAAAGCGGCTGGTTCGCCGCCTTCTTCATGGCGGCTTTCTTGGAAATCGGTTTCTTGGCGGATTTCTTCGGTGCCGGCTTTGCGGCGGCCTTAGCCTTGGTTTTCGCGGGCGCTCTCTTGGCGCCGGATTTCTTGGGGGTCAGTGTCGTTCCTCCATCGCACCGCTCGCGCGGCGGTTGCAACCTATCATGTTGGGAGCGCGCCGACAAAGCCCTCGGCGAAGCGTTGCGAAGCGCGGATGGCGGTGGCGCTCTGCGTGTTGCGCTTGCCGTCGATGATGGCGATGGCCGGGGCGCGCGCGCCACACAGGCCCCGCTCGATGCGGGCGAGGCCGAAACGCTGCACCGGCTTGGCATGGAGCGCCGCCAGCACGCTACCCGGACGCTGGATCACGGCGATGGGAACCTTGCGCGCGAACTCGGCCCAGCGGTGCCAGCGGCGGAAGATGGCGAGATTGTCGCTGCCCATCAGCCAGGTGAACTTGACCAGCGGGAAGCGCTTCTGCAGCGCGCACAGCGTGTCGTAGGAATAATGCGTCTTGAAGTCGTGCTCGATGTCCATGACGACGATGCGCGGATGGCGCGCCACGGCGCGGGCGTCGCGCACTCTGTCACGCAGCGGTGCCATGCCATGGCTCGATTTGAGCGGATTCTGCGGCGTCACCAGCCACCAGACATAGTCCAGGCCGAGCCGTTTGAGCGCCACTTCGCTGACATGCATATGGCCCTCATGCGCCGGATTGAACGAGCCGCCGAGCAGCCCGATGCGCATGCCCGGCGCGATGGGGCCCGGCGGGCGCACCCAGTTGGCGGGCAGGCGATGAAGCTGCGTCTTCTTCATGGCCTTATCTGCCCCGTGCCGCGCACGACATATTTGAAGGTGGTGAGTTGCTCGACGCCGACCGGCCCGCGCGCATGCAGCTTGCCGGTGCCGATGCCGATTTCCGCCCCCATGCCGAACTCCGCGCCGTCGGCGAATTGCGTCGAAGCGTTCCACAGCACGATGGCGGAATCGAGCGCCGACAGGAAATGCTCGGCCGCGGTCTTGTCTTCGCTGACGATGCTCTCGGTGTGGTGCGAGCCATAGGTCTCGATATGGCGGATGGCGTCCTCGACGCCATCGACGACTTTCACCGAAAGGATGGCGTCGAGATATTCGGTCGACCAGTCGGCTTCGTTCGCCTGTTTCGCGGCCGCAAAGACGGCCCGCACGGCATCGTCGCCACGGATTTCGCAGCCGGCCTTGGCCAGGTCTTGCAAGATCGGCAGGCCATGCGACGTCAGAACGGAGCGGTCGATCAGCAGCGTTTCGGCGCTGCCGCAGACGCTGAGGCGCCGCATCTTGGCGTTCAACGCGATGGCACGCGCCTTGGCGATATCCGCGCCGGCATGAATATAGACGTGACAAATGCCTTCGAGATGCGCGAGCACCGGCACGCGCGCTTCCGCCAAGACGCGTCCGGTCAAGCTCTTGCCGCCACGCGGGATGATGAGGTCGATGGTGCCGCCCAATCCCTCCAGCATCATGCCGACGGCCGCGCGATCCGTGGTCGGCACTTTGGAGATCGCCGCGTCGGGCAGGCCCGCAGCGCGCAGGCCTTCGATCATCGCGGCATGGATCGCGGCGGAAGAATGCGCCGACTCCGAACCGCCGCGCAGGATCGAGACGTTGCCCGATTTGAGCGCCAGGGCGCCGGCATCGGCCGTTACATTCGGGCGGCTCTCATAGATCATGCCGATCACGCCGATGGGTGTCGCGACACGCGCGATGTCGAGGCCGCTCGCCACCGTCCAGCGCGCCAGTTCGCGCCCCACCGGATCGGGCAGCGCGGCGACGTCCTCGACGCCCTTGGCCATGGCTTCGATGCGGCCCGCGTCGAGCAACAGCCGGTCGCGCAACGCAAGCGTGAGATCACTCGCCGCTTTCATGTCCGAGGCGTTGGCGTCCAGAATCGGTTTTGCCTGCACGCGGATCGCGGCGGCGGCGGCGCGCAGCGCTTTGTTCTTGGTCTCCGTCGAGGCTTCGCGCAGCGCTCGTGCGGCTGCTTTGGCGCTCTTGCCCAAAGCCATCATCTCGGCGGCAAGCGCGGAACGATCCGGTGCGTTCATGACACAGCCGCCGTCAGCGCCAGGTCATCGCGATGGATCATCTCGTCGCGGCCGCGATAGCCGAGGATGGCTTCGATCTCCGCCGTGCGCTTGCCGGCGATGCGTTCGGCGTCGGCGGCGCCATAGGCGGCAAGCCCGCGCGCGATCTCGCGGCCCTGTTGGTCCTTCACCAGTACCGCGTCGCCGCGCTCGAACCGTCCGTCAATCTGGCGGATGCCGGCCGGCAGCAGGCTCTTGCCGTCGGTCAGCGCCTTGGCCGCGCCGGCATCGATGATCAGCGTGCCTTCGGGTTTGAGAACTCCGGCGATCCAGCGCTTGCGCGCCTGCGCCGGCGTGCCGCTGGCGGCGAAGCGTGTGCAGCGAGCGCCCCTGGCGATAGCGGAAACCGGAAAGTCTGTCGTGCCCTTGGCAATGATGACCTCGCAACCGGCAGCCATCGCGATTTTGGCGGCGGCAAGCTTGGAGGCCATGCCGCCGCGGCCGAAGCCGGACACGGACTCGCCCGCCATCGCCTCGATCTGCGGCGTGATCGCCGGTACCTCGGCGATGTGCCTCGCATCGGTGGCGCGCGAAGGATCTGCGCTGTACAGGCCGTCGACGTCGGAGAGCAGAACCAGCCGATCGGCTTCCATCATGCTGGCGACGCGCGCCGCCAGCCGGTCGTTATCGCCATAGCGGATCTCAGCGGTCGCCACCGTGTCGTTCTCGTTGATCACCGCGACACTGCCGAGCTCGATCAGGGTCTTGAGCGTGGCGCGGGCGTTGAGATAGCGGCGGCGTTGTTCGGTATCGCCCAACGTCAGCAGAATCTGCGCCGCGACGATACCCTCGCCGGCCAGGATGTCAGCATAGGCTTCGGCCAGGCGCACCTGGCCCGCAGCGGCCGCCGCCTGGCTCTCTTCCAGCTTCAACGCTCCGGAGCGTAGCTTGAGCGCGCGCCGTCCCAGCGCGATCGCGCCGGACGACACCAGCAGCACGGCCTTGCCTTCGCGCTTCAGCGCGGCGACGTCGGCGCACAGCGATCTAAGCCAGTCGCGGCGCAGCGTACCGCTCTGCGCATCGACCAACAGCGCCGAACCGACCTTGACGACGATCAGTTTCGCCGAAGCAAGTGCGTCGGTCACGGCGACCAGTCCTCTTTCGCCGCGCGCATGGGCCGGGCGGCCTTGCCGCGCTTCTTGACGATCTCCTTGGCGATGGCGCGCAGGACGCCTTCGACGCCGTCGCCCGAGACTCCCGAGATGACCAGGACCTTGTGGCCGCAGGCCTTCTCCAGCGCGGCGCGCTTCTTGGCGAGCGCGGTCTTCGGGATCGCGTCGGATTTGTTGAGCGCGACGATTTCCGGCTTGCTCTCCAACCCGTTGCCATATGCTTCCAGTTCGCCGCGGATCGTCTTGTAGGTCTTGGCGATCTCGCTCTGGGTGCCGTCGATCAGATGCAGGATGACGTTGCAGCGTTCGGCATGGCCTAGGAACTTATCGCCGAGACCGACGCCCTCATGCGCGCCTTCGATCAGGCCGGGCAGGTCGGCGAGGACGAAGTCGGTCTCGTCGATACGCACCACGCCGAGCTGCGGCTCCAAAGTGGTGAACGGATAGTCCGCGATTTTCGGCCGCGCCGCGGAGACGCGGCTCAGAAAGGTCGACTTGCCGGCATTGGGCATGCCGATCAAGCCGGCATCGGCGATCAGCTTGAGCTTGAGAATGACGGTCTTTTCTTCGCCCGGCTGGCCGGGATTGGCGTGGCGCGGCGCCTGGTTGGTCGAACTCTTGAAATGCGCGTTACCGAAGCCGCCATTGCCGCCGCGCAGGAGCTTCAGGCGCTGACCCACTTCGGCCAGATCGGCAATCAACGTCTCGCCATCCTCTTCGTAGACTTGCGTGCCGGGCGGCACTTTCATGATTGCGTCGTCGCCATGGCCGCCGGTCATTTCCTTGCCCATGCCAGGCTCGCCGTTCTTGGCGCGGACGTGCTGCTGGAAACGGAAGTCGATCAGCGTGTTGCGGTGATCGACGGCTTCGACGATGACGTCGCCGCCACGGCCGCCATTGCCGCCCCAGGGTCCGCCATATTCGATGAACTTCTCGCGCCGGAACGCGACGCAGCCATTGCCGCCATTGCCGGACTGGACATAGACCTTCGCGACGTCGAGGAATTTCATGCCGCCCTCTGCTTCAGGTCGAGCCGCATGATGGGCCGATGCGCCGCGGGCCGCGCCACCGTCTTGAACCCGGCGCGCGTGAAGCGGCCGTGCTCGAGGCCGGGCAGTGCGCTGCGCGGCGTCACCTGCGCCCAGCCGACCGCCATCTCGCCGGCAAACAGCAGAATGCCGGGCGTCCCGGCCTTCACCACGTTCTTGAAGTCCGCCCTGTTCTTCGCGCGCGGCCGTTGCGTGTAGGCGCTGCCGATCCGCCAGTACATGCACCAGCAGCCATTGCACGCACCGACGGGGCCGAACAGCTCTTCAAGCTGCGGCCACAGGTCGGGCGTGAGCGGGCGCGCGCGGTAGATCATGCGGCCTTCTTTCGCGCAAATTCAGCCCTAGTCAACTGCACGCGGTTCGACAGGACCGTGCAGCCGCGGCTGAGGCAATTTCGCTCCACCGTGCCGCTGGCGACGAAACCCAGCTTTTCAAGGACATGGCCGGAAGCCGGATTGTCGACGAACCAGCCCGAGGTCAGCAGCGCCGCGCCCCTGTCCTCGAAGGCGAAGCGCATCACCGGCGCCGCCGCCTCGGTCGCGTAGCCTTGCCCCCAATACGGCTTGCCGTACCAGTAGCCCAGCTCCCAGGCGTTTTCCGCCTTGGCATGCACGGAGCAGATGCCGATGAAGGCGCCGTCCATCGCGCGGGTCACCGCGAAGGCGAAATCCGTGCCGCCGCGCCGCTCGCCATCGCTGCGCGCGAGATGGTCGCGGAACAGCGCGTTGGAATACGGATACTCCACGGGTCCGAGATTCTTGACCACGTCGTAGTCGCTGAGGAGCGCCACGAAGGCGGACATGTCTGCCATCATGGGCGCGCGCAGGATCAGGCGCTGCGTCGTCGGATGAAAACTCATGCTGCCCTCCTCTCCAGGAATTCCTCGCGGCTCAGCGCCACGATGTTGCAATCCACGTCGACGCCGCGCGCCAGGCACGAACGCTTCTCCAAGCCGTCCGGCCTGCAGCCGACTTTCTCCAGCACATGGCCGGAGGCCGGGTTGTCCCAGTACCAGCCGGCCCAGACGCGCGTCGCGTTCAACTCCTGGAACGCGAAGATGACGAGGCGCCGCGCCGCTTCCGTCGCATAGCCCTGGGCCCAGAACGGCTGGCCGAGCCAGTAGCCGAACTCGAAATGGCTTTCCTTCGGATGCAGCCCGCAGCCGCCGAGATAGGCACCGTCCGACTTCCGCGTGATGGAAAACGGAAAATCGCTGCCCGCTTCCCACTGCTTCGCGGCGCTGGCCACAAATTCCTCACCGTGTTCCTCGGTATAGGGATAGGGCAGCTTCGAGAGGTTTTTGGCGACGTCGTAATTGTTCGCCAGCGGCACGAGTGCGGGAATGTCGCGCCGCTCGGGCGGGCGTAACAGAAGTCTCTCGGTCTCCAATATGCATGACATGGCACGTCCCTCCTCAGGAGGGACAAAAAAGGGAGATGGCGGACCATCTCCCTCCTGATAACGGGCCGCCAATTCGTGGCGGCCTATGTCTTCAGCCGCCTTATTCCGCTGCGTTCTTCGTCGCCGGATTCGCCGCGTTGACCACTGATACGTAGGTGCGACGCTTGAAGCCGGACTTGAACGAGACTTGACCTTCGCCAAGCGCGTACAGGGTATGGTCCTTGCCCATGCCGACGTTCTCGCCGGCCCAGAACTTGGTGCCGCGTTGGCGCACGATGACGTTGCCGCCGGCGACCTTCTCGCCGCCGAACAGCTTCACGCCGAGCATCTTGGGGTTCGAGTCGCGACCGTTGCGCGAGGAACCGCCTGCTTTCTTGTGTGCCATGGGAGTCTTCCTTACGCCGCCGAGATGCCGGTGACCTTCACCTTGGTGAAGGGCTGGCGGTGACCGCGCTTGCGATGGGTGTTCTTACGGCGCTTCTTCTTGAAGGCGATGACCTTCTCGCCCTTGCCCTGGGCAAGGATCTCGCAGGCAACCGAGGCGCCGGAAATCAGGGGCGCGCCGTGCTTGAGGCTGTCGCCGCCCAGCATCAGGACTTCGCCGATCGTCAGGGTCGATCCGACGTCGCCGGCAACCTTTTCGATGACCAGGACGTCGTCCTTGGCCACTTTGTACTGTTTGCCGCCGGTGCGGATAACCGCGAACATGAGCTTAAGTCCTTGAAAGAAATAGATTTCCCGCCGGAAGCGAGTCCGTCGGGAGCCGCGCAATATACTGAGGGGCGTTGCGGGGTCAAGCACCGGACGGAAATAACATCGCAGTGATATTATCAAGCGTCCGGGGCGCGTTGGGGACCCGCACTGGCGCTGTTCGCGCAGGGGCTGGGACAATGAGGATAAATACCGCTGCGGCGCTGGCGTCGTTGCTTCTAACGGCGGTTCCGCTATCCGCCGCGACGGCGGCGGACTCGTCGCATGGCGCGATTTCGCTGCTGGTCGAAAACGACCTCTTCTTCAACACCGACCGCCACTACACCAACGGCATCGGGCTGGCCTACACCACGCCGTCGCTGGTGGGCACGCATGATTGGGCGGTCGATGCCGCCGACGTCCTGCCCTTCTTCCAGGACGACGGGCCGAACTTCGAAGTGCGCGCGACCTACGAGCTCGGCCAGGACATGTTCACGCCGGAAGCCACCGCGCTGATCGTGCCCGATCCCAACGACCGGCCTTATGCCGGATATCTGTTCGCCGCCGTCGGCGTGCTGTCGAAATCCGACGATCACATGGACCAGTTGCAGCTGCAGCTCGGCATGATCGGGCCGGCGTCGCTGGCGGAGGACGCGCAGAAATTCGTCCATTCCATCATTGGCGTGCCCAAACCCAAGGGCTGGCCGTTCCAATTGCGCGACGAGCCGGGACTGGAGCTGACCTTCGATCGCTCTTGGCATTCGGACAAATTGCGCCTGCTGGGCTTGGACTTCGACGTCATGCCGCATGCGGGCGCCGCGGTCGGAAACGTCTACGACTACGCCAATGCCGGCTTGATGGTGCGCGGCGGCTTCGCCCTGCCTGGCGACTTCGGACCGATGCGGCTCGATCCCAGCTTGCCCGGCAGCAATTTCTTCGAACCGACTTTCCCGTTCAGCGCCTATGTCTTCGCCGGTATCGATGCCCGCGCCGTGGCGCACAACATCTTCCTCGACGGCAACACCTTCCAGGCGAGCCGCAGCGTCGATCGCAACATCCTCGTCGGCGATCTGCTGATCGGCGCGGCGATCGAGACCGATTGGGCGCGCATCAGCTTCACGCACGTCTTCCGCACCAAGGAATTCCGCACCCAGACGTCCACCGATCAGTTCGGCGCCGTCACCATCTCGGTCGCGCTGCGCTAGCTCGGAATTCCGCGAAACTCCGTATAAAGATTGTTTGCCGCCGCAATGTTTCCGCCGGACACTACGCAGGTGAAAAACCGGGCTGTTTCCACATCGCATGTCGAGGCAAAACTCTTCTTTCCCTGTGGGAATAATCTGTGCCGGCGATCATCGACAACAGCGCTGTTCACGCAATCTTTGAGAGGCCGTTGCCCGACGGGTCGTTCGAGGGGCCGGCCTTGGATTATCTGCGCGCGGTCGGTGCGCGCCGGCCTCTCCTGCTGCTCGCCTTCGCGCCCAAGGCTGCGGGGACTTATCTTCGGCAGGCCGCCGTCAACGCCATAGGCGGCCTGCTCGTCCGCGGTGCGCATGCGCAAGGCGGACGCGATGGAACGCCCTATTTGCCGAACTTCCTGGCCAGCTATCTGGACGACCAGGCGCCCCCGACCGTCATGCACATGCATATGCAGGCGCTCGCCGCCAACCGGCGTTTTATCCAGGCGCTTCGCCTGAAGCCCGTCATCATGCTTCGAAGTCTTCCCGATATGCTCGCCTCCTTCTGGGACATGCTCGAAGCCGATCCCGTCGCACGCGCCGACGGCTTGAACTGCGTCGTGCCGCCGAACTTCGTCGCTCTCAGCCGCGCGCAAAAGTCTGAATTCATGATCGACATCATCGCGCCCTGGTATGCGAGCTATTTCGCCAGCTGGAAACGGTTTTGCGACGACGCGCCGGGCGAGATTTGCGTTCTGCATTATTGCGAATTCCGCGACCGTCCGGTCAACGCGCTGCACGCGGCCCTGACGCATGCGGGATATTCCGTTTCGAAGGCGCGCTGTGAAGCAGGTCTGGAAGAGGTTTGGCGGGAACGAACGAACCATCGCTACAATCGGGCCGTATCGGGCCGCGGCCGCGACTATTTCTCGCCGTCGCAGATCGAAAAAATCGCGGCCATGCTCTCCTTCTACCCCGAACTGCGACCCTGGCTCGGCGAACTGACCGACGACCTCTGAGCGGTGTGCCGTGGCCGGCGTTGTCTGGCGGTAGGCGAAGTTTTCAGCGCAGATAGCCCTTTTCGCGATAATACCGCGCGGCGCCCGGATGCAGCGGCACGTCCTGGTCGGTCCAAACCGTGTTCGGATCGTAGGAATAGGGCCGCACATACCATTTGAGATTCGCCCGTCTCTGATCGATCGCCTTGGCGAGATCGTAGCCGGCCTGCTCCGGCATGTCGTCGCGGGCGAAAAATGCTTCGCCGGACCGGCCCACCGTGTCGATCGTACGGTCGACCCCGCGCAGCAGGCCCCATCTCGCGGTCACCCGCACGGCGCCCGGCATGCGCGCGAGTTCGTCCAGCAGCGCCGGCGGCAACTGAAGAAAAGTCAGATCCTGCGCCTGCGACAGCGATGTCCAGAAGTTGGATTCGGGATTGTTGGCGGAGCTGCCCAGGTCGCTGACGATCACATCGAAGGCCGCGTCGCGCGACGCGCCCATGGCAAAGCCGACGGAGCCGCCCCACTTCGCCAGCGCCTCGCCGGTCAACCCGTAATGCGCCAGCACGGCATTGGCCAACGCGCCGGCGGCCAGAATATGCACCGGCAGATGCTTGGCGGCGATCTGGTTCAGATCGGTGATGCCGGACGACGTCTTCACCGCGACCAGCAGATAGGTGGGGTCTTCGATCTTGGCGATCAGGCGAAGATTCTTGAACGGCCCGTCCGCCGCATAGGGTCCGACGCCATCATAGGCCGCGGCCAGAAGGCCGGCTTCGGTGACGCCGAAATCCACCTTCGCGTTCACGCGCTCGGTCGTGCCGATATAAACGTCTAGCGGCGTCAGTGCCGGCGGCAACGCCACCTTCGCGACGATGCGCGGGCCCTCGGCCCGATTGCAATTGCGGCAAAGAACAATGTCGTAGCCGAACGGCTTGGCGGCATCCTCGAGAAAGTCGCCAAGCTCGCCCCAGGGACAGGCATGCGGGCAGGCCGCCGCCATGACCGGCCGCATGGCCGCGAAACCTGTCGTTCCAACCTCAAGCGTGCGGCCGACGACGGGCGGCGCGGCCTGCGCCGAGGCAAGCATCGCTGCGCAAATCGCCAGGCATGCGAGCGCCCGCATCATTGCCGGTGCAGCTTTCCGCCCGGCGCACCGACCATCATCTCGATCAGCGTCCGGGTGATGTTGGGTTCAAGACCCTCGGTGTGACCCTTGTCCAGCCGCACCACGTCCGCGATCAGGCGTCCGTCACGGGCGTGGGGATAGACGTACAGCTGCGCCACACCGGGCCGTGCCGCCAGGCCCCAGGCGGGCGTGGATTTTTCTTCGCGCGACGTGTCGTGAACATATCCCGGCCGGTCGTCGACCACATCCGCCAGCCTGACGCGCTTTCCAGCGCCATACGCCTCGGCCCAGGGCGAAGTCTCGGGAAGCGATTTCATCTCGTGCTCGCCGGTTGCGAAGATGAACGAAATGTCGGCGTCGGGCAGGGCCGCGCCGCCCGGCCGCGGCGTCTGGCCGTTGATGCTGGGAAATTTCGGCAGCGACGCCGGACGACCGCCAAAGAATGAATCGGGCAGTTCGATCGCGCCGATGCGGCCGCCCGAAAGGCTCAGCCAGCCATCGACCTTGCCGCGAAAATAATCGCTGCCGACAATGCGGTTGGAGGTCATGCCGCCCTGGCTGTGACCCACCAGCCAGAAGGAGCCGATCCGGCCCCTGCCGAAACGCTCGAACACGTATTCGCAGACATTCTGCAGATGGGCGTCGTCCGCCTCGCCCAGCCACATGCGGAACGGCGTGTCCGTCGCCGCGGTCGGCGTGGCGATGACCAAACGATGGGAGTCCACATAGTCGAATGCCGGAAAATAGCCGCGTTGCCACTGGCCGCTCGAGCCGCCGCCATGCAGGTTGAGGATGAAGGCGATAGGTTCGGCAGCATTCAGATCCGACGGAAAGTCCAGATAGAACTTGCGGCCGGTCTTGGCATCGACTGGACTTTCCTTGGTCATTCCGTCCTCCCGGTTCAGCTCAGGAGCAGCTTGCGGAAATCGGCATAGGGATCGTTCACCACCGCGCTCTTCACGTCGAAGATCATGGTCGCGCGCGTCGCCGCATCGTAGGCCGGCCAGTGCGGCAGGCCTTTGCTGTTCGGATCGCCGCCGCGCGCGAAGGCTACCCAGGAATCGCTTGCGGTCGTCGCCAGTTTCTTCGCCGAGGCCGCGTTGCCGTACAGCAGCGGACCCTTGTCGAGATTGTCGAAGGCGAAGCCGATCTCCATCGTGTGCGGTGCGCGCAGGATGCCGTTCTCCAAAGGTGCGCCCCAGTTCCAGATATACATGAAGACCGGCGCGCCATGCTGCGCCGCCTTGCGCTCGGCCAGCGTCACCGAGCCGGTGAAGGCGAAGGTCTTGCTGACGATATCGGTATAGAGATAGCTCGCATTGTCGGCCGGAAACGCTTTCTTCGCCGCGGCCCACAGCGCATCGGCCTTCGCTGCCAGCAGCGGGTTCTTCTTCAGCATCGCCAGCGCGCCGGCGTCGTCGAGCTTTCCCCACCACGGAAAGCCGACATTGTAGAGCGTCTGCTCGTCCTTGGTGCAGCCGATCATCACCGGGATGTTCGCCGATTGCGCCGGCGCCGCCGGATCGAAGGGATGTGCCGGCAGATTGGTTCCGTCCACCACCGGCGCGAAACGCAGCCCGCCGAGGCCGCCCGGCGTCTGCAAGCCGGATGCGGCATCGACCAGAACCTGGGCTGGAATGTTTTGCAGCGCCTTCGCGTCGGCGACGCCGAGCTTGGCCATGATGGCTTTGGCGGTCTCCGTCGCGGTGTCCTTCGGCACACCGCGCAGGCCCGGGCCGCTTTCGATGATGGCGCGATGGAACAGGTTCTTCGCCGCCGGCATCGCCAGCAGCGTCGAGACTTTCGCGCCGCCGCCGGACTGGCCGAAGATCGTGACGTTGCCCGGATTGCCGCCGAAGCCGCCGATGTTGTCGCGTACCCATTCGAGCACTGCGACGAGATCGAGCTGACCCGCATTGCCGGAATTGGCGTCGCCGCCCAGATCGCCGAGATACAGATAGCCCAGCGCGTTCAGCCGGTGATTGACGGTGACCACCACGACGTCATGGCGGCGCGCGAGATTGTGCCCGTCATAGGCCGGCCAGCTGCCCGAGCCGTAGTTGAAACCGCCGCCGTGGAACCACACCATCACCGGCCGCGCCTTGCCGTCGAGCGCCGGTGTCCACACGTTGAGGAACAGGCAGTCTTCGTTCTGCCGCTGGATGTCGTCGGGCGTCGAATAGACCTGCTCGAGCGCGATGCCGACCGTGCCCGGATAGGCGACGGCGGAGCCGCCGCTGCGCAATTGCATCGAGGCATTGCCGAAATGCGTCGCGTCGGCCGGCACCGTCCAGGGCGCGGGCTTCTGCGGCGCCGCGAAACGCAGCGGACCGACCGGCGCCGCGCCATAGCGTACGCCGCGGAAGGTGTGGATGCCGTCGAACAAAAGGCCGGCGACCGGCCCGCTGGCCGTCTTGCCCTGCGTCACGGCGGTGGCGACTTGCGCCCGCGCCGTGCCGCTCAAGGATCCCGCAAGCGCGAGACCCGCGCCCGCGCCGAGAAAACCGCGTCGGTCCATCATGTCTTCCTCCCCTTTGCTTTCTTCGCCGGATTGTTCTTTCGCCCGGTCACCAGTTTCGTGTTGGTCTCGCGTTTGACCCGCGCCGCGAGGCGGTCGACGTGCCGGTCGAGAAAAGCGCGCACCGCATTGGGATCGCGCGCGGCGAGGACGCGAAGCGCCCAACTCAGCGCCTTCACCACCATGTCCTCGCGGTCGTCGATCAGCATCTCGCAGATCGCCAGCGTGTCCTCGCTGCGATAACCGTTGCCGTGCGATTTCTGGTTCAGCGGCACCGTGGACACCAGCGCCGCCCGCCGCCACCAGAAATCTTTCGACTTCGCCCAGCGTTTGATGTCGGAGGTCTTGATCTGTCCGTCGCGCCAGGCCGGCCCGGAGATATAGCCGCCGAAGCCATCGGTCGCGTACCAGGAATCCAGGATGCCGAGATGCTCGACATCCTTGATCTTGAGGCTCGCGAGGGCGGCGCGATGCTTGGTGATGATCTCATAGCCCAGCCAGCGCGGCAGATGCTTGGTGAGCGCCGTGCCGATGGCGACGACGTCGCGCGCCGGCGCCTGGCGCAACTCAGCCGACAGCGCCTTGCGGATCGCACGCACCGGCGGCACGCCGCGCCACGGCAGCGCCCGCACCTGCGCTGCCGTCCGCTTCGCGATTGCGGCGGTGTCCATCGCGCCTAGCTCTGCAAGATTTTCCGCACATCGGCGTTGGGATCGTTCACCACTTTCGACTTGGTGTTGAACACCATCGTCGCGCGCGTCGCCGCGTCATAGGCCGGCCAGTGCGGGATTTCCTTGCAGTCGGGCTTGCCGGTGCGCGCGAACGCCACCCAGGCGCCGGAAATCTGCCGCGCCATATTTGACGCGCCGGGATCGGGTCCGACAAAAGCGCGCACCCGGCGATAGGAATCCATCATGAATGGGATTTCCATCGTGTGCGGCGATTTGAAGAGGCCCCCGGCGACCGGCGTCTCCCAGGTCATGAACCACATATAGACCGGGGCCGCATGCTGCGCCGCCTTGCGCTCGCCCAGCGTGATCGAGTTGCCCATGGCGAACAGCGAACTGATGACGGCATTGAACAGATAGGTCGGCGAATAATCCGGCCTGATCTTGCGCCAGACATCGACCAGCGCGGGGCCCTTGGGAATGGCCGCGGTAAACTGCTTGAGTTGATCCTCGGTCAGATTGCCGAACCAGGGGGAGGACGAGGTGAAGATCGTCACCTCGTCCTTGGTGTAGCCGAGCAGAATCGGAATGCCGGCGGACACGGCCGGACCGTCCGGCGTGAACGGATCGCGCGTGATCGCGACGCCGTCCAGAATAGGACCGAAGCCAAATCCGCCACCGCCGCCCATGCCGGGGAATCTGGGACCGGTGCTGGCCTTGGCCTGGGCGGCGAATGCCGCTTCGATCAGCCTCTGCGCCGGCACGGCCTGCAGCGCGGCAACGTCGCCAGGCTTGATGCCAAGCTCGGTCAGCAGACCTTGCGCGGCTTTGGCGGCGCCTTCCTTGCGGCCGGTGGCGAGGCCGGGACCGGACTGGATCGAGGCTTTGTGAAACAGGCCCTTCGCCGAATCCATCGACAGCAAGAGCGAGACCTTCGCGCCGCCGCCCGACTGGCCCATGATCGTGACGTTGCCCGGATCGCCGCCGAAGCCCGCGATATTGTCCTTCACCCATTCCAGCGCCAGGACGAGATCCTGCATGCCGACGGTGCCGGAGGATTTGTAGGCGTCGCCGAACGCGTCGCCGAGATAGAGATAGCCGAAGATATTGAGCCGATGGTTGACGTTGACCACGACCACGTCGTGGTCGCGCGCCAGATCCTCGCCGCCATAGATCGGCTGGCCGCCCGAGCCGTAGGCGAAGCCGCCGCCGTGAATCCAAAACATCACCGGCCGCGCTTTCGCGTCGGTGCCCGGCGTCCAGACGTTCAGGAACAGGCAATCCTCGTTCTGGATCTTGAGTTCCGACGGCGTCGTGAAGACGCGGCTCATCTGCATGCCGAAATCGGTGGCCGGCGCCGCCGTCGCGCCCGCCGCCATCTGCATCGCGGGCGCGCCGAAATCGGAGCAGTCGAGGATGACCGGCGACGGCGTGGGCTTCTGCGGCGGCATCCAACGCAGCGGCCCGACCGGCGGCGCGCCGTAGCGGATGCCTTTGAAGGTGTGTACGCGGTCGTTGATAAGGCCTTGGACGCGGCCGCTGGAGGTGCTGACGACCTTGGTGACGAGCGGCACGCCCGGCCCGGATTCGATCGGGTTCCGAACGGATGCCGGTGGTGTTGCTGGCGCTGATAATCCTTTACCCGTCGTGGCAACGACTGCCGCAGCCCCCGCCGCAAGTCCGAATATGTCGCGCCGGCCAATGCCTTTTTTTCGGCCCGTTTCGTCGCTCATGTCATCCCTCCCGATAATTATACCGGATACCTTAAGCCCGATTCGACGCCGGGTCACCCATCGGCGAAACTGAATTCCATGTCGGAAATTCTCACTCACCGCCTGGCCCGCCGCGACGATGTTCCGATCCTGAGACCGCTGATGCTGGCGGAGATCGGTCAATTGCTGAAACCCTATCTGCCGCCGGACGCCGTCGTCGCGTCTTTCTCGATCATGGGTCTCGACACCCAATTGATCGACGACGGCACATATTTCGTCGTCGAATGCGGCGCGGCCATCGCCGGCTGCGGCGGCTGGAGCAAAAGGGCCACGCTGTTCGGCGGCGACCATTCGTCGGGACGCGACGCGACGCTGCTGGACCCAAGCTGCGACGCCGCGCGCGTGCGGGCCATGTACACCCATCCCGACTTCACGCGTCGTGGCGTCGGGCGCCTCGTGCTGTCGCTCTGCGAGGCGGCGGCGCTACGCGCTGGCTTCGCACGCGCCGAACTCGCCGCTACGCTGGCCGGCGAACCGCTCTATCGCGCCTGCGGCTACACCGACATTGCAGCATTCGAAAGCGACACACCCTCGGGCGTGCGTGTGCCGCTGATCCGGATGGGAAAACGAATCGCCTAGGCGCCCTCTTCCTTCCTGGGCCGGCGCAGCTTTATCACGCCGGCGATTGCGGCCAGCAGCAGCAGCAGACCGACCCCGAAGCAGACGGTTTTGATGTTGCTGGCGCTGTAGGCGAGGCTGGCCATCTGGTCCGTCGCGCCGCCCGACAGCATCGAGAACTCGAGCGCGTTCTCTATCCCGTCGGCTACCGCGCCCAGAAGGGGAATAAATCCCAGATAGTCGATGACGCGGCGCAAGAGGCCCCGCTTGGGCGCAAACGCCTCGCGCGCCAGCATGGCGGAGAAGTAGAACGACAGCGCGTAGAGCGGCATGAACAGATAGTCGAAGCCGAGGCTGAACCCCGCCGTGGCGGCGTGCTCGCGCGCGATCCAGGCCGCGAAGGCGCGCTTGAAATCGTACGCCGTGGTCGCCAATTGCAGGTCGCGCATGTTGAAGCCGGTCTGCGCTTTCAGATGCGCCTCGTAATAGGCCAGCACGGCGAACGCCGCGATCGCCATCAGCGTCACCCAGAGCCACAGCCGGATCAAAGTCTTCAGCCGCATGCGTCGTCTCCCCCTCGATTTGCGGATGATAGCGTGCGCCGCTACACATCCGCCATGCGGGACCCGCGCGACGTTCTCTACAATTTCCACTGGATCGTGCCGGGTGAAGCGGCGCGCGCCGCCCAGGCCTGGGGTGGCTTCCTTGGTCCCTTTCTGGCCCGCCATCGCATCAAGGCCTTGATCAATTTGCGCGGGCCCAACCCTCGCTATGGCTGGTGGCGATACGAGAACCGCATCTGCGCCGAACGCGGCATCGCGCACATCGATGTCATGCTGGATTCGCGCAGCCTGCCGACCCGCGCCATGCTTGTCGCTCTGTTCGACGCGTTCGATGCGGCGCCGCGGCCGTTCCTGGTCAAATGTTCGGGCGGCCAGGATCGCACCAGCCTGGCGGCGGCGCTGTATCTGGTGCACCGGGACGGTTGGCGCGCGCTGCCGCGCGCTCTCGAGCAATTCGCGCGCTGGCCCTATCTGCATTTTCCCAAGGAGCATCAGCGCTGGCTGAAACTGTTCCTGGCTTTCGCGGCGACGGACGCCCGCGGCCGCCTCATCGCCGACTGGATACGAGACACCTACACGCCGGAAAAGCTGCGCGACTGGCTCCGGGCCAACGGCCATGCCGGCACGTTCAAGAACATCTTCGAGAAACCCAATTCCAGCCGCTGGCAGTGGTGACGCCGCTCGCACTCGCGCCAGGCGTCCAGCTATGGCGCGAATATTTCGCGCGCGAGCAGCAAGCGGTTCTGGTCGAGGAGATTCTCGCGCGCGCCGCCGAGGCGCCGTTCTACAAACCGGTGATGCCGAAATCCGGCACGCCGTTCTCGGTCGAGGAGACCAATTTCGGCCCGCTCGGCTGGCTGTCGGACAAGAGCGGCTACCGCTATGCGCCGACCCATCCGGTCACGGAAAAGGCCTGGCCCGCGATTCCGCCCGCGCTCTTGGCGCTGTGGGATGCGGTGACTCTTTACCCGGCGCCGCCGCAGTGCTGCCTCGTCAATCTCTATCGCGGCGGCGCCAAGATGGGACTGCATCAGGATCGCGACGAGGCGGCGCTGGATGCGCCGGTGCTTTCCGTCTCGCTCGGCGACGAAGCGCTGTTCCGCTTCGGCGGCACGGCGCGCAAGGGCGCGACGCAAAGCGTCAAGCTGAGTTCCGGCGATGTGCTGTGTTTCGGCGGACCGGCGCGGCTGATGTTCCACGGCATCGATAAGGTGCTGGCGGGAAGTTCGACGCTGGTGCCGGGCGGCGGGCGCATCAATCTCACGCTGCGCCGGGTGAATCCTGAGATGGGCCAAATAAAGTGGCGCCCGACCGGGGGGCCGATCGGGCGCCTTTTTTAGCGCCGTTACGCGCTGGTGCCGGGAGGGGATGACCGGCACCTTCGAAGGACGTCGCCCAGCTTGCGAGCGGGGGGGCAGTGCTTGCCGGACGATAGTTCATCCTTCGATAAACAACCTATGCACCGAAGCCACAGTTTGCAACTATTTTTTCCGGGTTTCGAGAAATTGCATTATTTTTAATGACAGCGGCAAATATGCACCAGTCGAAGTTAGCGTCACCATCCGCGGAAATCACTGGTTTTTCGCGCGGAACCTAGCGAATCATCCGCTTCCAGGCGGGCGAAATATCCACAGCATCGCGGACACGAAGCCGTGATGCTTCCGGCGTCCGCGGATGCAGGGCGGCGACAAAGGCTTCGCGCACCGAAGGTCCACCGCTGTCGCGTTCGCGCACCAGTTCGCCGCGCGCCGGCGCGCGCCCCTCTTCGAGAACGCGGAAATACCAGCCGCAACGCGCCGACACCGTCATGCGCGCCGGGATGTCGGCGCGACCGGTGTGCAGCGCGAGCTTGTAGCAGGGCGCGCGCGGCTGGCTGATCTCGAGCAGCGCCTCGCCCCAGCGAAAGCGATCGCCGATCGCCACTTGGGTTTCGTCGGCGCCTTCGATGGTGAGATTTTCGCCGAACGTCGCCGGGCCGCAGGTAAGACCGTGCTCGCGCGTCCACCACGGCCAATGCACGGACGGATAGGCATAGACCGCCTTGTCGCGGCCGCCATGCACGGTGAGGTCTGCCTGGCCGTCGCCTTCGATGTTGCTGCGCCCGACGAAGACGCTGTCCGCCGTCGCCGCGATCTTGGCGATGCCCGACAGAACCGCCTCGCCGTTCACGTCTGCGATGAGGCGCGGCAGGCCGAGATTGACCGACAGGAGCCTCAGCCGCATCACGCCTTGGCCACGTCGCGGGCCGTGCGATCGACGGCCGCTTTCAGCTTGGCGAGAATCTCTTCGACTTCGCTTTCCAGGATCACCAGCGGCGGCGCCAGCACCATCGTGTCGCGGATGGCTCTGGCGACCAGGCCGTCGTTGAAGCAATAGTTCCGGCAAAGCGTGCCGATGGTGCCGGGATCGGGAAAGAAGCGGCGCTCTTTCTTGTCGCGCACCAGTTCGACGGCGGCGAGCAAGCCGATGCCGCGCACTTCGCCGACGATCGGATGTCCGGCGAAGGTCTCGCGCAGCCGGCGCTGGAAATAAGGCCCGATGTCGTTTTTCACGCGCGGCACGAGGCCGGTCTTCTCGATCACTTCCAGATTCTTCAGCGCCACCGCGCTCGCCACCGGATGGCCCGAATAGGTGAAGCCGTGCACCAGTTCCTCATTGGCGCTGAGGATGGTCTCGCCCATGCGCGCGCCCAGCGAGATCGCCGAAATCGGCTGGTAGCCGGAGGACAGGCCCTTGGCCATGGTCATGATGTCGGGCGCGATGCGATAGGTCTGCGCCCCGTACCATTCGCCGGTGCGGCCGAAGCCGGTGATGACTTCATCGAGATGCAGCAGCACGTCGTATTTGGCACAGATGCGCTGCACCTCGTGCCAATAGGTTGCGGGCGGAAAGATCACGCCGCCGGCGCCCTGCACCGGTTCGGCCGAGAACGATGCGACGTTGCCGGCGCCGAGTTCCAGGATTTTCTCTTCCAGCTTCGCCGCGATGAGCAGGCCGAATTCGGCCGGCGCGATGTCGCCATGGCCCGCCGCCTTGGCGCCGTACCAATAGGGCGCCGGCACTTTCTCGAAGCCCGGCAGCGGCAGATCCCATTGCGGATGCATCGGCGTCAGGCCCGACAGCGACGCCGCGCCGAACGTCACGCCATGATAGGAATAGTCGCGTGACAGGTGGATCTTCTTGTCCAGCCGGCCTTTGAGATTCCAGTAGTAGCGGATCAGCTTCAGCGCCGAATCGTTGGCCTCCGAGCCGGAATTGGCGAACAACACATGTTCGTGGCCGTCCGGCAGCAGCGACGCCAGCTTCGCCGCCAGTTCGATCGTCCACGGGTTCGAGGTCTTGAAGAAGTGGTTGTAGTAAGGAAGCGTCTTCAGAGCTTCATAGCCGGCCTCCGCCAATTCCGCATTGCCGTAGCCGAGCTGAACGCACCACAGGCCCGACATCCCGTCGATGATCTTGCGGCCCTCGGAATCCCACAGATAGACGCCCTGCCCGCGCGTGATGACGCGCACCCCTTCCTTGTTCAGCGCAGCGGTGTCGGAGAAGGGGTGGACGTGATGGGCGGCATCGAGCGCCTGCCAATGCTTGGTCTGGTTGCTGCCGTGCGAGGCCATGGGGAGCGCACTCCTGAAGAGTCGGGGAGAAACATTGGGTCCGGCCGCGCAGGCGCGCGCCGGCGGACCCTAAGGATTGAACCCGATCCGCGCGCACAGAATGAGCAGCGCCCGTTTTGCCGTCATGCAGGAACGCTAGCACAGCAAGCGGACTTTTCCTTCTCCGTTGTTGCGGGTGGAGGAAAGCTATGCCGGACGCATCAGCGCCGCCGCCTTCTGCCAGCCGGGCAGCGCCGCCAGTTCCGTCCGCCAACGCGCGATGGCGCGGTAGGGCTCGAGCGGCATTTTCGCCTGGTCGGCGCTGACCAGCGCCGCGCCGAGCGAAATATCGGCGACCGTCAGCGTGTCGCCGGCGGCAAAGCGGCTGTTCTGCAATTGAGCATCCAGCACCGGCGCCAGCCGCGCCATCGTTTCGGTGCCGCGTTTGAGTTCGGCCGGATCGGGTTCGCCCCGGCCGAATAGCGCCTTGACCACGTTCTCGAACATGAAGATGGCGCAGGCCGGGTCCCAATGCGCCGTTTCCCAGAACTGCCACTTCACCGCCGTCATCCGCTCCTTCAGATCGGCGGGCAGCAGTCCGGACTCCGGCTTCTTGGCCGCGAGATACTGCACGATGGCGTTGGACTCCCAGAGCACGAAGCCGTCGTCCTCCAGCACCGGCATGCGCTGGTTGGGATTGAGCGCCGTGAAGCCGGCGGATTTCTGGTCCTGCTTGGCGAAATCGACGAACACCATCTCATGGTCGATGCCAAGCTGGCCCGCCGCGAACAGCACCTTGAAGGCGCGCGGGCTCAAGGGAAAGACATGCAGCTTGATGGTCATGGCGGGTTCTCCGTCAGTGTTTGGCTTCCGGCGAACCGGTTTCGATGTCGGATTTGAGGCGCGCGAATTGCTCGGCGAGCACGCCGTCGCCCGCCGCTGCCAGGTTCGCAAAGCCGTCCTTGTAGTAGCCGCCGAGCGCATAGGTTGCCTTCACTGCGGTGCCGCCGTCCGCCGTCGGCGTCAGGACGAAGGTCAGCGCGCCGTCGACACCCAACGCCTGGAACGGGCCGAGCGCGCCGCGCAGCCTCAGCATCTTCCCCGGCATCGCCATCACGACCGTCATGTGCTGCACCGAACCGCCATCAGGCAGTTTCTCGCACCAGCAGCCGCCGGCTCTGGCATCGAGCGTGAAATTGGCGGCGTCATGCGAATAGGAATGCTCGGCGCTCCACCAATGCGCGGGCCGGATCAGTTCGCCATAGACCTTCGCCGGCGGCGCCGAGGTTTGAAAGGACTCCGTTAGCGTGAAGCCGCTGGCGGAGGAGTCCGTTACGGCCGCGCCCGCGGGGCAGACCAACAGGACCGCGACAACCACGCCGAAGCCGATATGACAAGGCCGGTGCATGACGCGTCTCCTATTTCGCGGAAGGATCGGGCTGGTGGATGCCGACAATGTTGCCGTCCGGGTCCTTGACGTAGACCTGATAGCCGACGCCCGGAATCGCCATCTTCGGCAGCGCGATCGTGGCGCCGGCGCCAAGCGCGCGCTTCAGCGACTCATCGACCGACACAACGCCGATCGAGCAGACGAAGGCGTTGACGGCGGCGCCCTCCGGCGCGGGCGGGCCGACCCTTTTCAGCATGCCGCCATTGATGCCGACGCCTTCGCCGGTGTCGAACATGTAGTAGTTGAGCGCCGGGATCGGCGTAACCTTCCAGTCGAACGCCTCGGCGTAGAACGCCGACAGTTTTTGCGGATCGCTGGCGTGGATTTCGAAATGAACGATTCGTGACATGCTTTCCTCTCTCTATTGCGATTGCGATGCGTAGGCCGCGTAAGCGGCGAGCAGGCCGCCCCAGCCGCCGGGCGCGTCGATGGCCGTGCGAATGATGTCGCCTTCCTTTTCGCCGGCCCGTTCGAGCAGGCGGTGTTCGAGCTCGACGCGGGTCGTGCCGGTGCCTTCCGCGATGAATTTGATCTCGATCTCGGTGAGGAGTTCCGGCCGATAGGTCCAATTGTGATCGAGTTGCCAGGCCAGCAGCAGACGCCCGGGCGGCTCCCAGGCCAGGACTTTGCCTGTTTCAGCCTGCGAGCCGTCGACGCCGATATGATACCAGCGCCCGCCGGCAAACGGCTCGACGATCGCATCCTTGAACGGCGATTTGAGCGTCGTATGCGTCGCGCCAGGCCACCACTGCGACATTCCCGCGGTGAAGACTTCGAATGCGCGCGCCTGCGTCGCCTTGACGGTGATCGACTTGCGCACCGGCGCGATCTTGATGGTCTTCGTCATTTCGGCTTGTCCCCTTCTTCCTTTTCGACTTCGGCCTTGAAGGCGTCGAGGGCACTCTCCCAGAATTGATCGAGCCAGGCGCGCAACTGGCCCAGCCCCTTGGGATCGATGCGGTAGATGCGGCGGGTGCCGTCCTGCTCTTCCGTCACCAGACCGGCCTCCTTGAGGACGCGCAGATGCTGCGACACGGCCGGACGGCTGACCGGCATGCCGCTCGCCAGCCGGCCGACCGGCGACGGCCCCCGGCGCAGCCGTTCAAACACCTTGCGCCTGGTCGGATCCGCCAAAGCCTCGAGTGCGGTTCTGTAAGCCATGACTAACGGTAAGTTTTTGCTTACCAATTGTCAACGACGAAAGCGAGCTCTGAACTGCACTTCGATCTTGGAATGCACAAAGGAAAGCCTGGCTCAGAATGGGTTGTTGCCGCGTAGCGCTTCGCCGAAGGCGGCGAAAATCGCCCGCGATACGGGGTTTTCCGCATAGGCCCATTCCGGGTGCCACTGCATCGCGAAGACGAAGCCCTTCGCCTCCGGCATCGACACGGCCTCGATCTGTCCGTCCGGCGCGACGGCTTCGGCCCGCAGCGAATCCGCCAGCCGGTCGATGCCCTGGGAATGCAGTGAGTTCACCGCAAACGTCCGCTCACGGACCAATTTGGCGAACAGGCCGCCCTCCGCCACCAGGACGTCATGAGCGGGCCCATACATCTCATCCAGCGGAACATCCTTGGGCTCGCGATGATCGCGGCGGCCGGGGACCTCCTGCACATGCTGATGCAGCGTGCCGCCGAGCGCGACATTGAGTTCCTGGAAGCCGCGGCAGATGCAAAGCACCGGCCGGCCCATCTCGATGGCGCATGTCAGCAGCGGCAACGCGGTCGCGTCGCGATGCTCGTCCTGCATCACGCCGGGCCGTGGGTCAGGGCCGCCGTAGAGCTTCGGCGCGACATTGGACGGCGAGCCGGTGAACAGCAGGCCGTCGACATTCTCCAGAATGTCGCGTGGCGTCAGCGGCGGCTCGAGCACGGGAATGAGAAACGGCAGCGCATCGGAACCTTCGCGCACCGCCGCGATATATTTCTCGCCGACGACATGGAACGGATGTTGGCCAAGCATGCGGCGGTCGCAGGGAAATCCGACGATGGGGAGCTTGCCGGTCATCGGCTCAATCCTGGCGCCGGTGACCGAACGGGTTCTTGTCCGGCAGCATGAACAGCGACGGCGCCAGCGGCGTGCCGGGCACCAGCGAACGCAGCGCCACGGTGGTGGAAAGCCCCTGATTGTCGATCACGGTCCATTGCCGAAGCTCGTAGTCCGGCTCTGAGAACACCAGCGCGATGTTCGCCTTGACGCGGTTGCTGCTGGTGCGCATCGCCACGACGAAGGACCCTTCCTGGTGCGCGACGCTGACCAGCTGCGAACTGTGACGAAGGTCGATTCTGTCATCGAGGATGAGACCGAGCGGGGTTTCCGACAAGGGATAGCGGTCCACCGTGTTGAGCCGCGTATTCGCGACGGCGACGGTGTGGCCGTCCGAAACGATGAGCGTCGGCGACGGCGGCTTGTATTCGAAGCGCATCTTGCCTGGCTTCGAAATGTAGAATGTGCCTTCGTCGGCCGTGCCGTTCGGCTCGACCTGGATGAAACCGCCCTTCAGCGTGGTGATGCCGCTCAGATAGGCGCTGATGGCGTCGAGCTCGTCGCGGTCGGCCGCGCTGAGGTCGAGATGGCGCGGCGGTGGCGCCTGGCCGCCGGCCATGAGAAGCGGCGCGCAGACGGCGAGCAAAAGGGCGAGAGCGATACGGCGCATGCCCCGTCTCATAACCGGCCTTTGTGGCGCTAGCTAGGCCGCCTCGCCCTGCGCCGTCCGGCGCTGTTCCGCCGCGTGCGGGCACAGACCGTTGATCAAGAGGTTCATGACGCCCTCCAGCTCGAGCTCGAGCTTGGGCAGCGTCAGCTTCGACCACAGCTGCGGATAGCGGAATTTCATCGTCGCGGCCTGCACCATTTCGGCGGTGAATTGCTTGTCGTCCATCTTGAATTCGCCGCGGCGCTCCGCCTCCTCGAGCAGTTCGACCAGGATCTTGCGTTCGTTCTCCAGCATCCAGTTGGCGAATTTCGGCCGCTCCTGGCTGATCACCCGCGCCATCTCATAGGCGCGCGGGTCCTTCTCGAGCTTGTGATAGGTGCGGCGCAATTCCTCGAACAGCAGCTGGTGCAGCCGCTCGCGCGCATCCTTACCGGGCTGCACCGCGATCTTGCGCAGATGCTCCAGATGCTTGGAGTAGTCCTCGGTGGCGATGGCCTCGGCGATGTCGAGCTTGCCGGGGAAAAAGCGGTAGAGATTGCCCGGCGACATGGCGCAGTCGCTGGCGACTTCGGCCATGGTCGTCTTGGCGTAGCCGAAATGTGAAAACCGCTTCTTGGCGGCGTCGACGATCTGATCCTTGACGGTGTCTTTTTCGGCCATCTGGTGTTGCCTACCCAAGCGAGTTTCTTGTTGTACGGATTAAGATAGGCACAATTTCTGAATAATCAACAAACCGTTCAATCTTCCATTGGGAACGATCAATCCGAGAATGGAAAAAAATGACGACCATCCAATAGCTTACGATAGAATCGCCGTGATCGGCGGTGGCGCCTGGGGAACTGCATTGGCCCTCGTGTCGGCGCAGGCCGGGGCAAAAACCCTGATTTGGGCGCGGGAATCGGCGGTGGTCGATTCGATCAACCGCGGCCATCGCAATAGCCAATTCCTGCCCAAAATCGCCTTGCCGCAGACCATCGTCGCCACCGCGGACCTGACGCAGGCGGCCAATGCGGACGCGTTGCTCGTCGTCGTGCCGGCGCAGCATCTGCGTGCCGTGCTGACAAAGCTCGCACCGCTCATCGCCGCCGCGACACCCTTGATGCTCTGTGCCAAAGGCATCGAGCGCGGCAGCGGCATGCTGCTGAGCGAAGTGCTGCGCGAAGCCGCGCCCCTTGCCGAGCCGGCGATCCTCTCCGGCCCGTCTTTCGCGCATGATGTGGCGATCGGGCTTCCCACCGCCGTGACGATCGCGGCGAGACTCGACATCGCGCGGCGCCTGCAGGCGACGTTGGCGCATGCGCAATTCCGCCCTTATGCCAGCGACGACATCACCGGCGTCGCGCTCGGCGGCGCGGCGAAGAACGTCTACGCCATCGCCTGCGGCGTGGTCGAGGGCCTGGGCCTGGGCGAGAGCGCCCGCGCCGCACTGCTGGCGCGCGGTTTCGCCGAGCTGACGCGATTGGGCGAAGCCCTGGGTGCGCGCGCCGAGACGCTCATGGGCCTGTCCGGCCTGGGCGATCTGGTGCTGACCGCATCGAGCCCGTCATCGCGCAATTTCGCCTTCGGACAAAAATTGGGCCGCGGCACGCCGCTCTCAGAGTTGCGCCAGGCCGGCACGCCGCTCGCCGAGGGGGTCGAAACGGCGCCGGCCCTAGTCGCCCGAGCCGCCGTGCACGGCGTCGAACTGCCGATCGCCGAAACCATTTCCGCAGTCCTCGATGGCGCCCTGGCGCCGATTGCGGCATTGGAAAAGCTGATGACGAGGCCGCTGCGGCCGGAATAAAGGGGGCACATGTCGGGGGGACGCATTGCGGCGGCGCTGTTTGGCGCGGCTTTGTTGGCGGTTGGGGCACAGGCGCACGACAAGCCGGATCGCACCGACAATCCCGACATCGTCGAGGGCGGTTGGATCCAGCCGGCCGATGTGTTGCTGATCGGCGATTCGGAGAGCCTCGGCTATTTCGGTGCCCAGCTCTATCGCTCGCTGGCCAGCGAACCGGATCCCAGATCGGGGCGGCCGCTGAAGGTTTGGGCCTACTGGACCTGCGGTTCGGATGTCTCGACCTGGCTGCGTGGCGGCACTTCCTATTGCGGCATCCGCACCTGCAACGGCGCCGGCGACTGCGCCCGCGATCACGGACCGTTCGACCGGCCCGGCCGCGTCCGCTATTCCGCCCTGCGCGACTACATCGCGCGCATTCATCCCAGGATCACGATCCTGTCGCTCGGCTCCAACATGCTGACGCAGCGCGCCGGCTCCTTCCGCGCCTTCTACGCGACCTATCTGGAACAGGTCGGCCGGCTGGCGGGCGAGATCGCGCAAGGCGGCAGCCATTGCGTCTGGATCGGGCCGCCGCAGACCGCCGAGAAGACCAAGCCGGTTAAGGACTATGAACGTTTCGCCGCCGATGTCGGCCGCGCGGCGAGAGCCGCCGGCTGCGCCTATATCGACAGCAATCCGCTCAGCGACCGGAATTTTGTGCTTCGCGGCGACCCCGAAGGCATCCATTATCAGGGCGCCGGCGAACGGGCCTGGGAAACGAAAGTCTGGGCCCAGCTGCGGCCGGTGCTGCAGGCGCGTCTGGCGCACTAGGAGAAGTCATGCTGTTCGTCGTTTCGGCCATCGACAAGGAGAATTCGCTGGCGCTGCGCCTGGCGACGCGCGAGGCGCATTTCGCTTACGCGCGCGAGACCGGCGTCATCCGGCTCGGCGGACCGTTCCTCAGTCCGAAGGACGAGATGGCGGGAAGCCTGATCATCTTCGAAGCCGCCGACCTCGAGGCTGCGAAGAAATGGCACGCGGGCGATCCTTACGTGAAGGCCGGCCTCTTCGCGCAGTCCGACGTGCGGCCCTGGAAGATGACGTTCAACGGCTGCGATGCGAAATTCTGAAGGAGAGGCGCATGGCCTATTGGCTGTTCAAGACGGAAGCCGACACCTTTTCCTGGGACATGCAGAAGAGCCGCGGGTCCAAGGGCGAGCCGTGGAGCGGCGTTCGCAACTACGCCGCCGCGAAGCATATGAAGAGCATGAAGAAGGGCGATCTGGGCTTCTTCTATCATACGGGCGACGAGAAACAGATCGTCGGCATCGTCGAGGTGATCGGTGAATACCGTCCCGATCCGAGCGACGAGACGGGCAAGTTCGGACTCGTCGACGTGAAGGCGGTGAAGGACGTGCCCAGGCCCGTGACGCTGGCCGCGATCAAGGCCGATGCGAAGCTGAAGGACATGGTGCTGGTGCGCGAGGCGCGACTGTCGGTGCAGCCGGTCACGCCGGAGGCCTGGAAATACATCTGCAAACTGGGCGGCGTGAAATAAGACCGGATCGTGTGGGGCCTTATTTATATGGCCTAAGGCTCGCGCACCGAAAACTGCAGTTCGCTGATGCAGCTGTCCGGCCATTTGCTGCCGCCGTTCACCGACTCGATGCGAAGGCGCAGGCGCGTGACCGGCTCGGCGTGGTTCGTCGCGATGGAATTGGGCGTCATGCTGTCGGCAAGGTCGAGCGGCGAGGTCGTGCCGTCCGGCCAGACCGCGGTCAGCGTATGAATGGAATTGTTGTTGGCGAAGGTCGCGGCGGATTTTGCGTAGCCGTTGACCACGGTGATCCGGCTGACGATGACCGGGCGCGCGAATTCGACCGTGATCTCCTGTCCGTTGCCCGGTCCGGCAACGCCTTCGCACCAGGCGGTGGCGGGATTGCCGTCGAACAGGTTTTGCGGGCCATAGGCGTTCAGCAGTCCGGTGGCGTCGTGCTGGGACACCAGCGCCGAGGTGACGCAATATTTCGCGGCGAACGCCGAGCGGTCGGTCGTCGATGCGCATTGCGCGGCGCGGGGATAGACCAGCACAGCCTTGTGCGACGAACCGGCGACCGCGGACATCGCAAGATCGCCATTTGGCGGCGGCGCGCCGGCATCCGCGATGAGCCGCGTTGGCGGCACGGCCGGCGCGTCGCGATGAAACGCCACCCAGCCGAACGCGACCAGCGCGATCGACAACAACCCCGCCGTGCCCAGCAGATAGGGGCCGAACGATCTGCCTGGCGGCGGCGGCGGCGGCGACCAGCTTGGCGCCTGCCGGATGACGGCGCCCGCCGGCTCGCCGCCGAGGATCAGCGCGATCGCTTCGGCAAGCTTGTTCAGATGCTGCTCGAGCGGCGGCGTGAAGGCGTCCAGCCAGTGACGCTGGTTGAGGTAATACTCCAGCGACTGCTGCGGCAGCGCATTCTCGATGCGCAGCGGAATGATGCTCAGGCGGTGATTGGCGGCGAGGTCGACTTCGCGCTGCACCTGTTCGGAGGCGTTGGCGTTGTTGGAGAATATCAGCAGGAAGACGCGCGCGGCGCCGATCGTATCGGATATCGCTGCCGCCCAGTTGGCGCCCGGCGGGATATCGCGCGGCGCGATCCAGCAGCTTATGCCCCTGGCCTCCAGCACCGCGCAGGCCGCTTCCGCCGCCAGCCTGTCCTTCGACGAATAGCTGATGAAAACGTCGTGTGTCATGGCCCGTCCCGCGCCGCCAAGCTACAGGCCCGGCGCCCGCGCGTCAGCGGCGCTGATAGAGAATCGTTGCGCCGTTCATCGTGATCGTGTTGAGGACGATACACTTGTCGTTGCCCATTTCGGTGCAGGCCATGCCGAAGGCGATGGTGTACGTCGCGGCATCGGTCTTGGCGCCGCAGATATAATGGCCGCGCGCCGTGCCCTCTTTCGGCTCGTCGCCGTCGCGCGTGGCGAAGGCCGGGAGAAGGCCGAACGACTGTGCCGACGTCAGCGCCGTGTCGCAAAGGACGATGCCTTCCTGGCGCCGCGCTTCGGCATCGTCGGCCGCCGACGCGTTGGGCGATTCGGGCACCGCCGCGATGGGCGTATCGCTGTCGGAAAAGAACGGCATGGCGAGTCCGGCGCCGACCGCGACCAGGAGCAGCACGCCAAGCACGGCCATGATGCGTGCCGCCAGCCATTCGCGCCGCAGCGCGGGCATATTCGGATCGTGATCGTTCATCCTGGTGTCCAGCTCCGGCCAGAGGTGAGGCTGCGGCCCTTAGCCCGTTTGGATCGAGTCGCAAAGGCCGACGGCGCGTCCCCTGGCTGGGCCCTTCCGGCCATTTTCGTCGAGTGAAAGATTGTTAACCGGGTGGCCAACAATGCGACTGAATCTTTCAAATACGCCGAAAATGATCCGCCTATCCACCTGAGTTTGTTGCAAGATTCCATGATTTTTTCCGACTGCGGTACCCACGCAACAGTGAACCTTGCTAGCGTGGCCCTCAGGACGGCTTGGTGCCGCCACACAGGGGACTATCCATGACAAACAGCAATCGCCGCCAGCTGGCGCGCGTCCGTAATGCCTTCCTTGGCGCCACCGCGCTCGCCGGCTTCGCTGCCGTCGCCACGCCGGCCTCGGCCATCGTCATCAACGACACTTTGACGCCGACGCAGGTTGTCGACACGACCAACGTCACCGGCGTCGGCCAGATGGTGGTCGACGAGCAGAACGGCTTCATCGGCCTGTGCACCGCGACCCTGATCAATCCCCGCGTGGTGATTTTCGCTTCGCATTGCGTGAACGAGAACCCGGCCGGCAACGGCTTCATGAATGCCACCGGCTATGGCGCGGCCAATGGCGGCCTGCCGATCGGCTTCTTCTTCAATTCCAACAACAACGTCGCCGGCAATTCGGCGATCGGCCAGTGGCTGAACGGCGTCGGCGGCGGTCCGAGGGATCTGACCCGCACCAACAACTTCGCCTACAACTCGAACTTCGTCGTCTACGACACCAATTGCTGCAACATCGGCCTCGGCAACAACTTCCTGAAGGCGGATATTGCCATGGCGGCCCTCGACACGCCGGCCATCAATGTTCCGACCTGGACGATCCTGTTCAGCGCGCTCAGCGGACCGGCGCACGCCACCATCGTCGGCTATGGCGACAACGGCATCGGCACCACGGGCCAGGGCACGATCGACTTCAAGCGCCGTGTCGCGGAAAACATCGTCAGCGTGCTGGGCTCGCTCGACTCGCTCGACGAGTCGCTGGAGCGGATCTGCGTCGCCGAGGGCTTCCCCTGCGCCGTCGGTCCCGACGGCCTGCCCGCCAATCTCTACCAGATGGATTTCAACGATCCGAAGTTCAACACGGCGCAGGCCAACCAGTTCGACTTCAACATCTTCAACGACGCCCCCGCGCTGACCCGCGAAGGCATCACGGCACCCGGCGATTCCGGCGGTCCGCTGATCATCGATACGACCTTCTCGTCGCGGACCATCGCCGCCGTGCTTTCGGGCGGCGACCGCTTCTACCCCGCGCAGCCGGGCTCGTCCTACGGCACGACGTCGTTCTACCAGCCGCTCTACCTCTATTGGGACTGGATCGTCGCCAACAACCCGTACAAATACGTCACCAACACCGGCGGCGATCATAATTGGACCGACTCCACCGCGTTCATGATGGCGCTCGATCCGGCGCAGATGACCATCGACAGCACCGGCCATCTGGTGAACGCCCTGCCGACGACAGCCGCGATCGGCACAGCCGCCACGCCGGGCTTCGGCGAGGTCTGCTATCTTGACGACTGCATCGACATTTCCAGCGGCACCGGCCTCACGGCGCCTATCGTCAGCCCGCGTCCGGGCGTGGTGACGCCCACCTCCGGCAACCGGCCGTTCAACGGCGCCCTCGGCCAGGCCGGCTTCGATGCTCTCGTGCAGTCCTTCATCGCCACCAGCGGCGGCTCGGATTGCGGCGCCGATATCATTGGCGTCACGACCAACGCAGACGGCGATGTCGTCGCCACCGGCGCAGCGGCGCCGGCCTGCTCGGGCGGAGTCGCCAGCAGCCCGCAGTCGAATTGGACCAATCCGGAAGGCACCGCCCATGTCGGCGGCGCGGCCGGACCGCTGGTCCAGGGCGCGCCCGGCGCGTCGCCTGGCCATCTGATCAACGACACCAACGCCAATGTCGGGACCAATTCGCCGGCGCGTTACTACGACGTGACGTTCAAGGCGGCGGGCACCACGACGCTGCAGGCCGGAGCGCCGATCACCGTCGACATGCTGACGATCAACGGCCTTGGGACCGGCTTGACGGTTGCCACGGGTGCTACTTTGACCACGCTGATCAACACCAACGTGTTCGCCGGCGGACTTACAGTTGACGGTATCTATAACGGCGCCAACGGCATCCAGATGTTCGGCGGCCTCCTGTCGGGTACCGGCACGATAAACACGCCGTTGCTGAGCTTCCTGATCGGTGCTGTCGCACCCGGCAGGAACGGCACGATCGGAACGCTGACCGTCAACGGCAATGTCAGTCTCGGTCTGGGTTCGACGACGATTGTCGAAGTCGCCGGCCCGGGCGGCACGTCCGATCTGCTGAAGATCAACGGCAACGCCACGGTCGGCGGCACGGCGATGATCGCGCCGCAGAGCATCGTGCAGCAAGGCTCGGCGTTCACCTTCCTGACGGCGACGACGATCACCGGCGCCTACGACGCGGTGCCCGACACTGTTCCGGGCGTGTTGTTCCCGAGCGTCAGCAAGACCACGACCGGCGCGGTGCAGAACGAAGTCGTCACCTTCCAGGCCGGCTCGTTCGTCACCGTCATCGGTAGCGGCGCCTCGGCGCATCAGCTGCAAATCGCGGCCGCTCTCGATGCCGATCGCGGCGCGCACTACAACGACATGCTCGCCCTGTACCAGGCGATCGATCCGCTGTCGGACGGCGCGCTCGCGCAGGCGCTGGAGAACCTGGCGCCGCTGTCCGAAGAGGCGGCCACGCTGGTCGGCGACATGCAGACCACCGGCTACGACAACATGCTGTGGCAGCAATTGGGCGGCATGGGCAATGGCGCGGCCGGCTACGGTCAGAGCGCCGGACTGCACATCGACTCGGACGGCCTGAAATCGGCGCTGAACTCCGCGTCGGGCGTATCGGCCACGTCGCAGCAGTTCATGGCGTTGGGGGCGAACATCGCCACCAATCCGGGCGGCGGCAATGATGTCATCCCGACCACGGGAACGGCTGCGGCGGCATCGCCGTCCGCGGCCGGCGACAGCTGGATGATGCTGCCGAACGGTGCCGGCGGCTTCATCTCCGGCAGCTCGCTCAACGGCACCGTCGCCATCGGCGGCGACGGCAAGGCCGACGTGCGCGGCTTGATCATCGGCGCGGGCGTCGACATCCCGGTCGCCGACGGCCTCACGGTCGGCGCATCGATCGGCTTCTCGGACGCGTTGGCGACGCTGCGTTCGGCGCCGGCATCGCTGCAGAGCAATACGTTCCAGGGCGCGCTCTACGCCCGCTATGACTTCGGCAACCACTACATGGCCGAGGCCTTCGGATCGTATGGCGGCCAGAGCATCGAGTCGCGGCGCATCGCCGTCGTCGGCCCGACCTCGTTCGCGATGATGGGCCATTCGAGCGGCAGTTCGCCGGCGTTCGGCGCTTCGATCGGCAGGTCGTTTGTCGCCAATACGCAGGGCGGCATGACGATCAACCTGATTCCGTCGTTCGGCCTGCAATATACCAGCTCGTCGATCGATGCGTTTACGGAAACAGGCGGACCGGCGGCGATGACCTTCGCCGGCTTCAACGAGCACTCGCTTGCGGCCAGGATCGGCTTCGATGCCAACGCGACGTTTGATCTGTTCAAGATCCACGTCACCCCGAACACGCATCTGTTCTGGGTCAACAGCTTCGGCAACAACGGCTCGATCCAGGCGGCCTTCGCGGCGGCTCCGAGCGGGATCATGACCTTCGCCATCGCGGCGCGGGATCATTCCTACGCCGAGACCGGTTTCGGCCTCGACTTCGACCTGGGTGAGGTACTGGGCAAGGACGCCACGCTGTCGGGCCGCTACGACTCGACGCTCGCCCGCAAGGACATCGGCTACGGCGCCTGGACGGGCCGTCTGTCGATCAAGTTCTGATCGGCGAACAACCACGAAGTTCAAGGGCCGCGCCGCGAGGCGCGGCCCTTTTTCTTTTCCGGAATGTCCTTGTCAGGACGCAATGCGCTTGCGCAATCGCAACGAATAGGGCGCGTAACCGGCGCGTTCATAGACCGCCCTGGCGCGCGCATTGCCGGGCAGGACGCCGATGTGGAGGATGCCGACGTGCCGCGCCCGCGCCCAGTCCTCGCAGGCCGCGATCAGCGCGCGCCCCACGCCGGTACCGCGCGCCGCCTCGACGACAAAAAGTTCGGCGATGTAGGCGAAGCGGCGCTCGCTGGCGATCACATAGATGTCGTCTTCGTCCTCATGCACCACGGCCCAGCCGATCGGCGCAGCCTGCGCGTCCTCCGCGATAAGAATGCGCCCGTCCTTTTCGGCGAGGTTGCGCAGCAGCGGCTGGAGATAGTCCTCGGCGACGGCGTCATCGAGCCGGCGGTTGGGCTCGACGCCGTGCTCGAAGCGCTGCAGCCCCAGGATGAAGCCGAGGATCGCCGGCCGGTCGCGCGGCAGCTCGGCGTCGCGGATATGAAACGCGCTCGCGCTCATGCCGCGTTCCCCCTTGTCTCGCGCACGAACAGCATGCCGACCACGAAGGTGAAGGCGGCGATGGCGACCGGATACCACAGGCCGAAATAGATATCGCCGCTGGCCGCCACCATGGCGAAGGCCGTCGTCGGCAAAAAGCCGCCGAACCAGCCATTGCCCAAATGGTAAGGCAGGCTCATCGAGGTGTAGCGAATCCGGGCCGGGAACATCTCCACCAGCATGGCGGCGATCGGCCCATAGACCATGGCGACGTAAATCATCAGGATCGAGAGGATCGCCACCACCATCGTCTTGTCGACCTTGGCGCTGTCCGACGCCTGCGGATAGCCGGCACCGGCGAGCAAGGCGGCCAGCTGCGCTTCCCACGCCGTCTTGCGCTTGGTGAAATCGGCCTTGGCGAGGCCGCGCCCGTCGAACGCCGCGAGCACGGACGACCCGATCCGGACTTGCGCCGGCGCATGCGCCACCGCGGCCTGGTTGCCGTAAGGCAGACCCGCCTTGGCGAGATAGGACTTGGCGAGGTCGCAGGAGCTGTTGAACGCCGCCTTGCCGACGGGATCGAACTGGAAGGAGCAATCGGCCGGATCGGCCACCACCACGATCGGCGCCCGCCCCGACGCCGCCGACAGCGCCGGATTGGCCGCCTGCGTCAGCATGTGGAACAGCGGAAAATAGGTCAGCGCGGCGAGCAGGCATCCCGCCATGATGATGGGCTTGCGGCCTATTTTGTCGGACAGCCAGCCGAACAAGACCAGGAACGGCGTGCCGATGGCGAGTGCCGTGGCGACCAGCTCGTTGGTCAGGGTGCCATCCACTTTGAGAATCTTCTCCAGGAAAAACAGCGAATAGAACTGGCCGGTGTACCAGACCACCGCCTGGCCGGCGGTGAGGCCGAGCAGCGCGAGCACGACGAGCCTGAGATTGCCGCGGCGCGCGAAGGATTCGGTAAGCGGCGCGGGCGACCTTTTGCCTTCGGCGACCAGCCGCTCGAACACCGGGCTCTCATGCAGGCGCAGCCGGATCCACAGCGAGATCGCCAGCAGCAGCGCCGAGACCAGGAACGGCACGCGCCAGCCCCACGCCGCGAAGGCATCGGTCCCGAGCTGGCTGCGGGTGACGAGGATCACGATGAGGCTGAGAAACAGCCCGATCGTCGCGGTCGTCTGGATCCAGCTGGTGTAGAAACCGCGCCGTCCCGGCGGCGCATGCTCGGCGACATAGGTCGCAGCCCCGCCATACTCGCCGCCGAGCGCCAGGCCCTGGATGAGCCTCAGCGCCACCAGCGCGATCGGCGCCGCGACGCCCGCCAGCGCATAGGAGGGCAGCAGGCCGACGGAGAAGGTCGCCAGCCCCATCAGCAGCATGGTGACCAGGAAGGTGTTCTTGCGCCCCCATTTGTCGCCGAGCCGCCCGAAGATCAGCGCCCCGAACGGCCTGACCGCGAAACCCGCGGCGAAGGCGAGCAGCGCGAAGATATAGCCCGTCGTCTCATTGACGCCGGAGAAGAAGTGCTTGGTGATGAAGCTGGCGAGCGAGCCGTAGAGATAGAAGTCGTACCACTCGAACACAGTCCCGACGGACGCCCCGCCGATCACCAAAGCGTCGTGGTGGTCAACTTTATGCTGTGTGAAACTCGTGCCCGACATGCCAGCCCCCTGCTTCGGTCGGCCGAGCATATCCCCCACTGTCATCCCCGGCGAGCCGCGCACTTCGCGCGGCGAGGGAGCCCATAGCGACAGCGTATGGGCGACCCAGGCCTGGGTCGTTCGTACGCTGCCGCTACTCACTCCCTCGCTCCGCTTCGCTACGCTCGCCGGGGATGACAGCAGTGCACGACCGCGGGTGGGTGAAACTGAATCACCCCAGCGCCTTGATGATCTCTTCCGTCATCTTCTTGGCGTCGGCGAACAGCATCATGGTGTTGTCGCGGAAGAACAGTTCGTTCTCGACGCCGGCATAGCCACTGCCCATGCCGCGCTTGATGAAGAGCACGGTCTTGGCCTTCTCCACGTCCAGGACCGGCATGCCGTAGATCGGCGATTTGGGATCGGTCTTGGCCGAGGGATTGGTCACATCGTTGGCGCCGATGACGAAGGCGACGTCGGTCTGCGGGAACTGGGAGTTGATGTCCTCCAGCTCGAACACCTCGTCATAGGGCACGTTGGCTTCGGCCAGGAGCACGTTCATATGCCCCGGCATGCGGCCTGCCACCGGATGGATGGCGTAGGAGACCTTGACGCCCTCCTTCTTGAGATGATCGGCCATCTCGCGCACCGCGTGCTGCGCCTGCGCCACCGCCATGCCGTAGCCCGGCACGATGATGACCGAGCCCGCGTTCTTCATGATGAAGGCGGCGTCCTCTGCCGAGCCCTGTTTCACCGGGCGCGTCTCGACCTTGCCGCTCGCCGCCGCGACCTCGCCGCCGAAGCCGCCCAGGATCACCGAGATGAAACTGCGGTTCATGCCCTTGCACATGATGTAGGACAGGATCGCACCCGACGAGCCGACCAGCGCGCCGGTGATGATCAGCGCGGAATTCTCCAGTGTGAAGCCGATGCCCGCCGCCGCCCAGCCGGAATAGGAGTTGAGCATCGAGACCACGACCGGCATGTCGGCGCCGCCGATGGGAATGATCAGCGTGATGCCGAAGACGAATGAAAGCACCGCGATGGCCCAGAACGCCCAGAGCGGCTGCTGCATCACGAACAGCACAACCAGCGCGACGATGCCGAGGAAGATCGCGATATTCAGCGCATGGCGCGCCGGCAGCAGGATCGGCGCGCCGCTCATGTTGCCGTTGAGCTTGGCGAAGGCGATCAGGCTCCCCGCGAAGGTGATGGCGCCGATGGCGAGGCCCAACGACATCTCGATCAGGCTCTGCATCTTGATCGCACCGGTGCAGACCCCAGCCGCATCTTGCACGCAGATGCCGAAGGCGTCCGGCGAATAGAGCGCCGCGCCCGCCGTCAGCACTGCGGCGAGGCCGACCAGCGAATGGAACGCCGCCACCAGCTGCGGCATGTCGGTCATGGCGATGCGCCGCGCCGTCACCGCGCCGATGCCGCCGCCGACGACGAGGCCGCCGAAGACCAGACCCCAGGTCACCGGATCGGTTACGCCCGCAACCCACAGCGTCGTCACGATGGCCAGCGCCATGCCGATCATGCCGTTGCGGTTGCCGGCGCGGCTGGAGGCCGGCGACGACAGGCCCTTCAGCGCCAGGATGAACAGCACGCCCGAGATCAGATAGGCAATCGCGGCGAGATCGGCTTGCAGCGCAGGACTCATTTGGACGCGCCCGCCACGGGTTTTTCCTTCTTCTTGTACATCGCCAGCATGCGCGAAGTGACCAGGAAGCCGCCGAAGATATTCACGCTCGCCAGCACCAGCGCCCCGAAGCCGAGGCCCTTGGAGATCCAGGACGACGACGTCAGCACCGGCACGGCGACGGCGATCAGCGCGCCGACCACGATCACCGACGAAATCGCGTTGGTCACCGCCATCAGCGGCGTGTGCAGCGCCGGCGTCACACCCCACACCACGAAATAGCCGACGAAGATCGCCAGCACGAAAATGGTCAGGCGGAAGACGATGGGATCGACGATGTCCATGACTCAGCCTTTCAACAAAGGATGCACGATCGCGCCGTCGCGCGTCACGCCGGCGCCCTTGACGATCTCGTCGTCCCAGTTCAGCGCCAGGGCGCCGGTCTTCTTGTCAACGATCAGCGAGACGAAATTGAACAGGTTGCGGGCATAGAGCGAGGAGGCGTCCACCGCCAGCCGTCCCGCCAGATTGGTGTAGCCCATGATCGTCACGCCATGGACTTCGATCACTTCGCCCGCCTTGGTCAGCGGCGTGTTGCCGCCCTGCTCGGCCGCCAGATCGACGATCACCGAGCCCGGCTTCATCGACTGGATCATCGCTTCGGTCACCAGGATCGGCGCCTTGCGCCCCGGGATCAGCGCCGTGGTGATGACGATGTCCTGCTTCTTGATGGTCTCGGCGATGAAGGCATCCTGCTTGGCCCGGTATTCGGGGCTCATCTCCCTGGCATAGCCGCCGGCGGTCTGGGCGTTCTTGAATTCTTCGTCGATCACCGCGACGAAGGTTCCGCCCAGCGATTCCACCTGTTCCTTGGTGGCGGGGCGCACGTCGCTGGCCGAGACGATGGCGCCAAGCCGCCGCGCGGTGGCGATCGCCTGCAGGCCGGCCACGCCCACCCCCATCACCAGCACGCGGGCCGGCGCGATGGTGCCCGCCGCCGTCATCATCATCGGCATGGCGCGGCCGAACTGGGCCGCGGCGTCGATCACCGCCTTGTAGCCCGCGAGATTGGACTGCGACGACAGCACGTCCATGGCCTGGGCGCGCGAAATGCGCGGCAGAAATTCCATCGCGAAGGCGTCGACCCCCTGCGCCGCCAGCCGGGCCGGCGTGTCCTTGTCCGTGTACGGAGCAAGCAGCGCGGCCAGCACGGCGCCCTTCTTCATCTGGCCGATCTGCTCCGCATCGGGTGCGCGCACGGTCAGGACGATGTCGGCGCCGGCAAGGGCCGCGGCCGCGTCCGGCGCAATGCTGGCGCCCGCCGCGGCGAAGTCCGCATCGGCCATCCGCGCGCCCGATCCGGCGCCGGCCTCGATGGTCACATCCAGACCCAGGCCCTTGAGTTTCTTGACGCTGTCGGGCGACGCCGCGACGCGGGACTCGCCGGCATGGCGATCCTTGAGGATGGCGAGTTTCATGGCTGGCCTTGGGTCAGCCGTGGGTCCGGAAGAAGGCCAGGAAGACCATGATCAGCAGGATGCCGATGATCGACCATTTGACGAAGCTGGTGAAACCAGCCCACGCCTTGATATGGGCGCTGATGTCCATCGAGCCCGTCTTCTGATCGCCGTGAGAATCGCCGTGCGCGGCCATTTTAAGCCCTCTAATCGAACTGGGCGGGACTATAGCAATCGGCCTCCTTGAGACAACGCGCAAAACGCCGCTTTTCGGCCGATTTTCAGGCCGGTTTGCGTGTCGCCGTGGAGTGCTCCCAATCGGCCAGCAGGGCCCGCAGCGCCGCCACCAGGGCCAGCGGCTGGTCCAGCATGATGTGATGCTGCGCCTGGGGAATCTCGACCACTGGGGCCGAGCGGCCCAGGAGGTTGAACATGTACTCGCCGATCGAGGGCGGCAGCAGGACCGAATGCTCGCCCCGAAACACCGCGATCCGGCAGCGCGTGGCTTTGAGCCGCTCGGCCGTGTCGCCGATGGAAAAGCGCTGCCAGATGGCCGGGTCGAACTTCCAGGTGAAGCCGGTCTGGCCGTCCGCCTGGGCGACCTCCTTCAGCGAATGCCGCGCCACCCAATCGACCAGATAGAGATTCTCGGCCGTCTGCGGCGGCATCAGCCGAAACCGCGCCATGGCGGCGCCCAGGGTCGGATAGACGTGATGCGGCTTGATCTCGCGCTTGGGCGGGCCGCCGGGGCGGTCGGGCGGATTGACCGGCGAATCGACGATCACCACGCCGGCCAGCCGGTCGCCATAGAGCCCGCCCGTCAGCATGGTGACGAAACCGCCGAAGCTGTGCGCCACGATCACCGGCGGCTCGTCCAGCTTGAACATGCCGGCGTCCTCGCAGACCGCGATCTCCTCCTTGGCGAACAGTTCCATGTCGTAGCCTTCGGGCCGCCAGTCGCTGTCGCCCATGCCCGACAGGTCCATGGCGGCGACGTTGTAGTCGCGCGCCAGGAACGGCGCGATGAAATCCCACCAATGGGCATGCGCCGCGTTGCCGTGCACCAGGAGCAGGCCCGGCCGCGCCCGGTCGCCCCAGCGCAGATAATGGATCCTGGCGCCGGCCACGGTGATGAAATTGCTCTCCGGCTGGATGGCGAGGGCTTCCTCGAACCATTTGGGCGACGGCGGCGGCGCGCCGTCGAACCCGGCCAGCGGCCCCTCGGTCGCCGTGATGTTGAACATCTGCCGTTCGGTGTCGGGCAGCGCACCAGGGATCGGCGGCATGATGGGTGTGTCGGACATCGGCGTATTCTCCGGCCGGCTGGCCAAAGGCTGTTCTAGACCTTCCTAGCAGGAGGCGCGAAACGCGCAACCTGAAGCGGCCCACCGCGCGGGGCAAAGATGATCCCGAAGTGAATAATCGCACATCTCCAAGTATCGGAGATTTACGGCAAGAGTCCCAACGTGTAATCTACAGGTAGTGGAGGCGATGAAATCGCCCCGGGGCGTTCGTTCTGCGTACTTCTCCTTTGGGCTTGGAGAAGAACACCAAAAATTGTGATGGAAAGCGCATCCGCATTGAAATTGCGGGTCGCGCGACTGCGTTTGCCGCATCACCCCTCGCATACACGCGTAGCGGGCTGCGTGCGGTCGGATATTGCAAGGGGGAACTGCTCGTGATCAGCAACGTCAAACGCATCACCGGTCTGGCGATGTCATGCTTTCTCGGCCTGTCGTCGGCGGCCGTCGCCGGCGGCAAGGGTTCGAGTTCGTTCGTCGACTGCAAGAAGGATCCGACGCCCACCACCATTCTGGAGGCGATGCTCAAGAAATGGCCGGTCGACGGCGCGGACTTTGAAAAATTGACGCCGGCGCAAAAGTATCTGGAAATCGAAAACTACGGCTACCAGCAGCAAAACGCGATCGACGGGATCGACGGGGCCAAAGACCCCGGCAAATCACTGCTGCCTCCGCCGGCGACGGCGCCGCTCCTGCTGGACCGGCTCGACTGGAAATCGCGGAACAATCTGGGCCTGATGTATCACCAGTTCGTCGATGGAACGATCGTCTCGGACATCGACAAGGTCGGCTATGTCGAATGGAAGGATGCGCGGTCGGCGCGATCCGCCATTTCCGGCCGCGGATTTTACCTGCTGCATGACTGGACGATCTCCGTGGCGCGCGACCAGACAACGCAATTTGTCTGCGTCGGCAAAGAGCCAGCCGATACCACGCCCAAAGCGCCCGAGCGCAAAAACCCTTCGACGACAACCAGCGTCGCAGCCGCGCCGCTCAACAATCCCGCCGCCACGTCCGGCTTCAAGCCCGACAAGGACCAGTTGCCGGCCGCCACGCCGGCGGCGCCCGCGTCCGGTGGCGGTATCGCATTGGCCGATGCGCGGCCCAAGCCGGATTGGAAGCCGACCAAGCCACCGAGCTGGACCGCGCTCGTCTACCCGCGCGTCGCTGAAATCAATGGCTATGCACCGAAATTCTACATGCGCGGAAGCCCGGCATTGCTGTCTCAGGGGCTGGGCGACACCATCTTCAATTCCGTGAATTCCGAGGCGGCGACTCTCCCCAAGACCGGCGGTTCCGAAAATTCGGCGTCCATCGCCTTTCATCACGACCAGCTCGACCACACATCAAACACCTTCACGATGCACGTCGCGATCGGTTTCGGTTTCAGTCCCGCCGACGACGGCAAGTCGCGAAGCGGCAGCCCCGACGGCTACGGCTATCACGATGGGTGGCTGCTGCCCTACATCTCGGCGGACCGCGTCAACAAGGCCGATCCCAAGGCGTTGAAGAACAACCTGACCGATATCGCCGCGGGCGCGGGCTTCGTCGGTGTCTGGAAGCTCAACACCGACGCCAAGGAAGGAAAGGTTGCCGTACAAGCCACGAACGCATCCTGGTGGGAACCGAGCGAGATCAGAATTGCCACGCGAATCCAGGCGGACACCGACGACAAGTTCGGCGCATCGATCCTGTATTGGACCGCGCAACTCAGCGCGACGCCACAGTTCTTCGACTGCATGACGAAATCGTTTCCGTATTCCGACAGCTACATCCAGCTGGCGTGCAACTACAATCTCGATGTCGACTACGGTCACATCTTCAACGCCGGCGACTTCATCAATTTGAATCAGAAGGAATACGCACGCGTCGGCTTCGACGTTTCGGGGACGATCTACGGGCTTGACCCGAGCGATCAGGACGCCGGCGCGCCGCCGTCGTGGCGGAGCATCCTGATCGGATTGGCCAGCCGGCTCTCCTATACGGCCAGCTATAAGACGCTGCACGATTTCTCCGGCACCCATGCCGATCTGACGCGTTTCGACACCAGCCTGAACTTCAAACTGAGTTCGGATACCGGTTCCGGTGGTGGCGCCGGAGGCGGATCGGGCGGCGGATCGGGAAGCGACAACAGCCAGTCGACATCCATTGCGCTGACCTACACCAATGGCAAGGCCGATGTGTCGCTCACGCCGCAGCGCTACTGGGAGCTGGCATTCAAGGCCGCCTTCTGACGCGCCGCCCCGGATTGCGGACGGCAAGATCGCCTATGCCAGCCACTCAATCCACGTGCCGTGCGGATGACAGCTGGCGAGCCGCGTCTCTTGCCGCGTGCCGTCCTGGTAGCGGATGACGGATAGCACATAGAGCGATCCGTCATATTCGAAGGCCAGCCGCCACACCGGCCGGCGCAATCCGGCCACGGTGAGAATGCTCTCCAGCGCCTCGCGCATCTCTCTGGAGAACTGATAGACCGCGATGGTGTGATAGACGACCGGCGCCTGATCCCGCGGCACGCCGGCCAGCGCATCTGGCAGCAGCGCCAGCGCATCGCCGGCGCGGATTTCGGGCATCTCCCTGGCGAACAGTTCGATCGCGCGGTCCAGACGTTTCAGCCGCAACACCTGATCGGGCCAGATCAATGCCCTGAGCCAGTCGCGGTCGTCGCGATTGGAAAGGTCGACCGGGTTCAGCTCCAACCCGACGCGGCCGCCGATCTTGGGCCCAAGCCCCGTCGGCGGCACTTTATCGCCGCGCAATTCGCATTCGACGATCAGCGGCGCGTCCGGCCCAATCGTCGCGACGGTCGCACCGTCCTTGTGATAGCGCACGCCATAGCGATCCCAGATCAGGTTGAGCCCCGCGCTCGGCCCGATCTCGATCAGCGACAGCGGCAAAGCCGCCGCATCGTTCGCAATGACGCGAAATCCGGGATGCAGCAGCGCACTGCGGCCGATCTCGTTGGTGTTGGTGACGCGGGTCGCGATCAGCGGCTCGACCTGATCCAGATGCCTGAACACAAAGGCGCGAAAATCGGGAAAGGGGTCTTCGCCCTCCGCCGACACCGTGCCGCCCACCGACGGATAAAATCGCTTGAGCGGATCGTCCGCGCCGCGCAGCAACAGATAATGCACCGCACCCAGGATCAGGTTGGCGTGCGGCTGGCCCGCCTTCGCGCGCGCCGCCAGCGCCTTCAATTCCGCGTCCTTGCCGATGGCCGCCGCGAGCCGCGCATAGAGCAGGCTGCCCGTGCGCCTGGCATCGTCGGCGAAAAATTCCCAGTAATCCCTGCGCCCGTCGCTCATCTTTGCGCCCGTTCACCACTTGTTAAGCGTAATGCAATTGTCCCGGGAAAAGACAGGATTAAACGCGGCATTTACCCATCCGAGCGAATATCGCCCTGTTCAGATTTGGGGCACCGACATGGCGCAGACGATTCTTGTTGTCGACGACGATCCGGTCCAGCGCCGGCTTCTCGAAGCCGCGATCTCGCGCTCGGGCATGCATGTCGTCACCGCGCCCGGCGGCGCGCCGGCGCTCGAACTGATCAACGGCCCCAAGGGCGAGCAGATCGCGCTGATGTTGCTCGATCTCGTCATGCCGGACATGAGCGGCCTGGACGTCCTCGCCAGGCTGCGCCAGTCCAATCCCGACCTGCCCGTCATCGTGCTGACCGCCAAGGGCGGCATCGATTCCGCCGTCGAGGCGATGCGCGCCGGCGCCAACGATTTCCTGGTCAAGCCCGCCAGCCCCGAACGCATCGCGATCTCGATTCGCAACCAGCTCAAGATCGGCACGCTGTCGGGCGAAGTCACGCGCCTGAAGAAGAAGACCGACAACCGGCTCTCCTTCGACGACCTCGTCGCCACCTCGGCCGAGATGAAGCAGGTCTTCCGCCTCGGCCAGCGCGCCGCGCAATCCAACATCCCGATCCTGATCGAAGGCGAATCGGGCGCCGGCAAGGAATTGATCGCGCGCGCCATCCAGGGCTCGTCGGAACGCGCCGGGCGGCCGTTCATCACCGTCAATTGCGGCGCCATCCCGGAAAACCTGATCGAATCCATCCTGTTCGGCCACGAGAAGGGCTCGTTCACCGGCGCATCCGACAAGCATCTGGGCAAGTTCCAGGAAGCCGATGGCGGCACGCTGTTCCTCGACGAAATCGGCGAGCTGCGCCTCGACATGCAGGTCAAACTCCTGCGCGCGCTGCAGGAAGGCGAGGTCGACCCGGTCGGCTCCAAGCGCCCGGTGAAGGTCGATGTCCGCATCATCTCCGCCACCAACCGCGACCTCGCCACGCTGTCGCGCGACGGCCAGTTCCGCGAGGACCTGTTCTACCGCCTCAACGTCTTTCCGATTTTCGTGCCCAGCCTGCGCGACCGCCGCGACGACATTCCGGCGCTGGCCAGGCATTTCGTCACCCGCTTCGCCGCCGAGGAGAACAAGCCCGTCATCGGCCTGACGCTGGAAGCGGCCATGCTGCTCGAAAAATTCAACTGGCCGGGCAATGTCCGCCAGCTCGAGAACACGATTTTCCGCGCCGTCGTGCTGTGCGACGGCACGCTGCTCGATACGATCGATTTCCCGCAGATCGCCGCCGCGCTCGGCGTCGAGGCCCGCGTCCGCTACGCGGCCCCGGCATCGGATGTCCTGCCGACCGCGCATCACGGCATCGGTCCCGCGCTCGCGGCGCCGGCGCATGCCTCGCCTTACGCGATCGCCGGCACCGACGTCGCCGGCCACATGCGCAAGCTGGAAGACATCGAATCCGAAGTCATCCGCATGGCGATCAGCCGCTATGACGGCCACATGTCCGAGGTCGCCAGACGCCTCGGCATCGGCCGCTCGACGCTGTACCGCAAGCTGAAGGAACTCGGCCTCGAACCAGCCGAGCCGGAGTTGGCAGCAGGCGAACCCAACAGCGGCGAAGTGTATCAAGCGGCTGGTTGATTCGACTTCACTGATAACTTGACGTCAGGTCTGAATTGGTTCGACTGTATGCTTATCGAACTTGCGGGCCCATCGTGCTTCTTAAACTTTTGCGCAGCGCGATCATCGGAATTACAATAGCTTTGGTCTTGTCGACCATCGCTTTGCCATTGGCTGTCTGGGGCACCAAAGACGCGCCGGCGTTTTATGGAGCGTTCGCCGCAGCGATCGTTGCAGCAATTGCAGTGATTATGGGCTCGTACTATCAGAACGCATTGTCAACCCAGCGTGAGCAGCGTCTCCAAAAGCGTGTTCAGATTTCCGAGGCCGTCGATCTATCGTTTTGGCTTAGGCACGCCGCAGAGGAAATGAAATTCATTTCTCTGGTGCTGAAGGGTGTTCAAGATCGCGATTCATCAAGTCAGACATCGGCGCCGGAAGTTTCCCTGACACAATTTCGGGAAATTGTGTCAGCCAATTTCTTTGGAGAACTGCAGAAGCGGGCGAGCGACGCAGCCAAGCTACCACCGGAAATCGCAAAGCAAGTCAGTCGCGTTATCTATAGTACGTTTACGGTCGCTGATCGAATTCTTGCCCTGCGAGGCGCCGTAGATAGTTTTCATCCAAGTTTTGACCAAATCGGTCAATACATTTTGATCGCAAACAGACGATCCGATGAACTTCGCGCGGCTGCCCAGATCATTGAATCTTGGCTGATCGTGGAGGACAGTACCTTCAAGTCTCTTGGGCCGAGTCCAGAGACTTAGTCCGCCATATTCAGAGCTCTCTTGTACAATTCGAGCATCGCTTCTTGTTCTTGCCGATCGGCGCTTTCCATTTTGCGCAGGCGGATGACCTGGCGCATCACCTTGGTGTCGAAGCCGGTGCCCTTGGCTTCGGAATAGACTTCCTTGATATCGTCGGCCAGCGCCTTCTTCTCCTCCTCGAGCCGCTCGATGCGCTCGATATAGGATCGTAAGTGCTCTTTGGCGAAGCCGGATTTGGCCATGTGCGAACTCACCTGTTTTGGCCATGACAATTAGGCGGCAGGTGCGGACGGCGCAACGCCTCCAAACAGCTTAGCTGTGAGTCTTTTGAGAAGCCTCGAACGCCGCCTGTTGCTGCGCCGTCGCCTCTTTCTGGTAGCGCTTTTTCCACTCGGCCGGCGGCATGCCGTAGACCACTTCGCGCGCCGCATCCTTGTCCAGAACGATGCCGTTCTCCGCCGCCGCCTCGCGGTACCAGTCCCCTAAGCAGTTGCGGCAGAACCCGGCCAGCGTCATCAGGTCGAGGTTTTGCACGTCGCTGCGGGCGCGCAGATGCGCCACCAGCCGGCGGAAGGCGGCGGCTTCGAGTTGCTCTCTGCTGCGTTCGTCCATGCTGTCGCTTCCCTTCACGGCCAGGGGCCGGGTGAAGTGTAGGGCGGGCGGACCCATCGCCGCCAGCGCGGTTTTGAGGATCGGCGCCAGCCGGGCGGCAAAGGCGCGCGCTGCGCCTGCCTCCGCGATCAGGTCCTGGCGCATCTCGATCAGAACATGCGGCAGGCCCAGCATGGTGCCGTGGCGATAGAGGCAATCGTTCTCCAATTCGCCGTCATAGGGCTCGTTGTCGCCGACGGCGAAACCGGCGCGCGCGAATTGCGCGATCAGGGGTTGCGCCAGTCTTCCATCGCGGTCCCACAGGATCCCGATCTCCCAGGGCCGCTTGAAGCCTTTCCACACCGGCGTGAAACTGTGCATCGAGACCAGCACCGGCACGCTGCCGGCGCCGCGCATCGCCGCGATCTGCCCGGCGATGGCCGCATGATAGGGCGCGTGGAACCGGGCGATCCGGCGCGCCGTCTCCGCCGCATCGATCCTGGCATTGTCGGGAATGAGGCTGCCGTCGGACAGTTTCATGACCAGCGTCGGATCGTCCTCGCCGCGATTGAGATCGACCAGCAGCCGCGACCAGGCGCCCAGCAGGGCCGGCGCGCCGAATTGGGCCGCCAGCGCGCGCGTCACTTCCGCGGCGCCGATATCGGACGCGATATGGGTTCCGAACAGTTCCGGCCTCAGGCCCAGCGTGCCGTATTCGGGCGGCAGCGCGTTGGAGGCATGGTCACATAGGAACAGCAGCGGCGAATCCGCCGCGCCTGGTCTTACATGCTCAAAAGGTTGGTCCGTCATGGAATGGCGATAATTGGGCTGTGTCATGCGCCCCGCAAGCGCGTTGACAGGGGTTCTGCCATGCGCGACACCGGGTCACTCCTCGGCCTCATGTAGCGAAGCGATAGGCCTTTAGAAATGAGACTGGTTCTCGCCCTCGCCCTGTTGCTCGCCGCCGCCGGCCCCGCCGATGCGGGGCTGAACGTCTGCAACAAGGGCGCCCGGCCGGTGCGGGTCGCCGTCGGCCGCTTTAGTGGTACGCGCTGGATCAGCGAAGGCTGGTGGCATGTCGAGCCCAAAAAATGCGCCGAACTGATCGCCGGAAAGCTGGTCGCGCGCTATTACTACCTGTATGCGTCGGACGGAGCCGTCGGCACCTGGGACGGCGGCAAGAGTTTCTGCGTCGGCACGACGGACCAGTTCTCGATCGTCGGGCGCGGCGGCTGCACCGAGCGCGGCTACGACCGGCGCGGATTTTTTGAAGTCGACACGGGCAACAACCTGAACTGGACGCAATCTCTATCGGACTGAAGATGAGACGCCGCCGCAAGACCAAGATCGTCGCGACCTTAGGGCCGGTGTCGTCCACGCCGGAGCGCATCCGCGCCCTGTTCGAGGCCGGCGTCGACGTCTTCCGCATCAATATGAGCCACACCTCGCATGTGGCGCTGGCCGCGCTGCACGCCGCCGTGCGCGCCCAGGAGGCCCAGGCCGGCCGGCCGATCGGCATCCTGGTTGACCTGCAGGGTCCCAAGATCCGTCTGGGCACCATGCCCGGCGGCTCGCGCATCCTGAAGGAAGGCGAGCAGGTGCGCTTCGTGCGCAAGGTTACAGCCGACGATCCGAACGACATCCCCATCCCGCATCCCGAAGTCTTCGCGGCGATGAAGATGCGCCACACCCTTTTGATCGACGACGGCAAGATTCGCCTGCGACTGTTGGCGGTGAAGGACTATTACGCCGACGCCATCGTCGTGGTGGGCGGCGAGATCAAGGACCGCAAGGGCGTCAACCTGCCCGACACGCTGCTGCCCATTCCGGCGATGACGCCCAAGGACCGCAGCGACCTCGACGCCGCGCTCAATCTCGGCGTCGACTGGATCGCGCTCTCCTTCGTGCAGCGGCCGGACGACGTCGCCGAGCTCAAGAAGATCGTGGCGGGGCGCGCCGCCGTGCTGGCCAAGATCGAAAAGCCCAAGGCGCTCGAATGGCTCGGCGAAATCCTGGAGATGGCCGATGCGCTGATGGTGGCACGCGGCGATCTCGGCGTCGAGCTGCCGCTCGAAGCCGTGCCCGGCCGGCAGAAGCAGATCATTAGCGCCGCGCGCCGCTCCGGCAAGCCGGTGGTGGTCGCGACGCAGATGCTCGAATCCATGATCGGCGCGCCGGTACCGACCCGCGCCGAGGTCAGCGACGTCGCCACCGCCGTGTTCGATGGCGCCGATGCGGTGATGCTGTCGGCCGAGACGGCCTCGGGCGCCTATCCGGTCGAAGCCGTGCAGATGATGGACCGCATCGCCGCCTCGGTGGAGAACGACGCGCTCTACGTCTCGATCCTGGAGGCGCAGCGCAACGCGCCGGAGGAAACCACCGCCGATGCGATCATGGCGGCGGTGCACCAGGTCACCCATACCGTGCACGCCAAGGCCGTGGTGTGCTGGACCAGTTCCGGCTCGACGGCGCTGCGCGCCGCGCGCGAGCGGCCCGAAGCGCCCATCATCGTGCTGACGCCGTCGCTGGAGACCGCGCGCCGGCTGGCGCTCTGCTGGGGCTTGCACTGCGTCACCACGGAAGACGCGCACGATCTGGACGACGTCGTCGACCGCGCCACGAAATTCGCGGTCCAGGAAGGCTTCGCCCGGGCCGGCGATCGCGTCGTCGTCACCGCCGGCGTGCCGCTCGCAACCCCCGGCTCCACCAACCTGATGCGTGTCGCTTTCGTGAGTCCGAAAACCGGCTGAGCGGCGCTCCAACAGCGCCGGAAATATTTATTTGCGCAGCAAGAAAATATCGTTCGCCGCGCTGCACACAAAGCCTTATCCAACAACGCGCAGCAATTTCTCCGCGTCCTCCGCGCCTCCGCGTGAATCCTGTTGTGGATAGCCGACGTCGAAAATTATTTTCGCGCGCCCCTTGAACCGAGTCGGTCCAAACCCCACTTCCCGTAAATCCCCACAGCTGTGAGTGAACAGCAGACGCCGATCAGGCGAGCGCGGTTGCAAAACCGCGATTCAGCCGGCGCCTGGATTCTGTTTGAAGTATGAAAAAATTTGTCATCCCCGGCGAGCCGCGCACTTCGCGCGGCGAGGGAAGGGGACCCAGGATTACAAGAGCCTCAGGCGCTTCAGATACTGGGTCCCCTTCCCTTCGCACTGCTGACGCAATGCTCAGCCGGGGATGACAAGCGGAACTGCAAGGAGACCCTAAATTCCCTGGCCCTCGACATCGCGGGTCAGGGCGTCGACATGTTTCTGCACGCCTTCGAGTTGCGGGTCGAGCGCCAGCGCCTTGCGGTAGATCTTCAGCGCGCCGTCCTTGTTGCCGTATTCCTCGAGCAGGTTGCCGAGCTCGAACATCGCCGCGAACTGGCGCGGATTGAGCAGGATGACGTGCTCCAGCGAAACCATGGCGCCGGAATCGTCCTTCAGCGTGCGTTGCAGATTGGCTCTGGCATGCCAGCCCTCGGCGTAGTTGGGCGCGACGTCGGTCACCGCCTCGAACAGCTGCTTGGCCGTGCCGGTGTCGCCGGCCGCCAGCGCCGCGGTGCCGCGCGACATCAGCAGATCGACGCTGGGGCTGCCCGATTGCAGAAAGATGCCGCCGATCTTTTCCTCGATCGGCTTGGCGTCTTCCGGCGAGCCGGCATGGCTGAGCTGATTGAGCAGCGACGGCAGGGACTGCGGCGCCGACGGGGCCGCCGCAGCCGTCGGCAGTGCAAGCAAAGCGAGCAGGAACAGGACAGGACGCATGCGCAATTCTAGCCAGCGCCCGCCGTCATTGCCACCGGCAACGGCCCGCCCTCGGCCCAGTCCAGCAACTCGGCCAGGTGCACCAGCGGTGGCGCATCGGCGCCCGCCAGATGGACCAGGCAGCCGATATTGCTGCTGGCGACGATGTCCGGCTTCAGCCCGGCGATGGCCGCAAGCTTGCGCGCCCGCAACTGCCAGGCGATCTCGGGCTGGAGAATCGAATAGCTGCCGGCCGAGCCGCAGCACAGATGGCCGTCCGGAATGGACACGACGTCGAATCCGGCTGCCGCCAGCAGGCTTTCCGCCTTGCCGGCGAGCTTGAGCCCGTTCTGCAACGAACAGGCGGCATGCCAGGCCACCCGCACATGGCGCCGCGGCGCCTCAGGGCCGGCCACCGCCAGGTCGAGGAAATCCCGGCTCGCGGCGGCAAAGGCGCGGGCGCGCGGCAGCCACAAGGGATCGTCGAGGAACAGATGCGTCAGGTCTTTGAGATGCGCCGAGCAGCCCGTCGCGGTGATCAGCACGCCTTCGAACGTGTCGGCGGCGCGTTCGAACGCCTCGATGGCGCGCCGCGCCCAGTTCTTGGCGTCCTCGCTGCGTCCCAGATGATGCACCAGCGCGCCGCAGCAGCCGGCGCCTTCCAGCGGCACCAACTCGATCCCCTGCCGCGCCAGCACGCGCGCCACGGCGGCATCGATATTGGGGTTGAGCGCGGCCTGGGCGCAGCCCGGCATCAGCGCGAAGCGCCGCGCATTGGGCAGGATGGCGCGCACCGGGCCCTCGGCCGTGGCACGGGGCGCGTTCGCCCCCATGCGCGCCATGACGCCGAGGCGGCCGGGCAGCCGCGAGACCAGCGGCGCGAACGCACGCGCCAGGAACAGGCCGCCGCGCACCAGCGCCGGCCGCGGCATCACGGTGGCGATCAGCCAGCGCAGCATCTTGTCGCCCAGCGGGCGGCGGTAATGGGTCTGAATATGCGAACGCGCCTCGTCGACCAGCCGCGCGTAATCGACGCTCGACGGACAGGCGGTGCGGCAGGCGAGGCACGAAAGACAGCGGTCGACATGCAGCACGGTCTGCGCGTCCGGGGCGCCGCCCTTTTGAAGCATGTTCTGCATCAGCACGATGCGGCCGCGCGGCCCGTCGCGCTCGTCGCCGAGCAGCACATAGGTCGGGCAGGTGGCGGTGCAGATGCCGCAATGGACGCAGGCGCGCAGATTCTTCTCCGCTTCCGCGATATGCGGATCGGTCAGCTGCGTCGGCGTGAAAGCGGTGCGCATCAGATCCCGTCCCAAATGCGGCCGGGATTGAACAGCCCGAGTGGATCGAACGCCGCCTTGACGGCGCGCGTCAGTTCGGCGCGCGCCGGCTCCTCCGGCTCGAACACCGCCACGCGCTCGCGGGTTTCCTCGTCGGCGCGCAGGAGCACGCAATGACCGCCATGTCGCCTGACCACCTCGCGTACGCCGTCGCTGCCCGGCAGCGTGCCGATCCACAGCAACCCGCCGGCCCAGTCGGCCAGCCACAGCGGCGAGTCGATCTCCGCGGCCACCTGCGCCGCGGCGGCGGGCGGCACATAGGCGCGCCAGACGTCGTAGGGCGTGTCGGCGAACACTTCGCCGCTGCCGATGGCGCGAAAGGCGATCTCGCCGTCGTCGATCTGTTGGGCGTCGCCGATCAGCGCGCGCAGCAGGGCGTATTTTTCCGCCAAGGGCTCCTTCTCGCCCTCAAGCCGGATCAGCGCATTGCCGTTGCTGAAGCAGAGCCCGGTGGCATCGAGCGGCGACGACCACACTTTGCGCAAGATGCCGAAACCGTCTTCGGCGGAAAGGCCGCGCACGACAAGCGTCGCCGACAGCGGCGGCTTGGGAAAGACGCGCAGCGTCACTTCGGTCAGCACCGCGAGCGTGCCGAAAGCGCCGCAGACCAGCTTGGGCAGATCGAAGCCGGTGACGTTCTTGACCACCTTGCCGCCGGCCTTGAACGCCTCGCCCAAACCGTTCACGCCGCGAAAGCCGAGCAGATGATCGCGCACCGCACCGCAACGCACCCGCGCCGGGCCGTTGGCGTCCGCCGAGATCGCGCCGCCGATCGTGCCGAGGCTTGGCTCTGCGCCCAGCAGCGGACCCCAATCGGGCGGCTCGAAACCGAGCCGCTGGCCCTTCTGCGCCAGCTCGGCCTCGATCTCCGCTACCGGCGTGCCGGGCGCGGCGGTGAGGATCAATTCTTCCGGCTCATAGGAGATGATGCCCTTGAGGCCCGAGACATCGAGCACCGTGCCCATCGTGACCACGGCGCGCCCGAATGTCCGCTTGGTTCCCGCGCCCATGATCTCGAGCGGCGACTTCCATGCGCGCGCCGTGATGACGGCGTCGATGACTTCCTGTTCGGTGGACGCGGCGATGGTCGGCATGATTCAAAAGCGCGGCAGGTTGGCGAAGGGCAGCCGGCCGTCCTTGACGTGCATGTGCCCGCCTTCGACGCAGGCCGACAGCGTCGGAAACACCTTGCCGGGATTGAGCAGGCCGCCGCTATCGAAAGCGCATTTCAGCCGCTGCTGCTGCGCCAGGTCTGCCTCGCTGAACATCGCCGGCATCAGGTCGCGCTTCTCGACGCCGACGCCGTGCTCGCCGGTCAGGACGCCGCCGACTTCTACGCAGAGCCGCAGAATCGCGGCGCCGAACGCCTCGGCGCGGTCCAGTTCGCCCGGCTTCATGCAATCGAAGATGATCAGGGGATGCAGGTTGCCGTCGCCGGCATGGAAGACGTTGCAGAAGCCGAGGCGGTATTCCTTCGCCATCTGCGTCATCCGCGCCAGCACGAGCGGCAGGGCGCGGCGCGGGATCGTGCCGTCCATGCACAGCATGTCGGGCGCCAGCCGCCCCATGGCCGGAAACGCCGCCTTGCGCCCGGCCCACAGCTTGGCGCGATCGCTCTCGTCGCTGGCCTCGCGAACTTCGGCGTCGTTGGCGCGCGCGATTTCTGCGATCCGCTGGGTGGCGTGATCGACTTCAGCGGCGATGCCGTCGGCATCGATAATCAGCACGCCCTCGGCGTCGCGCGGATAGCCGGGCGCCGAATGCGCCTCGACCGCGGCGATGCAGTTCTTGTCCATGAACTCCATCGCCGCCGGCACGATGCCCGCCGCGATGATGTCGGCGACGCATTGACCGGCCGCCGGCACCGACGCGAAGGCGGCCAGCAGCGTGCGCGTGGCCGGCGGCTTGGGCAGGATGCGCAGCGTGGCTTCGACGACGATGCCGAGCAGGCCCTCCGAGCCCGCGACGACGCCCAGCAAATCGAGTCCGCAGGCACCCGGCGCCTTGCCGCCCAGCTTCAGCCGGGTGCCGTTCATCAGCACGATCTCGACGCCGAGCAGGTTGTTCGTCGTCAGCCCGTATTTCAGGCAATGCAGCCCGCCGGAATTCTCCGCCACATTGCCGCCGATGGTGCAGGCGATCTGGCTGGAGGGATCGGGCGCGTAATAGAATCCGGCACCTTCGACCGCGCGCGTGATGGCAAGATTGGTCACGCCGGGCTGCGTCACGACACAGCGATTCTCAAGATCGACGTCGAGAATCCGGTTCATGCGCGTCAGGCTGAGTAGAATGCCGTCGGCCCGCGGCAACGCCCCGCCCGACAGCGATGTCCCCGCGCCGCGCGGCACGATCGGCACGCCATGTTCGCCGGCATAGAGGAGTATCGCCGCGACCTGCTCGGCGGTGCGCGGCAGCACGGTAACCAGCGGCTTCTGGCGATAGGCGGTCAACGCGTCGCCGTCGAACGCGGCCAGCCCCGCCGCATCGCTCACCACGCCATCGGGCACGATCGCGCGCAAAGCGGCCACGATGTCGCCGCCATGGGCGATGATGTCGGCGTCGGGTTGCGGAAGGTCCAATTGTCGCGCGCCTGTCAGAAACGCACGAACGCTAGCACGGCGGCCGTCTAGCCCTGGCGCGCCTTGAAGCGTGGGTTCTTCTTGTTGATGACGTAGACGCGGCCCTTGCGGCGGACGACGACGCAGTCCTTGTCGCGCTTCTTGAGCGAACGGAGCGAATTGCGAACCTTCATGTTCTTCAAAGCCTTAAAGGGGCTCGGCGGCCCGCAAAGAGGCGCGGAAACTATGCGGGGGGGCACAAGGTGTCAACCGGCCAATTTCCCCAGCCTTTGCGCCAAAAAACGGCCCTCCGGCCCTTCCGGAACGCCCGCCGGGACCCCATCTTGGGGATATCGTGACGAGGGGATCAGGCCATGAGCGCAACGGACGAAATCGGCCATGTCGAAGCCGGCGGCATGCCACGGCGCTGTTGGTACATCGCGGCGCCCTCCTCCCGCCTGACCGACAAGCCGCTGGCGGTGCGGGTGCTGGACCATCACCTGGTGCTGTTCCGCGACGCGGCCGGCGCCGCGCATGCGCTGATCGACCGCTGCTGCCATCGCGGCGTGGAGCTGTCACTCGGCAAGCTCGAGAGCGGCACGCTGGCCTGCGGCTATCATGGCTGGCGCTACGACGGCGACGGCCGCTGCGTGCATATCCCCTCGCTGACCGAGGGCCGCGCCATCCCCAAGGGGTGCGATATCAAAAGCTATCCCTGCGTCGAGCAGGACGCCTACATCTGGGTCTGGACCGACGCTTCCGAGCCTGCGCCGGCAGCGCCGCCGCCGGTCCCGGAATTCGGCAACAACGGCTGGACGCAGGGCACGGTGGCGCTGGCCTGCTCCGCACTTGCCGGCATCGAGAACAATGTCGACTACTGTCATCCGGTCTTCGCCCATCCGTTCACGCACGGGCAATTCTTTTTCAACCAGGCCAACGGCTTCATCGAGCAGCGCTACGAAGTGCGCCGCACCGATAACGGCCTGGTGGTCTTCATGCCGCCGACGGCGAGCGCGGACGACGACGTCGGCACGCCGCTGGTGCGGCTCACCTTCGAACTGCCCTGCCGCGTCACGGTGTCGTTCAACGGCCGCCAGAGCAAGGAGACCATCCTGATGCACTTCGTGCCCACCGGCGACGGCACGGCGCGCCAGGAGTGGCTGACCTCCAGCACCAAGCCCGGCCTCGTCTGGAGCGACGAGGAGCCGATCATCTTCAAGCAGGACCGCCTGCTGCTGGAAAGCGCGCAACGCTGGCGCGACCGCGACGGCGTCTTGCTCGAACGCAGCGTCGAGGCCGACGTCTCGACCTTGCTCGTGCGGCGGATCGTGGCGCTGGCTGCGGCGGGGCGCTGGGACGCCGAACGCGATAGGCTGCCCGCGCGCCGCGTCGTCACGGTCCGCGCCTGAGGATTGCCCTATTTGCCATGCTACAACGACACCGACTCGGTGCGGGATTGGTCATGCCTTTTGCGAAGCCGTTGCGAAAATTGGGCCGCGTTTGTGCTGCGGCCGGCCTCGCCCTGGCCGCGGCTTGCATCACCATCGCGCCCAGCGAAGCACGCTCCGTCGCGCGCCATCACCATCACAAGCCCAAACTCTCGCCGCAGGACATCAAGTTCGCCCAGTTCGTGAAGGATTTTCGCGTCACCGCGCTCGCTGCCGGCATCACGCCGGCGATCTACGACACCGCGATGTCCGGCCTGCACCACAACATCCACATCGAGGGCCTGACCCAATCCCAGCCGGAATTCGTCAAGCCGATCTGGTCCTATCTCGACACCGCGGCCTCGCAGCGCCGCGTCAGCGACGGGCAAAGCCACATGGCCGACAATCTTGCGGCGCTCACCACGATCGAAACCAAATACGGCGTGCCCAAGGAGATCCTGGTTTCAATCTGGGGCAACGAGACCGATTTCGGCGGCGCGCTCGGCGAGTTCAACCTGTTCGAAGCGCTGGCGACGCTGGCCTATGACGGCACGCGGATGGATTTCGGCAAGAGCGAACTGCTCAACGCGCTGAAGGTGGTGCAGCAGGAGGGCCTGGATCCCAAGCAGATGCCGGCGTCCTGGGCCGGCGCGATCGGCCAGTTGCAGATGCTGCCCTCGACCTATCTGAAAAGCGCGGTCGACGGCGACAGCGACGGCAAGCGCGACCTGTTCCACTCGGCGCCCGATGCGCTCGCCTCGGCTGCGGCGGAAGTCTCCGGCGACGGCTGGCAGCGCGGCCATCTCTGGGGCACCGAAGTCCGCCTGCCAGCGAATTTCGCTTATGAGCTGGCCGACGGCGATACGCAGAAATCCGTTGCCGACTGGAGCAAGCTCGGCGTCCGCGCCGCCGACGGCTCGGGCCTGCCGGCGAATGCCGATGCCGGCGTGATCTACATTCCGGCCGGCCTGCGCGGTCCGGCGTTCCTGGCGTTCCCGAATTTCAAGGTGATCCTGAAATATAACAACGCGGTGTCCTACGCGTTGGCGGTGTGCACCCTCGCCGACATGATCGCCGGCCGCCCCGGCATCGTCGCCGCCTGGCCGCGCGACGAGCAGTCGCTGTCGCGCGACGAACGCATCGCGATGCAGACGGCGCTGCTCAAGCTCGGCTTCGATCCGGGCAAGATCGACGGCGTGCTCGGCCATGGCGGCCGCGCCGCACTGCGCCTCTACCAGAAAGCCCGTAACCTCCCGGCCGACGGCTTCCCGACAGAAGCCGCGCTGGCGGCGATATTGACGGAAGTGAAGGCGAAGGGGCTCTGATGTCCTCTCCCGCGAGCGGGAGAGGGATGCAAAATCTTAGGTTTAGCGGAGCGCAGCGCAGCTAAGCCTTAGATTTTGCTGGGTGAGGGGATTAGACTGGGCGACATCCCCTCACCTGGCTTTCGCTTCGCTCAAGCCGTCCTCTCCCGCTTCGCGGGCGAGAATATCATTACGCGTTCGCTACCGGCGTCTCGATATCTTCGTCGACGATCTCGATGTCCGGTGGGATCATACCGGCGTTGCGCAGCGTCGGCGACAGCCACATATAGGCGAACATGACGACCAGCAGCACCGCAGCGAAAACATACGGAACGTAGGGCGACCATTCATACATGTAGCCGATCAGCGGCCCGGCGATGAAGCCCATGGCGCTGGCGCCGCCGATGATGCCGGCGACCGCGCCCTGTTCGTGCGGCGCCACCGACAGCGAGGCGCCGGACGTGAACCCCGGCCGCGCCATGCCGAAGCCCAGACCCGACAACGCAAGCCCGATGACGAGCAACGCGAAATTGCCGAAGACCAGGAACAGCGCGCAACTGACGAAAGCGGCGCCCAGCCCCCAATTGGTCAGCACCCGCGCCGAGACGCGGACATATTGAACGACCACAAGCTGCGCGAACAGCGCCGCCAGCGAGGTCGCCAGCTGGCCGATCATGTTGTACTGCGCCGCGCCGGCGGGCGGCACGTGCAGCACATCCATGAAGAAGAAGCCCATGGTCTGGATCGGCACGGTGCTCGCGGTGGAGAGGCCGACGGCGAAGATCGCGAAGGGCATCACGCGCCGGTCGTGCCATTTCAGCGCCACGCTGGCCGGTGCCCGCGCCTTGGGCGCCGTGCGTTCCGGCAGCAGGAACCAGATCGTCGCCGCGCTGATGAGCGCCAACAGCGAGATGAAATAGAACGGCACCAAGAGGCCGAAGGGCGTGAACAGGCTGGCGATGGCGGGGCCGGCGACGGTGCCGAGGCCGAACGCCGAGCCCACGGTGGCGACGCCCTGCATGCGTTCCTGCGGCGTGGTGCGGTCGGCGACATAGGCCTGGGCCGCCGGCTGCGTGCCCGAACCGAGCAGGCCGTAGAGCGAGCGGCTGACGATCAGCAGCGGAAAAATCGCCACCGCCGGCAGCCAGTGCTTGAGGCCGCCCAGCATCACGCTGGCGAACAGCGCGAAGGAAGCGGCGAACGACAGCAGGCCGAGCAGCATCACGGGCCTGCGGCCCCAATGATCGCTCTTCTTGCCCCAATAGGTGGAGGTGATGACCCACACCGCCGCCGACACGGCGAACACCGTCGTGGTCTCGACCGCCGACAGTCCCAACTGCCGCGACAGCGGCGGCAGGATGTTGAACAACACGGTCTGACCCGCGCCCATGCACAGAAGACTGACGAACAGAATGCCGAAGGCGCGGCGGCGTTCGGCGCGCGTCGTGACATGGACGACGGCATGTTCGGAAATGTGGTCGGAGAATTTGTCGGGCGGCATCTTGGTGCCTACCCACCGCAAACACCATCGCGGGTCAAGGTGGATGCACGCATATCTCCTAACTCACCATGGCCGGGCTTGACCCGGCCACCCGTCGCTAGCGCCAGCGTAGCGACCGGCGCGCCTGCGTCGAAAAAAAGTCATTGGCGCGCGGACGCGCGCCTGCTGGGTGGCCGGCTCGGAGGCCGGCCATGGTGAATTTGGAAATGGCGAGTAGAATCACTCAACGGAGACACCCCATGCCCGTCGGACGCATCATTGCCTTGATTGTGGAAGTCGAAGACGTCGAGCGCTCGCTCGCGTTCTATCGCGATCTCCTGGGCATCCCCTTGCGCCGCGATCTCGACCATGGCGGCAGCGACCGCTGGATCTCCGGCGATCACGCGGCGCTGTCCTGGCACGACTCGTTCTTCCACTTCGCGCTCTACAAGAGCAAGGGCGTCGTCACGCGCGACCTGCAGATCGGCTTTCCGGTCGGCGATCTCGAAGCCATGCACAAAACGCTCGTCGCGGCCGGCGTGCCGGTCGATGTGGGGCCGCGCGACGAGCCCTGGGGCCGCACCGCGCGCTACCGCGATCCGGACGGCAACTCGGTGTCACTGACGCAGGAGAAGCCTCGCTAGCTTTTCGGCTTCTTGAACCGCACCTGCGAGGTATCGCTGCGGCCTTGAGCGTCCACCACGGTGATGCGCGCCAGGCCTTCGCCGTCCGGGGTGTAGAGCACCGGCTGGAAGCGGTCGAAATTGCCGAGCAATTGGCCGTTGACCAGCCAGGTCAGCGGCGCCTTGCCGCCATCGGCCTTGAGCACGATCGTATGCTCCTTGGCGCTGTCGAGCGGCAGCGGCACCACCGTGCCGTTGGGCGGAAAAGCGATGGTCGGCGGCGGCACGACGGTCTCGCGCGGCGGCGCCGGCGCGGTCTCGCGGCGGAAGACGCGCATCGAGGGCGGCAGCTGGTCGTTCTCGTTGGTCAGGATGGCGCCCGAGGGCGTCGGTCCGTCGGCATGCATATCGGCCGGCAGGAGCTCGAAGGTCTTGAGCAGGATCGGCGCCGCGGATTCGCGTCCGACATGTCCGGCGCGCGGGGACCCGTCGGCGCGGCCGACCCAGACGCCGACCGTGTAGTCGTTGGAGAAGCCCACCGACCAGGCGTCGCGATAGCCATAGGAGGTGCCGGTCTTGAACGCGACGGCGCGGGCGCGCGTCAGGCCCTGGCCCATGGCCCAGCCGTCCGGCAACGCCACGCCGCGCAGGATCTGTTTCAAGTAGAACGCCGCCACCGGCCCGAACAGCCGGTGATCCGGCGCGTCTGGCGTGCCCATGACGAAGCGCAGGCCCCGCGCCTGCCCACCATTGGCGATGCCGGCATAGAGCATGGTGATGTCGGAGAGACTGATGCCGAGGCCGCCCAGCGCCACCGGCAGGCTCGGTGCCTCGCCGCCCGCCGGAAAGGCCAGCCGCGCGCCGGCGTTCTCCAGTGTCGTGGTGAAGGCGAGCGGACCGACGCGGTCGAGCGCCATCACGGCCGGAATGTTGAGCGACATGCGCAACGCTTCGCGGGCCGACACCGCGCCTTGGAACGTGCCTTCGAAATCCTTGGGCGCATAGTCGCCGAACATGGTCGGCGCGTCGGTCATCATCGAGGCCGGATGCAGGATCAGGTTGTCGAAGGCGATGCCGTAGATGAACGGTTTCAACGCAGACCCGGGAGACCGCGAGCGCTGCGCCAGGTCGACCTGGCCCGACGGGCCCCAATAGCTGACGCCGCCCAGATAGGCGAGCACGTTGCGGGTGCGGTTCTCGACCACGACGATGGAAAGCGCCGTACCGTCGCCGAAATAGGGCGCCTCCTGCGCCGCGAGGCGCTCCACGGCGCCCTGCAACGCGGCATTGAGCGTGGTGACGATGCGGGTGTCGCGGCTGCGCAGCTTCAGCCGCATCGCCAGATGGGGCGCCGACAGCGGCATCGCCTGGCGCGCGAACGGCACGCCCTCGCGCCGCGCCACGTCGGCGTCGCCTTGGGTGACGATGCCTTCGCCGACCATGCGCGCCAGCACCTTGTCGCGGCCCTTGGCGGCGCGGATGGCATGGCGGTCGGGGCGCTGCTTGACCGGCGATTGCGGCAGCGCGACGAGCAACGCCGCTTCGGAGAGATCGATCTGCGACGGATCCTTGCCGAAATAGGACAGCGAGGCGGCGCGCACGCCTTCCAGATTGCCGCCGAACGGCGCCAGCGTGAGGTAAAGGGAGAGAATTTCGTCTTTGGAATAGCGCTCTTCGAGCTGCACCGCACGCAGCATCTGGAACAGCTTGGTGGCGATGCCGCGGGAGCGCGGCGGCTCCAGGATGCGCGCCACTTGCATGGTCAGGGTCGAACCGCCCGAGACGATATGACCGGAGGTGACGAACTGGAATCCGGCGCGCAGCACCGCCAGCGGATCGACGCCCCAATGCTCCTCGAAGCGCTGGTCCTCATAGGCCTTGAGCATGGCCAGATAGCGCGGGTTGACGTCGCGCACCGAAGTCTTCATGCGCCAATAGCCATCCTGAGTGAGAAAGGAGCGCAGCATGACGCCCTTGCTGTCCACCACTTCGGGAGAAACGCGAACGGCCCGCGTCATATCCGGCGGATTGGCGACATCGGCAGTGGCAAGCGCGCAAGCCATGCCGAACAGCGCGAAGAGGGCGATGATGAGGTTGGAATGTAATTTGAACGACTTCACACTTCGTCCCTTTCCTCCCCCGTTGTTACGGGGGAGGTGGATTGCCCGCTACTTCAGCGGGCAAGACGGAGGGGGCGACGCCTCGCACCGGCCCCCTCCACCGCTTCGCGGTCCCCCTCCCCCGTAACAACGGTGGAGGACAAATTACGGCGCCACCGTCACCGTGCCCATCGTGGTCCGTGCATGGATGCTCGGCGCGTACATGTCCTCGACCACGCCGGCCGGCAGGACGAAGGTTCCCGTCGTCACCGCGCGCACGACATAGGCGATGCGGAACATCGGCTGCGGCTCCGGCTTCTTCTTGTCCGCGTCGCTGACATAGGCCGAGCCGATGGTGAACGACGCCACGAAGCGGTCGTCGCGCACATCGGTCATCGTCGTGTCGGCGAGGCTGTTCAAGAAGGCGTAAGGCTTGCCGTCCTCGCTCCCCAGCGGCATCTCGATCTCGAGCCCCGCGGGCAGCAGGTCGATCAAACCCATCTGGCGATAGGTGTTATGCTCCATCTGACCCGACAGCTCGACGATGATGCGGTCGTTCTGGTGCAGGCTCGACAGATCCGCCGGCGTGCCGCCCATGGTCCAGTAGGTCTTGCTCAGCGTCAGGCCGTGCGCGTCGGCGGCCAGCGGCGTCGCCGGCGTGCCTTGCACCGAGGTGGTGCGCCAGACCTGCGCATCGCCGCGGTTGAGGAACGTCAGACCCGCCGCCAGTTGCGCCGTCGAAGGCGACAGGCGGATGGCACCGTCGCGCGGCGCCCCCGGCTGGCCATTGACCAGGATGTTCAGCGGCGCGGTCTGGCGCGTCAGCTCATAGGCCGCGCGCAGCATCCAGGCCTTTTCCTGCGTGGTCGTCGCGTTCAGTGTCATGTCGACTTCGGAGCTCTTCTTCATCAGGGCCGGGATCAGGTCGGCCTGGCCGTTCTCCGCCGCCAGCGCCGTCGTGCCGGCAAGATCGCGCAGCAACGAGCCGTAGTCGCCGACCGGATAGGTGAAGGCATCGCCCTTCAGCGCGATCTCGCGCGCCTTGCCGAAGCCGAACGCCGCGCGCGCCCGGTCGCCCGCCTGCCCCGCGGCCGATGCCGCCAGCGCTTCGCCGATGGCCGTGTTCATCTCCGGCCCGCGGGTGTCGATGAAGTAGCGCAGATCGGAAAGGTTCACCTGGCCGGTGCGCGCCTGGAGGTAGAAGGCATAGGCGCGGGTGTTGTCGGAATTGGAGTCGGTCGACGCCGCCGAGCGCAGCCAGGTCGAACCGCGCTTGAGCGCATCGTTCGGCACGACATAGCCCTTGTCCTTGGCCTGGTAGAGGAAGTCGAGCGCGAAGACGCTGATCCACGGATCGGCATCGGAGCCCGCCGCCCACATGCCGAAATTGCCGGCGAAGTTCTGCATGTCGAGCACGGAGTCGATCGCATCCTGCACCCGTGGGCGCAGCGCCTGATCGCGCGGCAGGCCGGCGAGGTCCGACAGGTCGTTGAACACCAGCAGCGGCATGGCGCGGCTGGTGGTCTGCTCGATGCAGCCATAGGGATATTTGTCGAGCCATTTGAGCAGGCCCGGCACGTCGCTATAGCCGTGTGCCGACGACACGGTCAGCCCGACGGTCGAGGTGCCGCGGATCAAATCCGCCACCAATTGCCCGTTCGCCGCATAGGTCGCCTTGGGACCCAGCGGCAGGGTCTCGTCGCGGGCGATGTCGAGCTGCGGTGCCCGGGACTCGATCTGCCAGGAGCGGCTCACATTGAAGCCGCCCGGTCCCTTCACGTTGAGCGCGATGTCGGCGATGCCGATGCCGCGGCCTTCGAGCTGCATCGGCACCAGCACGCGCTGGCCGACGCGCAAGGATTGCGTGATCACCGTCTGCCGGGCGCCGCCGGGCAGGCCGACCGGACCTGTCGTCGTCAGCGTCGCGACATAGCTGCCGGGCTTGCCCTCGACATTGTTCAGGTTGAGCGCGGCGGCGGCATGGTCGCCCGGCGCCAGGAAGCGCGGGAACACCATGTCGGCCACCACCGGATCGCGCACCGTCAGCGGCCGGTCTGCATGACCGAGCTTGCTCGCCGTCACCGCCACCACCATCAGGCGCAGCTCGCCGTTGAAATCGGGAATATCGAGCGCGACATTGGCGATGCCGCCGGGTCCGACTTTTACGAGACCCGAGAACAGCGCCACGGTGCGCGTCGGCACCACGGCCAGCGGCCGGCCGCCGAAGCTGTCGCCGCCCTCGCGCATCGCGCCGACCGCGCCCTTCTCGGGCTTGATCAGGCGGCCGTAATCGTCGCGCATGCCGACGCCCAGCATCCGCTTGGCGAAATAGAAGTCGTTCGGATTGGGCGATTCGAAATTGGTCAGTTGCAGGATGCCTTCGTCGACCGCCGCCAGCGTCAGATAGGCGTCCTCGCCATCCGCCAGGCCCTTGAGCGTCACCGGGATGACGATCTTCTGACGCGGCAGCACTTTCTGCGGCCCGCCGATGATCGGCGTCAGCGTGCGCTGCGAATTGTCGACCTGCAGCCAGGCGACGCCGATGGCGCGCACCGGCTCATGGCCCGTCGCTTCGTTCAGCGGGCGATAGTCGGTGACCAGCACATAGGCGCCCGGACCCCAATCGGCCGAGACCGGAACGTCGACGCTGGCGCCGCTCGCCGGTGCGTCGACCAGTTGCGAGGAGAACACGCGGTCGCCGGCCACGACGACCAGCGCCTTGCCGTTCGACGTCGGCTTGATGTTGACATGCGCGGTTTCGCCGACGCGATAGGAGGGCTTGTCGGCGGCGACCGGAATGCGGTCCGGACGGTCGCCTTCCGAACTCGCGGCCCAGCCCGAATAGAAACGGTAAGACGACGCCGTGCCGGAGGTGGGATCGGTGATCGTCAGGCGATAGGAGCCATAGGGAAGGTTCTGCGCCAACTTGGCCGGCGCGCTGGCGCCGATTGAAATCTGGCCGCTGGTGATCAGCCGGTCGCGGGTGACGGCCTGGTATTTCCACGAGCCTTCCTGCTGGTACCACTGATAGGTCGTGTCTTCGCGCACCCAGGAATAGGTGAGATTGTTCAGCGCGATGCGCTTGCCGTCGCCGTTCACCGCGATGGCTTCGAAGCCGGCGCGGGCGTTCTCGGCCACCGAGCCGAATTCGAAGTCGGCGCGGATGCCGATCAGAACGTCATGCGTGCGGACCGGAATCTCGACGCTCTTGTCGGTCGTGCGGCCGCCCGGTTCGTGGATCGAGATCGTCACGGCGGCCTTGAGCGGCAAGGTCGTGTCGGCGAGATCGCCGAGCGCGCCGGTGGCTTCCGTCACGCCGCTGGCGTCGGTTTCCGGCACCGTCATCTGGACATCGACGTCGGCGAACTTGTCGTCGGCGCGGCCGAATTGATAGGCGTTGAATTCCGGATAGGGATTGCCGTCGACCGTGATCTTGGCCGTGCCCTCGCCGCTGAGGCCGGAGGCCGGCGCGCCGTAGAGGAAGCGGCTCTCGGCGCGGACGCGGATGCTCTCGCCGGTATGGACGACCTTGGTCTCAGGCGTCAGCGTCACCTTCAGGCGCTGCGGCACGAAATCGGCGACGTCGAACTGCACGCGCCCGACCGGATCGGCCTTGGGATCGACATAGGCGGCGATCTGCCAGCGCCCGTGCGGTGCGCGGTTGCTGAGCTTGAGCGGCCATACCGCGGCGCCGGCGGCGAGCGAGGCGCCGGCGATGGTTGTGCGTGCGACCTCAAGACCGTCAGGCCTGGTCGCAATCAGCGTCAGCACCGAAGTGATGGCCGCGCCGACGCGGTCGCGCAGCATGGTCGTCGACTGCACGGTTTCGCCGGGGCGATAGACGCCGCGCTCGGTATAAAGGAAGGCATCGATCGGCCCGGGCGTCTCGCGACCGCCGACGCCGCGGTCGGTCAGGTCGAACGCCGCACGGCGCAGATCCAGGAACGAGAAGTCGCCGCCATTGCCATAGGCCATGACCACGACCGGCGAGTCGCCGCCCTTGGCGCGGAGCAGGCCCGCTGCGAAATCGGCGCGGCCGCTGCCGTCGGTGTTCACCGTCGCCACGACGTTGTTGTCCTTGGCCACCAGCGTCAGCTTCACCCCGCCCATGGCCTGGGCGCTGGCATAGGAGCGTGCGAACACGGTGAGGCCGCTGGCGCCCTGGAATGTCGTCAGCGCGATGTCGGAATCGACCACCCACTGGGCGGCGATGGTGCCCTCTTCATAGTAGTCCTGCGTCTGGTCCTTGGCGCCGTCCATGGCGATCAGCACATAGGCGCCGGGCGGCTTGCCTTTGAGAATGTCGCGGATCGGCACCAGCGTGACGACGGAGTCGTTCTTGACATTGGCGACGTCCATCGTGCCTTGCCAGACCAGCGTGCCCTGGCTGTTCTCCAGTTCGGAGTCGCTCCAGGAATAAAGTGTGGTTTCGTCGATGGTGCCGCTTTCGATCTGCGACAGCAGCCGGTCGCCGACGCGGATCACCTTCAGCCGCAGCTTGGCGATGTTCACGGTGGTGACAGGCACCCCTTCGGCGTTGTTGCGCGGCAGGATGATGCCGCCGGCGAAGCGGACCAGCGAGGGCTTGTCGCGCAACTCGACCGGAACGGTTTCGTCGGCGATCAGCTTCTCGCCGGTGGCGGCCGGCAGGCCGCTCTTCAGCGTGACCTGGTAGGTGGCGTTAAAGTCGAGACCCGACAGGCACAGCCGGTTGTCGACGACATGGCTGGCGACGCGGGTGGCCGGATCGATCGAATAGTAGTCCTCATAATGGGTCTTGCCGGAGGCATCGAGGCTACGGGTAAAGACCAGACAGGCTTCGGCCTGCGGCTTGGTGGTGTCGACTTCGAGGCGGCGGAAGGCGAAGTCGGGAGCTTCGGCCATCTGGGCTGGCGTCATGCTGCCGGTGATGGAGGACAGGCCGTTCTGGATGCGGGCGAGGAAGCCGCCGCCGAGCGTCGCGTTGCCGCCGCCGCCCGTGAAGTAGAGCGCGCCGACCACGACCGCGACGACAGCCAGTACGCCGCCGCCGACCATCAGAAAGAGCCGATTGTTAGCCACAGAATTCCCCCACCGTCACGCCGTCAAAGCTTATCGCTGCGCACCATGCGCAGCAATTCGCTGCAACTACAATCGTCGCGGATAAAGGCGGGATATTGTCAAAGCCGCGCAAATTTCGCGCGCGCAAATAATATTTTCGCGCTATCGCGGTTTCAGGCAGAAGACGCGGCCCATTTCGAACTGACACTGCAAGCCCGGCGCGCCGGCCGAGTCGTAGAGCTGGATTGACCAGCCGTCGCTGCCCGCCACGCGCGTCATCGTCAGGAAGCCAAAGCCGCCGACGGAGAGGCCGTCCTTCACCGCGACGCCGGAGTGGCCTTGGAAAATCGTGCCGCGCAGATTGAGCGGTGTGACGTCGAGATTGTCGCCGCCATTGCCGTCGACGATCTGCGGCGGCACCTTGCCGTCGTAGTTGATGGCCTCGAAGGTGTGGATATGCCCGGCCAGCATCAGCGCTATCGCTTTGAAGGCGCTCAGATCGCCCGCCGCCTGGATCAGGTTGACGTTGCCGCCGATCGGAACGCCGAGCGGACCGGTGATCGCCGCCCAGATCGGGCGGTGTGTCGCCAGCCACAAGGGGCGGCCGGCATCGGCCATCGCCGTGAGGGCCTCGAAGTCCTTCTGATAGGTCGCCACCGTCTTGTCGTCGAGCGTCGTATCCGAGGCGCTGGCGCTGTCCAGCACGGCGATGGTCTGGCTGCCAGCCGTCACGGCATAGGGATCCTGATGATCGGCGCAGGGCGCCGCCGGATCGAAGGCGACCGGCCCCAGCAGGCGCAGGAAGCCCGGCCCGGCGCGATAGCAATCCTCGTGATTGCCGCGAATGACGATCCAGGGCGCGGCGGCGAGCAGCGGCGCGCCGGGCGTGAAGAAGTCGGCGTTCCAGGCGTCCCAATTGTCGCCCCAGGGCGAACCGGCGCAACCGGCAAACGTCGTCGGACAGGCGGACTCGCGATAGAGATAGTCGCCAAGATGGACGACCAGGTCGGGCTTCAGGGCGGCGGCGGCAGTGGCCAGTTGCGCAAAGGGCCACGCCTTGGGATCGTTGCAGGCCTGCAGCGCGGTCCCCTTGATACGGCAGCCGGTGTCGCCCAGCACCAGAATGCGCTGCGGCTCGGCGACCGGCAGGTGGACGTTCAAACCGCCACCCCATGTCAGGGCGTGGGTGCCGTGGGGAATGGCTGCGCTGCACAGCGTCGGGAAATCCGGGCTGGCGGCCGCACGCAGCGACATCGGGGTTTGGTGACCATCGATGACCACCGACGGACAAGATGAAGGGCCGGACCCGGGCAGCACGACGCGGAATTCGAGCCCCTGCGCCGTGTACTGCACCCAATTGGGGGTCGCGGCGGGCGCGGTCGCCTCAGCCGCCGCGCTGCGGCCGCCGATTGCCAGGAATGCTGCAAGCGCGAGAAAGGTGTATCGTTTCATCGGCTTACTATGCAGCAAAACGGCCTGCATCCAAACTGGCCGGCTGGCGCATCTCGTCGGGTGAAAGCAGTCAAGGAGCGCATCGCATGTTCTGGGATCACGGCATTTATGGGGTCGATTTTTTCTGGCTTTTCATCCTGGTGATCGTCCTGGGCGGTATCGTCTCGCGCATCATCCGCAGCAACCAGCGCGAAAAGACCATCCGCGCGGCAATCGAGAAAGGCGTCACGCTGGACCCTGCGACGCTGGGCAGCCTGAGCACCAGGACATCGTCGCCCCAGGACGCGCGGGCCGGTCTGATGACCGGCGCCATCGTGACCTTCTTCGTCGGCTGCGGCCTGACGGTCATGGGTTACGTGCTCAGCATGGGCGGCGAGTCGAGCGCCTTCCGCGGGCTCGCGGCCGTCGGCGGCTTGCTGTGGTGCATCAGCGCCGGCCTGTTCGTGGCGCGCCTCGCAATCGGACGCGGCTGAAACGGCAGCTAAGTGGACCTGGGCAATGCCACGGAGGCGCATGTGGTGACGCTGGCGGCGCTGGGCGACGATCGGGCCTTTGCCGAGCTCGTGCGCCGGCGCCAGGCGACGGTCCGCGGCATGCTGCGGCGGCTGAGCGGCGACCCGTCCTTGGCCGACGATCTGGCCCAGGAGACCTTCGTGCAGGCATGGCGCACGCTGGCGCAGCTGCGCAACGCGGCCGCGTTCGGCGGCTGGCTCAAGCAGGTCGCGGTGCGGGTCTGGCTGCAGCACGCCAGGCGGGCCAAGCTGCTGCTGGAGCCGCTGTCGGAAGCGGACGAATCGGCCGCGCCGGAATTCGCCGATCGCCTGGACCTTGAGCGCGCCCTGGAACGGCTCAACCCGTCGCAAAGACTGTGCGTTGTGCTGTCCTATGGCGAGGGCCTCAGCCATGGCGAGATCGCCGACAGCACCGGCTGGCCGCTCGGAACCGTCAAATCGCATGTTGCGCGCGGTGGGGCGAGACTGAAACAATGGCTGAAGCCATGAGTGACGACACCGACCTGACGCGCCTGTTTGCCGAATCGGCCGTGCTGCCGGATGACGACGCGTTTGTGGCGCGTGTCGCCGGGCGGATCGCGTGGCGCAAGCGGCTGACATTGGCGATGCCTGTCGGCCTCGCCGCGCTGCTGCTGTTGGCGGTCTGGGCGAGCTGGCCGGCGGCTTACGCCTTCAGCGTCAACGCGCTGTCCGGCGTGATGCTGATCGCAGACTCGCTGGCGACATTCTTCACCTCGCCGACCGGCATTCTTGCCGCCGTCGTACTGTTACTGACGGTCGCCTTCTGGGCCTGGCTGTTCGAGCGCGTGCGCGGCGAGCAGATCTGATTCAGGCCGGGCGCCAATTGCCGTGGAAGCCGAACGGCACGCGGCGCGGCAGTTCGGCGACGCCGATCGGGCCCTTGGCGATATCGCCGGCATCGTAGACCGCGAAATCGCTGCGGTCCTCGGCGCCGCGATAGATCAGTGCGAGCAGCCAGCCATCGCCCTCCGCCGCATCGGCGTTGCGCGGCACGAAGATCGGCTCGCCCGGCACGTCGCCGTTGGGCAGTTCGTGCAGGACGCGTTTGCCGGTCTGGAAGTCGATATGGGCGATGGCGTTGAACATCACCTTGCCGGTGTCGCTCGTGTCGGCGGCGAAATAGCCGTGGCGGTAGGCGAGCCCGGCGCGCCGTTCGTCGAACCGCGGGAATTCGCCCGCCATGTCGTCGAGTCTGGTCTGCTTGATCGTATTGGTGTTGTTCTTGAGATCGATCTCCCAGCGCACCAGATAGGCCGAAGCCGGCGTGCCCGGCGAGCCGTCGGCGTTCGGAAACAAAGGCGCCGTGGGATACTGCATGACGTCGGCGAAGATCTTGTCGCCCTCTTCCCAGGCGTTCATCGGATGGAAGACGTAGCAGGGGTCGGTGTTGAACCAGCGGATGGTCTCGATGCCCGCGTTGCGCGCCAGAACGCCGATGCGGCTGCCGAGCTCGGGCTCCCAGCCGAAGGCCGGCTTGCCCGCCATGGCGCGCTGCAGGCTTCCGCTCAGCGGCAGGATAGGAAACAGGACATGGTTCTTGGTCACGCAAAAGTCATGGACCATGCTGGAAAACGGCGCCTGGAACTGATCGAGGCGCGTGACCTTGCCGGTCTTGTCGGCGACGCCATAGGCCATGCCCGCCGACAGCGGCAGCGCGCCGACGCCGTAGCCGAAGAACACCATTTCGCCTGTTTCTGGGTCGATCTTGGGATGGGCGGTGAAGCGGTTCGCCGCGCCCGCATAGGGGATGTAGCCGCGAGGCGCCAATGTCGCAGGGTCGACTTCGAAGGGTTGATGGCCTTCTTCCAGCGCCAGAAGCTTTCCGGCGTGCCAGACCACGTTCGTATTGGCGACGCCGCCTTCCTTGCCGACCGCCGACGGATCGGTCGTCAGCGGATTGCCGAAAGTGCCGAACAGCGACTTGCCTGCCGCATGCTCGAGTTCGTATTTCGGGGTGCGGACATAGCGGTTGCGATAGGAAACCCGCCCGTTCTCGACGAAAAACGCATGCAGCATGCCGTCGCCGGCGAACCAGTGATGATTGGGGTCGCGGGGCGGAAATTGGGGGTTGGGACCGTTGCGATAGAACGCGCCGCGCAGGCCTGAGGGAATTTCGCCGGCGACCTTCAGGTCTTGAAAATCGTCCTCGCTGCCGACCGGCCCGAAATTGCCGGTCAGGTACGGATTGATGCGCACGGGAGCGTTCATGGCCAACTCCTCTAAGGGTACGAAACTTTTACCGTGTAAATTCATCGCATATTCAGGTTAGGTTTGGCAAGTCTTGTTTTGAGAGGGATTCTCAATGCCGCGCGTACTCACCCAGACCGACGTTGCCGACTTCCGCGAGCGGCTGTGCGACGCCGCGACCAAGCTGTTCGACGCCCGCGGCCGCGAGGGCTTCACCATGCGCGAACTGGCGAGCGAACTCGGCGTCAGCGCCATGACGCCCTACCGTTACTTCAAGGACAAGGACGACATCCTGGCGGCCGTCCGCGCCCGCGCTTTCACCCGCTGGTCCGAGGTTCTGGAAGCCGCCTTCGCGAGCGCCAGGACGGCGGCGGAAAAATCGGCGGCGGTCTTTCACGCCTATGTCGATTTCGCTTTCGGCGAACCGGCCGCCTACCGGCTGATGTTCGATCTTTCGCAGCCCGACGAAAGCAACTATCCCGAACTGGTCGCCGCGAACATCCGCGCCCGCGCGACGATGACGCAATACGTCAAAGGCTTGGTGAGCGAAGGCCTCCTCGAGGGCGACCCGGAATTGATCGGGCGGGTGTTCTGGGCCTCGCTGCATGGCGCGGTCGTGCTCAAGCTCGCGGGCAAGCTGGATGCGGAATACGACTTCGACCGCATCAGCGGCGAATCGTTCCGCGTGCTGTTCGAAGGCTATCAGCCGAAGACGCGCTGAGCTTACCCGCCGCCCATCACGCCGGAGATTGCATCGTCGCGCAGCGCCAGTTCGGCGCGGATGCCGTCATGCCGGTCGGCATCGAGCTTGTAGCCCCACAGCGCCCAGGCGCCGACGAACATCGTCAGCACCGGCACGAACACATAGCAGGCCACCAGCGCGTCGAGCGCCACCCCGGTGTTGATGACGCCCTCCTTGGCGATGAAGCCGAAGGCATCCAGCACGGAGAACGTTATCGGAATCGAGATGGTGGAGCCCACCTTCGAGGTCGCGGTGATGAGGCCGTAGAGCAGGGCCGCGCGGTCCTTTCCGATGTCGAGCCGCACCTCGTCGCTGATATCGGCAACCATCGCGCGGATCAGGAAGGTGAAGCAGCTCACGACAAAGCCGGCGACGAACATGGCCGGGATCATGAACGCCATGCTGCCGCGCGGCGCCAGGAAAACGACGGCCTGCGCGAAGGCGTAGAGCACGCAGCCCAGCATCACGGTCTGGTGCTTGCCCATGCGGCGTGCCACCCTTGCCCAGGTGGGCGCGCCGACCAGGCCGGCGGCGATGTAGATCAGCAGCAGCGACGTCGTTTGCGTCCGCGTGAACGCCAGATACTGGGTGAAGAAGAAGATGTAGAGCGCGCCCGTGATCGCCGGGCCCAGCGCCAGGAACAGATCGGAGGCCAGGATGCGCAGCAGCGACGGCCGCGCCAGCATGGTCCAATAGTCCCTGAGCGTGATGCGTTGCTGGGTCTCGACCTGTTTGGGCTCGCCGACGGCGAAGGTGCAGAGAAATACCGTGACGGGCGTTATTCCGACGATGAACCAGCCCATCGCCTGGACGCCTTCGGCGATCGTCTTGTGCCATCCGACCGCGAGGATGACGGGAATGGCCAACACCACGACGACCGCGACCACGCCCACCGCCTGCATCCAGCCATAAACCCGGCTTCGCTGGTGGTATTCGGGCACGAGCGCCGCCGCCCACGCAGAATGCGCCAATGTCAGCATGGAAAAGCCGGCGTAGAGCACCAGCAGCACGCCAACCAGATACGCGACCGTGACGCCGGTCTGCGCCATGAAGAGCAGATAGGTCGCCAGCATGAGCAACGGCGCGCCGGCCGCCATCCACGGCCGGAAGCGGCCGAACGGAGTCCGGGTGGCGTTTATCGCGATGCCGATGGCCGGATCGAAGGCGATGTCGATCAACCGGACGATGCCGAACGCAAGCCCGACGGAGGATAGAGAGATGCCCAGATGGCTCGCGTAGTAATTGGGAAGATAGACGCTGAGCGGCAGGCCCAAGGCAGCGACCGGCATCGATGCGAGGGCGAAGGGCGCCAGGATGCGGGCGGGCAATTTACTGGTCGTCGGCAAAACCGGCGAACGCGCGTCCATGCAATTCTCCCTGTGGCGGCCTCTTGTGGGCCCTACATGACGGGGAGTTCACACGGGTTTCGCCGGTTCGCGCAACCAAAATCGTCGCGAGCGCCAATTTGGCGCGTTGGAATTGCCTGTAAACAAGGTACCCGCCCTCAAGTAGCGAAGCGGTAGGGCATAAAACTCTTCACTGACCTGCAACAAACACGCCCTGCTCGGGTTCGGGCGGATCGCCGGTGAGGCTTTGCGCCGCGTCCCGGGCACCGGCGATGGCGGCGTTCGCGCCGAGCGCGATGCGGATCTCGCTGTGGCGTTTCTCGTCGAGCTTGTAGCCCCACATGGCGAGGCCGCCGATCAGCACGCAGATGACCGGCGGTGCCAGGTAGCAGGCTTGCAGGCCCCAGATCGCATCGGCGGTATTGTGCGCGCCTTCCTTCGCGATGAACCCGAACAGCGGTAGGATGAGATAGGCGACGCCGACCGAGAGCGTCGCGCCGATCTTGTTCGTGCTGGTCACCATCGCATAGAGCATGGCGGTGCGGTCCTTGCCGGTCTCGAGCCGCACCTGGTCGCTGACATCGGCGATCATGGCGCGCACGAGGAAAGCGAACGAGCTGGCGACGAAACCGACGCCGAACATCGCGAACGACATCGCGAGGGGCTGCGCCTTGGGCAGCGCCAGCAGGGTCGACTGCGCGACGACATAGCAGACGCTGGAGATGCGGATGGTCTGGTGCTTGCCGAACCGGCGCGCGACGAACGACCATGCCGTCGGGCCGATCAATCCGGCCGCTACGTAGATTATGAGAAGATAAAGCGTTTGCGGCGGCGTGTAGCCGCGCGCCTGCTGAAAGAAAAAGAGATAGAGCGGTCCGGTAATGGCGGGGCCTAAAGTGCAAAACAAATCGGCGCACATGAGACGCAACAGTTCCGGCCGCTTGAGCAGTGGCAGATAGTCCCGGAAGCCGAAGCGCTCGGTCTTGGCGGCACTATGCGGCTCTGGTGCTAAGAACACGGTAATGCAGGCGCCGATGACAATAGCGGCGAGCACGACGCAGCCCATCAACGGCACACCTTTGAACGGAACCTCGTGCCAGAGAGGCGGCAGTACCAGCGGCACTATCAGAACGCCGAGTGCGCCGACGACGGCGACGGCCTGGATCCAGCCATAGACGCGGCTGCGCTGGTGGTATTCAGCGACCAGAGCCGCGCCCCAACCTGCCTGCGATAGCGTCAGCATGGAATATCCGGCGTAAAGCACGAGCAGCCATCCGATGAGGTAGATGCTGCCGACGCCGGACGGCGGGAAGTAGATGGCGATCGAAGCGACGATCAAAATGGGCGCGGCTGCCGCCAGCCAAGGCCGGAACTGCCCAAAGGGCGTATGCGTATGATCGATAGCGATGCCGAGAACTGGGTCAAATAGAATGTCGAGAAAGCGAATGACGGTGAACGATATACCGACAACTGCAAGCGATATGCCGACGTGGGACGCGTAGTAGGGGGGCAGATAGACGCCCAGCGTCGTGACCAGCGCGCCGACCGGCATGGCGCCGGCGGAAAAGGTTGCGATCTGTCGGGCCGGAATATGGCCGGTGGCCTTCGCGTCCATGTCGTTCTCCCCAATGCGCGCCTCTAACGGGCACTGGCTGACAGTCAGGGGGTTTTCGGTGCCGAGTGCAACCGAAATCGTCGTGCGGCGGACCGTTGCGCCCGGGCGCAACCCCGTTAAGGTCGCCCTCTAGAGTCAAATTTCCCAGGGGCCAGGGCGAGACGTGAGCGATACAAAAGCGGGCGCAACCCACCCCATCGTATTCCTTTTGCTCTGCACTCCGTTCGGCGCGGCCAATGGCTACCTCGTCGTCACGCTGGCCTACCTGCTGCACGCGGCGGGCGTCGGCGTCGGCGCCGTCGCAGGTCTCGTCGCAATCAGCCTGATCCCGCAGACGTGGAAGTTCCTGTGGGCGCCTATCGTCGATACGACGATGGGCAGCAAGACCTGGTACCTGCTGGCCGCCGTCGCAAGCGCCGTCAGCCTCGCCGCCATCGGTTTCTTCCGTCCCAGCCCATCGACTCTCACGATCATCACCGTGCTCATCTTCTTCAACAGCCTGGCGACGACGTTCCTCGCCATGGCGGCCGAGAACCTGATGGCGCATGCCACCGACGACGCTGAGAAAGGCCGTGCCGGCGGCTGGTATCAAGCCGGCAATCTCGGCGGCCAGGGCATCGGCGGCGGCGCGGCGCTATGGATCGCACAGCACAGCACGATCCAATGGCTGCCTGGCGCCGCAATGGCTGCCTTGTTCATGGCCTGCTGCCTTGCGCTGATCTTCGTCAGCGAGCCGCCGACCGATCACCGCCACGCCTCTTACGCGCACAGCATCTGGGGCGTCGCGGTCGACGTCTGGAAAACGGCGAAAGCCCGTGCCGGCTATCTCGCGCTGCTGATCTGTTTCATGCCCATCGGGTCCGGCGCGGCCGCCAATCTTTGGTCGGCGGTGGCGGGCGACTGGCATGCCGGCGCCGACACGGTCGCGCTCGTCAACGGCGTGCTGGGCGGCATGGTATCGGCGGTCGGTTGCGTCATCGGCGGCTATCTGTGCGATCGCATGGATCGCAAATTCGCCTACGCCATTTTTGGCATCGCCTTGTCGGTCGGGACGCTGGCCATGGCCGTCGCGGCGCGAACAGAGACGATGTTCGTGGGTTTTACCCTGCTCTACGCTTTCGTCCAGGGTTTCAACTACGCCTCGTTCAGCGCCGTCGTGCTGGAAGCCATCGGGCGCGGCGCCGCGGCCACGAAGTACAACATCTTCGCTTCGCTCTCGAACTTCCCAATCCAGTATGTGGCGCTGCTGGACGGCTGGGCTTACGAGCGCTGGCACACCAACGGCTTTCTCGCCGCCGACGCGCTGACCGGCGTGATCGGCGTGGTGATCTTCTTCGCGGTATTGCTGGCGACCCAGCCGCGCGTGCTGCGGACCGCCTGATTGCCGCCATTCGCCGCCGCTTTCCAGGCGCAGCGGCAATCTTGGGGGCCGTGCTGCCCCGAAGAAGCCCAATTTAAGCCGCCGTGAAGCGACGAAGTGCGTCTATATTCGAGTCATGTCGAGGGATGTCTTCATTACCGGTTGCGGCAGCTATCTGCCCGGCGAACCGGTTGCCAACGATTCCATCGAGGATCATATCGGCCGCATTCATGGCCGCCCCAGCCTGCTGGGCCGCCGCGCCTTGCGCTGGAACGGCATCGAGACCCGCCACTACGCGCTAGACAGTGACGGTCATGCCTTCGCGACCAATGCCGGGATGAGCGCGAAGGCCGTGAATAACGCGCTGGACTGCGCAGGGCTCGGCGTCGGCGATTTGAGCTTCCTCGCCACCGCGACGACGCAGGGCGACTACCTGGTGCCGGGACACGCCACGGCGGTGCATGGCGAGTTGGGACAGCGCTCGATGGAGATCGCGAGCTTTCAATCGGTCTGCGGCTCATCGCTGATGGCCGCGAAGTCGGCGTGGCTCAACGTGCTGGCCGGCGAACATAAGGTGGCGGCCGCCTGCGCCGGTGAATTTTCCTCACGCTGGTTTCGCCCCTCGTTCTACGAGGGCACCGCGCTGGTCGACGCCAAGGGCCGCGCCCGCGCCGAGGCCGACTTCCTGCGCTTCACGCTGTCGGACGGCGCCGGGGCCATCGTGATGGAGCCCGAACCCGCAAAGGACAGGCAATCCCTGCGCGTCGATTTCATCGACATCGTGTCGCTGGCCGACCGCTTCGATCCGTGCATGTGGGCCGGTGCCGCCGTCGAAAATCGCAGCGATATTTCCAAAGGTTGGGCGGCCAGCGGGCCGTTGGCGGCGCATGCCGCCGGCGCCATCGCGCTGCTGCAGGATTTCGACCTGCTCAAGCGCGTCATCCGCGCCTGGGTCGGCGTCTATCTGGAGAAGGTGGACCTCAAACGCATCCTGCCCGACAGCGTCGATTGGCTGCTGTGCCATTACTCGGCGCGGTCGCTGCGGGAGGAGATCGTCTCATTGCTGGAAAAGACCGACGCCATGATCCCGCAACAGAAATGGTTTTCCAACCTGCCGCGCGTCGGCAATGTCGGCTCGGCCTCGATCTGGATCATGCTGGACGAATTCCTGAAAAGCGGCCGGCTCAAGCGCGGCGAGAAGGTTCTCTGCGTCGTGCCGGAGAGCGGACGCGCGCTGGTCGGCTTCATGATGCTGGAAGCTGTCTGATGTCGGATACCGCCGACGTCTTGCGCAAGCTCGCGGTCGTGTTCGCGTCCTTCGAGGGGCGCCTGGAACAGACGCCGCTAATCCGCAAGCTGACGCGCGGCCGCTTCGCAATCGACGATTATCGCGCCTTCCTCATCGGCCTGCGCCAGCAGGTCAAGGACGGGGCGTTGTGGATGTCGCGCGCCGCTTCGAACGTCGATGAGGAGCATCTGGAACTGCGCTCCAGGCTGATGCGTCATGCCGTCACCGAGCATCGCGACTTCCGCCTGCTGGAAGCCGATTTCGTCGCCAGCGGCGGTGAACTCGCGGCCATCACCGGCGCGGAAAAGAACATCGGCTCCGAAGCCTTGTCGGCCTGGATGTTTCACGAGGCGTCGAAACCCAACCCGTTCGGATTGCTGGGCGCGATGTGGATCATCGAGGGGCTGGGCTCGATCAAGGCCGCCGAATGGGGCCGGCTGGCGCAGAGCCGGCTCGCCCTGCCCGACACGGCGGTCCGCTTCCTGCTCTATCACGGCGAGAACGATCTGACGCATATCGCGGAATTCGAAGAGATGCTGGGACTGGTCCTTCCCGACGAGAAGGTCGCCAAGCGCATCGTGCGCACCGCCGAAGTGACGGCGCGGCTCTATGCGCTGCAGATCGAGGAGATCGCTGCGTGAGCGCGCGCGTCTTCGATCCCAAGGCCTTCGATCCGCGCGATCCCGATCCCTGGCTTGCGCTCTCGCTCGACCGCTCGCTGCCGATCGATGAGGACGCCAAGGCGGCGCTGCTGCGCGGCAACGCGTCCTGGTCGCGCGATTGGGCGTTTCCCGTCGTGCGCGGGCCGATCTTCGTCTTTTTCCTGATCGTGAAAGTCCTGCGTGCGATCTCGCCGCACTGGCCCAATCTGAACGGCGCGTTGCACAAGCTGATCCACTGGGGGCTCAAGCACTTCGCCTCGCGCGACGCCGATTTCCTGATCATGCGCCACTTCCACATCGGCACCGAGATCCTGGCCTTCATCAAAGCCAATGCCGGTGTGCCGGCAATCGAGACCGTGCCGCTCAGGCCGCGCGTCCTGAAGGACCTGGAAAACAACGTCTTTCTGCAGCACGATCTCAACGTCTACAATTTCATCATCCAGCTCAACATCGGCTTGCGGGCGCAGAACCGCGATCTGGCGCCGGTTGCTCGGCCCGACTTCTCGATGATCACCGATGGGCCGTTCCCGATAGAACTCAAGGACGGCGGCTGGTTGAATTTCGCCGATGTGCAGACCGCGATCGAGGCCTATACGCCGCTCTACGCGCTGTTCCTGCCGCGCGCCGATTTCATTCGCGCCTCGAACTCGCTGCAACTGGACGAAACCATCGCCATCTACCTCGCCAAGCTGCTCGGTACCGACTATCACCTGTCTTTCGTCGAGAACCACCATCCGATGGTGCAGCTTTCGACGCTGCAGGCCGGCTACCGCTTGATGATGCACGGCCTCGACTGCGAGGCGCTGCATGGCTGGCTGCGGACGATGAAGCGCGCGCAGTCGGCCGGCACGCCGGTATTCGGTTTGCTCACGAATTAGGTGCCGCAGAACGTCTGCAGCACGACTTCCTCCGGCCTGGGTGGATCGGCATAGGCTGCGAATTCCGGCCGATCGTCGAACGGCGCCGACAGGACGTTCAGCAATTCATCCAGCGGCGCGAAATCGGCGCGCTCTTGTGCCGCAGCGATGACGGCCTCAACGCGGTGATTGCGGGCGATGTACTTCGGATTGACCGCGCGCATCGACGCGGCGCGGTCCGCCGGCGCGACGGTCTCGAGCGCCAGCCGTTCGCGCCACTTCGCCAGCCAAACGTCCAGCGCCGAGGCGTTGTCGAACAGCGAACGGAGGCCGTCGTCGATCTGTTCGGCGCTGTCGCACAGGTACCGGAAGGTCAGCGTGAAGTCGGCGTGGCCGTCCTTCATGTGCCGGAAGAGTTCGCCGATCAGCGGGAGGTCCCCCTCACGGGATTGCGCAAGCCCACATTTGGCGCCCAACCCGGCGTGGTAGGCGGCTTCGAATTGCACGGGATAGGCATTGATCGCATCCTGCGCCGCTTTCAGCGCCGCGTCTTCGTCAGGCCCCAACAGCGGCAAGAGCGCCTGAGCGAAGCGGACAAGGTTCCAATGCGCGATGCGCGGCTGGTTGCCATAGGCATAGCGCCCGCCGCGGTCGATCGAACTGAACACCGTCGCCGGATCGTATGCGTCCATGAAGGCGCAGGGACCATAGTCGATGGTCTCGCCGGCGATGGACGCGTTATCCGTGTTCATCACGCCATGGATGAAGCCGACCAGCTGCCAACTCGCGATCAGGGCCGCTGTCCGCGCGATGACACCGTCCAGCAGGGCGCGATAGGGTTGTTCGGCGTTCGCCGCATCGGGATAGAGACGCGCGATCGCATAATCGGCGAGCAGGCGCACGGCGTCTTCATCGCCGCGGTTGCCGAAATATTCGAAAGTACCGACGCGGACATGGCTGCGCGAGACCCGCGTCAGCACCGCGCCGGGCACCGGACCCTCCTGACGCAAGATCTGCTCGCCGGTCGCAACCATGGCCAGCGAACGGGTGGTTGGAATGCGTAAGCCCGCCATCGCCTCGCTGACGATATACTCGCGCAGCACCGGTCCGAGCCCGGCGCGGCCGTCGCCGTTGCGCGAGAAGGGCGTCGGGCCCGAGCCCTTGAGCTGGATGTCGTAGCGCTCGCCGTCGGCGGCCCGCACCTCGCCCAGCAGGATGGCGCGCCCGTCGCCAAGCTGCGGCACCCAATTGCCGAACTGGTGCCCCGCATAAGCCATGGCGAGCGGTTCGGCGCCCTGCGGCACACGATTGCCGGCCAGCGCCAGCACGCCGTCCGGTGCCGACAGCCGCTGCGGCTCGAGGCCGAGCGTGCGCGCCAAAGCCTCGTTGACGCGGATCAGCCTGGGCTGAGCCACCGGCACCGGCGACAGGCGAGCGAAAAACCGTTCCGGCAGCCGCGCATAGCTGTTGTCGAACGAAAATAGCGGTTCGCGGGTGGCGTCCGCCCGATCGTTATCTGCAAGGAAAGTGTCGGCCATCGCCGGCGACCCTAGCAACATTGCGGCGCTCTGGCATGTCCGCAGGTGCGGCGGCGGAAAACCTGCAAATCGGACTGCTCGTCGCGGTTCCAACGCGGCAAGAATTTCCCTGTCTTAGGCAAGAATTGCCGATCTGGCGGCACTTCCTGCCTATTGAATGAAGAATATCTAAAATTTTAGACGTCGGAAAATTGCTGCCGGCGCAAGACAAACGAACGTTACGGATTTCTAAATCCGCGTCCGGCACGCCCCTTGCCAATACTACCTACAGGCAAAACGCCTGAGCACAACGCTCGTCTAATCCAGAAGGGGGCCGATCATGTCTTTTAGCGTCAACACCAACAGCGGTGCGCTCGTCGCGCTGCAATACCTCAACGCCACGCAGTCGCAGCTGACTCAGGTTCAAAGCCAGATCAATTCGGGCCTGAAGGTTTCTTCGGCCCGTGACGACGGCTCGACCTATGCCATTGCCCAGAATCAGCGCGGTGCGGTTGCCGGCTATTCAGCGGTGACGGACAGCCTGAGCCGCGGCATCTCCGCCATCGACACGGCACTCTCCGCCGGCCAGTCGATTTCGGATCTGCTGATCCAGTTGAAGACCAAGGCCCTGTCCGCCGCGGACTCTTCGCTCGATACCGCCAGCCGTCAGGCGCTGAACCAGGACTTCGTCGCGCTGCGCGATCAGATCACCACGATCGTGAAGAACGCCTCGTTCAACGGCACCAACCTGGTCGACGGTTCGACGACGCAGATCACGGCCCTGGCGTCCTCG